>Ga0068712_1000220_pt1 | contig 116442 bp, 118 predicted proteins | sample MTBAKSrepl1MetaG_FD_62987 | JGI IMG/M metagenome (GOLD analysis project Ga0068712, IMG submission 62987) | Enrichment culture microbial communities from Arthur Kill intertidal strait, New Jersey, USA, that are MTBE-degrading - MTBE-AKS1... | ecosystem: Environmental > Aquatic > Marine >... | reverse complement strand
CCTGGTCCTGGCCGTAGTAGCCCTGGTCCTGGCCCTGGCCGTAGTAGCCCTGGTCCTGGCCCTGGCCGTAGTAGCCCTGGTCCTGGCCCTGGCCGTAGTAGCCCTGGTCCTGGCCCTGGCCGTAGTAGCCCTGGCCCTGGCCCTGGCCGTAGTAGCCCTGGCCCTGGCTGGAAGGCTGGGCATAGAAGCCCTGGCTTTGCGGACCCTGGGCAATGGCATAGGACGCACCGTCCCAAGCCGCGGAAACCGGAATCGCACAGCCGAACGCAAGTCCGAGGGCAACCGACGCCCTCGTCAGCCGGCAACGAACATGGACATTAAAGGCCATCGTTCCAAAAGGACCCGTACCGCCCTTCGCGCTCAATATCCGTAGCCGGGGCCACCGGGTGGCCTGGGCATCCCATAGCCCGGATAACCATAGTAGCCACCCTCGTAACCGGGCGCACTGTAGCCCCCGGGCACCCCCGGCCCCCCGTAACCAGCCGGAGGCTGAGGCATTCCATAAGGGCCGGCTCCCGGAGTTGGACCGTAATCGGGTGCGCCATAGCCGCCACCGGAATAGGGGGCGCCATAGATGTCACCCGGCGAGGCCTGGGGCGCGGTTCCGAAGGCGGGCATTTCTGTCCGGCCGCCAGCCGCCTCCGGACCGGTTCCAGCTTCCTGGGGCAGAGGAGGTAACGGTTGGGTCGGCAGGCGACCGGTCGCGTGAGACTCATCTGCCGATTCGCTCTCGGGCCGATAGACGGGAGCCGATGGCATCTGCCCGTAGCCCTGGGGAGGCTGGCCGTAGCCCTGGGGGGGCTGGCCATAGCCCTGGGGAGGCTGGCCATAGCCCTGGGTGGGCTGGCCGTAGCCCTGGGTGGGCTGGCCGTAGCCCTGGGTGGGCTGGCCGTAGCCCTGGGTGGGCTGGCCGTAGCCCTGGGGGGGCTGACCGTAGCCCTGGGGGGGCTGACCGTAGCCCTGGGGGGGCTGACCGTAGCCCTGGGGAGGCTGACCGTAGCCCTGGGGAGGCTGGCCGTAGCCCTGGGAGGGCTGGCCGTAGCCCTGGGCCGCGGAGGTCTCGGGGCCGTAGAAGGGTGGGCGGGTATCGGGCGGCGGCAACTCGTCGTCCGGCCGGTAGACCGGCGCGGCTCCCTGCTGCCCGTAGGGCCGGTCGGAGAAACCAGGCCGAGTCTCCGGGCCGCTCATGGATCCCGTCTGCTGCGGAAGCCAGACCCGCTGATCGGGAGTCTCCCCGGGGGCCTGCGTCCCTCCCCACGAAGCACCGGTCGGAGGCGTCGACGGCGCCTGCGGCTGGCTGTAGGCCTGGCCGGGGTTCTGCGGTCCACCATATCCCTGCTGACCGAAACTTTCGTTCGGGGACGTGTAGGGGCCGGGTACGGAAGGATAAGCGCCCCGATATCCCTGGCTGGATGCTCCATATTGCCCGGGCATGGCCGACTGGATGGGAGCGGGAAGCTGGCCTGTTTGAGCCAGTACGGGGAAACCCACGGCCAGAGTCACGGCACCGGCGAGAACCCGATAATTGGGCAATCTGTTCCTGTTCATAGCCATCCTCTCATCTCGACAGGGTATGCGGGACGCGGCTTGTTGACCGATTTTTTCCCGGTGTTATCCGATAAGGGTAGTCAGCGACTTCCTTTTTCATCAATGTCGGGTTTGAGCCGGATGCCTCGCCGCTTGTGCCGCTTCGGCGGTGTCGGCGCAGCCTCCTCCCCAGACTCGCTACCCAGAGACGGGGTAATGGGCGGCAGGGAGGTCTGTTCCGCCTGCCCTTCAGTCCCGCCGGCATCAGCGCTCCCGTCCGCTTCAGCAACGGGTCCCGCGGGTCCCTTTGACTTCGCACCGGGAGTCTTCTTGGGGGCGGATTTCTTCGCCGCCTCACGCTTGGGCGCTGCCTTCCGCTGGGTTTTCTTCGCTGCGCCAGCTGCCTGCTCATCGCGCTCTGTGGCAGGGGTCCCCTGCGGAGCCATCGTCTCCGGGCCCGGGGCGACAGGTTCGTCCGCCTCCTGCGCCACCTTCTCCGCACGTGGCGCCGTCACCTGTGCGGCCTTCGTGACGGCAAGGTGCGGCACATCAGCCGCCGCGGTTTGCCGGGACTCCTCCCCGGCTGGATCCGAGGCGGGTCGTTCCGATGCCGACGGAGCTTCCGTCGTCGGCGCCTGATTCCCCGGCGAGGCACCGGTAGCGACCGGGGCGGTCGCCCCCCCGCCTCCGGATGCACCACCACCGGGAGGCTCACCTCCGCCCCCTGCGGGCGGCGTGGCGGGGGGCGGCTGGTCCTTGGCGCGCGAACGCTGGGCGAGATTCCAGAGGAAGCCGGCAAAGGACTTCAGCCCCATGGCCAGGAAATAGAAGAGCGCCCGCAGCACGTAGAACACCATGCCCAGGGCCGCCGCGAAACCGCCGGAGGATTTCTTGCCGGCCAGGACGCGCTCCTGTTCCTCGGTATCGCACAGACGGCAGAGCAGCTCACCCTCGGCGCCTTCCGGGACGAAGGAACTGCGGGCGCTGATGCAGCCGAGCGGGATCACCACCAGCGTCAGCAGGGTGGAGACGAGCACCCCGAACAGCAGGGAGATGGCCATGCCCTGGAAGATGGGATCGAACAGGATCACACTGGATCCGCCCACCAGGGCCAGCGCCGTGATGAGGATGGGCCGGGTCCTGGTCTTGCACGCAAGGACTACCGCATCGCGCACCGGAGTACCTGCAGCCACCTCATGGACGGTGAAGTCCACCAGCAGGATGGAGTTGCGCACGATGATGCCGGCCAGGGCGATGAAGCCGATCATGGAGGTGGCGGTGAAGTGCGCATCGAGCAACCAGTGCCCCGGAACGATGCCCACCAGGGTCAACGGAATGGGCGAGATGATGATGGCCGGATGGATGAAGTTGCCGAACTCCCATACCACCAGCATGTAGATGAGGATGATGGCGGCCCCGAAGGCAAGCCCCATGTCGCGGAAGGTCTCGTAGGTGACCGTCCATTCGCCCCCCCACTCGAAGGCGGTCTTGCTGACGTCCCTGGGCGGTCCGAGGTACTCGCCGGTGAGTCCGGTGACGCCGTCAGGGGTGGTGTACTCGGCCAGCAGGTCCTCCACCTGGAACATGCCGTAGATGGGCGCCTCGAGACGCCCGGTCACCTCGCCGGTCACGTACTCCAGCGCGCGCAGATCCTTGTGGTAGATGGGCTGGTCCTCGACGGTGCGGTAGAACCGGCCCAATTCGGCCAGGGGAAGGGTTCCGCCCGTCTGCGTGGGGATGGGCAGGTCGCCCAGCCGGGCGAACTGGGCACGCACGGACAGCGGCACCTGGATGACGATATAGGTGGGTTCGAGCACGGTGCCCCGCTTGATGTCGCCAAGCTTGTAGCCGCCCATCGCCATGGCCAGGTTCTGGTTGATGGTCTCCACCGAGATGCCCCGCCGCACCGCCTTCTCGGTGTCCACCTCGAAGCGCCAGATCTCGAAGGGCTCCTGCAGGTAGTTGTCCACGTCGGTGATGTTCTCCGCCTTGGCGAACATCGTGGTCATGTCCCGGGCCACTTGGCGCCGGGTCTCCGGATCGGGGCCGTAGATTTCCGCCACCACCGACTGCAGCACGGGGGGCCCGGGCGGCATCTCCACCACCTGGATACGACCGCCCAGCGCGTTGGCAAGGGGAGTCACGAGGTCGCGCACGGCCATGGCGATTTCATGACTGGTGCGGGCACGCTCGTTCTTGTCCAGCAGCTGTACCTGGAGATCCGCCATCCACGGCTCCTGCCGCAGGTAGTAGTGGCGTACCAGTCCGTTGAAGTTGAATGGCGAGGCGGTGCCCACGTAGCTCTGGATGGCCGTCACCTCCGGGACCTTTCGCACCGCCTCGGCCACCTGCCAGGTGAGGTTGGCGGTGACGGGAAGCGCCGTGCCCTCTGGCATGTTGATCACGATATTGAACTCGGGCTTGTTGTCCAGGGGCAGCATCTTCACCGACACGTCGGTGGTGTAGAGCAGCGCGCAGGAGCCGAAAAAGAGGGCGATGATAACCAGCAGGAACAGCCAGCCCTTGGCCTTGCTGATGATGAGCGGCACCAGCAGCCAGCGGTAGAAACTCTCCAGGCGCTGGTTGGTCTTGTGCTCCCGCTCCTCGGCCCGGCGCAGACTCTTCATGGTCGGCTTGATGCGCCAGGCGAGCCAGGGGGTGAAGGCGAAGGCGGCGAACAGGGAGAAGGCCATGGCCACGGAGCCCAGTACCGGGATCGGGCGCATGTAGGGGCCCATCATGCCGCTCACGAACCCCATGGGCAGGAGCGCCGCGATCACGGTCAGGGTGGCGACGATGGTGGGGTTGCCCACCTCGGCCACAGCGTCCACCGAGGTCTCCACATCCATCTGCCCCTTCAGCAGCCAGCGCCGGTAGATGTTCTCCACCACCACGATGGCGTCATCCACCAGGATGCCGATGGCGAAGATGAGGGCGAAGAGGCTGACGCGGTCGATGGTGTAGTCGAGGATCAGCGCCGAGAAGACGGTGACCAGGATCACCACCGGGATGACGATCATGACCACCACCGCCGGGCGCCAGCCGAGGCTGAGCCAGACCAGGAAGCAGACCGCGGCGGTGGCGATGAACAGCTTGAAGATGAGGTCGTTGACCTTGTCGTTGGCGGTCTTGCCGTAGTTGCGGGTCACCGCCACCTGCACGTTGTCGGGGATCAGCCGCCCCTTGAGCTCCTCCACCTTGGCCAGTACGTCATTGGCCACGGTGACGCCGTTGCTGCCCTGCTTCTTGGCCACCGCCAGGGTGACCGCGGCGGCGCCGTTGGCGGGCAGATAGCCCTCGGGGTAGGCCGCGCCGCTGAAATAGTTCACCAGCGCCCTGGCATCCTCCGGCCCCTGGTAGACCTTGGCGACGTCACTCACGTACACCGGTACGTTGTTATGGGTGCCCACCACCAGGCGGGAGACGTCTTCAGCGCTACGCAGGAAGGAACCGGAGTAGACGGTGAAGGAGGTGTTGCCGGACTCCACCGAACCGGTGGTCTGCTCGGCATTGGCGGTCGTGATCGTGCCCGCCACCTGCTGCAGGCTGATGCCGTGGCCGGAGAGCCGCTCGGGCATCACCTCCACGCGGATCTGCTCGGCCCGACCGCCGACGATGAAGCCCTGGCTGGTATTGGGCACCTGCTTGAGGCGCTGCAGGATATCCAGGGCCAGCAGCCGCAGGGAGTCGTCCTGGACATCCTGGGACCACAACGTCAGGGTCACCACCGGAACATCGTCCACCGCCTTGGGCTTCACCAGCGGCTGGGTGACGCCGGGTGGAATCTTGTCCATGTTCGACTGCAGCTTGTCGTAGAGCTTCACCAGCGAGGGGGTCATCTCCTCGCCCACGTCGAACTCCACCGTGACCATGGCGCGCCCGCGCTGGGACACCGAGTAGACATGCTTGACGCCGGTGATCTCGCTCATGATCCGCTCGAGCGGATCGGTCACCAGCGCCGAGACCTGCTCGGCGGAAGCCCCCGCGTATTCGACGAAGATGTCCACCATCGGCACCGAGATCTGCGGGTCCTCCTGCCGCGGCGTCAGCAGCAGACCGAGAATGCCGACGGCCAGGCAGGCCACCAGCAGCAGCGGCGAGACCGGGGACATGATGAAGGAGCGTGACATGCGCCCGGCAATGCCCAGATGAATATCGTCGTGGGCATGTGCCTGGCCGCCGGAGTGCTCGTTGTGGGGCTGTTCTGCCATGGTGAGTAATGCTGCTCTCGTTCGGTTGCCTCACCGCCCGGTTCTCAACTGCCGGAGCCCGGTCGGCTCATTCCTTGCGGCCGGTGGCCGGCCGCGGTGGTCTGCCTCAGCGGGATACCCCGGGCGACTGCTGGGAGCCCCCTCCGGCCGACCACCCGGAGGCCATTCCCGCGGGCGGGTTCATGAGCACCCGCTCGCCGGCCTGGACGCCGGAGAGCACGCTGACGGTGTAGCTGTCGAGGTAGCTGCCGATGCGCACCATGCGCAACTCGGTGCGATTGTCGGCGTTGACCACGAACACCGCCGGAAGACTGCCGCGATAGACCAGTGCCGAGGTGGGAATGACCGGCGTCTCCCGCGCCTCGACATTCACGTCCGGAATCATCACCTCCGCGTACATGCCGGGACCGCCGGGGGCACCCACCGGCAGATCGAACTTCACCGTGACGGTATGGCGCTGCACATCGGCCATGGGGAAAATCTGGGCCACCCGGACGTCCAGCCGGGTGTCACCCACGTCCAGCTTGGCCGGGACAATCATCCCCTTGCGCAGGCCCGGCATCAGGCGGGCGGGAACATCCACCTTGATCTGCAGATACTTGGTATCGGCGAAGGCGAGCAGCGGCTGGCCGGGCTGCACGGTATCGCCCACCTCCACATGCTTCTGGACGATAACCCCGCCGAAGGGTGCCACGGAGCGGGTGTCCTTGAGCTTGGCATCAACCCCTTCGAGCATGGACCGGGCCTGCATCACCTGGGACTGGGCCTCGGTAATCCGGCTGCCGGAAGAGTAGAGATCCGCCTGCCGCTCCAGCCCGGGCTTGTCGTAGCCCATCATGCTGCCGGCACCGCGGGTGAACATCTGGTCGAACAGGGAGGGTACGCCCATGCCCGGCAGGCGGTTGGTGCTGCGCGACTGGGGCGACCACATCTCCCGGTTGTACTGGACCTGGGCGTTGCGCAGGGCCGATTCGGCATTGGCTATCTCGGCCTGGATCTGGCGCCGTTTGGCCAGCAGCTCATCGTCGTTGATGGCCACCAGCACCGCCCCCTCGTCGAACCAGTCACCCTCGCGTCCGGCAATGAACTCGACCCGACCGGGAATCTGGGCGGTCATGGTCACTTCCTTGTAGGGGACCACGGCGCCGCCCAGGGAGACGCTGGCCCCCATCCGGGCGGTGCGCACCATGATGATGTTGTTGGCGAAGCTGCCGGCACCCGGCTGCTGGGGTGTCTGCGCCATTGCGGCCGTGGCGGTAACCATTGCGAGGACAATGGCGGTATTGCGAGCGATTGACATGTGGGATTCCCAGACGCTGTGTTCCCTGAAAGACAGACCCCGGCGGACTCTGTGCGCCGCCGGGGCGGGGGAGCTCATACGCGCCCCATGACGGTGAAACTCTTGATGAAGGGACCGGCCATGCGCGGATCCTTGATCATGGCTCCATAGTCGCCGACGTTGAACTTGAGCTTGCGGGAAGTGTAGGCCATGCCGAGGCCCATCATGCCGAGGCCCTTGCTGATCCATTTCGCCCAGTTGTCGGGGGAGGCGCGCAGATCCCAGTTGAGGCTCTGCCCGGCGTAGGCACCCGCCTCCACCGCCTTGCCGTTCTGGACCACCAGCACGCCGCGAGGCTGATCCTCGCCGTCGAAGCCGTAGCCGATGTTGGAGTTGAAGCCGATCTTCTCCAGCGCGCCGGCCAGGTCCGACTCCTTGTTCCACTCCTCCATGAACTTCGTCATCCACTCATCGGAAAACAGTTCAGCCATATGATCCTCCATCCCACTCGGGCGTTGTGACTGCGGCCATCCAGCCGCCCCCGTACGCAGGGCGGCATCGTCGGACCATTGAGCGCATCCCGGCGTCAGCGCCCCACGGGAGGCTGCGAAACATCGATTACCGCCGGGTGCACCATTGGATAGCTTGTCCCAATCCTGCCTAATTATTAGTCGTTTTTATGATGTTTGCTTGATTCTTATGACCCCAAGGAACAGGGTGTTTTACTGTGACTTATACCTCAGGCGGCGGTGCGGGACAACGCTCCCAATGACTCGGACATCACTCCCCGCGGCTCCGGCAATCCGCCCCCGTGGATGAAAGGGCCAATGGCGCTATACTCGGGAATTCGAATCGACGTACAGCGACGCGACCCCGGGTGATGAGCAAGCTGACACACTTCAATCAGGATGGCGAAGCCCACATGGTGGATGTCGGCGCAAAGGCCGACACCCGGCGGCGGGCCGTGGCGGAAGGCCGTATTCTCATGCGCCAGGAAACCCTGGCCCTGGTGCGCAGCGGCGCCCACCGCAAGGGTGATGTGATGGGCATTGCCCGGGTGGCGGGAATCATGGCAGCCAAGCGCACCAGTGACCTGATCCCGCTCTGCCACCCCCTGGCGCTGACCCATGTCAGCGTGGAACTGGAGACGGAGGACAGTCCGCCGGCGGTCTATTGCCGTGCCGCGGCGGAGACGACCGGCCCGACCGGCGTGGAGATGGAGGCACTGACCGCGGTGCAGGTGACACTGCTGACGGTCTATGACATGTGCAAGGCCGTGGATCGCGGCATGCGGATGGAAGGCATCCAGCTGCTGGAGAAGTCGGGCGGCAAGTCCGGCACCTGGCGCCGGGAGGCGGCGGAATCCTGAGCCGCCGCCGGCACCATTACCCGCCGAAATTCACCACGAAGACACGAAGGGCACGAAGAGAAGACCAGCAGGCAGCCTGCATCAATCCGTGTGATCAGCAGCCGCCACTCCCTGCGCCCTCCATCGCGACCTGCGTGTCTTCATGGCCACCCGTCCCGCCCCGGGAACCCGGGGCGTCTCAACGCAACCCGCCGTTCAGTGCTGCATCCCCTTCATGGGCTGCATCTGCATCTGCAGCTTGCGCACCGGGGCCTCGACCGTCTCGCTGCTCCCGTCCTCGTAGGTCAGGGTGATGGGAATCATCGCGCCGGGCGCGAGCGGGCCGGTCAGGTTGATGAGCATCACGTGATAACCGCCCGGCTGCAGGGGGGTCTCGCCGCCGGCCTGGACATCGATGCGCTCCACCTGGCGCATCTTCATCATCCCGCCCTCGTTGATGTGGGTATGCAGCTCAACCACCTGGGCCGCGGGACTGCTCGCCTGCACCAGGGCATGATCGGCCTCACCGCCATTCTTCAGCAGCATGAAGGCGCCGCTGGTGGGCTGCCCGGGCGGCACCGCGCGCACATAGGCATCGACCACATCCACGCTGTCGGCGGCGGTTCCGGCCGCCATTACGGGGGCCAGGCCCGAGACGGCGAACAGGGCAGCGGCCAACAGGGTTCGGGTTGTCTTCATAGCTTCTCCTCGCTCGGTTTCAGAAACACCCGTCTGCCGGCGGCAGGGGCGTGCAGCATGATGCCCATTTTCAACGGCGCTCATCAAGCAGGGCCCGGATGGCGGCGACCATCTCCGCGGGCGGCATGCCGTGCGGCAGCGACTGGCGCAGACTCCCCGCCTGATCCACCAGGTAGAGGAACGCGGTGTGATCCACCAGGTAGCCGGACGCGGATCCCACCTCCTGCTTCCGGTACGCCGCGCCGTAGCGCCCGGCCACTTCGGCCAGGACCGCGGGCGAACCGGTGACACCGGTGATGGCGGGGTGGAAATAGGCCACGTATTCCGCCAGGTGGGCGGGGGTGTCCCGCTCCGGATCCACGCTCACGAACAGGGCCCTCACCCGCTCCAGTTCCCCGGGCGTCAGCGCCGTCAGGGCCTGGGCGGTCATTGCCAGCGACGTGGGACAGATATCGGGGCAATGAGTGTAACCAAAAAAGATCAGCACGACCCGGCCGGTGTAGTCGTGCAGCGACACCGGGCCCGAAGCGGACTGGAGGGTGAAATCGCCACCCCGGGGCGGCACCGCCACCCCCTCGTCCGGCGCCGGATTCCAGACCAGCACCAGCCAGGCCAGGACACCGCCCAGCGCCAGGGCGACCGCCATCAATGCACGTTGACCCATACTTTCCTCTCGTCGTCTCCACAACGTGGAGTTGCACACCCGCCCGATCCGCGGGAGATGCAGGATCGTCTGTATTGCGTGATATTCACTTGCTCTGGATCAAGTCTGCAAGGGATCCGTCTGTGCTATAAAACATCGGGAGCCGACGGCTTTTTAGCTCGTTTGCGGGCCATGCACCGGGGCGAACCGGGGCGTCCACGAACCGATGAATCCGTAACCAGACAGCAAGCTGCCCTGCGCCACGGCGCGAGGCCTACACACCGGACCGTGAACGTTACTCCACTGTTCGCCTTCGCCGTGGGGCTGATGAGCATCCTGCACTGCCTCGGCATGTGCGGCAGCATCATCAGCGCCCTGACGCTCAGCCTGCCCCAGTCGGTGCGCAGCCAGCGCCGGCTGTTGCTGACCTACCTGGCGGCCTACAACCTGGGCCGGGTCGGCAGTTATGCGCTGGCCGGAGCCTTGGCCGGCGGCCTCGGAAAGGCGCTGGCCGGAACGCTGGCGTTGCGGCATGGCCACCTGGTCCTGAGCCTGCTGGGCGCGGCCATCATGGCCGGCATCGGGCTCTACCTGGCCGGCTGGTTCCCGCGCTTCGCCGAACTGGAGCGCATCGGGACGCCGCTGTGGAGCCGCCTCGAGCCGCTGGCCAGGCGGTTGACGCCGGTGCGCTCACTGCCCCAGGCGTTCCTGTTCGGAGCGGTCTGGGGCTGGCTGCCCTGCGGGCTGGTCTACTCGGCGCTCATCTGGTCCACCACTTCGGGGGGGGCGGTGGAGGGCGCGCTGCTGATGCTGGCTTTCGGCCTGGGCACCGTCCCCGCGGTCTACTCCGCGGGGGTACTGATGAACTGGCTGGCGCGCCTGTCACGCCGGCCCTACATGCGTCAGACAGTCGGGATATCCCTGCTGGTTATGGCGTTTTTCATGTTAGCATGGTCGCTGGGTGTCGAAACCGAAGGTATGCCTGAGGGGGTCAGGTCCTCGGTTTCGCATTTGAACGAGGCTGTTTTCGCATGAACAAACAACAACACAATCTGATTGGGGAAGCACCCGAATTCCAGGCCGTCGTCAGGGCGACGCGCATCGTGGCCGCTACGGACGTGGCGCTGCTCATCCTCGGGGAGTCGGGCACCGGCAAGGAGCTTCTCGCCCATGCCGTGCACCAACACAGCCGCCGGGCGGGCCGTGCGTTCGTCTCCGTCAACTGTGCCGCCCTGCCCGAAACCCTGGCCGAATCGGAACTCTTCGGACACCGCCGGGGGGCGTTCACCGGCGCCACCACCGACAGCCCGGGGCGTATCCGCTCCGCGGCCGGCGGCACCCTGCTCCTGGACGAGATCGGCGAGTTGCCCCTGTCCATGCAGGCCAAGCTGCTGCGCTTCCTGGAGTCCGGCGAGTGCCAAGCCCTGGGGCAGTCGATGCCGGAGCGGGTGGATGTGCGCATCATCGCCGCAACCAACCGCGACCTGCTGGCGGAAGTCGAGGCGGGGCGCTTCCGGGAAGACCTCTACTACCGGCTCAACGTCGTCCCCCTGGAGCTGCCGCCCCTGCGCGAACGCAGCGGCGACGTCTCCCTGCTGGTGGATCACCTCACCGCCGAGATCGCCGCCCAGCACGGCCTCGAGCCGCCGCGCTACAGCCCGCAGGCACGGGCGCTGCTGGAGGGCTACGGCTGGCCCGGCAACGTGCGCGAGCTGCGCAATGTCTGCGAGCGCATGGTGGTCTTCTGCAGCGGTCGCGAAGTGGGTCCGGACAACCTGCCGCGGGAATTTCGCCACGGCGGCAGCGTCCACGCAACCACCCGCGGCGGCGCCTTTGCCCTGCCGGATTCCGGCGTCTGCCTCGATGATGTGGAAGCCGATCTGATCCGCCAGGCACTGGACAAGGCACGCGGCAACCGCAGCAAGGCCGCCCGCCTGCTCGGGCTCACCCGCGACACCCTGCTCTATCGGCTGAAGAAGTACGCCATCGAGGCCTGAAGCCCCGCGCCACCCGCCCCGGCCCGTCCGGGGCGGAGCGCATGATCGTACCCGTGACGCGGGGAAGACCGCGTCAACCCGCACCCGTCTCCCCCGTGTCACTGCGTTTCGCACCGAGCTCATCCCAGGCAGCATCCCAATCCAGATTCCACCACTCGTGGTAGCAAGCTCAATGCCAGGCGTGCGGCACATCGAAATCAGCCGCTTAGCCTGTCCACCCGGTTACTTCTGCGCCATTCGCCACTGAGCCATACGCCATATGGCGTACCGGGACGCGACAACCCGCCGCACCATTACTGTTTGACGGAAAATGGAAAGGGGGCCGAAGCCCCCTTTCCATTTCCCCATGTGCCGCGAGCGTTCGCACCGGCAGCCCTCCCGTCGCCGCCATCCTTCGCGTCCTGGCGTTGAACGGACGCCCCCCCGGGGGGAAGGCGAAGTCACACCGGCGTACGCCCCGTCACAGCGTCTTGGACAGGGTGAAGGCGCCGCGGATGTCGCCTTCCTGATAACCCGTGGCCTCGTCCGTCGGGTAGAGTTCGTCGAGCTTCGCCTTGACCTCCGTCTTCAGCTCCGCGCCGTGGCAGTTGACGCACAGCGCCGCGGTGGGAATGGCCTTCATATAGCGGAAGGTCTCCTGGCCGTTGACGCTCACCACCTCCACCTTCTCCATCTTGGTGATGTCCTCGCCGGCCGCCTTGCGCTGGTCGAACTCCTCCAGGGCCTGGCGCTCCCAGTCGTCGGCGCGATTCTGGAAGTTGCGCAGCTTCAGGCTGGTCCGCCCCACGCTCCAGCCCGTCTGCTCGGACATGGACCGGGCGATGCCGGGCGCCTCGTTCCGGCATACGCCGATGGCGTTGGTGGGGCCGCCTTCCTTCATGGCCGCCTGGAGCTTGCCCTTCAGGTCGCCGAAGAACTGCTTGACGATTTCGCGCGCCTCGGCCGTGTTGTCGGCCACGGGGTCGGCGACCGCCGGTCCCGCGCAGAGGGCACCGAGGATGGCCGTAATCAGGATCTTGCGCATCTGTTCCTCCTCTCTCCGTTTCGGGCGCCGCGTGACACGGGACTCGCCCGGGGCAGAAACTGTATTCAGCACATGCACAATCAACCGGGCCCGGCATCTGCCGGGCCCGGTTGATTATAGTGAAACCCCGGTCCGGAACCAGCCTGCCGTGCCGCGACCGGCGCAGCGACAGGCCGGGAAGGGGTCAGGCCGCCGCCACGCCCAGCTTTTCGCGCCAGCCCGGGAACAGCTTGTCGGCATCCCAGTGGAAGGACTCGAAGGCGCCCTTCAGCTCCGGATGGTCCATGGCGTAGTCCACCAGGTTGACGCCAGCCTGCCAGGCGTCCTGGGCCTGGCGCAGGGACTTGGCGCCCGCGGTGCCGCCGTCCTTGTGGCCGAAGGCGCCGCCGCCGGAGGTCTGGATCACGTTGGAGTGGCCCAGGTTGTCGAAGAAGCCCGGCAGGCGCAGGGCGTTCATGCCGCCGGAGATGATGGGCGTGGTGGCCTTCATGCCCAGCCACTCCTGGTGGAAGTAGGGGCCGTCGGCGGCATCGCGCTCCAGCATGTAGGCGATGGCCTTGTCGGCGGCGTCACCCTCCATCTTGCCGAAGCCCATGGTGCCGGTGTGAATGCCGGAGGCGCCCTGCAGGCGGGACATCTTGCAGTGCACGAAGGCGGTGTAGCCGCGCTTGGCCGAGGGGCTGGTCACCGCGCCGTGGCCCGCACGGTGATAGTGCAGGAACTGGTTCGGGAAGTAGCGGCGGGCGGTGGTGATGGCGGTGGGACCGGCCACGTAGCCGTCCACCAGGAACGCCACGTGATCGGCGTTCTCGGCGAAAGTCTCCAGGATGTACTCGCCGCGGGCGATGATCTCGAAGGGGTCGTCGGCGGTGATGTTGGCGGAGAACAGCTTCGCCTCGCCGGTTTCGTCCTGGGCGCGGCGCATGGCGTCGGCCACCAGGCGCATGGTCTCCTTCAGGGGCGCGAACACCTGGTTGCCCTGGGGCTCGTCGTTCTTGATGAAGTCGCCGCCCAGCCAGAACTGGTGGCAGGCGTCGGCGAAGGGCTGCGGACGCAGGCCCAGCTTCGGCTTGATGATGGTGCCCACCACCATGCCGCCGTTGGTCATGTCGCGGCCAAGCACACGCCACATGTCCTGGATGTTCATGGAGGGACCGTCGAACAGGCGCAGGTAGGCCGGCGGCACGTAGAAGTCGTGCATCTTGGCGTACTCCACGTCGCCCATGCCCTGGTTGTTGCCGATGGTCAGGGTCAGGAAGGAGGCCAGCATGGCGCGGCCGTCCTTGATGTTGCGGTCGAACAGCTCCACCGGGTAGGCGATCTTCATCAGCTCGCGGGCCGGGTCGATCTCGTAGACCAGCGCGTCCACGCCCTTGGTGAAGTCGTCGGTGGTGCAAACCTCCACGTTGGTGCCCGTGGAGCTCTCGGCGGCGAAGTGCGCCGCGGTCGAAAGATATTCGTAGCCGGCCTTCGGCTTCATGATGTAGGCGCAAAGGACATGCCGTCCGCCCGCAATCAGATCCTCTTCCCTGAGCGACAGGTCCGCGTAACGACTGGACTGATCCATATTCTCTACTCCCCTCGTGAAAGCTGGTTGCATCCCGGGCGCACCGACCGTCGGTGCCGGGTATTTCCGCATGGAAACTGAGCTATAGGATATGGACCCAAGAAAGATAAGGGAATTAATATATTTTTATTGTAAACATAGACTATTACTTATACATCATTCTTTTCATCGGGTTAGCGCGGGGTGGAGCAACACGCGGGCGGGCACGGCGGCCGTCACGGGCAGCATCGATGTGAGAGTCCGCTCCAGGTCGGCGAGAACCGTGTACTCGATCACGCGGGCGTAACTGTGGCAACGATGCACTAAACACTGCACCGCACTGTCCAGCCCGCCGGTACGCCGGAACCCGCGCCACACCAGCAGAACCTCGCCACCGAGGCGTTCATCCAGGCAGCGCCATTCCTGCCCCGTGAGCAGCATCCGGAACCCCCTTCCGCCAGGCAGGCGCAGGTTCAGCTCGGGGCCGTGCAGGCGCAGGGCCAATCGCACCCGATTGTAGCAGGAGGCCTCGATCAAGGCGCTCCGGGACATCTGCCCCGGCGGACCGGTACTGTCGCGGTGGATCATGCCGCCTCCATCCCTTCGGCAAACCCGGAAACAGCCGGCGACATCCGCCCCCGTCGTTCTCCGCGCCGCGGACCGACAGAAGCCAGCGCCATCCGGCTATACACCTAAAATCTTGACCATTTCGTTCAGTTAATAAATTGACAAATCTCATATTCAAACCGTTTTAATGTGATACACCCCTCAGATTGACAATCGTTTTCCCCGCTAATCTTCGCACCCGTCCGGAACTCACCGGCACCTCCCGGAAATCCCGCGTTCAACCATTGATGCACAGAGAAATGCCTCCAGCTTTCCGACGCCAGCCACCCCCGCCCCCACCCGGCGACGAACCCGCCTTCCGGGTTGACCGGGAACGAGCCCTGCGTCTGCCGCGCCACCTGCGCAATCCGCACAGCGCCTCCTACCTGGCCCATCGGGTGGCGCGGGCGCCCACCGACCTGCATGCCCATGTCCAGCGCATCCACCTGCATCTGGACCTGGATGACAGGGAGGGCGCGTGCGCCGCGCTGACGGACCTGTTCATCGCCCTGGGCGATCGCGGGACGGCGCTGCGCGCGCGCCTGCTCACCCTGATTGGCCCCCGCATTCCGCGGGACGCCCGCATGCGGCTGGCGGAGGCGCTGAAGCGGCCGCTCGAGGCGCGCAGCCCCATGGCTCACTGCACCGGGACGGTTCTTTCCCAGGGCCTGGTGGGGGACTGCCGGCTGGTGGAATGGACCGGTGTCGGAGACGATCGGGGCGGCGATACCCTCGAACAGGCCGACACCCTGCTCCGCGACGGGCAGCTGGATGCGGCGACCCGGGTCCTGGAGTCCGCCCTGGCCGAGGCACCCCGGCGCAGCGACATCCTCCCGCTGCTGCTGGAGATCTACCGCCGCACCAGGGACGCCGAACGCTTCAACGACACCTGCGATCGCCTGCTCGGGAGCGGCCGGCCGCTCCCGCGCGAGTGGCTGCTGCTGGCCGACGAACTGGCCGGTGCAGAGACATGAACCCGGTACCGGCGCACACCCCGCTCAAGGTGGCCGCATACGGCTTCGCCCCGCGCCTGGTGCAGACCCTGCGGCTTTTCTTCCAGGGTCCCTGCGGCGGGCGCTGCCTGCTCGTACCGGAGGCGCAGGCGGAGCTGGTGCTGGTGGATATCGACAGCCCCGAGGGAGCGGGGCGCTGGCGTCAGACCGACCCGCGGAACCCGGACCGCCCAATGGTGGCCGTGGCGCTGCGCAGGCCCGAGCCGGCGCCGCCCTGGTTCCTGTCCAAGCCCATCGGCAGCCGGGCCTTCCTGGAACTGCTCGATCGGCTCGAGCCCCGGCTGCGCAACGCCGATGCCTCCGCCCTGACGGTTCCGTCCGCGGCCATCACAACGCCCCCGGGCGGCAAACGCGGCAAGACCCGCAGCTTCCGCCAGGCCACCCGGAGCGCGAGCACGGCCAAGGCCGCCCGCACCCTGGAGGCGGCTTCGTTCCGTCACTTCATCCGCAGCGTCCCCGATGCCGATCCCGGTGATCTCCGGCAACGCGGCCACTCCACCTACGACCCGCGACGCCACCTGCAGGGCCACCTGCAGCAGGCCTGTGCACGGGCGGCGGCCAGCGGCAAGGCGCAGCGTCTGCGCGGCCCCTGGCGCGACATCCTGATCTTCCCCGACACCGGGGAGGTGATCGCCGACCTGGACGAAGCGCGCCTGCGCTCCATGACCGTGATTCCGGTCGACGGCCACGGACAGGTGCTGCTCAGCGAGCTTACGGCGGAGGAAGCCGAGGCCTTGCGGAGCGCCTCGGCAGGGACACCGGAACGGCAGGAGACTTTCCTGTGGAAAGTGGCCCTGTGGAGCTCCCGCGGCCGGCTTCCGGGCGACTCGGCCTGGGAGACCCCCGTGCGCCTGCGGCACTGGCCCAATCTCACCCGCCTGGTGCTGACCCCCCATGCCCTGCAGCTCGCGGCGCTGTGGGTGCGCCGCCGTTGCAGTCCGCTGGAGGCCGCCGCCGCCCTGCAGCTGCCACGGCCGGCCGTGTTCGCCTTCTACAGCGCCGCCCTGGCGGTGGGCCTGATGGAGCACGAACCCGGGAGCGTCCCGCTGTCGCAGCCCGTCCGGCCATTGGCCCGGGGCCTTCTGGGCCGCATTCTCGGCCGGCTGCGCGGCGCGTGAGCAGCACCGGGACGCGCGGACTTCCCCTCACCGACACTGTTTTCCACTCGACCCGATGAGCGACTACAAGATCATCTTCACCGGCCCCGTCGGCGCCGGGAAGACCACGGCCATCACGGCCATCAGCGACACGCCGCCGGTATCGACCGACGAGGCAGCCTCTGACATGACCCGCAGCCGCAAGGCCGGTACCACCGTGGCCATGGACTACGGCATGCTGAGGCTGGAGGGCGGCGAGCGCATTCATCTCTACGGCACCCCCGGTCAGGAGCGGTTCGATTTCATGTGGGAGATCCTCACCGCAGGCGGACTCGGCCTGGTGCTGCTCATCGACAACAGCCGCGCCGATCCCTTCCGCGATCTGCACTTCTTCCTCGATGCCTTCCGCGGCTTCATTGCTGAACAGGGTGTGGTCATCGGCATCACCCGTACCGACCTGGGCGGACCGGGCCTGGCGGCCTATCATCGCCAGCTGGCGGGTCGCGGCCTGAACCCGGCGGTGTTCGAGGTGGACGCCCGCGAGCGGGACGACGTGCGCCTGCTGGTCAAGGCCCTGCTCTACAGCCTCGATCCAGGCCTGGGAGCGTAGTCGATGAGCTACCGCCTGATCGCCGGCCACTACCTGGCCGTTTCGCCCGCGGGCGCCTACCATGCCGCCGCCGCGCCGGACGTCAGCCGCCCCCGCACCCTGCTCACCGCCCTGCTGCGCCGGGCCGAGACCCCGCCGCTGGAGCTGGAGGGCCTGCGGCGCTGGTGCGGGGTGCACGACAACGGCACCGCCCTCGATCTGCTCCACCACCTGCAGACCCTCGGCTGGCTGGAAGGGCTGGCCACGCCCCGCCGCGCGCCGGGCGGCCCCCTGGAGCAGTTGCTGCCCGAACTGCTGGCGCCGCTCTCGGCCGCCGGGCGCGCCCTGCTGGCCGATGCCCAGGGCTTCTACCTCGCCAGTGTCGGATTCCCCCACGAGGCGGCGGAGGAGATATCCGCCCTGAGCGCCGACCTGGCCTCGCTCCATGCGCGCCACCACGGTCTCCTGGGAGGCAATCTCGGCCTTCCCGGCGGCGCCTGGGGCGTACTGGACGCCGCCGGCAACAGCCAGTTCGGCTTCTGGCCCATCCACGCCGGCGGCCACCGCTTCGTGCTGGCCCTGGCCGGCCAGCCGCGGCTCAACCAGCCGGCGCTGACCCGGCTGGTCTGGGCCCTCTGGCGCCGCTACGGCACCGCCGCGGCCTGAATCCCCCCACCCATCCGACAGGAGTTGCGCCCCCAATGGCTGACATCGATTTCGAGGAACTGACCCGCTACGCCCGCGCGTTCACCGGCCTCACCCCGGAACGGGAGGCCTTGCTGGTCCAGATCGGACCCGCCATCCGTCCCCTGCTCCCGGAAGTCACCGAGGCCTTTTATGCCGATCTGGCCCGGGTACCCAAGGCCGCAGCCTTCATCGAGGGACGGATCGACGCCCTCAAGGCCACCCACCTGGGCTGGCTGGAAAGCGTCTTCACCGGCCCGTTCGATGCGGCGTACGCCGCCCGCATGTATCACGTGGGCGACGTGCACGTGAAGGTGCAGATGCCGGTGGAGTTCATGGCCGCCTCCATGACGCTGGTGGGCAACAGCCTGCTGACCACCGTGGCCCGGGTGTGCGGCGAGGACCACGAGCGCTGCATCCGGACCAACGCCGCGGTGAGCGCCGTGCTCGGCTTCTGCCTGATGATCATGCAGGAGTCCTACCAGTCCTCCAGCCTGGCCGAGGAGCTGGATCGCTTCCTCGCCATCACCGGCATGAGCCGGACGCTGTTCAACAACCTCGCCGGTGCCTACCGGGCCTGAGCGGGGACAACAACGATACCCCCGGGAGAACGACCATGCGTGCAGACATGCTGAATTCCATCCTGAGCGACCTCAACGGCAGCTCCGCCGACATCGAGGCCTCGGCGGTAATCTCCACCGACGGCCTGATGATGGCCGCCCAGATGCCGGCCGGCCTTGACGAGGATCGCGTGGGCGCCATGAGCGCCGCCATGCTCTCGCTGGGCGGACGCACCGCTCAGGAGCTGGCCCGCGGCGGCCTCGAGCAGGTGCTCATCAAGGGCGAGAAGGGCTATGTGCTGATGACCCACGCCGGCGCCGAGGCGGTGGTGACGGTGATGGCCAAGCCCGACGCCCGGCTCGGCCTGATCTTCCTGGACGTGAAGCGGGCCGCCGAGAGCATCGGCAACCTCATCTGAACCCGGCCGCCGCGCGGCCCGGAGGTGCCGCCCGGCGCCGACTCGGATATGTTAGTGTACTGCGTCACTCTTGGAGGCACATTCAGCGAGTCGCCCGAAGGGAGCCCCCTGAAAGCACCTCCAAGAGTGACGCAGTACACTAGCAGGCTGACCCGCACCGCATACCGAGAAGACCATGAAGACCCAGAACTACGTAGGCATCCACAAGGACAAGAACAACGGCCTGACGACCGTGGGCAAGATCATCCGCGACGCCTGGGTTTTCGGCCTGATCCCCGAGACCGAGACCTGCGCGGGCTGGAGCTACGGCCGCATCGAGCAGCTCTACGACCAGGTCAGCAAGGCCTGGGAACCCTACGGCCAGCTGGCCTCCAACCTCCCCGACGATCTGCGTGAACGCCACGCCCGCATCTACGCCGCGGCCGTGCAGGGCGCCCGCGAGCAGGGCTGGAACCCGGAGCTGGACGACGAGGATTGATCAGTCGCCGGCGACTGGAGACCGGCGACTGGCAACTGACATCAGCGCAACGGCACCACGCGCCGCCCCGCCACCGGCGCGTTGCCGTCACGCCGGCGCCGCAGGCAGGCCTCCACCGCGGCGGGCAGTTCGCTCATCAGCCGCCACTGGGTCTCCCTGAGATCGGGGAAGTAGTAGACCACGGAGCAGGGAACGGGGGCGGCAAGGGATTCGCGGTCCGCCGGCGGACGGAGCTGCCAGGCGATACGGATGAGCCGCCCGCCCACGCCGTCCTGGTGAGCATACCCCCCCTGGCTGTCCACGAAGATGATCTCCTCGCGCTCCAGGACCGCCTGGTACTGCATGGAGCGGACGGGAATGAAGACGCAGCCCGATTCGCTGCGCCGGAGCAGGAGCTGCAGGGCATTGTAGAGAGGCGCCGGCAGCGCGCTTTCCCGCCGCTCCACCGGCTGCGGGCGGAAGAAGGTCTCGCGGGTGAAGTACTCGGCCATGAAGGGATGGTTTCCGGTTTCCAGTTCCCAGTCCTGGCTGCCGGTTTGAGCTACAGGCTCACCCCGTGATCGCCGCGAATACCGCCGGCAACCGCTCCGGCAGCCGCTCCACATTGTCCACGACGGAGTAGCTGTTCTCGCCGAAGATCCGCGCCACGTAGCGGTCCGCATTCGGGTCCAGGGTCAGGCAGTAGGTGTAGATGCCCTGCCGGGCCAGGTCCTCCACCGCTTTCTTGGTGTCGTGGCGCAGGTACTGCGGATCGCGCTCGTCGATATCCGCCGGCTCCCCATCGGTGACCAGCAGCACCAGGCGCTTGGTGGCGTTCTGCTGGCCCAGGTGCCAGCCGGCGTGGCGCAGGGCCGCCCCCATGCGGGTGGACAGCCCCCCCTGCATGCCGGCCATGCGCGACTTGGCCTCGTCGTCGTAGGGCTGGTCGAAGTCCTTGAAGCGGTAGTACTGCACGTCGTGGCGCCCGTCGGAGGCGAAGCCGTGCACGGCGAAGGCGTCACCGATGGAGTCGATGGCCCAGGCCAGGAGCCCCGTGGACTCGCGGGTCAGGTCGAGGATGGAGGGCGCCTCGTCATAGCCCGGATCGCCCTCCTCCACGCCCACCTTCTCGTTGGTGGACTGGGAGAGATCCATGAGCACCACGATGGCCAGATCGCGCACGTGACGGGTGATGCGAATGTTGATGCGCGGGTCCGGCATGATGCCGCGCCGGATGTCGATCATGGCGCGCACCGCGGCGTTCAGGTCGAGCTCCTCGCCTTCCTCGTAGCCACGCCGGCGCACGATGCCCTGGGGTTGCAGGGCGTCGATCAGGCGGCGAATGCGCGAGGCGACGGGCTTGTGCTTGGTGAGGATCGCGTCCATCACCTCCGGGTCGCCCTTGGGCTGGCGCCGCTCGATGACCGTGGCCCATTCCGGGCGGGCCAGCTGCACATGGTAGTCCCATTCGTCGTAATGGTAGGGGTCGGACACCGGCTCCTTGCCCCACATCTCGTTGTAGCTGACGCCCTCGTCCTCGTAGGGGAAGAACTCGGTGGCGCACACCCAGATCTCCTGGGCGTCGTCGCCGGCCAGTTCGCAGTCCACCTCGTTGGCCATCTCCACCGCGGAGACGTACTTGCGCACCTGCTGCCGGGAGGCGGGCACGTACTCCGCGCCCTTCTCGACGAACAGGTTCTCGCTGAACTCCCAGAAGTAGCGATTGTCGTCCCGGTAGGGCACGGGCCACTCGGACATCACGCGCACGCTGGGGATGGGGACGACCTGGGTCAGGCGGTTGTAGAAGTCCACTCCGGCCATCCAGGCCAGGCGCGGATCGTGGGGATCCTGCTCCAGCCTGGCGCGGAACTCCGCCGCCACCCCGTTGATCATGTCCAGTCCGTCCCGGTAGTCCGGATCCAGGATGGCGCGGGTGGTGCGCATCATGATGTCCATGACCTCGTGCACCTGCACCGGCTCGTCATCACCGGTGGGCTCGGCGGTGAAGAAGGAGAGCCACAGCTTGCGCAGGCCGGGGAACTCGGAATAGGCCAGGTATTCCACCCGCGCATCCTCGAACAGCTCAATGCAGCGCATCTGCGCCTGGGACAGCTGCTCGGCGGAGATGGGATCCCGTGTGTAGACCATGTGCGCGGCGCAATGGGCGACGGCGGCACGGTAGATCTCCAGGCCGTCGATGCCGCGGAACGGGTCGAAGGCGTCCGGGACGTGGATCTGGAACTCCTCGATGAAAGGCGTGAGTCCACGCCGGGTCTCGTAGTCCCCGGCCGTCGGGCGCATGAAGAAGGACCGCGCCCACAGGGCGCGCAGGTAGAAGTTCAGCTTGCGCTGGTTGTTCACGAACAGGGTTCCGCGGCGCTCCTTCTGCAGCACCGAGCGGGAGGACTCGGTCTTCAGGCCGAAGTAGGCCATCTGCCCGTCCAGGTCGCGGGCGTGGGCCTGGGCACCCCACAGGGCCCAGCGCCGCAACCCCCCCAGGGTCAGCTTGGCGAGCAGCTCGTCGAGGTTCTCCAGCATCGGCCGCAGGCCACGCGGGGCCTTGCCTGCGAGCTGGTGCACCAACCCCACGTAGCCGCGCAGCACCTCCGCGTCGCCCAGACGCTGGGCCGCCAGCGGCAGGCTGCCCATCATCAGGGTTAGCACCGTGCCCGAGGTGTGGGAGGCGAGCTTCATCAACGCCTCGACGACGTCGGGGATGACGTCCTCGCCCACCTCCTTCGCCACCCCGGGCATCTCCTGCACGTAGGTGAGGACGAGATCGCGGCCGCGCCCGAGCACGCACAGGGCGCGCATTCCCTCCAAGTAGTTCTGCAGCCCGCGCGGGGACATCACCCTCCCGGCCTCGTGGTAGGAGGACTCCAGGGCCTCGCGGTGCTCGTGGCCCGCCTCGAGCTCGAGGCAATTGACGTATTCGGCGAAGTCGATGCTCATATGTCTTTCACCGCCAGGACGCCAAGGGCGCCAAGGACCTATTGAGTGAGAATGACCCGTTGGATGCCGTTTCGCAGCAACTCCACGTTGAAATCAATCAGCAAGCCCAGCTGAAGTCGTGTCGCTTTCAGATAGGAGAGCAGTTGCGCCTTGTGAGTCGGTCGCAAGCCTTCCACCGTTTTCAACTCAACCACCAGGACACCGGCCACAAGCAGATCGAGTCTGCCCACGCCCACCCTGCGCCCCTTGTATACCACCCCAACCTGTGTCTGGCGCTCTGCCGGGATGTGGCGCCTCTCCAGCTCGACGACGAGCGCTTCCTCGTAAACGCCTTCCGTGTAGCCAGGCCCCGGCTCCCGATGAACCTCAATGGCTGCGCCGATGACGCGACGCGCGAAATCATCCACCTCTCTTCCGGGTTCCATGGCAACTCCCTCCCTGGAGTCATCCTGTATGGCAGTCTCAGCTTGGCGCTCTTGGCGCCTTGGCGGTGATTATCAGAAGTAGGTGCCGACTGCCGCGTCCAGCGTGTCGCGCATGTCGGGGTCGTCGGTGAGCGGTCGCACCAGGGCCATCCGGCAGGCGGATTCGGGATCGATGCCCTTGCCGATGAGCTGGGCGGCGTAGACCAGCAGGCGGGTGGACATGCCCTCGTCCAGGCCGTGGCCCTTGAGGTTGCGGGAGCGCTGGGCCACCTGCACCAGCTTCTCCGCCACCGCCTTGTCCACGTGACCCTCGTGGGTGACGATCTCGGTCTCGATTTCCGCGCTCGGGTAGTCGAAGTCCAGAGCGCCGAAGCGCTGCTTGGTGGACTGCTTCAGATCCTTCATCAGGCTCTGGTAGCCGGGGTTGTAGGAGATGACGATCTGGAAGTCGGGGTGGGCATGCACCAGCTCGCCCTTCTTCTCCAGCGGCAGGTTGCGGCGGTGGTCGGTGAGCGGGTGGATCACCACCGTGGTGTCCTGGCGTGCTTCCACCACCTCGTCCAGGTAGCAGATGGCGCCGATGCGGGCGGCCACGGTCAGCGGACCGTCCTGCCACTTGGTGCCGTTGATGTCGAGCAGGAACCGCCCCACCAGGTCGGAGGCGGTCATGTCCTCGTTGCAGGCCACGGTGATGAGCGGCTTGCCCAGCTTCCAGGCCATGTACTCCACGAAACGGGACTTGCCGCAGCCGGTGGGCCCCTTGAGCATCACCGGCATGCGTGCGTCGTAGGCCGCCTCGTACATGGCCACCTCGTTCGCCACCGGGCGATAGTAGGGCTCTTCCTGGATCAAGTACTGCTCGCGGTCGATTTGGTCGCTCATGCTCATTCACTCCGGTGAGGAGTCAGGCGTCGGGCGTGAGGCGCATTCGCGACGGGCGTGAGAACTCCTCACGCCTCACTCCTCACTCCTCACCCTTCACGTTCACAAAAAAGCCCCTGCCCCGTCACGACGGAACAGGGGCTCCGGTTCAGCGTGCCGCGGTGGCGATCAGACGGCTTTGCCGCGGAAAACCACCATTTCTGCGCCCTTGGACTGGGCGTAGTTGTCGTAGCCCACCAGGCGCACGTGGTTCTCGGGGTGAGCCTGGTGGCAGGCCTCCGCCTCGGCCAGGATCTTGTCCACGTCGGTCTCGCCGAACATGGGCAGCTTCCACATGTACCAGTAGTGGCCAAAGGCGTTCTGGGGCTCGGTGTGCTCGACGGCCGGGTTCCAGCCCTTGCTCACGATGTACTCCACCTGCTTGCGGATGCGCGAGGCATCCATCTCGGTGAGGTAGGAGAAGGTCTCGAACTTGCGGCTGGTGGTGTCGGTCAGGCTCGACTTGTAGTCCTGCATTTCGCTCATTGATCTGTTCCTCTTAATCGTTCGAATTCGGGGCGTGAGTCGCCAGCCTCCAGTTCGTAGGATGGGCAAAGGCGCGTAGCGACGTGCCCATCAGGGGATGGCAGCGCCGCTTGATGGGCACGCTGCGCTTTGCCCATCCTACGTTTCTGGCGGCTGACTGCTGGCTACTTACTTGTGGGACACATCGAGCTTGTCGACGGTGTCGAACTCGAACTTGATCTCCTTCCAGGTCTCCATCGCGGCCTTCAGCTCGGGGCTGTTGTCGGCAGCGGCGGTGAGGATCTCCTTGCCTTCCTTCTCCAGCTCACGGCCCTGGTTGCGGGCCTCGACGCAGGCCTCCAGCGCCACGCGGTTGGCCGCGGCGCCCGCCGCGTTGCCCCAGGGATGGCCCAGGGTGCCGCCGCCGAACTGCAGGACGGAATCGTCACCGAAGATGGAGACCAGCGCCGGCATGTGCCAGACGTGGATGCCGCCGGAGGCCACGGGCAGGACACCGGGCATGGAACCCCAGTCCTGGTCGAACATGATGCCGCGGCTGCGGTCCTCCTTGATGAAGGAGTCACGCATCAGGTCGATCCAGCCGAGCGTAGCGTCACGGTCGCCCTCGAGCTTGCCCACCACGGTGCCGGAGTGCAGGTGGTCGCCGCCGGACAGGCGCAGGGCCTTGGTCAGCACGCGGAAGTGGATGCCGTGGTTGGGGTTGCGGTCGAGCACCGCGTGCATGGCGCGGTGGATGTGCAGCAGCACGCCGTTGTCACGGCACCACTGGGCCAGGCCGGTATTGGCGCAGAAACCGCCGGTCAGGTAGTCGTGCATGATGATGGGGGCGCCCAGTTCCTTGGCGAACTCGGCACGCTTGAACATCTCGTCCGGGGTCGGCGCGGTCACGTTCAGGTAGTGGCCCTTGCGCTCACCGGTCTCCTGCTCGGCCTTGTGGATGGCCTCCATGACGAATTCGAAACGCTGGCGCCAACGCATGAAGGGCTGGCTGTTGACATTCTCGTCGTCCTTGGTGAAGTCCAGGCCGCCGCGCAGGCACTCATAGACGGCACGGCCGTAGTTCTTGGCCGACAGGCCGAGCTTGGGCTTGATGGTGCAGCCCAGCAGCGGACGGCCGTACTTGTTCATCTTGTCGCGCTCCACCTGGATGCCGTGGGGCGGGCCGTTGCAGGTCATCACATAGGCCAGCGGGAAGCGCACGTCCTCCAGGCGCAGGGCGCGCACGGCCTTGAAGCCGAACACGTTGCCCACCAGGGAGGTGAAGACGTTCACCACCGAGCCCTCTTCGAACAGGTCGATGGGGTAGGCGATGAAGGCGTAGAAAGCCTCGTCGTTGCCCGGCACATCCTCGATGGCGTAGGCACGGCCCTTGTAATAGTCCAGGTCGGTGAGCAGGTCGGTCCAGACGGTGGTCCAGGTACCGGTGGAGGACTCTGCCGCCACGGCCGCGGCCGCCTCCTCGCGGGGCACGCCAGGCTGCGGGATGACCTTGAAGCAGGCCAGGATATCGGTGTCCTTGGGGGTGTACTCGGGCATCCAGTACGTTTCGCGGTACTCCTTGACGCCCGCGCTATAGGTTTTCGCCATGACCGTTCCTCCAGATCGTTGTTTTCACTCCTCCGCCCCCAGGCGGAGGAGTCATGAATCCGCGGTGGTTCGCCACCGTGTGAGAGGACTATAGCAACGCCAAACCTATAAAGTTAACTAAATAATTATGATTATATGGATAAGATTTTACTTATCGTTCTGTTTCACTGGGTGAGCCGCCGCAGGGCCTCCTCGTACTTCTCGGCCGTCTTCCGGGCCACCTCCTCGGGCAAATCGGGTCCGGGGGCCCGCTTGTCCCAGTCCAGGGTCTCGAGGTAGTCGCGCACATACTGCTTGTCGAAGCTGGCCGGGCTGCTGCCGGGCGCATAGCTATCGGCCGGCCAGAAGCGGGAGGAGTCCGGGGTGAGGGCCTCGTCGATGAGGATCAGCCGGCCCGCCTCGTCCAGCCCGAACTCGAACTTGGTGTCGGCGATGATGATGCCCCGCTCCAGGGCGTAGGCGGCCGCCTCGGCATAGAGTTTCAGGCTCACGTCGCGGACCTGGGCGGCCAGCTTGTCGCCCAGCAGCGCCACGGTCTGCTGGAAATCGATATTCTCGTCGTGCTCACCCACCGCGGCCTTGGTGGAGGGGGTGAAGATGGGCTCGGGCAGGCGGTCCGCCATGCGCAGGCCCGACGGCAGGGGAATGCCGCACACCCCGCCGGTCTGGCGGTACTCCTTCCAGCCGGAACCGATGAGGTAGCCGCGCACGATGGCCTCCACCGGCAGCGGCTTGAGGCGCTGGACCACGATGGCGCGCCCCTCCACCCGGGCCCGCTCCTCCGGGTCCGGCAGCGCCTGCTCCAGGGGCATGTCGGCGAGGTGGTTGGGCACTACGTGGCCGAGGCGCTCGAACCAGAAGTTGGACAGGGCCGTCAGCACCCGGCCCTTGCCCGGGATGGGGGTGGGAAGCACCACGTCGAAGGCCGACAGCCGGTCGCTGGTGACGATGAGCAGATGCTGATCATCCACCGCGTAGCTGTCCCTTACCTTGCCCTGGTGAACGAGCGGCAGGCTCTTCAGGCCGGCCTCATAGAGGGTGTCCGCCATGATCGATGGGTCTCCGTAGGTAAACCATAATTTTAGCAGCAGCCACACCGGTGCTCGCGTAAAAAAGTACGCTCGGGGGCGCCGAACCAGGCGCCATTATTCCCGAAATAGCGCATAATTCACATTTGGAAATATGGATTGAAACCATAAGGTAAGAGTTATGCACGTCACCCTGCGCCAGCTCCGCGTCTTCGAAGCGGTCGCCCGTCACCTCAGCTATACCCGCGCCGCCGAGGAACTGCACCTGACCCAGCCGGCGGTCTCCATGCAGATCAAGCAGCTGGAGGAGAGCGTCGGCCTGCCCCTGTTCGAGCAGATGGGCAAGCGCACCTTCCTCACCGAGGCCGGCCAGGAGCTGCACCAGACCAGTCGCGCCATCGCCCTGCAGCTGGAGGAGACCGAGGAGGTGCTGGAGAGCCTCAAGGGAATCCGGCGCGGGCGGCTGCGCATCGCGGTGGCCAGCACCGCCAACTACTTCGCCACCCGTCTGCTCGCCGCTTTCTGCCGCCGTTACCCGGGCATCAGCTTCAGCCTCGAGGTGACCAACCGCGAGGGCCTGCTGCGGGCGCTGGAGGCCAACGAGAAGGACCTCGTCATCATGGGCCGCCCGCCCGAGTCGCTGGACCTGGAGGCGGAGCCGTTCATGGACAACCCGCTGGTGGTGATCGCCGCCCCCGACCACCCGCTGGCCGGCGCGGACGAGGTGAGCTGGGAGCGGCTGCAGCAGGAGGCGTTCGTGGTGCGCGAGGAGGGTTCCGGCACCCGCATCGCCATGGAGCGCCACTTCGCCAGCCGCGGGGTCAAGCTGCGCACCGGCATGGAACTCTCCAGCAACGAGGCCATCAAGCGCGCCGTGGAGGTGGGGATGGGGCTGGGCATCGTCTCCATCCACACCCTGGAGCTGGAGCTGGAGACCGGCCGCCTGGTGGTGCTCAGGGCCGAGGCCTTCCCCATTCCCCGCCACTGGTACCTGGTTCACCGCCGGGGCAAACGTCTCTCGCCGGTGGCGCTGGCATTCCGCGACTTCGTCTTCGAGGAAGCGGGCAACCTGGTCGGCGGCGGGGCCGTCCGGGCGCCGGCCGCCGAATGACCCCTGCCGGCGCAACCCGCAGCCGATCCGGACCGGGTGGGCCGGGGCCCCATTGATCTATGCCAATGGAAATATTGGTTATTCAGCATATTTCGATATTATGGGCCGCATTGAAAATGTTGATTAGCCCGCTCGGATGCGGATGCGTATAGTTCGCAACCCCTGTAAAACAGCACCCCCGCCGTCAGGAACCAAGCCATGAGTGATCCCACCCGCCAGCCCAACACCGAGGTGAAGAACACCACCTGCTACATGTGCGCCTGCCGCTGCGGCATCCGCGTCACCCTCAAGGACGGGGAGGTGCGCTACATCGAGGGCAACCCGGATCACCCGCTCAACCAGGGGGTCATCTGCGCCAAGGGCTCCTCCGGCATCATGAAGCAGTACTCCCCGGCGCGCCTGACCCGACCGCTGCTGCGCAAGCAGGGCGCCGAGCGGGGCGACGCGAAGTTCGAGCCGATCACCTGGGAGCAGGCCTTCGAGATCCTGGCCGAACGGCTGGGAAAGATCCGCGCCAGCGATCCGAAGAAGTTCGCCCTGTTCACCGGCCGCGACCAGATGCAGGCCCTCACCGGACTGTTCGCCAAGCAGTTCGGCACCCCAAACTACGCCGCCCACGGCGGCTTTTGCTCGGTGAACATGGCCGCCGGCATGATCTATACCATCGGCGGCTCCTTCTGGGAGTTCGGCGGCCCGGACCTGGAACGCTCCAAGCTGTTCATCATGATCGGCACCGCCGAGGACCACCACTCCAACCCGATGAAGATGGCGCTGTCGAAGTTCAAGCGCAACGGCGGGCGCTTCATCGCCATCAACCCCGTGCGCACCGGCTACGCCGCCATCGCCGACGACTGGATCCCCATCAAGCCGGGCACCGACGGCGCGCTGCTGCTGGCGCTCATCAACGAGATCATCAATCAGGGCCTCTACGACCGCGAGTTCCTGGTGAACTACACCAACGCCCCGGAGCTGGTGAACCTGGACGAGGCGAGCACCGAGGAAGGCATGTTCGTGCGCGCCGAGGTACCCGAGGAGGAGGGCTGCTTCGACCCCCAGAACAAGCTCTGGTGGGATCGCATCAGCGACCGGGCGGTGGTCAACCGCAGCGCGGACGCCGATCCCTACCTGCTCGGCAGCTTCCAGCTCGCCGACGGCACCCCGGTGAAGCCCGCCTTCCAGCTGCTGGTGGAGCGGGTGAAGGACTACACGCCGGAGTGGGCGGCCAGGATCACCGGCATTCCGGCGGAGACCATCCGCCAGCTGGCCCACGAGATGGGGGTGATGGCCCGCGACCAGAAGATCGAGCTGCCCATCGCCTGGACCGACGCCTGGGGGAAGGACCACGAGTCCATCACCGGCAACCCCGTCTCCTTCCACGCCATGCGCGGACTGGCGGCCCACTCCAACGGCTTCCAGACCATCCGGGCGCTCGCCATCCTGATGAGCATCCTGGGCACCATCGATCGTCCCGGCGGCTTCCGCCACAAGGCCCCGTTCCCGCGCCCCATCCCGCCCTGCGCCAAGACCCCGCGCGGACCCGAGGCGGTGCAGCCGAACACGCCGCTGGCGGGGATGGCGCTGGGCTGGCCGGCGGAGCCCGACGATCTGTTCGTGGACGAGCAGGGCAAGCCGGTGCGCATCGACAAGGCCTTCTCCTGGGAATACCCGCTCTCCGTGCACGGACTGATGCACAACGCCATCACCAACGCCTGGCGCGGCGATCCCTACCCCATCGACACGCTGATGATCTTCATGGCCAACATGGCCTGGAACTCCACCATGAACACGGTGGAGGTGCGCAAGATGCTCAACGACAAGGACGGGAACGGCGAGTACAGGATCCCGTTCCTGGTGGTGTGCGACGCCTTCCAGTCGGAGATGACCGCCTTCGCCGACCTGGTGCTGCCCGACACAACCTACCTCGAGCGCCACGACGTGATGTCCATGCTCGACCGGCCCATCTCGGAGTACGACGGACCGGTGGACTCGGTGCGCATTCCCGTGGTGCCGCCCACCGGCGAGTGCAAGCCGTTCCAGGAGGTGCTCATCGAGCTCGGCTCGCGCCTGCAACTTCCCGCCTTCGTGGACGAGCAGGGCCGGCGCAAGTACCGCGACTACCCCGACTTCATCGTCAACTACGAGACCGAGCCGGGCTCGGGCATCGGCTTCCTCGCCGGCTGGCGCGGCACGGGCGGCGAGAAGTTCATGAAGGGCGAACCCAACCCCGGCCAGTGGGAGATGTACGCCAAGAACAACTGCGTGTTCCACTACGAGCTGCCGCGCTCCTACCAGTACATGCGCAACTGGAACCGCGGCTACCTCGACTGGGCCCAGCAGCACCGCCTGACCCGCTACGCCGAGCCCATCAACGTGCACATCTACTCCGAGGTGCTGCAGAAGTTCCGCCTCGCAGCGCGCGGCAAGCTGCAGGGCAAGCAGCCCCCCGAGCGGCTGCGCAAGCGCATCGACACCCATTTCGATCCGCTGCCGTTCTATTTCGCGCCGCTGGAGACCCAGCTCACCGACCGCCACACCTACCCGTTGAGCGCGGTGACCCAGCGCCCCATGGCCATGTACCACTCCTGGGATTCCCAGAACGCCTGGCTGCGCCAGATCCATGCCCACAACCACCTCTATCTGCACCCCAGCGTGGGCCGGGCCAACGGCTTCGAGGACGGCGACTGGATCTGGGTGGAATCCCAGTGGGGCAAGGTGCGCTGCATGTGCCGCTTCAGCGAGGCGGTGGAGCCGGGCACGGTGTGGACCTGGAACGCCATCGGCAAGGCCGCCGGCGCCTGGAACCTCGCGCCGAAGGCCAACGAGTCGCGCAAGGGCTTCCTGCTCAACCACCTCATCTCCGAGGAACTGCCCGCCAGCGCCGAGGGCGAGCACCTGTCCAATTCCGACCCGGTCACCGGGCAGGCGGGCTGGTACGACGTACGCGTGCGCGTCTACAAGGCCGAGGCCACCGAGCCGCGGGAGACCTTCCCCCAGTTCGAGGCCATGAAGCCCCTGCCGGGAACCCCGAAGCGGCTGCGCAAGTGGCTGGCCTACCGCGCCGGCACCGGCCTGTTCAAGAACCTGCTGAAAAAAGCGTGACGAGACGGATATGACCCAGCTCGCCCTGATTATCGACCTGAACGTGTGCGTCGGCTGCAGTGCCTGCGTGACCAGCTGCAAGGAGTGGAACACCTCCGGGCTGGCCGGGCCCATGACCGACCGCAATCCCTACGACGCCGATCCCACCGGCACCTTCTTCAACCGGGTGCAGACCTTCGAGGTGGGCGCCTACCCGCACACCGAGACCGTGCATTTCCCGAAATCCTGCCTCCACTGCGAGGAGCCGCCCTGCGTGCCGGTATGCCCCACCGGGGCCAGCTACAAGCGGCCCGAGGACGGCATCGTGCTGGTGGACTACGACAAGTGCATCGGCTGCAAGTACTGCTCCTGGGCCTGCCCCTACGGCGCCCGCGAAATCGACGAGCAGCAGAAGGTGATGAAGAAGTGCACCCTGTGCGTGGACCGCATCTACGACGAGTCGCTGCCGGAGCGCGAACGCAAGCCCTCGTGCGTGCTCGCCTGCCCCACCAACGCACGGCTGTTCGGCGACGTGCACGATCCGGAGTCCGAGGTCTCGGTGCTGATCCGCGAGGAGGGCGGCTACCAGCTCATGCCCGAGTGGGGCACCCAGCCGGCCAACCACTATCTGCCCCGGCGCAAGACCCGCCTGCGCATCCACGACGACGAGCTGGTGCGGGTCGACAACCCGCTCAAGAAGGAGGCCCCGCGGCCGCGCCCGGCGCTCGACGAACCGTCGCTGGACGACGTCACCAGTTGGTAATCGAGTTACCAGTTGCCGGTAACCAGTCGCCAGGGATCTCGCGCCTGGAACCGGTCACTGGAAACTGGATACCGGAAATCGGAGTTCACAATGCATCCTGCCTTTTCCGTCATCTTCCTGACCACCCTCATCGGCGTCGGCCAGGGCCTGTTCCTGGCGCTCTACAGCGGCCAGATCTACTCCGTGCTGGAGGTGCTTCCGCCCCAGGACGACCGCCTGTTCTACGGCCTGGGCAGCGGGCTGGCCCTGGTGTTCCTGGCCCTGGGGCTGGTCGCCTCGGTGTTCCACCTGGGCCGGCCGGAGCGGGCCTGGCGCTCCGCCAGCCAGTGGCGCACCTCCTGGCTCTCGCGGGAGGTGATCGTGCTGCCCGCCTTCATGGGCCTCACCTTCCTCTACGGGGGGCTGCACTACCTGGGCTGGGACCCGGTGCTGGGCACCGTGGGCGAGGGTATCGCCATTCACCTGACGCTGATCGTCGGCGCGCTGGCCACCCTGGCCTGCTTCGCCCTGTTTCTCGCCACCGGCATGATCTACGCCTGCATCCGCTTCCTGCAGGAGTGGGCCACCCCGCTGACGGTGGTGAACTTCGTGCTGCTGGGCGGCGCCTCGGGCTTCACCGCCGCCGCCGCGTTCGCCGCCTGGACCGCGCCGGCGCTCACTACCTTCTTCGGCGGCTGGGCCATCATCCTCACCCTGCTGGCCCTGGCGACCCGCGGCACCACCCTCATCCGCAATGCCCGCATCAAGCACAAGTCCACCCCGCAGACGGCCATCGGCGTGCGCCACGCCCGGATCCGGCAGACCGCCCAGGGCGCCATGGGCGGCTCCTTCAACACCCGGGAGTTCTTCCATGGCCGCACCGCCGCCTTCCTGCGCTCGGTGAAGTGGGTCATGCTGGTGCTGGTCTTCGCCGTGCCGGTGGTGCTCCTGGCCCTCGGGCTCAGCGTGGCATCCGGCACCACCCTGGTGCTGGCCCTGCTGGTCCAGTACCTGGGCCTGCTGGCCGAGCGCTGGCTGTTCTTCGCCCAGGCCCGCCACCCGCAGAACATCTACTACCAGGCCGTGTGAGCAATGCAGGGCGTGAGGGGGGAGGAGCGCTCGGCTCCTCCCCGCTCAAGTCCGATCGGCGCTCGCTGCGTTCAGCAGCGGCGCCACCTGCTCGTCGAAGGTTTCCCCGTCCAGCACGCCGCGGTGGGTGTAGCGCACCCGTCCGTCCCGGTCCACCACCACCGTGTAGGGGATGAAGCCGTCGTGATTGCCCCATTCGGCCAGCAGGGCGGGTGACTCGGCCTCGTCCAGCACCAGCACGGGGTAGTTGATGCCGAGGCTGCGCCGCACGTTGCCGAGCGGACGCACGGCATCCACCCCCACCCCGACCACCACCAGCCCCTGTTCGGCGTAACGCGCCTGGAAGCGGACGAGATCCGGGATCTCATGGATGCACGGCGGGCACCAGCTGGCCCAGAAATTCACCACCAGCACCGAACCGCGCCACTCCTCGAGCCGGTGGTTGGCACCGTCCAGGTCGGGCAGGCTCAGGGGCGGGGCCGTCGGTCCCGCGGCCGCCGCCCACCCGCTGGCGGCGAGCAGGGCGGCCACCAGGGCCGCCCGCCGGATCAGTGCGCGCTTCACTGCGGCGCACCCTGCTGCAACGGCAGCTTCCATTCCACCGCGTAGCGCGCCTGCAACTCCTCGAAGTAGGCGGCCATCCGCTCGGCCACCAGCGCCTGGCTCACCCGGTCCCGCGCCTCGCCGTACTCCAGCTGACGGCCCGGGCGACGGTCGGTGACCATGAGCAGGTGGAAGCCCTTCGGCGACTCCACCACCGCGCTGACCTGGTTGTCGGGCAGTTCGGCCAGCGCCTGCTCCAGCTCCGGCATCCCGGTGCCCGCCTTGAGCCAGCCCATGTCACCCGCATGCTCCCTGCCGTAGGTGTCGATGGAGTGTTCCCGGGCCAGCTCGAACAGGCTCTCGCCGGCGAGGATGCGGCCGCGCAGCGCCTCGGCCTCCGCCCGCGAGGCCACCACGATCTGCCCCACCCGGCGCCGCTCGGGGATGGCGCCCAACGCCTGGTGCGAGGCGTAGTAGTCCCGCACCACCCCCTCGCCGGGAATCCAGGTGCGCACCATCCGCTCCATCTGCAGCGCCGGCAGGCGCTCCTCGCGGAACGCCTCGAGGCGTTCGCCCACGTCCACGCCGGCGGCCTCGGCATCGCGGGCGGCCAGCAAGAGGTCGATGCGCTCATCGAGCAGCTCCCGCATCCGCCCGTTACCGGGCGGGGTGTCACTCTCCGCGTCGAGATCGAGATCGCCGGCCCGGATCGTCATGCCCTCACCTTCGGCCAGCACCGTCTCCGGCGCCGCTCCCCAGGCTGCGCGGTCGTCATGCACCACCACCCTGGCGGCATCGCGCAGCCCGGCCAGATACTCCGCCCGCCGGAGCCGGTACTGCTCGCCCCGGAGCTGGGACCTGGCGGCGGCCAGGGCATCGGCGTCACCCTGATAGGTGGCGCGCAGATCCGCGGCGGTCTGCTCCGGAAGGGTGACCTCCGCGCGCAGGCGATCCATGGCGGCCCGGTACAGCAACGCGATGCGGTACTCGGCGAGCTCCCGCCGGAACGCCTCGCTCACATCGAGGCCCTGGGACTTGGCCTCTAGATAGAGCAGACGCGAGGCCACCAGGCGTTTGAGCAGGTCGCCGCGCAGGTAGGCCTGGTCGGCCTCGTCCATGGCGGGGAACTGAGTGGCGAATGGCGAACTGGACAGCGCCTCTTCCAGCGCCTCGCCGGTTATCGGATAGTCGCCCACGGTGACCAGCACCTGGGCGGCCGCCGGTGCGGCGAACGCCGCCGCGAACAGCAGTGCCGCCAGCCGGCGGCCGATTCGTTGCCTTACTTTCATCATCGATGCTTCGCTCCAGCCCTGCCCGTTTACGCCGCACCCACGCGTGAGGCCGCGAGCGGCGGAAGGCGCGGGCAGGCAAACAGGCTGCTAAGGTGCGCAGGGCAGCCCCGCGCGGAGAAGGAGGGGCGGAGCCCGCAGGCCCCGCCCCGGCCGGAATGACCGTCTAGTCGATATCCGGGATCTTGCCGCCCAGATCGGGCGCGCTGGCGTGCATCCACGAAACCGCCGCCTCGAAGTCCTCCAGAATGGGCTTGCCATCCCAGACGTGCTCCTCGTCATCGGCGATGAGCGGAACCCCGGCCTTGTTGGTCACGTGGCAGGAGGCGCACTTCAACGGCCCATGGGAACCATCGGGATTGTACTGGGCCGCCTGGCGGTAGCTGGTAACGTCGGTATCGGAGGTCACCGGGTAGAGCCCGTGGATGGACTCGTGGCAGGTCTGGCAGGCCAGTCCCGCATGGCCCTTGGAGTAGCGCATCAGGCTGTACTTGCCGGGCTGGTTGATTGGATAGGCCACCCCGCCCTGACCCTCCACGAAGGGCGCGGCATGGCAGTCGGCACAGTGGGGCGCACCGGGCGAGAGCCAGTAGTCGCGGCCGTGGGTGGCGGCGTCATAGGGCACCGCGGCGGCGCCGGTGGCGCCCTTGGGCAGCTTGAGGGAGGCGGGATCCACCGCCGGGTTGGCCGACAGGATGGAGACGTTGATGTCGCCGTCGGCGTCCTTGGAGACCAGCGGACCATTGCCCTGCAGGGCGATTACGGCGATGTCGGGCACGGTGCGCTTCTCGGCCCAGGTGAGGAGGATGCCGGATTTGCCGGGAGTGTCCTCCCCCTTGCCGTTGAGCACCACTTTCGGGTCGAGGTACTTCTCCTCCAGCTCACGCTGGCTCACGCCGATGGCCGCGGCGATTTCGCTGAGCGGCTTGTCGCGCAGCGTCTGGCCGGTCTGCTTGAAGGCGTTCTCCAGGTTGTCGCGCTGGTAGAGCTCGCGGGAGAGCTGGTTGTGGCAGTTGGTGCACCACAGCCCCTTGCCGCCCTTGCCGTTGCCGATGCCGGAGACGTTGGCCTGCAGCCACTGCCCCACCGGGTTGAGATACTCCTTGGTGCCGGCGCCGTCCTTGTCCTTGTTGCGGTTGGCGTGCACGTCGCGGCCCACGTAGCAGCCGCCGGAGGCATCGCGGTTGTCGCCCTTGGCATAGGCGTTCTTGCCGTCCTTGGTGATGGGGTAGTCATCCATTCTGCCGTCCTGGCGGTGGGCCGGGTGGCAGCCCTGGCAGCTGGCGGTGCGCCCCTCGGCGTCGGGCAGCGGCGCCTTGGTCTGGTGCACCGTGTGGATCGCCTGGGTGAGCGGCGGCACCTGGATCTCCTTGCCGCTCTTGTTCTTCATCTTCTTCGAGGCGAGCACGCCGATGACGTTGTCAGCATGGCACTTCTGGCATAGCACCGGGTCGCGGCCGAGACGGTTGGTGATGTCGCGGGTGCCCTGGCGGTAGTTCTTCAGGAAGCTGGTGCCGTTCTTGTCGTCGTGCATCTCCAGGATCGACACGGAGGTGGCCTTCAGGCTGGCGATCCAGTCACTGGCCCCGAGCCCCTTCCAGAAGGCGTACTCCCCCTTGTAGAGGTTGTACTTGCTGCCGTTGGCCGTCTTGCTGGCGTGGCAGTTGGCGCAGTTGGGGATGTCGATGGGGTTGGTGCCGACGAAGGTCACCGGCTTGCCGGTATGGCTGTCGATCACCGGCTCGCCGGAGTCGGCATCGAGCAGGCTCACCCAGGCCTCCTGGAAGGGCTGGATGTCGCTCTCCACCAGGGTCAGCGGGTTCTTGGCCGCGGCGCTGTCGTTGAACGGCGTGAGCGGCAGGCCCAGGGCATCCCAGATGCCCGGGTTGGTGAGCACGATGGGCACGTTGTCGAGCACCGGGGACTTGGTGTAGACGATGGTGCCCTCCACGCCGGTGTAGTGCAGGAAGCCGCCCTTCATCGGGCTCGGCGCGGCGGCGCCGGCGGGGCCGTTGTCCTGGGGCACCGGGATCTGCATGCCCACGAACAGCTTCTCACTGTCCTTGCTGGTGCCCTTGGGGTTGGTGCCCTTGAGATCCTTGTAGACGTAGAGATGGGTGAAGTAGGCGTTGGCGACATTCTCGTTGTCGCCGTACTTGCCGTCGCCGTTCACGTCATAGGGCACGTTCCAGTAGGCGAGCTTGGAGCCCTCGGAGTAGGTGTTGTCGATGTGGCCGTAGGCCAGCTTGAACCGCTTGCGGCCATCCTTGAGCACCGTGTGGTCCTCGGGGTCGGCCTCCACCACCTCCGGCCACTTCTTGTCGCCGCGGGCGGTCTTGATGACCTGGGCCTGGATGGAATTGTACGGCGGCAGTACGCAGCAGTAGCTGAAGTCGAAGCCGGTGCAGTGCATGCCCAGCTCGTAGTTGATGCTGATGTTGTAGTCGTTCTTGGGCTTGTTCGGGCCGTCCTTGCCGACCCCGGTGTTCGCGACTGTCCCGGCGCTCGGCGCGGCCCTGCCGGCCGCTCCCTCCCCCGTGTGCCTGGGGCTGCAGGCAACCCCCACCGCAAGCACGAGGGCGGGTATCACCACATAGCGTAGCTTCATAACCCCTCCTCCATCTGGATTGCAGTGTGAGCGGAACGAATTCTTGTTTTTTCAACTCGTTATTCGCTTTGTATTTCCGCTTCACGCCAATTGTCACAGGTTCACGGAACACTGCACCGCGCTCCCTGCGCTGCGCCGCCGCCGTTATCAGGGCCTTGGACGCTCATAAACAGGTAACAAATTCTGTGAACTACCGCAACATTTTTATGGGATTTACAATTGGTCGCGAACCGTCTGGCGACCGCCCGAGGCACATTAATGGGCTTGATGAAGGTCAAACACGCCGGGCGCCGCTGCCGCTAACGTTGGCAGCGAATCCTTCGAATCCGCACGAGGTTGCCAATGCACACCATCAGCCAGGTCCTGGGTGACGATCATCAGCGCTGCGACTCCCTGTTCGCCGAGGCCGAAACCGCCGTCGCCCAGGGCGACTGGCTGACCGGCGCAAGCGCCTTCAATGCCTTCCATGAAGCCCTGGAGCACCATTTCCGCATGGAGGAGGAGGCGATGTTCCCCGCATACGAGGCCCGCACGGGGCAGACCATGGGGCCCACCCGGGTGATGCGCATGGAGCACGGCCAGATGCGCCAGCTCAAGGAGGAGATGGCCACGGCGATCACCGCGCGGGACCGGGACCGCTACCTGGGCCTGTCCGAGACCCTGCTCATCGTGATGCAGCAGCACAATGCCAAGGAGGAACAGATGCTCTATCCGATGGCCGACCGCGCACTGCAGGACAGCATGGAGCAGGTGCTGTCGCAGATGGACACCGTCTGAGCGGTGGGCGCGGCGATGGAAAGGTTCATGGATCTCTCCGACCTGATGCCCCCGGAACCCCTCGAGCGCATCCTCGGCGAACTGCCCGGGGTGCGGCCCGGCGACTTCCTGCATGTCAGGCTCCATCGGGAACCCCTGCTCGCCTATCCGCTGCTGGAACAGGCCGGTTTCCGCTGGCATACGGACATCGGCGGCGCCCACGGCATCGAGGTCTACATCTGGCGCGACGGCGACCGCCTGGCAGAGGACGCCATGCCCGTCGGGCGCACCTGACCCGCCGGGAATCCGAGGCCGAGCATGCTGTTTCCGGGCAACCTCTCGCTGGACCAGGCGCCACCCATCTCGGTTCCGCTCCGGTTCCTGCTCTCCGCCCCCCTGTTCGGGGTCCTGGCCGGGCTGCTGCTGACCCTGGACGGACCGGCGCTGCTGGCCGGGCGCTGGACCCCCGGCGTGCTCGCCTTCACCCACCTGATCACCCTCGGCCTCGTGACCCAGGCCATGTGCGGGGCGCTGCTGCAGATGCTCCCGGTACTGGCCGGCACCCGGGTCCTCGGCGCCGTTACCGTCGGGCGCATCACCCATCTGCTGCTGAGCAGCGGCACACTGGCGCTGGCCATCGGCTTCCTGACCGACGGCGGGCCCTGGTCGCTGGCCGCCGCCGCCCTGCTGGGCACTGCGTTCCTGGTATTCGTCAGCGCACTGGGGTGGGGCCTGACCCGGGCCGGGAGCCCCAATCCCACCGTGGCGGCCATGCGCCTGGCGGTCATCGCGCTGGCCGTCGCCGCGATCCTGGGCATCGGGCTGGCGCTGTTCTGGGGCGGGATCCCCGGACTGCTGTTCATGCGCTCGCTCACCGACGTCCACCTGGCCTGGGGGCTGCTCGGCTGGGTGGGGCTGCTGGTGCTGGGCGTGGCCTACCAGGCCCTGCCCATGTTCCAACTCACGCCGGAGTACCCGCTCCGGCTGCGCCGCCACCTCACCGTCGCCCTGTTCGCCCTGCTGCTGCTGTGGAGCGTGCTCTACTGGCTGGCCGCGGCGGATAAGATCCCGCCGGCCTGGCCGATCTCCGCCTCCGCGCCCGCCGGTGCCGCCCTGCTGCTGTTCGCGGCCTTCACGGTGCGACTGCAGAAACGGCGGCGGCGGCCCCTGCCGGATGCCGGTCTCGCCTGGTGGCGGCTGGGACTGGCGGGCCTGGGTGTTGCGGTGACGCTGTGGCTGGCGGGGCGGGTGTGGCCCGGGTTCGCCACCCACCCCGCCTACCCCCTGTGGCTGGGCGGGAGCTATCTCCTCGGCTTCGCCGTGCCCATCCTCAATGGGATGATGATCAAGATCGTCCCCTTTCTGGCCTGGTTTCATCTCCAGAACCGCCAACTCGCCCTGGGCCGGGTGGACGTTTCCATACCCAACCTGCGCGAACTGCTGCCCGAGCGCACCACCCGCTGGCAGCTCCGCATCTATGTGGCGGGGCTGGGGCTCCTGGCCCTGGCGCCGCTGTGGCCGGCGCTGGCCAGCCGGCCGGCCGGACTGGCGCTGGCCGTCTCCTGGGGGCTGCTCGCATTCGGACTGGGGCAGGCCGCCCGGCGCTATCGGAGCGTGAACCGGGCGCTGCTCGCACCCGCCGCCGGGGAGACCCCAACGGCATGAGCCTCTACCTGGCCCTGAAGTGGATTCACGTCACCTGCGTCAGCCTCTCCCTGACGGGATTCGTGGTGCGCGGGGCCTGGATGATGCGCGGCTCGGCGCTGCTGAACCGGCGCTGGGTGCGCGTCGCCCCGCACGTGGTGGATACCCTGCTGCTGGCCAGCGCCATCGCCCTGGCGCTGCTGAGCCACCAATACCCGGGGGTGCACGGCTGGCTCACCGCCAAGGTGACCGGGCTGCTGGTCTACATCATCCTCGGCAGCATCGCCCTGCGGCGCGGACGCAGTCGACGGGTCCGGATCGGGTCCTGGGTGGCCGCCCTGGCCACCTTCGGCTACATCGTGGCCGTCGCCCTCACCCGCGACCCCTTCCCTCTCAGCGTACATTGATCGGGATCAATGCCTTGCCGATGTCGCCGTGTCATAAACCCCTGCCTATGGACAGCCAGACCCGCAAACCGCCGCCGCGCCTGCCGCGCCTGCTCACCTTCCCGGTGGGGCTGGTGCCCACCGCCACCCACAGCACCACGGTGTGCCTGGCCCTGAACCGGATCTTCGCCACCGCCCTGCGCGAAGGCGAGCTGGAGTTCCTGGAGGGCCGGGTGGTCCGGATACGGGTCAACGACCTGCGCCTGCGGCTCTGCTTCACCCTCGAACGGGGCCGGCTGCGCCCCGCCGACGAGCGCCGCCCCCACGACCTCACCATCGAGGGCGACACCTACGACTTCCTGCTGCTGGCCAGTCGGCGCGAGGATCCGGACACCCTGTTCTTCAACCGTCGGCTGCGTCTGGGCGGGGACACCGAACTGGGACTCTACGTGAAGAACTTCCTCGATGCCTACGAGCCTCCCGAGCGGCTGCAGCCCCTCATGGGCACACTCGAGCGCACCTCCCGCCTGTTCGAACGCTTCGCCTGAGACCGGCAATGCGCCCATGGTGATGGGCGCTGGGAAAAGGCGCCGTCAACCGCTCACGCACGCGCGCGGTGATGGGTGATGCGTCATGAGTGATGGGACGTTCGGCATCACGCACTCTGAACCTAACGCACTCACGCACTCACGCACTCACGCACTCACGCATTCACGCACTCACGCATTCACGCATTCACGCACTCACGCATTCACGCACTCACGCACTCACGCACTCACGCACTCACGCACTCACGCACTCACGCATTCACGCACTCACGCATTCACGCACTCACGCACTCACGCATTCACGCACTCACGCACTCACGCACTCACGCATTCACGCACTCACGCACTCACGCACTCACGCATTCACGCACTCACGCATTCACGCATTCACGCATTCACGCAACAATAATATGGTTTTTTAGTCAGGTATTGACCTGGGACAGTAGCTTAGTAGAATATTCGGGATTATTTGGATCACCCTGGCAGGAGGGACTCGGCCGGGGCGGCCACCAGCATCCGGAGAGAGGCTGGATCATAACAAGCAATTGACCCGAACCCCACTACTGAAAGCCAGGAGATCTGCCATGAAGAAGCTCGCGTCCCTGCCCATTGTCCCCATGATCCCCGTGCTGGGCGTCCTCTACGCCGGCTACATCCTGTTCCTGGCCTCCACGGCCCACTGAACGGTCCGGGGCACCGGGCGGGCGCAGCCATCCGCCGGCGCCCGCCCTTTCCGGATCAGCCGCCGGCGTTACCCGCACCCGGCAGCAGTCACTGCCGCATCACCCCACCCCCGGCACGGTCACGCCCTCCACCGCTCCTGCCGTTGGGCGCCGCTAAACCGCCCCGCCGCCATGGGCGACCATCCCCGACTCTCCGAACCAGTACCCGTCACAAGGCCCGGCCGGCATCAGCGTCTCGAGCGCGGCGGCGGCCTGCACCGGATCGCACCGCCCCTCCAGGCACTCCCGGAAGGCGGTGACCACCCGGCCGGTGCCCCGTGACTGGGGACTGATGCGCAGCACGTCAACAGCCAGGCGCTGCAGGTCCGGCAGCTGAGCCAGGAGACTGAAGGTCTGGGCCGACTGGGTCTGGATGCCGTTGAGGGCGAGGAAACGCTGGTCCTCCTGGGTGGAGAGGGTCAGTCCATCGGGATAATCGAGGCAGCGGTACTGGCAGTCGTCCTTGGGCAGGTTGTGGGCCCGGGCGGTAAAGCAGCGGGCCGAGTAGGCCAGGGGCAGCCGCCCCCAGGCGAACACCTCCGTCTCCACCCCCTCCGGGCGGGCCGCCTGCATCTCCGCCAGGGTGTCGCGGGAAAGCTCCACCGGCAGCACCCAGCGCTTCAGGCCCAGGGCCGCCAGCCGCGCCAGGGTGCGCTGGTTGTAGACGTTCACCGACGGACCGGTGACGAAGGGTCGCCCCTCGAGCAGGTTCACCGCCCCCAGGTCGTTGGCCTCCACCAGGTACCGGCCGTCACCGCAGATACGACGCAGGTTGATGAGCTCCGACTCCGCCTCCAGCAGCGTCAGGGTGGAGAGCACCGGGGTCTTGCCGGCTGCCTCCAGCCGCTGCGCCAGCTCCAGCCAGTCTTCCGTGCGCACCAGGCGGCGCTTGGAGCAGATCGCCTCGCCCAGGTAGACGATGTCCACCGGCCACTCCGCCGCCTCGGCATAGAAGTCGAATACCTGCTCGCGGGGCCAGTAGTAGAGGATGGGGCCGAGGGAGAGTTTGGGAGATTTCATGGAAAGCTCGGAGAAGTTGGTTGTGATGATGACGATGGCAGCGTGGGAGTTGGTGAGGAGTGAGGCGTTAGGAGCGAGGAACCCCTCACACCTCTCTCCTCACCCCTCACTGCCACGGGCGGTGGTAGGCGCCGAGGGTAGTTTGCGCGCCCTCGGACACCCGCGCCAGCTCGGCATCCCACTCGGGACGGCTGCGGTAGCGCTCCGGGTCGCGGGCACAGGCATCCATGGCGGCGCGCCAGACCCGCGTCACCTGGGCCACGTAGGCCGGGCTGCGCTGGCGGCCCTCGATCTTCACCGCCGCCACGCCCGCGGCCACCAACTGCGGCAGCAGCTCCAGGGTGTTGAGGCTGGTGGGCTCCTCGATGGCGTGGAAGGTGTCCTGTCCGACCCGGAAGCGGCCCTTGCAGAGGGTGGGATAGCCCGCGTTTTCACCCTCTGCGTAGCGCTCGATGAGCACCCCGCCGAGACGGGTTTCGAGGCCCTGGCCGATCTCCCGCCACTCCACCGCGTGGGCCGGGGAGCAGGCGCCGTAGGTGTTGGGCGACTGGCCGGTGGCGTAGGAGGAGAGCAGGCAGCGCCCCTCCACCATCACGCACAGGCTGCCGAAGCCGAACACCTCCACCTCCACCGGGCTGTTCTCCACCAGGTGCGCCACCTGGGGCAGTGATAGCACCCGCGGCACCACCACCCGGCGGATGCCGAAATGGCGCTGATAGAAACGCAGCGCCTCGTAATTGGTGGCCGAGCCCTGCACGGAGAGGTGGCGGGCGAGTTCCGGCCAGCGCTCGGCGGCGTAGTCGAGGACTCCCAGGTCGGCGATGATGAGGGCGTCGACGCCCAGTTCCGCAGCCCGGTCCACCGCCGCCTGCCAGCGGTCCCAGCCACCGGGCTGGGGAAAGGTGTTCAGGGCCAGGAACACGCGCCGCCCGCGCTGGCGGGCGTAGCGGATGCCCTCGTGCATCTTCTCGGGCGTGAAATTGAGTCCGGCGAAGTGGCGCGCGTTGGTATCGTCCCGGAAACCCATGTAGACGGCGTCGGCGCCGTTGTCCACGGCGGCCTTCAGGGACGGCAGATTGCCGGCGGGGCAGACGAGTTCCATGTTCCTGTTCCGTACCTCTTGCGATGTCAGTTTCCGGCCCGGGCCAGGCCACCGTGGTGGCGGACACGCCCCGGGACCAGGGCCGCGCCCTGACGGCTGTCGCGCCGGGCCAGCTCCGCCTCGACGGCATTGAGCACCGCCCACTTGCGGGCGCACCACCCGGGGGCCAGGAGAATGTCCCGCGAGGCGGTGCCCGTGAGCCGGTGCCAGATCACCTCCGGCGGGGTCCGCTCCACCAGGTCGGCGGCGATGGCCACATACTCCTCCAGCGCCAGCGGCCGGTAGCCTCCCCGGCGCCACTGGTGCGCCAGCAGGGTGTTCCTGACCACGTGCAGGGGATGCAGCTTGAGCCCTTCCACCCCCAGATCCAGGACCCGCTCCAGGGTCTGATGGGCATGCCAGCCGCTCTCGCCCGGGAGACCCACGATGAGATGGGTGCAGACCTTCAGGCCGCGCAGCTGTGCGGCCCGCACTGCCTGCCGGTATTCCGCAAACCCATGACCGCGGTTCACCCGCGCCAGGGTCTCGTCGAAGGCCGACTGCAGCCCCAGCTCCAGCCACACCTCCCGCCCCTCGGCCTGGTAGCCGGCGAGCAGGTCGAGGACCGCGTCGGGGACACAGTCGGGACGGGTTCCCACCGACAGCCCCACCACGTCCGGCTCCGCCAGGGCTTCGCCGTAGAGCCGGGCCAGCCGGTCCACCTCGTCGTAGGTGTTGGTGTAGGCCTGGAAGTAGGCGATAAACCGCCGGGCCCCGGTACGCCTTGCCAGCACCGCCCGCCCCGCCGCCAGCTGGGCGGCGATGGCCGGCTCCTGCCGGGCGTTGGGACTGAATGAGACGTTGTTGCAGAACGTGCAGCCGCCGCGACCCTTGCTGCCGTCCCGGTTGGGGCAGGTGAAACCGGCGTTGATGGCGAGCTTGTGCACCCGCTCGCCGTAGCGGCGCAGCAGGTCCTGACCCAGGGTGTGCACGCGATCCGACAGCGCCACGGCGGTTCCTCAGCATTGACAACCCAGGACAAGGCGACGGAATCGCTGCGCTACGGACGCTTCACGGCTCTCCTTGGACCTGCCCTGACGGATGGACAACCTTTCCACAGCCGGCAGGTCGAGTAATTGACCTGGATCAACATGGCGAAGCCGCCGGCTCTGCTAGTGTACTGCGTCACTCCTGGAGGCACATTCAGCGAATCGCCGGCCGGTCAGATGCAAGGCGCGCTTGCGCCGGAAGGGCAGGCCCCCTTTCAAGCAAGCGCAACACCGCAGATGGCCGGCCGGCGGCTCGCCCGAAGGGAGCCGTACCGAAAGTGCCATGACCGCGTTGCAGCGCTGGACAAGGGAACAACCATTGCCTGCACACTGCGCCTTGTCCTGGCGCTTTCGGTGCGGCTCTGAAAGCACCTCCAGGAGTGACGCAGTACACTAGGGTCTGCGTCACCCTGCCCTGCCAGCCGCCATGAAGCCCGACTCCGCCAACCCCTTCGACCTCGATCAACCGGACGCCTACCGCGCCTGGCGCGATCGCAAGCTTGCCGACCACCCGGTCCGGCTGGAGGAACTGGTGGTGGAGGTGCGCGATCCGCGCCGCCTTACCGCCACCGAGCACGACGCCCTGCTGGCACACTGCCGCCGGGCCAACATGGCCGTCTATGTGAGCCGCTGCGGCGCCGATCCCGACAAATCCATTCCCGCGGCGCTGGGCCGGCAGTTCGGCCTGGTCCACCTCGATCACAACTGGCTCGCCGACGAGGACGCCATCACCCCGCTCGCCGTCAGCAGGACCGGGGCGCGGCCGGGCTACATCCCCTATACCAATCGCCCCATCCGCTGGCACACCGACGGCTACTACAACCCGCCCGACCGCCAGGTGCGCGGCCTGCTGCTGCACTGCGTGAACCCTGCCGCCCGGGGCGGTGGAAACGCCCTGCTGGACCCGGAGATCGCCTACATCCACCTGCGCGACAGCGACCCCGCCTACATCGCGGCGCTGATGCATCCGCAGGCCATGTCCATACCGGCCCGCGAGGAGGACGGAGAGGTAGCCCGCGCCGAAGTGACCGGGCCGGTCTTCTCCCTCACGCCGGAAGGGGCGCTCCACATGCGCTACACCGCCCGCCGCCACAACATCCGCTGGCGCGACGAAGCGGTGCTGGGCGAGGCCGTCGCCTGCCTCGAACGCCTGCTCGCCAGCGATCATCCGGCCATTTTCCGCGCCCGGCTGGAGTCGGGGATGGGCCTGCTGAGCAACAACGTGCTCCATGATCGGGCCGGCTTCGAGGATCTCCCCGGCCACCCCCCCCGCCTGCTCTACCGTGCCCGCTACCATGAACGCGTGCGCGGCACCGCCGGATCCGCCCGGACCTGACACCACCCCGCCGCGCCGGTCGGGCAACGGCCGGGCGCCCGCGCACCCCGCGATGATTATCACAACACTTGTAGGGGCAGTCCTGTTCTGGCAATTTTCTTGCAGGACTGCGGCGGGCGCCTGTCCGCCATACAATCACAACGACAAACAATAACCGGACGGTGCTGCCGTGCCGCAGCTGCCGTCCCGGGGGGAGATGGAGCATATGGCTGAACCCAACAGCCCGACCGAGAAACACCGTACCTATATCTTCACACGCAAACGCCTGCTGGTTGTCGCGCTGCTGGCCTTCCTGGCCGGGGCGTTGTTCTTCGGCGGCTTCCTGACCGTACTGGAAGCCACCAACCGGACCGAGTTCTGTGTCTCCTGCCACTCCATGCAGACCAATTTCGAGGAGTTCAAGGAGACCCCCCACTACCTGGGCCGGGTGGGCGCCACGGTCGGCTGCGCCGACTGCCATGTTCCGAAGCCGTTCTTGCCCAAGATGAAGGCGAAGATCCTCGCGGCGAAGGACATCTACCACGAGATCATCGGCACCATCGACACACCCGAGAAGTACGAGGCCCACCGCTGGGACATGGCGTCCCGGGTGTGGGCGAAAATGAAGGCATCCGACTCGCGCGAATGCCGCAACTGCCACGCCTTCGAGCGGATGGACCTGAGCCTCCAGGGGCGCTCGGCCCGCAGCAAGCACGAAAAAGCGCTCGACGAGGGCCAGACCTGCATCGACTGCCATACGGGCATCGCCCACGAAGAGCCGCTGGAGCCCGACGAGCCCGCGGACGCCGGCAACTGAACCGCCAACGGGAGAAGTCCGACCATGAGACCATGGAACGTCATGCTGCTCGCACTTGCCCTCGCCCTGCCGGGCGCGGCGGGAGCCCAGGACGAATCCGGCGACCCGCTGGGCATCGCGCTGCGGGACGCCGCCTTCATCGGCGATATCGACGAGGTGCGCGACCTGGTGCGCCGCGGCGCCGATATCAACGGCAAGAACAAGTTCGGCAAGACCGCGCTGATGCGCGCCGCCGAGGAGGGCAACGTGCGGGTGGTGGCCTACCTGGTGATGCGGGGTGCCGATGTCAACGCCCGCACCGTCGCCGGCTGCACCGCGCTCACCTTCTCCGCGGAGTTCAACCACCCCGGCGTGGCGGCCCTGCTCCTCCATCATGGAGCCAACGTCCACGACCGCACCCGCTCCGGCTGGGATTCGCTGATGATCGCCGCCCGCCAGGGCCATGAACTGCTGGTCCGTCAATTGCTCTTCATGGGCGCCGACACCGGGGCTCGCGACAAGGACGGCCAGACGGCGCTGATGGGGGCCGCCACCAGGGGACACGTGGAGGTGGTCCAGGCCCTGCTCGCCGGCCGCGCCGACCCCAACAGCCGTGATCACAACGGCGCCACCGCCCTGTTCCTGGCGGCGGAGAGCGGCCAACTCGAGGTGGTACGAACACTGCTCGAAAGCGGCGCCGACGCAACCCTGCTCGACAACGACGGCGCCAGCGCCCTCACCTGGGCCGCCAGCCGCGGCCACGCCGATGTCATGGCACTCCTGGCTGACGCGGGCGCCCCGGCGGGACTGGCCGACGAGAATGGCGTCACCCCGCTCATGGAGGCGGCACGGCACGGCCACCTGGAGGCGGCGCAACTGCTGCTGCGTCTCGGTGTGACCACCGGAAACCGGGACCACAGCGGCCATACGGCGCTCGATCTCGCCGAGCGCGCCGGTCACGACGCGGTGGCGAATCTCCTCCGCAACACCCCCGCTGCCACCCGCTAGGCCGGAGGCGGGGACAGCCGATCGGGGTAACCCGAAACCTGACACAAAGCCTGACACCTGCCAGATTGCGGCAGTAATGTCATGAAGTGTCAGATGACATATGACCGATTTTGTGACAACACCGGACGGACACGGACAAGCACCAGAGCCCAAAGCCACCCGCCAATGCGTTCGCAACCGGCCAATGCAATATGGCCTGCTGATTGCATGGGTATTCCGGGTTCCCGCTCTCCCCATGAGCGGGACGGAATCTGAAAGTGAGCAGGCGGAACGGTCGACAGCCGTTCCGGATAACCACCGACCGGAACATCCGGTCCACAAGAAATGCCGCCAACGGGCCTGAATACCGACGCGGCAATGCACGACTCGCTAAGGAGGAAACATGGGGTACAAAGCCATCAGCAGCCTGCTTCTGCTCGGAGGGCTGGCGTTCGGCGCCACGGCCCAGGCGGCCGACATGCCGTCCGGACAGATGCTGGGCAACACCTGCGCCGGATGCCACGGCACCAACGGCTCCAGCATGGGGCCGGCCACTCCCACCATCGCCGGGATCACGCCGGAGTACTTCATCGACACGATGACGTCCTACAAGAACGGTGAGCGGGAATCCACCATCATGACCCGCATAGCCAAGGGCTACACCGACGAGGAGATCAAGGCCATGGCCGATTTCTTCTCCGACAAGCCCTTCCTGCGCCAGGCCCAGGCCCACGACGCCGAGAAGGCGGACTTCGGCCGCAAGCTGCACAAGAAGTACTGTGAGAAGTGCCACGAGGACGGTGGCGTGAAGGCCGACGAGGGCGGCATCCTGGCCGGACAGTGGATGACCTACCTCAATTACGCACTCGACGATTTCGCCAACGAACGCCGCGAGACGCCGAAGAAGATGGCCCGGCAGATGGAGAAGCTGCAGGCCGACCAGGGCGACGCCGGTGTCGAGGCCCTGGTGCACTACTACGGCAGCCAGAAGTGAGCGCGGGGGGAGAAGAAAGGATGAGCAAATTCAATCGTCGTGATTTCATCAAACTCACCGGTAGTGCCGCCGTGGCCGGCATGGTGGTGGGTTTTCCGCAGATCGTGGGCGCCGCCGGCAAGAAGGTGGTGATCGTGGGTGGCGGCATCGGTGGCGCCACCGCGGCCAAGTACATCCGTATGGCCGACTCCAGCGTCGAGGTGACCCTGATCGAGCCCAACGCCGACTACCACACCTGCTTCATGAGCAACGAGGTGCTGGCCGGGGAGCGCAGCATCGACTCCATCCGCTTCACCTACGACGGCCTGAAGGGCCACGGCGTGAACGTGGTCAAGGACACGGTCACCGCCATCGACCCGGCCGCCCGGACCGTGACCACCGCCGGCGGCCAGACCCTGAGCTACGATCGCTGCATCGTTGCCCCCGGCATCAGCCTGGTCTATGACAGCGTGCCCGGCTACAGCGCCGAGGTGGCCGAGACCGTCCCCCACGCCTGGAAGGCGGGTCCGCAGACGGTCACCCTGCGCAAGCAGCTGGAGGCCATGCCCGACGGCGGTACCGTGGTCATCGTCGCCCCGCCGAACCCCTTCCGCTGCCCTCCGGGGCCCTACGAGCGGGCCAGCCTCATCGCCCACTACCTGAAGAACCACAAGCCGAAGTCGAAGGTTCTCATCCTCGATCCGAAGGACAAGTTCTCCAAGCAGGGGCTGTTCACCGCCGGTTGGAAGAAGTTCTACGGCTACGGCACCGACAACTCCATGATCGAATGGATCTCCGGCGCCGCCGGCGGCAAGGTGGAGTCCTTCGATGCCGGCAGCATGACCCTGCAGGCGGCCGTGGAGAGCTTCAAGGGTGATGTCATCAACATCATCCCGGCCCAGCGGGCGGGGACCATCGCCCAGACAGCCGGGCTCACCAACGACGCCGGCTGGTGCCCGGTGAACCCGAAGACCTTCGAGTCCACCGTCCACGCCGGCATCCACGTGGTGGGTGACGCCAGCATCGCCTCCCCGCTGCCCAAGTCGGGCTACGCCGCCAACTCCGAGGCCAAGGTCTGCGCCGCGGCCGTGGTGGACCTGCTCAACGGCAAGGAGCCGGGCCAGCCCTCCTACGTGAACACCTGCTACAGCATCGTGGGCAAGGATCACGGCATTTCGGTGGCCGCCGTCTACCGCCTCGGCGACGACGGCAAGATCGCCTCCGTGGAGGGCGCCGGCGGCCTCACCCCGGGCGATGCCTCCGAGGAGATGCTCAAGCGCGAGGTCACCTTCGCCCACAGCTGGTTCCAGAACATCACCCACGACACCTTCGGCTGAGCGCCGCAAGGCATGTCCTACCCGGCGGGGCCCTCTCGGGCCCCGTTTTTTTGTCCGTACTCCGGCCCCCGGTCACAATGCCGGTTTCTCCGGGAGTGAAGATTCGATTAATCTTGGGTCATCGCCGATCTTGCCGAGAATCCCCATGCCCACCGCCTTCATCACCCATGACGACTGCCAGCTCCACGACATGGGCGACATCCACCCGGAGTGCCCCGGCCGCCTGGGCGCCATCCAGGACCAGTTGCTGGCCTCCGGCATTCACGGCGTGCTGTATCACCACGACGCCTCCGAAGCTACCCGGGAGCAGTTGCTGCGGGTGCATACCCCCGGCTACCTGGCCATGCTCGATGCCCAGTCGCCGCGCAACAGCACGGTGCAGATCGACCGCGATACCATCCTCACCCCCCATACCCTGCGGGCCGCGCGGCTGGCGGCGGGCGCGGTGATCAAGGCGGTGGACCTGGTGATGGCCGGCGTGATCCGGAACGCCTTCTGCGCCGTGCGGCCGCCCGGCCACCATGCCGAGCGCAGCAAGGCCATGGGATTCTGTTTCTATAACAACGTCGCGGTGGGCGCCGCCCACGCCCTGGCGGTCCATGAGCTGGAACGGGTGGCCGTCATCGACTTCGACGTCCATCACGGCAACGGCACCGAGGACATCTTCCAGCACGACCCGCGGGTGATGCTCTGCTCCACCTTCCAGCACCCCCTGTTTCCCTACAGCGGCCACGAACCCACCGGACGCAACATCATCAGCTGCCCCCTGCCGCCCGGCGCCTCGGGAGCCAAGTTCCGCGAGGCGGTCATGGACGTGTGGCTGCCGAACCTGGAGATCTTCCGCCCCGAGATGATCTTCATCTCCGCCGGCTTCGACGCCCATCGTGACGACGACATGGCGGACTTGCGCCTGACCGAGCCCGACTACGCCTGGGTCACCCGCCAATTGCTGCAGCTGGCCGACACCCACGCCGGGGGCCGCGTAGTCTCCACCCTGGAGGGGGGCTACGAGCTCCACGCGCTCGGCCGCAGCGTGGCCGCGCACCTGAAGGAGCTCTCCGGCGTCTGACACGGCGCCCGGCGGCTTGCTCCAGGTCAAGGACTGCAACAGCGCCGCCTGCTAGATAGATCCCATGGACACGCCACTCCTCGATCCCTTCGGGCGCCGCGTCGAGTACCTGCGACTGTCACTGACCGACCGCTGCGACCTGCGCTGCTTCTACTGCATGCCCAAGGGCTTCTCCGACTACGAGACGCCGGAGCACTGGCTGGCCGCCGGGGAGATCGAGCGGGTGACGGGCGCCTTTGCCCGCCTGGGCGTGCGCCGGGTCCGTCTCACCGGCGGCGAACCGCTCCTGCGCCGCGACCTGCCGCGGATTGCCGGGAGCCTCGCCGGCCTGCCGGGTATCGAGGACCTCTCCCTGAGCACCAACGGCATGCGTCTGGCGCGGCTGGCCGCCCCCCTGCGCCGCGCGGGCGTGACCCGCCTGAACGTGAGCCTCGACACCCTGCGCGCTGAGCGCTTCAGCGACATCACCGGCGGCGGGCAGCTGCGGCGGGTGCTGGAGGGGCTCGACGCCGCCCGTCGGGCCGGCTTCGAACCCATCAAGATCAACATGGTGGCGATGCGCGGCATCAACCTCGACGAGGTGGAGGCCATGGCGGCCTTCTGCCTCGACAACGGCTTCACCCTGCGCTTCATCGAGACCATGCCGGTAGGCGCCACCGGTAGCGCGGCAGGCGCCCACTACGTGGATCTCGGTGAGGTACGCGGGCGCCTTGAACGTCACTACCGGCTGTTGCCGGCGGTGATGAACGGCGGCGGACCGGCCCGCTACGTGCAGGTGGAGGGCACCGATCTCCGCATCGGCTTCATTACCCCCCTGTCCCAGCACTTCTGCGACACCTGCAACCGCGTCCGCCTGGGAGTGGACGGCACCCTCTACCTGTGCCTGGGCCAGGACCACCGGGTGGAGCTGCGCCCGCTGCTGCGCGCCGGCGCGGACGACGCGGAACTGCAGGCGGCCGTGGCCGCGGCCATCGCCCGCAAGCCCGAGCGCCACACCTTCAACGAGACCCCCGGCCGGGTGGTCCGCTTCATGTCCCAGACCGGCGGCTGATTCATGGAAGACCGGCAATAGACAGGATTAACAGGCTGTTGGAAAGACTGCTTGACCGCAGATTACGCAGATGTGGAACAAAACAGGGATGATCCGTTGCCCATGGAACGCTGCCAGCGCATCCGCCGCTGTCCCCGCTTATGACGGGCAACTTCCTGCATAGATCCCTACCCGGACCGTTCCCCTGCCCACCGCCCGTCACGCCATTAATCGGCGTAATCCGCGTAATCTGCGGATAACCGGTCTCCGTCCTTTGTCCTGTGAATCCTGAAAAATCCTGTAATCCTGTCTATTCAAACGAGCCCTCACTCCCCGATGTGCACCACCACCCGGCGCGGGCCGGCGGCGTGGCGATGCTCCCAGAGGTAGACGCCCTGCCAGGTGCCGAGTGCCAGGCGGCCGTCGATGACGGGGATGGAGAGGCTGACGGCGGTGAGAACGGCCTTGATGTGGGCGGGCATGTCGTCGTCGCCCTCCAGGGTATGGCTGTAGAGGGCGTCCCCCTCCGGCACCAACCGGTTGAGCCAGCGCTCGAGGTCGCGGCGGGCCGAAGGGTCGGCGTTCTCCTGGACGATCAGGCTGGCGGAGGTGTGCTGCAGGAACAGGGTGCAGAGCCCCTCGCGGATGCCCGACTCGCGCACGGCCGATTCCACCTGGCCGGTGAACTCCACCAGTCCCTGGCCCCGCGCGCTGACGCTCAGATGGGTTATCATCTATCTTATCCTGTCCGCTCGTTCCGGCTGCATGTTAACGCTCCCGGAGCGGAAGCCGAAACCGAACCGCCGCCAATGCCGTCATGAGACACCGCCACTACAGCTTTCCCGACCGCCTGCTGATGGAACTCGATCAGGGGCTGCGCACCCTGTTCGGCCGCCCCCGCACCACCGAGCGCACCAACCCTGCCGGGACCGTCCCCGATGCGGAGCTGACCGAGGGTGAGCGGAGCCACGCGGCCGGCCTGATGCGGGTCGACCATGCCGGCGAGGTCTGCGCCCAGGCGCTCTATCAGGGCCAGGCCCTGACCGCCCGGCTGCCGGGGGTTCGGGACCGGATGGCGCGGGCGGCCCAGGAGGAGAACGATCACCTGCTCTGGTGCGAACAGCGCCTGGAGGAACTGGGCAGCCGCAAGAGCTGGCTCAACCCGGCCTGGTATACCGGCTCGCTGGCCATCGGCGCCTTCGCCGGCTGGGCGGGGGACAAGTGGAGCCTGGGCTTCGTGGTGGAGACCGAGCGCCAGGTGGTGAGGCATCTCGACGACCACCTGGCCCAGCTGCCGCCCGGCGACGTACGCAGCCGCGCCATCCTGGAACAGATGCGCGAGGACGAGGCCCGGCACGCCGACACCGCCCTGGAAGCCGGTGCGGCCCCCCTGCCCGAGCCCGTGCGCCGCCTCATGGGGCTGGTCTCCAAGGTGATGACCCGCACCGCCTATCATCTCTGAAACGGCCGTATCGCGGTTTCAATCTGCAACCCCGCCCATTGCAGATTGCCGCGGGCACTCCGGGCGCGCACATCAATACCATCATATTTCAAAAAGTTGCATAACCCGGAAAGATGGCACCGAGTTTGCTGGTCTACTGACAGCGGCGACCGCGATGCCACGCCCCTTTGCCGGGCCCCATTGACGCGGTTTCCGAATGACCACCGTTATCCTGCGCCGACAGAAGCCCGGAACGGTCCCACTGCCTGATGGAAGGAGAGTTGAACCATGACCCGCAACAGCGTCGCCCTTACCCGCCTGCTTCTCGCCGCCCTGCTCACCGTGGCTGTCGCCCTGCCGGCATTCGCCGATGGCAAGCCCCACAAGTTGGTGATCCAGGTCAGCACCGATGATCCCCAGACCCAGACCATTGCCATGAACAACGCCGTGAACCTGCAGAAGGACCTCGGCATGGACAACGTGGAGATCGAGATTGTCGCCTACGGCCCCGGCCTCGGCATGCTCACCCGGCAGAACGAGCTGTCCGGACGGGTGCAGAGCCTGGCCATGCAGGACATCACCTTCAGCGCCTGCAACAACACCATGAAGGGAATCGAGAAGAAGACCGGCAAGATGCCGGAGCTCAGCGAAGGGGTCAAGGTGGTTCCCGCGGGGGTCACCCGCATCATGGAGCTGCAGGAGCAGGGCTACGCCTACGTGCGCCCCTGAATCCCGGCGGCGGACAGGAAAAAGCCCGGCCGGCACGACCGGGCTTTTTCATTGCCGCAGGAATCAATCCATGAACTTCGGCAGCTTGTTCATGTTGCGGCCGTAGAAGATCTCAAGCATCTCCCAGCGCAGCAGCTTCTTGATACGCTGCACCTCGCGCACCGAGAGATCCTCCTTCTCCATCCCGAACAGGTAGTTGTTCAGATCGAAGTCCTTCAGGATCATCTTGGTGTGGAAGATGTTCTCCTGGTAGACGTTGGTGTCGATCATCTGGTAGCGGTCGCGGGTGTCACGGGACAGGAAGTTCTGGATGGAATTGATCTTGTGATCGATGAAGTGCTTCTTGCCGGAGATATCCCGGGTGAAGCCACGCACCCGGTAGTCCATGTAGACGATATCCGACTCCAGGGCGTGGATCAGGTAGTTCAGGGCCTTCAGCGGCGAGATGCGTCCGCAGGTGGAGACGTCGATATCGGCGCGGAAGGTGCTGATGCCGTCCTCGGGATGGCTCTCGGGATAGGTGTGGACCGTGATGTGGCTCTTGTCCAGGTGCGCCAGCACGGTCTCCGGAATCGGTCCCGGGGCCTCGGTGTTGGATAGCTGCTCGGAGGCCAGCGGCTCCTCGGAGATGAGGATGGTGACGCTGGCGCCCTGGGGCTCGTAGTCCTGGCGGGCGATATTGAGGATGTTGGCACCGATGATGTTTGCCACATCCGTCAGGATCTGGGTCAGGCGCTTGGCGTTGTACATCTCGTCGATGTACTCGATGTACTCGCGCCGCTGCTTGGGCGTGGGCGCGTAGCAGATATCGTAGATGTTGAAACTGAGCGACTTGGTCAGATTGTTGAAGCCGTAAAGCTTCAGCTTTCTGGATGTCTTGGCCAACCTCGAACCCTCCCGATGCAGGGACTCTGGAACCACGCCCGGGAATCCCCCCTGGACGCCGCCCGCCCCGCGACTGCGCTGAAACACTACCGGCGGAGGGGCTGCCCCACCCGCAGGTTCGGTACCGGCACGTGCCCCCCTACACTAGTGTACTGTTTCACTCTTGGAGGTACTTTCAGAGCCCCCCGAAAGTGCCAGGACAAGGCGCAGTGCGCAGGCAATGGTTGTTCCCTTGTCCAGCGCTGCAACGCAGTCATGGCACTTTCGGGGGGCTCCCTGCGGGCGAGCCGCCGGCCGGCCATCTGCGGCGTTGCGCTCGCTTGAAAGGGGGCCTGCCCTTCCTGCGCAAGCGCGCCTTGCATCTGACCGGCCGGCGACTCGCTGAATGTGCCTCCAAGAGTGAAACAGTACACCAGCAACCGCTAAGGGGGAATTCCTGCCGGCGGGCGCAATTATCCACGATCAGGGACCAAAGGGGGATGATAAATCATCTGCACCACGTTCCCTTCCGGATCCTCGCAGTAGAAGCTGCGGGCCCCGTCGCGATGGGTACGGGGCCCGGCGCGCATTTTCACGCCGTGGGTCAGCAGATACCCGTGCCAGGCATCCACCGCATCGGGACTGTGGAGGATGAAGCCGAGGTGGTCGAGCCGCTGTTCCGCGGATGGGGCCGCCGGGGCCTGCACCCGGTGCAGGGCGAGGCTGTCGTTGCCGGAGGTCAGGTAGACGTTGTCCGGATCGGGACGCCACTCCACCCGCAGTCGCAACAGCCCGGTGTAGAACGCCTCGCAGGCGGCGAGATCCCGCACCTGCAGGGCCAGGTGGCGCATGCCCAGATGGTCCGGGGGTGTGCTCATGCCATTCCCTCCCCGGCGCCGGCCCGCGGCATCAGGCTCAGGCGCCCGCTGGGCGGATTTCGTAGTCGTGGGTAATCTCGGCGGTGGCGCCGAGCATGATGGAGGCGGAGCAGTACTTCTCGGCCGAGAGTTGGATGGCCCGCGCCACCTGGGCCTCCTTGAGGCCCGACCCGGTGACGATGAAGTGGGCATGGATACGGGTGAAGACCTTGGGCTCGGCCTCGGCGCGATCGGCGTTGAGCTCCACCACGCAGTCGGTCACCGGCTGGCGCGCCTTCTTCAGGATGTGCACGACATCGAAGGCGGTACAGCCGCCCATGCCCAGCAGCACCATCTCCATCGGGCGCACACCCAGGTTGCGCCCGCCCATGTCGGGGGGACCGTCCATCACCACCGCGTGCCCGCTGCCGGACTCGCCAACGAAGGTGGCGCCCTCCACCCACTTGATCCGCGCCTGCATGTCACTCTCCTCCGCCTGCAGAAGGCGGAAGCTTAGCACAGCCGTCCCGTTGCCATGCCATAGTCGTGGAAGCCCCTATCGAGGCTGTGGCATACTCGCATGGTTCGCAACTCTTGGAGACACAACAACATGGCGCAACCGGGCGACAATCCTGCCGACAACGCCATCCAGCGTTTTCTCAGCCACTGCCATCGCCGGCGCTACGGGGCGAAGCACACCATCATCCGGGCCGGGGACAAACCCGACACGCTGTACTTCATTCTCCAGGGTTCGGTAAGCGTCCTCATCGAGGATCCGAACGGCCGCGAGATCATCCTCGCCTACCTCAATCCCGGCGATTTCTTCGGCGAGATGGGCCTGTTCCAGGAGGAGGCCAACCGCAGCGCCTGGATCCGGGCCAAGACCGCCTGCGAAGTGGCCCTCATCAGCTACAGCAACTTCCGCAAGCTGGTGACCGACGATCCTGAGATCCTGTTCCAGCTCGCCTCGCAGATGGCCCTGCGCCTGCGCAACACCAGCCGCAAGGTGAGCGACCTGGCCTTCATGGACGTCACCGGCCGCGTGGCCCGCGCACTGCTCGACCTGTGCCAGGAGCCCGACGCCATGACCCACCCCGACGGCATCCAGATCCGCGTCACCCGCCAGGAACTGGGCCGCATCGTGGGCTGCTCCCGCGAGATGGTGGGCCGGGTGCTCAAGAGCCTCGAGGAGCAGGGCCTGCTCACCGCCCACGGCAAGACCATCGTGGTGTTCCAGCCGCGTTGATTGTTTTTTTTAAATAGACAGGATTTACAGGATGTACAGGAATAAAAACAAAAAACCTGTTAACCGCAGATTACGCTGATTTACGCAGATTATTTGGAGACACGGTAGACGTGCAGTGGCAACCCCGGACGTCTGCGAAAGGGATGGGGCTATCCCCCCAGTTATCTGGCCCGGGTGTCCCGGCTAAACCACGGCCTCTCCTGCTCTTTAACTTTAATCTGCGTAATCTGCGGTCAAACAGATCAATCCTGTAACTCCTGTCTATTTACATCAAGGCGCGGTCAGCGCCTCCAGCAGCGCCAGGCCCGCCCGGGCCGCCTCCGCACTCCCCCCGCACATCTCCGCCGACGGCCGCAGGCCGCCGCAGACCCGCGGTCGCTCCGGGCGGCCGAAGAGCCGGCAGCGCAGCTCCCCGTCCAGCTGCACGCACGCCACCCCCGCCGGCTTGCCATCGGGCATGCCGGGGATGGGCGAGGAGATGGAAGGCGCGATGCAGCACGCCGCGCAGCGGGGTCGGCAGTTCATATGGATGAATGGGATTAGACAGGATTAACAGGATTTTTCAGGATTGACAGGATTTCCATGCGATGTTTGGCTGAGTCGACAGGATCGCCCCCTGAGCAGTCACCAGCCTTCATGCACATATGCATCGGATGTACCGACAACCCCGTTACCAACCCGGGCAATCAACACGATCGACACAGCCTGCTGAACATCCAGGAACTGCGTTTGTCCTGTAAATCCTGAAAAATCCTGTCAATCCTGTCCATTATGCAATTCAAGCGGTGCCGAACAGCGCCGCCAGGCGCGCGCCCGGGTCCTCGGCGCGCATGAAGGCTTCGCCCACCAGGAAGGCGTTGACGCCGTGCCCGCGCATGAGCGCCACGTCGCCGGGGGCGAGGATACCGCTCTCGGTGACCACGATGCGGTCGTCCGGGATGCGATCGAGCAGTTCCAGGGTGGTTTCCAGCCGGGTCTCGAAGGTGCGCAGATCGCGGTTGTTGATGCCCACCAGGGGCGTATCCAGGGCGAGCGCCCGTTCCAGCTCGGCGGCGTCGTGCACCTCAACCAGCACCGCCATGCCCAGCGCCTGCGCCAGCTCCGCCAGCTCGCGCATCCGCGCATCGTCCAGGGCAGCGACGATGAGCAGGATGCAGTCGGCCCCCAGCACCCGCGCCTCGTAGACCTGGTAGGGGTCGATCATGAAATCCTTGCGCAGCACCGGCAGCGCGCAGGCCGCCCGCGCCTCCTGGAGGTAGGCGTCCGCCCCCTGGAAGAAGTCCACGTCGGTGAGCACCGACAGGCAGGCCGCGCCGCCGCGGGCGTAGCTGGCGGCGATCTCCGCCGGGTGGAAGTCGGCGCGCAGGACGCCCTTGCTGGGCGAAGCCTTCTTGATCTCGGCGATCACCCCGGCCTGGCCCGCCGCGATGCGCCCGCGCAGGGCACCCACGAAGTCCCTCGCCGCGGGGGCGCCGGCGACCCGACTGCGCAGCGCGTCCAGCGCGACGCGCGCGGAGCGCTCCGCCACCTCCTCGGCCTTGCGCGCCAGGATCCGGCGCAGGACATCGGGCGTATCCCCGCTCATGAGGAGACCGCCGCGCGGGCGGTGTAGTCCACCAGCGCCTCGAGCCGGTGCTGCGCCTCGCCGCTGGCGATGGCCGCCAGCGCCAGCTCCACGCCCTGCTTCAGGCTCCCGGCCAGACCCGCCACGTAGATGGCCGCACCGGCGTTGAGCGCCACGATGTCCCGGGCCGGCCCGGGCTGGTTGTCCAGCACCGAGCGCATCATGGCGAGGCTCTCGGCGGCGTCGTGAACCCGGATGCTGTCCAGCGGCGAGCGCACCAGGCCGAACTCCTCGGGGGTGATGGTGTAGGTGCTGACCTGCCCGTCCTTCAGCTCCGCCACGTAGGTGGGCGCACCGATGCTGATCTCGTCGAGGCCATCCTCGGCGTTCACCACCAGCACATGGTGGCTGCCGAGGAAATGCAGCACCTCGGCCACCGGCTCCACCCACTGCCGGCTGAAGACGCCCAGCAGCTGGTTCGGCGCCCCGGCGGGATTGGTCAGCGGGCCCAGCAGGTTGAACAGGGTGCGCACTCCCATCTCCCGGCGCGGGCCGATGGCGTGGCGCATGGCGCCGTGGTGCATGGGGGCGAACATGAAACCGACACCCACCTCGCGGATGGCCCCGGCCACCTGATCAGCGGAGAGCTCCAGCCGCACGCCGCCGGCTTCCAGCACGTCGGCGCTGCCGGTGCTGCTGGAGACGGAACGGTTGCCGTGCTTGGCCACGCGCGCCCCGGCGGCGGCGGCCACGATGGCGGCGGTGGTGGAGATGTTGAAGGTGTGGGCCGCGTCACCCCCCGTCCCGCAGGTATCCACCAGGTGCGGCTCGTCCACGTCCACCCGGGTGGCCAGTTCGCGCATCACCTGGGCCGCGGCGGCGATCTCCGCCACCGTCTCGCCCTTCATGCGCAGACCGATGAGGAACCCGCCGATCTGCGCCGGCGTCGCCTCCCCGGTCATGATGAGGCGCATCACCTCCACCATCTCCTCGTGGGTGAGGTTGCGGTGCTCGGTCACCGCCCGAATCGCACCCTGCATGTCCATGTTCTGACCCCTCTCGTGCTGTTCCGCCACCGCAGAGGCAACGGACTCAAATTCAAATTGGACAGGATTGACAGGATTTTTCAGGATTCACAGGATTTGGGAAAATCCCTTATCCACAGATTGCGCAGACGGGGAGGCACGCCTGAGGTCCAGGCTGGCGGTTGCCACATCGTCTGAACCGCCCGTATCCAGCCTGCTCACCGGCAGATCATGAAGTACGGAAACCGTGGCGCCGGGAGACCAACACCTGAATCCGTGTAATCCGCGTCATCTGTTGATGAAAAAAGCCTCTGGTCTTGAATCCTGTTAATCCTGAAAAATCCTGTCAATCCTGTCTATTGCGTCAGACCCCCTCCAGGAAGTTCCGCAGGAGGTCGTGGCCGTGGCGGGTGAGGATGGACTCGGGGTGGAACTGCACGCCCTGCACCGGCAGCTCGCGGTGGCGGACTCCCATGATTTCGTCCATCGCGCCGGACGCGTCCTCGGTCCAGGCGGTGATCTCCAGGCACTCCGGCAGGCTCGCCCGCTCGATGACCAGGGAGTGGTAGCGGGTGGCCTCGAAGGGATTGTCGAGGCCGCGGAACACCCCGGTGTCGGCGTGGTGGATCAGCGAGGTCTTGCCGTGCATCACCTCCCGGGCGTGCACGATCTTGCCGCCGAAGGCCTCGCCGATGCTCTGGTGCCCCAGGCAGACCCCCAGGATGGGAATGCGGCCGGCGAAGTGGCGGATGGCCGCCACCGAGATACCCGCCTCCCGGGGGGTGCAGGGGCCGGGCGAGATCACCAGGTGGGCGGGCGCCAGTGCCTCGATCGCCTCCAGCGTGATCTGGTCGTTGCGATAGACCTGAACCTCGGCCCCCAGCTCGCCGAAGTACTGCACCAGGTTGTAGGTGAAGGAGTCGTAGTTGTCGATCATCAGCAGCATGGTCGTGCCCTCACCCGTTGATCCCGTCCAGCCCGCCCTCGGCCATGGTCACGGCGCGGAACACCGCCCGGCCCTTGTTCATGGTCTCCGCCCACTCCAGCGCAGGCACCGAGTCGTAGACGATGCCGGCCCCCGCCTGGATGTGCAGGGTCTGGTCCTTGATGACCGCGGTGCGGATGGCGATGGCGGTGTCCATGTTGCCGTGCCAGGAGAGGTAGCCCACCGCGCCGGAGTAGATGCCGCGCTTGACCGGCTCCAACTCGTCGATGATCTCCATGGCCCGGATCTTGGGCGCGCCGCTGACCGTCCCCGCCGGGAAGGTGGCCCGCAGGGCGTCCATCGAGGTGGTCTCCGGGCGCAGCCGGCCGGTGACGTTGGAGACGATGTGCATCACGTGGGAGTAGCGCTCCACCACCATCTGCTCGGTGACCTTCACGCTGCCGGTCTCGGAGACCCGGCCCGCGTCGTTGCGGCCGAGATCGATGAGCATCAGGTGCTCGGCCCGCTCCTTGGGATCGGCCAGGAGCTCCGCCTCCAGCGCCTGGTCCTCCTCCGGCGTGGCGCCGCGGTGGCGGGTGCCGGCGATGGGGCGCACGGTGATCATGCCCTCCTCCTCCCGCACCAGGATCTCGGGCGATGAGCCCACCACCTGGAAGCCGCAGAGATCGAGGAAGTACATGTAGGGCGAGGGATTGAGGCTGCGCAGGGCGCGGTAGAGATCGAGCGGTGCGCCGCCGTAGGGAATTGAGAGGCGCTGGGAGAGCACCACCTGCATGATGTCCCCGTCGATGATGTACTCCTTGGCCTTCTCCACCGCCGCCTCGAATCCCTCGCGGGTGAAGCCGGAGACGAAGTCCGCCTCCGCCACCGTGCGCCGCGCGCCGTGCCGGCCGTAGGCGTACTGGGGGGTGGGCTGGCTGCGCAGGCGGCGCACCAGGGTGTCGAGGCGGCGCTGGGCGCGCACCCAGGCGTCCTCGAGTGCCGGGTCCACGTGGGTGATGACGAACAGCTTCCCGCTCAGGTTGTCGAACACCACCACCTCCTCGGAGACCAGCAGGAGGATGTCGGGGGTGCCGATGGGATCGGGCTTGGTGCAGGGGCCGAGGCGCGGCTCCACGTAGCGCACCGTGTCGTAGCCGAAGTAGCCCACCAGTCCGCCGGTGAACAGCGGCAGGCCCGGGACCTTCGGCACCCGGTAGCGCGCCTGGTAGGCCTCGATCCAGGCCAGCGGGTCGGCCACCTCGGCGCGCTCGGCGATTTCGCCGTCGCGCTCCACGCTCACCTCGTGGTCCCGCACGCGGAGCACGGTGCGGCAGGGCAGGCCGATGATGGAGTAGCGGCCCCACTGCTCGCCGCCGTGCACCGACTCCAGCAGGTAGGAGTGGGAGCCCTCGGCGAGCTTGAGATAGGTGCTGAGCGGGGTGTCGAGGTCGGCCAGGACCTCGCGCATCACGGGAATACGGTTGTAGCCCTCGCGGGCATAGGCGTCGAACTGTTCAGGCGTCATGACTCACCTCACGGAATGATGGACGAACGAAGGGGGATCGCGTCAGCAACGCCATCGCCATCGTCTGTCCAGGCGCCATACCGGCGCGCTCTCCGTGCGGTCGATCATGCTCAGGCCGCCTCCTCCAGCAGGGTGCGCAACTGCTCCAGCGAGTCCACCACGGCATCCGGCAGGGCGGTGGCGATGTCGCGGCCGTGGTTGTAGCCGTAACTGACGCAGACAACCTGGAAGCCCGCCGCGCGGGCCGCCTTCACGTCGTGCTCCGAGTCGCCCACCATCAGCGCCTGCGACGGAGCCACGCCGAGCCGCTCGGCGGCATGGAGCAGCGGCGCCGGATCGGGCTTCTTCTGCGGCAGGGTGTCGCCGCTCACCACGACCCCGAAGTAACCGTCGATGCCCAGCGCCCGCAGCAGCGGCAGGGTGAAGGCCTCGGCCTTGTTGGTGACGCAGCCGAGCCGGTAACCGGCGCCGCGCAGGTACTCCAGCCCGCCGGCCACCCCCGGGAAGAGGCGGCTGTGGCGGCCATTGCGCTCGGTGTAGGCGGTTCGGAACAGCGGCAGGGCGCGCTCGAAGGATTCCGCGGGCGGATCGCTCCACAGTTCGCCGGTGAGGGCGCGCATCACCAGCCGCTCCACCCCGTTGCCGACCCAGTCGCGCACCCGCGACTCGCCGTGGGCGGGCAGCCCCAGCTCGCCCATCATCCAATCCACGCTCGCGGCCAGGTCCGGCACGCTGTCCACCAGCGTACCGTCCAGGTCCAGCAGCACCATCTGCGGGCGTCTCAGGCTCATCTTCTCACCAGTTTCTCTATGATTAACCGCAGATTGACGTGGATTGTCGTGAATTTTTCACCGTCACTTCAGCGGCCGAGCCGATGGCGGGTCCATGCAGCCCGGCACTGCCTGAAGAACACCAGCATAATCCACGCCAATCCACGCCAATCTGCGGTTTAGTAAAGCGTCATTTCCCGGCCTGGGCCAGCTCCGCGCGCATGGCGGCGATGACGCTGTCGTAGCGGTTGGGGTCGCCGTCCTTGCCGGCGCCGAAGATGGCGGAGCCGGCCACGAAGGTGTCGGCGCCGGCCTCGGCGATGGCGCGGATATTGTCCACCTTCACCCCGCCGTCGATCTCCAGGCGGATGTCACGGCCGCTGGCGTCGATGATGGCCCGCGCCTCGCGCAGCTTGTCCAGGGCGCTCATGATGAAGCTCTGGCCGCCGAAGCCGGGATTCACCGACATCAGCAGCACCATGTCCACCTTGTCGATGACGTACTTGAGCACGTCCAGGGGGGTGGCCGGGTTGAACACCAGGCCCGCCTTGCAGCCCTCGCCCTTGATCAGCTGCAGGGTCCGGTCCACGTGCTCGGAGGCCTCCGGGTGGAAGGTGATGTAGGTGGCGCCGGCCTTGGCGAAGTCGGGGATGATGCGATCCACCGGCTTGACCATCAGGTGCACGTCGATGGGCGCGGTGACGCCGTGCTTGCGCAGCGCCTCGCACACCAGCGGGCCGATGGTCAGGTTGGGAACGTAATGGTTGTCCATCACGTCGAAGTGCACGATGTCGGCCCCGGCCGCCAGCACGTTCTCCACCTCCTGGCCGAGCCGTGCGAAATCCGCCGACAGGATGGAGGGGGCGATGAGGTTCTCGGCCATGTTCTTGACTCTCCAAATCTCGCTGATGGTTATATTTCGGCCCGTTCGCGGGCACGTGAACCGGAGAATTTACCGCAACCGGGGGCGCAATGCAGCCTCCGCCGCTGGACTTCCTGAGCGCGCTGGTCAGAATAGGGCCGGAGCCGGCACCCCCGCCGGCGCCGGATCGAGCCAAGGAGGACCCATGACCGTCGCCATTGCCCTGCACCTGCTCGCCGCCATCATCTGGGTGGGTGGCATGTTCTTCGCCCACATGGCGCTGCGCCCGGCCGCCAACGCGCTGCTGGAGCCGCCCCTGCGCCTGCCCCTCATGCGCCGGGTCTTCGCCGGCTTCTTCCCCTGGGTCTGGGCGTCGGTGGCGATCCTCCTGGCGACCGGCTACTGGATCTTCCTGGTGACCTTCCAGGGCAAGGCCGGCCTGCACGTGCACATCATGTCCGGCCTCGGGCTGGTGATGGCGGCAATCTTCGCCTACCTCTGGTTCGCCCCCTACCGCCACCTGGGCCGGGCCGTGGACGCCGGCGACTTCCCGGCCGCCGCGCCCCACCTGGCCATGATCCGCCGCCTCATCGCCACCAACCTGGTGCTCGGACTCGTCACCTCCGTCCTCGGCGGCACCGGCCGCTACCTCCTCTGACCCCGGGCCAGATCCCCGAGCGCCGTTTCGATTCACCACGAAGGCACGAAGGACACGAAGAAAAGACAGATAACCGCAGATTACGTTGATTGGCAGAAATTGGCCGTGCCGCCTGATCGGCCCGTGGTGAGCCAGGGGCCGGGAAGGGTCTCCTCCCGGGGCGGGGAAAAACAGAGGCATCCCAGCCTGTTGCTGGCATCTCCATGCGCCGCCAGGTAAATAATCTGCGTCAATCAGCGTAATCTGCGGTTAACCGTCTTTATTCTTTCGGTTTTTTTCGTGTCCTTCGCGCCTTCGTGGTGAACATTCCTGGTGGTGGAAAATCAGAAAGGCCGGCTGTAGGAGAGGGAGACGGAGCCGTAGGTGTGGGGATCGGCCTGACCCTCGAACTCCTGGCTGGTGAAGACCCGGGCGAAGGAGAGCTTGAAGCCGTAGAACAGGCCGCTCACGCCCACGGCGGCATCGCCCACCAGGTAGCGCTTGTCCACCGAGTGGCTGTCCTCGAAGGTGTTGCCGTCCAGCGTGATGTCGCGCCCCACCAGGCGGCCGTCGAGGGAGACAAAGGCGTGGATGCCGCCGAAGGGGAGATCGCGCAGGCGCGGATCCCAGCGGGAACGGGGCGCGCTGTTGCTGCCCCCGGGACGCAGGGAGGAGGTGCCGAAGTCGGCGGGAATGTCCCAGCCGAGGCGGAACTCGCCGCCGGCATTGAGATAGGTGGCCACGTTGCCGAGGCTGAAGCCGGCGTGGCCGATCAGGTCGCACTCCATGCCCACGGGCAGGATGCAGTCCGGGAGCAGTTGCCGCTTGAGCTCGTAGATGAGCTGCACCCCGGGCTCGTCGGAGAGCTGGTTGTCCCAACCGTTGAAGCGCTCGAACCCGCGCAGGTCGTGAATGAAATTCTGCGCCTCCTCGGCCAGTGACGAGGGCCCCACCACCCCCAGGTTCAACTCCAGGGAGTCCATCCGCAGACGGCTGCGGGCATGATAGCCAAAGCCGAGATAGAGCCAGCCGGCATAGGGGCGGTCGTCCTCGATGAGCGCCGTGGGGCCGGGATCGGCGGGGGTGAACATCTTCTGCCCCAGGCTGATGACCAGGTTGCGCTGCAGCGTCTCGTCGCCGGTCATTCCACCGTGGAGCCACTCCAGCTCCCGGTTCACCCACCGCACCCAGCCGGGCATGTTGGGATCGTTGAAATAGTCGCTGGTGTCCGGGGAGATCCAGCTGATGCCGACGCCGTTGGTGTAGGCCTGGTCGGTCTCCGCGAACAGATCGTTCTCGAGAGTGAAGCTGACGGTCCAGGCCTGGCGCGGGTCGGTCGTCGGCGTGGCCGGCTCCTCGGCACGGGCGTGCGCCGGGGCCAGCGCCAGGAGGGCGGCCAGGGCCAGGGTCAGGCGGCGGCTGGAAGGCAGATCAGGCATGGTCATGGTCCCAGGACAACGGCCGGGAAGGCCGGTCACATCCCCCGCGCCGCCTTCACCTGCTCGTAGGCAGCCTTGATCTCCTGGGTCTTCTCGGTGGCCACCTTCATCATCTCCTCGGGCAGCCCCCGGGACACCAGCTTGTCGGGATGATGCTGGCTCATCAGGCGCCGGTAGGCCTTCTTCACCTCCGCGTCCGTGGCCCTGACCTCCACCCCGAGGATGGCATAGGCATCCTCCAGGCTGCGGCCGCGGCTGCCGGGGGCCGCGTGGTAGTCGTAGCGGGTGCCGGCCCGGGCCATGCGCTCCAGCTGCTCGAAGGCGAAGCGGGGGAAGCCGAGCCGCTCGCAGATGTGGAGCAGGATCCGGCGCTCGGCGGGATGCATCTCGCCGTCGGCGAGTGCGGCGGCCAGCTGGATCTCGACGAACATGCGGATCAGGTTGACCCGGCGCCGGCACTCCTGGCGGAACTGGTCCAACACCGCGTCGAGATCGAAGCCGGGCTGCTTGCCCTCGTTGAAAAGCTCCATGGCCAGCCGGCGCTGGTCCCCGCCCAGACCCATGCGCTCCATTACCTGGCGCGCGAGCCGGATCTCGTCCTCGGAGACCCGGCCGTCGGCCTTGGCCAGGTGCCCCATCACGGAGAAGGTGGCGGTGAAGAAGACCATCTGCACCCGTTCCTGGGCACCGGGCTCGAACTGCCCCTCCAGCCCGGGGCGGACCGAGCTCACCCCGCGGTCGAACTGGTGCCCCAGGGCGACGCCCAGCAGCGCACCCAGGGGGCCGCCCATCATGAACCCGAAGGCACCGCCCGCCAGCTTGCCCCACCAGCTCATGGCCGAAGCCTCCTATCCGTCACGGTCTGCCCCACTGGCTCACCCTCGTGGTCTCGGGGAATGCGTGAATGCGTGAATGCGTGAATGCGTGAATGCGTGAATGCGTGAATGCGTGAATGCGTGAATGCGTGAATGCGTCACTATCACCACCACCTTTCACCTTTCACCCTTCACCTTTCACCCCATAGTACTCCCGATACCATTCCACGAACTTCGCCACCCCCTCCTCCACCGTGGTGGCGGGGCGGAAGCCCACCGCCCGCTCCAGCTCGGCGGTGTCGGCCATGGTGGCGGAGACGTCCCCCGGCTGCATCGGCAGCAGGTCCATTTGCGCCTTGCGTCCCAGGCACGCCTCCAGCACCTCGATGTAGCGCAGCAGCTCCACCGGCTGGTTGTTGCCGATGTTGAACACCCGGAACGGCGCGTAGCTGGTGGCCGGGTCCGGCGCCTCCCCGCTCCAGGCCGGGTCCGGCACCGCCGGGGTGTCGATGACCCGCACCACCCCCTCCACGATGTCGTCGATGTAGGTGAAGTCCCGGATCATCCGCCCCTCGTTGAACACCGGGATCGGCGTGCCCTCCAGGATCCCCTTGGTGAACTTGAACAGCGCCATGTCCGGCCGGCCCCAGGGGCCGTAGACGGTGAAGAAGCGCAGCCCCGTGCAGGCCAGCCCGTAGAGATGGGCGTAGCTGTGGGCCATCAGCTCGTTGGCCTTCTTGGTGGCCGCGTACAGCGACACCGGGTGGTCCACGTTGTGGTGCTCGGAGAAGGGCAGCTTGGTGTTGGCCCCGTAGACCGAGCTGGAGGAGGCGAACACCAGGTGCCTCACCCCGCTGTGGCGGCACCCCTCCAGGACATTGCCGAAACCCACCAGGTTGGCGTCCACGTAGGCATTGGGGTTCTCGATGGAGTAGCGCACCCCGGCCTGGGCGGCCAGGTTCATCACCGCGTCGAAGCCCTCCTCCCGGAACAGCCGCTCCATGGCGGGGCGATCGGCGATGTCCAGGCGCTCGAAGCGGAAGTTGGCGTGGGCCCGGCAGCGCTCCAGCCGCGCCTCCTTCAGGCTCACGTCGTAGTAGTCGTTGAGGTTGTCGACGCCCACCACCGTGTCGCCGCGGGCCAGCAGCCGCAGCGCGAGGGTGGAACCGATGAATCCGGCGGCGCCGGTGATCAGAATCTTCATGTGCACAATCCCTGCTTGCTATGGTTTCAGAGTCGCCACAGCGGCCAGCCCATGGCCGCCGCGGCCTCGCGATCGAGGATGCCCTTCACGTCGATGAGGCAGCCGCCCGGCTTCAGCACGCGGTCGAACTCGTCCAGGGGCCGTTCGCGGTAGCCCCGGTGAGCCACCGCGACCACCACCGCGTCGGCCGGCGCGAGCGCCTCCCAGGGGGTCAGCTCCAGGCCGTACTCGTGGCGGGCCTCCTCCGGGTCGGCCAGGGGGTCGTGGACGGCCACGTCGCAGCCGTAGTCGCGCAGCTCGCTGATGACGTCCACCACCCTGGAGTTGCGCAGATCCGGGCAGTCCTCCTTGAAGGTCAGCCCCAGGACGTTGACCCGCGCGCCCATCACGCAGCTTCCCGACCGGATCAGCTGTTTCACCGCCTGGCCGGCGATATAGGCGCCCATGCCGTCGTTGATGCGCCGCCCGGCCACGATCACCTGCGGGTGGTAGCCCAGCGTCTCGGCCTTGTAGGTCAGGTAGTAGGGGTCCACCCCGATACAGTGCCCACCCACCAGCCCGGGCCGGAACGGCAGGAAGTTCCACTTCGTCCCCGCCGCCTCCAGCACCTCCAGGGTGTCGATGCCCAGCCGGTCGAAGATCAACGCCAGCTCGTTCATCAGCGCGATGTTCAGGTCCCGCTGGGTGTTCTCGATCACCTTCGCCGCCTCCGCCACCCGGATGCTCGAGGCCCGGTGCAGTCCGGCGCTGATGATGCCCCGGTAGAGGGCGTCCACCCGCTCCAGGGTCTCCGGGCCGTCCCCCGAGACCACCTTCACGATGCTCTCCAGCCGGTGGACCCGGTCGCCCGGGTTGACCCGCTCCGGGGAGTAGCCGACGGAGAACGTGTTCCGTGTTCCGTTTTCCGTGTTCCGTTCCGGACGCCCGGTCCAGGCGTAGCCCGACTCCTGCTCCAGGATGGGCACGCAGACCTCCTCGGTGCAGCCGGGGTAGACGGTGGACTCGAAGATGACCACCGCGCCGGGCTTGAGGTTGCGGCCCACGGTGCGGCAGGCGCCGATGAGGGGCGCCAGGTCGGGCTGGCGGGCGGCGTCGATGGGGGTGGGCACCGCCACCACCACCAGGTCGGCCTCGCGCAGGGCGGCGGGATCGTGGGTGTATTCCAGGTGGACGGCCTTGCGCAGCTCCTCGCCGCCCACCTCGCCGGTGGGATCCTCGCCGGCACGGTAGGCCTGGAGCTTCCTGGGTTCGATGTCGAAGCCGAGGGTCCTGCGGGCCTTGCCGAAGGCCACCGCCAGCGGCAGCCCCACATAACCCAGGCCAACGACCGCGACCAGTTCCATAGGGGGGACCTCCTGGATGTGTGGGATTCAGGCCGGATGGACCGATACCGATGCGGGGCTCAGACCGGCGCTTCCAGGGGCTCGAGAACACCCCGCTGTTGGAGGTAGCCCACCAGCTGATCCACGCAGGCCTCCAGGCTCCGGGTGTCGGTCTCCACCACCACCTCGGGCGCCTCCGGCTCCTCGTAGGGCGAGGAGATACCCGTGAAGTGGGGGATCTCGCCGGTGCGGGCGCGCTGGTAGAGCCCCTTGACGTCGCGCTGCTCGCACACGTCCAGGCTGCAGCGGCAGTAGACCTCGATGAAGTCGCCCTCGCCCAGCAGCTCCCGTACCCGCTGGCGATCGTCGCGGAAGGGGGAGATGAAAGCGGTGAGCGCGATCACCCCGGCGTTGAGGAACAGCTTCACCATCTCGCCGATGCGGCGAATGTTCTCGCGCCGGTCCTCGTCGCTGAAGCCCAGATCCGCGCACAGCCCGTGGCGCACATTGTCGCCGTCAAGCACGATGGTGCGGCAGCCGCGGCGGTACAACTCCTCCTCCAGGGCATGGGCGATGGTGGATTTGCCGGCCCCGGACAGGCCGGTGAACCACAGGTTCACGCTGCGGTGCCGGTTCAGGCGCTCGCGCCGCTCGCGCGTGACCGTCGCGTGATGCCATACCACGTTGCTGCTTGCCACCGCTCCCATCCTCACGATCCCGGAATCCGCGCATTCTACCGGAAACCGTGTGATTTTACCGGGCGCTGTCCACCCGCGCCGGCCTCCCCGAAGGGCCGCCCCAGGAGGTAGAATAGGTCCATGAACGCCCAGACCATCGCCTATCCCATTCACGACAACCTCTACCTCAGCATCACCGACCGCTGCACCCTGGTGTGCGAGTTCTGCCCCAAGACCCAGGGCAGCCTGGAGGTCCGGGGCTACGACCTGAGCCTCGATCACCGGCCGGAGGTGGAGGAGCTGGTAGCCGCGGTGGGTGATCCCGCCCGCTACCGCGAAGTGGTGTTCTGCGGCTACGGCGAGCCCACCCTGCGCCTGAAGACCCTGCTGGCGGTGGCCGACTACATCAAGGCCCACGGCGGGCGGGTGCGGGTCAACACCGACGGCCTGGCCAACCTGGTGCACAAGCGCAACGTGCTGCCGGAGATGGCCGGCCGGGTGGATGCCCTGTCGGTCTCCCTCAACGCCCAGGACGAGGCCACCTACAACCGCCACTGCCAGCCCCAGCTGCCCGGCTCCTACGCCGCCCTGCTGGCGTTCCTGCGCGAGGCCCCGCGCTGGATCCCCGAGGTCACCGCCACCGCCATCGACGGCCTTGAGGGGGTGGACATCGAGGCCTGCCGGCGCCTGGCCGAGTCCCTGGGCGTGAAGTTCCGCGCCCGCCACCTCGACGTGGTGGGCTGATCCCGGCTTACCGGCTCAGTGCATCGAGGATTCAACGCCAAGACGCGGAGACGCCAAGGCGCCAAGATGAAAGAGGTCTTGTTTGATGCCGTGCTTCGCTTCCGGGGCCGGAGTCGGCTTAAAGCGTATGCACCCAGGCCTGTCCGGACGCTGCGATATCAGCCTTTCTGAACATTGCGTCTTGGCGCCTTCGCGGCTTGGCGAGAGAAACCAAAATACGGCCTCTCGCAGAGGCGCAAAGCGCGCCAAGGACGACCCGACAACGGCCATGCCCCATCCTCAGCCGTCCCGCGGTCAATGGCCCTTCCTTGCGTCCTGGCGTTTGACAACAATTACACCGGCGGGACGGAGTCACCGCAGCAGCTCCGCCTCCAGGGCTGCCAGCCGCTCGGGCGTACCCACATCGACCCAGCGCCCGCGGTGGTGCTCGCCGCTCACCTCGTCCCGGGCCATGGCCGTGCGCAGCAGGGGGCCGAGGGGGAAGCGGCCGTGCGCGCAGCCGGCGAACAGCGCCGGCCGGTAGACGCCGATGCCGCTGAAGGTGAGCCGCGGCCCGTCGCCCTCGCGCACCCGCCCCCGGTCCAGGACGAAATCGCCCGCCGGGTGGTGCGCCGGATTGTCCACCAGCACCAGGTGCGCCAGGCCCGCGGGCTCCGCCGGCAGGCCCGAGAAGTCGTAATCGGTCCAGATATCGCCGTTGACCACGATGAACGGCGCCTCTCCCAGCAGGGGCAGGGCCCGGTGGATGCCGCCGCCGGTCTCCAGCGCCTCGCCCTCGGGCGACCAGGCGATGGCGAGCCCCCAGCGCGACCCGTCGCCCAGGGCGTCCTCCAGCCGGTGCCCCAGGTGGGCGTGGTTGACTACCACCTCCCGCACTCCCGCCGCCGCCAGCGCCCGCAGGTGATACTCGATGAGGGGCCGCCCCGCCAGCGGCAGCAGCGGCTTCGGCGTGGTGTCGGTCAGCGGCCGCATGCGCTCCCCGCGCCCGGCCGCCAGGATCATCGCTCTCATTGTTGGATATTAACCGCAGATTGACGTTGATTTACTTGAATTGAAACACGCGCAAATACTGGGCCGACTCGGAGACCGCGGGTATCCGCAAACAACGGCATGGCCTCGACTCCGGACGAAATCCACGCCAATCAACGCAAATCTGGGTTAACGGGAAAAGCGTCCGGCCTCAGCCTGCCAGGCGCGGCACCACGTCCCGCTCCAGGAAGGCGGCGAGCTCGCGCAGCCCGCGGTGGCGGGGGGCGACCTCGCGGATGTAGCCCACGGTTCGGGGCACGTCCTTGAGGTAGCCCTGCTTGCCGTCGCGGTGGAGCAGGCGTGCGAAGATGCCGGCGGCCTTGAGGTGGCGTTGTACGCCCATCAGGTCGAACCAGTGCAGGAACCGCTCCGGATCCTCCTCCCGCAGCACCCCGGACTGCAGCGCCAGGTCGTGGTAGCCCAGCGCCCACGCCTCCACCGCCTCCCGCGGCCAGGCGACGTAGCAGTCCCGCAGCAGGGAGACCAGGTCGTAGGTGACCGGACCCACCACGGCATCCTGGAAGTCGAGGATGCCGGGATTGTTGCGCGGGGTGAGCATGAGGTTGCGGGAGTGGTAGTCGCGGTGCACCAGCACCCGGGGCTGCTCCAGGGCGGCCGCGGTGAGCAGCTCGAAGGCCTCGCCCAGCGCCGCACGCGCCCCCTCGCCCAGTTCCAGGCCGAGGTGGCGCTCCAGCAGCCAGTCCGGGAACAGGGCCATTTCGCGCAGCAGCAGACCGCGATCGTAGGGCGGCACCGGACCCGGCTCGGCGGGTCCGTGCACCTGCAGGGTCAGCAGGGCGCCCAGGGCATCGCCATAGAGACGCTCCACCGTTTCCGGGCCCAGGGCGCCCAGATACTGGCGATCGCCCAGATCGCCCAGCAGCGCGAAGCCTTGTCCGGCATCCGCCGCCAGCACCTCCGGAACATTGAGCCCGAAGCCGTGCAGCAGGGCGGCGATGTGCAGGAACGGGCGGCTGTCCTCCTTCTCCGGCGGCGCATCCATGGCGATGGCGCTGCGCCCGTCCCAGGTCACGCGGAAATAGCGGCGGAAGCTGGCGTCACCCGATGCGGGCACCAGCTCGCAGCGCTCCGGCAGGCCCGCCTCAGCGTGCAGCCAGCCGCGCAGGGCCTCCAGGCGGTCGGTCATCGGTTCGTCTCTCCAGCGGTGGCGATGGAAATCGGGGAGTGGGAGATTCTCTCGCACCCGCGCTGAGCGCGCAAAGGGAAGGTGGGCCGGCGTGGGCGGAGGCCGGCGCCGGCCTGGTGTGAACCGGGCCGGTGCGCCCCGAATTCCACTCAGTAGAAGAAGCTGTCCAGCAGCTCCAGGAGCTTCGGGTTGGTCACCACCTCGTAGTAGAAGCGGCCGGTCTCCCGCTCCGGTTCGCGCAGGGAGCGGACCCTGCCCTCGCGCACCGCCAGCCGGCGCAGCACCCCGGTGGTCTGGGGATAGCGCCCGAGGTAGAAGACCGCCGGCTTGCCGCTGCCGTAGACATCGAGAGAGACCCGCTTGAGATCGATCTCCGAGCGCAGCTTCTCGAACGCCGCCTCGTCCAGGGCGATGCCGTTGATGTTGTAGCGGGCGTAGCGCTCGCCCTTGCCGCCGAACTGGGGCTCGCTGAGGGCCTGTTCGTCGATCTCGAATACCGCCACGGGATTGCGGGGCACCCCGCCGCCCGGATAGTGGGCCCGCAGCCCCCAGGCGCAGGAGGAGAGGCGATCGGCCCGCCCGATGGCCGGCGAGATCATGATCGGCTGCTCGCCGTCGTAGAGGAAGGCGGGCGGCTCGGGCGCATAGGCGATGCCGATGCCGAACTCCAGCAACGGCAGCCGGTGGGCGCGGTTCTTGCGATTGTGTATGGCCACCACCTGCAGCATGCTCTGGGCCAGGCCGCAGGCGCGCGCGACGCTGAGCCAGTTCCCGGCATCCCCCTCGCTCTCGAAGATTGCCAGGATCACCGCGTCGCCCTCGATGAACACCTTGGCCGCGCCGAAGGGATCGAGCAGCTCGCGGATGGGGGCGAAGAAGTTGGAGTCGAAGTGACTCGCCGGGTTGAGCCCGTGGCGCAGGAGCTCGGCGGTCACCCGGGTGGAGCCGCGCACATCGGCCTTGAGCACCGTGTGGGTGCGGATGACATGCCGCGCTCCCGGCTCCTCGTCCAGGGTGGTGAACTCGTAGAGGCGGTTGTTGCCCCGGGACAGGCGCAGGTCGTTGGGCTCCTCCAGCAGGTTGATGCCCTTCATCGCCTCCTGCACCACGTCATACTGGTGCAGGTCGCGCTGGTAGGCCGCCAGCTCCTTGAGGTAGTGCAGGACCCGCACCGGGCTCTTGCGCCGGGCCTGGCGCCGGACCCGGCGGGCGGCATCCTCCAGGCGGCGCATGAGCAGGCCCGGCTCCCCCTCCCGCACCAGCACCCGGATCTTCTGCAGCACGTTGCGGGCCTGGCGTCCGCCCACCAGGTACTGGTAGAGGAGCTGGGGATTGACCCACTCGGAAAAGTCGTTGTACAGCGTGCGCAGCTCGTGGTTGGCGAGCACGTCGTACTTCAGCCCCGTCTCCCGCAGCAGGACCTCGATGTTGTCGAGCTGGGCCCGCTGGAAGCGCATGTGCGCCTCCACCTGGGGCAGTACGCCGTGCTCGCCGGCGCGTCCCCGCTGGCGCAGCTGGGTGGCATACTCCTGGTAGCGCTCCCGGTTCAGGAGAATGTCCATGTTCTCCGGCGCCTCCCACCAGCCCGGCACCTCCACGTCCTCGGCGACGAGCTCCACCGGCGGGATGGGCTCCAGGCCGTCCGCACCGACATAGGTGACGGGGCAAGGCTGACAGTCCGTGGTGTGGAGATCGGCGAAGGCGCGCCGCATCAGGCCACGGAGCGCGGCCAGGCTGTTGCGGTCATCCACGCGGTTGCCGATGAGTACGTAGTGCTTGAGCAGGATCTCATCGCTGATGGGGGCGCCGGCCTGGAGCAGCGGGTTGGTGAAGACGCTGGCCGGCACCACCCGGCGCCCGCCGAGCAGGGCCGCCTGCAGCTCGCCGAGACCGCCCTTCTCCACCTTGTAGAGTTGCTGCAGCATCATCCGCGTGACGGTGTAGCGAATCCGCGCCTGGTTCTTGGTCAGCCACACCACGCGGTCATAGAGCTGGGTGGACTTCTCCACCTGCTCCGGCCGGGTGCCGCTCAGGGAGACCTTGAGCTCATGGATGAACTGGCCGAGCTCCAGTACGACCAGCTCGGTGACGAACTTGATGACCGCCAGCTGCATGAGGGCCAGGAGGTTTTGCTGCTCCTCCACCCGGGCGCGGTGGATGGCCGCCTCCAGCATGCTGGCGTAGGACTCCCGGAACGCCTCCAGGTCATGGCGCACCGCCCCCGCCACCCGGATCTGCTTGCGCACCGAGGCGGCCTGCTGGCTGAGCAGGCTCGCGGCCAGGCTCCGCGCCAGCTGGGTGAACAGGGGGCTCAGGGAGACGTCGATGCGGATGTTGTCGATGCCGCGCTGGAACGACGCCAGCGGAAAGAACGGCATCCGCGGCCGAAACAGGCAGAAGGCAGGCTGTCGGGGGGGCTTCCACCACACGATCGTTCTCCAGGTCATTCCGCCGGCCGGGCCGGTTGCCGGATCAATGGCATGGACCGGCCTCCAGCGCAAGCGCGCAGCCGGCTCCATTTGAAGCCATTCCCATTCTGTGCGATTTTATCGGGCTTCTAACCCTGATCATCCGGCGCACGTGAACACGACCAAGCCCGGGCTGTCGCCCATCACGATCTCGATCCTCCTCGCCTGCTACCCGGGCCTGGCGCTCCAGGCCGCCGAAGCGGCCTCCCCGTGGGACTGCCGGCAGGAAGCCGGCGGCAAGTGGGTCTGCGCGGGGACGGAGCCCGCCGCACCCGCCGCCAGGCCCGCAGCCGCGCCAGCCCCGCCAGGGACCTCGGCCGGCGCGGCCCCGGCCCGGGAGCAACCGGCGCCGGAGCGGAAACCTGCCCCCGAACCGGTTGCCCGCCCCACGGTCGGCGAGCGCGACGAGGGGGTGGCGGAGGGCGCCGCCGCGGCGGCGCCCGCCATCGCCCGACGGACCCCCTCTCCCCTGCGCCCGGCCTCAACCGCCGTCGCCACGGCCGCTGCCGGACCCGGCGGCCGCGACCCCTGGGCGCTGTGCGCGGTGACCAGCGCCCCCGGAACCTTCCGGCCGGGGACGGGTGCCTCCACATCGGACCAGCCCATCGAGGTGAGCGCCGATCGCGTCCGCTCCACCCTGGATGGCGAGGATCGGCTCGAGGGCGAGGTCCGGCTGACCCAGGGCGATCGCCACCTGCAGGCCAGCCAGGTCACCGTCTGGCGCGCCGAGAACCGGTTCGAGGCCGAGGGGGGCGTGCGCTACGCCGAGCCCGGCTTCGCGGTGGCGGCCGAAAGCGCCCGGCTGCGCCTCGACGAACGCACCGGCGAGCTGGACCAGGCCCGCTACGAGCTGCCCGGGCTCCATGCCAGCGGCCGCGCCGGGCGCGCCGAGCTGCGCAGCGGGGACGTGGTGGTGCTGAAAGAGGCCACCTACACCACCTGCGATCCCGGACGCCCCGACTGGGAGCTGAGTGCCGACGAGGTCAAGCTCGATCCGACCACCGGCCGCGGCGAGGCCCGCCAGGTGAAGGTGGACTTCAAGAAGGTGCCGATCTTCTACTGGCCGTACCTCAGCTTCCCCATCGACGACAAGCGCCACACCGGCTTCCTGGTGCCCACCTTCGGCACCTCCGAGGAGACCGGGCTGGACCTGAGCGTCCCCTACTACATCAACCTGGCGCCCAGCTTCGACGCCACCCTGACCCCGCGCCTGATGAGCCGGCGCGGGCTGCAGGTCCAGGGCGAGTTCCGCTACCTGCTGGAGGGCCAGGGCGGGCGGGTCACCGCCGAGGTGCTCCCCCACGACAACGAGTCCGGCGATCACCGCGAGCTGCTCAGCTACCAGCACCAGGGCGTCTTCGCCCCCGGCTGGAGCACCGACGTGGACCTGAACTACGTCTCCGACGAGCAGTATTTCCGCGACCTGGGCAACGGCATCAATCTCACCAGCACCACCCACCTGGATCGGCGCGCGGACCTGCGCTACGACAGCACCTACTGGTCGGTGCTGGGCCGGGCCCAGTCGTTCCAGACCGTGGACGAGACCCTCGGCCCGGACGAGCGCCCCTACGACCGGATGCCCCAGCTGCTGTTCCGGGGCGCCCTGCCGGAAATCGCCGGCACCCTGCGCACCTCGCTGCGTGCCGAGTACACCCGCTTCGACCACGAGTCCCTGGTCACCGGCCAGCGCGTGGACCTGGAGCCGGGCCTGAGCCTGCCCCTGGCCGGCGCCGCCTGGTTCCTCACCCCCGGCGCGAAGTACCGCTACACGGGCTACAGCCTCGACGATCCCGACGGCGTCTACCCCGACAGCGCCACCCGCGCCCTGCCGGTGCTGAGCCTGGACGGCGGACTGTTCTTCGAGCGTCCGCTGGCCTGGGACAGCGGCGACTATACCCAGACCCTGGAACCGCGGCTCTACTACCTCTACGTCCCCAACGAGAACCAGGACGACATCCCGGTGTTCGACAGCGCCGCGCTCGACTTCAGCTTCGAGCAGCTGTTCCGGGACAACCGCTTCAGCGGCCGTGATCGGGTGGGCGACGCCAACCAGCTGACCCTCGCCCTGACCAGCCGGGTCCTGGACAACGCCGACGGCCGCGAGCGGCTGCGCGCCGGGCTGGGCAGCGTGTTCTACTTCAGCGACCGCGAGGTGGGCCTGGAGGCCGGCGCCCCGGTGGAGGACAGCGGCACCTCGGACCTGGTGGGTGAAGTCGACTACCGCATGAGCGACGCCTGGTACGCCCGCGGCGGCCTGCAGTGGAACACCGACGAGAACGACATGCGCCGCGGCACGCTGCAGTTCCACTACCAGCCCGACAACCGGCGCATCCTCAACCTGGCCTACCGCCTGCGCAAGGATATCGACGAGAGCCTGGAGCAGACCGACGCCTCGCTGCTCTGGCCGCTGAACCCCAACTGGAGCGTGGTCGGGCGCTGGAACTACTCCATCGAGGACAGTCGCACCCTGGACGCCTTCGCCGGGTTCGAGTACGGCAGCTGCTGCTGGGCGCTGCGCCTGGTGGCCCGCCACTACGTGAACGACCTGGACGAGGAGAGCAACAACGCGCTCTACCTCCAGCTCGAGCTCAAGGGACTGACGCGGGTGGGCAACTCCATCGGCAGCCTCCTGGAGCATGGTATTCTTGGCTACTCGGTCAATCCCGACGACCCGACCACCTGGTAAACCATCCATGAAGTCTTTCCTGCGTAACCTCCTGCTCTCCTGCCTGATCGCCCCCGCGCTGTGGCTGGCGGCCCAGCCCGGCGCCGCCCAGGCCCAGTCGGTCCAGGAGATCGATCGAATCGTCGCCGTGGTGAACGACGACGTCATCATGCTGAGCGAGCTCAAGCGCAAGCTGCGCCTGGTGATGGAGCAGCTGCGGCAGAACAACACCCAGCTGCCGGCGCAGGAGACGATCACCCGCCAGGTGCTCGAGAACCTGGTGATGGAGCGGCTGCAGCTGCAGGTGGCCGCCAGCACCGGCGTCAAGGTGGACGACGACAGCCTCAACCGGGCCATCGCCGGCCTGGCCAAGCAGAACAACCTCAGCCTCAGCGATTTCCGCGCCGTGCTCGAGCGGGACGGCTACGACTTCAACCGCTTCCGCGAGGACATCCGCAACGAGATGGTCATCGGCCGGCTGCGCCAGCGCCAGATCGTCAACCAGATCAACGTCACCCCCCAGGAGATCGACAATTTCCTGGCCAACCAGGCGACCCGGGGCGGCGACGATACCGAGTACCACCTGGGCCACATCCTCATCGCCGTGCCCGACGCCGCCGCCCCGGAAGTGATCCAGCAGGCCGAGCAGAAGGCCCGCGACACCCTCGATTCGCTGGAGGGCGGCGCCGACTTCCGCCGCACGGCCGTGTCGGTCTCCAGCGGCCAGCAGGCCCTCGAGGGCGGCGACCTGGGCTGGCGCAAGATGGGCGAGGTCCCGATCCTCTTCGCCGAGACGGTGGCGAGCATGGCCCCGGGCGAACTGGCCGGTCCCATCCGCAGCCCCAGCGGCTTCCACATCATCAAGCTGATCGAGCGCCGGGGCGGGGATCGCCACGTGATCACCCAGACCCATGCCCGGCACATCCTCATCAAGACCAGCGAGGTGGTCTCCCAGGACGATGCGCGGGTGCGGCTGGAACAGCTGCGTGATCGCATCGAGGGCGGCTCGGACTTCGCCGACCTGGCCCGCTCCAACTCCGAGGACCTGGGCAGCGCCACCAACGGCGGCGACCTGGGCTGGGTCAAGCCCGGCGACCTGGTGCCCGAATTCGAACAGGTGATGAACGATCTCCAGCCCGGCCAGGTGAGCCAGCCCTTCCGCACCCGCTTCGGCTGGCACATCATCCAGGTCCTGGAGCGGCGCCAGCAGGACGACACCCTCGAGTACCAGCGCAGCCGCGCCGCCGAGGCCATCCGCAAGCGCAAGGCCGAGGAGGAGACCGAGACCTGGCTGCGCCGCATGCGCGACGAGGCCTACGTGGAGCTGCGCCTGGACGAGTGACGGGATCCAGAAAACCTTTTTCAGCCCCAATTTTTCGTAAGTCTCTCGCCAGGACGCGAGGAACGCCGGGAAAACAAAGGATCGACGGTCTTATACTGCAGCGGCCCTCGTACAGGACAATGCTCGATGCTCCATTCATATGGTCTTGATCATTTTTAACCTTGGCGTTCTTGGCGATCCTGGCGAGGAAAATCCGGGTTATTAGACAGGACTTACAGGATTGACAGGGTTCGGGAAGAAAGGCTGATAGTCGCGGCTTCGCCGTTCACGCCGGCGGAATGTGGCCGTGAATCCGGACCGAGGCCTGCTGGTATCCGAAACAGTCCACCGGCGCCCTGCCATCAGTCCCGAACCCGACACCAGGTGCCCCGGTCAAACATCCTGTTAATCCTGTAAATCCTGTCTATTAACGACCGCCCCATGACCACGAACTCCCTGCGCATTGTCCTCACGCCCGGCGAGCCGGCCGGGATCGGGCCCGATCTGGCCGTGCAGGCGGCCCAGCGATCACTGCCGGCGGACGTGGTGGCGGCGGCGGATCCGGCGCTGCTGGCCGAGCGGGCGCGACGGCTCGGCCTGCCGCTGGAGCTGCTGGAGTACATCCCCGGCGACCCGCCGCTCACCCACCGGCCCGGGACCCTGCGGGTGCTGCCGGTGCCCCTGCGCGCGCCGGCCGTGGCCGGCCGCCTCGATCCGGCCAACGCTCCCTACGTGCTGGAGACCCTGGAGCGCGCGGCGCGCGGCTGCGAGGCCGGCGAGTTCGCCGCCCTGGTGACCGGCCCCGTGCACAAGGGCATCATCAACGAGGCGGGCATCCCCTTCTCCGGCCACACCGAGTTCCTGCAGGCGCTCACCGGCACCACCCAGGTGGTGATGATGCTCGCCACCGAGGGGCTGCGGGTGGCACTGGCCACCACCCACCTGCCGCTGCGGGAGGTGGCCGACGCCATCACCCCGGAGCGGCTGGAGCGGGTCATCCGGGTCCTGCACGGGGACCTCCGCGGGCGCTTCGGCCTGGCCGACCCGCGCATCCTGGTGTGCGGCCTGAATCCCCACGCCGGCGAGGGCGGCCACCTGGGCCGGGAGGAGATCGAGATCATCGCGCCGGTGCTCGAGCGCCTCGCCGCCGAAGGCATCCCGCTCGAGGGGCCGCTGCCGGCCGACACCCTGTTCACGCCCCGCCACCTGGCGGAGGCCGACGCGGTGCTGGCCATGTACCACGACCAGGGTCTGCCCGTGCTCAAGTACAAGGGCTTCGGCCGCGCCGTGAACGTCACCCTGGGCCTGCCCATCATCCGCACCTCCGTGGACCACGGCACCGCGCTGGATCTGGCCGGCAGCGGCCGCGCCGACCCCGGCAGCCTGCAGGTCGCCCTCGCCACTGCCCTGGAGATGGCCCGCCACTCGCGGTGACGGGCGGATGCCTCCCGACTTCCCCACGGACACGCCACGCCGGCGCCGCCGCGTTGACAACCCATGCCGGGCGACAGAAGATGGCGCTCACAGCCGACGCCAGCGCAGGCCATCGCGCCGCAGCGGGATCCGGCCGACTGAGCGATTTCCAGGCCGGCCACACACAACGGGGCGCAACGGGACGAGCGCAACCGGCAGTGCGGGCGCCCCGGACTTCCGATGGCGGGAGAGGGGACGCGGACCCGACCGTCGATTTCCCGGGCCACAACCGGCGCCGCACAGACAGACCCATCCGACGGACATGAACGCGACCCTGCAGGCATCCATCGACCGCCAGCGCAGCATCCTCAAGGGCTGGCTGTCCTCATCGCTCGCCCTGCTGGCGGACGACTGCCGGCTTGCCTGGCCGGATCGGCGGACCCTGGAGGCGCGGCTCATGGAAGGACTGGCGGAACTGCCCTACTGCAAGTACCTCTACCTGCTGGACGACCGGGCCCGGCAGATCACTTCCAACGCCTCCCGCGCCGGCCTGCTGGAGGCGCACTACGGGCGCGACCGAAGCGATCGCCCCTACCTGGCGGAAGCCCTCGCCGGCATCCCGTTCTCCCTCTCGGAGGCCTACATCAGCCGCAACTCCCGCCGCCCGTCGCTGACCGCGGTGCAGATCATCCGGGGAGGGGACGGCCGGCTGCTCGGCTACCTGGGAGCGGACTTCGACCTGCGCGAGCTGCCCGCCATGCAGGATTCATACCGGCAGCCGGGGCACTGGATGCAGCTCAAGGGCGATCCCGCCATCCGCTCCGGACTGTTCTACCAGGAGCGGGTGACCAGTCCCCTGGACGAACGCATCGACATGGTGCTGGACCTGCTCACCGAACTGATCACGGTGAACGGCGTCTTCCACATGAAGCTGCACTTCTCCAGCTCCCGCGCCACCCTCTGGTCCATGGACGACCCGTACCGTTTCCGCATCCACGGCATCGATGATCTCACCGACCCGAATCTCTGCCTGGCCTATCCGCGGCGCGATTACCCGGCGGATGCCGATATACCGGCCGCTGCGGTTCCCCGGATCCTGCAGGGCTTCCGTGACCTCCGCTACATGGACGAGATCATCTACCTGCGCTCCGGGATACTCAACATATTCAACGGCCTGGTCGGTCTGACCTTCTCCTGCGACGGCTCCCACTACATGCCCTGGAAGGAATTCCTCGACAAGGATATCGGCTTCTGGCTGGGGGCATCCGCAGCCCCCAAGGCGTGCGGATAGCCGGGAGTGGCGCCCACCCGCTTACAATCGTCCAACGGCCCGGTTCCGGATGCGCCGCTGTTGGGCGCACCCATCGAGCAGCGCCCGGGGACGGCTCCGCAGGCAGCCCCGGCACCCCCCATCTCCATGGACACCGGATTTGCCTCCTGAAATGCGCATGAACCTGACGACAAACATCAGGATGACCCCTTGAACCACCGTCCCAGGAAAAGATTCGGCCAGCACTTCCTCCACGACCCGGGCGTGCTCCGGCGCATCGTGGCGGCGCTGGATCCGAAGCCGGGCGAGCGGCTGGTGGAGATCGGGCCGGGACTCGGGGCGCTGACCCGGGAGGTGCTCCCGCTGGCGGGCCGGGTGGATGTGGTGGAGCTGGACCGGGACGTGATTCCCCACCTGCGGGAGAGCTGCGCCGGACTGGGCGAGCTGGTGGTGCACCAGTCCGACGCCCTGAAGTTCGACTTTGCGGCGCTGGCGGGCGACGGGCCGCCCCTGCGGGTGTTCGGCAACCTACCCTACAACGTCTCCACGCCCCTCATCTTCCACCTCATCGGCCAGGCCCACCGCATCCGCGACTGCCTGTTCATGCTGCAGAAGGAGGTGGTGGACCGCCTCGCCGCGGGGCCCGGCGAGGACGCCTACGGCCGGCTCGGCATCATGGTGCAGTTCCACTGCAGGGTGGAGCCGCTGTTCCGGGTGGGGCCGGGCGCCTTCACGCCGCCGCCGAAGGTGGACTCCGCGGTGGTGCGGCTGACGCCCCACGCGGTTCCGCCCGTGGCGGTGAACGACCCGCGCCGGCTGGAGCAGGTGGTGGCCCAGGCCTTCACCCGCCGCCGCAAGACCCTGCGCAACGCCCTCAAGGGGCTGGTGGAGCCCGCCGCCATCGAGGCGCTCGGGATCGACACGGGCCTGCGGCCGGAGAACCTGTCGCTGGAACAGTACGCCCGCATCAGCAATACTCTCGATTGAAAACCCTGGATTCCGCGAGTCGCCCATCGATGCAAGCCGAAGCCTACACCCACCTGCTGCTGGCCACCGATCTGTCGCCCGAGGGCGAGGCGCTCGCCGCCCGCGCCCGGGACCTCACCGAGCGCTACGGGGCGCGCCTGAGCCTGATTCACGTGGTGGAGTACGTCGCCATGGAGTATGCGGGCGATCTCATCATGCCCGAGGATCTCGACCTGGAGAACAAGCTGGTCGCCGCCGCCCGGGAGCAGATGGACGCCCTGGGCGAGAGCCTCGGCGTGGCCGCGGCCGACCGGCACGTGGAGGTCGGCTCCACCAAGGCCGAGATCCTGCGGGTGGCCGAGGAGCAGGGCATCGACCTGATCGTCATCGGCAGCCACGGCCGTCACGGCCTCGCCCTGCTGCTCGGCTCCACCGCCAACGCCGTGCTCCACGGCGTCGGCTGCGATGTCCTCGCGGTCAGGATCTGAGCCGCCGCGGCGGCACTGGTCCCGCCGGCGGGTTCAACCGCCGCTGCGGTAGACCGGATCGGTCCAGCAGCGCGGCAGATCCTCACCGGAGGGAAAGGCCAGCTCCGACTTGGAGAATGCGGCCGGGTCCTGCATCTCCTCCCCGGCATGGAACCGGCCGCTCACCTGCCGCTGGGAGGGATCGAACAGGGCCTGCAGGTCGAGAATCTCCACCGCGTCACCACTGCGCTTGTCCTTCAGGTACATCGTCGCCTCCTTACCGGGTCACAGCCCGGACATCTCCAGGTCGTCCCTGACCGCATCGAGCCCCGCCGTGGCGCAGCGCTCGTCCTGCTCGCCCGAGGGCGCGCCGCTCACGCCGATGCCCCCGTAGATGATGCCGCCCACCTCGATGGGCAGGCCGCCGGCGGAGAAGACCAGGCCATCCACCTTGCCCACCGAGAAGGGAGCGGTGAAGCGATTCGCCATGCCCGAAAGCGGCGCGTTGAAGGACATGGCCGTGTAGGCCTTCTGGCGGCTGATCTCGAGGGTCACGTCCGGGGCCAGGGTATCGCGCAGCACCGCCTGGGGGTGGCCGCCGCGATCCACCACGGTGACCGCCACCTGCACGCCCTCGGCGCGGCAGGCCTCGACCGCGGCCCGGGCCATGCGCAGGGCGGTCTCCATGCTGAGCCGCTTGACCGAGACGGTCAGCGGATCGGCGGCGCGGACGGGCATGGCGGCAAGGGCGGCGAGAACGAGGCTGAGCGCTGCGGTGCGGGGCAAATTCATGCTCATCTTGTTATGCTCCTCCAGCGTGGACTCGGGTTCCGAACCACTATTCTGAACATAAGCCAAACCCCGGCAATTGTCAGCCCGGGCCAGGGCGCCCCCGCGGGCGGGATCCGCCCGGAGCCGATGTAGGGAACGCACAACGCACGAGGAGGGTCGCCGTGAACCGCCCCCGGATCGTCATCGAGAAGGATCCCGACGCCGTCGCCGCGGCCGCGGCCCGCGACTGGCTGCGCCTGGCGCGGGAGGCCGTGTCCAGGCAGGGCGTCTTTCACGTGGCGCTCTCCGGGGGCAGTACGCCGCGGCGCCTCCACGCGGCGCTGGCCGCGGCGGAACCGCCCCCGCCCTGGGCGGCGGTGGAGGCCTGGTTCGGCGACGAGCGCTGCGTCCCGCCGGACGACCCGGAGAGCAACTACCGCATGGCCCGCGAAACCCTGTTCGACCGGGTGCCCATCGCCCCCGGCCATATCCACCCCATCCTCTGCAGCCCCGCGGACTGCCGCCGGGCGGCCCACGCCTATGCCCGCACGCTGGCCGCGCGCCTGCCCGTCGCGGCCAGCGGCATGCCCCTCCTCGACCTCGCGGTGCTGGGCATGGGCCCCGACGGGCACACCGCCTCGCTGTTCCCCGGCAGCTGCATCCTCACCGAGACCGAGCGCCCCGCGGCGGCGGTCTACGTGGACCGGCTCAAGGCCTGGCGCGTCAGTCTCACCCGCCCGGTGCTGGAGGCCGCGCGCCACCTGATGTTCGTGGTCACAGGCGCGGACAAGGCCCCGGCGGTGACCCGCGCCCTGGCCATCCCCCACGACCCGGCGGGACTCCCGGTGCAGCGGCTCGCACCGGCCGGCGAGGTGACCTGGTACCTGGACGCGGCGGCCGCCGCGGGACTGGAGGAGACCCGGCCATGATAGTGCTCGCGGGCGACATCGGCGGCACCAAGACCCTGCTGACCCTGGCCCGGGTGGAGGGCACCGGGGTGGAGCCCCTCGTGGAGCGGCGCTATCCCAGCGGCGAGTGGCCCGAATTCGCGCCCCTGCTCGCCGACTTCCTCGCCCGGCTGGCCGAGGCCGGGCAACCGGAGCCCGCCGCGGCCTGCCTGGGCGTGGCCGGCCCGGTGGGCGGCGGGAAGGTGAAGGTCACCAACCTGCCCTGGGTGCTCGATCCCGTGGCCCTGGCCCGGCAGGCGGGCGCCCCGGTGCGGCTCATCAACGACTTCGGCGCCGTGGCCCACGGCATCGCCGCGCTGGCGCCGGAGGATCTCCACACGCTGCAGCCGGGCGAGCCACGCTCCCGGGGCGTGCGGGCGGTCATCGGCGCGGGCACCGGCCTCGGCCACGCCATCCTCGCCCCCCGCACCGGCGGCGGCCACACGGTGCTCGGCAGCGAACTCGGCCACGCCGACTTCGCCCCCGCCGACGAACGCCAGGCCGACCTGTGGCGCTGGCTGCGCGCCCGGCACGGCCGCGCCAGCTGGGAGCACGTGGTCTCCGGACCGGGCCTGGGCGCCATCTACCACTGGCTGGTGGAGAGCGGGGCCCGTCCGGGCGCGGCGCTGGCGCGGGCGGCGGCGGAAGGGGATCCGGCGGCGGCGGTGAGCGCCGCGGCGGAGCAGGACCCGGTGGCGCGGGAGGCGCTGGCGCTGTTCGTCCGGGCCTACGGGGCCCAGGCCGGAAACCTGGCCCTGGCCTGCATCCCGCGGGGCGGGCTGTACGTGGCCGGCGGCATCGCCCCGCGCCTGATCGGGGCGCTCTCCGGCGGGGGCTTCACCGCCGCGTTTCGCGCCAAGGGCCCGATGACGGAGCTCATGGAGCGCATCCCCCTCCACGTGGTGCTCAACCCGAAGGTGGGGCTGCTGGGCGCGGCGCTGGCGGCGGCCCGGACCGCCGAGTAGGCGGTCCGGGCCAATGGCCCGCGGGCTGTGTCGCGGCTCGCCCATGGGGAGCCGCTGCACCTCGCCCGCCACGCCTTGCCAACGAACAATACGGCCCCGGGCGCAACCGCGTTCGATTATTGGAAGCGCCCTTAATTTCCTCCCCGCCTTCCGTTATTGTGCGGGGAAAGAATGCCGACAGACAGAACGCAGAGAGACCCTGACCGTCATGAGTCACGACTCCGTCCATACCATCGAGGTGAACGTGGAGACCGCCTACCTGGCCGACCAGTCGGATCCGGGCGCCGCGCGTTACGCCTTCGCCTACACCATCACCATCCGCAACCAGGGCACCGTGGGCGCCAAGCTCATCAGCCGCCACTGGGTCATCACCGACGCCGACGGCAAGACCCAGGAGGTGCGCGGCATGGGCGTGGTGGGCGAACAGCCCTACCTGGAGCCCGGACAGTCCTACCGCTACACCAGCGGGACCCTGCTCGACACCCCGGTGGGCAGCATGTACGGCACCTATCAGATGGTGGGCGATGACGGGGTGACCTTCGATGCCGAGATCCCCGTCTTCACCCTCTCCCTGCCCCACACGCTCCACTGAGATGTCCACCGTGCCCGCCGCCCTGCAACCGCGCCGCCGTGAACCCGGTTGGCTGCTGGCGGGCGTGGGACTGGTGCTGGCGCTCACCGGGCTGATGCCGGCCTCCGGGCACCAGATCTGGTTCCTGGAGACCTTCCCGGTGATGATCGGCATCGCGCTACTGGTGCCCACCTACCGCGTCTTTCCCTTCACCCCGCTGGCCTACCGCCTGCTGGCGCTCCATGCGCTGGTGCTCATCTGGGGCGGCTACTACACCTACGCCGACAATCCGCTGTTCGAATGGCTGCAGCATGCGCTGGACCTGGAGCGCAACTACTACGACCGGCTCGGGCACCTCATGCAGGGCTTCGTGCCGGCCATCGTCGCCCGTGAGATCCTGCTGCGTCTCTCCCCCCTGCGGCCGGGCAAGTGGCTGTTCTTCATCGTCGCCTGCATCTGCCTTTCCATCAGCGTTTTCTACGAGTTCATCGAGTGGTGGGTGGCGCTGCTCACCGGCGAGGAGGCGGAAGTCTTCCTCGCCACCCAGGGTGACGTCTGGGACACCCAGTGGGACATGTTCCTGGCGCTGATCGGGGCCATCACCGCCCTGCTCACCCTGACCCGCCTGCATGACCGGGAGATCGCCCGGCTGCCGGGCGGCGGCCGGACGCAAGGCTGAGGGCCGCGGTTCCCATCCGCCCGCCCGTACGGTAGCGTTGCCCCATGTCCACCTATGCCATCGGCGACCTGCAAGGCTGCCTCGATCCGCTGCTGCGGCTGCTGGACCGGCTCCGCTTCGACCCGGCCCGTGACCGGGTTTGGTTCACCGGCGACCTGGTCAACCGCGGCCCCCGCTCCCTGGAGACCCTGCGCTACGTCCGCGACCTGGGCGCGGCCGCCGTCACCGTGCTGGGCAACCACGACCTGCACCTGCTGGCCATCGCCGCCGATCACGGCCGGCTGAAGAAGAAGGACACCCTGGCGGCCATCCTGGCGGCGCCGGATCGCGACGAGCTGCTGGACTGGCTGGCCGCCCGGCCTCTCCTCCACCACGACCCCGGGCTCGGCTTCACCCTGGTCCACGCCGGCCTGCCGCCCGAGTGGGATCTCGCCGCCGCCCGGGGCTGCGCCGTGGAGCTGGAGACGGTGCTGCGCGGCCCCGACGCCGGGGCCTTCTACGCCCACATGTACGGCAACCGCCCCGATCGCTGGAATCCCGGCCTGAGGGGCTGGGAGCGCCTGCGCTACATCACCAACTGCTTCACCCGCCTGCGCTACTGCGATCGCGAGGGCAGGCTGGATCTCACCGAGAAGGGCCCGCCTGGCTCCCAGGCCAAGGGGCTCATGCCCTGGTTCCACGTCCCCGGTCGCGCCAGCGCCGGCCTGCGCATCCTCTTCGGCCACTGGTCCACCCTCGCCCTGGCGCACGTGGAGGATACCGGGGTCTACCCGCTGGACAGCGGCTGCATCTGGGGGGGGCAGCTCACCGCGCTGGAGCTGGAGACGGGGCGGCGGACCACCCTGCAGTGCCCGGAGACCCTGCATCCGAGGAAAGGGCTGTAACAACAGACAGTGGCGAGTTTCGAGCTTCGAGTAGCGAGGGCGTAAGCAGCCGGTCGACGGGGATGGCTCACCGGAGCGGTTCGCGGCTGGAAGCCGCTACGGTTGCCGGGCAGCAGGCGGCCGGGGTAAGGGACCCGGCCGCATTGGTGCCGTCCGCCACGGACTCCTGCCGGGTCGCGGTGTTGACCCCACAGGGAGGCGCCAGTGGAGGCGTCGGGCGCCGGCCTGGGCGATCAGGCGGCGGCCGCGCACGACGCCATGACTTTCAATCCCGTAAATCCTGTCAATCCTGTCTATTCCCTCTTGTCTGAAGCCCCGACCCGCTCCAGCACCCGGAAGCTGTAGGGATGGGGATTGTCGGCATCAGGGGCGTGATCCTCACGGGCAATCTCGCGCCACTCGCCCGGTTCGATCCCGGGGAAGTAGGCGTCGGCCGTGAAGCGGCCCTCCACCAGGGTCAGGTAGAGCCGGTCGCAGCGGGGCAGGAGCTGGGCGTAGAGGCTCGCGCCCCCCATCACGAACACCTCCCCGGCCCCTGCCGCCGCGGCCAGCGCGGCCTCCACCGATCCCACCACTTCGCAGCCCTCGGCACGGTAGTCCGGGTCGCGGCTGACGATGATGTTGCGTCGCCCGGGCAGCGGGCGGCCGATGGACTCGTGGGTGAGGCGCCCCATGATGAGGGGGCTGCCCATGGTGGTGTCGCGGAAGTGGCGCAGATCGGCGGGCAGGTGCCAGGGCAGGCGGTTCTCGATGCCGATGGCGCGGTCCTCCGCCATGGCGACGATGAGGGAGATCAGCATGGGCAGGCTCCTCGGAGACGGTCTCCGGCATCCTGCCAGAAACCGCCCGCGCACGCACCCCATTGCCCGGTTCAACGCCAAGACGCAGAGAGGAAACCGATACCAGCCCCCGCCATCAGGCGGCCAACCCGGACATGAACCCCCGACGCCCCGGCGGTTCCGGGGCGCTCCCATTCACCCCGCCGCCAGCGCCCGCCACGCCCGCCAGGCGGCGAAAACGGCGAGCAGCAGGAACAGGCCGCCGCTGACCCGGTGGAGCCAGCCGAGCGGCAGACGCTGGAGCACCCGGCGGCCCGCCACCACGCCCACCCCGGAGGTGAACAGCAGCGCCAGCGTGGCGCCCGCCCATACCGCCACGGGCCGGGTCGCGCTGCCGAGCCCGGCCACGGCGATCTGGGTCTTGTCGCCGAACTCCGCCATCACGATGAACAGGAAGGTGGTGAGGAAGATGCCGTGACCGCTGCGCTCGGGCAGCGTCTCCTCGCCGTCCGCGCCGTTTGCCGCCCGCAGGGCGTGGATGCCGAAACCGGCGAACAGCAGCGCCACCCCGCCGGCCAGAATCGGCTCCGGCAGCCAGCGGGCCACCGCCGCGCCGAAGGCCACGGCCAGGGCGTTGAGGAGCGCGAAGGCGCTCACCGCGCCGAGCAGCACCGGCCAGCCGCGATAGCGGCAGGCCAGGGTCATGCAGACCAGCTGGCTCTTGTCGCCGAACTCCGCCAGCGCGATGAGCAGGAAGGTGGCGCCGGCGCTGGAGAGCCAGCCGGCGGTCAGGGTTTCTGGCATGGGTGATCCCGGACGGTGAACTGGAGCCGCGCTATTATAGGTGACTTCCGGCTGATTCATGCTGTCGCCGCCACGGATTCCGGACGCCGGCCCCGTCCGCATGCAACAGGGAAGAGCCGGGTCCGCATATGCCAAGGAAGCCGCTCCATGCTCGATATCGTCGCCCTCGTCATCACCCTCACCGCCCTGTTCAGCTATCTGAACCACCGCTATGTCGGACTGCCCACCACCATCGGCGTGATGGTCATCGCGCTGGCGCTGTCACTGGCGATGCTCGGGGCCCACCACCTGGGCTGGGTCTACCCCGAGCGGCTGGCCCGTGAGGTGCTGGGCCGGATCGACTTCGAGGAGGTGCTGCTGCAGGGCATGCTGAGCTTCCTGCTCTTCGCCGGCGCCCTGCACGTGAACCTGGACGACCTGGCCCGGCAGAAGTGGGTCATCCTCGTGCTCGCCACCGCGGGCGTGGTCACCTCCACCTTCCTGGTGGGCGGGCTGGCCTGGTGGCTGTTCGGGGTGCTGGGGCTGGATCTGCCGATCATCTGGTGCCTGCTGTTCGGCGCCCTCATCTCCCCCACCGACCCCATCGCGGTGCTGGGGCTGCTCAAGACCGCCGGGGTACCCAGGACGCTGGAGACCAAGATCACCGGCGAGTCCCTGTTCAACGACGGCATCGCGGTGGTGGTGTTCCTGGTGCTGCTGGGCATCGCCGCCGGCAGCCACGAGGTCAGCGCCGGCGGGGTGGCGCTGCTGCTGGCCGAAGAGGCCCTGGGCGGCATCCTGTTCGGGCTGGCGATCGGCTACGCCGCCTACTCGCTGCTAAAGCGGGTGGACGACTACCGGGTGGAGGTCCTCATCACCCTCGCCCTGGTGATGGGCGGCTACGCGCTGGCGAGCCGGATCCACGTCTCCGGTCCGCTGGCCATGGTGGTGGCGGGGCTGCTCATCGGCAACCACGGCCGGCTGTTCGGCATGTCGGACCATACCCGCGAGCACCTGGACACCTTCTGGGAGCTCATCGACGAAGTGCTCAACGCCACCCTGTTCGTACTCATCGGCCTGGAGATCATCGTGCTCAACCTGCGCGGCGAATACCTGGTGGCGGGGCTGGCGGCCATCCCGGCGGTGCTGCTGGCGCGCCTGGTGAGCGTGGGATTGCCGATCGGCCTGATGCGCGGCACGCGGACCTTCAGCCCCAACGTGGTGCGGGTGATGACCTGGGGCGGGCTGCGCGGCGGCGTCTCCGTGGCCATGGCCCTGGCCCTGCCCCCGGGCGCGGTGCGCGATGCGCTGCTCACCATCACCTACGTGGTGGTGGTCTTCTCCATCGTGGTCCAGGGCCTCACCATCGAGTGGGTGGCGAAGACCGGCGCCGACGGCCCCGCGCCGGAGGCGTGACGGCGGCCGGTTCTCCACGGACGTTAAACAGCCGGGCGAGCCCCGCCCTCTCCGCGTCCTGGATAAGGCTGTAATCCTGAATCACCCCACGACGGGAGCGGCGCCGGAGGGATGGGATCCCCCCGGCCCGCCGACCGCCGCTACATCTTCTCCAGCACCTTCTGCTTGGCGTCCTGGTATTCACTGTCGGATAGCGCGCCCTCCCGGTGCAGCCGGGCAAGGGTCTCCAGCTCGGCCAGGCTCGACGAGGCCCGGGCCTGCAGGGCGTCATCGGAGCCGCTGCAGCCCTTGTCGGCCTTCATCTGCTTCAGGTTGGCGATACGCTTGTCGGCCGCCTCCAGGGCGTCGTTGTAGTTCTGGTGCTTGGCGATCAGGTTGAAGGGGAACCAGAGGATCCCGTCGACGACATCGGCGCCGTTGATGTCGTCCTTGTCCTTGTTCACCCCGTCGATGATCACCTGCGTCTTGACGATTTCCGAATCGACCGCCTCGCAGCTCAGCGCCTCGTCCCCGGCCTGGTTGGCGGTCACCACCTTGTGGGCCGCGCTCCCCGCGCACCCGGCCAGCAGCACCACCCCCGCCACCAGGCCCATCCCTGAAATCATTCTGTTCATTGCGTTACCCCTCCCTGTTTCCGTTCCCGTTGTTGTTGGTATGTCCATCTCCCTTCCTATCCGGGCTCCGGCCAGGGCGGATGCCCGCAACGCGGCAGACCCTGGCATTCCGGTCGCGCCGGGAAAGGCCCGGGCGCGCCCGGATCGGTGCTCTCCGACAGGGATCGCGGTCCCCACGGGTCAACGGCATCGGCGAGCGAACCGCCCGGAACGAGGCAGGATAGACACCCTGGGCCTGGAACCGCAACTCATCGTTGCGGGTTTGGGCGTGGGCATGGGGACCCAAGGGCGGCCGCGGCACACCCCGGCGGCGTCGGGCGGCCGGCTGGCGGCTCACCCCTCCTCCAGCCGCCCCATCACCAGCCCGCCCAGCACGGCGAAGAAGAGGATCCAGAACACCAGCAGCCCGGTGTAGGCGATCCCGAAGTAGTGGACCAGCAACGGCAGCAGCGGCAGCTTCACGGCCCTGGCGTAGAGCAGCGCCGCCATGAGCGAGGGGCGCATGCCCTTCTCCCGCAGCTCCCCCAGCACCGCGTAGGCGGCATAGACCGGGCCGGTGGAGATGACCCCGGCGGCCAGGGCCGTCAGCCACCCCCGCAGCCCGGAACCCCGGCCCAGGTACTTCTCCACCCGTTTCGGGTTGAGGAACAGATCGACGAGGAAGATCAGCACCAGTACCAGGCCGAGCGCCGGCACCACGTTGCCCAGCAGCCCGGTGAACAGGCGCAGCGCCCGGCCCGCCGCTTCCAGGTCGAACAGCGCCACCAGGCCATGGAGCCCCACCATGATCGCCAGGAAGATCCAGCCGCCGCGGCCCCTCCCCCCCGGCCCGCCGCGCCCCGGCGGCCGGTGGCCGCGACCGGCGGCGGCCGGTTCGCCCCGCGCCCTCTCCCCGTGGGGCGCCCGTGTCATGCCCCGACCCCTGCGCCCAGCAGCGAGAGACTCAGCACGGTGAGCCAGGCGACGGCCACGGCGAACAGGAAGCACAGGCCGTTGCGGACCAGGGCGAAGCGCCGGCCCAGCATGAGCGCCTCGGCCGGGAGCTGCACCAGCCCCACCGTGACCCAGCTCACCAGCAGCGCCGTCACGGCCACCAGGCTCACCCCCTTGGCCAGCAGCTCGCCGCCGAGCACGTAGCTGGCCAGCGGATGTCCCGCCGCCACGCTGCCGAGCGCCGCCCCGATCAGGGCGTCGGACCAGGCCCGGCCGCCGAACAGGCCGGCCGAGACGGCGTCGGGAAAGAGGGTGACCAGCAGGCTGGTGAGCAGCAGCATCCCCACCACGATGGGCAGGATGTTGACGAAGGTGCGCAGGGTCTTGCGGGCGACCTGCTGCAGGCGGTTGGCGTCCACGCGGGATCCTCGGAAACGGTTGGACGGAGCTTGCGGCGCCGGAGCGCCGCCGTCGTGATGCAAGGGTATCACCACCGGCCGCAAACACCCCTGCACAGGACCGCGCCCGCCGGACATCGGCCCTGTCGAACCGGTGGCGGCCAGGCGGGGCTGCCCGGCGGCACAGCAGGCGCTAGACTGTGGTGAAAGACTGCCAGCGAGGCGCGCCGATGCTGATCACCTTCCAGAGCCGGGCCTACCCCAGTATCACCATGTTCGGCAATGTCGCCCTCCAGCTCATCCGCCTGATGGGCCACAGCGGCAGCGTGCCCGGCGCCATCCTGGCCGAGGACGTGCCAGAGGCGCTCATGCGCCTGCGCACCGCCATCGCCGCCGGGGGCGCCGCGCCCGCCATGCCCGGCCGCGATCGGGATCAGGTCCCGGACGAGGAGGTGGTCAGCCTCGCCCACCGCGCCCTGCCCCTCATCGAGCTGCTTGAGGCCGCGGCGAAGGAGAATTGCAACGTCATGTGGGACAAGCGCTGAGACCGACCGGATGCCGATCCTACGCGGCCGGGGGCGATGGCGGCCTCCTCCCGGCACGGCACCCGTCCGCCGGGGACGGTCCGCTCCCGCGACGGAGTGAGGGGAACCCAGGGCGCGGAATTGACGGAAGCCCCTTTATCGGCGCCCTTCCGCGCAGCACAATAGCCCCGTCTCCCCGCGCCCGGGGGCAGGCCCCTTACCCGGACACCGGCACACCAGCGCAGCCGGATTCAACAACGGCGACCCAAAGGATCCTTCCATGCGGCTTCAACACACCCTCATCTTCATCCTCCTCCTCACCTCCGCCCTCGCCGCCACCGCCCAGGCCCCGGACACATCCCCGGCCAGCGCGGCCCCGGCCGGGTCGGAGTTCCCGCAGGTGCTGGACAAGTGGCTCCAGGGCGGCGATATCGCCGATCTGGAGCTCGCCGAGCTGCGCCCCGGCATGGACATGGCGGAAGCGGACGACAGGCTGCGCGACATGGGATTCGTCTACAGCAACAACCTGAGCGCCTACCGGAGCGCCGGACGGCAGGACCGCAGCCGCATCCGCCTCCAGGCCATGGGCGCCGAGACGGGCTTCATCGAGGTGACGGAGGATTTCTCCGCGCCCCTCGACCTGGAGCGCGCCTACCGCGTGCTGATTGAGCGGTTCGGCCCGCCCGACGAGGAGGAGGGTGACATGGAGCGGGGATTTCTGCTGGCCTGGTCGGCGGAGGAGATGCGCCTGACCGCCGCGGCGGGCAACAACGATCCGGCTGCGGAGACCCGGGGCATGGTCCGCTTCCAGCTCTGGACCACCCGCCTGGAAAGCCACCGGGACGAGTGGAAGAGCCGTTGCCTGGAGCTCAGGGCGCTGCCGTCCGGCGAGCGGACCCCGGAGCAGGTGGATGAGCTCCTGCGCTGCCCCATGAGCTTCTTCGAGTGATCCGCGGCCGGGGTACGGCATGAACTGGAAGACCGCCTTCCGCTCCTTCTACTATGAGCGGGCCCCCGAGCCTGAGGACCTCGTCCTCGATCACGCCGAGACGGCGATGCTCAGCATCGACGTGCAGAACATCTACATGCAGGTCTCCGACGACCCGGCGGAAGCGGCGCGCTGGGCGCCCTTCCGGGAGCGCATGCGCGGGACTGTCATCCCCGCCACCCGGGCCCTGCAGGACGCCTTCCGCGCCGCCGGCATGGACGTGATCCACGCCCGCATCGCCTGCCAGCTGGAGGACGGCCGCGACCGCTCCCTGAGCCAGAAGAAGCCGGGCTGGAACTACCTGCTCCTGCCGAAGGACAGCCACGACAGCCAGCTGGTGGCGGAGCTGGCGCCGCGGCCGGGCGAGATCGTAATCACCAAGACCACCGACAGCGCGCTGACCGGCACCAACCTGCGGCTGATCCTGAGCAACATGGGCATCCGCAACGTGGTGCTGACCGGCATCTTCACCGACCAGTGCGTCTCCTCCACCGTGCGCAGCCTCGCCGACGAGAGCTTCAACGTCATCGTGGTGGAGGACTGCTGCGCCGCCGGCACCGACGCGCTGCACCGCAGGGAGCTGGAGATCATCAACATGATCTACTGCCACGTCCTCTCCAGCACCGAGCTGCGGACGATCATGGGGCTCTGAAGGTCCGATCGGAGCACCACCTCCGCCGCAAGCCGCGCGACCCGGGCACACTCTTAAAAGTGATTTAGATCAGCATTTTAGCTTTGCGTATTGTCAACGCGCCGGCACCCGGAAGCGGAGTAGGATTACTTTCGACTCTGTGGAGTCACCTCCATCTGGCAGTCCCCACTTTGAAGCCCGCCCCCCATTGCGGGCTTCCTTTTTCGCCACCCGCGGCCGATGGAGGCCCCATCACCGGGAGGAGACATGAAGCGCCTTGCCACCACACTGTTCCTCGCCCTCGCCCTTTGCGGCGGCGCCATGGCGCCGAACTCCGTCATCGCCGCCGACGCCTGGGAGAACGACAAGGCCCTGCTGGAGACGAACCACAGGCGGATCGGGGAGTGGATCCGCGCGGAGATGCCGCGGGTGAAGGCGGGCGGGATATCCCGTAGCGGCTTCCACGAACGCTACCGCGACATGGTGCTGGAGCTGCGTCCCGATCTGGACTACCTCCTCGACGCCCTCACCGAGCTCATCAAGCTCAGCCGCCTCCACGAGGCCGGGCTGATCACCCTCGACGAGTACGGCCGCAAGGGACGGGAAATCCAGGCCCTCATGGCCCGGGAGGCGAACCGCCGCCGGCCCGCCCTGGAGGAGCAGCGGGATCTCGACGGCTACCTGGAAACCCAGCGTGATTTCAGTCGCACCAGCCTGGTGGCCGGCTACCGGGAGGCGCTCCGCTCGCGGCTCGCCGCCGCGCCGGGCGGCCCCTACCCGCCGGAGTCCTGCACCCTTCTTCCCGCGGGAATCCGCTGCCTGCCGCGGTAGGAATCACCCGGTCGAAGCGGTCATCCCGTCCCGAGCGGCAGGGTGTAGCAAACCGCCGTGCCGTCCAGCACCGTCGTGCCGTCGGCAAGGAAGACGCGGGTCTGAAGCTCCGTGATGGGCTTGTCCTCCCGCACCCCGGTGACGGTGACCTCGCCCGTGATGGTGTCGCCGGGCCGGACCGGCGCCCTGAAGCTCCAGTTCACCTGCAGGAACACCGTGCCCGGACCGGGGAGATCCTCGGCCACCACGGCGTTGAGGATCGCGCTGGTGATGCCGCCCTGCACCACGATGCCGCCGAAGCGTGTCGCCCGGGCCGCCTCCTCGTCGTAGTGGAGGGGATTGCGGTCGCCGCTGATCTCGGTGAACAGCCCGATGTCGCGGTCGGTCACCAGCCGCGACCGCCGTGCACTCTGGCCGATGGCGGGAACGCCGTTCGGCCATGCATCGCTGACCCTGTCCATGCCGCTTCCCTCCGCGCGGAGCGCTGGTGCCGGTCCGGTAAGTAATCGACCCGATTGGCCGATCTGTCAACAGGAACCGGGCCCGTCGTGCCGCGGGGGCGGGCAGCGGGAGATGGCCGGACAGGGGAGAAAGGGGGCGATTCAGGCCTTCTTGACGAACTCCGACTTCAGCTGCATGGCGCCAATGCCGTCGATCCTGCAGTCGATGTTGTGGTCGCCCTCCACCAGGCGGATGTTCCGCACCTTGGTGCCCACTTTCACCACCGACGACGAACCCCTGATCTTGAGGTCCTTGATCACCGTGACCGTGTCGCCGTCCTGGAGCAGGTTGCCGTTGGCGTCCTTCACCACAAGCCCCTCGTCCTCACCGGCGGCGGGCGCGGCCTTCGCCCACTCGTGCCCGCATTCGGGGCAGACGAACATGGCGCCGTCCTCGTAGGTGTAGGTGGAGCCGCATTCGGGGCAGTTGGGCAGATCACTCATGATTTTCACATCCTGTTCAGCGGGGTCGGCGCCGGGCACCGCCGGTTCGACAAGGCAAGGCGACACAAGGAGCGTGGCTTTATAACAAAAAGGAACGGGGACAGAAAGCCAGGCGGGAGCCCCGCAACCGTGCCGCGGCAACGGAACCCGCTCTTGTCATCAGGCGCGGGCATCAGAGCGGCGAGAGGATCTTCCTGGCTACCCCCGCCTGGACTTCCCGGTCCTTCGGCAGGCTGATCTGCAGGGAGAGGTTCCCCCGGCGCACCGTCAGGGTGCCGTTCACCGCGGTCCACAGCGCCTCGTCGCCCAGCCCGTCCACCTCGCTGTAGGCGCCATCCGCCAGGTCCTCCCGGAACGGACTGGTGCCGCCGGCGGTCTCCAGGTGGCTGCGGTACCGGGCCATGTCCACCGCCGCCTCCTCCACGCCCGGCGACAGGGTGATATTGAAGCTCACCAGTTTGCCCGGGCCGCCCCCGTTGAAGCCGCAATCCCAGTTCCCCTCGTAGAGCGCCTCCGAGGTCACCTGGATATCCGCGGCCGGCACGCCGAGAACGGCGGCGGCGTCGTCCCGGCTGAAGAGGGCGCAGCTCACCTGCTCCGCCGTGTAGACCGCGCCCCCGTCGGAGGACGTGGAGCTGGAACAGGCCCCCAGGATCAACGCCAGCGGCAACAGCACCAGCCATCCAGCCGCCCCCCCGGCCCGGACCCGGCCGCTAGTGTACTGCGGGCAATGACGGCCTCTCATGGCAACCTCCCTGCCGGGAAGGGGGGACATCCCCAGTCCCGTCGTTACGGGTTTCAGCGCTCGTACAGCGCCTCGAGCTCGGCCACGCCGAGCTTGTGGGCGTTGAGCATGAAGCCCACCAGGGCGGCGGAGCTGTCGGGGGCGAGGTCGAGCCTCTCCACGTCGAGGGCGAAGACGCGGAACTGGTAGCGGTGCGGGCCGTGGCCCACGGGTGGGCAGGGTCCGCCGTAGCCGGGCGCGCCGTAGTCGGTGCGGCTCTGGACGCTGTCGCCGGGCGCGAGCCCCGAGGCCGGGTCGCCCGCTCCCGTGGGCAGCTCGCGCACATCGGCGGGGATGTTGAAGATCACCCAGTGCCACCAGCCGCTGCCGGTGGGCGCATCCGGGTCGTAGGCCGTGACGGCGAAGCTCTTGGTCCCTTCTGGGATGTCGCGCCAGGCGAGCTGGGGCGAGACGTTGCCGCCCTCGCAGCCGAATCCCTGGTAGACCTGCGCCTCGGGCATGGGCTGGCCCGCCTGGATGTCGCTGCTGGTCACCTCGAAGGCGGCGGCGGGGGCGGCCGCGAGGGCGGCGAGCATGAGCACGGCATGTCCAGTGTACTGTTTCACTCTTGGATCTCCTGGCTGGCTGTCCCGGCGGAGGCGGCCAACCCGTGGCGGCCGCCCCGTGTTCTGGTTGTTGTTCACACCCGCCCCGGCCCTTTCGCGCCGGGGCCGGAGGGAATCGCTCCCCTGGCCCGCCTGGACGGCGAGAAGAAAATGATAGCCCATCGGGTGAATCGTGGCGTGGAGTCGGCGGCGCGCTCCGCCGGCGCCGGCTTCAGTCGGGCGACTCCCCGCCGAGCCGGATCGACACGCGACCGATCCAGTTCCGCCGGCGCCGCTCCAGGCCCTCTTCCGGCGTCTCGGCGGAAAAGTCGACCACGGGAGCGTCTCCCTCCACGGGGGTATCCAGTGTGTTGGCGTTGACGATCCCGAAGGTCCGGCCGTCGATCCCGGTCAGCGCGGCGGGCATGGCGCCGCAGCGGCGGCAGACCAGGAAGTCCACCACCCCGGAGGCGAAGCGGTAGTGGCTCATCGCCTCGGGATCGGCGATCTCGATGCACAGCGCCCCTTCCGGGTCGGCGGTGTAGCGGGCGCCGATCCGCCTGCAGAATGAGCACCGGCAGCTCCGCAGGGGCAACTCCCCGCGTTCCCTTTGGGTAGACAACCGGTAGCGGATGTTGCCGCAGTGGCAGCCGCCGGACAGCTCGTCATCGAATGCTTCCATTTCGTATCCCTCCGCGCGTTACACCGGCAGGTTCCGGTACCGGGCCTGCATTCCCGCCTGCGGGGCACTCCGCGAACCTGTCACGATACGCCGGGTGAGCCGTGCCGGCGACGGCAGGGCGGCCCACGATGCAGGAAAGCGGGGTTATCCGACGTCCCGGACGGATGACCGTGATTCGCGTTCATCACCGACCCCGACCGGGGCAGTGCAAACCAGCCGTTGAATCCTGCCTGCAACGCCTCGAAACGGCGATCCGCAGCCGCTTTCCACCGATTTCATTGCATCGTGCCGATCCGACCCCATAATGCCTCCAGGGGATGGCGCCGCCCCGGCCGTGGACCAACCTGGGGCGCCGCCCGGGAGGGCCGCGAGCGGTGCCGACGCAATCGCAATGGCCGCATGGCCATCATAACGCGGAAGCAGCAACATGGACGAAGCACAGCTTACAGACTACTTGCGCACCCACATACCCCTTTCAGCGGCCATGGAGATCACCGTGCGCAGGGCCGATGCCGCAGGGGTCACGCTCGCGGCGCCGCTGGCCCCGAACATCAACCACCGGGAGACGGTCTTCGGCGGCAGCGCCTCGGCCATCGCGATTCTCGCCGCCTGGACCCTGCTTCACGTGCTGCTGCGGGACGAGGCTCCGGACAGCCGCGTGGTCATCCAGCACAACAGCATGAGCTACCGGAAACCGATCGCGGGCGCATTCACCGCCACCGCCACCGCCCCTGATGCCGCCGCCTGGGCACGATTCCTGAAGACGCTGGAACGGCGCGGGCGGGCCAGGATATCGGTCACATCCGAACTGTGGTGCGAGGGGGTAAGGGCCGGTCTCCCGGAGGGCAGCTTCGTCGCACTGCAGGGTGCGGCCGGCGCAACAGGGGGCGAACGTGAAGGGTGGTAGGCCGCTTGCGTCCGATCGGCGCGGCGGCTCGCTGGAGGTCCGGCAGGCACGGGATGGCGACGGTCCGCAACTCCGATCGCTGTTCGCCCTCGCCACGGAGGAGCTGCGGCGGGTATACCGGCCCCGCACGTCCGGGGCGCGGCCGGCCGCCGCCGAGGCCGCGGACTCCCTGGTTGCCCTCTCCGAAGGTCGTGTCGTGGGCGTGGTCGAGTATGTCGCCCGCGAGGCGTCGTTCTACATCCGTGGGCTCGCGGTCCACCCGGACTTTCGCCGCAGAGGCGTGGCCCGGACGCTCCTTGCCCATGCAGGCCGCCTGGCCATGGCCGCAGGCCGCGACATGCTCACCCTCAGCACCATTCAGGAGACCGGCAACACCTCCCTTTTTGCCCGGGTGGGGTTTGTCACCCACCGCGCCTATCCCTCCCCCCGATTTGTGGGTGCCGGGGAGCGGCCGGTCACCCAGGTCGACATGCGCTGCCCGCTGAAACCGGGAGCAGACCCGCCTGGGGACGTTCCGGATTGATGGCGCCCCGCCATGCCGCAGCATGGCATGCGGACAGGCGGCGGGCCACGGAGGACGGCGTCACACCCGCTCGGCCAGCGGCTCCGGGAGCCGCCCGCCGCGGCGGAGAAGACGCGCGAGCGGGACCAGGCCGGAAGCCAGCACGGCGGCGGCCAGCAGCGTGGCGCCCGTGTAGCTGCCGGCGCTCTCGGCCATCCACCCGCCGAGCGCAGGACCGATGATCTGGGCGGTCCCGAACCAGAACGTGAGCCGGCCCATGGGGCGGGCCGGATTCTCCGGGTAGAGACGGCCGACCAGCGTCAGCATCAGCGCCACGATCCCCATGAAGGTGAAGCCGAACAGCAGCGCCCCCGCCAGCGCCGCCACCGCCGACGGATGGAGCACCGGCAGCAGGATGCCGGCAACCTGCACCAGCCAGGCCGTGCTCAGCGCCGGAATGGGGGCGATCCGCTCGCCGATCCGTTCCCACACCAGGCAGGAGGGGGCCGCCGCCAGCCCCACCAGCAGCCATGCCCAGGGGGCGACCGGCTCCAGCCCGGGCGTCCCCTCCAGCATGTCCACCAGGAAGGTGGCGGAGATCACATAGCCGAAGCCGGCGCAGAAGTAGGCCGCCTGGAGGCTGCGGATAAAGCCACGGTGCGGGTCGGCGACCGGAACACCCTTTCCCCCACTGGTTGCGGGCGCCGCCTCCGCGCGCGGCACCCAGCGGTGGGCGAGCCAGGCGAGCGGCAGCCCGGCCAGGCCCAGGACCGTCCACTGCCCCCGCCACCCCAGCCAGGGCGCGAGGAGCGCCACGAGGGCCGCGCTGAGCGCGAGTCCCAGCCCGACCCCGCCGAAATAGAGCCCCATGCGCACCCGCTCGCCGCGGCCGAGCAGAAAGTGCATCACGAGGCCGGAGCAGAGAATCAGGCCGGCCGCGCTGGCCAGCCCCGACACCAGTCGCAGCAGCGCCCAGAGTATCGGGTCGGTGGTGAGCGCCATCCCCGCCGTGGACACCACCGCCAGCGGCAATGCCCAGCGGTAGAGCCGATCCTTGGTGACGATATCGGACAGCGTCGCCGCCATGGCCGCGCCGGCCAGATAGCCCAGGTAGTTGGCGGCGGCGAGCAGCCCCCCCTCGGCGTCCCCGAAACCCGCGACGCCCGCCTGCATGGCCGGCAGCAGCGGCGTGTAGGCGAAGCGGGCGATTCCGACTGTCAGCAGCAGGGCGGCGATCCCGCCATAGACCGCCTTTTTGCTCTCGGGTGTCACGGCATGCTCCTTGTTGTTGTTGGCACGCCCCCATGCTAGGTTTCGCTTAACATCTGTACTAATGAAATGTTTTGAAATAAATATTCACTTATAGAGAATTGTTGGAGGCCCGGCACAGTGGAATTGAGCGCCCTGGAAACACTCCGCGCGGTGGTGGAGCACGGCGGCGTGCGGCCCGCGGCCGAGCGGCTGCACACGGTGCAGTCCAACGTCACCGCACGCATCAAGCGGCTGGAGCAGGAGCTGGGAGTACCACTATTCGCCAAGCGGGGACGCCGGCTGGAGCCGACCCCCGGCGGCAAGGTGCTGCTGGAGTATGCGGAGCGGATGCTGCTACTGGAGCGGCAGGCGACCCAGGCGGTGCGCCAGGCGGGGAATACCGCGGGCGAGCTGCGGCTCGGCGCCAACGAAACGTTCGTGGCCCTGAACCTGCCGAGCCTGCTGAGTGACATGCAGCGGCACCACCCGGGCGTCGAGGTGAAGCTCACCCTCGCCACCTCGGCGCAACTGGTGCAGGAGGTGCTGGCGTACCGACTCGACTGCGCCTTCGTCGGCGGTCCGGTCGATCATCCCGAGCTGGAAGCCGACGAGATCTACCGCGATGAACTGGTGCTGGTTGACACCCCCGACGGCGTGTCTGCCGATCGCCTGGTGGTTTTTCCGGAAGGGTGCGCCTACCGCGCCAGGGCGGAGCAGTGGCAACGGAACCAGGGGCGCCCCACGCGGCCCCTCCTCGAATTCGGCACCCTCGACGGCATCCTCGGCTGCGTGGCGGCCGGCCTCGGCGTCACCCTGATGCCGCGCGAAGCGGTGCAGCGAAGCCCCCACCGGGACCGGCTCCGGCTTCGCCGCCTGCCGCCGGATCAGGCGGACGCCCCCATCCTCCTGGTCCGCCGCGTAGACGGCTACCCGCTCGCGGCCATCGAGACGGTCAGGCGCCTGTCGCAGCGGGAGCAGGTACCGCCTCACGGGGCGACAGGCCCGGCGTGAAACGGACCCCGCCGATATCCATCCGGGCACCGGGTCGACCGGCGCCAGGCAGTCCGGGCGCGCTCCCGCCCGCCACCCGGCCATGCCGCCTCCCGCGGTGGCCCTCCCCTTGCCGGCTTGCAGATCCGCTCCGCGTCAAATAGTATACGACGTATACTTATAGTCGTCGTATACGTCAACAGTCCACCGAAAGGAGTGGCCATGAGCGCAAGCACCGGGCGCCGCGAGCGCAAGCGGCAGCAGACCGCCGTTCACCTCGCGCAGACCGCCTGGGCCCTGTTCGAGGCGCACGGTTTCGAGAACGTCACCATGGAGTCCATCGCCGAGGCGGCGGATGTGGCCAAGCGGACGCTGTACAAGCACTTTCCCGCCAAGGAGGCGCTGCTGCGGCATCATTTCCACCGCGAGCTGGAGATGACCTTGCCCGCCCTGTTCGAAGAGCTGGCGGCGCTGCCCACCGCCGCCGAGCGGCTGCGCGCCTTCTTCCTGCGCAGCGCCGACTGGTCGGAGACCCATCGCGGCTATCTGCCCCACTACCTGAACTACCGCCTCGGCGAACCACGGGACGTCTCGAACCGGGAGCACGCCAATCGGAGCGGACTGGACCGGGCGTTTGCCGCGCTGATCGAGGAGGGGCAGGAGCGCGGCGAATTCCGCGCCGACATGCCGGCCCCCGCGCTGGCCGACTATCTGGAGTTTCTCTATCTGGGGGCGCTGCTGCGCTGGCTGGGCGATCCGCGGACATCACTGCCGGCGGAGCTCGAGGGCATGCTCGACCTGTTCCTGCACGGCGCGGGTCTCCGCCCGTGAGCGAACCGGCACTGCTCACCGACTGGCCCGCGGTATTCACCGCCGGCGCGGCCGAGGCGGGCGGCAAGGCCTGGAATCTCGCCCGCCTGGCCCGCTACGGCCTGCCGGTTCCGGAAGGCCTCGTCATCCCCGCCTCGGCCTGCCGGCGGTGGCTGGCGGACGGCGGGCCGGGATCCGTCGAGTCCCGGGAGCGACTGCCGGCCCGTCCGCTGCCGCCGGGTCTCGGCGCGGCTCTCGACGCCGCCATCGCGGCGCGCGGCTGGCGCGGGCGGCCGCTGGCGGTCCGCTCCTCGGCCTGCGCCGAGGACTCCGCCGCCGCCTCCTTTGCCGGCATCCACCTCTCGCGCCTGAACGTCACCGGCCGCGAAGCCCTGGAGCGGGCGGTGCGCGAGGTATGGGCATCGCTCCTGGGCAACGCCGCCGTCGCCTATCGCCAGCGCATGGGGATGGCGCAGGCGGACGCGGCCATGGCGGTCATCGTGATGCCGCTGCTGCCGGCGGCGGCGAGCGGCATCGCCTTTACCGCCGACCCGCGCGCCGGTCGTGACGACCGCCTGCTGATCCACGCCAACCACGGGCTCGGGGAGACGCTGGTGGCCGGCACGGCCGAGGGCGACGAGGCGATCATCGCCGAGCATCCGGAGGACGACGGACTTGCCCTGCTCGGGCTCAGGATCGGGAGCAAGACCCACGCTGCCTGGCCCGCTCCCGGGGGCGGCACCCGCCGCGTCGCGCTGGCCGCGTCGGCGCGCGGCCACGCGGTGCTCGACGAACCGGCGCTGCTGGAGCTGGCCGCCTTGGCACGCGATGCGGCCCTCGCCCTCGACTTCGCCGATCCCGGCTTCGATGTGGAGTGGGCCTTCGACGGCAGCCGCTTCTGGCTGCTCCAGGCACGGCCGATCACCGCTCGCGTGCGCAATACCTATCCCGCCCTAGCCGCCCGGCCCGGGATCTGGTCGCGGGGCAACACCTGCGAGGTGGTGCCGGAGCCGCTCTCCCCCATCGACTGGTGCCACTCCCGACGGGTGGTCAACGCACTGCTGGAGGAGGGCTACCGCCTCGCCGGCTATCCGCTGCGGCCCGGTTTGCAGCGGGCGGCCCTGCACCACGGCCGCCTCTACCTGAACACCGCGCTGATGCAGTGGGAGGCCTACGATGCCCTCGGGCTGGCGCCGGAGGCGATGAACGAGCTGATGGGCGGACACCAGCCGGCCATCGGGGTCCCCGCCCCCGGCCTGCCGGAGCGGCTGGCCCGGCTCGGGCGGATGGCGCGCTACCTGGTCCGCTCGCCGCGGATGCGCCGCCGCGGGGAGCGGGAGATCCGGCAGGCACTGGAACGGTCCGCCGCCTGGCGCCTCACTCCGCTTGCCGGGGATGAGGGCGAGTTGCTCGAGCGGCTGCGCCGGCAGACCCGGGAGGCGCGCAGCGCCCGCGGGATCTTCTTTCTGCAGGCCTCCAGCGGCGGGAGCCTCGCAGCGCTGGTCGCCCTGGTGGAGCGCCACCTGCCCGGCGAGGGCCACGCGATCGCCGCCGCCCTCCTGGCCGGGGGGCCGCCCAGCACGACCGCGGAGCAGGGCCACGCCCTGGTTGAGCTGGCGCGCATCGCCGCCGCCGACCCGCACGCCCGTGCCTGGCTGAAGGCGCCGGAGCGCGCTTCCGGGCAGTGGGCGAGCGCCCTGCCCGAGGACACTCCGTTCCGTGCCGCCTTCACCGACTTCCTCGAACGCTACGGCCACCGCGGCTTGTACGAGAGCTACTTCCGCAACCCCCGCTGGCGCGAGGAGCCGGCCAGCCTTCTCGACACCGTCAGGGACCTCATGGACAGCGGCATGGCCGCGCTACGCCCCCACCACCGCGAGGCCGGCGCCGCCGCCCGCGCCCGGCTCAGGGCCGTACTGCCCCGCTGGAAACGGCCGCTGCTGCGCGCCCTGGTGCGGGCCGCCGGGCGCGAAGGCAACCAGCGCGAAGCGGCACGCAGCGCCCTGATGGCGCTGATGGAGCCGGCGCGGGCAACCCTCCTCGCCATCGGCCGGCGGCTGCACGCCCGCGGCGCGCTGCCCCGCCCCGAGGCGGTCTTCAACCTCACCCTCGCCGAGATCGAACGGGCCGTGACCGGCCGGGTGCCGCCCGCCGGGCTGGCGGCCCGCACCCTCGATCGGGACGCCGCCCTCGCCGCGTGGGCCGCGCAGGAAGCCCCCGACGTGATTCTCGACCATGGCGACGGCCGCTCCGTTCCGGCCGGCCCTTCGGCGCGCCCGCCCACGGAGGAGGGCGAAAGCTTCACCGGCATCGCCGTCGGCACCGGCCGCGCCGAAGGACGCGCCCGGGTGCTGCGCAGCCCGGCGAAAGGCCACCGGCTGGTCCCCGGCGAGGTCCTGGTCGCCCCCTCCACCGACCCCGGCTGGACTCCTCTCTTTCTGAAGGCCGGCGCCCTGGTGGTGGAGACCGGCGGCTATCTCTCACACGGCGCCATCGTCGCCCGCGAGCTGGGGATCCCGGCGGTGGTCAACCTGCCCGGGATCCTGCAACGGCTGGAGACCGGCGACTGGCTCGCCGTCGACGGCGTCGGCGGCCGCGTCACCCGCCTGTCACCCCCGCCCGCGGCCCGGGGGAACACGGAGCATCGAGGCCGCGGAGGGTGTGGAGCACCGGGCGCCGGCCCTTGAGAAAAGCGGGGGCGGGCGCCTGGATATTCATGAATGCTTTCCGGGCCTGTCTCTCCATGACACCGCACCGACCGGGCACCGCGTCCGCGGTGGCGCGGACCTTGTTACCCGCAGAGCTCGCCCCGCGCCACCGTCACGGCCCGGCCCGCCAGGTGCACCCGATCGCCGGCCAGGCGCACCCCGAGCCGTCCGCCCCGGGCCGAGGCCTGCCAGGCGCTCATCTCCGTCTTCCCCAGCCGCTCCGCCCAGTAGCCGGCCAGCGTGCAGTGGGCGGAACCGGTGACTGGGTCCTCGTCGATGCCCGCCCCCGGGGCGAAGAAGCGGGAAACGAAGTCGTACCCGCCGCCACCCCGGGCCGTGACGATGAGGCCCCGCGGCGGCAGCGCCCGGAGCCGCGCCAGGTCGGGACGGCAGGCCCGGACCGCCGCCTCCGAGGCCAGCTCCGCGAGCCAGTCAGCGCGCCCCCGCCGCGCCTCGACGACCGCCGCGCCGAGCAGGGCGGACAGGGTCGCGGCTTCGTCCAGCGGCGTGACGGGATCGGCCGGGAAATCCATCTCAATCCCGGCCGCCGCGGGGCGGGCCGTGAGCAGTCCGCTGCGGGTATGGAACCGGGCCTCGGCGTCCCGCCCCAGCCGGCCGGTCTCCCACAGGACATGGGCGCTCGCCAGGGTGGCGTGGCCGCAGAGGTCCACCTCGGTCGCGGGGGTGAACCAGCGCAGGTCGTAGCCCGCCGCAAGCGGCCGAACAAAGGCCGTCTCCGGGAGATTCATCTCCGCCGCCACCGACTGCATCCAGCCGGCCTCACGCTCCTCCTCCAGCAGGCAGACAGCCGCCGGGTTGCCGCCGAAGGGGCGGTCGGTGAAGGCGTCCACGTGATACAGGGCGATCATACTGCGTTCCTCCTGTTCCGGCCTGACACGGTCCCACCCACCTTACCCCACGCCCCCGGCGCCCTGTAGATACAGAGGGGACGCCGCGCGGGCGCGACAGTCGGGACGGGGGCGGCATTGTCACGGCGGCAACGGGGCGGAACTGTCATGGCCCGGGGCCGGGACATCTTCCCGCGCCGCGCACGGGGAAGGGGGCGACCAACGGCAGCGCCGGCCGGGCCCAGGCGGCCGGGCCCGCCCGCGGTCAATCGAAACGGCGGATGGCCAGGTCGCCAATGCGCTGCAGGGCGGAGAACCTCACCGACCCGGGATCCCGAATCCCCCGGGCCCGGATGGTGATGGACCACTCCCGGTAGTTGGCCAGCAGGATGCGGAACCCGTCCTCCCCGTAGTCGTCGGAAAAGAGCGCCGCCGCGGAGCTGCCGACGCCGAACACCCGCTCGACGGAGTTGCGGCCCTCCATGCGGGGCAGATAGGTCTCCAGCACCTTCACGGGCGGGTTCCGGGTGGCGGGCCCGATGGAGAACCGGAAGACATTCTCCCCGCCGGGGGTCGAGTAGACGCAATAGAGGGTCTGATCATCGAACGCGGCCATGCGCCGGGACGCGATGGCCGGGTCAACGGCCCGCGCCTCCTCCACGGACACCAGCTCGCAGAAGTCCGGCTCCCCCGCGCAGCCGGACAGGACGGGCAACAGGCAGACGAGTGCGATCCCTGGCAGTCTCATTGCGCATCTCCTTTAATGGAGCCGACGGGACGTCGACTTCAAGGGCCGAGGCCCAGGGAGTGACCGAGACAACGAACCAGGCCCCCGTGCGCTGCGATGCGACCCCCGGACGGACCGTCCGGCCGGCGGGGGTTATCCGCCCGGTATCCCGCGCCGGATTCAAGGGCCGCTTCAGAAGCCGGCGGCGGCGCCGGAACGGCCTCGTCGTTGAGCCGCGCGTCCGGGCACTCCCACCGGCGACACCGCTCCACGATACAGACCGTGTCCGGAGTCCCTTCCTTGCACCCGAACCCGCAGGGGGAAAAGGGGTCGCCCGGCCTACGCCAGGGACAATGCCGCAATGGCGCCCACCGAAACCGCCACGGCGGCCAGCTTCCGCGACGTCAGCCCCTCCATGCCGAATCCGACCGACAGCAGCAGGGCGATCACGAAACTCATGTTGGCGACCGGGATCACGATGCTCGCCTCGCCCCGTTCGATGGCCAGCAGCAGGACGGCCAGGATTCCCAGCGTCACCCCTGTCACCTTGGCCGCGCCGATCGGTTCGCCGAGGAGCAGAACCGACAGCACCACCACGCCGACGGTGTTGAGACGGTAGACCGTCGAACCGAGCCCGGCGTCGATGTGCCTCAGGCTTTCAATGAGACTGAGGTTGGATACCGTCAGCAGCAGTCCGGCGACGATGCCGTACCCCAGCGTCGGACCGGAAAGGTCGAGCCTGCCGCCGTTGCCCGCCAGCAAGGCGGTGTGGCGCTTGCCTACGCCCATGGGACATCCGTTTTCTGCAGATTGGGGAAACTGACGACCGAATGAAACATGGGGCAGCGAGCGTGCCGACTTTGTCTGTTACGGCAAAAACGCGCCCGGTTGGTTCCGCACGGCAGCGCCCCGTCTTCAGCAGAAAACAAAACGGAAGGGAGGCCTCACCGACAATTGGCAGTTGTTCGCAACAGCCAGCTCCTCCTCCCCGTTTCAATATCATAGCCTGGACGTGGGACCTGCCTCCGGGTCCGGCCCTGCCCAGGCGAACAGTGACGCCAGGAAGTCGATGACCGCCCGCACCCGGTACACGCCCCTGAGGTCCCGGTGATAGGCGAGCCAGATCTCGTAGCCGGGAAGCGCCGACTGTCGGAGGACCGGGACCAGTCCATCGACCGGGCCGGCGGGAAAGCGGGGCTGCACCGATATGCCGAGGCCGGTCCCGGTGGCCCTTTGGCGCGTCGTCGTGCTGTCGCTGCGCAGGACTATCCTTTCCGCGGATGACCGCTCCAGCAGCCACCGGTTTTCCGCCTGACCCGCCAGCTCGTCGCCATAGGCGATGATCGAATGGGTCTTCAGGTCCGCAACGCGGGCGGGCGTTCCGTGGCGTCCCAGGTAGGCGGGACTTGCGAACAGCCCCATTTCCAGCCTTCCCAACCGGCGGACGACAAGGTCGGACTGCCGGGGGCGGAAGAGCCGGATGGCGATGTCCGCCTCCCCCCGCGTGAGATCGGCTGTGCGCGACGACACGTTGAGCGTTAGCCGGATGTGCGGACAGGCGTCGAGGAAGCGCCCCAGCGCGGGCACGACCACCTCGTGGCAAATCCCCTCCGGCAGGGCCAGCCGGACGCTTCCGCGGGGCTGCTGCGGCTTCCCGCCGGACAGGCGCTGGATATTGAGCATGCCGCTCCGCACCGTCTCGGCCTGCTCCAGCAGCATGGCGCCCTCCTGGGTCAGAATCAGGCCCGTGGGTGTGCGCTGGAACAGCCGCATGCCCAGCGCGGACTCGAGAGCATCGATGTGCCGACCGACGGTGGGCTGGTTGGAATTCATCCGTTTCGCTGCCGCCGACAGGCTGCCGTGCTCGGCGACGCCCAGGAAGTAGCGCAGATCATCCCAATCAAAGTTATTCATTTTCGTATAACGGATATCCGTCATGCGGCGTTCTTAATTACATGCGTATAACCTATCATCCGCCTCGACGGGTTTGAAGCAAGGGGGCGGAGGAGTGCGAGTCGATCATGCGGAAATCAAGACGGGGCAGCTGCTCACCATGCTGATGAGCGCGCTGGCTTTCGCCACCGGCGAGCCGGCCTGGCTGATGGCTCTCGGTGTCATCTTCCTGACCACGGCCCTGGCGAGGCCGATCAGTCCGTTCGTGCTGTTCTACCGCTGGTTCGTGTCACCCCTGGGGCTGATGCGTTCTGACTACCGGCTCGACAATATCCAGCCCCATGTTTTCGGTCAGTTGCTGGGCGCGGTCACGGTCGGCGTGGCCCTGCTGTTGCTCTACGCCGATCACGCGATCGCGGCCCGGGGCGTCGTTGCGGCCTTGTTCGGACTCACGCTGGCGTCCTACCTGGGCTGGTGCATCGGCTGCTTCCTCTACTACCAGTTGAACCGGTTGGGACTGCGGGGCTTTTTCCGGCACCGACCTGCAGAGGCATCTGGCTTTCCAGGGCGACGGCCGAAGAAGTGACGGAATCCCATCCACTCCTGAACAGCACCCTTCGACTTCCGCACTTCCCCGGGGAGCCGCGGCCGCTGCCTGATGCTCCTTTCATCCCGACCCGCCGGCCCGGAAATAGCAGGGGCAGCTCAACCTGACCCCGCGCCTTCAGCTCACTGTTCCCTTGGCCGCCCAAGCCCTGGCGGACAAAGGAATCGAACCGTCCCCATGAATCGGCAAATGATCATGAAGGTGGTCGCGGAGCCTGGACCGCTCCGGCTCGCTTAGAGAGAGAACGTAGGTGGGCGCCGGGCCCTGCCCGCCCAGAAAGGGTTTCCAGTAGTCGTCGAAACTCTTGAATCGGGTTTCTATTTCAAGCGGCTCGACGATTGCGTCCGTGAATTCCGCGCTTTCAAACAGCCGGCGCAATCCTTCTTCATTCGACCCCGAGAACCTGGCGGCCTCGTGCAATTCCGCGGCACCTGGGTCCAGTTCGACAACGGCATCCCAGAAGCATTTCAGGAATTCCATCTTTCCTGAATAGTCCCAGACATAGACCGCAACAGTTCCCCCGGGAGAGGTGACCCGCTTCATTTCACGCAGCGCCTTTTCGGGCTCCGGCAAGAAATTCAATACCAGTCCTGAAATTACATGGTCGAATCTCGCGTCCTGAAAGGACAGGCTCAATGCATTTCCGACTTCACAGCGCGCGGCCTTGCCGAGCCTTCGTTGCGCCAGATTGACAAAGCCTTCCGACTGATCGACAGCCACAAGCTCTGACGGAGCCTGTGTGCTGAGCACGGCTTCGCTCAATGCGCCAGTTCCACACCCTACATCAAGCCATTTCCTTCCAGGTGGAGCGGACAACCATTCCACGAAGGACTGGCCGACAAGAAGACTCCACCGCCCCATGAAATACTCATATGGATCGCCCGATCCCCATTGGTCTTTCATGTGCGCTTCCTCCGGTTGTCTCTTGCCCGGCCACCAGACTGTGCGGCGCAAACGAGGTGCTGCGCGGTCTGCATCCGAACGATCGCCCGGTCATGCGATCAATCGCACACCTTCACCCATGTGTCGCACCATGCCGACCGGGCTCCCTATCGCCGCATTGCGAGCAGGAGCGGATTGAGTCCGGCTCCTGCAATCGCGGGAGCCTCGCGGAACAGCTCGTCATTCCCAAGCGCCCAACCATGAACAGGGCAGAGCCCACCCCGCGGGCGGGATTGCGCTTGAGGACGGGATCCCCTACTTGCCTGCCCCATGGCGACACGCCTCGGCTCTCACCTTCTTCGAGGTCACTCCGCGAACGGCCCTCGTTCCGGATGCAGCGGATAAAGCACCTCGTACACTTCTCGTCGGATTTCTGTCGCCTCGTAAGCCGTCGGAATCGTTTTCGCCAGTTCGGTTTCCCGAAAGGCAGAGAGGGCGGCATGGTCCTCGAAGAAATAAATGCCACACACATCACCGGTCGATTCATCCCGACCGTAGATCTTCTGCACCAACCCCGGTACCTCATGGAAACGAGGCCGACGTTCCACCAATCGACGCTCCAGTTCCGCAGGGTCCAGGCTTGATTTGACACGCACAAACAATATTGCAGCCATGGCGACTCTCCTCTCATTGACTGATTGACTCCGCCACACCTCCGGGCGGGGTCTCGCCCGCATAAATGCCAAGGAAAGAAAAGGGATGCGATGACAAGTGAATATCATTCACCACCATCGCCGATATTCTGCCGTTATGTCTTGACAGCATCCTCCTTGATTATCATGTACGCCATCAACACCGCGCCCCCAAGAACGGTGAACGACGCAATGCCGAGGATGGGTTCGAGCAGCGCGTCGGACAGCATGTCTCCGTAAAGAAGAAACAGGCCGACGGCCATGGTCAGGGCGCCTGCCTGGTGAAGGATGAACTGGATCCCGGCAATCGCAGGCCTTGGCTTCGCTAGCCACAGCTTGTGAATGACTCCATAGCCAAGCGAAAAGACGAAACCGACCAGAAGGGTGTGTGAGTGGGCCTCGATCTGCTCGGAGTCATGGGTTGCCGCCATGAAGATGCCCAGACACATACCGACTGCCGCATAACCCATGGCCCATACGAGATATTTCCTGTCGAGCGTCATGACATCCCTCCTTGCGCAGGCAAACCAGGTGGGGCGGGTGGCGTATGGAAAATCCTTCCCGCCCGTCACCGTTCCCACCCGGCCCATGAGCACTCCCTGCAGCCATCCCGGCGTCCCTGTCCCGCTGCGGCTGTCACCCCAGCCGCTGCTTCACATCCGCCGCGAAATCCTTGTACCGGCGCTGAGGAGCCACGCGATCCGCACGTGCTGGCCGTGCTCCTTCAGGGTCGGCAATTCGAGCTGGACTGGTCGCGGGTGCCGAGGCGGTCCAGGTTGACCACGGCAATCACGCGCCGGGCGCCCACGCACTTCCAGAGATCGACGACCACGCCCGCCTGCTCCGGGCCAGGGCCGCGCCGGCTTCGCGGGCCCAGATGGAGAAGAGGTCCTTCTACGGCATGGATGCCGGATATTCGACATGGAAATCCCTGTGATACAGCATGTTGTCAGTCCTCCATCGGCACAACTGCAGCGGCCGCGGGGTCTGGAAAGCGGGGGGCAGGTCACAGCGGCGCCGACATCGACCGCTACCTGTACACGATAGGCCACAGTGAAAAGGGGGCGATGACAATGTGAATTTATCGATCACCAACTGTCACCGACCCCTACCACCGCCTCTCCGCTAGGGGATGAACTCTGCGAGCACCCGCATCGTCCCGACCTTGAGACGATCCTCTTCCATGGCCTTCTTCGCCTCTTCGGATGCCATGAAAGTCTGGAAGCGCTCCATATCCGGCACTTCCAGCATCAGGCCCGTCGAATCCGGATTTTCAGGGTCCCGGAAGCACCGGGCCGTGACACCAATCCGGGCGAACATTTCGTGACGGCTGCCAGGCCCCTGCTTCCATGCGCTCGCCCACCGCCGCCCATCTTCAACTTCGTGAAAGATGATGAGCGTTGTCATTTGACACGCCTCCTGTCGCAATGGCCGGGAGCAACGGGGTCTGGAGAAACAGGGCCGGCGACGAATGAAAGGCGTTTCCACTCGTCACCCACCCGCTTCGCCCCTGGCGCACTCCCTGCGGCCACCCCCGGCATCGATATCCCGCAGCGGCTATATCAACCCAGCCGCTTCTTCACATCCGCCGCGAAGTCCTCGTACCGGCGCAGGGGGGTCACGTCGATCTGCACGTGCTGGCCATGCTCCTTCATGATCGGCAAATCGAGCAGGATCTGGTCGAGGGTGTCGAGGCTGTCCACGTTGACGACGGCGATCACGCGCCGGGCGCCCACGCATTTCCAGAGATCGACGACCACGCCCGCCTGCTTCGCGCCCAGGGCCGCATCGGCTTCCCGGGCCCAGATTGAGAAGAGGTCCTTCTGTGACATGGATGCCGGGTATTCGACATGGAAATCCAGGTGATACAGCATGTTGTTGTCCTCCATCGGCACAACTGCCCCGGCCGCGGTGTCGGGAAAGCGGTCCGATGGAAAAGGGCGCCGATTGGCACCTGTCACCGAGCCCTGTCGACCCTTGCGGCCACCCTGCCGCGGACACGGCAGCACAGCTTGCCCTAACCTGTTGAACTATAGACACAAGCACCCCGTCCGCAAGGCGGGTGTGGCCGTCTCGCCCGCAACCGGGCATTGCGGCGCACTGCGGGAAGGGGGCAGGTATAGCTGCAGAGCCGGAGGTCGTCCCGCTCCGGAGGGGTGAGATGGAGGCGGCAGGAGAGCCGCCCCCCGGCGATGCGGGACCGGAACAGGAGGTGTCCGGACAGCAGAGCCATGGGCTCTATTTCGCTCTGGTTCCAGGCGTTGACGTTGATGCGGCGGGAGTCGGGCTGATCCCGATCGGCTCCACCACCTGGCTCACTTGCTCGATGTGGCCGCCGTCACGAAAACCGCGGTCTGCCCCTATTTTACGATACGTCCGCTGAAAGGCAGCGTTAGCTCTTTATGGTGCATCATATCCCACGCATTTGCAGACAATTGGCGCATATACAAGTGTAATGGTATCGATATGGTTGTTCTTGGAATCACGAACATCAAAAGAGATGCTTCGCCTTGAGGACAACTCAATATCAATAGCATATGAATGCACCGGCGCTGTTTCGTAAATCCCATGGCCCGTTATGATAATTTTTTTCCTTGTATCTGATCGCGGACTCATGTAAAGCGTTGGCCTAAACGCCTCCTGACGGACATCAACAACAACACCATTTGTTTTCGTTAAGATTGTGTAATTTTTGGCGGTCTTGATCTTGCAACTGCTCTTCAAGTAGTCATCCGTTGGGAATGACTCATTTATTATGTTCGGCGACTGAATCACAAAAGATGGCACAGTACAATCATAGCTGTTTCTAATTGGGCCACAACCGAGCAACAGCAAAGAGCATATCGTGATGACGATATTTTTCATAATGCTTACGTCGATTTCAGTCGCACTGAGCCAGAAGAGATTGATAACAAATGACAATCTTTACAATAACCAGCTGTCACCGATTCCATTTATTTTTCCTCAACTCCTGACCGGCCGTGGCCGAGCCGGCGAACGGGATAAGGCGCATGAGCCAGGGCGGGACAAAACCTTTTACGACAACAAAGCTTGATACTGAACCGAAAAGCACGGCGCTGGCCAAAACCTTGATTGAGCCTTCAGCGACACTACCAGAAAGTGCAAATGAGTACGCAATCATCAATGCGACACCCCAGCAGCAAATCGCAAGGATGACTGCGAGCACCCGGACTATCGGCCGTACCTCATTGGGAGCTGGTCTGGTACTATTCATCTGCATGACGCCCCGTGATTGTGTTCGTGGGCCAGATGCCGCATAGGAAAACCGTGGCCGGCCCCTGTTATTACTTGCACCCCGCGCCCGCAACCCGCGCCGTTTTGCTACCAGGCATGGCCATACTCGCGGGTTTTCCGGCAACGCTTCGACCCGCTTTGATAGCGCCAACCCTCTATAACCTGTGTGCGCGGGTTGGTGGCTACCAAAACAGTGCACTGGCCATTCCTGGAATGAAACTCATAGAGCGATGGTTTCCCGTCCACTCGCTGAACCACTTCCATTTCTTGTGCTTCTGCGGGTTTCAGCTTGCCGCCCACCAGGGAATTTAAATTGTGCTCCAGATCATAGATCGAAGCACAGCCGCCAGCCAATGCTGCCACGAAAATCACATTCCTTTGCAAATTGTGCATGCAACTATTCTCGGTCGGTTACAGCGTTTCAACCCGTCATACCGCACCAACTATTTGAATGTTAGCCCTGCCCCCGCGCCCTGCCGTTAAGTGGCCCCGACCAAAGGGCAAGAGTTGTGCACGCCGCCCATAACCACCGGGATCATAATAACCAGAGCCGTGAAGCCTGTTGTCATGGACCAGGCGTAGTCATTCCGCACCCAGCGAAAAAGCTCTGCGTGCGAGAAAAACAGTAAGAACAGCAGCGCCACCCAGACGACGAACAATAATGCCAGCAAGAGCGAGATTGGAAGCGCTGAGGCAAATTTGTCGATGCCGCAAGCCACAACCCAGTACGAGCCAACTATTGCGGCGTCTTGAAGAATCACTTTGATTGAAGTACGGACTAATTCCATTTATTCCACTTGATGCACAGGTTACAGGCGAGAGTATTTATTATTCCCTCCGCCCGCTTTCAACACCACCTGGCTTACTTGCTCAATTCCGCCACTGTCACGAAAACCGTGGTCTGTCCCTGTTTTACCCGGCCTCATTCATCGCTGGGCTATCTGACGCCAGCGGAGTTTGCCGCCCAACAGCGGCAGGATGGCTCCCCCGGCGACACCCGGGTGGAGAGCGTTGACTGATCGGACTGGACTAACC
>Ga0068712_1000160_pt1 | contig 134458 bp, 129 predicted proteins | sample MTBAKSrepl1MetaG_FD_62987 | JGI IMG/M metagenome (GOLD analysis project Ga0068712, IMG submission 62987) | Enrichment culture microbial communities from Arthur Kill intertidal strait, New Jersey, USA, that are MTBE-degrading - MTBE-AKS1... | ecosystem: Environmental > Aquatic > Marine >... | reverse complement strand
CTTCTCTACATTCCTACAAAGATAGAATACATTACTTCTTTTTATGAGATAAGCCTCTGTGTTTTTGCGCTTCGAAAGGAAAACGAATTTTGAGATATTCGATATAATTTATAAAAAAGAATTTATAACATTGATCTTTTCTCTCTTGAACTCATTTTTTTCTAAAAAAACCCCGAAAGAGCCTGAGCCAATCCCTAACATTGATTTTAGTGAGCCTGTCGGGTTGCCCATGATATGTTGCTTTAATTCTGAACAAATAACACCTCTTATGGGTGTATGCGGTACCCCATCTTATCCATTTGATATTTACTGCAATATTGTTGTCAAATCAAAACCAAAGGATGGCATAGTGGATATTAGGGAAATTGATTCTCTATCAAGTTCAAAGTCGGACACTAAGTATTTTAGTACGCTTGAGGACTTTGGGTCATTCATTTTTGACGATATTCAAAGAAACTCACCACACGAGTTAAAGGGGTGGACCATCGAGGCGTGTAAAAAGCACACCGATTCCGATCTTTTTCGCCCAAGTACACAACTTGAACGAATACGTTGGAATGGACGGACTGAATTGAAGAATTCTGGAGGATCACATCATTTTGGAGTTGCACGATATCTTATTTCCCAAGGTGAACTCTACCCGGGTGGAACACAAATAGAACTACCAATTTTTGAACGCTATATTGACTCCGTATTCGCCGAGCGAGCTTTTAAAGATTGGCATTATTTTATTGTGCACGAGAAGGTATTACAATCGATTCAACAGATATATGAGAGAGAAGACTTTAATGACGTATCGATGTGCCGCATCTCTCTGAATAACAAAGACAATAAAGATCGTATCATCGCCGTAAACCTAAAGGACATTGAAACTAATTTTAGAAGACAAAACCTGCTGGATGAATTAATTACTGCTTCACGTGATGAAACTTGCAATACCCAATATCGAAATCTAATTAGCAAGAAATGTATAGACATGAACACTTTGATATTGGATGCGCTTGTGCTTCAACAAAAAAATGACCATCAACACCACTACACATTTACAGATTAAACAACCTCTTTCACTAAGTCTGGTTTATTGATTAATAAGCTTTGTAAAGTACACTTTGGCTATATCAAGTGCTACACCAAGTGTGAAGCCCCCAATTTCTTTCATTTTTTCTTTCGTGTTATTCCAAACAGTATCATTTCTAAGTGCATCTAAAAAATCATATCCTTTGGAGGTTATTCTAAGGATAATAAAGATAGAAATTCCTTTCATTACTATCGGTTTTGAAATTTCTATAAAGCCATCATCAATTAGCAATTTTATGTGCTCTGAAAGTTTTCTATACTCTTCATCGCTACCGTCATAAAGTGAAATATCAGTTGATTGAATATTTTCACCCGGAGCTAAATTTGCCTCTAAAAATATCATAATATCCCTAAGAAGGTCTAAATCTCTTTTCATGACAATTCCTTTATAATATGAAAAATTATACTTTGCCACATGTTTGGCTTACATTTGCCCATACAAATGTACAGTTTTTTCTTGATGTGAACTTTTCACCATGCTTGCCGTTATGTTCACTGCACATTGGAACAATATATGAATGAGTTTTGTAATCTTCATTTTTAGCATTGGGTCTAGTTATGTGTGCTCCTACCGTTGCGTCATTAGAACATCCATCAACAGCACACTTTCCTACAGGTTTGTTGCTGAATTTCTTCCAATGATCAATCCATGATCCACACGTACATATTGATCTCTTTGATGTACCGACTTCATTCTTGATTATCACATCACCCTGTGTGTAGACTATATCCATGTTTTTTTCTCCTCATTCAAAAAATACAATCAAATTATATCTTCAAAAAAACTTTCTATTTGACTATCATTAACGAGAGTAAAATGATTAGTCGTGAAATCATCATGCAATAGAGAGATTTTGAGGGGGCAGAGAGAATGTTCGCCCCTCAAACAGAGGCGTTAAGGTCTTAATAAGATATTTGAGGGTACCTTGATAAATACGCTCAGCGCAAGAATGCCGAGAACTGGAGGAAGATATAATTGTGTAATAATTTTAAACAGATCAAAAAATATAGTATGGGATGCCGGTGTTTAAAAAAATAAATATCCAAGCCAAGATGAGAAAGCTGATTGCGAATGAAGAGAAAGGTTTTTCAGTCTACTACGGCTACCGTACAATGTATATCAGCATTGAGCAGGAGTTTAAAGGGCATACGGTAGTAAAAGACATAGTCAAATTTATCGAGGCGGAGAGATCTAAAAAACATATCTGGTGTCACTCGATCGTTCTTGAATCATGGATGATGGCTGATGAATGTGGAAATTGTAAAAGATTAGCAACCTCAATATGCAATAGATTTGGGAGCGAGTGCACCACCAAGAACGCGAACTGCTTTCAAAAACTCGCATCAAAGTGCGTTAATATCTTTATTTCCAAAAAAATACCACCCTACGCATACATTTCGCGCTGTGTTATTCCTTTGAATAGCAAAGCCACAAAATAAATCGCCTCATTTCTGTAAAAAGCCATAGATAAATGAATTAGACTCATATAATACAATCGATAATTAAAAATGGATTTGAATTACACTGACTTAAGAATTGAGACTTTATCTAAAGGGGAATATGCAGTTGTTTGGTGCAACAATATCAATCAGTACCCATCAAAGCAACGAGATTACTATGTCAAGCTTATTCTGCAAAATTTAGATACGCAAGAGCTAAGAATAATTGACCGGAATATCAAAGAAATACCGGCTTTACCCTTGGGAAGCATTTTTAGAGACAAGCAATTATCCCAAGACCGAATTGGTACCTATTTTGATTTCTCTTTCTATGTACAAAAGCCCCAAACTTCTTCCCTGCTCGCTCCAGAACTTTTTGATGATCCAACGTCATATTTTGGTAAGTTGAACACCCAAATACCATTACCAGATGGCCATAAATATAATGCTGCTTTCCATAGTAAGAATCAACAAGGAATTCACATCTCAAGCAATGGAAAAACTGTCTTTTTTCCTGCATATGTTATTACTCAATATTTTTACTTTAGATCCGCTGCCCTTATTAAACAAATCATGTCTAAAGATTCAAAATACAACGATGCCGTTCACGGACTCTACAAAACAATTGAAATAGATACAAATGGCGATGCATCGATTATCTTGAATCCAGGCGTATCACCGGATGATGCTGCTGAAATCGTAAGGTTTAGTAGAGAAAATGGCTCTTATGCCAATAAGTTATTCCACCAAATTCACGACGATCTTATAGCCAGTCATCTAAAAAATAAAACATTCTACGAACAAAAAGGATGGCCGTATAAATTCAATACCTCTATCCTCAAAGCATTTTTCCCATTCACGGGTGAAGTAGATATGATAGTTAGGGGTATTGAGCTTAATGAAAATTATTATCTTGCTTTGGAAATCATCGAAGAGAACTCCGTCTACCCTTTTGAAACACTGACGATTTTTCGGGAAGATCCAAATAGTGGACGTCCCATAGAAGAGAAAAAAGTCACTAAAAAGAAGAAATCAAAGAATCCAACCAATAATGCTGTTGACGAAACACCAAATAATCAATACGAAGACGAAAAAGTCTCCAACGATAAAAGAGATGACGGCAGGCTCGATCTTAAAGACAAGCCTATTCAGCATCAGCGCATACAAAAGACTTCAGAACCCGAAAGTGCAAAAGTCACCGAGAGCACTGATCAGCGTGTTGATTTAAGTAGCGATCATGAAGAGAGCGATGGAGATGATGGTACCGCGCAGATGAATCCTGCGTATAAAGATTTAGAGCATCCAGATCGCGAAACACCTGGGCTTGAAGCATTTAAAAAAATGCTTTCCATTGCACAAGAAACATATGAAGGTTTTTCATACGAAAGCCTCATATTCCATTGCCCTTCAAAGAATGATTCTGTCACTAGCCGAAAAAAGTGGCGTAGAGCCTTCCTGGAAGACAATGAGACTCGCAGAGCATATATTGTTGCTGCCATTAATTACGCTGGTAAAAAGTTTTGTGCAATTGATATTGAAAGGGATGCACGGCTCCCAAGGGCTTCTACTCTGATTTTATCGATGAATGATTCGTCTGATGTGTCACAAAACCTCATTACGTCGATCATGAATAATTACGTTCGAGAAAATCAATCCTGGCTACATCGAATGCCCTCCGATAGTTTCCAATACTCAACGCTAAAACATCCACAGGATTCGACTGACGAAGCTATTCAGAGATGGGCAAAAAGATTAGTTGATTCCCTGCGAACATCCTCCAATTCATAATTTAGCCTACCATGAGATTTGTATTGTTAAGTCATTCGGTGATGTTTGAATACCATACCCTTGTTTATTCAATTGGACGACAATCGCACTTAGTGGGCAAGCCCCTTCCGTAGGCAAACGTGCACTCATATCTGCGAGTTTAAAATATGTATTTTCTTTTCCTGTCTCATGCCAATATCTGTATTTGATTTCTCTTTGTTGATTAGACGCCGCACTTTTTATATTTGAATAAATATCACTCAGAACTGCATCACAGCTAGCTTTGTAAAATAAATACTGATCATCATAAGCCTTTTTAGTGATAGCCAATGCTTCTTTTGCATTAAGAATATCCGCATTTAGGCCACTAGCGAACACTAAAACTATAGATGCCATTAAAGTCTTCAAAATTATTATCCTTTTTCATGATTAGTAATATCCTTGGGTCAACAATGTATAAAATAAAACGCTACTTTTCATTTTTTTAAAAATTTCTTTACTTGCTTTATATTTAAATTCAATCATTTCTTTTTCCCCTTTTTTTCCCCTTTTTTTACCTTTTTATATTTGAATTGGATATTTGTTATTAGCCAAAAAACCAAAGTTAATAGTAGATTTATATATATATTGTTTACCCCTGTTGACCCAAGGATATCTTGGGATAATATTTCAGAGAACTTTATGCCTTCCTTAAAATATATCCACTTAATAAAACAATCCTGCTATCGTTTGTCTGAACTTTTGATAACTTTCTCATCGTTTTGTTGTTTCCATGTATTTATAACTTCTAGTTTATCGTGATCGTTCAATTCAGCAAGCATATTCATAAAATGTTCAATCATTTTTGGCTGACTTCTACCATCTCTCCAATTTTGGAATGTTCGCCAATTCATTTTGAATAATTTAGCTGCTTGTTTATCCGTCAATTTTGTTCTTTTGTCTACTTGAATTTTCAAAGCAACAACAGTAATAAGCTCTTGTATCGTCAAATTCTATTCCATTATCTTGCATTTGTATACTAATTTTAGTATATTTTATTTGTATTTTAGTATATTTTATCATTTTATGCTAAAATGTTTACACTTAGTAAGGGATTGGTAAATGACCAAAAGAATTTTCTTCAATCAATTTTTCACCCCAACTTTAATTAATACCCTTCTTGTCGATTCATCAAGTTTAAGAGAGCCAAAAATAATTTGTGATTTTTCCATGGGTGAAGGTTCTTTACTTTTGGCAGCAAAAGAAAAATGGCCTTTTGCCCAATTGATAGGAAATGACCTTGATGAAGAATGTGTTTATAAAACACAAAAACTTTTCCCCAATTTGATAAGCTACCATCATGATTTTTCATCTGATGATTTTGTAAATTACATTTCTAAAAATCATGGGCTTGTTGACTTATGTCTTGGCAATCCACCCTTTAAAATGATACGAAACACGGATGCAACAAAACAGCTTTTAATTAATTATAAATTGGACTCTTATGCATCTTTAAAAAATATCCCCATCGAAATAATCTATATTCTCTTATGTATCAATGTTACCAAAATAGATGGTGAAGTAATTTCAATTTTACCAGATAGCATTTTTGTAAATGAAAAATGGGCAGACTTTAGAAAATTCATCATTACTAACTATTACATTAGGATAATCGAACTACCTCACAAAATCTTCTCCGGTACCGAAGCAAAAACACATCTTCTAATTCTCAACAAATCAGCACCAAAAGGAAAAAAAATTAATATTTCAAAAGCTGATACTCCAGATAATTTTTTGTCAATATCAGCAAAAGAGGCTATTGAACGTATGGACTATTCTTACTGGGCAAACAGTTCTGCAATAAAAGCTAAAAAGATGATTATTTCTACAATTCCTGCTATACAAATAATTCGAGGACGCCCCATCAATAGAACATTATTAAGACATCCAAATTTTTTACATACTAGCGATCTTCAGAACGATTTCCAAGTTTTTACAGCTTCTCGTAATGCTCATCCCCTTTCGCTATATGATACAGAGCATAAAATAGCTCAACCAGGCGACATTATTATCCCCAGAGTTGGTACAAGATGTCTTGGAAGAGTAGGCTATGTACAAAATGGTCACTTCGCGATATCAGATTGTTTGTTCATTCTTCGAACAAACAATGAATCACTTCAAAACAAGATACTAGAGACTCTCAACTCAGAAGATGGGAAAAATTGGATACGATCTATATCCAAAGGGGTCGCTGCCAGGCATATCACAATTAAAGACATGCAAAAAATTTCAAATGTATTTTATAGTGAAAGTATTGAACAATGACATTACCAGAGCAATGGGAAAGTTTTTATAATGAAATGTGTCGAAAGGCCAAGAAATTCATAGAAATCGATTATTGGACAATCTCAGAAAGCAGCTTAACTTTATGGCTCGACAACTTTAAAACTGACGAGGAAAAATTTCTTGCTGCTCTACTCTTGTACCGGTTAACATTCAGAAGTCAAGATGCAGTATTATCACTGTTTAGGCATGCAATCGATATTGTCATCCCTAATTTTTTAGAAGAGGCAATTTCGTTTCCAATTAATGACTTAGAAGTCTTTCAAGAATCACTAAAATCCTTCTATGGCATCCCTTTCCGATTCGCTACAATTGAGGGTATAGATCAAAAAACGGCAAAAAGTGGGCCGGCTCTTCTGCGTGATTTTCAACGCCGAATTGAATATCACAAAAACTTAAATGTAGATCCTCATACTTTTGAATCTCTAAGCAAGCAAGGCGTGAAAGCCATTATCATTATTGATGACATATTGGGAACTGGAGAAAATTTTACAACTTTTGCAGAAAAATATATTCTTCCGTATCTTGATACATTTAAATTCTTATATATTCCACTGTCAGCATATTTCGAGAACCTAGAAATTATTCGTACTAAGTACCCAAAAATCAAAATATATCCTATTGAAATTTTACATGAGACTCATTCTTTTTTCTCAAAAATAGGACTTCCTTCTCTCGCTAAAGAAGTTAATATTGCTGAACTCAAACAATTTTATGAAAGCTTAATGAGATCAAAAATAAAAATAGATGAAATTTTTGGTCACGGAAGTTTATCCTTGACACATTGTTTTGATGACTCGGTTCCAAATAATATGCTACCTATTTTTTGGTACAACGACACAAATTGGCATAAACTTTTTACAAGGTAAATTTGTATGAATAATACTGAAATGCTCTCAACAATTTTTTCTAAAAACAGGGCTGAAGAAAATCCCGATGATTTATGGGGAAAATTCGTTTTACCTTTACATTATAAATCTTACAACCTTCTAACTTTTGAGAAAGGTAATAGAATTATTGGTGGAAGGGGCTCAGGTAAAACCACCTATTTAAAATATCATTGCTACCAAACACAACTTAGTCATTCCCGACAAAACATTAGATACGAAGATCTTCATAAGGTTGGCATCTATTGGAGACCAGATAATTATTTCACTCAAATCATAAATCAAAACTATTTAGGAGAGCAATGGAAATCAATCTTTGATACCTATTTATCTCTCTCCTTACTAAAAGAATTTTCAGAATTTATCAATTATTTCACAAATTCAACTTTTCCTGATGAGAATACAAAACAAAAACTAAAAACAGTATTACTCCCCCCTGATCTTGCAGAACTTTTAAACTACAAAAGTGATGATTTAACTTACCTAAAACTATCATCTGTATGTCATAGCTTACTGAAAATAAAATTGGCTGCATGGCTCAATATGCCATATTCTCAACCACCTGTCATATTGCCAGGTAAAGTGATTTTAGAATACGTGATTGAACACCTACAAGAACAAAAAATATTTGTTGATTCAACTTTTCATATTTTTATTGATGAGTTTGAAAATTTACGACTTGAACAGCAACCCGTTATAAACACATGGATGAAACATGGTAAAGCACCACTTTTATTCAGCGTAGCTTTTAAAAAGTTTTCGATTATTAGCGATGACACGATTGGTCAAGAAAAGTTACAAAATAGAGATGATTATAGAATTATAGATATCATAGAAGATGTTTATGCAAAAGAAGACAAATCATTTAAAGTTTTAGCTGCCGAAATCATAGCTTTAAAATTACAAACCTATCTCTCACTCCCGGAAAAGCTTCTTGATGAAGGTATGGTTTCTTCTTTTGAAAACATCGATACTCGATTAACGCCAAAATATCAAACCCACATACTTTCTCTTGTCAAAACAATTTTTCCTAGCAAAAGTTATGATGAAATCGCAAAAGATATTTTGGAAGATGCGACGCTACATAAAAGATTACTTTCTAATATTTCTCAAGCATTAAAGGAAAAAAATTCTTCTATCAAAGCTGATGGTTTTGTTAATCTTTCTGAGCCTTCAGCCTCCGTTACAAATGCTTCCTTGTTATTTAGAAAGGGAACGGATCCAGATACTTTACTAACAAAATTCCAAAACACTTTGAAAGGTGACATTGACGCAGCTTACAAAGAACAAATTGGAAACACGCTGGTGGGGTCCATTTTGCACATTTATGCTTCGTATTCTATGAGAATTTGCCCTATATATGCAGGCTTTGATGCATTTGCAAATATGGCAAGGAATAATCTAAGACATTTTTTGGAGTTGTGTCATCAGTCCTTCATTGAATTGGAAATAGAGCAAAAAAATGCGATTAGCAAAGACTGTCTTCCTGTTGTCTCCATAGATCTCCAAGCAAAAGCGGCTAAAGCATGCAGCGTTATGGAGTTACAAAGAATATCTGAGCTAGGTGAATTTGGACAGAGCTTACAACGTATTGCTTTTCGATTAGGAAAAATCTTTGAGCTTAAACAATCTGTAAAATCACAAAGTGAGCCTGAAGCCATCCATTTTTCGATTAAAAAACAAAGCATACAAGAACTTGGAGAAGAAATTGTTCTTTTAATTCAACAGTCAGAACTTTGGAACATCCTTTTGTCATATGACGCGACCAAAAACAAGTCCATCAATGACATCAGCACCAAAGAATGGATGCTAACGCCTATGCTGGCACCATACTTTAATATCAGTCATCGAAAAATACGTAAATTAGAATTTACAGAAGATGAAATAAGAATAATCTTTTTGAAAAATGATGATGAATTTGAAGCTTTTTTCAAAGAGTTAACACGCAAATGGATAGCCAAGACGATTGAAAGCAGTAACGGACAATCACTTTTTGGTGAAGAATTATGAGCCTAAAATTTAAAAAGATATATACGATTAACTCATTGGAAGAAGTCAGTTTTGCTAATACGTTTTGCTTTTACGGAGAAAATTTGGACGATAGAGGGTCTGCAGCTTATAGCAAGATTCAAAAAGATGGCGGGGTAAGTACATATTTTTCTTATGATCATCACAACTACTCTATCAATATTAATAGCGAAACGATCTCTATGGCCAATTTTTATGAATACATGCAAAGATTGCCATATACACATATTCTTGTGGAAGCCACTACCCTTTCATTTCCAGAAATTTTGTTAATTCTTAATGCAATAAATTCTAATGATCACGTTAAACAAATAGACTTTTTATACATTGAACCAGAAGAATACAAGCAAAAGAATACTCATATTTATACTTATGGAGATTTTGATTTAAGTGATAGATATGAGAAGTATGAGAGTATTCCTGGTTTTATCAAATATAATGATGCAAAAATTGAACTTGTCGCTTTTTTAGGATTTGAAAGAAGCCGATTGGGCCAATTGCTACAAAATGATGATGGTGCAACATATAATAAACTTTCTCCAATCATTCCTTTACCGGCTTTTGCAGTAGGATGGGAAAATCGTACTATTACTAGTCATTTAGAATACTTCACTCCATCTTATGGCTTCACTAGATTAAAATATGTAGGAGCCAACAATCCTTATCAAGCTTATACTCTTTTAAATGATATTGCTATTAACAAATACCCTTTTCGCGTTGCTCCAATTGGTACCAAGCCAAATGCTATAGGATGTGCTGTTTTTCTTATCAATGCACGAACTAATGATTTTGATGTAGACGTGATATATGATTTCCCAAAAAAATCCAAAGGTAGATCAGATGGAATTGGAAAAATAAATATTTACTCATTATTAAAAAGCTAATCCTCTTTCATCAATTCATACTTTCAAGAAACGAAGAATTAGTTGTCTCGCCATTTTGTAAAAAAATATAGTAAAAAAAAGGGATATGCAACATATCTAAAGACAAATGAGAAAAGCATATTTTAGGATGTAACAATAACTTTGGTAGTCTTCTTTCCATATCAAGAATAATTTTTTCGGCCGCAAAAACCCCTTCTCCATCATCACCCTCATATAGCTTAAAATGTTTAACTATTTTCGTAATCTGATGAAGCACTTGAAAAAAGGCTATTGAGTATATCGGCCGCTCATTAATCATCACATAGCCTTTTTCCAAAATCGTCATCAATTTTTTCACGCGATCAACGTCTACGTTTGGAGCGATGGAAGTGGCGTATTTGCTATACAGCAATTGTTTGCACCTATAACACTGCACATATCCTTGCTCGTCTTTGAATTTATAAAATGTCACAGGCGTTCCACAGTTTTGACATCGATCCACCATATAACATCCATGTTTAAGACATACCGAATAAAATGACAATCGCCACTCTTTTCTAAAATACGCAGGGTCTTCCTTTAAACAAAGAGGGCAGTATTTCTGTCCATAGCCGAGATTTCGTCGCTTTCGAGGGATTATCGGTGAGATAAAAAAGTTGGGTCCATCTAAACGTACCCGCTCCAATAGATATCCTTCATAACTTCGAAGCGTCATGCTAAAAATGTCTTCTAAATTCAGTCCACTTTTCCAAACCAGTTTATCAATAAATCGATCTGGCGCCCAGATATCTACATCCCGAGAAAAAACAATATTTTTATACTCTGGAAAATGCATGTTCATAAATGACCACGGCATCGTCTGATGAGCTAACGCGACTCTTACCAACCATGAACTAAGCAGCTCGTTTTTCTGTGGACGAGGATGAAGCAAAAATCTCTTACGCGATAAATCCGTATACCGAGTAATATAAGAGATCATTGCTAATCCAGAAGCAATAAGACTCTATTTATCAGATGAAGGAACATACCCACACCCTTTGATTTCATCCATGGCAATTCGTTCACTCCCACTTCTGATCGCAAACTCCGCCGCCAAATAAATCAAATTCAAGACCTCCCCTATATTGCCACCGGTCCTATTGAATATTTCTAGTGCAATTTGTTTGTTCGAAGCAAGCCCAGAGGGCTTCTTCAAAGGCAATAAAGTCTCGATACTTGCGAGTAGGCTCACATAATCTTGATCGACTTTCCATTTAGGGAGAAACACGGGAGTAAAACGATTGCTAATCTGAGGATCAGTACTTGTTGCACGCAAAGCATCTTTGGTACCAGCCAACACTATCGGTATACGCAAATGATTGCTCAGATTTTTTACTCCATTCATAAACTGTTTTTGCTTTACTATAGGCCCTGAAAGCAGATGATGGATCTCATCGATTATCAACATCCGCACACCCAAACGGTCAAAGTAATATCTGACCAATTCCTCTTTTTTTGCCGTTCTAGCCGAACTTGGATACGGAGCCATCATTTGATAGAGTATTTCTCCATAAAGCCCATTCAAATCTGGACCGTCTGGAGCAAGCACATTGATGACAGGGTATTGGATAGCCTCTTCCTGGTCAATCGGTGTATGTATTCGGCAAAAGTATTCTGCGATCGAGCTTTTACCGTTATTGGTCTCACCTACGATCAGCATACCGGGCATTCTCAGTTTTTTTGGAAGCTTAAGCAGTCGTTCCATCCTCTCAAGGATAACGTTCGCAGCAGGATATGGAATCCATTTATCGTCATACAAAAACTCAATTCTCTCATCGTCTGATTTGTCCAAAACTTCTCTAACAGTTGGATGCAAACTCGCAATATATTCGCTTTCTATCTTCATAGCCTATTTCCTAAAAACTTCTATGTTTTCAAACGGTTTTGCGTTGCTGAACAATTCATCAAATTCACTGTCTTGAGAAGTTTTTTTGACCTTATCGTCTTGAGTCATTCGTTTCTCATGTACCCGTTTTGAAGATTCCTGTCGACGTGCACTTTTGGTAGTATTTTTGGCTTCCGTTTTGATCTGCTCCATCCGATCATAAGCATCGAAAATATCGAATTCATCAACCTTGCCTTTACGTTTTCCCTTGACCCTGCGATTGATTTCCCTGAGCTCCCACTGAGAGATAGGTGGATGTGACATAGTTCGATACGGTACCGGAAAATACTCTTTGAGCTCAGGGTCAAAGAAGTAGATTTCGCTGATGTCTCTTGGATCTATTTTGAATAAGAACTTTCTAGCTCCTCCACGTTCATCTTCACTATTGATCCAGCGGCGAAGCACATCCGAGTAGTATTTGATTTTATCGATCACGACACCATGTTGCTGAACGGTCCGCTCCAAACCAGGGAGCAAGTCGATCTTCAAACGTTTTTCATCCATAACATGAAAAGGCAATCCGGTACCTGGAAATTCGTCGGTACCGAAAATACCTTCTTCGAGCTTCTCTACAGGCGTCATGTTGATCGAACTATGAACTCGTTTATGATAAACATTGACGATAAATTCTCCCATCCAACGCTCCAGCTCTCCCAATGTCATGGCAGCTTCTTTGTCGGACTTATACTGTCCTTTCTGCACAATGTTAGAAAAGGTAGTTCCGGGTAAGGTATGCACTTCTTTCATCGTGGTACCGATCAATCTTTCGATATGTCCTCCGAATTGTGGACGTGCGACGGGACGCATCATAACAGTGATACCATACTGCTCGCAAAACCGTTTCAACGCCTCAGACCGGAATTCCTGTGCGTTATCCATGTGAATCGATTTTGGGACACCCCATATCTTCCACTCTCCTTCCACGCCTATCTTTTGCAGGTACCGCTCTTTCGACAAAATTCCATTTGACAAACACTGACTAACACTAAAATAACTTGGTGCTTCAAGTGCGATATAAAACCCCATAACCATCCGGCTATATACGTCTATCGCCAATGTCAAATACGGTCTTCCGATTGGCTTTCTCTCGACTTCATCAACCAAAATAATATCCATGGGCGTATGGTCAATCTGTACGACATCGAGCGGGAATGTGCCTTCCGGAAACATACCGTCCGTATTTTTGTATTTCCTGTCCGCTATCTGACGGCTTTCACGCTTCGCTACGATGTGCTCCTTTGAAAGGCGCTTGATTCTATTGCGCACAGTATTCTCGTGCGGAGGCGTTACATCGGCATTCTTGCATCGCTTAACGATTTCCCGATATACGTCCTTAACCGGCAGCTTTTGCTTTGTAAGATACATTGTTTCGATGGCATATTTTGTGATGAGTTCGGATTGTTCATCAATTCGTACTTGCCCCTTCGGACCTCGCATGCTCGATAACGGTACCAGCGACTGAAGTAGACCAGTTTCTTTGTATTTGCTTATCCAACGATACAATGTGGTGAAGTGAGTTTGATTGTTTTGGGCGATCTCGATGATCTCTTTTTTCCCTAATCTGCCTTCCATAATCGGCTTAATGATGGCAAGGCGTCTTTTGGCCTCATGCCAATCTTCTTCTGAGACGTCCTCTATCCGTTCTCTCGTTTTTATAGGGTCGTTACTTGTCAAATTCACCAACGGCAATATTTCATCGCGAAATGTAGAGAGGTTCTTGGCAAGTACATGCCCCATATCGAGCTGTTTTTTTATCTCGTATTCTATCCCCTGAAATAGAACGACGTTGCCTACACTAAAATCTACTATCTTCATCGTTCTATCCCTATCAAGCTATCATTGGTGATCTTGCTATCCATATCAATATTGATTTTTCCCATAAAAATGAGATGCCATAAATAAGGGAGATATATAGCCTGCTCATATCGGTTTGGAGACAATCTCATCATACACTCACCCACGCTCATTTCCTCACCTGTTTCCAGAATCTCGCTGATTTTACTGACACGTTCATCATAATATATATCATTGATCGAAGCAAACCGATAAATCATTTTTGCGTTCTCCAAGAACTGCGTTCGAATATCAAGCTCAGTAAAGAGCTTGAATTCCATATCGTTTGACCGCAAATACTCCTCGATTTGCTCAAACTTCTCTCGAAGAAACACTTTCTTTTCTTTAATTTCATCGGAATACTTGATTTCAAAAATACATGGAGAGAGTGTATCGGCTTTGTATTGGACCAAGACGTCCGGAGTATACGGTAGATCTCTGTTGCCGTAATGATATGCAAGCTTCAGAGGTTGTTCTTCATAAGAAGATACAGATCGATCAAATTCCAAGAGGAGAAAAAAATCCCGTTCTAATAAAGATTCATAGGCTACGTTTCGCTCGTTTTTAACGCTTGCGAAATATCCGGTTACGGAACGATAGTTTTTTTTGATCTTACGGACGGGCATATCTTCACCTCTCTAATATTCCCAAATACATAGGCTGCCACTGCCTCAAGCCATTTTTGAAAGCTTCACCTATATCATTATATATAAGGCTCAAAACATTATTTTGGACCTGATAAATCCCTAAACATTTATCAATCTCAAGCATTTCCCATTTTTCCATTTCGCTATCAACTGGTGACGCAAGACATCTTATGCCATTATTTTCGCAGAGGTTGAGCTCTTTAACATATACATGTTCGGTTTCAAAATAGTACATCTCATCCATTCTGGAAAGCCCGCGCAAAAAGTCTTTTTCGCTTGAGGGAGGTGTTATTTTGTCACTATTATATGATGCCAGTAAAAAAAACATATAATAGTCTTCGTGCTGGTAATAAATGACAACCGAAAATGCGTTATTCACAAAAATATGGTTGCATATATTATTGTTGAATTGATACTTGGTAGCATTTTTAAATATCAAGGTATCATTTTTAATTGTAAAAATAGGATGTTCCATGTGCTATATTCCTAACATTCTTTTAAAAAAGGTAGCATTTATTGATAGAAATGTCAGCGGGACACACAAAGCCCAGATCGGGGAAGTGGGTCTGGCGCACGGGGGTATCTTGTTTTTCGACGAGCTCCCCCATTTTTCGAAAACGGTGCTCGAAGCGCTGCGAGAGCCCCTCGAAGATCGCCATATCCGCATATCCCGGGTCAATGCAAAAGTCACCTACGATGCCGATTTTTTGTTCGTCGCGGCGATGAACCCCTGCCCCTGCGGGAACCTTTTTAGCACGACGACCCCATGCCGTTGCTCCGACACCGAAATCGCCCGCTACCGTGCGCGTCTCTCCGATCCCTTTCTGGATCGGATCGATTTGTACGTTCAAATGCATCCGATCGACGCCGAAGACAAACCGGGGCTCCCTTCCCGAGAGTTCCATGCCCGCGTACGCGAAGCCTTCCTTCGCCAAAAACGCCGCGGACAGCATCGTCTCAACGGCTCATTAAGCGACGAGGAGGTAGCCCGTCATTGCATCCTCGGAGTCGAATCGCAGCAGGTCGTCGATCAGGCGATAGGGCGTTTCGGCCTCTCGTTCCGGGCCGTCACACGCCTCCTTAAAGTCGCCCGCACGATTGCCGACCTCGAGGGGAGCGACGATATCCAAAAACCGCATCTCCTCGAAGCGCTAAGTTACCGAAGACGTTCATGAAACGGCTAACCCTCTTTTTCTTCCTGCTGTTAAGCGTACTGGCAACCGGCATCGTCATCAAACACGCAACCAAACCACTCACGCCGCCAAAAACCCTCCCCGAAAAAGCGGTCGTGCTTGCGTTCGGAGATTCGCTCACCTACGGCACCGGGGCAGCACGGGAGGAGAGCTATCCCTTTCAGCTTGAAAAACGGATCCAGCGTCAAGTCATCAATGCGGGTATCCCCGGCGAACTCTCCGCCGAGGGGCTCGAACGCCTCCCTTTGCTCCTCGACCGATACCGCCCTTCGCTGCTTCTGTTGTGCCACGGAGGAAACGACATCCTCAATAAAAGTCCCGATTCCCTTCTGCGCGCCAATCTCTCGGCGATGATTCATCTGGCACGCGAACGCGGTATTGACGTAATCGTGATCGCGGTACCGCAATTTTCTCTCACTGGGCTGGACCCCCATCCGATATACGAAGAGACGGCCGAAAGCAACGGTATCCCTCTTGAAGGCGACATCCTAAGCGAACTCTTGAGCGACAGCCGCTACAAAAGCGACTACATTCACCCCAATGCCGCAGGATACGAAAAAATGGCCGAAGCGGTGGAAAAGGTGATACGGGAAGAGTATCGAATGGAGTAAGCATGAGCGTAGAAAATCGCGATGATCGGGTTTCGTGCAGTGAATAAGGCAAAGGCTCTTTTCCTGATGAAAAAGAGCCGAGGAGCTTAGAACGTCGCCACAACCCACATCGTGATGAAATACCCGCCGATGAGGAGCCATGCGAACATCGCACCTGCGGTATAAAGAGGCGCCATGCCTAGCCCTTTGAACTTCGCAAAGCGTGTTCCCATCCCGAGCGCCGTCATCGCCATCGTGAGCAAAAAAGTGTCGACGATGTTGATCGCCGACACCGTATTTTGGATAGTTGCGGCGATCTCTTCGCCCGCATGGGCCGACCCGTACTGCGAGAGCAGCGAGTTGAGGCCGGCCATCCCGATAAAATAGACGGCGAACCACGGAATGACCAGCTTCACCCCTCCGCCTGCCGCTCCGCTTTTGCGCGCCGCATAGGAGAGATACATTCCCAGCAAAATCAGCATCGGCGCGATCATGATGACCCGGGTCATTTTGACGATGACCGCCGCGTCCGAAGCCTCTTTGCCGTACGCGCCGCCGACGGCGACGACCTGTGCCACCTCGTGGATCGTCCCACCGACGAAAATACCGAAAGTGCGGTCATCCATCCCGGCGAATACACCCGCGCTGTAAAGGGCCGGATACAAAAACATGGCGATCGTCCCGAACAGCACGACCATCGAGACGGCAACCGCCGCCTTGTGCTCTTCGGCTTTGAGCACCGGCTCGGTCGCCAGAACCGCGGCGGCACCGCACACGGATGCCCCCGATGCCGTCAACATCGACGTATCGCGGTCCATTTTAAAAAGCTTTTGCCCCAGATAGGTCCCCAGAAGAAATGTCGAAGCGAGCATGATGAGCGATACCATGAACCCTTCCATCCCCACCTCGGCGATCTCCTGGAATGTGATCCGGAAGCCGTAAAAAACGATGGCGAAACGGAGGATTTTCTTCCCCGAAAAAGTGATTCCCCCTTCCCATGCGGAAGGGATGCGGTTGTGCAGGGTGTTCGCGTAAAAGATACCGATGACGATACCCACCACAAGCGGCGATATCCCGAGATTTTTGATCAGCGGCAAGTCCGCAATCATCGTCGCCGCGGCGGCGAAAATCGCGACGAACAGGATGCCGCTGAGGGTGTCTTTGCGTTTTGCGGGTGAAAACGGCATGCAGGACTCCTTCAAAGAAATTACGCAATTATAGGGAGATTCGGGCGATTTTAAAAATCAGCCCGATTGAACAACATATTCATTTTTACGGAACGATGACGTTCAGGCGCACGGGGATCTCTTTGGTCTCACCCGGGGCCGCTTTTTCGTTTCCTTTGAGTACGGCCCGTTTCTCCATCCCCGCCGTTTTGGCCAGATGGGTGCGGATCGCCTCCGAACGTCGCTGCGCGAGGGCCTCTAGTTCGCTGGGCTGCAACGGCTGCAAGGGGATGAGACGCTCGATCAGTGCCGCGCTGTAATGACGCACGTACGCCGCCTCTTCGGGATATTTTTTCTCCAACTCGCCGCGCAGCGCCTTAAGCTCTTTGCGTTCGAGCGCATCTTCGGCCATCTCTTCGAGTACGTCCAAAGGAAGGGCGTTGGGGGAATCGGCTTTGAGGCTTTTATCGCTTTTGAGCGCCTGTGCAAGGAGCTTTTCCCCACGCAGGGCGTAGCCGTCGGCCTCATCGTTCCATCCGCCGTAGATTTCGAGAGTCAGTTTGGGCCGTTTTTGGAGTACCGTAATCAGCTTGTCAAGCTTTTCACGCTGCGGAGGCTGCAACGCGGCCGATCCCCCTTCGAAATCGACCGAAGAGAGCGAATCGTCCTCGATCCCCAGCAACGACCCCAAAAGCCGAAACGGCGAGGTCACCGCTTTGGTAAAGAGGTTCGTAATCACCTGCCATACGACCTGACCGTATTTGAAATCGGGTTTGTTCACATCCCCGACTACGGGGAGATCAATGTCGATGACGCCGTCGGAATCTTCGAGCAGTGCTACCACAAGCCGCATAGGCCAGGGGCTGCCTCCCTCTTTTTCCTCTCCCAGCTCGATCTGGCGGATCACCACCTTGTTATCCCCTTTAAGCTGACCCGCATCGATCTTGTACCCCAGGTTCAAAAAGAGTTTTCCGCCGTCGATCTTATATCCCAGGAACTGGAGCGAATAGGGTGTGTAGCGTGGAAGATCAAGGTTATCGAAGGCCACCCGCATGTCGGTAAAACTTTTCGGCGCCTTGGTGTTGAGCTGCCCGTCGATTTTGGCAAGGCCGTATTCGTCGACGCCGCCTCGAAGCTTGACGAACGTCGTGACGTTTTTCGTCGTCGAAATCCCAAGCACCGAACCTTCAAGATCGTGGATGTAGGTCTTAAACGGCAGCGGGAGGGAACGGTCGCTGAAGGTTGCGCTGCTGTTGCGCACGATGAGCTTGACCACATCCAGGCCGAACGGGTTGCCCGAAGTTCCCCGAGAAACGTTTTTGGTCCCGTTGCGTTGCGGCTTCGAGAGCGTAGAGAAATTGAGCACCTTTTTCTCGTCGATGAGGGCATTGGCGTAGAGGCCGTCGATTGACAGGTGATTGATTTTGAGTCGGTTATCCGGGTAAGCGTAGGCAAAAGGGGTGACGCCGATCGTATTCCATCCCAGGAGCACCGAGTCGTCGCGCGTGTCATTGAGCACCCAGTCATTCAGTGCAAGCTTCCCTTTCACCGATGCAGCCGATCCCGTATAGCCGTAGTGTCCGTTGACCGAGAGATCACCGCGACGCAACGACGCGTAAGTGGAGGGCTCGAGGTAGGGGTCGAACCATGCGAGATTGAGATGGCGGACATCGAACGTACCGCTGCTTCGCAGTGACGAACGGACAATCTCCCCGCGCATATCGACGGTGCTCTGGGCGTTGATTCGGGCGTTAAGCGCGAAATCGTTGGGCGTATCGGGATTGCTCTCGAACCCTCTGAGCGCGGCATCCAGCCGATCGATCCCAAACGCAACCTTCCGCGAGGGGACTTCGTCGAGAAACGACGCGCGGGCGTCATTCAGAGCGATTTCGCCGACACGGTAGCCCCATCCCCCTCCGTCTTTCGCCTGTTGCGGCGACGCAGGGGCAGGTCGCGATCCACGGTATACATACCCCATCAGGTCGATCGATCCGTCCTTGAGCCGTTTGAGCGAAATTTCGGGGGAGACAAGGCTCACTTTCTCCACGCCCGCGAACCGCCCCTCGCGGTCAATATTCACCCCCTCGACCGCAACCGCACCGATCCCCGCGATTGCCGCCCCGTCGGCGCGGCGAACCATCCGGATCGCGTCGGTTGCAAGCGAAAGCTCCAGCAGCTCTTTGGGATCGGCGCTAAGCACCCCCGTGTGCAATCGCCCGTTCGCAAGGCTCAGGGTGTAGGGCTGCTTCGGGGCGTTGTCGTTCCACACCAGACCGGTCTCCTCCAGCGATACGGCCCCGATTCGGACATCCCACGGAGCGGCAGGGGCCGTTTTCTTCGCCGGGTCGGCGGGAAAAGCTTTTTGGATGTCGGCTGCGTATCCGAGCCAGTCGATCTTTCCGTCGGCCCCCCGCGTCGCACTGACGTTCAAGCCTTTGAGCGCGAGCGACCCCGCCTCGAAACGATGGCGCATCGGAAGAAGCTTTCCTTCGCTCAACCGCAGCGACCCCAACGTCAGCAGATTGCGGTTTTCCCCCTTGGGGATGATCCGCAGCCGGTTCACGTCAAAGCGGAGCCGGGAAATTTCGGTGGCGTTGACGTCGCTGCTGTCAAAACGGTAATCAAACCCGAATGCGGCGCTGCCGTCGGCAACCTCGATCGGGAATTTATCCCGAAAATAGCGCCACGGGGTATAAAGTTTCCCCGAATCGAACGCGACGCTGCCCCCGATTTTCAGCGGTGACAGGGCGTCAAGCTTTCCTTTGAGATCGATGAATCCCCCCTCGTTGATCGAGGCATAGAGGCGGAGTTTCCCTTCGGCGGTCGAAAGATCGCGCAAATCGATGTTATCCAGCGAAAAACCGATCGGTCCCACTCCCAGGGCATAGGCTTTACCCTCCGCGTAATCGCGGTAATCGAGCGCACCGTCTTTGAGGACGAACCGCTTGATCAGGAGCTTCGGCGGCTCGGAAGCGCTTTGAGCTTTTTCCGGTGATCCTCCTTCGGTCAAAAACGCAAAATTGAACGTGCCGTCTTTCCCGCGATGAACCGCGATTTCGGGTTCGCTCAAGGCGACGTACTTCAACACCCACCCCCCTCTCCAGAGATAATCGAGCGGATCGGCGTTGAGGGCCATTTGCTTCATAGCAAAAAGTTCCCCGCCCCGGGGTGTTTTAAACACCACCCCCTCAAGCTTCAGATGGAAGGTGAACGGGTTGAACGCGGCGGAACGAACCGAAAACTTCCCCCCGCCGGTTGCTTCGGAAACTTTTTGGGGAACGACGTTTTTGATAGCATAGGGAACGGCGAAAAAGCCTGCGGCACCGTACGCGACGAGCCCCGCCGCCAGTGACTTGAAAATGAGTGATTTTTTCATCGTTTCCCCCTTCTGAAATCTGCTTTCATTTTAGCATAGTTAAAACTCTTTTAGGAGATAATCGATCCCTATATTCGTCTATCACGGGAGCAACCATGAACCGCAAGAAAATCTACAACCCGACTTCCAGCGAACACGTCAACGACCGGCGTATTTTCGGGGGGAACCCGACGGGGATTTTCGAGCTCAACAACATCAAGTACCAGTGGGCCTACAACCTCTGGGAGATGATGCTCAACAACACGTGGTTCCCCAAAGAGGTGGACATGACCCGCGACGCGGTCGATTACAAGTACCTCACGGAAATGGAAAAGACCGCGTACGACAAGGCACTCTCGCAACTTATTTTCATGGACTCGCTGCAAACGAATAACCTCATCGATAACGTTAATCCCTACGTCACGGCTCCCGAAATCAACCTGATCCTGGTGCGCCAATCCTTCGAAGAGGCGCTCCACTCCCAAAGCTACGCCGTCATGGTCGACTCGATCAGCCAGAACAGCGAGGAGATCTATGATCTGTGGCGCAAGGACATGATGCTCAAAACCAAAAACGACTCCATCGCCTCGCGCTACGAAGAGCTCGCCAACGACCCCAGCGAGAGCGCGTTTCTTAAGGCGTGTTTCGCAAACCAGATCCTCGAGGGGATCTACTTTTACAGCGGCTTCACCTACATCTACACCCTCGCCCGTTCGGGCAAAATGCTGGGAAGCGCCCAGATGATCCGCTTTATCCAGCGTGACGAAGTGACCCACCTGGTGCTGTTCCAGAACATCATCAACACCCTGCGCCGCGAGCGCCCCGACCTCTTTACCGAAAAACTGATCGAAGAGGTCTACGACATGTTCCGCAAAGCGGTCGAACTCGAAACCGCCTGGGGAAAATACATCACGCAGGGACAGATTCTTGGTCTCACCAACGAAATCGTGGAACAATACATCCAGTACCTCGCCGACCAGCGCCTCAGTGCCGTGGGCCTCAAACCCCTCTACGGCGTCTCCCATCCGATCAAATGGGTTGATGACTTCTCCAAATTCAACGACCAGAAAACCAACTTCTTCGAGGGGACGGTCACCAACTACTCCAAAGGAAGCCTCAGTTTTGACGACTTCTAATTCCCGCAGCGTCGTCTCGCTCTGTTTTCCGACCGATCCCGACTTCGACGCCAACCTGGAGCGCTTGTCCTCCCTCATCGCCCAAACCCCGCAAGACGCGATCGTGGTCGCCCCCGAAGTCGCCTTGAGCGGATTCGCATACGACCGTTTCGACGAAGCCGCCGATTTTACCCTCAAAGCGCTCGATACCCTTCAAAACAGTGTAGGAGAGCGTCTTTTGATCTTCACCGCCATCACCCGGACGGAAGAGGGGATGATGAACGTCGCTTACGCCCTCCACGCAGGCCGCATCATCCATACGCAGGCTAAGGCCAAACTCTTTGCCCTGGGGGGCGAAGAGAAATATTTTGTCCCCGGGAGCGACCGTGCGATCGTACCGTTTGAGTTCGAAGGGATCCGTATCGGCATCCTGATCTGTTTCGAACTCCGCTTCAAAACCCTATGGCAGCAACTCGAGGGGTGTGATCTGATCGCCGTGAGCGCACAATGGGGAAAACTGCGGAGCGAGCACTTCGTCACCCTGACCAATGCCCTGGCCGTGATGAACCAGTGCTACGTCATTGCTTCGGACGCGGCCAACGAGGATACCAGCGGCATGGGCGGCATCATCACCCCCTTTGGCGGGGAGATCCGCAACAGCGGCGCACAGATGCTGACCTCGCGCTACGAATCCCGTACGGTCGCTTCGATGCGCCGATACCTCAACGTAGGAATAGCATGAACATCGACCGAATCACCGCCATTAAAACAACGCGCATGGCCGAAGAGATTTCGAAAAAATTCCCCCTCCGGCCACTCGTCAAAGAAGCAATCATCCACACCAACCGAGAAGCGTTCGTCCCCCTGGCGATGCGCCATAACGCCTACCGCCTCGACGCACTCCCCATCGGCGCACAGCAATACATCTCCAGCCCGCTCACCGTCGCCAAAATGACGCAGTACCTCAGCCCGGAGGGGTGCGACAGCGTCCTGGAAATCGGGTGCGGGAGCGGCTATCAGGCGGCGGTATTGTCCAAAATCTTCCGGCGCGTCTTTACGATCGAGCGGATCGAATCGCTGCTGCTCGAAGCAAAGGAGCGCTTCCGTCATCTCAAGCTCGGAAACATCCATACCCGTACCGACGACGGCCAAAACGGCTGGGAGCAGTACGCTCCCTATGACCGCATTTTATTTTCGGCTTCGGCGAAAAGCGTTCCCCAAAAACTCTTCGACCAGCTCCGCGAGGGGGGGATCCTGATCGCCCCAGTGGAAAAGGGGCGGGAGCAGGTAATCACCCGCTTTACGAAGCAGGGGGGAAAAATCATGGAAGATGCCCTGGAAGTGTGCGATTTCGTACCCGTTCTGGACGGGGTGGTGCGCAAATGAGCGACCAGCGCGAATTCTGGAACGAAAGATTCGCCAAAGAGGGGTATTTTTACGGCCTTGATCCCAACCGCTACGTCGCTTCTCATATCGATTCCTTCACCGCACCTGCCAAAATCCTTTTCCTGGGAGAAGGGGAAGGGCGCAATGCAATCTACGCCGCGCAGCGCGGCCACGCCGTCACGGCACTCGACGCAAGCGACGTAGGGCTCGCCAAATGCGCCGAACGGGCCAAATCCGCAAACCTTACTCTCGAACTGATCCATGCCGACCTGGAGGTGTGGGAACCTCTCGAGACGTACGACGCGGTACTGTGCTCGTTCCTCCATCTTCCCGAACCGCTGCGCAGCGACGTTTACGCTAAAGTACTCGGTATTCTCAAACACGGCGGCCTTTTTGCGGGGGAGTTTTTCTCCATCCACCAGATGCCCCGGACAACAGGCGGTCCCAAAGACGAGACGCTTCTCTATACCGCCGATGCCCTGCGCTCCATCCTCGTTCGCCATTCCTGCGACATCCTGGAACTGGCCGAATGCGATACCGAACTGAACGAGGGAAGAGGGCACGTCGGCATCGCTTCGGTGGTACGGATGGCGGTACGAAAATCATGAGCCTCCCCGAAGCATTTACCGAGCGGCTGGAGAAGATTGTTCCACATGAACGGTTCGCCGCGATCCTCAAAACCTTCGATGCCCCAAAGCAGGTGACGTTCCGCGTCAATACCCTCAAATCGACCCCGTCCGAACTCGAAGCCGAACTCTCCCAGGGGGGTATCGCATTTGAGCGCGTCGAGTGGATGGAGGGGGTGTACCGCATCGCTCCCGAAGACAAACTGCGCCTGACCCAAACAGAGGCCTTTTACGGCGGCCGGCTCTACATCCAAAACCTCTCCTCCATGATCGCCCCCGTATTGCTCGCCCCCCGGCCCGAAGAGACGGTCCTCGACCTCGCCGCCGCCCCCGGAGGCAAAACCCTTATCCTCGCGGGAATGATGCAAAATACCGGCTGGCTCTCGGCAGTCGAACCCTCCCGCGAACGTTTTTTCCGACTCTGCGACAACCTGAAACAGCAAGGGGTCACCAATGCCCACACCTACATGACCGACGGGCGCAGTGTCGGCAAAAAATGCCCCGAGATGTTCGAACGCATCCTCCTCGACGCACCGTGTTCGTCCGAAGCGCGCTTTAAAACCTACGACGAGAAATCGACCTCCTTTTGGAGCGTCCACAAAGTCAAAGAGACCTCGAAGCTCCAGCGCCGATTACTCCTCTCGGCCTTCGACGCCCTCAAACCCGGAGGCAAATTGCTCTACAGCACCTGCTCGTTTTCCCCCGAAGAGAACGAAAGCCCTCTCCAGCATCTCCTGGAGCGCCATGGAGAGCGTTTAAAGACCTTACCCCTTATCCTACCCTTCGATAACGTTCAAAAGCCTCTAGAACGCTGGGGAAAAGAGGTGTACGACGAGCGTATCCAAAACGCGGTTCGGATTCTGCCGACCGATACGATAGACGGCTTTTTCATCTGTTTACTGGAAAAAACATCATGAAATCCGTTTTGTTCGTCTGCCTGGGTAACATCTGCCGCTCCCCGATTGCCGAGGGAGTCGCACGGAAGCTGATAGAAGAGGAAGGGCACGGGATTGCCGTAGACTCGGCGGGGACGGGAAGCTGGCATGTCGGGGAAGCCCCCTGCAAGCACTCGGTCACCGTCGCGCGCAACAACGGCGTCGATATCTCACACCTCCGCGCACGGCAGGTGACCAAGGCCGATTTCCAGGCATTCGACCTGATCGTCGCGCTCGATGCGAGCAATTACCGCGATCTTCGCGCGATGGGGTGTCAAAATCTCGTGAAACTCGGAGATTACGGTTACGGCGGGGCCGACGTCCCCGATCCCTATTTTTTCGACGGGTTCGAAGGGTTCGAAAACGTCTACACGATGATCCGCGAATGCGTCTCTGAGCTCCTCTCAAAACACCTCTAGCCTCTAGAACCTCATCTCGAGGTAGATCATGTCGTAATTCGATCCCCCTTTGCGGACGTTGTTGATGAGCCCGAAAATGCCCGAACGGTGTTTGAGGGCGTACCCCAGATAAATATCCTTGTACGTCTCGCCGCCGAACATCCGTCCGATGTCGATATCGATACTGACGTCGAGGTAGTTCAGAAACCGCGACGTCGCACTCCCTTTGTGCAGCGCCTCGTTCTGCTCGACGACGGGTACGCGGTAAGCGTAGGAAAACCCTTCCCCCACACCAAGTCGCATCCGGTTGTTCCACCCGTCGAGATTGTAATACGCCTTGAGATAGAGGACCCCTTCCCAGAAATCTTTCTGATAGCCGTTTTCGTAGAAACGGTAAAGGGCCCCCTTGAGATACAGATCGATCGGTTTTTCCCACAGGTTTTCGGCCAGCAGGTACCCCGCATCGATCCCCAGGACATGCGTTTTTGCGGTATCGAATTCCCCTTCGCCGCTCAGTATCTCGCCGAAATCGTTTTTATCGGCAATCCCCCATCCCAGCCGCAGCGAGTAGGGCTCGGAAGCACTGAGGGTAGGGGCGGCCAGCGCGAAGGCCAAAAGAGAGGTCAATGCCGCCTTTACCATCACATTACCCGCTGAAAGGGAGCTCTTCGTAGCCGATTGTTTTGCCGATCACGTAAAGCGGGGCTTCGTTCGCCCGCCCGTCATAGCGCCCGATTGCCAAGGCAGCCGTATCGTGCATTATCTCGACCGTGATCCCTTCGGACATATCAAGCGAGCCCAGCACGGCATCACTGAGCAATCTGGCATCGTTCACCCCCTCAACCTGAAACATCACGTCAATCCAGTCATAACCGCGCGCTTTATCCTGTACACTCAAACGGATTTGGATGGAAGTAGGGGAGAGGGGAATGATAGAGCGGATCTCGCCCTCACGGGCATTCTCGATCCGATCCAGAAGGCTGCGAAGCGCGGAAGCGTTCAGGGGCTTTACTGGCACCCTTCGCACTCCATCGAGCGATCCGCCGTATCCTGTTTTGCTTCAGGCGACTGGGAACGGAGGTAATAGGTCGATTTAAGACCCAGTTTCCATGCCAGCATGTAGATGTCGTTGAGGTATTTGCCGCTCGCTTTATCGAGGGTGATAAAGATATTGAGGCTTTGCCCCTGATCGATCCATTTCTGGCGGATCGCGGCGGCTTTGACGAGGATCGTCTGATCGAGATCGTACGCCGGGGTATAGTATCCCCAGGTATCGGGGTTGAGTTTGGGAGCGACGACGGGAATGAGACCCGAGAGATTCTCCTCGAACCACTTTCGTTTGTAAATCGGCTCGATCGTCTGCGTCGTTCCGGTGAGAATCGAAATCGACGAGGTCGGCGCGATCGCCATCAGGTAGCCGTTACGCATCCCCTGTTGTTTGATCGTTTCGCGTAGAGAGTCCCACTCGTAATTGGGGGCAAAGAGCCCTCCGCGGTCGATCAGGTTTTGCACCTCGGCCGAGGCGTGATCCATCGGCAGGATTCCGCGGCTCCATTTGGAACCTTCGAACTCGGGATAGGAGCCTTTTTCGACCGCGAGGTCACTGGACGCCTTAATCGCGTTGTAGCTGACCGCTTCCATCACTTCGTCAATCTTGTCGAAATGTTCCTGGCTTCCCCAGACGATTTTCTGTTCGGCCAGCATTTGCGCTTCGCCCATCACCCCAAGACCGATCGCGCGGCTGCGCATGTTGGTCTTTTTAACCTTTTCGAGAGGGTAGAAGTTCAGATCGATGACGTTGTCGAGCGCGCGGATCGCGACGGGGACGATACGGTCGATATCCTCTTTGGTATGGACGCGCGAAAGGTTCACCGAAGCGAGGTTACACACCGCCGTAGCGCCGTCGACTTTCTCCTTTTCGACAATGTAGATCGCTTTTCCGCCCAGTGAATCGAGCGCGGTGATTTTCTTGGCCGGCTTCGTGATTCCGCTGTCGACTTTGACCATCTCTTCTTCTTCGAACGTAACGAACGTACCGTCTTCGAATTTGAGCTTCACAAGATAGTGGTTGGGCTGTGTATTCTGAAAAATCTCGGTGCAAAGGTTCGAGCTGCGGATAATCCCGTAGTGATCGTTCGGATTGGCGCGGTTGGCACTGTCTTTGAAACACAAAAACGGACTTCCGGTTTCGAAATAGCTCGTGAGGATCTTTTTCCACAGGTCTTTGGCTTTCGTATGCTCTTTGATGACGTCAGGGTCTTGTTCGAGTTCGAGGTAGCGTTTTTCAAACTCGGCGCCGTGCAGTTCGGTCAGTTCTTTGACGTCGAAAGGATCGAACATCGTCCAGATACCGTCTTCAACGACCCGCTTCATGAACATATCGTTGATCCACAGCGCCGGGAAAAGATCATGCGCGCGGCGGCGCTCTTCGCCCGAGTTTTTCTTCACGTCAAGGAAATCCTTCACGTCCATATGCCACGGTTCGAGATAGACGGCAATCGCCCCTTTGCGGGTACCGAGCTGATCGACGGCGATCGCGATGTCGTTGGTGATTTTGAGGAAAGGAACCGTACCGCCTGCCGCGTTTTTGTGACCGTCGATAAACGATCCCATCGCGCGCACCTGCGTCCAGTCCCAACCGATCCCGCCGCCGAATTTGGAGAGGAGGGCCATCTCTTTATAGGCGTCGAAAATCCCTTCGATGTTGTCCGGGCTAGAGCCGATGTAGCACGAGCTGAGCTGGTGGCGCGTCGTTCTCGCATTCGAGAGGGTAGGGGTCGCCATCATCACTTCGAATTTGGAGATCATGTCGTAGAATTTTTTCGCCCATCCCTGGCGGTCTTGTTCGTTTTGCGCCAAAAACATCGCGACGGCCATAAACATGTGCTGCGGCAGCTCGATCGGATCGCCCTTGCGGTCTTTGATCAGGTAGCGGTCGTAGAGCGTTTTGATCCCGAGATAGTTGAATTCGAGGTCACGGTCGGGGACGATGTAGTTATCCAGGTCGGCGAGATCGTATTTTTCCTTGAGGCCGAGCAAAATCCGCCCTTCGGCTTCTCCCCTCTCAAAATAGCTCTCAAGGCTTCCGTAGCCCGTAAAGCCGTTGACGCGATGGTACAGATCATAAAGGAATAAACGTGCGGCGACAAACGTCCAGTTGGGAGTATCGATGTCGATCTTGTCAACTGCCGTTTTAATCAGGGTCTGCTGGATCTCGTTGCTCGTAATCCCGTCGCGAAACTGGATCTGTGCATCCACTTCCAGTTCGCTCTGCGAAACATTGGTCAGCCCTTTGACGGCCGCCGAGGTATATTTTTGAATTTTGGTAATATCGAGCGGCTCGCGACGGCCGTTGCGTTTGATAATGGTTAGCACGTTAATTCCCTTTACACTTAATATCTTCGAATTTCAGCAAAAGCTCTATTTTAGTGTTGAAGAGCTTAGCCAATAATGATAGTTCGAAAATACGTTTCATTCATGAAACCTTTGAAGTTAATTATTGAATCTGTACACTTGTAAAAATTCAATACAACAGTCTATCACTATAAATATAAAATATTTCTATCTATTACTTGAACACCCGCGCGAAAATTTTATCAACATTTTTGGTGTAGTAGCCATAGTCGAAACAATCGCGGATCGCCTCTTCACTCAAACTCTGGCGCAGCTCTTCGTCTTCAAGCAGATACTGCAGATAGAGGCTCTCCCCTTTCTCATTGATCGCACTTTTGCCCTGCTGCAACCCTTCCCACACTTTCATCGCGTTGCGCTGGACGATCCGGTAAGCGTCCTCACGGCTCACACCTTTGAGCGGAAGCTCCAGCAGTACCCGCTGAGAGAACACAAGCCCACCGGTAAGATTCAGATTTTTCATCATGTTCTCCGGATAAACGACAAGGTTTGCGATTACACTGTTAAAACGGTGCAGCATGAAATCAGAAGTGATAAACGCATCGGGGAGCCAGAAACGTTCCGTAGAACTGTGCGAGATGTCACGCTCATGCCACAACGCGACGTTTTCCATCGCAGGGATCGCATACGCACGAATCATCCGTGCAAGTCCCGTGATATTCTCCGTCAGGATCGGATTACGCTTATGCGGCATCGCCGAGGAACCTTTCTGCCCTTTGGAGAAAAATTCCTCGCACTCGTACACTTCGGTCCGCTGCCAGTGGCGTACCTGGACGGCGAATTTTTCGATCGAGCTGGCGACGAGGGCGAGTGAAGTCGCCAGACGTGCATAGCGGTCGCGCTGGATTACCTGGTTGGATGCGGGAGCGGGTTTGAGTCCCAGCTCCTCGCACGCATACTCTTCGAGTTCGAGCGGAGCGTGGGCGAAATTCCCCATCGCGCCTGATACCTGACCGACCGAAATCACTTCCATCGTCTCTTCGAGATTTTTGAGATGGCGGGCCATCTCGTCGTACCAGACGGCCAGTACCAGACCGAATGTAATCGGCTCGCCGTGAATCCCGTGGCTGCGTCCGACCATCAACGTCATTTTGTGTTCCATTGCCCGTTTCTTGATCGATTCCATCACCATTTTAACGTCTTCGATAATCAGGGCGAGCGAATCTTTCATCTGCAGGGCAACTGCGGTATCGACCGTGTCCGAAGAGGTCATCCCGTAGTGGAACCAGCGGCTCTCTTCTCCCAGAGTTTCGGAAACTGATGTCGTGAACGCAATCAGGTCGTGTTTGGTCACTGCCTCGATCTCATCAATCCGCTCAACGCTGAATCCCGCATTTTTGACAATCTTTTGGGCATCTTCATCGGGGATCAGTCCCAAACGGTTCCATGCTTTGACTACCGCTTTTTCGACGTCGAGCCACGCCTGATATTTGGCCTGCATCGTCCATTTGTTTTTCATCTCTTCACGGGCGTAACGTTCTACCATGACTCTTCCTTATATGTTAAAATGCGCAGATCAAAACGGCGCTAAATAATATTTTTAGTCTATCCAACCCTCCCTTATAAAGGAATATATTTTGCCTTTCGTCGTTAAAAAGCTCCACGCTCCCACAAAACAAAAAGCGTTTCTCTTCCTGATGAAAGAGTTGGGCTATACCCAAAAAGAGGCGCAGCGTCTGATTGCAAAAGGAAGAGTGTTTGTCGAAGGCAATGTGATGGATAATCAAGCAGGGTTTGTGGAAGGGGATTTCGAGTTCGTCTGTTTTGAGCCGTTATCCAAAGGACTCACCCCGACGTTTGTCGCTAACGATTTCGCTATTTACGACAAACCAAGCGGCCTCATCGTCCATCCCCAGAACCGTTACACGCCCTACTCGCTCAACGACGAGATCAAGCACCGTTTCGGGCAGGATGCTAACATCACCCATCGGATCGACCAGGAGACGAGCGGTCTTGTTTTGGCCGCCCGTAACAAAACTAGTGAACGCGTTTTAAAGATGATGTTCGAAGAGCGAGAGATAACGAAACACTACCTGGCGTTAGTCAGAGGTAAGCTGGACCATCCCATTGACATACGAGAGCCGTTGCTGCGTCGTGAAGACCAAAGCAGTATCGTACGTATGATCGTCCGCGTTCATCCCGAAGGCAAACCCTCGCGCACGTTCATCACTCCACTGGAATATTTTCCCGACATCGACGCGACTCTTGTCGAAGCCTCACCACTCACCGGACGTCAGCACCAGATACGGGTCCATTTGTTTCACGTGAAACATCCGATCATCGGCGATCCGATTTACGGGCAGAATGAAACCGATGCGGTACGATTTCTGGATAAGGAGATGGGCGAGGAAGAGCGGTTTAAAAACACCGGGGCAACCCGGCTGCTATTGCATGCGTATTCGCTCGAATTCGAATACGGTTCCAACCCGTACCGCATCGTTTCGCGCGAAGATTTCGTCAGAGAATGTTTCGAAGCGATGAAACTTACTCCCCCCCTCTGATGTAACGCTGACGCTTTGCCTCTTTGATCTTTGAAACATCGACGAGGATATACCCGTCGATGCAGTTGTTGAAATCGGTATCGATCCCGAAATCCATAAATTCCACACCCCCTTCCTCGCACAATTCGCTGTATTGTTTGTAAAGGGTCGGAACCGACACATCGAACGACTTGAGATAATCCTTGAGCCGTTTGAAATCTTCCGCATAATCGTTACCGACGAAGAAATCGGCAAACTCCTGACGGACATAATCCGAGAGGCGGTAAGGGGAACGGGCCCGGACGCGATTATGAAACGAACCGAAATAGAGGGTGTAAAAATAAACGAGAGCTTCCTGGGCATGTTTGGGAAAACTCCCCGAAATGCTCACCGGTCCGTACATGTATTTGATCTGCGGGTTGTGACTCAGATACGCTCCTATCCCTTGCCAAAGATAATCGAGTGCACGGCTGCCCCAGTATTTGGGCTGGACAAAGCTGCGTCCCAGTTCGATGGCGTCGTCGAGGATCGGATCCATAGCATCGTCTATCTCACACAGTTCGTTCATGTACAATCCCTCTTTCCCGAGCCATGAAAGGATCCAGCCGCATTCACCGATCCGATAGGCACCTGCAATCTCAAGTGCCTCGTCATCCCACAAGACAAGATGATGGTAATAGCGGTCAAACTCATCCACATCACGCGCTTTTCCGCTCCCTTCGCCCACTTTTCGGAATGAGTATTCGCGAAGCCGCCCGATTTCGTTGATGATATTGGGAGCATTTTCCTGCTCGATCAGAACAATCTGTTTTCCGTCGCTGGTCATCCCCAGCAGCTCCCCGCATCGGAGTTCGCTGCGAATCTCCTGCCGCGATACGGGATGGGCAATCGACGACTCGGTCGGGTAGATCCCTTTTTTCCCTTTTGAAAGACGCAGGAGATGTTTACGGAACAAACGGGCATGCCGTTTCTCGCTGACGTGCAAGTCGTTCAATGCCTTATGGCTGACGACTTCCCCGATCACAAATTCAAAAACGCGGTTTCGCGCCGCAAACATTTCATGGCTCAACAGCAATGCGCCCAACGGTTTGTAGATCCACGATGCGGCATAAAACAGCGGAGTATTTCGGGCCTTGATAAAAACGGGGAGAATCGGTGCGGCATTACGTTTGGAAAATTTAACAAATCCACCTTTCCATTCCTTCTCTTTGATACCGAACAAACCGGCGCGCGACACTTCGCCCGAAGGGAAAAAAATTACCGCTTCCTCAGCCTGAAGCGCCTGATCGATCTGGCGAAGCGCATATTTCGAAAGTTTATCGTTGATGTTGTCCACCCCGATCAAGAACTCCTTGAGCTGCGGAATTGCTCCCAGCATTTTATTGGCGACAATTTTGACTTTTTTATCCTGCCGAACCGAACATACCATTTGGATCAGGCACAACGCGTCCAATGTTCCCAGAGGGTGATTGGCGACAATCACCACTTTTCCCATTGAAGGGATATTTTCGATTTGCCGATGGACCGTTTTGTACGAAACGTTCAAATGTTCCAAAACCGCCCCGATAAACTCGATCCCTTTTTTATCGTCGTGTTTAACCATAAACCGGTTGATCGATTTTTCATGCAGGAGCAAACGTAAAACTCCGATCAAACTTTTGGTGACGATTCCAGGATTTTCAAACAAACGCGGGTGCGTTTTTCGTAACATCATTTCTGCATTGACCATGTAATCCCTCTATAATATGGTAGATTGGTACAATGCTAGATAGTGTTAATTTCAGATTGATTACGTTTTGATTACGCGACTGTTACACCCATTTTGTCTACTATCCGAAAGATGTGATGTGAATAACTTTTACTAACAGCACCTTAATAATTTTTGAAAATAGGAAAATTTCTTGCAAAGCCCTGAAATAGGCACTTTCAGGCATTTAAAAGGTTATCGGTTTCAGATCTTTTTCAGATAAATTTTTTCTGAAACGAAAGAGTTTTTATGTCGTTTTCGGGAAGAAAATGCGAAGAGTTATTCACAAGAATGTCACAGTGTGAATATTACACATTTTGAAAAATTTTAGCAGTTTTGAAAAGTTTTCAGAATTGTCTCAGGTGCCTAACAGGGAAAAACACACTAACCGTTGCTTAATCAATTTGTGATACGTTCCAAACTTTGAAAATTCATTAACGATCTCTAAGACTCTTTGGATACACTTCTGAATCGGCGGCCTTCCTGGTGTGTCGGTCGCCTCTTATAAAGAATATCCTCACTTCTGCTTGTTTTTTTCGAGTTTGACCCGCTGCGCGTGGGTAATCGCTACGGCCATTGCGTCGGTAATGTCAAGCGGCTTGATCTCTTTCGTAATTCCCAAAATCTGTTTTACCATGAATGCCACCTGTTCTTTGGCCGCTTTGGCTTTTCCCGTCAGCGATTTTTTGACCTGTAGCGGCGTATATTCGGCAAACATCCCGTATTCTTGCAACAGTTTGAGCGATATCGCGCCGCGAAACTGGGCCAGTTTCAGAACAGTCTTGGGGTTGTGGGCATAAAAAATATCTTCCATCGCCACCTCGTCGATCGTGTGTGAAGCGAAAATCTGCTCTATCGCCTCGCACACCTGGGGTATCTGGTACTGCAGCGCTTCGCTTTTCATTTTAATCAGTCCCGCTTCGATCAGGCGTATTTTCTGCCCTTCGATTCTCACAATGGCGTATCCGCAGTTGCGTGTACCCGGATCGATTCCCAAAATCGTCATATTTTCTCCGTTCACAGGGGTGAATAAAAGATATTCACCCTTTCATTGAGCCTAATTATAGGGAAAAAAAGATATTATTCACATCTCTATTCACATCTCGGGGAAAACGATGAACTCTATCGGAAAACAAGTATTGAACGCACTGAAAAACGAAATCAGCGAAATCGATTACCAGCGTTACATCCGGCAGCTCGAATTCAACGAAAACGATTCCAAAAGCAATCTGGCCGTTTTTCACGCCCCCAATCCGCTGATCGCCAACTGGATCCGTACAAAGTTCGCCGATAAGATTTCCCATCTTTTCGAAATCAAAACCGGGGTTAGACCCGCCGTCTCGATCGTCGTTAAAACCTCAACCGCCGCAACTCCCCATAATGTCGCCGTTGCTGTCCCCTCAGAGCGCCCCAGCGGCGGATCGCTCCTCAATCCTTCCTATACGTTTCAAAACTTCGTTATCGGAGGATCGAACCAGTTTGCCTACATTTCGGCCAAAGCGGTGAGCGAAAAACCGGGGATCGTCTACAATCCCCTCTTCATCTACGGCGGCGTCGGGCTTGGAAAAACCCACCTGATGCAGGCGGTCGGGAACGTGATGCTCTCGGAAGGAAAGACCGTCATCTACACCTCGGTCGAACAGTTTCTGAACGATTTTCTCCGTCACCTCAACAATAAAACGATGGACCGTTTCAAAGACAAATACCGCAAATGCGACCTTCTTCTCATCGACGATATCCAGTTTTTGAGCGGTAAAAACCAACTGCAGGAAGAGTTTTTTCACACCTTCGAAGCGCTCCGGAACGAAAACAAGCAGATCATCATCACCTCGGACAAACATCCCAAAAAGATCGGTGGAATCGAAGAACGCCTCATCAGCCGTTTCGAATGGGGACTGGTCGCGGACATCCAGCCTCCCGAACTCGAGACGAAAATCGAAATCATCAAGAAAAAATGCGAAATCAACCGGGTCAAGCTCGACCGCGACGTTATCAATTACGTCGCGACGATCATCGAGAACAACACCCGCGAAATCGAAGGGATCCTCTCGAAACTCAACGCCTATTCCCAGCTCATGGGGGTGGACATCACCATCGAATTCGCCCGAAACGTCCTAAAAGAACAGATGGCCGAAAAACGGAGCAACATTACAATCGATCTTATCATGGATACCGTCGCCAAAGAGCTCAATGTCAAATCCAGCGAAATCCGCTCGAAAAGCCGTAACAGCAACATCGTCTATGCCCGCCGCATCGCCATCTACCTCTCCCGCTCCCTCACCCCCAACTCGATGCCGCAGCTGGCGCAGTACTTCGGGATGAAAGACCACACCGCCGTCAGCCATACAATGAAGAAAATCCAGGAGCTGATGAAAAACGACGAGGATTTCCGCATCAAGATCGAAGAGCTCTCCAATAAAGTCTCGACGGTAACCGACGAATAATTTGTGTTTGTCAACCCGTTTTAAAAAAGATATAATTCAAGATGTGAATCGATGTGAATGAAAACAATCCTTTTGATCACATCGGTTCATTCCCGAAAACAGGAGTTTGTGGAGCGTTTTCACACATTCACACCCCCTTATTACTAACTACTAGATACTGATGTTATAAATATAAAAAAGGAGCTTTGGATGAAAATTACCGTTGACAAACCGGTGCTCGAAAATATATTGCTGCATTTGCAGCCGTTTCTTGAAAAGAAAGACACTTCCCAAATCACCTCCCATATTCTCTTGAGCACGGACGGACGGACGTTATTCGCCAAAGCCACCGATTACGAGATCGGGCTCTCCATGCAAACCAATTCTTTGAACGTCGAAGAACCCGGCTCCGTAACCGCTAACGGTAAAAAACTCCTCGACATCGTCCGTATCCTCAAAGACGAAGAGATCGAACTCGAACTCGAACGTGATACGCTTCACATCCGTCAGAAACGTTCCAACTTCAAACTCCCTACCTACAAAAGCAGCGAGTTCCCTTCCTTCCCCTCAACGGAAAACAAACCCAATATTGCGGTAAATTCCCATATCCTGATTGAATCGCTTAAAAAAATCACCCCGGCTGCCGATACGAACAATCCGAAATTCGAACTCAACGGGGCTCTTATCGATATCCGTTCCAACCAGATCAATTTCGTCTCAACCGATACCAGACGTCTTGCCCTCGTTCACATTGACAGCCAAAGCGATCATGAACTCTCGATCATCGTTCCGAAAAAAGCGATCATCGAGATCCAGAAACTCTTTTCCGAAAACATCGAGATATACTACGACAACACCCATTTGATCATCAAATCCGAAGACTCTCTTTTCTTTACCAAACTGATCAACGGCAAATTCCCCGATTACACCCGTATCATCCCCAAAGAGTGCCAGCGGAGTATCACGTTGCCTAAAAGCGCGATCGTCACCGCGATCAAGCAGATCACGACCATTTCGAACGACCTGAAACTGACTTTCCAGAAAGACGCCATTTTGTTCGAAAGTCTCAGTGACGACAACATCGAAGCCAAAACAGCCGTCGAAATCGAAAACGGCTTCGACGTCCCTTTCATCCTCGCGATCAACAGCCGTTACATCCTCGATTTTCTCGGACAGATCAACACCCCCGATTTTATCCTCGAAGCCAATGAATCAAACCAGCCTTTCGTACTACGCGAAAACAACTTCAAAACGATCGTTATGCCGATCGTCATTTAAAAAATTTTCTTTCCCCCCCTTTTTTCTCCCCGTAAACGGGGAAAACCGTTATAAAACTTTCTTTTTAGTTTACCTGCGATAAAATAGAGCATTTAACACGCAACAGCGGGAGCAAACATGGAACACAACTACGGTGCCGGCAACATTAAAGTCCTCAAGGGGCTTGAAGCAGTTCGAAAACGACCCGGTATGTACATCGGTGACACGGGCCACCGGGGACTCCATCACCTCATTTACGAAGTTGTCGACAACTCGATCGACGAAGCGATGGCGGGCCATTGTGACACGATTTCGGTCACCCTCACCAAAAACGGCACGGCGATCGTAAGCGATAACGGCCGGGGTATTCCGACCGATATGCACCCGACTGAGGGAATTTCGGCGGCTACCGTCGTTTTGACCGTTCTGCACGCGGGGGGAAAATTCGACAAAGACACCTATAAAGTCTCCGGCGGTCTGCACGGGGTCGGGGTTTCGGTCGTTAACGCCCTCTCGTCTGACCTGAAAATGACGATTCACCGTGACGGGCAGATCCATGAACAGAATTTCAAATGCGGTATCCCCCAGGAACCGCTGGCCGTTACGGGAACAACCCGCAAACGGGGAACGACGATCGAATTTGCTCCCGATCCGTCGATCTTTACCGAAACGGTCATTTTCGATTACGACTACCTCGCCAAACGTTTCCGTGAGCTGGCTTACCTGAACCCGCGCATCACGATCGTTTTCAAAGACGAGCGCAACGGTGCTGAGAATACCTACCATTACGAAGGTGGGATCAGCCAGTTTGTCTCCGACGTCAACAAAAAAGAGGTGGTCGCGACCCCGTTTGCGTTCAGCGAACGGATCGAGGACATCGAGATGGATATCGCCCTGATGTACAATGACAGCTACGACGAAAAAACGTTTACGTTCGTCAATAACATCAACACTCCCAACGGCGGTACCCATGAAGCCGGTTTCCGCGCGGGATTGACGCGTGTCATCTCCAACTACAACAAACAAAACGGTAACGCCAAGGAAAAAGATGTCAACCTCAGCGGCGAGGACGTTGCCGAAGGGCTCATCTGCGTCGTCTCCGTCCGGGTTCCCGAACCGCAGTTCGAAGGGCAGACCAAGGGAAAACTCGGAAACACCTATGTCCGTCCTCTCGTGCAGAAAGTGACGTACGAAAAACTGACCAAATATTTTGAAGAGAACCCTATCCAGGCCAAGGCGATCGTCCAAAAGGCATTGATGGCGGCACGCGGACGTGAAGCGGCGAAAAAAGCGCGTGAACTCACCCGCCGTAAAGACGCGATGACCGTCGGAACCCTTCCCGGCAAACTCGCCGACTGTCAGAGCAAAGACCCCAGCATCAGCGAACTCTACCTCGTCGAGGGCGACTCTGCGGGCGGTTCGGCCAAACAGGGTCGCGATCGCGTCTTCCAGGCGATTTTGCCGTTGAAGGGTAAAATCCTCAACGTTGAAAAAGCGCGCCTGGACAAGATCCTTAAATCCGAAGAGATCACCAACATGATCACGGCGCTCGGATGCGGGATCGGTGAAGAGTTCAACGAAGAAAAACTCCGCTACCACAAAATCATCATCATGACCGACGCCGACGTCGACGGAAGCCATATCCAGACGCTGCTGCTGACGTTTTTCTTCCGTTATCTCCCCAAAATCGTCGAAAACGGCTACCTCTATCTGGCCCAGCCGCCGCTCTACCGCTACCAGAAAGGGAAAAAAGAGATCTACTTCAAAGACGATCGTGTTATGAACGCGTTTTTGATCGAGAACGGAATTCCCGCGCTGGAAGTCGAAAACATCGGCACCAACGATCTGATCAGCTTTTTCAAAATGGTCGATCATTACCGCAGTACCCTCGATGCCCTTGAACGCCGCTACGCGCTGGTCGATCTGATCCGTTATTTCATCGAAAATCCTGATATTATCGGGTTGGGAATGAACGAAATGTACGGGAAGGTTGAAGCGTTCCTGAGCGCTCAGGGAAATAACATTCTCAGTAAAAGCGTCAACGACGAGCAGATGCACCTGTTCGTCCAGACCAACGGCGGTCTGGAGGAGCTGATTATCAACGACGAACTCTTCGCATCCCCTTATTTTGCGGAAGCGACGTACGTTTACCGCAAAATTCAGGACTGGAATCTGCCGCTGGAGGGCGATCTGCTCGAAATGCTCAACCAGATCACCGATTACGCGAAAAAAGGCTCCTACATCCAGCGCTACAAAGGTCTTGGGGAGATGAATCCCGAGCAGCTGTGGGAAACGACCATGACGCCGGAGAACCGCGTACTGCTGCGGATCACCATCGAGGATGCCGAATCGGCGAGTGAAGCGTTCAACCTCTTCATGGGGGATGACGTCGAACCGCGCCGGAACTACATCGAAACCCACGCCAAAGACGTTAAACACCTGGATATCTGATCCTATATGACCTATACTGAGCAAAAAGAACGTTCCCACCGCTTCGTACTTGCATTGCGGATCGGGCTTCCCGTCTTTTTGCTCATCGTTCTGACCCTTTTTACCCTTCTGAGCAAATGGACCGAAACGATGTTCGAATCGTTTGTGCTGATGTCCATCACAATGCTCGTTTTCATTGTCTATTTTATTTTGTACCTGATTTACCAGAGCAGCCGCGAAAACATCACCGACCCGCTGACCCATACGTTTACCGCCGAGTATTTTTTCAAGTTTTTCGATAAAAACGTCCAAAAAGGGGTCCGGACACTCATGATGATCAGCGTCGAAAACCTGTGGTTTATCAACGAGCGTTACGGGATTAAAAACGGGGATGGGGCACTTGTTGACGTAGTGGAGAAGGTAAACCTGTTTTTCGCCGAAAAAGGGTTTCAGAAACTTCCGGTATGCCGATACCGCGGGGGGGTGTTTCTCCTATTGTTTCCGGGGGAAAAAGAGAATTATGTCCCGGTTTTGGAACTTTTTTTGAGCAAATACCAGAACTTTGTCCGCAACGAGATCGAAATACGCCTCGAAGCGGTAATGGCCGACACGCGGCTGACGAATGACGCCGAGCTGCTTGTCAGCCGTTTGTACGAGCTTCACAACGAACGGACGAAAATCGAAAAAGAAGAAGATTATCCGATCAACGAACTCGAAAAAGAGGTGGTCGATGCGCTCGAGGAAAAACGGTTCAGCATCGGGTTTTGGCCCATCGATACAGACGAAGGGGAACTATACGACACTGCCGTAAAAATGGTCGATTCCAAAGGAAAACTGATCCATCAGAGCCGGTACGTTCCGATTCTCAACCGTCTGAATCTCATGCGCGGATTCGAGAGCGCGATACTCGAGGAAATCGGAAGCCTGTGCGTCGATTCGAACAAACGCTTTGTTATCAGCGTATCCCCCACAACGCTCCGAAATCCCCATTTCTTCGAACACGCACTCACCCTTTTCGAGCGTCGCCCCGCTGCCCGAGGCGCGATAGTTTTGATGTTCGAGGAAAAAGAGTATTTTCACCAGATGGAGCGCTTTTCCCAGCAAGTCGCCCATTACCGCAAAGCGGGTTATAGAATCGGGCTGGATCGGCTGGGGGGATATCACACGACGATGCTTTATCTCAAAGAGCTCGATGTCGACGTCGCCCGTTTCGATCCCCTCTACAGCCGCCACATCCGGGAAGAAAAATATCAGAACCTTTTGCAGGGGCTTAACCTCGGCGCCCATCTGTGCGGCGTCAAAACCTGGATCTCCATGATCGAGGACGAAGAGGGTGACCGGATTGCGCGGTCGCTCAAAATCAACTACCGCCAGGGAAATTATCTCGGTAAAATTTTAACTACGAAAGACATTCAAGGATGACCATGAAATACGGAGAACAAATCGTCGAAAATTTCGACGTTGAAAAAGATTTTGAGATTTGGCCCAATCAGCACGAGCGTGATTATGTGATCAAGGTGACGCTGCCCGAGTTCACCTGCCTCTGCCCCCGCAGCGGATACCCTGATTTTGCGACGATTTACGTCGAATATACTCCCGACAAATGGGTGGCGGAACTCAAAGCGATCAAACTCTACATTAATTCGTTCAGAAACCGCCATATTTCGCACGAAAACAGTGCGAACGAGATCTATAGCGTCTTCGAACAGAAAATCGCTCCTAAGCGCTTAAAAGTGGTCGCCGATTTCTATCCGCGCGGAAATGTCCACACGGTCGTCGAGATCGACAGCGAAAAGATCGTAAAAGAAAAATAACCGGAAATAAAATTCCCGCTCGGGAAAAGAGAGGAAGGCGGGGATATTTAACCGAATTTTCCGGTGATGTATTCCTGCGTCAGTTTTTCTTTCGGGGTGACGAAGAGCTCTTCGGTATGCCCCAGCTCCACCAGTTCCCCCAGGTACATAAACCCCGTATAGTCACTTACCCGCGCCGCCTGCTGCATGTTGTGCGTAACGATGATGATGCTCACCCGCTCTTTGAGTTCGATGACCAGTTTTTCGATCCCCTGCGTCGAGATCGGATCAAGCGCGGAGGTGGGTTCGTCGAAAAGGAGCACTTCGGGCTCTACCGCGATCGCGCGGGCGATGCACAGCCGCTGTTGCTGACCGCCTGAGAGGCCGTTGGCGTCGTGTTTGAGACGGTCTTTGACCTCTTTCCACAGCGCCGCGTCCTGAAGAGCCTTTTCAACTCTTCCTTCCAGTTCACTTTTGTTTTTGATCCCCTGCAGTCGCATACCGTAGGCGACGTTGTCGAAAATCGACATCGGAAACGCCGTGGGTTTTTGGAAGATCATCCCGATTTTGGTCCGAAGATGGATCAGGTCTTCTTTGGGGGCGAGGATGTTGCGCCCTTCGAATTCGATCTCTCCGGCGTAGGTGTTACCGGGATAGAGATCGTGCATCCGGTTGAACGAGCGCAGCAACGTCGTTTTTCCGCACCCCGAAGGGCCGATCAGTGCCGTGACGGCATGTTTGGCGATCGGCATCGTGATTTTTTTGAGGCTGGGTGCGGATGCCCCTTTGTAGGTGAATTCGAAATCGCGCACGTGCAGCGCGCATTCGTCCTGGATATCGATGATGGAAGCCATAATTATTTCCTTTTCTTTCCGTAGAATAAGATCAGTCGTCCGAGGATATTAAGTCCCAGGATAAACATCGAGAGGATGAACGCCGCGGCCCATCCGAGCTGCTGCCAGTCCTCATAGGGGCTGATGGCGTAGTTGAAGATCGTGACCGTCAGCGACGGCATCGCCTCGTTGAGATCGGTAGTGAAAAAGTTGTCGTTGAACGACGTGAACAGCAGCGGTGCCGTTTCCCCGCCGACGCGGGCAATTCCCAGGAGTACCCCGGTGAGAATCCCCGCTTTGGCGCCTCGGTAGACGACGTCCATGATCACTTTGTATTTGGGCGCACCCAGTGCGAATGCCGCTTCGCGCAACGTCCCGGGGACGAGCTGAAGCATATCGTCGGTGGTCCGGAGGATAATGGGGATCATGATGATCCCCAGCGCGATCGCCCCGGCCCACGCGCTGAAATGCCCCATCGGCATGACGACGACGGCGTAAACGAACGCCCCGATGACGATCGAGGGAGCCGACATCATGATGTCGCTGATGTCGCGGATAGCATGGGCCAGACGCGAATTTTTGCCGTATTCGCTGAGGTAGGTCCCGGCCATGATCCCCAGCGGAACGCCGATCAGGGTGGCGAGACCGACGAGGATCAGCTGCCCGACGAGAGCGTGCTTGAGGCCGCTATCCTCATACCCCGGAGGGGCACCTTCCATCGTGAAGATGTTCCAGTTCAGGGCATTGATCCCGTTACTGACGAGAACATAGAGGATCCAGAACAAAAAGCCCAGCGCGACGACTGCGCTGAGACTCGATAGGGTCAGCGCGATGCGGTTGATCACGATCCGTTTTTGGGTAGCGGTCATTGGCCTTTCCTCACTTTACGCAAAAAGTAGAATTTCGCAACGGCGATGACGACGAAACTCATGACGAGCAGGGTCAGCGCCAGTCCGAAGAGGCTCGAGAAATAGAGCGATGAATCGGCCTCGGTAAACTCGTTGGCGAGTGTCACCGGGATCGACGTCGTCGGCGAGAGGATCGAGGTGGGGGTGTGGTGAACGTTCCCCATCACGAAGGTGACCGCCATCGTCTCCCCGATTGCCCGTCCCAGTGCCAGGATCAGCGAACCGATTATCCCCGCTTTAGCGTAAGGGATGATAATGTCTTTGATGACGTCCCACTGGGTTCCCCCCAGGGCGTAGGCCGACTCTTTGAGGATATCGGGGGTGGTGTTCATCGCATCGCGGGTGACGGCGGCCATGAACGGGAGGATCATGATCGAGAGGACGATTGCGGCGCTGAGGAGCCCGATCCCCATTCCGCCGAAGAGGTCGCGGATGATGGGGACGAAGTAAAAAAGGCCCCACATTCCGTAAATCACCGAGGGGATTGCGGCGAGGAGCTCGACGCTGACCCCGAAAAAACCCTTGATTTTGTCGTGGGCGATTTCGCTCAAAAAGATGGCGACGCCGATCGCGACGGGAATGGCGATCAGCATCGCCAGGAAGGTCGAAACGACCGAACCGAAAATCGCCGCATAGGCGCCGAATTTATCAACGTTCGGAGCCCATTCGTCTTTTGCGATGAAATCGAATCCGAAGGCCTGCATCGCTTCGGTCGAATGGTCGAAAAGGACGACGAAAATCCATGCGACGATGAAAAGGATCAGCAGGGCGCTGAAACGGGTCATGTTGTGAAAGATTTTATCGAGCATGCCTTGCCTTGAAAGGGGGTACCCCTGAAAAATGGAGGCAATTGTATTACACGATGGTTACAGCTCTGTTACGATTGTTTCGCGAGCCATTCGAGCGCTTCGGCGCGGGTGGCGATGTCGCGGTTGAGCTGGGCTTCGTACGCCTTGTCGAGAAGGAGTTTGAAGGTTTCGCCCGGTTCCATCCCCGCTTCGATCAGGTCGCGGCCCATCAGCAGCGGCGGGGGAGGTGCGTACAAGACACCCAGACACTCCGCCTTGTCGTGCAGCCATATCCCCGCTTCAAAGCAATCGGGGGTGTCGCCGACGAACGCGCGGCCGAAAAAATCGGCTTCGGCGACGCGGATAAGACGGTCGATGCACACCTCCGTGCTGAGACGGAGTATTTCCGAATCCGAAGCGTTCGAACGGCAGAGTTTGCGGGGCCATCCGTGGTATCGCACGAGGGGGAGAACCCCTTCGATGAGGGTTTTGTCCCCCGTGATTTTTTCCAGCCATTCCCGCGCGAGTTCCACCCCCTCTTCGGCGTGGCGCGGTGCATTGAGTTTGCCGTTTTGGACGAGGGTGGTGAGCGGTTTGCCGATATCGTGCAGCAAAACGGCGAACATCAAGATCAGGTCTTCGCGCTCCTCCCCCCTTCGCATCGTCGCCATGACGTCCACCGCCATCAGGGTATGGGTCCATACATCCCCTTCGGGATGGGAGAGGTAATCCTGAGGCGTCGAGTCGAACTGCTCCAACGGGGTAAAAAACGCGAGCCCGCCCATCTCTTTGAGGAGCTCCAGTCCCAGCGAGGGGCGGGGGCTGAGGAGGAGCAGTTTTTTGAACTCTTCGAATATCCGCTCTTTGGGGAGTTCTTCGAGGGCGCCTTGTGCGATCATGGCACTACACAGGTCTAGCAGTCCCGCGTCGCAGGAGAGCTCGAATCGGGCCGCAAACTGGACCGCCCTCAGGACCCTGAGCGGATCGTCGACGAAGGTTTCGGGATCGACGCAGCGCAGCCGTTTGGAAGCGAGGTCGCCGATTCCTCCGAATGGGTCGAGGAAACGCTTCTCGATGGGATCGTAGCCGATGGCATTGATCGTAAAATCACGCCGCCGCGCGGCGGTAGCGAAATCGATGTCGCTGTGCCAGGTGACGTCGAAGCCTTTGTGGCCGAAACCCCGTTTGGATTCGGTGCGGGGCGGGGAAAAATCGATTTTGTACTCCCCGAGCGAAAGTTTGAACACACCGAAGTTTTTGCCGACGAGGTTGAGTTTGCCGAACGGCCGGAGGAGGGTTTCGATCTGTTCGAGCGTCCTGACGTTATAGAGTTCGATATCGATATCGATATCGATGTCGGGATTGACGTTTCGGGCGAGGGCGTCGCGGACGAATCCTCCTACGAGGACCGGACGGATGCCCGCTTCCCAAAGGGTGCGGATCACTTCGTTCACGGGTTCGGGAAGGGGGATCATTTTTTCGGCTTTGCCGGTTTTTCGACGAGATGGCCGATCGGAAAGCCGAACGTCGAACCGATTCCGAGAGTGCTTTCGATGCTCAATACCGTGTCGTGGAGTTTGAGGATGTAACTGACGATCGAAAGCCCAAGCCCCATCGAATTGTCCCAGCGGTTTTTCTGGACGCGGTAGAACTTGGAGGTGATTTTGTCCAGTTCGGCGGGTGAAATTCCGATCCCCCTGTCGGTGACGGCGAGCGTTGTTTCGGTGAGGGTGAGCGTCACCTCCTCCTCGGAATATTTCAGGGCGTTGTCGACGAGATTGGTGATGACGAGCTCCATCATCGTTTTATCGGCAAACACCGTTTTCGAAATCCCGTGATAGACGATGCGCCGGTGGGGGTATTTCCCCTGGAGGATCGAAACCGTTTCGGCACACACTTCTTGCATGTCGAAGCTTGTCGGTTTGGCCTGAAGATCGTTGTTTTCGAGTTTGACCGAGAGGGCGAGACGGTCGAGCATCAGCGTCACGCGCTGCGTGTTGGCAAGGATCTTTTCGAGGAACTTCTGCCGTATTTTAGGATCGAGCCCGGGATCGTCCTGAAGGGTCTCGGCGTATCCCATGATCGCCGCGATAGGGTTTTTGAATTCGTGGCTGATCGCCGAGAGTATATCGTTTTGCTGTTTGTTGATAAGGCGCAGTTTGGCGGTGTGTTTGCGTTTTTGTTTGTCGCGGTTATGCAGTTTTTTGACGAGGTTTTTGAGCAACAGCGAAATCTGCAGGAATTCCCGGAAATACTCGGGTTTGAGGACCGCTTTGTAGTTTTTGGCCGATATTTCATCGAGATAGCGGGTAATCTGGACGATGTCGTAACGCGCTTTTTTGGAGATGTTATAGGCGATGGCAAGCGAGATGATCGTCAGGATCGCAAACGCGGCGAAAAATTTGATCCACAGCGCGTAGAAGTGGTCCATCACGCTTTTGAGGCTCATGGCGAGGCGGAAATAGAGCGTTTTGCCGGGGGTCGTTATTTTTTTGGCGATGTAGATGAAGTCGGTTTTGAGGGTATCGGAATAACGGATCGTCATCCCGTAAGGCTGACTCATCGAATGCATAACCTCGATCCGTCCAAGGTGGTTTTCCATCCCCCGTTTGTCGGTGTCACTTTCGGCGATTACGGTGCCGTCTTCGGCGATGACGGTGACCCTGTACCCTGTTTTAAGGGCAGTCTGTTTTGCCAATGCGTCGTAATCGGCAGTTGCGGCGACGGTATTTTCAAGAAGGGCGATGCTGCGTACAAGCTGGTTTTTCCCGTCTTCGATAATCATGTTTTTGAGGGTGAAAAAGCTTATGGCGGAGGCAACCGCCAGCGCGGCCACGAACAACCCCAGGACGTTCAGGAAAAATAGCTGGTGGATTTTTAGCACAGCGTGTATCCGACTCCCCGTACGGTTTTGATGTAGTCTTTGGTTTTATCCGGATCGATTTTCTCTTTGAGACGGTTGATCGCGACGTTGACCGTCCGCTCCTGGTACACTTCGTCGCCTCCCCAGACATGTTCGAGCAGGTAATCCCGATCAAGGACGACGTGCTGGTTGGCGATCAGTGCGTGGAGCAGGTCGAATTCGAGTTTGGTCAGCTCCACGGGCATGCCGTCAATCGTGAGGGTGCGCGCAGCGAGGTTGAGCGACATATCCCGATAGACGAGGGAGCCTTCCATCGAGAGCTTTTTGGTGCGGCGGAGGATCGCTTTGACCCTCAGCACGAGCTCTTTCATGCTGAAAGGTTTGGTGATGTAATCGTCGCCGCCGCGTTCGAACCCCTGTTCGATCTCTTCGTCCTTGTGCTTGGCGCTGACGAAGATGACGGGGGTCTGAACCCCTTTTTTGCGGAGCATTTCGACAAATTCGCTCCCCTCCGCCCCGGGAAGGTTGCGATCCATCAAGATCAGATCGACGTTCTCTTCTTCCAGCGCTTCGAGTACCCTTTTGGTGTTGAGAAACCCGATCGTCTCGAAACCCTCTTTGGCCAGATGGTATTCCATCAGCTCCAGAATGTCCTGTTCATCCTCGACGATCAGTATGAGCGCGTCCACGTATCGGCTCCTCATGGGTTTAGTTGTAGATGTGCAGCTCTCCGCCTTTTTGCGCGTAGAGAAGCAGTGCGGCGATATTGACGGCACGGTCGCCCGAACGCTCCAGTTTGCGAAGGGTTCCGAGCACCTTGACGTATTCGACCGAGAGTTCGCCCGAGGTGATGATGAGGGTCAGCAGCTCTTTTTCCATGATGGAAAAAAGATCGTCGTTTTTAGACTCTTCGACCATCACTTTGCGGTAGAGTTCCTCGGCATCGCAAAGCTCGCGGGATTCCAGACACTCGTAAATGTATTGTAGCGCATTGAGGGTCGTTTTGTGCAACTGGATCATCGCGCCGGTGAGGACGCTAAGATCACATTCTCCCGCGCAATGTTCCTGTAGACGGCGGGCGTATTTGCGCATTCCGTCGCCGATCCGGTCGAGTTCGTTGGTCATTTTCAGATACGCCACGAGCAGCCGCAGTTCGTCGGCCTCCGGGCCGAAGAGGGCAAACGTCTTGATGATTTCGTTATCGATCCGGTTTGCGTCGCTCTGGAGATTTTTAAGATGGTTGCGCGCGCTTTCGTAGAGGGCGGTATCGCCGTTTTCGAAAGCGTGAAGCGTCTCTTCGCTGGTGCGGATGATTTGCAGCAGCAGCTCCGAGATCATCGAACGGATTTCGCTGAGTTTGTTTTCGTAGCGTGGTAACATGGCTGGCCTTTGGACAGGAATTGGTGCGCGATTGTAACTTTTGTTTATAACAGGGCGATTACAAAACCAAGCGGTGTTTGTAATCTTTTCGTTATATCGGCCCAATACAATGGCGGCATCAAAACACCAAGGATATCAAGATGCTAACGAAAGCTACCAAAGGTTTAGTCATTGCGGCTATCGCTGCGACGTCAATGATCGCTGCGGATAAAATCAGCGGCGCGGGGGCTACGTTCCCGGCTCCGTGTTATTACGATTGGGCGTACAGTTACCAAAAAGCGACCAAAACACGCGTCAACTATCAGGCGATCGGATCGGGCGGGGGGATCAAACAGGTCTCCGAGCGTATCGTTGATTTCGGCGGAACCGATGCGCCGATGACGCCCAAAGAGCTTGCAAGCGCGAAACTGCTTCAGTTCCCGGCCGTAATCGGATCGATCGTCGTGGCACACAACCTTCCTGGTGTGGCGGACGAAAAACTGAAACTCAAAAACAGCGTCGTCGCCGATATTTTCGCAGGCAAAATCACGATGTGGAACGATCCTGCTATTGCTGCGGATAACGCGGGCGTCAAACTTCCGAATCAGAAAATCATCGTAGTCCACCGTTCCGACGGATCGGGAACGACCCATGTATTCACCGACTACCTGAGCGAAGCGTCCAAAATGTGGAAAAGCCAGTTCGGCGTCGGTAAGGCGATCGGCTGGAAAACCGGCGTCGGCGGCAAAGGGAACGAAGGGGTGACCAACCTCATCAAGCAGACGCCGTATTCGATCGGTTACATCGAAAACGCCTATAAAGAGAAAAACAACCTTGCGGCGGCGACGCTTCAAACGGCTGAGGGCAAATGGGTCAGCGCGACTCTCCCGAATTTCCAGAACGCGGTCAAACAGGCCAAATGGAGCAAAAAAGACCACTTTTACAGCTCGCTGGTCATGCAGGACAATGCCTACCCCATCGTGGCGGCAACGTTCATCCTGATGCCAAAAGAGAAAGCCGAATCAAACGAAGAAGTGATCAAATTCTTTGACCATTCATTCCGCAACGGCGACAAAGCGGCTCAGAAACTCGGATATATCCCCCTTCCGGTCGAGACGACGAATCTTGTCCGCCAGTATTGGGCCGAAAACAAATAACCACCCTTATCCTTCCCCCTCTGCGGGGTCGGGACCCCTAAGCGCGCCGAGGCGTTTTTAGGGGTGCCGGCAGCCGGCACATCCGTCTCATTCTCCTTCACTTAAGTTTTTCGGGCCGTCCCTGCGTATGCGTTCGGCCCGTGTTTGCCCTCCGTTTCCCCGTTTGTAACCGTTTGGCAATGTAACATCCGTGTAATCTGATTTTTCTACAATGACGCCACCAAACAATACAGGAGTGATTCACATGAAAAAAGTTGCGTTATCTGCCCTTGCTGCGGCGATGATGAGCGGTGTTGCCTACGCGGACACGTTGACTCTCTACACAGATCCCAAAACGGGTCAGGTATTTACCACAGCCGGTGAAGGGCGCGTAGAGATGGGCGATTTTATCAGCGCCAAAGACGTTGACATGCAGTTGCGTGACCAGGAGTCGAAACTCTCTGAGTACCAGGACAAACAAAGCAAATACGTGAACGTTAAATCGAAAGCGAAAACGCTTGAATTCAGCGGGACTCATTACTTCGGTTATACGAATGCACGTCCTGATAACGTAACAGGTGCGGCTGCTACCTATCCTGCGAATTCGGGTGGATTTGAACTTCGTCGTAACTATGTACAGGTTAAAGGGTACTTCAACGATAAAGACTACTGGCGTGTAACGTTCGATGCAACAAAAGAGCTGACACAGGGTGAAGATAGCGGTTCTGATAACCATGGTTATGCTTCAGCGTTTGTTAAATATGCTTATCTCTACCTGGATAAAGTCCTTCCGTACACAGGTGTCGAATTCGGTATTGCACACCGTCCGTGGATCGACTACGAAGAGCACAACGGTTGGTACTACCGTTCGTTCAACAAAGTCGTTTTGGAAGAGAAAGGGACAGGAACCGAAGCGGGTGTCGACCTTGTTAACTCGGCGGACCTCGGGGTGAATTTCAAAACGAAAACCGATATGTTCAGCTCGGAGATCGGTATCTTCAACGGTGAGGGTTACCACGCGGATAAAGGTGGTGCAAACCAGGAAAATGATGAAAAACTTTCACTTGAATGGCGTTTGACAGGTCACCTGATCGGCAGCGGCGAAAAAGTGGGTAAAAACGATCGTACGAAAGATACCTACGCGCATATCTCGACATACGGTTTGATTTCAAAAAATCACAAAGACGATTCTGCAACACTGGATCAAACGTCTACAAGTACAACCGATCCTTTGAAAGTGGAATACGATCGTAGTTTTTACGGGATTCACGCGGTGTACAACCAGCCAGAATTCCTGATTGCAGCACAATATGCGATTGCCAAAGATGATATTCAAGATCCTACAAAATTCACAGGTGCGGTTAAATTCACAGAACGCAATTACGATGTATGGTCAGTCAATGCCGAATTCCGCCCATTCCAAGATTGGACAGTTATCGGACGTTACGATGATTACAAAATCGAACACGAAAGTACTAATCAGCCGACTTATACAGCGGTTGAAGGTAATAAAATTATTGCCGCATTGGCGTATAAATACAATAAAAACGTGAGTTTCATCGGTTCGGCCAAATTCATCGATGAAGATAGAAAAACGTATACCAATGCAGTTGCGGCAGATGAATCCAAAGACGTTTACATGTTCACGACCGAAGTGAAATGGTAATCGGCTGAATTCTCTTTTCTCCCCCTTCCCCTCCCGGGAAGGAGACAAATCCTCTATTTATGCTACAATCTCCCAAACACACTTAACGGACGACGTTTATGCAAACACCGCTGGTTCTGACGCTTCTGGGATTATTGTTTTTATTGATTACGCTGGTATTTTTGTACGTTTGGCTGGGGCGATCCCCCAAAACAGAGCGTACCGTCCACACGATTGAGACGTTCGAAACGCTCAGCGCCGTTATCCTGAACCGTTCGGCCAGCCGTGCCGAATTGCACCGTGCGGTGGGGATCTTGCTGGAGCGTTTCGCGACGATCAACGCTCATACCCTTCCCGCATACGAGCGCCTTATGGAATCGTTGTGCGTCCATCCCGGAGCCGATTCCAAAATCGTCCTCAGATTCGAAAAGACCCTGCGGCGGGTCAACCCCAAATACGATCATCAGATCGAACACGCTCTTCGTCTGGGACTCCAGGCGCGCGGATAGCCCTTAGCGGATTTTGTACCCTATCGGGACGGTAATCCGAACGCTTTTTTGCGGTTTGGGAAATTCCGAAGCGGAGGTTTCGATAAGGTCGCAGGCGGCATCGTCGAGCATCTCGAACCCCGAACTCTGCGTCACCGACACCGACCCTACTTCCCGTGCGGGGGTCAGGGTGAACGACACTTTCACCTCCCCCTGCTGTTTGAGCCGAAGGGCATTTTTCGGGTATTTGAGCCGCTCGGCGAGAATGGATCGGATTTTCGCGATATTCTCTTCCTCGTATTTTTCTTCCGCCGGAGGGGGAGGAGGCGCGGCTTTTATCTCCTGGCGCGGTGCGGGGGCTACAAGCGGTGCGGGTGCCGGGACGGCGAGGGGTGTCGGCTGGAGCGGTTTCGATACCGCCGGAACCGTTGCGCTCACCGGTTTGGCGGCAATCGCAGGTTTTGCTATGGGCTGCGCGGGGACTGTGGCTGTTTCTTTCCGCTTTGGCTGGGGGGGAAGGGGTGTTTGGGGATCAGCCGGCGGTGTTTCGGCAGATTGGATAGGGGCATAAGATGAGAGTGTCACCGCCAGCCGGGTTTCGGTCAGCGGAGGTTTTTGAAAAATCTGGTATGCGCCCCATCCCGCAGCGGCAATCAGCAGGTGGATTGCCAGGGAAGCGCCGAACGAACGGAAACGGTGCACGGCGTTTTAGAGTTTGACTTCGACTTTTGAAGACGCGCGGAGCGTTTCGGTCGTTTTGTTCATCTGCGCTTTGAACTTTTCGATTTTGATAAAGTTCATAATGTCGTTTTTGACTTTGTCGTAAGGCACTTTTTTACCGTCTTGTTTCATTTTGTCGGCATTGGCGTCGTAGAACGTTTTGGCCTCTTTGTCGGTGACCGAAATTTTGCGCATCTGCTGTTTCATCCACATGTCGACGGCCAGATCGTCTTTAAGTGCGGCGTATTGGGCTTTGAACGCCGGGGTATTCTGAATACCGCTTTTTTTCACCTGGTTTTTGATGAGCGCTTGGTTGATGAGCTGATCGACGACCTGGCGTTTCATTTTCGGGTCGAGTTTTTCAAAGTTCATTCCGGGCATCGCTTTGGAAACGAACGCGTTCGCGTCCGATGAGGTGATGGGCTGCCCGTTGACGATGGCGAGCGTGGCGGGAGCCGCCAGGGCGAGAGTGGCTGAACACAAAACGGTTGCGAGAACGATCGAAGGTTTGAACGGCATGGGAACCCTTTTTGGATAATGATCCGTTATTATAATGGGGAGTTGCCTCCAAAAAGATTAACGGACCGAAATTTGGTTCAAGGGCGCATGCAGCTGCGATGGTAGCTGTTAAGGAGACAGGTGTTGAGTTCCCGGTCGGACAGATCAAGCTGCAAGATCAGGTTCCCGATCCGCGGAAGGTCGTTTTTCTCCACCGCGATTGCCAGCTCCAGCAGCCGTCCGAGTTCCCCTTTTCCGTGCAGCAGCGCCTCACTGATCGTTTTGTCGACTTTCATCTGTGCCAGGAGCTCTTCGTAATCTCCCTCGAACATCAGCCGGGCGCTGGAGAGTATCCCCGTCATGTAGGCGACGTCGGCGAAGTGGACCGACCGTTTCAGGGTGTAGGCGAGTTCTTCCATCAGGTACGCGCGCTGGAGCGCTTGGGAGGTGACCTCTTTGGTTTTGGCGTTTTCTTCGGGCGTTCCGTTCTCCCCGTCGGCGTAAAACATCAGTTCCAGCCAGCATGAGAGCCGCTTGCGCCCCAGCAGCAGCAATGCCTGTTCGACAGACGAAACGGCGTCCTGGGGTATCTCTTCGTTTTGTTTGATCAGTTTGAGCAGGTTGATGGTAAGGTAGGGGGATGTGTTGAACTTCGAGAGGATCTCCTCGAGAGGGGCATTCGTTTTAAGCAGGTAGATCAGGTCGAGCAGCAACGACGCGTCGGGATCGAAATTCTCTTTTTTGAGCAGGTCGGGAGCGCAGAAGTAGTACCCTTGAAAATAATCGAACCCGTACGTTTCGGCTTTTTTCAGCGCGGCTTCGTCTTCGATCTTTTCGGCGATAAACGTCAGGCGGTGCGTTTTGAGTTTCGAGAGGGTTTGCTCGGGTGCGTTCAGTGCGGCGATATCGATTTTGACGTAATCGATGTAAGGCAGAAGCGACGTGACGCGGGCCATGAAATCGGTACAGTCGGTTCCGGGGGTGTAATGGTTGAGGGCGAAACGGTACCCTTTGGCGTGCAGTTCCGCGATCCGCTCGACGAGCGCGTCGTTGATCCGGGACGATTCGAGGATTTCGAGCACGAACGAACGGGGCGGGACCGTCAGGACGATTTTGTCCATGATGACCGTGTCGTCGACCTTGATAAACGCGATTCGGCCGTTAGTGAGCGTTTGAAGCCCCACGTAGTTGAGGGTATTGACCAAAACGCGTGCGGTGGCGTGCAGATTGCTCGAAACGTGCGCCGTATTGTCATGTGTGTCGCGATAAAGGAGTTCGTAGGCAAAAACCTGCCCGTCCCGATCGAAAATGGGCTGATGCGCCAAATATACCGAAAGTTCCATACTGCCTTCCTTTGTCAACGCTCTTCATCCCATTATAACGGCTATTAATAAAAAATTCAATTTTATAAACTTCCCATGTTTCGCTCATGCTTGGCAAAGCGTACAGTAATAATCCCTTTGATAAACTCAGAGTATTTTAAATTGTCGGAAGAGGGGCATAGGTAATGAGAAAAACTACATTAAGTGTTTTGGCGGCAGTCATTTTGGGGAGTGCATTGGAGGCGGCAGGAACCAATGAAACGCTGGCAATCATAGGAGACGATTTAAAAACAGGAATGTCATACAAAAACATCCGATACGATTTCGGCGGTAAAAAAAGTATGTACTTCAACACCAATTTCAACAAGGAATTAATAACTTACATAAAGCCGGACAATTATTTTTGGAACAAAGAAAAGCTCGATGGGCAAATGCACCAAAAACTTAATTTTCCGGACACCAGTAATTATGCTTGGTTGGAAAGAGTGAATATAGCTGATGAATTTCATTTCTCGAAAATAAAAGATACAGACAATAAGTATTTTCTCGTAATCGACGGCGGCGCGTGTGTAGGCGATTATTGTATGCAGGATGAGAATATTATTTCTGCCGTTATTCCTAAGCGATTTAAAATCGAAGCGTATGAAGCCTATGAAACGCATGATAACAGCAAGTACGATTATAATAAAAACGCGACTGTAAAAATTATGGACAATACAATTACTTTTTATGCAAAAAACATGAAAGGCGCCTATTTAAAGCTTTGGCTTGAAGATACCTCAAGTGTCTCCCAGATGTATAAAGATGTATCCTCTTCATTAGAACAATTTGAGGACATTACGGTATCTGCATCCGAGACTGAAACAACTATTTCAATGCCAATGGATAATGTATTCGATAGCGGGAAAGCTGTTGCCAAACCTATCGGAAAGGAATGGTTAAGGGCTCTTGTAGAGGCTATCCGAGACAAGCACTTCAAAGAAATCAGGGTTGAAGGTCACACAGACAATACGCCGATAAAAGGAACATATCCGTCTAACTGGGAATTGTCCACGGCAAGAGCGTCCGATGCCGTAAGATTTATGATCGCCAACGGTATCGAAGCCGATAAAATAGCCGCGGTAGGATATGCCGATACCCGCCCCGTAGCTGATAACGATTCGAAAGAGAACAAAGCCAAAAACAGACGGATTGAAATCAGAATTGTCGGAAACCCTGATAATGCAGAGCCTTCGGGAGCAGAGCCGGAAAAAACCGAGACTAAAGTAGAGCCTTTGACGGTAGAAACGAAAAAAGCGGCAAATGCCGATGAATGTGATGCGCTTGGCGGAAAATGGCAGTGGAACGGAACTATTAACGATATGGAATGTGTGTAGAATGAGTACTGTGTTATAGCTGATTGTTGATTGGATGGAGGATGGTGGACCCTAGCGGGATCGAACCGCTGACCTCGTCGCTGCCAGCGACGCGCTCTCCCAGCTGAGCTAAGGGCCCAAAGTTTTGGAACGGAAATTATAGAGCGTGCATCCTAAAATGTCAATAGGGAGCCAAAAAACGCTCGATGTGTAAAGTTTTCAACGCGTTGTGCCGATATAAGCGGTATGAAAAAGTTAGCCCTTACAATCATCCTCGGTGTCACAGGCGTAGCGTTGAACGCTCAGGAATATACGATCCAGACGATCAGCGCCAAAAAAGAAGCTTCCATCACTCCCGCTTTCGAAAAGAAAGTACATAAAAGCGCTTTGCAAAGCGTCAAGAAAAAAGAGGGAATCTGCAACGTTGTGACGGTGGGACGTTACGACAGTGTCAAAAAAGCGCGCGCGGACCTGGCTAAAGCCAAAGCGATCGCCAAAGACGCCTTTGTCCGTCCGATCGAGCGGAACGTACCCAAATCGTGTGAGAGCGCAAGCGCGGCGAAAACCGACCAAGAATCTCCGGCCAAAGAGAGCGTTGCCGCAGTGGCGCATACCACCACAGCCCCGGCAACTATCGAAAAACCCAAGGAGGCGGTCGCAGCCGCTCCCGTTGCGGCCCCGCATCCGGTTGCCCCGGTCGTCCAGGAAACCCCGAAAACGGTTTCAACCGCGACAGTGCGTCCGACCGTTGTGGTATATGATCGCAATCTCGCCCGAAAAAGCGATATTCACGACGCGATCGAATACTACAAAACCTCTCCCTACCACACCTTCAAGCCCGTGGCGATGCAGAGCCGTTAAGGCTCTTTGTTAAGGGCGCTGTACAGACAGTCCAGATCGATTCCCAACTCGTTTTTTGCCGCCGCGTGAAGCTTCTCTAGCAGTTCGAGGGGGGTTTCCCCGTCGGCGGGATAACACACGGCGGCCGAGGGGACGGCGGTCGCGAACCGCTCATTTACCATTTTTTTGACGATGCCGGTCCCGTAGCGGTCGGTGTAGGGCATCACCACGAAGTAGTGGTGGTCGTAATGGACGAGTGAATCGGAGGTCCGTAGCAGCGTCCCCAGCGTCGGCTCGACCGATTCGGGGATCACCTCTGAAAAATCGAACAGCATCACCGCAAAACTTTCCGACCGGTTTTCGTTGAGCCTGTCGGCAAGCCCGATATTGAGCTCCACCAGCGCCGTAAAATCATAAAACGCAAACATAACTCCCGCCATACTGACTCCTTGGACAAAATCTCAAAACAGTATAACGTAAGTTTGGATTTACAGCGGCAAATCGAAAAAATAGGCCAGCCCGTAATAGATGCTGTAAAGACCGTAGATCAAAATGGCCGATGCGGCGATGCGGTTCATCGTCTGGCGAAACGCGATCTCTTTGAAAAAACTGACCGACTGCCCGAGCGCGAGGAGGGTGGGAACGGTAGCGAGGCCGAATGCCGCCATGATCAGACCCCCGTCGATAACCGAAGCGGAGGCTGCGGCTTTGGCGGCGAAAAAGAAGACGAAACCGCAGGGAAAAAAGCCGTTCATCACCCCGAGGGCGAAAAAGCTGCCGACGCCTTTGCTTTTGATAAGGCGGGAAAAAAGGGCTTTGAAGAGAGAATTGGAGGAGAAACCGCGCTCCAGGGCGTGGATAAGCGACGAGACGCCGAACATCCCCAGTGCGGTGACGACCATGACGGCCCCGGCGAAAATGAACAGGGCCCCGTGCATCTCCATCGTAAAGCTCAACAAGGCTCCAAGCGCCCCGAAAAGCATCCCCAGAACGACATAGGAACTCACTCGCCCCAGATTGTAGGCGCCGTGGCGGATCAGTTGGGCGACACGCGACATCGACGCATCGATTTTGGTCGAGCTGTAGGCGACGATAAACCCCCCGCACATCCCGATGCAATGACCGAAACTTCCTGCAAAGGCGATTGAGACGATCAGCCACCATTCGATACCGTTCATAAGTCACCCTTTTAAAAAATATCAGCATACTAAATGATTTTCGTTACAACAGTGTTAACACTTAACGAAAATTTAACAGTTCTATGAAACAATAGCATGAAAACACTAAAAGGATAAACGATGAAAAAAGTTCTTCTCTCCCTTGCGGCGCTTGTGGCGGTGGCCGGTGCCGATCAGCTGGTCAAGCTCAACGTAAGCGGCATGACCTGCCCCGCGTGCGTCAAAAACGTTAAAGAATCCCTCTCCGAAGTAAAAGGGGTTAAAGAGAGCAGCGTTTATCTCAAAGAGGGGCGCGCGGAGGTCAAAGCGGCCGAGGGGACCAAGCCCGAAGCGATGTGCGACGCGATCAAGCAGGCGGGATACGGCTGTAAAGTCGTCAAATAAAGCGGCTTGCGTTACGTGCGCCCTTAGCCGCACTAACGCATCCTTAGATCATATACTTCTGCGCATCGTTGCGCGTCAGGGTGCTAACGGCCGTTAGTACTTCATCCCCGAAACGGAGCGTCTGCTCCCCTTCAAATCCCGCTTTGCAGTATGCCAGCATGAGTTTTGCCGCCAATTCGCGGTCGTTCGCACTGGCCGTTTTCGAAATAAGGGCGTGCGGGCCGATCAGATCGGTCGTCACGTGAAGGTATTTGGGATTGTCGATCCCCTCGAGCACGGCGTTGTCTTCGGCGTGACGTCCGACAATCAGTTTGGCACCCTCCGGAAGGCGCAGCTGGCGGCCGTATTTGAGCGTCGGGATATCTTCGACGCTAAAGGTGTCGTGGGAGATAAAATCACGGATTTTGCGGGCAAAATGCTCATCGGTGAGCAGGCACCCTCCGCCGGGGGACTCGTAGTCTTTGAGTCCGAACGTTTCGGCCAGCTCCATTTGCCGGTCGCGGTTGCGTCCGACGATCCCCTCGAGTTTTTCGCGGTCAATCCATCCTTCCAGTTCCGGGATCGTCGGTTCGAGTGCCTTGGCCGACATCGGGCGCAGGAGCAGCCCTTCGCAGTTGCTCTGGTTGAGGACGATCGCCAGGGCCTCTTTGTTCTGGCTCATCGGACGCTGTCCCAGCACTTCCCCGCTAATGAGAAAGCTCGCTCCCCATTCCCCCATCAGCCGTTTGGCGACTTCGAACATTTTGGCATGGCAGTCGATGCAGGGGTTGAAATGTTTGCCGTAACCGTGTTTGGGGGTAAAGAGAACCTCACGGAGGTATTCGTCGCGGATGTCGACGCTCCGAAATTCGGCCCCCACCTGCGCACACATATTCTGCATGTGCGCGAGGCGGTCTTTGGTCGATCCGAATCCGGTGTTGATGTTGCAGGCGATCACTTCGATCCCCTGGTCGATGATCAGTTTCATTGCGAGCGTCGAATCGAGGCCGCCGCTGAAGAGGGCGATTGCTTTCATTATGGTGTCCCTTTATCCTAACGGAACGAGTTCGCCCCGTTTGAGGCGTTCGATTTTGTCCCGGTATTGACGTATTAAATACGATTTTTGGTCGAATGATACCGTATTTTGGGTGGTGACTTTTTTGAGTTCCCGGTTGTAGTGGGTTATTAAGAACGTTATAAGTTCTTGCTTGAGCCCTTCGTCCCCCTCGAATACCCGAATCCGCTCATCCATCAACAGGGCGCTCAGCCGAGGGTCCTCGCCGTTCCCCCGCAGTGCCGCTTCGAACTCGTCCGCATGATACTGGAGCAGCCCGGGCTCGACGAAATCAAGGAGCGCATCGATGATGTGAGGACGTTCCAGTACTGTTTTGATGAGGCTGAGTTCCCATACGTCGTGATGTGAAAAATTGATCGGCTGTACCGCCGCGTTTTTCCCCTGACCGATCCGGATCAGCGAAGGGGATACCCCAAGACGGGATGCGACGAAAGGGCGGTACTCTTCCTGGAGGAGGGGGGAGAGCGTTTTGAGAAAAGCGACCGACTCGTGCAGCGCCCCCTCTTTGGCTTTCGGATCGCGCAGGTCGTAGGTACTGATCGTTTCGGTGACGACGAATTCGATAAAAGGGATCGGATGGCGTAACAGCCCCCCAAGCGCTTCGATTTCGCCGTTTTTGACCATGTCGGCGGGGTCAAGCCCTCCCTCGAACAGTACGACGCCGCCGTCGAAACCCCCCGCACTTAAAAGTTTCGATGCCTTCAGCGCTGCCGCGCGTCCCGCTTTGTCGCCGTCGTAGGCGAGCAGCACTTTGGGTTCGCCCTTGCGCAACAGCGGGAGATGCTCCGCAGTCAGCGCCGTTCCCAGCGTCGCCACGGCCTGCGTAAAACCGGCCTGATGCAGCATCACCACGTCGAGATACCCCTCTGTGACGATGATCTCGCGACGGCGGAAGACGGTGTCCCGGGCGAGATGGTAGGCGTAAAGGAGACGGGATTTGTTGAACAGGTTCGTCTGGGGGGAGTTGACGTATTTGGCCTGATGACCCGTAATGGTCCGCCCCCCGAATCCTACGAGGGCTCCGCCGGGAGCATAGATCGGGAAAGTTATCCGCTCGATGAAGCGGGCGAAGAGACGTCCGTCTTCCCCCCTCCCCAATGCGCCAAGCTCGATCGCTTCGGCGGTGCTCAGTTTGCGTTGTTCCAGGAAACGGATCGTATCGAAAGAAGCGGGAGCGTACCCGATCCCGAAGCGCTCGAGGCTGGAAGCATAGATCCCCCGCTCATGCAGGTATTCCTGCGCCGTGCGGTTTTGCTCGAGCAGCTTCTGGTACCATTCGTTGAGGGTTTCGAGGAGGTTGGAGCGTTTTTTCTGCGAGTTTCCACCTTCGTAGTGGAGGGTGAAATTGATCGAGGCGGCCAGTTTCTCGATCGCTTCGGGATACGAGAGTTTGTCATACTCCATGACGAATTTGATCGCGTCGCCGTGAACGCCGCAGCCGAAGCAGTGGTAGCTCCCGCGCGCGGGATTGACGACGAAACTGGGGGACTTTTCCTCGTGAAACGGGCAAGGGGCTTTGAAGCTCGAGCCCGCACGTTTGAGTTCGACATAGGAACCGACGACGTCGACGATGTCGAGTCTCGCTTTGAGGGCGTCAATGGAGTCTTGGGCAATCATGGAACTATTTTATCGAAACCCTGCTTTGGTTTCGCATGGACAGGCAGGGGCTCAGGCCGTTTTGAACTGCCCGAGCTGCGTGAAGAGTGCATCGGCCGAGGATGCGATCGATCCGACGATAGCGGAGAGCTCCTTCATCGACGCGTCGTTGGCGGACGAAAGGGATGCGAGCGATTCCATTTGCGCGAGCATCGACTCGATGTGTTCGGCGATCGTTCGGGAATTTTCGACGCTTTGGCCGGTAAGGATATCGGTTTTTTCCATTGCGCCGACGCTCTCGTCGATGTCCCGGTCGACCCGTTCGGAGAGGGTGGCCAGATGGTGCATCGCTTCTGTGTTGCGGTGCATCTGTTCGGTAGCGTCCGAGATGCTTTGGACGATGACGTTGATCGTGGCGTTGATCTCGACCAGGCTGTGTTGTGTTTTTTCGGCCAGTTGGCGTACCTCGTCGGCAACGACGGCGAATCCCCGCCCGTGTTCCCCCGCCCGTGCCGCTTCGATCGCGGCATTGAGTGCGAGCAGATTGGTCTGATCGGCGATATCGCCGATAACGGAGAGAATTTTTTGAACCTGGGACGCTTCGCCGTTGAGCTGGTCGAGTTTGGAACGAAGTTCGGCTTCGAGTTCGGTGCTGTGTGAAATGGTATCGAGCAATACGGAAAGTTCCTGCCGCCCGTGCAGGAGTTTTGAGAGAGCCTGAGTCATCGATTCCGAGGCGTGCGTGAAGTTTTCGACCCCCTCGTCAACGATTCGCTGTACCGACCGTGCTTTTTCCGATGAGGCGTCGGTGATGACGCGGCTGTCGTAGACCCGCCTGGTCAGTTCGGTATTGATGGTATCGAGTTCGCGGGCCGCCCCGAGATTGGCGGAGGCGATCTCTTTGGAATGGGAGATGGAACGCTCGATTTCGGCGATAAAATGGTTGAGGTTGAACATCATGGTACCCGTTTCGTCGCGCGTGTTCCCCCTAAACCTTTTTGTAAGATTGAACAGATCAGTTTTTAGCCCGTCGGTGAGGGTTTGTACCGGTCGGCTCACCTGCGAGACGAGCAGGGCGACGTTGACTGCCGAAACGGCGGTCCCGATCAGCGCCACGACGATATTTTTGCTGAGCATGTCGCTCAGCGAGAGGTCGGGTGAAGAGAAGAGAAGAATCGCGTTGAGCAGTACCAGAAGGGTGATGTTCCCGACCATCGTCGTAAATACCGCGAGAACCATTTTCCGGCCGAAAGACAAAAACGGGCTGCGCTCGTCGAGAGGAACCGAAGCGACCCACTCTTCAAGTCGTATGACGAAAAGAATGAAGACAGGGATGATAAAAAGGAGCAACAGCGGGAGTACGGCCAGCTCCGCGAGGATAAAACGCTCCGGCGCGATAAAAGGCTTGCCCCACAGTACCGCCGCCGGCCCGATCCCGGTATAAAGGAGCTGTCCGACCAAAAAGCGGTAGGGCAGTTTGGCAATGAGCGCCGCCGCCTCGGCATGGGTCGAGGGATTGCCCATCAGCGATTCGAGCGATCCCAGGGAGTACCGGAACCCCAGTATCATCGCCGTTGTCGCGACTGCCATGTAGAGGATCATGGGAAGCGAAAAGAGGATGTCGAGCAATTCTGCGGTACTGAAAAGTTCCGAAAAAGCCAAAAGGGCGATCCAAACCGCGGGGGGAATCATCATTCCGGCAAAAACAAGTGCCATCAACTGGTTGCGCTGCGTCATTTATGCTCCGTGTTAAGTCTACGTCAGATTTTATCATAGCTCAGGGTTGACTGAAAAACTACTTATTTTTTGAAAGTTATGGTAGAATTCGGGTTCAAAAATTTTAAATAGAAAGTGGGTGATTGCATGCCTGGTATTATCTTACGCCAAGATGATAACTTTGATGCAGCTTACCGCCGTTTCAAAAAACAAACAGATCGTAATCTGATTGTTACTGAAGCCCGTGCTCGCCGTAACCACGTTACCGAGACTGAAAAGCGCAAGCAGTTCAAAATCAGCGCTCGCAAAAAGATGCTGAAACGTCTCTACATGATGAGACGTTACGAATCTCGCCTGTAATTTCAAGCGCTTCGGCGCTTGGGTTACACCCCTTCGACCTTTTATAACCCCCCCTTTAAAAACCGTGTGTTACACTTAGGCAATTATTTTTGCACAAGGCTCTACCATGCTCTTTAGCGCACCTCTCAAAAGCAATTCCAAAAAAATCATGTTGTTAGGCTCCGGCGAACTCGGCAAAGAGGTCGCGATCGAAGCACAGCGGCTGGGGATCGAAGTCGTCGCGGTCGACCGCTACAAGAACGCTCCGGCTCACCTCGTCGCCAACCATTCGCACGTCGTGAACATGCAGGACAAGGAAGCGGTGCTCAAACTGATCCGCAAGGAAAAACCCGATTACATCCTCCCCGAGATCGAGGCGATCAGTATCGAGGCGCTGTTCGAAGCGGAGAAAGAAGGGTTTTGCGTCATCCCCAACGCCGAAGCGGTGAACAAAACGATGAACCGTAAAAACATCCGCAAATTTGCTGCCGAGGATCTGGGACTTAAAACAAGCCGTTATCATTTCGTGAGCACCTACGAAGCGATGTGTGAAGCGGCCGAAGACGTCGGATTCCCCTGTGTCATCAAGCCGGTCATGAGCTCTTCGGGGCACGGGCAAAGTATCGCGAAAACACGCGATGACCTCATCGCGTCGTGGGAAATCGCCAAGGAAGCCCGCGGCGATGCGAGCGAACTGATCGTTGAGGAGTTTATCCGTTTCGACTACGAGATCACCCTTCTCACCGCGCGAAACGGCAATGAAACAGTATTTTGCGAACCGATCGGCCATATCCAAAAAGGGGGCGATTACGTTTTCAGCTGGCAGCCGATGGAGATGTCCAAAAAAGCCCTTAAACGTTCCCAGAAGATTGCCAAGGCGATTACCGACGGACTGGGGGGCAAAGGGCTTTTCGGCGTCGAACTGTTCGTTAAAGGGGATGAGGTCTATTTCAGCGAAGTGAGCCCCCGTCCGCACGATACGGGGATGGTTACCCTCATCACCCAAAGCCAGAGCGAGTTTGCACTCCACGTACGGGCCGTCCTGGGATTGCCTCTTGGCTTCACCTTCTACGGCGAAGGGGCGAGCGCGGCGTTCAAATCCGAAGCCGAATCGCATGAGCCGGTGATCGACGTCGCCGACGAGCTCTTCGACGAAAAAACGTTTGTCCGCGTGTTCGGCAAACCCGAAGCGCACGCCGGGCGCCGTATGGCAGTTCTTCTTGTCCTCGACCGTGCCGACAAGGCGCTGAAAAAAGCGAAGAAGCTGATCAAGAAAATCAAGGACGCGTAAGCGGATGAAGATCGTAATACTCGATGCGCTAACGTACGGTGATACGTCGTTAGAGGCTTTTAACGCGCTCGGAGACGTCACCGTCCACCTGACGACGACGGCGGAGGAGATTTTTGACCGGGTCCGCGAGGCCGAGGTGATCGTGACGAACAAGGTCGTCATCAATGACGCCGTGATGGAGGCCGCACCGTCGCTCAGGCTCATCTGCGTCGCCGCGACAGGGACGAACAACATCGACCACGAGGCCGCCGAACGGCGCGGGATTGCCGTCAAAAACGTCGCGGGGTATTCGACCGATGCGGTGGTGCAGCATACCTTTTCGATGCTCTTTTATCTGATGGGTCAGAGCCGCTATTACGACGACTACGTCAAACGGGGTGACTGGCAGCGTGAAAAGGTGTTTGCCCATATCGGTCCTTCATTCAGCGAATTGCGGGGCAAACAATGGGGTATCATCGGGCTGGGAGAGATCGGTCGCGGGGTTGCGCGGGTCGCAAGTGCGTTCGGCGCTAACGTCCGTTATTACTCCACGTCGGGGAAAAACGAGAACGGTGAGTATGAGAGAACAACGCTCTCGCGTCTCATCGAGCAAAGCGACGTCATCTCGATCCACGCACCGCTCAATGCCCAAACACAGAACCTTGTTTCCCACTCCGAACTGCTCCAGATGAAAGACGGTGCGGTACTCCTCAATCTCGGCCGGGGCGGAATCGTCGACGAAGAGGCCCTTTCGGTCATCATCGACGTCAAGCCCATTTTTGTCGGACTGGACGTTCTGGCCCAGGAGCCGATGAAAACGCCCCATCCGCTTCTGGGCGTCGGGCATCCTGAACGCCTCTACATCACTCCCCATATCGCCTGGACTTCGAGAGAGGCACGGGAACGTCTCATCGCGGCGACGGCCGAAAACATCAGAACGTTTTCAAAATAGCGGGCAATGCCAGCGCGATTCCCAAAAACGCGGCCGACGTCAGAAATACCTGTGCCGTGACGGTGCGCGGCGCACAGTTATAGAGCGACGCGAGATTGACGTTCGCCACCGCGAGCGGAACGAGCAGCTCCAGAAACAAAATCCCCTTGACCATCGGTTCCATCTCCACGTACTGCAATATCCCGAACGTCAGCAGCGGTATCAACAGAAATTTGGCGCTTGTGACCCATGCGCTCAGCCGCAGGTTGATTTCGGCAAGCTTGATTCCGTAGAGGTAGATTCCAAAGAGCACCAGCTGCATCGTCATCGAGGCGTAGGCTCCCATCATCAGCGTTTTATCGATTGCAGGGCTTGGGGTGTACCCGACAAGGTTGAGGATGATCGCAAAAGAGGCCGCCCATAACACCGGAAGCTTGAGGATGTTGAGGAGTGAACCCCTTACGCTGAATTCACCGCGCGAATAATAAAAAACGCCGATCGTATAAACGACGAAGACGTTGACAAGGTTGATAAGCGTGGTATAGGGGACGCTCTCTTCGCCGAATAGGGCGATCCCCAGCGGAACCCCCAGGTTCCCCGTGTTGCCGATCAGGGCGGCGACGGTGGCGATGGAGCGCTCTTTGGTGTCGGCAAACACCATCCGCGCGAGCGGAATCATCAGTATCAGCGACAATAGAGTGATACCCAGATACAGCGTCGGGGCGGCGAGCAGGGCCGTATCGATGGGGCGCTTGAGCAATCCCCAGAAGGTGAGAAATATTTGCAGAAAATAAACGCTTATGAGCGTGATCGTCCGATCGTCGATTTTCTCTTTGAACGCCCATTTCGCACCGAAACCGACGGCGATGAACAGATAGATGCCGAGGATCGAGAACAACGTTTGCATAGGTTATTTTACCCAAAAAAACTAGTCGATCTTTTTGAGTCGTCCCTAACGAGCGATGGGGTACAATCGCCGGGATTATTGGATTGAAGAAGGGGTGCAATGGCGAAAGTATTGATAATCGGCAGCGGAGGGGCGGGGCTGGTGAGCGCTTTGTCGGCCCGCGAAACGGGTGCGGAGGTCGTGGTTGCGTCCAAAACCCTCCCGACCCGTTCCCAGACATCGATGGCGCAGGGGGGGATGAATGCGGTGCTCGCCGCCGACGACAGCGTCGCGGCCCATATCGACGATACGCTCCGCTCTTCGGCGGGCTTGGGGGACGAAGCGCGGATCGCGATGCTCTGTGAAAAAGCCCCCGACGCGGTGCGGTGGTGCAACGCGCTGGGGCTCCCTTTCAGCCGTGACGAGGCCGGAGAGATCGCCCGCCGCCGCCTGGGAGGGGCCAGCGCGCCGCGGGCGTGTTACGCGCAGGACTACACCGGGCTCAAACTGCTGCACACATTGTTCGACCGGTGTCTGGATGCGGGGGTGGACTTTCAAAACGGGCGGTTTTTGCTCAACCTGATCGTCGATCCCGAAACGAACCGTGCGCTGGGGGCGACGTTTCTCGATATCGAAAGCGGTGAGGTCGAAGAGATCCGTGCCGACGCGGTGATCCTTGCGACGGGGGGGTACGGTGCGATTTACGGCAAGCATTCGACCAATGCCGTCCAATCAACCGGCGACGGTCTGGCCGCGGCGGTCCGTGCGGGGGCGCGGCTGGCCGACATGGAGTTCATCCAGTTTCATCCGACGGCGCTTAAAAACTCCTCGATCCTCATCTCCGAGAGCGCGCGCGGAGCGGGAGGATACCTTGTGGATGCGCAGGGAGATCGTTTCACCGATGAGCTGGCTCCCCGCGATGTCGTCGCCCGGGCCATCCATGACGAAATCGGCAAAAGCGGCGCGGTTTACCTCGACATCCGTCATCTGGGGGAGGCGTTTATCGATCACGAGCTCCCGCAGGAACGCAAACTGGCCCAAATCTACGAAGGGACCGATCCGGTGCGCGAGCTGATCCCCATCAAGCCCGCCGCCCATTACAGCATGGGGGGGATTGAAGTCGATGCACGTTGCATGACGTCGGTGCAGGGGCTGTTCGCGGTCGGCGAGTGCGCCAACCACAAAACGCACGGAGCGAATCGCCTGGGGGGAAATTCGCTCCTCGAACTCGTCGTTTTCGGGCGTGAATGCGGCAAAAACGCGGCGGAATTCGGGGCGAAACACCCCGCCCCATCCCTCGAAAACCCGCAGTATGCAAAGGATCTCAATTTCGTCCGCGGCGTCATGTATTTCACCAACCAGATCGACTTCTACCAGAAACAGGAGATGCTTGCCAACATCTTCTATAACAACGTCGGGCTGATACGCGACGATATGGGGCTCAAGGCGGTTCTCGGGGCTATCCGGCAGATGCAGAAGGAGCTTCCGTTCATGGGACCGCGCGACAAGTCCCGGGAGTGCAATACGAATCTCGTAGAGTTCATCGAATTCGGGAACAAGCTTGAACTCTCCGAAATCATCGTCGTCAGCGCGATCAGCCGCGTCGAGAGCCGCGGGGCCCACTACCGCAGCGACGCCCCTGCGCGAAACGATTCGATGTTCGGGGCCCATACGATCGCGTGGAAGGAGGACGGAGTCTTATGCGCCGATTTCATGAAATGAAACCGCTGATCCGTTGTTCGGATGAAGGGGAACGTTGGGATGAGGAAGAGGATGCCGACTGGAACGGGTGCTGCGAAGACCCCTGTGACGATGACGAAGAGAACGAGCGGGAGTGGTGCGACTAATGGTAAGGATAAGCAAAAACGGGGTGTACTGCCCGCGGGCCCGCTGCCGAAGCGAACTCAGCGTTAGCGTAGCCGATCGGGGCTTTGCTCCGATGGCGTATAAAATTGATAGCGGGAGTGGTGCGACTGATGGAAATTAAAATTTTACGCAGCGGTAACGGCGAGTATCAGACGTATAACGTCGAGTTAGAAGGGGCGACGCTCCTTTCGCTCCTCAATCATATCAAAACGAAGATCGATCCGACCCTCACCTATTCCCACGGCTGCCGCAGCGGGGTGTGCGGAAGCTGTGCGGTTCGCGTCGGGGGACGTGAGGTGCTGATGTGCGAATACAAACCTTCGGGAGGGGAGTGTATCGAGCCGATCCGCAACGCCCGGGTAATTCGCGACCTCGTCGTCGAGGGATCGATGGTGGAGAAATGCAACCGTGCCGCCCACGCATCGGGCGAAAAGATGGACGGATCGGCGCTCAGCGCCGGGGAAATGGAGCGGATCACGGTTCAGAGCGACTGCATTTTGTGCGCATCGTGTTACAGCGCCTGTCCGGTTTATGCGGTGAACCCCGACTTTTTGGGCCCTTTCGCCCTTACTAGGGTATGGCGCTACGTCAACGACCCGCGTGAGCGGGAGGTTTCGGCCAAGATGGCCGCGGTTCAGGCCAACGGGATCTGGGATTGTACCCTCTGCGGTGAATGCGTCCCCGTATGCCCGCAGGGGATCGCTCCCAAACAGGACATCATGATGCTGCGCACCAAAGCCTCCATGATGGGGTATCAAGACCCTCATGCCGCTGCCGCTTTCGGCGGCGGACTCGATTTCGGCGGACCGATGTTTTAGGGGAGTTAGGATTATGTTATACTGATGTTATAAAAAACATCTGCAGGACATTATGTATGGCATCCGAACACTCTCTTGATATTTCCGCCAAAATCGATCTTCAGGCATTTAAAGACGCTATCGCCCAAGCCGAGAAAGAGGCGGCGGGGCGGTACGATTTCAAAGGGATCACGTACGAAATCAACTACCGTGAAAAAGAGAAACAGCTGATCCTCCTCGCCTCCAGCGACAACAAACTCGACGCTCTCAAAGACATCGTCATCGGCCGTCTGGTCAAGCGGGGTCTTTCTTCCAAGGTGCTCGAGGAACTCAAAACCGAAGACGCCAGCGGGGGGAACCGCAAAGCGACCTACAAGATCGTCGACGCGATCGAAGCCAAAGAGGCCAAAAAGATCGTCGCCGAAATAAAAAATATGAAAACCAAAGCGACCGCCCAGATCGAAGGGGATCACATCCGCGTCAAATCCAAACAGATCGACGAACTCCAGAAAATCATGGCGGCGATCAAGGCGATGGAGTGGGAAGCGCCGCTCGTGTTCGACAACTTCCGCTAAGTAAAGGATCACGATGAAAAAAATGACGATTGCCGAAGCGGCGGAACATTTCGGGGTCTCCAAAGAGGCGATCCATAACCGTATCCGGCGCGGAAGCCTTACGTGCATCGTCGAAAACGGCGTCAAGTTCGTCGCCGTCGCTTCGGCCAAAGCGGCGCATTCGGAAACGGCGATCGAAGCCGACCGCTATACCCGCTACATCGAACAGGAGAACGAACGGCTGCGCGACAAGGTGGACGTTCTCGAAAAAGAGACGACGCGACTGCGCGACCAGCGCGAGCAGATGCTGATCGACGAACGGGTCAAAATCGAACAGATCTATAAAGAGCGCGATGCTCAGCTGCGCAGCGTACTGCACGTCGTGGCGACCAAATTTCTCTCCCACGCCAATGCCGACGCGGTCGTTGAAGAGGCGATCAATGCCGATGTGGTCGAGGTCGCGGATGAGGAATGGATCTCCCTCAAGGCGTTTTTGAAGCTCAAGCGGGTCAAAGAGAAAGAAAAAAAGAAGATCAAAAACCGCTTCGAAACGGCGGTCGAGGCGGATGAGAGGCTCACGCTGCGGGAAGGGAAAGTGTTTTTGAACCCTTCGCGCTACGATTACTCCGACCTCCTCTAAGCTTTAACGGTACGGCCGTTTTTTCGCCGTCCCCTCCCGAAGCGGCGCTCTTGCGCCTTCTCTCACCCCTTGTTTGGAACGGTTTAGTTTGTTGAAACAGCTTTGGCAGATACTGAATTCGCTCTGCGGCGGCAGCGGTTTGGAGCACATTTTGCAGCGTGGGACGAAATGGCTTTGCTGGAGCGAATTCTCGATAAAGCGGTTGAGTTCACCCCGGAATGCGCGGGCTTTTTCGGCGTCGATGAAATACTCCCCGAGCCGATAGGAAAGCCAGAGGTAAAGGCTGATCTCTTTGATCCGGTCTTCGGCTTCCTGCAGCTCTTCCATTGTCAGCGCATGGCTTCCCAGATGGCGCGGAGGGATGTAGGCGATCGGTTTTTTCTGCTCCAGTGCGCGGACGTAGCGTTCGAAAGAGGCCATCACCAGCGGGGAGGAGGTCGAGAGCGGGGCGGTTGCGAGGGTGTATTTGGTCCGCATGTCCAGATCGAAACGGTCAACGATGGCCGAGGCTTCCTGCATCGACTCGAGGTTGGCGGCACGGAAGGGGCCTTCGAACTTCATGTTGTCGACGAAAAATGCGATGATGGCGGAGAGGGAGCGCTCTTCGAGGATGTTCGAGACGAGCATGACGTGGTCGAAATTGGCCATGACGTTAAACGGGATGCGGATAGGCTCGGGCTGGGCGTTGAAAAGGGGGGCGATTTTTTTGAGGACGTCGGCGCTGAGCGCCCCGACGTACCCTTTTTCGGTGATGCCGTAGCGCCCCGCCCGCCCGGCGATCTGCTGCACTTCGCCGGGGGTGAGGAAGCGCTGGTTCTGGCCGTCGAATTTGTCGGCTTTGGAAAACAGCAGCGTTTTGATCGGGAGGTTGAGCCCCATGCTGATGGCGTCGGTCGCGACGAGGATCTGCGTCTCCCCTTCGCGGAACCGGCGGGCTTCTTCCCGGCGCACTTCAGGGCTCAGGTTGCCGTAGATGACGCTGGTGCGGTACGTTTTGGAAAGCTGCTGTTTGAGCCGCAGCGCGTTGGCACGGGTGAAGGCGATGAGGGCCGTACCCTCTTCGATCGCGTCGATCGGGGTGGGGGTGCGGAGGAGCTCGAGGGGGTTCTTGCGTTCGAATTCGACGATTTCGAGCGGCTCATTCAGGTATTCGGCGAGTGCCACGACCGCTTCACGCGCGTTCGGAGACCCCGTCATGATCACCGTTTTGGCGGGTGCGCCGATGATGGCGTTTGCCCAGGCCCATCCCCGGTCGCGGTCTCCGATCATCTGGACTTCGTCGATGACACAGACGTCGGCTTCGGTCTCGAATCCGAGCATTTCGATCGTTGAACTGATGTGGGTGGCGTCTTCGTCGATCAGCTGCTCTTCCCCGGTGATGAGGGAGGCTGCGACGCCGTGTTCTTTAAGCGTTTCGTACCCTTCCAGGGCTAGGAGCCGCAACGGGGCGAGATAATATCCCGTCCCCGCTTTGCGCAGATGTTCGAATGCGCCGTAGGTCTTGCCGCTGTTGGTGGGGCCGATGTGAAGGATCAGCTTACGGCGTAGCGAACGGGCGAGGGGAAAAAGGTTTTTAAAGTCGCGTACGGTCCGGGCGAGAAGTTCCTGGCGCTGTCGGCGCAACAGCTCGCCGGCAATTTTTTGGTCGAACGCGAAAAGGACGCGGCGGGAGGTCTTGGCACTGATGTGAAGGGTTCCGCTCAAAAACGGGAGGAGCGTTTCGATCACGAGGGCATGGAGCCGCTCTTCCTCCAGGGCCAGCAGACGCGAGCGCTCGCGGCACTCCGAGACGAGCAGCTCCAGTTCGGCGAAGAAGAGCCGTTTTTCCTCTTCGAGCGTTTCGGCGATCATTGTTTCGATGCCGATATCCTCTTGTTTCCAGACCGCTTGGGTGATGCGGGAGAGATCGAGGGTGTGATGAGCGGTGTACTCGATCGTTTGGGACGTGTGGGGGAGTTCGATCGTGTGGGTCGTTTCGATCAGCAGATCGTCGCCGTGTTCGCTGAGGTTCGCGGTTTCGCCCAGAAGGCGTTTGAGGACGCTCAAAGGGAGGGGAACATCGCTTTCCGAGGCGGTGGGCGGCGCGCTTTTGAGTGCCGAAACGATCTCGCCGGGGCTTAGGTAGCGATGGGGATCGAGGGTCGCCGTAAAACGGTCGGTTTGTTCCTGTTTTTGCGATGTTAGGGTTTGTTTGAGAAGGGCGATCTCCGCGGTGAGGGTGTCGATATCTTCCTCATGAAGGCGCTTTTCGTTGAGCGGAGGGGTTTTGAGAACCTGTATTTTGGTAAAACGCTCATTTCCCAGGGTGTAGACGATTGGGGCGTAAAACTCCAGCCGGTCGTCGTAACCGAGTTTCCCGTCGAGCGCTTTTTCGAGCGTTTCGCGTTTGCCGACGTAGCGGAGGTGCTCGAGTTTGGCGGCGATTTTCTCGGGGGTGATTTTGCGGGTCCGGACGTCGATAAACGCGGCGTGCAGTTCCCGCCGCTCGTCGGCGGAGATGTCGAAGGCGTCGAGGAGCTCGTCGATCTTCTCTTCGCGTTCGTGAGGTTTTTCCTTGGGTTTGGGGTTCGGGTAGATTTTCCCTTCGTGATGGAAAAACTCGACGATGAGGGCGCGGTTGTCGCTCTCCCCTTCCGACCAGATCCGCCGGAACGTTTTGATGAGCCCCGCTTTGTCGGTGGTACCGTCGAAGACCCCCAGCGTATGGGCCAGCGCGATCAGCGTTTCGGAAGGGACCCGTTCGATCCCCTCGTCAAATCCTTCATCACCGAAAAAACGGCGGATCGCCTGGTTGAGTTTGATCATTTTTTTCTTTTTCTTTGCCATGATGAAAGTGTAGCCTAAATTTATAAGGCTAAAGCGCCGATTGCTTCGATACACTTTCGCACAATCACAATACGGACGGGGAAATGGTGGATCTGAACGTCGACGAATGGACGCAGGAAGAGTTTCTGCGCAATAAAAAAGAGCTCGAAGCGCAGGGGATCAAAGTGCTGCTGATCGATACGATCCTCAACCCCATCGACGGCATCGAAACGACTCTCTATGCCCCGCCCCTGCTGAAAAACGAGGAGCCGGGGAGCGTTTTCGTCTTTTACTGCGATACGGGGAAATCGTCCAAAGAGCGGCTGGCGGAATTTCGCACCAAATTTCCCGATCACGTCTGCATCAGTCTGCGGGGAGGACGAGGGTATTGGCGCAAACATCTGAGGGTATAACGCAGGCGTTCGGGGCGTTTGCCCTTGCCCTTGCCCAGGGGCGGTATTATGAAGCCCACGAGGAGCTCGAGATATTGTGGTATCCCCGCCGCTTCGAAGACGATGACGAGATACGTTTCTGGAAAGGGTGTATCAACGCCGCGGTCAGTTTCGAGCTGATCAAGCGGGGGCGCCCCCTCCCCTCGCGCAAAGCGTGGGGGACGTACCTCAAATACCGGGGGTGTCTTGAGCGCCTTGTTACCCCCCGTAAAGAACTCTACGTTAGAATTACGCAAACCATAGACCAACACCGGAGCTTCATGATGTCCGAATTTTTAAAAGCGATGGAATTCCGTCACGCCTGCAAGCGTTTCGATACCCAAAAAAAGATCCCCTCCGAGCAGTTTGATTCGATCCTCGAAGTGGCCCGCCTCTCCCCCTCGTCTTTCGGGATGGAGCCGTGGCGGCTGATCGTGGTGCGCAACCCTTCGTTGCGCAAGGCGCTCAAGCCCTCGTGCTGGAACCAAAGCCAGATCGTCGAGGCGAGTGAACTGGTTATTTTCACGACCGATGATGATTCGGTGCGCAGCGGGACTCCTTATGTCCGTAAAATGTTCAACCGCCGCGGACTCGACGAAGAGGCGGTGAATACCTACATGAACGTCTACAAAAACTACCTGGAGCCGATCGAATGCGACGAAGCGCTGCTGCGTAACTGGACCGCCAAGCAGTGCTATATCGCCTGCGCCAACATGATGACCTATGCGGCGACCCTGGGGATCGACAGCTGTCCGATCGAGGGATTCGACCGCGAAGAGATCGAAGCGATACTCGACCTTGATGAAGGACGCAGCGTGGCGCTCATCTGCGCGTTCGGCTATAGGGTGAACCCGCAGGGCGAGCACAAACGGCTTGATCCGGGACAGATCGTCGAATACCGTTAAGCGAGGATAGCATGCTGAAAAAAATCGAGCACGTCGAGGACAAAGTGGGGTATTACACCGACCTGGCCCTGAGTTACGCGACCGAGTACGGCCTTAAACTCCTCGGGGCGCTGGCGATCTTTTTCATCGGGAAATGGATTGTCCGAAAAATCGTGATGCTGATGCGCCGCGCGATGGAGCGTTCCCGCGTCGACGAGACGCTGATCAGTTTTGCGGGGAATGCCCTGAGCGTTGCACTGATGATCGCCGTTATCGTGGCGGCGGCCAGCAACCTGGGGATCAATACCACCTCGTTCGTCGCCGTATTCGGTGCGGCGGGTCTTGCGATCGGCCTCGCGCTCAAAGACACCCTCTCCAATGTCGGTGCGGCGGTGCTGATCATCTTTTTCCGGCCGTTCAAGGTGGGGGATTTTATCGAGACGGCGGGAGTAATGGGGACGGTCAAGACGATCAACCTCTTTTCGACGACGCTGACGACGACCGACAACCGTTCCATCATCATCCCAAACGGAGCGCTGATTTCGGGGAATATCATCAACTACACGGGCAACGAGACGCGGCGGATCGACATGGTGTTCGATATCGACTACAAAGACGACCTCAAACTCGCTAAAACGGTTATCCTTGAAATCCTCGAAGCTCATCCCAAGGTGCTTCAAGAGCCTGAACCGCTGGTCGCGGTAGGTGCCCTGGCCCAGAATTCGGTTCAAATCGTCGCCCGTCCGTGGGTCCATGTGGACGACTACTGGAATACGATGTTCGAGGTGACCGAAGCGGTCAAGGAGGCGTTTGACCGCAACCGGATCACCGTGCCGTTTCCGCAGATGGTGACCCACGTCGTGCAAGAAGGGGAGAAATGATCCGAAAAGCGCTCTGGAGCGTGCTGTGCGCGTCGGCCCTGTCCGCAAACGACGGCAAGGTCGTGACCCACAGCGAATTTTCCTACATCAATACCAAAGGGAACACCGACACCACGTCGCTGGCGTTCGAGGGAAATGCGAAAACGTCGGTAGGGGTCCATGTCTTCCGTGCCCACGTCGACGCTTACCGTTCCAGCGACAGCGGCCAGACGTCGAAGGACAAATGGTCGAGCGAGCTCAACTACGATTACCGCCTCTGCCCCAGAGTTTCGCTCAACTATCTCGCCGGATACAAGCAAGACCGTTTCAGCGGGTTCGATTACCAGCTCTACACCGGACCCGGTATCGGGGTAAAGCCGCTGGACGAGAGTGCGCATACCCTCGATTTGCAGGCGAACGTCCTCTACGGCCGGGACAAGCCCGAAAACCTCCCCGAAGACGATTATTTTTCAAGTAAACTGGGGGCGATCTACCGCTGGAAGGTACAGGAGAACCTCAAATTCATCCAGGAAGCGACGTACCGGATCAATCTCGAAGACACCCGCTACAATTTCTTTTACAGCAAAAGCGCGATCGAGACCAAAATCAACTCTTCCCTCTCGATGGGGGTCAGCTATAAAATCGACTACGTCAACACCCCGCCCCCGCCGTCGAAAAATACCGACCGGACGTTTCTGGCGTCGTTGATTATCGATTATTAAAGAGGTCGGTAGCGTTTAAACGCCGCGGCGGCACCCAGTGCCGCGGCCGCACCTCCCACAAACAGCAGCGAGGGCGTATACTGGTACAGAACTCCCGCCCCAAGCGCCCCCACGAATCCCCCCAGACCGTAGGATATCCCGAAAAAGAATTGCTGAGCGAGGCGGCGGGCGCTGTAGAGATGAAAGAGCAGCGCGATCGCCGAAGAGTGAAAAAGGGCGAAGCTGAACGCGTGAAGCACCTGTGACGCGTAGAGCATGGCGACGTTGCCCGGAAAAAGGGCGACGATCAGCCAGCGCAGCGCCGTAACCGATGCGGTGAGAACGAGCAGCCGATGGAGATTTCCGCGCAGCAGGGGGCCTTGGAAGTAGAACATGACAATTTCGGCGATCACGCCGAAACTCCACAGCCAAACCGTCGTCTGGAGGCTGACGCCGTGATCGGTCGCGTAAATCGTGAAAAAATTGTAAAACGGGCCGAAGCTCACCTGCATCAGGAAAAACCCGATCCACAGCATCCGGTGTTCCCCGATGCCGAATCGGCATCGCTCATCAGCGCATTCGGAAGATCGGGCATGACGCTGCCGCAGCCCGATGAGTGCGCCCAAACCAACGGCGACCCATGCCGCGGCTACCAGGAAAGCGACCCCGACGTAGGGCCCGGTAAGGTATTCGACGAGGAGCAACGACACGGCGATAAAGCCAATGGAGCCGAAAAGACGGATGCGCCCGTAGCGCTCTTTCCCGATCGATTCGAGGGCGATCACCTCGATGTAGGGGAGGACGAGGGCCAGGCCGATCCCAAAGAGGATGTTTACGCTCAAAAGAGGCCAGAAGGACTCCAGCGCGGGGTAGAATCCGCTCGCCGATCCCCCCATCAGGGCAAGGGCGATGAAAAAGGTGCGCTGGTCGAGGCGGAATCCGCGCAGGAACAAAAACGGAAGGGCAAACCGCACCAGCGGCGCGGCGGCGAAAACGGTGCCGATCTGGATCGGGTCGTAGCCGACCTGGGAGAGGATTTTGGGGATAAAAATGATGTGTACGCCGACCAGGGCGAAGTAGATGAAATAAAACGCGGCGACGAGCGGTGCCATCACGATTCGCGGATGACCGCAGTGCCGCTGAGGAGATCGTGCAGCGCCCGTGCGTCTTTACGCAAGAGTCCCACGAAAAAGCCGACCAGGGTGAGTGCCGATACGAAATAGCCGACGAAGCGGAGGGTCAGTTTCCAGTAGGGGGCGTTTTGCAGCGTCCGCGCGTCCACGACGCGGATGCGTGCCATTTTTTTGCCCGGCGTTTGGCCGCTTCGGTGCCAGAACCATACGTAGGCAACCAAAAACAGGCCGATCTGCAACGCCGATGCGACCGGATGGGGTGGATTGGTGCGGGCTTTGGGATCTCCGACGATCACATCCAGGCCGCCGGCCGTGTGCATCTGATCGTACCCGAAAAAGGCGGTGACGAGCAATGAGATCGGGAGCCCGATCATGAATATATCGGTGAAGAACCCGAGTGCGCGCGATCTGAAAGGAGCATATACGGTTTTCGGTGTTTCGGATCGGGTCGGAAGCCGTTTTTTCTTTTTGGGTGTTTGCCGTCGCATGGGGAAATTGTAGCGCATGCCAGATTAAAAACAGGCGTTATTACTATTCGTTTACTAAGTTGGTTCATAATGTCACTGATCCCGATTGACGGCAGCAAGTCAAAGGGGAGTTTTTTTCATTCATCACTCACTCCTTAAGTTTCAAAGCATCCCCGGCCTTCGGTGGCCGCGGGCCTTTTCCCGCTTTTCTCACAAACAATGAACAAAATCGTGTTATAAATCTGTTAATGCAGGCGTTCCCCCGTTCCCGTAGGAAAACGGGAGACTTAAAAGACGTTATTAACGTTTGAGGCCGATGAGGGTTTCAAGCAGGGTATCGGAAGTCGTAATCGTTTTACCGTTTGCCTGGTAACCGCGCTGGATGATGATGAGCTGCGTCAACGCCTTGGAAAGATCCACGTTGGAAGCTTCGAGGGCCGAAGACTGCATGAAGCCCCGTCCCGCCGTCGCCGCCGTACCGATGATCGGGTCGCCCGAGTTGGCCGACTGGAGGTAGACGTTTCCGCCGTCGCTTACCAGACCTTCGTTGTTGGAGAACTTGGCCATACCGATCTGTGCCAGACCGAACGAGCGTCCGTTGGTGAAGCTTCCCACAAGCGTACCGCTTTGGTCGATGCGGATCCCGACGAGGTCACCTCCTGGGTAACCGTCCTGGCTGATACCGCTGGTCCCCGAATCGTTGTCGAAACTGGTGATCCCGTCATACGCTCCAAGCGTTCCGAAGTTGAGGGTAACCTGCTGGTTCGCCGCCGCTCCGTTGTTCGGCGAGAAGTCGATGCTGGGGATGTTATAGGTGGAGAGGGCCCCGTTGCTGTCGAACGTAATGACCCCTCCTTCAAGGATGTTCAGGTACGGTGCGGTCGCCCCGCTCAGCGATCCGGGAACCGGGACGGTGACGTTATAGCGCCAGTCGGTAAATCCGGTAGTGGTGTTGATCGAATCTTTACGGAAGTTGATCGTCACGGTGTGTTTACCCCCCAGCGAGTCGTAGACGTCGATACTGGTCGCATGGGTAGCGGTGTTGATCGGCTGGGACTGTTTGACCGACGTACCGACCGGTAGGGCTCCCGCCATGGTCGCGAACGTTTTGGTGAAGCGCTGGTTTTTGATCGTGTTGGCGTCGACGATCGGATCGACTTTGATGGCGAGCGCCGTACCCGCGGTGTTGCGCAGGACGAATTTTCCCTGGTCGTTGACTTCGACGGTAGAACCGGCTGACGTCGCCTGGGCAAACGTTTGCAACGCGGCACGCAGATCGGCAACGGTGTTGAAATAATAAGTGTCGTTGGCATTCAGCGGGAGAGCGCCCCCGGCGACAAGCCCGGCTGCGGGAGAACCGTCGGTGTAGCGGAAATCGCGGACGGTCGCACCGCCGTCAAACGAGATCGTGACCCCCTGTCCGCCGCCGGCAAAAGTGGCGGCACTGGCGGAGGTGAGCTGGAACGCTTCGCCGTTGCCGTTGAACATGATCCCCATGTCCTCGGCGTCGGCTGCGGGGACGGTACGTCCGTCGGCTGTGGTGATCGCACCGGTCGAGTCGATCTGGTACGTCGGGTTGTACTGGTCGACGATGGCGCTGGAGCTGAGGTTGGCCTTGACGACGATCTTGCTACTCGCAAACGCCGGAGTCGTCAGACCCGAGGGGATACGGATGTTGGTGATCGGGGCGGTCGAGTCGACCAGTCCGGTGTCTTTGTCGCGGAGCCATCCCTGGACGATGAACCCGTTGTTGTCGACGAAATTGCCCGACGCGTCGAATTTGAAGTCACCCGAACGGGTATATTTATACGTGTTTCCGCCGTCGGCCGAGACGATGAAGAATCCGTCCCCCTGGATCGCGACGTCGGTATTTTTGTCGGTATTCTGGATAGAACCCTGCGAGTGGATGCGGGTGATCGAGCTGACCGTCGTCCCCAACCCTACCTGAACGGCGTTTTTACCCCCCAGATCCCCCTGCGGAGCGGTAGCGATCTGGTTGGTCTGAGCCAGCAGATCCGAAAAGTTGGCGCGGGAGTATTTGTACCCGATCGTATTGACGTTGGCGATGTTGTTCGACTCCACGTCCATGGCAATCTGATGCGACTGCAACCCGGTGACGCCTGAGAAAAGTGACTTCAGCATGGTATGTCCTTTATGACAAAGTAAATTAACTAAGCAAAAAACGTGCCAGTTTATTTGCGCATCGAGAGCGCTTTTTGGATCATCTCATCGACGGTGGTGATCGTTTTGGCATTGGCCTGATAGGCGCGCTGCATGATGATCATATCGGTCAGACCGACGTCGAGGCGGACGTTGGAGTTTTCCAGCATATTGCTGTAAATCGTCGCCCCCGGGATGGCGTTTCCATCGGCGTCGGTCCAGAAAAACGGGTCTCCGCTGTTGGAACTTTTGGTAAAGAGGGTATCCCCGGCGCGTTCGAGCCCCTGGTCGTTTTGGAAATGGTACACCGCTACCCGTCCCAGCGCACTCTGGCGGCCGTTGGAAAATTCGGCGCTGACGATGCCGTTGATGTTGACGCCGTATTTGGTGAGGACTCCGCCCGATACCCCGTCCGCCGAGCCGCGACCCCAGAACTCGTTTCCTTCGATCGACACGAGCCCTTCGAAACCGGTTCCCACATCGATCGCGACGGTTGCGCCGTCGTTGTTTACCGAGGGAATCGTAAAACTTGCCAGTCCTCCGGACGCGTCGAAGACGGCCTGTCCGGTTTGAGTATCGTAGACGGTGTCGCCGTCGTTTGAAGTGACGGTCGCCACCACGTCCCAGGTGAGGCCGTCCCAGGGGACGATGATATTGCCGCTTGCGTCGGTTTCGACGTGCTGTTCAAAAGTGAGTTTCAATCGGTTGATTTCGTTGTTGGGGCTGATGACGTCCGAACTGATGGAGCGGATCGCGTTTTCACGCCCCAGGTTTCCTTTGAACTCCGCCAGGGTGGAGGGCTCGACAGGATAGGCGAGTTTGGCGGGGAGTTCGAGTATCCCCTGCGCCCCGACCGCATTGTACGCGACTTCGTCGGCAGGCTCGCGGATGAGGTAAGCTCCCGTATCGTTATCTCCGTAATCGAATCCTTCCACGTAGTCGTAATTGGTCAGCATCGTTCCCGTCACGTAATACCCCTGGGTCGTGGTGAGGCGGGCGACCGATGAATTGGGATCATTGGGGTTTTTGAGTGCCGTGTCGAAAGTGAAATTTCCCGCACGGGTATAATAGGTATTATTGTTGGCCATGACGCCGAACCAGCCGTTTCCGCCGATGGCGAGGTCGCTGAAACGGTCGGTCGGGAGGAGCGAGCCGCTTTGGGTGATCATCCCGGTGGCCTGTAGTCGCGACCCCGTTCCGATGTCGTTGGAAGTGGGTGTGTTCCCGGCGCTGGAAACGACGTTCGAGAAGAGTTCGGCAAATTCGGAGGTGACCCCGCGAAAGCCGACCGTATTCACGTTGGCAATATTGTCCGAGACGATATCAAGGCCGTACTGGTGGCTCATGATCCCCGAGAGGCCGGTGTAATATCCCTGCGTCATGCTGCGGCCTTAAATATCGGTGACTTCGACGATTTTGCTGAAATCGACGTAGTTGGAGCCGAGCTTGGCGTACGTGGTTCCGTCTTCGTAGCGGATAGACTGGATCGGATAGATTCCCACCCGGCTGGTTCCGGTGGTTCCGTCAGCCGCGGTATAGGGCGCTTCGACGTAATAGATCCCCGCATCCTTGACGACGCCGCTGTTGTCGGTTCCGTCCCAGGTGTACTGCGCGATCCCTTTGGACGTTTCGTCGATGGGGACGCTTTTGACGATGTTCCCCGCGCTGTCGAGGATGTTGAATTTACCGCCCATGATATCGACCGGAAAGTACAGCTCGAACGTCGCGTCTTCCCCTTCTTCGAGGACGACGGCATTACTGCCGGTATCGGCCAGTTTGCCGATCGCCGAGAGGCCGGTATACTGCATGGAAGCGGTCAGGGCCGATGCCAGCTTTTCAAGCGAATCGTTCGTATTCTGGCTTGCTTCGAGAGTTGCGAGCTGCGACGTTTGCTGAAGGATCTGCTCGGTGTCCATCGGGGAGGTGGGATCCTGGTACTGCAGTTCGAGGAGCAGGAGCTTTAGAAAATCGTCTTTACCCAGTTTACTTTTGTCTTCAGGGGCCGCTTTGGCCGAGTTGTCCGCGTAAGCGACTCCGTTGGTGTAGTTTCCGAATGCGTCGATAGCCATTGTGTTCTCCTTGCGTCACGCGTAATGCGGGATGATGATTTCCAGAGCGCTGAGCTGCTCATCGTTTAGTTCGAGATCTTCGAACGACTCGTAGGCACGGTATGCTTCACGGGAGTTGTGACGCTGTTGGTGCTCCTGCGGATTGTGCGAATCGCCGCCGCCCATGAAGTTCATGGTCGCGTTGGTAATCCCCTGGTGGGCCAGCTGGGCTTTGAGTTCGGCGGCGTTGTGGGCGAGGAACGCGACGCTGCCGGCGTTGTTGGACTGGATGTTGACGTGGACGTTATTGCCGCGCTGCACCAGCGTCACTTCCACTTCCCCGAGTTTTTCGGGATTGAGCTTCATCGAAAGGCGGGTGAAGGGGGGCTTGTAGTTTTCGACCGCTTCTTTGAGATCGGCGGCGAAATGGCGCATGCTCTGCTGCGCCTCCTTGGCTTTTACTTCCAGTGAATCGGCTTTGGGTGCCGCTGCGGTTTTTGGCGCGTCGAGCTCGACGCCGGAAATTCCGTTTTTGTGGGTAGGGGCGTCGTTGCCTCCCTGCGATTCGCCCTGCAGCAGGGTGATCAGGGAATCGGTTTTGGTCGTTGCGGCCGACGCCGCATCGTTTTTAGGCGTGTCGTTCTTGGGGGTGTCGACGCTCAGCGTGCTTTGTGCCGTTTCCCGTTTTTCGATCCCCTGGAGGAGTGTTTTGAGCGGCTGTTCGGAAGGTTTGACCTCCTCCGAACGCGCTGTTTCGTCCCCTTTAAGAGGGTTGGGCGATTTGGCCTCTTTTTTCTCTTTGTTTTTCAGTTCGCTGATGAGTTGCGTCAGCGTTTCGATGGGAGAGGTTTCTTCGACCGGGCCTGCCGCTGCGAGCTGCGCCACCGCTTTGGTCTCCAGCAGCGGCTTGGAGAGCAGTTCGGGCGTCGGGAGGGTTTCGGGTTCGCTTTGGATGGAGGCAAACGTGATTTTTTCGGGTTCAAGTCCCAGTTTCTGAGCCATCTGGATCAGCCCCGCCAGACTTTTGGGGAGGTTTTCGGGCGCTTTTTGATACTCGGGGCTTTTGGACGTAATCTCTTTTTTGAGGTACTCTTTGGCCTGGGCGATGAGGTTGCGGAGCTGGTCATTCGAGAGAGACCGGGTCAGTTCGGCCGAGATGAGATGCTCCGCACCCTCTTCTCCCATCCCTTTGAGGAGGGTCTGAAGTTCGCCCAATCCGGCGTTTTTAACGGTATTCGCCTTGGGCGCTTCGGCGGAGCGGACAATGCCGTTTTTGGGATCGATGAGCGCTTTGAATTCGTTTGCCGAAGCGTTTGCGGTCCCTTTCTCTCCGATTTTGGAAGGCATTCCCAGCGACGAGAGGAGTTTTGAAAAGACCGAATTGCGGGTGTCTTCCCCTTTGCCGCCGCCCCCGAGGAGGTCGATCAGCGAGGCGTTCCCTTTCGTCTCTTTGCTGTGTATGATCATAAAACGATCCTTTGGCGCGATAAGGAGGCACCCTGCGCGCACGATTCTATGTGATACGGCAATCAAGCAAAAGTCATTCCATAAAAAGAGGAGATTTGATCCGGAGAAGAGTTTAAATCCCTTAACATATCCTTAAAATAAAAAAAGATATAATTCGCAAAAATCTTTGCGCCTAACCAAAGGACACCCATGCAAAAAATTCGTAACATCGCCGTCATCGCCCACGTTGACCACGGTAAAACGACCCTAGTCGACGGTCTGCTCAAACAGTCCGGAACGTTCGGAAGCCACGAACAAGTCAATGAACGGGCGATGGACTCCAACGCCCTCGAAAAAGAGCGCGGGATCACCATCCTCTCGAAAAACACCGCGATCCGCTACGGCGACCACAAGATCAACATCATCGATACTCCGGGCCACGCCGACTTCGGCGGCGAGGTTGAGCGGGTTTTGAAAATGGTCGACGGTGCGCTGCTTCTCGTTGACGCCTACGAAGGGGTTATGCCCCAGACGAAATTCGTCGTTAAAAAGATGCTCGGCCTCGGGATCAAACCGATCGTCGTCATCAATAAAATCGATAAACCTTCCGCCGATCCCGAGCGCGTCGTCGATGAAGTATTCGACCTGTTCGTCGCGATGGACGCGACCGAAGACCAGCTCGATTTCCCGATCATCTACGCCGCGGCGCGTGACGGTATCGCGAAGCTCGACATGTCCGAGCCTGACGGTGATTTCACCTGTATGTTCAACACGATCCTCGAAAAAGTCCCCGAGCCGACCGGTGATGCGGAAAACCCGACGCAGTTGCAGGTTTTCACCCTCGACTACGACAACTACGTCGGTAAAATCGGGATCGCCCGTATCTTCAACGGTAAGATTGCCAAAGGGGACAACGTTCTTCTGGCCAAAGCCGACGGAGAACTGGTGAAGGAGAAAATCTCCAAACTGATCGGATTCCTCGGACTCAACCGGATGGAGATCCAGCAGGCCGAAGCGGGCGACATCGTTGCGATCGCGGGCCTTGAAACGGTCGACGTCGGGGACACCGTCTGTGATCCCAACAACCCGATGCCGCTCGACCCGATGCACATCGAAGAGCCGACCCTGACCGTCGTTTTCTCGGTCAACGATTCTCCGCTGGCGGGAACCGAAGGAAAACACGTTACTTCCAACAAGATCAAAGAGCGTTTGGACGCCGAAATGCAGACGAACGTCGCGATGCGTTACGAGACGATCGGCGAAGGGAAGTTCAAAGTCTCCGGACGGGGTGAGCTGCAGATCACGATCCTCGCCGAAAACATGCGCCGTGAGAACTATGAGTTCGGTATCGGCCGTCCCGAAGTCATCGTTAAAGAGATCGAAGGGGTCAAATGCGAGCCGTTCGAGCACCTCGTCATCGACGTACCCGAAGAGTTCAGCGGTACCGTTATCGAGCGTCTGGGGCGCCGCAAGGCCGAGATGAAAGCGATGGTTCCGATGGGTGAGGGCTTTACCCGTATCGAGTTCGAAATCCCCGCGCGCGGCCTGATCGGTTTCCGCGGACAGTTCCTCACCGATACCAAAGGGGAAGGGGTCATGAACCACTCGTTCCTCGAATTCCGCCCTTACAGCGGGACGGTCGAGAGCCGTCCGTACGGTGCGCTCATTTCGATGGAAGACGGTGTCGCCCTGGCGTACTCGCTCTTCAACCTTCAAGATCGCGGTGTCCTGTTCGTCGCTCCGCAGGCGAAAGTGTACAAAGGGATGATTATCGGCGAACACAGCCGCAGCAACGACCTCGACGTCAACCCGATCAAAGGGAAAGCGCAGTCAAACGTCCGCTCATCCGGCGCGGACGAAGCGATCAAACTCGTTCCGCCGCGCGAGATGAACCTTGAGCGTGCGCTCGAGTGGATCGAAGACGACGAACTCCTCGAAGTCACGCCGCAGAACATCCGTATCCGCAAACGCTACCTCGACATCAACGAGCGTAAACGCCACGCGAGACAGTAACTCTCTTCGCTTCCGGTTTCCCCGATGCCGGGGAGACCTTTCCCTTTTTCCTATTTTGCCATCTCTTTTCCCGCAATCATTCCGCTCGCCCACGCGAAATGGAAATTGAATCCCCCTCTTCGACCGACGATATCGAGTACTTCTCCCGCAAAATAGAGCCCTTCTACCATTTTCGATTCCATCGTTTTGGGATTGACCTGCGCCGTGGAGACCCCGCCGCCGCTGACTTCGGCATGTTTGAACCCGTGGGTGTCGGTGACGTCGAAACGCCAGTCGCCGATGAGATGGGCGAGCTGCTTGATTTGTTTGGGGCTCAAAGCCGAAACGGGTGTCGAAAGGGCGATGCGCGCGTCTTCGAGGAGATAGGTGACGAGTTTGGCGGGGAGTAAGCCGCACAGGGCATTTTGGACGTTTTGTGCCGGGACGGCGGCAAACAGTTTTTCGATCGCCTCGGCGAGTTCGTGACGCTCAAACCGGGGCAGAAGATTGAGCGCGACACTTACATGCCGTTTGCGGCTAAGGGCGTATGAGCCCCTCTGGCTGATATCAAGAATTGCGAGTCCCGAAATGCCGTACGGGGTGAAGAGAATGTCTCCGGTGATGCGGGCATCGCTTTTGCCGTCGATGACGAGCGTTACTTCCGCGACAGTTTTTACCCCCGCCATTTTCGGGGCGTGCTTGGAGCTTAGATGGAATTGTACGAGGCTGGGATAGGTGGGAATGACCTCGTGCCCGAAAGCTTTGGCCAGTGTATGGCCGTCTGCCGTTGCCCCCAGTTGGGGTGCCGCTTCGGAGCCGGTCGCGATGAGAACTTTATCATAACGTTGTCGGCCCGCAGCGGAGGTGACGACAAAGCCGCTTTCTTCTTTGGATATCGCCGTTACCGCACTCTCGGTAAGGATGAGGGCCCCTGCGCCGGTAACCGCGCTTTTGAGGGCGATCAGAACCGATTTGGCCTCATTGGAGAGGGGGTAGCACCGTCCGTCTTCACGGACGTCGAGGAGGAGCCCCAGCGAAAGGCAGAGCTTCTCGAAATAGCCAAACGAGAGCTGTTTGAGCGCGTACGTGACGAACGAGGGGTCTTCTCCCGCGTAATCGGCCGCGGAAGCCGTCGTATTGATGATATTGCAGCGTCCGTTCCCCGAGGCGAGGATCTTTTTGCCTACGCTGCCGTTGTGCTCGTAAACGGTGACTGCCGCACCGCCGTGTGCGGCAAAGAGCGCCGCCATCAGTCCGCTCGCACCGCCGCCGATAATTGCTATGGTATTCATGGGGCGTATTGTACCACTCTCAAGAAGTGCTTATCCCTCGCGCCCGTAGAGTTCGTTGAAAAGTTCCATCGCGTAGCGGTCCGACATTCCGGCGATGTAATCGGCGATAACGCGGTGTTTGTTCCGGAGGTCGAGCTGTTTGAGATAATAGGGGGGGAGCATCTTGGGCTCTTCCATCAGTGCCTCGAACACCCCCTTGATCGCCTGTTTCCCCGCAAACATCTTGCGCATGATGTTTTTGTGCTGGTAGAGCTCTTGGTAGAGGAGCTTTTTGAGTTTTTTGATCTGCGTCTCAAGGGCGGGCTCAAATCCGATCGGGATCGGTTCGGACGCGGGAATAACGGAGGCCAACACGCGGGAGTTGTCGATTTTACCCCGCGAATGCTCGAGGAGCGAGTAGACGAGGTGGTTGATGAGATGGGAACTGAAACGGTAGCGGAACATCTCGTCTTCGTGTTCGTGGACCCCTTCGGCATGGACTTTTTCCAAAACGGTCTGGATCAGCTCGCTGGAACGGAGGGTGTCAAACCCGATCAGCCCCGAGGCGACCCCGTCGTCGATGTCGTGGCTGATGTAGGCGATCTCGTCGGCACGGTCGACGATCATCGCCTCGATGCTGGGATGGGTGTCGAGGGCAAACGCCTCGCGCACGCTCTGCGGCAAAAACGGCTTGTTATAAGGGTAAGAGTGTTTGAGGATCCCCTCGAGCGTCGCGTAGGTGAGGTTGAGCCCCAAAAACGCCTTGTAACGCTGTTCGAGTTTCGTGACGACGCGGAAGCTCTGGAAGTTGTGCTCGAAGCCGTTGGCAAACCCCCTCTCCTTAAGGCACTCATCGAGGGTATCCCCCCCGATATGCCCAAACGGCGTATGCCCGAGGTCGTGGGAGAGCGCGATGCTCTCGGCCAGCGATTCCTCCAGCCCCAGATGCGAGGCGATGGAGCGGGCGATCTGGCTCACTTCGATGCTGTGGGTGAGGCGGGTGCGGAAAAAATCCCCCTGTGAATTGAGAAACACCTGCGTTTTGTATTCGAGGCGGCGGAAACTGCCCGAATGGATGATCCGGTCGCGGTCGCGCGCATAGGGGGAGCGGAAGTCGTCGCTGATGGAGAAAAAACGTTCGTCGGGTCTCACGATGAGCCTTTTGCAAGAAAGTGTGCTAATTATAAGATTTTTTACACAAAATTAACACTTCTTTTTTACAATGACGGTTCGATTCTCCTTCGAAAAGTTATAGCGGGAACGTCGGTAACGGCGCCTCCCCTAGGCTTTGTCTTTTCTTTCTACACCCTTTTTAAGCTAAATCGGATATAATTTCAATCTTCCAATAGACAGGTGGCCGAGTGGTCGAAGGCGCACGCCTGGAACGCGTGTGTAGGGCAACCTACCGAGAGTTCGAATCTCTTCCTGTCTGCCAGTTATTCCTCCGATATACTTCATATTACTTCAAGTTAAAAGCATTGCACGAAACGATAATTTACCTCGGATTATTTCATTGCGCCGAAAATAATATTGCAATCTGCAAATTTATTTCCATAAGGGTTGATTTCTGACATAATGTCAATAATTAACCCGGAGGACACTATGGAGCAGTTTTCAGAATTGAGAAAAAGAGCGGGATTGAGTGTCGAAGACGTAGCCAGACTTGCACAGAAAACTGTAAGGACCGTTTATCGATGGGAAAACGGTTCCGCAGAAGCCAACGGACTCGTGAAAAAACTTCTTTCAGATATGATACATGCCAGACAGCATCATCCCGTCGCATCGGCATTCACCTTTATTGACCTCTTTGCCGGTATCGGAGGATTACGGAAAGGTTTCGAATCGATAGGAGGAAAGTGTATATTTACAAGCGAATGGGACAGATTTTCCCAATTAACTTATCAGGCCAATTTCAGGGACGAACATTCCATTGCCGGGGATATTACCAAAATCGAGGCCTCACAGATACCCGAGCATGACGTATTGCTTGCCGGGTTTCCGTGTCAGCCATTTTCACTGGCCGGTGTTTCGAAGAAAAACAGCCTCGGGCGAGAGCATGGCTTCAAATGTGAAACGCAGGGGACACTGTTTTTTGATGTAGCCAGGATTATCGAACATCACAAGCCAAAAGCTTTTCTCCTTGAAAATGTCAAAAATCTTCTCAGTCACGATAAGGGGAAAACTTTTGATGTGATCAGACGTACGCTGACTGAAGAACTTGGATATCACATCGATTTCACGGTCCTTGATGCCAAAGGCTTTGTCCCCCAGCACAGGGAACGGATTTTTATTGCCGGATTCCGGGAAGATACCGGTTTCAGATTTTCGGATTACAGTTTCCCCAAACCGGATGAGGGTCCTGTACTGGCCTCGATACTTCATGATTACGATGAAATCCCGGAAGAACCTTTTACAATACGTGATAATGAGACCGGACGTGTAAAGACAAATGAAAAATACACATTATCGGACAAATTGTGGAAGTATCTGCAAGATTACGCCGAAAAGCACCGCCTGAAAGGAAATGGTTTCGGATATGGACTTGTTGGACCTGAAGATACTGCAAGAACGCTTTCGGCCCGTTATCACAAGGATGGTTCCGAAATCCTCATCAGACAGGATGGAAGCAGACCCCGCAAGCTTACTCCACGCGAATGTGCAAGGCTGATGGGATATGACAGCGGAAGGAACCCGGAATTCATCATTCCGGTATCCGATACGCAGGCATACAGACAGTTCGGTAATTCGGTGGTCGTACCTGTAATCAGGGAAATTGCAAAAGCCATGCAGCCATACATTCTTTCGCAACTTACAGGAAACAAACCTGTCCAGCCCCAACTGTTTGCTGTTTGATGGATATCGTCAGCATTGAAAAACGCAGCCAGATGATGACTGGCATCAAGGCAAAAAATACTAGGCCTGAAATGGCGATCAGGAAGAGACTGCATGCCGTGGGTTATCGCTATCGACTGCATGGAGCGAAGATCCCGGGCAAACCGGATCTTGTCCTGAAAAAATACAATGCCCTGATTTTCATACACGGCTGTTTCTGGCACGGGCATACGTGTGATTTATTCAGACTTCCGAAAACGCGCACAGAATTCTGGCACAATAAGATCGAAGAAAACCGGAGAAGGGATGACAGGGTTCTGACCGAACTTCTGGCTTCGGGATGGCGGGTTGCCATAATATGGGAGTGCGCGATCAGAGGAAAAAACAGAATAAATTTTGATAGGCTTATTGATGGACTTTGTGAATGGATACAGTCGGATAGGTACTTTATAGAATATGCGGGAAAGCGGAATGACACTTCAGAAACTATTTGAAATTTTCAGAAATAATAGAGTTCGACAAAGCTATATAAAGCGGTTGTCACCCAATGACAATAGCAAAAATCAGCCTTATTTCGGAGGCGACCTTGCCGTTCTGAATATGCTGCCGGCTGGTGAACTTGTCGCCGAACAGACAAGTTCCGAAAAACCTTCCAGATCTTCAACGCGATTCAAAGCTCCACTCGATTTTAAATGGATTGACAATTCCGGTAACATCTATCCGGCACCTAACGCACAGTTGATTTTTTATCCGCAATATCCAGAAATGAGATTTTCTGGTTTTTTACGTGGATGCGAGAAGGCTCCGAGTGAATTGATGGACCCGCACAAACGGGGACGGGAAGAAGGAAGAGTCCTTCTGCTTGGAGTCAATGATACAGGCGAAATTTTCGGTTATGTATCTGATGCAAAATCTTCTGTCAGCAGGGAACTTTCTGGATACAAGACGGTTGGCACGGATTCGGTTCTGGAAAAACTGGAATGGCTTCACACGCAAGAAGATTCCCGAAAAGTATTGCTTGAAAATCTGAAACGTATACATGAAAGCGGATGGATAGCAGGCAAAAGACTTCTGTCGAACGGGTCCCATGTGGTATGTGATAGTAATCCAAACTGTGGCGGGTATACCATGGAAGCTGAACTCGGAATATCGGCAAACGGCTATTCGGAACCCGACTTCATGGGTTGGGAAGTAAAGCAGTATGGCGTGAATGACTGGAAAAGCCGTTCACATGTCATTACACTTATGACACCGGAACCTGATGCAGGAATCTATTCGGATAATGGCGTTATGGAATTCCTGAAAAGATTCGGATACCCGGACCGGACCGGAAAACCCGACAGACAGAATTTTGGAGGAGTATACAAGTTCGGTATTCCCGTTCCCAGAACCGGTTTACGGCTTGAATTGCTTGGCTATGATACCGAAAGTGAAAAAATCATTGATTCGACTGGTGGCATCGCACTGATGTCACCCGGCGATGAAATTGCAGCCATGTGGCAATATTCGAAATTAATCGACCACTGGAAACGGAAACATGCCCAGACAGTCTATATTCCATCCATGCGAACGGAGAAGCCCTATCATTACCGGTTTGGAAAAGATGTTACCCTGTGCCGGGGAACGGATTTCATGGCATTTCTCAAAGCTGTCAGTGCTGGTTCGATCTATCTTGACCCCGCGATCAAGGCAGAAGGATATTCAACAGCTTCACCCGCTGTCAAACGTCGGAATCAGATGAGAATATCTTTCAAAAACATAAATGACATCTATCATCATATTGAAACAGTTGATTGTATGCATATTTAATGGCAGGTAAGTTCTTGTCTGTCTGATGAGAGTCAGTGTTCAAAGAAACTTTCCAGAAAGCAGGAATGAGTGAAAGTGTCAGATTCATGCAGTAGTTTTTATACCTAAATATATTGTAAAGTGTTTGGAAATTACCGATAAACAGGGATTTGAAATCCCTTCCTGTCTACCAATGATCTTCCCTATCCAGCGTACTTTCAAAGACTCAAACAATTTGCATGACATTATAGTGCGACGACGTCGTCTCCATTAAACCGCCACATCCACTTCGAAAACGCCGTAGGCACCTGCTGTTTCGCCTAATGCGACGGAAGCTTTTTTGTACTGCGCCACGGGTGTATCGGCGTCGCTTTTGAACGCGTAATCGATCGATGCCGTTTTGAGGCTGATCGCACCGATTCCCGCTTCCTGGAGCGAGAGAAGGTTTTCGCCCCCTTCGCTCACCATCCATACCCGCAGCTGCTTGAATACGTCATCACCCGCATCGATCCATCCGTTTCGGTCGTCGTCGTGGGCGGCAAGCTCCATGAACCCTTCCCCGGTGCGCGGTCCGAAGAGTTCGGATCCCTGCGTGATTTTGCCGTCGTGATCGGCATCGAGCGCGAGGTATCCCGCCCGTCCGGAGAGGTAGGGGAGGTTTTGCCCCTCTTTGCCGGTGAGATTGAAAGCAAACGCGTTTGTCGAAAGAGGCTGCGAGCCGTCAAACGAAATGACGAGGGGATCGGTGAGGATCTTGCCGTCCTGAATACGCAGCCGCACCGATTCGGAAAAACTCTGTGTCCATTCGATGGAGAGGGAAAACTCGCGTACGCTGCCGTCTTCGAGGACCGCTTTCCCTTCGGCCGAAAAACTCATCCGGTTGAGTTCTTGCATCTGGTACTGGTATTCGAGAATCGGAGAATTGCTCGGGGCGCCGCCCGAAGAGGCTGATGCGAGTGTTCCAGCTGCCGCTGCGTTAGTGCGAAAGGCGGCTAACGTGATCTTTTGCCCCGTTAGCGCTTCTAGCATGAGCGCCATCATCCGGTATTTGGGATCGACCCCTTCGAGCGGGTCTTCGCCCGAGGTTTCACATACCTCGTTTACCCCTTTTGAAGCGGCTGCGGAAGGGGAACTGAGGGACAATTTTTCCTGTTCGCTGCGATAGTGCAGGGACGACGCGCTGAGGCTGAGGCTTTGGGCTGCGATCTGCATGGCTGGACTCCCGTTTGGTATAACACTATATCGGCAAAACGGGGAAAAAGATGATTGCTCCCCCCGGGAGTGTTAGAGGAGCGTTAGGAGTGCGGCGGCGGTAAAGGTGCCGATCGAAATGAGAAAATAGGCCCCGATCCATCGGAAGAGTACGGCATTGCCCAAAAACAGCACAAGCAGTGCTTTGGCCAGCGAGTTGGCGAGGATCGCGATGAGGATCGCGGCGTGGGCGGTCGAGGGATGGAGGGTCGATTTGGCCAGCGAAGAGAGGGAGAGGATGATCGCATCGACGTCGGCGATTCCCGAAACGGCGGCGACCGCGTAAACCCCCATGTTCCCGACGTACTGGTCTGCGAGCTTGATGAGGGCGAGCGTGATTCCGAAGATGAGCCCCATCATCAACGCCTCTTTGAGGCTGAAGGGGTTTTTGAACTTGATGTCCTGCGGGATGTTTTCGTGCCGCGACGTGAAATACAAAAAGGCGATGTAGCCGTATCCCGCGATGGAGCCAAGGGCGATGGGGAGGAGAAAAGGGATGGTGAGCGCGGGGTTGATGACCCACATTTCAATCCCCGCGCGGATGAGCATCATCGAGGAAGCCAGCGCGATCCCGATGGCGAGGTTTTTGGAGAGAAAGCCGTTTTCGTGAACCCTGCGGGCCATGCTCATCGCGACCGCCGTCGAGGAGACGAGGCCGCCGAACAGCCCCGCGACCCCGATCCCGTGCGCCGTTCCGAAGAAACGGATCGCGATGTAGCCGAAAAAGGAGATCCCCGCCACCAGAACCACCATGATCCAGATGAGGTGGGGATTGACCAGCCCCATCGGGTCGATCGGCTCGTCGGGGAGAATCGGCAGGATGACGAAGGTCATCACCATGAACATGATCGCCGCACCGAGGTCTTGTTTCGTGAGGGTTTGTTCGTATTCGCGGATCTTGTCTTTGAGGTTCAGGACGAAAAGGACGAGGATCGCGATGAAAACGGGGAAGATCGGAAGGGTGAAATAGAGCATCGCCCCCACCAGGAAGGTGACGAGTGCGGCGAACTCGGTGGTGGAACCTTTTTCGGACGCGGAGATGTTGTTGACCACATAGGCGGCGACGAGCAGCAACCCCATCAGACCCGATGCGACGAGGAAAAAATAGGGGAAATAGGCGCTCGCCCAGGCCGAGAGGTACCCAAAGAGCGAAATCATCGAAAAGGTTCTGGCCCCACCGAAGTCCTGGATTTTGTTCGAATAGATCGTGTGCATCTCGCGCTGAAGCCCGACCAGAAACCCCAGCACGAGCGAAAGGCCGCTGTTTTGGATGAATAACGAATCGATCTCCATGGTACCCCTCCGCCGTTCTTTTGCTAACGATTATAGCGCAGATGGTGGGAGAAACGCCAAAGGGGCTATTCGAACGTGAAACGTTGCCCGTGGGCAAGGGTGTGGCGGTATAGGGAGAGCGCTTTTAGCAGGTTGTAGAGCAGTACGCTAAACATCAGGCTCCCGAAAAATCCGGCGGCGGCCAACGCCTCGCCCGATACGCATCCGGCGAGCAGCGCGAGAGCGGTGAGGGCAAACAGGGTGAACAGGAGTTTGGAACGGGATGCGGGGATGACGTTGGACATGATCGGCGCATCCATAAACCCGGCTGAATTGAGATGGAACCATACCAGAAAAGGGACGATTTTGCTCATCATCCCCAGAATGACCGCAAGGACGAATAGGGCGTAAGAGAACAGCGCGAGGGTTTCGAGTGTCGCCGTCGCGATGAAGAGGGATGCCGTATGGGCGGCCGAAGCAATCAGCAGCAGGGCCATTCCCACCGTCCAAAACCGGATACTCACGTCGCTAACGCGCCGTTTGCGTTCCGAGAGCCGTTTAAGGGTCGTTACCGCAAAACCCCCAAGCCAGCCGGCGATGACGATGTCGGCGATCCACCCGTAGGGCCATCCCGTAAACGCAAAGGCGATTTTGAAAACGAGGGCGGCCGCAAGTACTCTGAAGGCATTGCGTTTGCACCATCGGCTGTAGGGGGCGGTGACGTAAAACATTTCGATCACCTGGAATGCCACCGCGATGATGAGGGCGGCGGCCCATCCTATCAGCCCCAGCGAGTAGTGGGACGTGCGGACCGCTTCGTGGTAAAAGCCGAACGATGCGGAGGCGTACGAAGACGCCATCACGATCCCCAGCACGGCGGTGAACGCCAGCGCGATCAGGGCTAGCCGCATCCCGCGCAGCGTATCGTGGGTAACCCCTCCGAACAGCAGCGGCAGGACGAGGTTGGCGGTATAGACGATCGCGGCCCCCAGCAGGATCGAGGCAAGGGTGAAAAGGATCGGCTGTGACCAGAGAAATGCCGTCGCGAGCGAAAGGGTACCGACCGTCAGAAACGTATGGATAATGAGGGCGTTTCCCACGGGTGCGGGGATCGGTTTTCCCCCCAGGACGCTTTGCATCTGGAACAGTGCACCGATCATGCTCATGCTCATCACCCCCAAAAACATCAGGTGGATCGCACTGAGCGAATAGGGATGCAGCGGCGTGAGCACTTCGCGCGGCGCGAAAAACAGGAGTGCGCAGAGCGCGATCCCAAAAACCGGGACGGTGAGGAAAAAGCGGAGCACCACCGAGATCGGCGGCGCCTGATCGAGTGAAAGGCCGTTATACACGGTACACCTCCAAATCCAAAGTCGGACTGCGGGTAATAAAGATATGCCAGACATCGTCCGCATCCATGTAAGAGAGATAGCGCCCGTTGTTGCGGGTGATGATCTCGAACAGCGGTATCGGCTCGCGCCGGTGGATCATGTGGATCACCTCGTCTCCCGCGAGGCGGCGGAACGCCCCGACCGCCATTTCGAGCGGGATGGGGTGATCGTATTCGCGGGTGTCGAGGAGGATCATGCCATCTCTTTGAGTTTGACGATCATCTCCTCGGCATCGGAGCCGAGCGAGCGGTCGATCATCGGATAGAGCATCTGCTCTTCTTTCATGTTGTGCTGCTGGAGCATGATCATCATCGATTCGCCGATGCCGAAGAAATCGTCGACACGGTTTTCGGCGAGGGCGAGGCGCATCGATTCGAGGAGGCTGCGGAGCTGCTGGTGCTCGTAGCGCATCATCTGCGTCGGGCCGCCCATCATCCCTGTCCGTTTTTCGAAGGCAAGGAAGAGCTCTTTTTCTTCCATGTCGAAATGGTGCAGCGTGGCACGCTCGAAGGCCTCGAACGCGGCGCGGGCTTTTTCGGCGTCTTTGGCCAGCAGGGCCGATTCGGCCTCGGCGTAGTGGTGGTCGCAGGCGCGGTGGTCGTCGCGCATGAAAGAAAGAATGCTCATAAGTCTCTCCTGGGGATCAAATGACGACAGTATAGATCGGACGTCAGCGAATAATCTTGACAAAAGTCAAGAGTCATTTTTTGAGGGGCTTGTTGTGGGGGAGAAAATCGCGGAAATCCTTAATGTACACGGCATTGATCCCCTGCCCGAGTTCGTGGACGTCGGCATCGAGCCGGAGCCAGCGATTGAGCTGGTATTGGACGAGAATGCTGGAGAGGGTGTCGTTTTTGTAGAGGACGCGGAGGTTTTTGTTGATCCGCGCGCCCACTTCGAAGCCCATTCCCCCCTCCTGCGTCGTGAGGATGTTCATGGTATCGATCTGGAGTTTGGTCGTGCTGTTGATCAGCCCTTTGAGCCCTGCTCCGAGCATGAAGTTCGTCGCGTCGGCACGGACCGATGAGGTTCCCGAATCGCTTCCCGCGACGGTATTGGCGGGGGAACCGAAGAGGATGTAGCTCATGATGTCGTTTTGGCTCATGACCGGATCGGAGGTGAAGAGAAAAATCGGCGAATCGAGGGTGTGGGTGACGTAGATGACGATTTTTTTGTAGTCGACTTCGTGGCCGATCGTGAGGTTGAGATAGGGATTTAGGGGGACATCGCCGCCAAAATAGATTTCGGAATGCTGGATATCGAACCGTTTTCCCGCGCTCGTCGCACTCCCCGAGGGGATCGTCATCATCCCCAGTATCTGCATCGGCCCCAGCGGATCGCGCCAGAGGGTGATGTCGGGGATCAGTCGCAGGTTGAGCTCCTTGGTCTGGAGTTTGATCGGTTCTTGGGAAGTGATGCGGATGTTCATCGAAAGCCGCGTATGGGACGGGGGGCGGACGTCCTGGACGATGATGATGTCATCGTCGAGGACTTTGAACTGCTGCAGCGGCAGGTAGGAGATCGTTCCCTCCAGAATCGTGACGTTCCCATAAAGCTGCTGTTCGCCGGCACGGTCGCGGACAAATGTAATGTCGGCAGCGGCGTGGGCGCTCCCCTCGGGCCCTTCGTAGAAGAAGCGTTCCGAAAAGAGGCGCAGCGACGTCCCTTTTTCGCCCGAAACCGCCCCCTGCAGCAAGAGGGTGTCGTAGATCCAGAAATCGTCGACGAGGAGATCGCCCGAGGGGGTGAGGCGAAGATGCGAGGTCCGCTCCGAGGCGATCGGGTGGTCGGCGATTTCGAAACGGTAGGAGGGAACCGTGATGTTCCCGTCACGGTAATGCAGGTCGATCGAGCCGTTCGTCCCCCCGAAAGAGTGTTGGGTATCGAGGACCGCCGCATACCACGGCACCCGGACGTTTGCGTCGATCTCCACCGTATCGGCGATCGTGACCCGTGCGCGTGCGCGGATCTCGGCATCGTAGTATTCCCCTTTGTAGAGTTCGATCGGGCGGAACGAGGAGACGGTCGCAAATGCCGAGGGGACGAGGGCTTTGACGTCCAGAACGCTTTTGCCCGGGGCAAGCGAGCCCTCGACGTCGAAATAGGCTCCGGAGTAGTTGCCCGATCCTTTGAGCCGTTCGCCGCTCAGCGATGCGGAAAATGCGACCGATTCTCCCTGGAAATGGAGGTGTGAGACGTTGTGCTCGTGGGTGAGGGAGAGGTTCAGCCGTGAGGGCGGTTTGCGGCTCCAGTCCCGCCACATCGGCGCATCGGGGGGGAGGAGGAGGGAGCCTTCGAGGGCGTGGACCCCCTCGCGGGTCGAGAATTCCCCCGAAAAGCGAAGGTGGCTGTGCTCGGCCGCAAGGGTGCCAGAGAGGGTGTCGGTGCTGAGGACATAGCTTCCGCGGGCTTTCATCCCCAGCGGCGAAGTGCGGGCGAATTCGGGGAGGGCGGGGAGAAAGGCGAGGTCCTGATGGCGGCTTTCGAGTTCCCACGCAAAACGGTCGTAATCGGAACTAGAAAGGCGCAGGGTGCTCCCGTCGAGTGTGACCGAGGCGCCCAACCCCTGTGCGTCGTCGCGGAACGATCCGCGCAGCGTGTTCGAGGGGAGATGGCGGTTCGAGGCGATGTGCCCGGAAAATTCGCTTGTCGTCACCCCCTCGAAAGTGTAGCGCAGGTGCTGGCGGGTCTGCATCGTCTCTTCCCCCCGCCGCAGCAGGTAGGAGGCGTCGACGTCGAAGCGTTCGTCGTCGTAGCGGCAGCGGAAGTCGAACGTGAACTTCTCGGCGTTCAGGGTCGGATCGGGTTTGAGAACCAGGTGCTCGATCCCCCCTTTGAGATGCGCGCGTTTGTCGGAGAGTTCGACGATCCGAAGGGGGATGGTGCGGGGAAGATCGGTAAAACGGCCGCTGTAGGGGGCAAGGGCGGCCGCATTGGGGTACAGGAGGGCTTCCCCCGAAATCGCGTTGTCCCGGAGGGTTCCGTGAATGGCCCCGTCGGCGTAGCGGGAGCGGAACGCGGCGCGGAAGGTTTTGAAATTGAGCAGTTCGCCGTCATAGCTCCCCTCGGCTCCGTCGATATCGAGTTCGAGGGGGTAGGTGCCGATGAGCTGTAGGTTGTGGAGCGTGACCTGTTTAAGGCGAAACGTCGGAAACGGCCAGGAGGTCTCGCTTCCGTCGGTGAAATCGTCGAGGTGGAGCCGCAGCCCATCGATCCGGACCGATTCGACGGTATGGTCCCCTTCGAGCATTTTGACGAGGCTGTAGCGCAGGGTGAGGGTGTCGGCTTTCATCCGCTCCGCGCGAACGTCATGGAGGGTGAACCCCTCCATCAGTGACCCCTCGGCGCGGGTGTAGTGGATCCCCAGCGGTTCGAGAAGGTAGGTGCGTACAATCTCTAGACCATCGGGGCGGAAGGCGACGTAGAGCGCCCCCGCGGTGACAAAAACACTAAGGAGAAGGAGAAAATGAAGAATCAGGAACAACCGTCTGAACAAGGTTTTCAGACGTCTGGACCGGGGCCGGTGATGATCTTCGTTCAACGGTGTTTGCATCCGCATATTATGCCCAAACTTACCATTAAACCTGATCCCGTGGCAACGGAGGAGAAACGTCCCCGCGGGAAATCGATCAGCTTCCGAAAATGTCGCGCATCATCCCTTTGTACCATTCATGGGTCGTTTTTCCGAGGTCGGCGGAACGGGTGTTGTTTTCGGTCATCTTCGGCTTGATTACTTTAATGTCGTTGCCGTTGATGTCTTTGTCGTCCATCATCGAGAAGGTGACGCCGATCGAGATCGCTTCTTTGTCGTTGACCATCGAATAACAGATGTTTTGAGGGAGCGTCACCTCTTTGGGTGTTGCTCTCCCCGCTATCAGCGAAGCGATATGGGACGCGACGATGTGCCCCTGGCCGTTTGCGATGGCACCGCTTTTGGGATAGGGATAACCGCCGACGGCATCTCCGATGACGAAGACCCTTGGATCCGCTTTGCTCTGGAACGTGGGTGATTCCATCATCCCCCATCCCGCTTTGCCCGTCGAAACGCCGGCCATCGCGACGATTTCGGACGCTTTGTTGGTCGGCATCAGGTTCGCCGCAGCGTAGGGGATGCGCACCTCTTCGGTCCGTTCGTCTGCGAGGGTGAGCGTGACGACCACCTCTTTCTTATCCAAATCGACGGTTTTGACCAGCGAATTGGGACGGTATTCGACGATATCGGGGTACAGTTCTTTGTATGCTGCCAGGAACCCCGGACCTTTCGGGGCCGGTTTGGCTTTGGGATCGAGGAGGATCACTTTCCCTTGGATGCCGTTTTTCTTCAGGTAGTGGGCCACCATCGCGGCACGCTCATACGGTGCCGGAGGACAGCGGTAGGGGCCGTCGGGAACGGAGATGACGAAATTGCCCCCTTCGAACTCCTCGAGCATCTTTTTAAGGGCGACGTGCTCACTGCCGGGCATGAGCGCCGGAGGGCACTCCTGGCGGCACCGCTCGGCGGCAAGGGTGTCTTTGCCGAACCATTTCGTGTAATCGTAGGCGATTCCGGGTGCGAGCAGGAGATAATCGTACCCGATGCTGCCGGTCGTCGTTTTGACGGTGCGGCCGGAACGGTCGATGTCCGTGACGGTCGTCTGGAACATTTTGTATCCGAACGCCTTTGCCGCGGTGTAGTAATCGCGGGTCAGGAAATCCATCCCCACTTCGCCGCTGAGCCATTCGTTACTGATCGGACACGACATAAAAAGATCCCGTTTTTCGAGGACCACCACTTCGGCTTCGGGGGCTTCCTTTTTGATGTAGCGCGCGGCGGTGAGGCCACCCCATCCGCCGCCGACGATGACGACCCGCTTTCCTGCGGGTTTGGGGAGGAGTTCGGTGGCGACGGCCGGATTTTCAGCCGCCGCCGCCGGTGCTGCGGAGACTCCCCCCAGAGCCAGCGCCGCGGCGCCGATTCCGGAGGCTTTGAGCATATCGCGTCGAGAGAGTTTCATGTCCGCTCCTTAAAAACTCAGGTTGGCGATCAGACGCGTGTGTGCCTGATCGTAGTTACGGGTATCGTTGTCGCGCTGTACATGAAAGAGGCGAAACCATAGCCCTTTGACCGAAGGGACGGCGTAGAAAAGCATGTAGTCCGTTTCACTCGACTTTTCGGTATGGGAACCGGCTCCAGCGATATAAGTAGTTCCGTTCAATGACGTTGCAGTCGTTTTAACATTACTATCGTATTCAGCATGATTGATGCTGAATTTTAGCCCTTTGATCCCCAAAGAACCAAAATCGTATTCGCCTCCCACTTTATATGCAGAGGTATCTGCCCGGTAGTTATTACGCGTGAAAATTGTACTGGTATAGAGCGGGTCACCTCCCCATGCATTGATGACATGACCATCATTGCTATCGGTATAGGCTACGTTAAAGTTCCAATCGCCGATCCCTGCTTTTGCCTGAAGTCCGTAAACTGTTGCGTCGATTTGTCCGTCTTCACTAAGTTTCGTTTTGTACAACTTTGTCCGGTTCGGATGAGTTACTTCACGTTCGGTTTTTAGAAAATTTCCTCCAGCAGAAGTGGCAAAATCACTCAGGTCGCTTTGAGTGAGAATTTGTGCCCCGAGGCTCACTTTGGCCGGACCCGCATTGATTTTGTATTCGGCATCGGCATAAACCGTGTTGTACATTTCGTGGGCGTAATAATCCCAAACGCGAGCTTCTAGATTACCCTTTTTATATTCTATTCCAAGCGATGTGACACCGGATGTGTCCATACGGGCGGGACCGCTCAAACCACCTGTACCCGTTCTTCCGAAGGTTGCTTCTCCCATATCTTGAAATGACTCTTTCCCCATACCGGGAGTGATCGTTCCGTTTGTGGCAACAACAGGACTGACAAATCCGAATCCTGCTCCGGATGTAATGGCATAGGTACCATCACCAATCAAGGCGGCATCAGTCGCAGCACGCGTACCGAACTGCATTTTTGTAATGTGTGCAGCCGTGAGGGTAAAATCAGGGAGTTCTTTGATTTTCGCAACAGTTCCCTCAAACAGATTGGGAATAATCGTAACGGCGTTTTGAGTCATCGGAGTTTGGAACTCTTGACGCCCGTACGCGATGTCGGTATTGGAGAAGCGGTAGCTCGCATAGGCTTCACCTAGAGTTGTATAATCGTTCATGTCGTCGCCATGGAGCCCCTGCGCCACTTGGCTGTAGCCGTCACGGGTTTTGTAATCCCACTTGGTGAGCCCAGTATCGTGGGTCGTATACATTGCCGCGCCGAAGCGAAGGCCATATAGTGCTCCCGTCTGGTATTTGAGTTTGCCTCCGATGACGCTGCCGGTTGCGGCTACCGTATCGGAAAAAGCCGGTTCGATATGGTGAATCCGGACATAACCGCCGAATTTCCCCTCTTTTATCATTTCATTGAGATCGTCCGCCCCCATGAGCTGGGTGGCGAGGATCGCAGATAGGGACAGGATTGCATTGCGTTTCATCTCGTGTGATACTCCTTCGATAAGTTTTCAACGACCCAATCGTACTGGTGCCAGATGAAAAAATCATGAAAATGTGATTTTTTTTTGACGTTTTACCGAAAATCGACGAATAATAAATTACAATACTTCCCATGCGAGTACTTATAATAGAAGATGATATGAAAATGAGGGGCATGCTCAAAGATGCCCTGGAAACGGTTTACCGTATCGATACGGCCCAAACGATCGGCGAGGCGTTGGAATGGATCGAAAGCTGTTCGTACGGCGCCGTACTTTTGGATCGTAACCTGTGCGGCGAGGACAACGGGATGGAGATCATCCCCAAACTCAAAAAGCGCCATCCCTCCTGCGCCGTCATGATCGCGAGCGCCTACGGAGGGGTCGAGGAGAGGATCGCGGGGCTCAGTGCCGGGGCGGACGATTATTTGGAAAAGCCGTACGATCTTCGGGAACTACGAATGCGTCTGGACGGACTCATCCGGCGGTTCGCCCCCGAAACGATCACCTCGGGGGGGGTCTGTCTGGATCTGGTCAATCAAACGATCACGGCCGAGGGGAAAACGATAACTCTCTCCAAAAAAGAGAACGACGTCCTTTTCTTCCTGGCGTCAAGGCCGGACAAGGTTTTCAGCCGGGACGATATCGCCAACGCCGTTTATTCCGATCCCGCTTCGATGACCTCCAACACGATCGACGTCGTCATCAGCCATATACGGAAAAAACTGCCGGTCGATGTGATCGAAACGGTCAAAGGACGCGGCTATGCTCTTAAAAACTTTTAAAGGACGGATCCTCGCGGTATCGCTGGGGATGACGGTTCTGGCCGTGGCGATCTTCGGATACGGCCTGGCGAGCATCTATTATCAGCACATGCATAAATGTCTTTCGCGGAGCCTGACGTTTCTTGGGAACATGATCGTGCACGAATATGACGTGTCGCGGTGGGACGACCGGACGCAACGACTGGTATGGCACGACGAACAGCTTAGAAGCGTGATGAAGGGAGGGCTCATCGACCGGATGCGCATCGAGGTGGTCGAAACGCTCCCCTCCCTAAGCGACGAGCGGCTGTTTTATGCCGTCGCGCTCAAAGACGGACGCCATTTTCTTATCAGCTCTTCGACGGCGAAGATCGACGACGAGCTGTTTCGGATGATCGGCAGCCGATGGATCTTTTTTCTGTTCGGTTTCGTGTTCACGAGCGGGGTGATCTATCTGCTCATACGCCATCTTTTCGCCCCGTTCAATGCCCTTGTCAACCATTGTCTCACCTGTGACGATCCCGATAGCAAACCCGATGAGGTGAGCGGCGGTAGGGAGATCATCGCCCTGCGCGATGCGATTGCAACGCTGCAGCAGCGGATCAGCGGCCTCCAAAAGGCCCAGCACGAATCGATGAAGGCCCTGACGCACGAGTTGAAGACGCCTTTGGCGCAACTGCGCCTGCGCATCGATCTTGCCGATCAGAAAGGGGAATGGAAAAGCGATGCGATCGCCGAAGCGCGCGAAGAGATCGATACGATCGCCGCGAAGATCACCACGATTTTACATACGACCGAGCATGTCGGCAAGACGGAGAAGATACGGCTCAAAAAAGCGATAAACGAATGGGTCGAGGAATTACGCGGACTGTGGGAACATCGGGGATTGCGTTTTAACCTTGATATTCCCGATGCCGCGGTAGCGGAGCTGCCTCGGATCCCTTTTGAACGGGTGTGTCGGATCCTCATCGAAAACGCGCTCAATCACGCCTGCGAAGGGAGCGATGTCTTTATTCGGTGCCGCGGAGGAATCATCGAGATATCCAATCCTCCGTGCGAACATTCCGCCACCCTCATCCATTCCAGCGGGGTAGGGCTCTCGATCGCCAGAACGCTCTGCGATTATTACGGGTGGATGCTGCGCGACGAACAGGATGCGACGAGTTACCGCGTGGTTTTTTCGGCGGCCTAGAAAAGCTCCCCGATCCGGAAGTGGATTGCGTACTGGGCGGGATCGTCGGGGTCAAACCCGACGTCGAACGCGATCGGGCCGATGGGGGTGACGTAGCGAAGCCCCCACCCTATTCCCCAGTAGGCGACGTCGTAATCGGGGATATAATCGTCCCCGATAAACGTGAGATCGCTGAACAAGACCCCCCGGAATTCCCCGTAGATGGGGAAGCGGTACTCCAGGCTCCCCTCCAGCAGCGAAGGAAACCCCAGCGGGTCGCCGGCACTGTTTTTGGGCCCGAGCTCACGGTAGGTGTAGGCGCGGTTGGAGTTCATCCCCCCCGCATAGAAACGGTACGATGCGGGGACGTCGCCGTCGTAGACGCGCAGTGTCCCCCATTTTACCTTCGCCCCCGCGACGTGTTCCCCCGCGCTGAGGATGTAGGCTCCCGAGAGGAGGCTTTTGAAATAGGTGGCATCCGAAAATACGGGGGAGCGGAGCGACCCGGTCCCTTTGGCGTTGAGCCAGAACCCTTTGGTCGGTTCGAGGATGTTGTCGCGGGTATCGAGGTTGATCTCTCCGAGCGGGGAAGCGATGTAGAGGATACTGTCGGGAAAGTTGACGGGGTCGGTCGAATCGTACGTCTGTACCCGGTCAAACAGTAGCCCCGCCATGACCGATGCGGGGGTATCTTGGTATTTGGCGGTTACTTTTTCGTAGGTGCTTTCGGTTTTATACCCGTCGAACGTCTCGTCTTTGTACCCGATTTCGGCTCCGAGTACCCCCCGGTTCTGGAGCGGGACGGTGAGGGTCCCGGTCAGCTCCTGCATCAGGTCGGTGTAGCGGGCGTCGAGAGAGAGGGTTTTTAGGTCGCCGAAGAAATTGCGGTGCTTGATCCCCATTTGCACACTCAACCCCTGGTCGCTGCTGTACCCAAGACCGGCGGTAAAACGGATCGGGCGTTCGACCTCTTCGACGGTAAGGGTGATCGGGACGACGCTGCCGTTACGCTCGTTGTCGTTGATCATGACCCGCGCGACCGCTTCTTGCGCGTAGAGGGCTTCGTAACTTTTTTTGATCGCTTCGACGCTGTACGGGTCCCCTTCTTCGAAGCGGAGCATCGAGGCGGTGAGTTTACCGTCGATATTGGGGGTCGAAGAGGCGGTGATTTTGCCGAAGGTACACGCTTCGCCGGGTGAGGCTTCGAAGAGGAGGTGTGCTTCGTCGGTCTCGATATCGACCCATGCCTTGGCATTGAAGCTCGCGTTGCAGTATCCCCGCTCCCCGTAACGTTTTTTGATCGCCGATTTTGTTTCGGAAAATTTCTCCTGGTCGAACCGATCTTCGGGGCGGATCGTCACCAGCGTTTCAACGTCGATGGGGCTGTTGAGCTGGACGCTTTTGACGATGACGGGGGTGTTTTCGGCGATGATGAAGGTGACGATCCCCTCTTTTACCTCGGAGGTGACGCGGGCGTGGTAAAAACCTTTTGAACGGTAAAAACTTCCTAGGGCCGAAACACTTTGGGCTACGGCGACTTCGTCGAGGGTGGGGGGATTTTCCCACACTTCGACCGCATAGGGTTTGCGCAGCCCCAGCACTTCGTAAAGACGCGATTCGTCGATCGATTGGTTTCCGCTGAAAACGATCCGCAGGGGAGCCGAAAAAAGGAGAAGCGCCGATGCGGCGAGCAGCCAGACGATGCGCACGGTACTTCCTCCTTTTTTGGGGTTAATTGTACCCAAAAAGGGGGACGCGCACATAGTCCAGATAGTCCGGAGCACGATGTAGTTCGGGCTGATCGAGCAGGGAGAGGATGGTTTTGATCGTTCCTCCGTGTGTGCACACCAAGACGTTCAGCTCCGGGTCAAGCTCGGCCAAAAACGACCCGATACGGCGGCGAAAGGCTTCGCTCGATTCGTCGCAGACGAAACGGTGCCATGCCTCCTCGGAAGAAAGAGCGGCGGGATCGTACCCTTCCATCCGCTCGATCTGCGCAAAGGTTTTTCCCTCATATGGCGGTTTGAAACGTACTTCGCGCAGCCTCGGATCGGCGGTGTAGTCATGCAGACCGATAGCGTCGAGCGTCTGGGTGCACCGCAGAAGGTCGGAGGAATAGATGCGGTCGAACCGCTCATCCAGCAACGGTGCGATTTTCGTTTCGTCGAACAGGGCCGCATCGATCGCCACATCGGTATGCCCCAGATAGCACCGATGATACTCACGCGGCGGCGGAGCATGGCGCAGGAGAATCAGGGCCATAGGAACCCGAGTATCAGGAGGATTTCGACTCCCTCCAGCGACGCGCCCAGCGTATCCCCGTTGAGAAATCCGAGTGCGCGGCGCAGAAGCAGCGCGATCAGCAGCGCCAGCGCGACCCCCGATCCCAAAGCGACGGCGAACGGCCAAGAAAGGAGCCAAAACCCGATCAGCGAATAGACCGCCACCGCCCCCAGCAGGGCCGTTATTCCGAAAGAGGCTTGCAGCTGCGATACAAACGTCGAGCGGAACGCAAAAAACGAGAGCACCGCCAGCAGCCCCAGGCGGCCGATCATCGCGACGGCGGCAAAGGCGGCGAAGTGCTGATGCATCAGCAGCGAGGCGAGCAGCGCAGTTTTGATCAGTACGCTCATCGTCCCGTACAAAACCCCCATCGCTCCCACGGTCGGCTCTTTGATCACCTCATAGGGGTCTTTGCCGCCGTGGGCGGCGTGGATCGCGTCGGCGACGTCGATGACTGCCTCGGTGTGCAAAAAACCGTAGAGGATCATGTAGGCGCCCGCGGCGATCAGCGCCCCGATCCATCCCAGCGGTTCGAGGGCGAGGAAAAGGGCTATCGACATTCCCGCAAGGAGCAGCCCGATAGCGGGAAGGGCGAAAAGCATCGTCCGAAGGACGGCGGGAGAGGAAAGGTTGTCGCTTTCGCGGAAACGGACGGGCAGCAGGGTGAAATAGCTCAGGGCGAATTTGATGCCCAGGTAGAAGTTATTCACAGGGAACCTCCCGCATGATGGTGAACCAGTCGCGGTCGAACACTTTTCGGATGTAACTTTCGCGGTGGGGAACGATACACCCCGCGCAGTTTTGGTGGATTGCACGCTCGCTCACGTACCGATCCCCGTCGGGACTCTCGATGGAGCAGGTGCTGTAGAGGGTTCGATCCCCCTCTTGAGAAAATCCGCTCTCGTTGAAACGGAAGTTCGGACAGGCGCAGAGGTAGCAGTTGAGCTCCTCGGTGTCGTGGCACTTTTTATTCTCCGCATACAACGGGCAGAAATCGCTCTCTTTTTTCACCATGTTCTCAAACCGGAAGTATTCGATCACCTCCTCGTCGCTGAGGTGTTCCAGCTTTTTCATGATTGCGGCATGTTTGGCGCCGTGGGCGTCGAACCATTGCTTATAGGACATGTGCCAGTATCCTTTCCATATCTATTTCGCCCCTCATCGTCGCGATGAAGCTGTCAATCGTCATTTTTTTGTACGCTTCGAATTTCTCATCTTCGAACAGACCGTGAACAAACGTCCCTCTGATGTGATCGCGCTCATACCACAGCGGATATTTCCCACTCACCCCGTGATGGATTTCAAACCCCCGCACCGTTGTATCGAAGAGAGAATATTCCCCTTTTTTGAGCACTTTTTCTCTCTGAAACACGATGACGTCATCGATAAATCCCAGACCCTCTTCACTCACCGGTTCCGCCGTCTCGACACACGCATCATCGATAATCGCTTCAAACATCATCTGATACCCGCCGCAGATGCCCAGAATCTCTTTTTTCCGTTCTTTGAGAGCATCGAACAACCCCGTTTGTTTGAGCCACCGCAGATCCTCTATGACCCGTTTGCTGCCGGGGAGGATAACGAGGTCGAAACTTTCGAGCGAAATGTTGGAGGTGATAAACTCGACGAAGATGCTCTCATCGGCGATGAGGGGTTCGAAATCGTTGTAGTTGCTCATCGTCGGGTAGGAAATGATCCCGATTTTTTTCGCCGGATGAGGTTTGTTCTGGACGAAATTTTTCAGGCTCTGGGAGTCTTCGAACCCGAGGTTGAGGGGGAGATAGGGGAGGACGCCCAGCACCGGGATGCCGAAACGCTCTTCGATGATCCGCACCCCCTCGTCAAACAGGGTTCTGTCGCCTCGAAATTTGTTGACGATAACACCGATAACATTCTGTTTGAGCGGTTCGGGGAGGAGATTATAGACCCCCCATATGGAGGCGAAAACGCCCCCTTTTTCGATGTCGGCGACGAGGATGATCTTCGTATCGTATTTTTCGGCGATGTAAATATTGGAGAGGTCTTTGTCCATCAGATTCAGCTCTACCGGACTCCCCGCCCCTTCGCACACGACGCACTCATACCGCTCGCTCAGATACTCGAAGCACTCGTCGACGGCGGGCTTTAACTGATCGAGGTCTCGGTAGTAGTCGCGGACATCCTTGTCCATGACCGCCTTGCCTTTGACAATCAAGGAAGCGCTGTTGCCGTGCCCCGATTTGAGCAATACGGGATTGAGATGATAGCTCGTCGGAACCCCAAGTACCTCGGCCTGAAAATACTGGGCGATCGCGATTTCGCTTCCGTCGTCGCACACGCGGGAGTTGTTGGAGACGTTTTGGGCTTTGAACGGGGCGACACGGATTCCCCGCTCTTGGAGGAGGCGGCCGATCACAAACGTCAGGGTTGATTTCCCCGCATCGGAGGAGGTGCCGAAAATGGAGATCGATCTCATGCCAACACTCCCCCCGCTAAAAGTAGTATCACAAGGGTATCGAGTTTCCACTGAAGGGCCAATGCGCCCCGCACATCCTCCGCCGAAATCTCCCGTTTCCCCTCGCCGAAATAGGGCTTGTTTTTAACCCTGCCAAAATACGATGTCGGCCCTCCGAGGGAAACATCAAGAGACAATGCCATCGCCGCTATCGGGTATCCCGCGTTGGGGCTTTCGTGCATCGCGCCGTAATGCCATGTCTTTTTGAGGGCGTTGAGGTTGCCGAAAAGGGTGAGGATGATGAGCGCGGTGATGCGCGAGGGGATGTAGTTGAGCACATCATCCAGCCGTGCGCTCACTTTGCCGAACTTCTCGTATTTTTCGTTCCGATACCCCACCATCGAATCGAGGGTATTGACCGCCTTATAGAGAAACAGCCCGGCCAAACCGAACGCTAACAGATAAAATAGCGGAGCGATTACCCCGTCGCTCAGGTTTTCGGCGTAGGTCTCGATAGCGGCTTTGTTAATATCACTTTTGTTCAGGCTTTCGGTGTCGCGGCTCACAAGGTAGCGGATGGAAGTCGGGTCGTTCAGGACGTTGTTCACGCTTTGGTAGAGCATTTTCCCCGCGATCCCCGTCGAAGCGATGATCCCCAGAATCCATGGATTATCGATCAGCGAGATCGGGTAGACGAGAGCAAACACGCACGCTAACAGCCAAAAAACGAGCCAGAATCCGCACAGGATGGTGTCACGATAAAACCGTTTTTCAAAAGCGGTGATAAAATTGCCCATCAGAACGACGGGATGGCGAATAAAACGAAACTCGCCGAATATGCGGTCGGTAAGGTAGGCGATGAGGGCTATTTCAGCGAACACAATGCCCCCTCAAACCGCTTCATCGCCTCCAAATCTTTCACCGCGATCCGCACAAACCTCTCATCCAAAAAGTCAAAATTGGAACAGTCGCGCACCATGATGCGCTGCAGAACAAGTTTTTCCTGAAACGCTTTCACATTCATCTGGGCTAAACGGACGAGAAAAAAGTTCGCGTCGCTTTTCCATACTTCTTCAAAAAGGGGTGAGTGGTCGAGGATGGTTTTCAGATACGTTTTCGCTTCGTCATTCAGCGCATGGGAACGCTTGCGAAACGGCTCGTCGGCGAGTGCCGTGATGAGAAAGTGGCTGTCCAGCTCCGAGATTTTCCACAGCGGCTCTTTATCTCTAAGAGCAGCAATATTGGAAACATTGGAGAGGACGATCCCGACCCTCACCCCCGCGCATCCGTAAAACTTCGTCTGCGATTTTAAAACGTAGAGTTTGTCGTAGGTTGGGAGATGGCGGGTTGCCGATTCACCCCCGCAAAACTCCAGAAACGATTCGTCGATGAGGATCGTGCAGTCTCTGGCCATCCAAAGCTCCATCAGCGTGTCGATCCCGTAATAGCGTCCGTCGGGGGTGGAGGGGTTGACGAAGACGACGAGGGAGTGCTCCTCGACTTCGGCATCCATCGATTCGAAACGGTTGATGAGGCGGACGTTTTTCCCGTGCAGGAGGGCGGCTTTTTTGTATTCCAGATAGGCGGGGGAGTAGATCGTACAGGTCGGAGGGTCGAAAAACCGCATCAGGGAGAAAATCGCCGAGCTTCCTCCGTTGAAGAGTTCCATCTCATCACTGTTCACACCGTAATGGCGGGCTAACGCCTCCGTTAGCTTCCCGTAGCTCGGGTAGGCATTGAGGGTGACGGAGCTGAAATCGACCGCAGGAGTGATGAAGTTGATGTTAGAGGAGAGGTCCAGTACCTCGTGAACCTCACAGCCGCAGTGTGCCGCAAAGCCGTTCACATCCCCGCCGTGTCCGTACGTCGTCATTTGAGCCGTCTCTCCAGCCCCAGTTTCACCTCGTAGACTTCATCGCAGATGCGTGCCAGCGCTTGTCCGATGATCCCCGACAAATCGACGTAGCGGCGGCTGATCGGATCGGAGGGGATCACCCCCGATCCGACATCATTGAGAACAAACACGATGTTAGCGTCGATGGCTCCCAGCGCTTCGATCTCTGCGATCAATACCTCTTCGCTCTCCTCCATGCGGTTGAGTATCCACATCGAGACGCAGTCGACGAGGTAGGTGCGGTGAGGTTCGATTACACGTAGAAGGTCGCGGCTCTCTTCGAGGGTGATGAAGTTTTCACCGCGCGTTTGACGGTGTTTGTCGATCCGCGTTCCCATCTCGGAGTCGCCGTATGTGTGATCGTAGGTGGCGAGGTAGGTGGGTTGGTCGGTTGCGATGGCGAGCGTCTTTGCCTCCGCCAGAGAACTTTTGCCTGATTTCTGCCCTCCGAAATAGAGTATCTTCATGATAAAAATCCCTCGACGCGGCGGGTGATCTGTTCGGGGGAAAGACCGTTCAGGATGCCGTAGACGAGCGCCGCCCCAGCCCCTACCCCCTCTTTGGCTTCCCCTTCGTCGTAGAGCCGCAGTGCGGGGTGGGAGGAGAGGGAGAAGTCAAACTCGGCGCAGCACGCGTCGATGGGGAAACTGAGCATCCGGAGCAGTCCGGCGATGTCGGATGAGGGATCGTCGGCGAGCCATGCGGTCGTCCAGAGTGCGAGGGATCCTTCGCGGATGCTCCCTTCCATCGAACGGAGGATCGTATCGACGATCAGCAGCACCGCCGCCATCTGGGTCCCTCCGGCCAGGACGGTCGTGACGTCGCGGTTCTGGAGCCCCAGTAGGAATCCGGCGTTGAAAAGGAGCATGTTGTCCGACACCTTCGCGAGGCGTTCGAAGAGGTCGTTGACCCCTTCGCATCCGGCCAGCGCCTGTTCGATAACGCGCCGTTTGGTCGATTGGGGGGCGTTTTTGAAACTGCTGCTGAACATCTCCTGCGCGTCGTATCCCAGGGCGAGGGCGGTGGCGGCTGCCGTCGTTGTTCCGCCGGGGATCGATTCGCCGAGGATGAGGTAGTCCCCTTTGGGCTCGAAGGTCTGGGCGAAGGCGACACCGCGTTCGAAAACCTCCATTGCCGCAATCCGCGCCCCGGTATCGATGGAGCCGCTGGGCGGGATGTCAAAACCGTAACAGGCGAAACGTTCCACTTTCGGTTTTTCGGAAAGTCCAAGATCGAGCAGCCCGATTTCGGCAAAGGGGTGCAGGAGGTGGACGGCACGGGTGATGAGGGCGGGGGTGGGAACCCCGGAAGGGGTTTCGGCGACGGCATCCAGGCTGCGTACTTCCCCGGTACAGAGAAATTCGGCATCCAGGGTCGGGGTCAGATGGAGCAATCCCGGGATTCCCGCCTGGGTGATCCCCGGGATCTCGGCGGTGGCGGTGGTACTCATGGAGAGGAGGAAGTGGGCCTTTTTGCCGCGCAGGTATTCGGCAAAATCGCGTGTTCCGGTTATCGGTCGTATCATTGTATTTTCTCCCAGAGGTCGGTATGGTCGCGCCCCGCGAGGAAGCGGGTGACGCTGTAGTAAAGTCCGGCGTAGCGGACATAGGGGCGGAAACGTTCGATCGCTTCGGTATATCCGTACGCATCCAGCAGCATCCGCGTATGCGCATCGTCGGCGCACCATGCGAGGGCCGTGACGGCGAGATCGAAGGTGAAATCGCCGTTGCACGCTTCGCTCCAGTCGTAGACGCAGCCCAGTTCGTCGCCGCAGAAAGAGGCATTGTCGGGGAAAAGATCCCCGTGTATGATCCCCTCGTCGCGCAGATCGATCCGGAGTTCGGCGAACAGGGCGGAAAACGGTTCATGTCCCGTTCGGGCGATCAGTTCTGCGAGCCGCTCGCGTTTGAATAAGGGGAGATTGGCGCTCTGTTTTCCCAGCGTGCGGCCGTGAAGGTCTCTCAAAAACGCCCCGATGCCACGGATCTGGTTTTCGGTGGGGCGGTTGGGACTGGTTCCTGCGCATTTGGCGTACACGAGAGCGCTTTTTCCCCGCAGGGCGAAAACGGGGGTGAGTGCCCTGGGAACGGGGAGTGGAGCGAGCGAAGCGAGCAGTTCCCACTCCCTTTGTGCCGATTCGACACTCGCTTCTTCGAACACTTTGAGAACGTAGTCGTTATCGAGCCAATAAACCGTGTCGCGTACCCCGTCTTGGGTGGGGTGCAGGGTGCGCGCTTCCCAGAACGGTGCGATATCTGCGGCGTCAATGTGCGTTTTTACACCCATCGGACCACCTCGGTGAGCTCTTTTTTACTGTTCCACCCCAGTTTCAGCAGTTCGGGCTCATCCAAAAATTCGCTTACGTATCCCAGTGTCAGATAGGCGACGAGCTTGTGCTCTTTTCCCATTCCCAGCAGTTTTCTCACCTTTTTGGGGCGGAGGATGCTGACCCAGCCGACTCCGATGTTGTGGGCGCGCGCCATCAGCCAGAGGTTCTGGATCGCGCATACGACGCTGTATTCCCCCGTTTTTTTCTGAGTCGTCTGCCCCAGCACCGGTTTGCGGGGTTTTTCGTAGAAGACCGCGATATTGAGTGCCGATTCGAGGATCCCTTCGAGTTTGAGCGAAGGGTAGAGGGACGAATCGGCGAATTGTTCCCGCGCTTTGGCATTTTCACGGGCAAACTCGCGGTAGATTTCCGTGCGAAGGGCGTTGTCTTGGATGATGACGAACCGCCAGGGCTGCGAGTACCCTACCGAGGGCGCCGAGACGGCCGCTTCGAGGAGATCGTGGAGCACGGCGTCATCGATGGGACGATCGACGTAGCGGTTTCCCCGAACGTCGCGCCGGGAGACGAAAATCGATTGCAGGATGGTCCGGGCGTGGGCGTCGAAGGCTTTCACATCAGCCTCCGTCGGACGAGGTCGGGATGGCTGCGAAAGAGGGTGTGCAGATACGTTCCCAGGACGTTGCCCTCAGCGTTTGTCCAGCTCCCCGCCTGCCCGGTCCCTGTTTTTGCCCCCCGGAGAATATCGAATCCCCCTTCGGTGTCGAGGGGACGGGTGTAGTGGAACGCATGCCCTTTGATCCCCGCTTCGTTGGTGTAGTATCCCATCCGCTGGAACCTCTTTTCGAGGGTAAAGGAGACGTCCAGAATCCCGCTCATCTCTTTGTCGTCGACCCGTTGCCCCAGGTAGAGGAGCCCTGCGCATTCGGCGTAGATTTTTCCGGAACGGGCATGGCGGATCAGGGAGTCTTTGAAGCAGCGGGCGTTGCGGAGGGTTTCGTACGCCGCGTCGGTTTCGACGTAGCCGCCGCAGATATAGACGCTCTTGCACGTATCGGGGATCGGCTCGTCGCAAGAAGGGCTTACGAGGCACACTGACGAAAACGCTTCTTCGAGAAAACGGAGATTGTCGGGATAGAGGAACGAGAAATTCTCATCGCATACCACCGCGACCGCATCTTCGGATCGGGGAGGCGGGGGGAAGGGATACCCCTTCGCCGCAGGGGCATCGGAGCGTCCCAGGGCAATGAGGGCGTCGATGTCGATATGCTCGAGGGCCTGGGTGGAGATGGCGGCGAGTTTGTCGCAGTCGCGCAGGTCGAGCCCCAGGTGGGTGTCGCGCAGCGCGTCGAGGCCGTCGCGAACCCATCCCAGAACCGCCACGTCGTCAAAATCGCTTTCGATCCGGTTTTTAATCAGTTCGTAGTGGCTCTGCGAGCCCAGACGGTTGAGGATGACCCCCCGGATCGTGTTGTCCGCACGATAGGCTTTGAGCCCTCCGAGTACGGCGCTGGGGGTGATGTAGCTCCCCTGTGCGTCGAGGACGATGACGGTGGGGACGTTGAGCAGCGTCGAGACGTCATAAGCGCTGCTGCCGTAGTCCATGCCGTCGTAAAACCCCATTACCCCCTCCATGATCGCGACTTCGCGGTCGGCGTATCGACCATACAGCCATCGGAGCTGTTCGGGGTTCATCATAAACGCATCGAGGTTGATGCTATCGGTGCCGCAGATGGCGCGGTGGAACTGCGGATCGATAAAATCGGGACCGATTTTAAACGGACGGACGGACTCTTTGAAACGGTACAGAAGCGCCGAAGTAAGAAGCGTTTTTCCCTGGTTGGACGCGACCGCGCTGATGCAGAGACTAACCATGTCCCCCCCTTTTTTTCAGGATGATGTAAATGAAAAACGGTCCCCCGATAAACGACGTGACGACCCCGATGGGGACTTCGCTGGCCGCGCCGAGATTGCGCGCGATCAGGTCGCACAGGACCAGAAATACCCCGCCGTAATAAAAGACGGGGAGAATCAAAGCGTCGCTGCTGCGACGGTAAAGCAGGCGGACGATGTGGGGGATCACGAGCCCGATAAACCCGATCGGCCCGACGACGCTCACGCAGATCCCCACGCTCATCGAGACGGCGAGGAGGAGGATCAGGTTGATTTTCCTGATCTCGATCCCTTTGAGAAACGCGTTTTCGTACGAAGTGAGGAGCAGCTTAAGCTCGGGGCGGTAACGTACGACGACCCACAGCAGACCGAGCGCCGCCGCCGCAACGGGATAGAGGTTTTCCATCCCCACGACGCTCAGGCTCCCCATCGTGAAACGGATGATCGAGTAGCTTTGTTCGAGATCGCTGAGGTAAAAAATTACCATCAGCGCGGCCGAATAGAAAAACGACAGCGCGATCCCGATGAGGAGCAGCGAATGGGTCTGGGTAGCTTTGAGGGTCCGTGCAAACAAAAACAGCAGCACGACCGTCGAAAACGCCCCGACGAAACTGAAAAAGTACGAGAGGGCCGCCAGCGATGCGGGTAAAAAGACGATGCCTATCGCCGTCGCCAGGGTCGCGCCGCTGGAGACACCGAGGGTAAAAGGGGTTGTGAGCGCGTTGCGAAACACCGCCTGAAATACCATTCCCCCCAGCGCGAGGACCGCCCCGGTAAAAAATGCGACCCCGACCCGGGGGAGCCGAAGATCCCAAAACAGGAGGTATTCGGTCGTATCGGGGTTGAAAAGATTGCCAATCTCCATCGCCGTTTCTCCTGTGAACGGCGCGATGGCCAGGATCGTCAGCGACAGGGAAAAAATCAGCCGTTTCATCGGTAGTTCACCGTAAAATGTCCCTCAATCCGGCAGATCGAGTCTCCGAAAAGGGAGCGGAAACGGCTCTCTTCGAAAAAATCGTTCCCCGACCCGTCGAAAACGAGTTCCCCTTCGCGCAGATAGAGGATCCGGTACCCCAGACGGTAGGCGAGGTTCAGATCGTGGGTGATGACGATTTTCCGTCCGGGATGTTCTTTGAGCATCCCGAAGAGCTTGATTTTTTTGTCGCTGTCGAGGTTTGCGGTCGGTTCATCGAAAATGGTCAAGCGGGCATTGTGCAGCAATCCTCCGGCGAAGAGCAGGAGCTGGCTTTCCCCGCTGCTGAGACATCGGCATGGGGTGTTTCGGAGCCCCGCGATATCGAGCCGTGCCATCACCGCTTCGAGGTTTTCCTGGGTCGATCCGTTAAGAAGCGAGAGTTTCAAGAACGCTTCCGCATCGATGTATTCGTCGAAAACGTCGAGTCTGGAGGGGACGAAGTTGAGCAGCTGCGCGCGCAGCTTGGCGCCGAGTTCGGCGATTTGTTTCCCTTCCGCGTACACGGCGGGCGTTTCATAAAGCCCTACAAGTGCCCGTGCAAGGGTCGTTTTGCCCGCGCCGTTGGCTCCCAGTATTACCGCGTCTTCATCTCCCAGTGCGAAGGAAATCCCCTTTAGAAAGGGGGTTGAGAGGTTTTCAACGCGCAGATTCACGTAGAAATCCTTTGAAATCGTCGATGAAATAGACGATCCGGTCACTCGGTATCCCCGCGTATTCGCCCGATTCCACGAAGACCGATTTCGTTCGTGCCGCATTGATCGGAAGTTTCAGCCACGGGGCTTTGAGCTGTTCCTCGGTAAATTTTTTCTCTTTCATCAGCGGCGCGAGGATGATGACCACGTCGGGATTGAGCGCGAGTATTTTTTCGAGCGTGAGGGCAGGTTGCCCTTTTTGGGTGCTTTGGAACGCATTGACGTTGCCGCTGGCTTCGATGATGTCGTCGAAATAGAGATTCTGCCCCGCGACGAAGACCTCTTTGGAAAGGTCGGTGTTGTAGCCGATCGGGATCAGGATTTTTTTCTTGCGCGTGATCCCTTTGAGGCTTTGGACCGAACGGTCGATTTTCGCGACGAGGGCGGATGCTTTCTCTTTTTTGCCGAGCAGTGTTCCCAGGCCCAGAAGGGTTTTTCGGATCGAGGCGAGGGTATCGATTTTGACGAGTACCGTTTTGATCCCCAGCCGCTCGAGTTTTTCGGCAAGAGGAGCGTTGTTTTCCTGCACTACAACGAGATCGGGTTTGAGGGCTACGATCTTTTCAAGCGAGGGGGTGAAAAATCCCCCGACCTTGGCGATTTTCTCTGATTGGGGCGGATAGCGGCAGTAGGCGGTATTCCCCACGATTTTTTCCCCTTCGCCCAGGGCGAAGAGGATTTCGTTGACCGAGGGGCTCAGCGCGACGATCCGGTCGTACGACCAGGCCGGAAGGGCCAAAAAAGCGATGAAAAGAAGTCTTAATAACACGCTTCGACCTTATAGACCCACGTCATCGTTCCGGCGTTTTCAAGACGGTAGTTTTGCGCCATTTTATGGACCGATTGTCCGTCTATGAGGTAAAACCAGCCGAATTTTCCGACGACCGACTTCATACCGTCGATCGAACGGACAAAGGTGAATTTTCCTTTTTGCTCCGTCTCCACGCGGCTCACTTTTTGCAGAAGTTCCAGCGCCGTCGTCTCTTTGGGGGTGTAGGTAGTTCGGATAGTGCGTTCGGGACGGCCGTCCCCGTAGACGATCGTCACGTCGATCTCCTGAGCGGCAAGGGACAGGGAGGTGCTCAGCAGCACGATGAAAAACCGGATCAAAACGATACCTCCATTCCCGCATAATATGCCCGCGGGCTTGCCGCGTAGTTGTTGACGCTTTGGTAGTATTTGTCGGTAATATTATCGACTTTTGCGTAGATTTTGAGATGTTTCGAGAACGTATGGTCGGCCACGAGGGAGGCGACCGTGTATCTTCCCGTCTGCGCCCCCTGATCGTTGTCGCTGTCGTAACGGCTTCCGACGTACTCTCCGCTGATTGCGACGTGCGTTTTGGGAATACCGTAGTAGTCCAGGCCGAATTTGAGGCTCTCTTTCGCACGACGGCGGAGATTCTCTCCGCGCTGGTTTTCGGCATCGAGGCGGGTGTATCCCAACGACACGAGGATATCGCTGCCGAGCTCTTGTTTGCAGGCCGCCTCGATCCCTTTGATCGTCGAGGTCCCCTCGATGTTTCCGTATCGCGATGCGGTGAAATCGTACTCGATCATATCCCGGATGCGGCTCTCGAAATAGGTGAGGCTAACCCCACCGAAGCCTACCGTGATGTCGTAGCTTCGGGTCTCTTCGGGTTTGAGGGCGGTGTTTCCGTAGGTCGGATCGTAAAGCTGGTAGAGGGTGGGGACGTTATAGGCGCTCCCATAGTTCGCGCCGAGATACCCTTCCCCCATAAAAGGGTGTTTGAAACCGATTTTTCCGGTCGTTTTGTCGCTGAAGGCGTCAAAGGCGTCGCGCCGCAGCGATTCGGTCAGAACGGTGCCGGTCGCGAGAATATTGGTGTTTGTGACGAAAACGGCTTTGTTGTCGTAGCTCCGGTTCAGACGGTTGAGATGCTCGAAGGTTTTGTAATCCCCTCCGAAAACGATGAAATCGCTCTTGCGGTAACCGATGCGGGAGTGGACACCGTATTCGTCGACCCTGCCGTCGTAGGCCGTCCCGGTCGAATAGTCGCGTTCGAACGTCGAACGGTTGGCATAGACCGTGGTAAGGGCATCGCCGAAGCGGTTTTCATAGCTCAGGCGGCTGAGTTTTTCGTCTTTGCGGTAGTTGGCGGCCGAATCGCCGCTTGTACCGTCGTATTCGGTGTAGACGTCGATGTCGGTGTGGGAGAAACGGAGCGTGTTCGCGCCGTCAAACCGGTAGCCCACGCTCAGCCCGAGGGTGCGGTTTTTATAGGCGTCGTCTTCGTAGCGGTCGAGGTCGGCATACCGCCGCGCGTACGCGCTGAACCCGTCCGAAGCGATTTGTTGCGCATCAAGACGGACGTCGAGCGCCTCGCTCGCGTATGCAATCGAGGCGGCGTACTTTTCGGTTCCGAAACTTCCCCGTTCGTAGCGGGCTTTCGCTTCGGTTCCGGGGAGCGTTTTGCGGGTGATGATGTTGACCACCCCCGCACTTGCGTCGCTTCCCCAGATGCCGCTTTGGGCCCCTTTGATCACTTCGATCCGTTCAATATCGCCGAGGATGAGATGTTCGAACGACGCGCCGTCCATCGAGGTGTTGTCGTTGTAGCGGATGCCGTCGATCAGGACGAGGGTCCGTTTCGAATCGAATCCCCGCAGGTAAAGAGAGGTTGATTTTCCCAGGCCGCCGTTGGCGGCGATCCCTACCCCGGCGAGGGAGTTGAGCGCTTCGGCGAGGGTCGTATAGCGCCGTTCGGCGATCTCTTCGGCGGTAATGACGTCGGTATTGGCGGTAACGCTGCGGAGGCTCTGCTCGGTTTTGGAAGCACTTACGACGATCGGATCGAGCGTCAGCTCCCTGGCTTCGGTTGAAGCGACGAACGTTGCGGCGGCAACGAGTGAAAGAGTGTGTCGGTGCATGAATGTCCTTGTGGCATAATCGTTATAACGGATGAGGTAAGGACATCTTTGGGCGGGGAGACGGTGGAGTAGGTGTGGATCGGATGGGTCGGGCAGATCCACTCGATCCGGGTGATGTTCTGGAGGAGGCGGACATGCGACGCGTATGCCTGGATCGCGACGAGCGAAAAATAGTTTTTTCCGAAACCGCGCGGTGAACGCATCGCCATCCTCCCCTTTTTTAGGGGAATTATACCCTATCAGCTTTTAAACTGCCCCAGTTGCGCGTTGAGGCTGGTTGCCGCGTCGTAGAGTTCCCCGGCAATGGCGGAGATTTTGGTGATCTCTTCTTGGTTGCTTTGAGAAAGCCCCGACATCTCGGAGACTTTGGCGATGATCTCGTTGATTTTGCGGGCCATCGCTTCGGCCGCTTCGACGCTTTGACGGCTGGCATCGACATTCGTGCGCAGTACCTGCGCGGCCGAATCGATTTTGGCGTCGATCTCTTCGCTCCGCTCGGCGAGACGCTCGATGTTTTCGCTGTTGGTGCTCATCATGTCGGACGAATCGGAGATCGACTGGATGACGACCGAAATCGTCGAGTTGATTTCAGTGAGGCTTTTTTGAGTACGTTCCGCCAGTTTGCGCACTTCGTCGGCAACGACGGCGAACCCGCGTCCGTGTTCTCCCGCACGTGCCGCTTCGATCGCGGCGTTGAGGGCGAGAAGGTTGGTCTGGTCGGCAATGTCGGAGATGATTCCCAAGACCCCGCTGACGCTGGCCGCATCGCTGGAAAGCTGGGTGAAGCGTTCGGCTAGATCGTTGCTCATCTGCGTCGTGCTGTGGATTTCGCGCGTAATGGCGTTGGCGATTTCCCGGACGCTGTTGAGTTCCTGTTCGGTCGAGCGGCTGTTGTCGAGGGTGCTTTTGGCAATGCTGACGCTTTGCTCGAGCGTTTCACCGATTTCGGCTGCCGTGGCATTGGTGTTCTGTGCGATCGCGTTCGTTTTTTCCGACTGGATGGAGAGGTTGCTGGCCGAATTGTGAAGCGTCGACGTTGAACCGACGGCCGAAGTGGTGATCCGCTTCGTATCGTTGATCGTGCTTTGGATTTTGGCGATGAACTGGTTGAGGTAGTTGCTGGCGATACCGATTTCGTCGTTTTTGTTCATGATCGGCAGCCGTTTGGTCAAGTCCCCGTTCCCGTGCGCAAGGTCGGAAGAAACGTTGTCGAGCGCTTCGATGGGCCCCAGGATACTGCGCCCGGAGAAATAGTTGATCGCGATCAGGATACCGGTGAGCGCGGTGCCGAGGATCATGAACCATTTGAAGAATCCGGCTTTGAGTTCGTCGAAATAGTCGGCTTTGTTGATCCCCGGGACGACCCACATGTCCCACGCGGGGATATAGCGATACGCCGCGATCTTATCCTGGCCGGTCGTTGCCGAGTGGTACTCGTATATCCCCCCCTCTTTGTGGGAACGGATTTCATCGATGTAATCGTGCCCTGCGAGATTTTCTCCCTCTTTTTTCGGGTGGACGCGCATCGTCCCTTTGCTGTCGACGAGATAAACGTATCCGCTCTGTCCGATTTTGATCTTGAAGATGTCTTTTTTGAAGGTGTCGTTTTTGTACGCTTCAGGGTCGATTTCGGAGATGTAGAGAACCGTTTGCTCGAGCGAGTCGGCGACGGTGTTGAGATCGCTCGTCATGATCGTCTTGATCGAACTCGTGGCGATGAAGTATGCTACAATGACACTCACCAAGATCGCGCTGACCGCGGCGATCAGATTGACGATGAATTTGCCTTTGATCGTGTTGAAAAAATGCATAGGGTGCTGTCCGTCCGTGTTGAAATATTCACCATTGTAATTTTGTTTTTCTAAAGCGAAGGTAAAATAGTATGAGATATTCTTATTTAAAGCAGATTGCGGCCTACCTGCAACGTTTTAAGCGCATTGTTGCGGCGTACCGTTACAGTGACACGGGGATACGGATCGTTTTCGATTCGGACAACAGCTGGAATTTCGACATGGCGCGGGGCAATTCGGCGATCACGATCGGCGAGGGCGCCAATCGGACCAAAATGTACCAGGCCCCTTTCGACGTTTTGCTCGCCAAGCGGTTCAACCGCGCTTCGATTACCGCGATCACCCTTCACAATGACGACAAGATCATCCGTATCGCCGTGAGCATGAGCGGGGCCTACAAAAGCGAAACGACGATACTGCAGCTTGAATTTACCGGAAAACACACCAATGCGATTATCCTCTCATCCGACGAGACGGTGCTCGAAGCGCTGCGGCATATCGACGCGAACGTCTCGAGCCGAAGCGTGCGGGTGGGCCAGAAACTGCTCAATCCTCCGAAGCTCCCGTTTGTCCCCAAAGAGTATCCCCTCTCCGACGTTCGGGCATTTCTGGTCGAAGAGTTTCGGCGTCAGGGGGCCGAGAAACTCGAAAAGCTCAAACGTGAAAAAACGTCGCTGCTTCTTAAACGGCTTGCGCAGCTTGAAAAACATCTGGCCGCGCTCGAAGACGAATCGGTATTGATGGAAGAGTCGCTCGAAGCCCAGCATGCGGGGCATTTGATCCTTGCGAACCTGGATGCGGTGAACCCCTACGCCGCTACGGCCCAGGTGCAGGATTTCGACGGAACGTCCAAAGTCCTCGAGATCCCTGCGGGGTGCGTCAGTGCGGCCGGATGCGCCGAGGCGTTTTTCCGGCGTTCCAAGAAAGCGAAGCAAAAAGCGGTGGGACTCCACCGCGAAAAGCACAATCTGCAGGAAAAAATCCGTCATCAGCGGCTTTTCATCCAGGCCGTGGAGGATGCCAGAACACCCGAAGAGATTCAGCTTCTTTTCCCGGCCAAAACTCCCCTCTCGAAGCTTAGAACTTCCGATTCGGTCGCCGAATTCTGGATCGAAGGGGTCAAAGTGTCGTTGGGGAAAAGCGAAAAAGGGAACATCGAGCTTCTCCGAAACGCCAAAGCCCGCGACATCTGGATGCATCTAAAAGACCGCCCCTCCGCCCACGTCGTTATTACGACCGACAAGCAGCAGCTCCCCGAACGGCTTCTCGAAGCGGCGGCCAGATTGTGCGTCGATTTTTCGGTATTTGAAAAAGGGCGCTATCTGGTCGATTATACTCCACGCAGAGAAGTAAAAATCGTCGAAGGGGCAAACGTCTTGTACACCGATTACAAGACGCTGAGCATCGAGAAAGGATAGAAAATGGCTGTCGGTCCGATCGGTAACGCAATTTACGTCAATCAGCAGATGGCTGCCGTCGCGAGCGAAAAAACGGCGGTACTGAACCGTTTCGAGCTCCAGACGCTCGCCGCGGCGGCCGCTTCGCAGGAAGCCCACAAAGAGGTGGAAGAAGTTCGCCCCCCCGAAGAAAATCACGGGGTCGATGCCGACCGTGAGCATACCCGGGAGCAGGCTGAGCAGGAAGAACGGCAGTTCGAATCCGAAGAGGGTTCCGAAGAAGAGAAGCCCGAGCCCGAAAAGCCGTTGCATCTGCTCGATATTAAAGTGTGATTCGCTATAATCCGCTAACTTAAACCATTGGTCAATCAACAATGCAAACCGCAAAAAATTCTATCAAAGATCGCGTCGGAACGGCTGTCGTTCTCGTAGCCGTTGTCCTCACCGTAGGCCTCATCAACAATTTCTGGTTGATCTGGATGGTCATGGGGATCGTTTACCTGCTCGCATTTCACGAGGCGATGCGTCTTTTCGGGATCAACAACAACTCGTTGTACGCGTATGCGGCCATTTTGTGGCTGGCCGCCGCACTCTACCCCTACGGAGAGGATCTGTTCGTGATCGCGGGGCTCATTTTTGCCGCCGCGGTCGCCTATACCCAGAATATTCCGTGGAAAAATTTCTTTCCGTTCGTTTATCCGACCGCGGGGATGCTGTTCATGCTCAGCATGTACCAAGAATACGGGGTAACGGCGCTGCTATGGCTCTTCGTGGTCGTTGCTTCGGCCGATGTAGGGGCCTATTTCGTAGGGCGCAGTATCGGCAAAACCCCTTTTAGCATCTCCAGCCCCAGCAAAACGCGCGAAGGGGTATACGGCGGGATCGCCGTCGCGACGGCGGCCGGCTTTTTCATCGGCATTACGATCGTCGACATCACCCAGGCGGTCATCATTTCGATGATGGCGGCGATCGGTGCGGTTTTCGGGGACCTCTTTGAAAGCTACCTCAAGCGCCGTGCGGGGGTTAAAGACAGCGGTTCCATCCTTCCGGGGCACGGAGGGGTGCTTGACCGGATTGACGGTTACCTGTTTGCTTCGATCATCATGCTCGTCCTTTTGCGGGGGCTTGTTTGATCCTTCTGGGCTCGACGGGCTCTATCGGGGTCAACGCCCTGCGTGTTGCCGAACAATTCGGCCTCAGCGTCGATACGCTGGTGGCGGGGCGCAACATCGACCTTCTCAACACCCAGATTAAAAAACACTCTCCCAAACGGGTCGTCGTAACGCGCGACGAAGACCGTGCGCGGGTAAACCACCACGACGTCCGCGCCGGCGATGCGGCGATATTGCAGGCGATCGAGGAATCCTCCTCCGGGCACGTTGTCAATGCACTGGTGGGTTTCGCCGGATTCCGCCCGACCCTCAAAGCGCTTGAATGCGGCAAAAAAGTGGCGCTGGCGAACAAAGAATCGCTTGTGGTGGGAGGGATGTTCGTCGATACCTCCTCAATCGTTCCGATCGACAGCGAACATTTCGGCCTATGGTATCTTAACCGCTCCGACCGTCCCGTCTCGCGGATGGTGGTGACGGCCAGCGGAGGGGCGTTTCGCGATTGGCCTCTGGAAAAGCTTGGCAATGCGACGCTCGAAGACGCCCTGAAACATCCTAACTGGTCAATGGGGCAGAAAATCACGATCGACAGTGCCTCGATGATGAACAAGCTTTTCGAGCTTCTCGAGGCACGGTGGCTTTTCGGGGAAGGGGAATACGACGCCCTGATCGAAACGCGTTCGCTGATTCACGCCCTGATCGATTACGCCGACGGCTCGACGACGGCCCATTTCGCCCATGCGGACATGCGCCTGCCGATTGCGTACGCCCTTATGGGACGGGTGGAAACGCCCATCGTCGAGAGGATCGATCTCGCCCGAATCGGTTCTTTGGAATTCCGCGAGATCGATCCGGCGCGCTATCCGATCTGGGAGATCAAAAAAGACCTCCTTGCCAACCCCGCGCGCGGAGTGATCGTCAACGCCGCCAATGAAGCCGCCATAGAGCGATTCGTTGCGGGTGAAATCGGCTTTTCGGCTCTTTCGCGCCTCATCCTGGATGCGTACGAAGCGTTTGATTCCGCACCTTCGTCGGTCGAAGAGATCTTCGAGATCGATCTTTGCGTCCGTGCATACGTCCGGGAGCTGGCGTGAAAAAGGTTCTGATCCTCCACGGATGGCACGGCAGCGACCTGCCCCACTGGCAGGGATGGCTCGCGCAGGAGCTGGCGGTGGAAAACTGCATTGTGGCGTTTCCGCAGTTCAGCGACAACCTCCGTCCCGACAAGGAGGTATGGGTACGCGAAGCGCTTGACGCGCTGGATGATCTCCGTCCGGATGTCGTCGTCTGCCATTCGCTGGCCAATATTCTGTGGTTTCATCTGTGTTCGCGCCGTAATTTTCGGGTCAAGAAACTCCTTCTGTGCGCTCCGCCGCGCGATCTGGGAGAATACCCCGAAGTCGCGACGTTTTTTCCCGCACCGCTCCCGGAGTCTCTCCGTACCGAAGAAGCACTGATGGTCGTTTCGGATAATGATCCCTATATGAGCCTGCGCGAATCCGAGTCGCTTGCCGAATCGCTCGGCGTGGCGCTGCATGTCCTTCACGATGCGGGCCACATTAATACTGCTGCAGGATTCGGTCCCTGGCCGTGGGTTAAAGAGTGGGTCCTCTCATGATCCTGAGCATCGAAAGCAGCTGTGACGACAGTTCGATCGCGATTACCGAGATCGCGACCAAAAAGCTGATCTACCATAAGAAAATATCACAGGAACTCGAGCACTCGCGATACGGGGGTGTTGTCCCCGAACTCGCCAGCCGCCTGCATGCCCAGGCGCTTCCGGCGATTTTGGAAGAGTGCTCGCCGTGGCTTTCGCAACTCAAGGCGGTTGCGGTCACCAACGCTCCCGGACTGGCTGTTACCCTGATCGAAGGGGTGAGTATGGCCAAGGCGTTGAGCCTGGCGCTGAACATCCCCGTGATTCCTGTCAACCACCTCAAGGGGCATATCTATTCCCTGTTTATTGAAAAAGAGAGTGTTTTCCCTCTCACCGTGTTGCTGGTCTCGGGAGGTCATACGCAGCTCATCGAGGTCGCATCGCTCCATTCGATGAAAACGGTGGCGACGACGATGGACGACAGCTACGGGGAAAGCTTTGACAAAGTGGCTAAAATGATGGGACTCGGGTACCCCGGGGGACCGATCATCGAGCGGCTGGCATCTCAGGGTGATCCGGAGCGCCATGCTTTTACCGTTCCGCTTTGGCAGTCTCCGCAGATCGCATTCAGCTATTCGGGGCTCAAAAACCAGGTGCGCCTTGCGGTAGAGGCGGCGGACAAAGAAGACTATCCCCACATTGCCGCCGCGTTTCAAAAGACCGCCACCGCGCATCTGACCCAGAAACTCAAAAAATATTTTAAAACGAACCCACCCGCGCGTTTTGCCGTCGTCGGGGGCGCAAGCGCCAACCGTTACCTCCGCGGCGAACTCGAAAAAATTCTTGCCCCGTACAAGGCGGAGATGCTTGCGGCCGATTTGAGCTTTTGTTCGGACAACGCGGCCATGATCGGACGGATCGCAGTAGAACACTATCTGGGCGGGGAATGGACGGACTATCGTTCTCTGAGCGTTTCCCCCCGTACAAATCTGTAATATTTCTTAAGCCGAAACACCTCTTGTATAATTCAGAGTGAAATTATCCGAATTAAGTACAATTTTCGTACCAAACAAAAACAGGAGCTATAAATGGCAACAACAATGCTTAAAGGTAACGTCGTTAACCTTGCGGGTAACGAAGTAAAAGTCGGTGACAAAGCACCACAGGTAACGGTTGTAAACTCAAACGGTCTTGCAGACAAAGTAGTAGGCGGAGCAACAGGTAAAAAACAGCTGATCGTCGCGGTTCCTTCTCTCGACACTGCGGTATGTGCGACTGAAACACGCAATTTCAACAAAGAAGCGGCGTCATTGGCTAACGTTGACCTGACAATCGTATCGATGGACCTTCCGTTCGCCGGCGGTCGTTTCTGTACAACCGAGGGGATTGAAAACGTTACCGTTGCGTCTGACTTCCGTAACAAAGATTTCGCAAACGCATACGGTGTATTGATCGCTGACGGAGTTTTGGCAGGTGTTACATGCCGCGCAATCTTCGCCGTTAACGAAGAAGGGATCGTAACCTATAAAGAGATCGTTCCTGAAATCACTGCGGAACCCGATTACGAAGCTGCATTGGCTGCTGTGAAATAACTCTCTCATCCCCGCTGTGGCGGGGAATTTCTTCAACAATCTTTCCGTTTATTTGCAATTGATTATGATATTTTTACCGGACTGCTGCAATGTGTAGTCGTAACGGCCGTCAAGGGTGATACTCAAGCGGGCGAATTTTCCGTGATAGGTCATTTCCGCACCCATGTAGGGGGCTGCATTCATTGCCCTTTGGTCTTTCTCAAACACCTTCGAATAGGAAAAATCAAGCACGATGCGATTGGGGTTGCTGAGGGCGAAATGACGCATCAGCGGTGCACCCGAAGCCAGTCTGAGGGTTTTATGCGTGCTTGAAAACTGAACGAATTCAAGTTGTCCCGAGGAGGAGGTTTTGGCGTTCGTCGGTATTTGCGCCGACTTTCCTCCTTGTGAGACGACAAGAGGTTTGTGCCAGTCGATGGCCCTGTTAATGTCTATTTTTCGGATTTCGATACTGCCGTCGGCATTTTGATAGGTAAACGAGATCTCCTTGAGCAGGCGTGCCTCATCGGGAAGATTATAGCTTACGGCTCCCAGCATCGGAGTGTTTTCTGGAAGGTTGGAGGTCACTTTCTGCGAGGGGGACGTAACGGCGAAAAAAGGATTTTCCCGGGCGACCACCGGGGAAAAAAGGAGAATGCAGGCCAAAAGTGATGATTTCATGCTGCCCTTTCATGTTTGGATCATACGGAAGCGGTGGCGTCCTTCCGAGGCTACTGAAGCTCGAAAACCTCTTCGTTGTCGGCATCGGCATCGAGTTCTTTGTACTCGAAGTACTGCTTTTGCAGAGCCGCATTCTCAGCTTTCAGACGTTCAATATCTTCGATCAGATAATCTTGGTGCTCTTCGAGATCGAGCAATACGCTGAGCGAATTGTTGCCGAAAAAAATAAGTCCCATGTAGATACCCGCAACGAGTACGGCCGCGACCGCAATGAAGAACTTCAGAGTCGGAAGACCGAAATAGCGTTCGGTCAGACTCTCGTTTTCCTCATTCCCGAGCAGCCGATCGTCCTGGTGCATCAGTTAAAAAGGGTATTTCCCAGGTATTCGCCGTAGACGATTTCGTTTTCGATTTCAAGCAGACGGTTGTATTTTGCCGTACGCTCGCCGCGTGCTGTTGATCCGGTTTTGATTTCGCCGCAGTTGAGCGCGACCGCGAAATCGGCGATAAAGGCGTCTTCGCTTTCACCCGAACGGTGCGACATGACGCATTTGTAACCGTTGCGCTGCGCCAGGCGGACGGTCAGCATCGTTTCGGAGACGCTTCCGATCTGGTTGGGCTTGATCAGGATCGCGTTACCGATCCCTTTGGCGATCCCCTCGGCGAGTATGTTGGCGTTGGTTACGAACAGGTCGTCCCCGACAAGCTGCACTTTGCCGCCCAGCCGGTCAGTCAAGATTTTCCAGCCGGCCCAGTCGTCTTCGCTCAGGCCGTCTTCGATAGAGACGATCGGGTATTTGGCGCAAAGCGCTTCATAATATCCTACCATCTCTTCGGAGGTGAGGGTGCGCCCTTCGGATTCGAGACGATAACCCCCCTCACATACGAGTTCAGAACTGGCGACGTCCAGAGCGATGGCGATTTGTTCGCCCGCCTTGTATCCCGCTTTGCTGATCGCTTCCATGATCACTTCTATCGGCTCTTCGTTATTTCTGAGATCGGGTGCGAATCCGCCCTCATCGCCCAGCGCGGTGTTCGCACCGCGGTCTTTGAGGATCTTTTTGAGGTTGTGATAGACTTCGGCTGACGCGCGCAGCCCTTCGGAAAAATCGGCAAAGCCGACGGGCATGATCATGTATTCCTGGAAATCGACGCTGTTGTCGGCGTGGCTTCCGCCGTTGATGATGTTGAGCATCGGAACGGGCATAACCATTGCATTGGCACCGCCCAGATAGCGGTAGAGAGGAATACCGAGGCTTTTTGCCGCAGCGCGTGCTACCGCCATGGAAACGCCGAGAACGGCATTGGCACCGAGATTTGAGTAGTTCTCGGTACCGTCAAGTTCTTTCATGGTAGCATCGACAACCGCCTGATTGTAGGGAGAAAGGCCCATGATCGCATCCGCGATCTGGGTGTTGACGTTCTCGACCGCTTTGAGAACCCCCTTACCCATATAGCGACTGTCGTTGTCGCGCAGTTCGAGCGCTTCACGTTTTCCGGTACTTGCACCGCTGGGAACGATCGCGCTTTCGCGTGTTCCGTCGCTGAGCTGAACGGTTGCTTTAACTGTCGGATTCCCGCGGGAGTCCATCACCTCGATTGCACTTACTTCATCAATAAAAATCATTCGTCTACCTCTCCTATTTCAGATTCATCCATCGCCATGATATTGTTGACACCCATGGCGGCTTTAATTTTATCTTCGACTTTTTTGGCCAGTTCGGGTTCTTCTTTGAACTTCTGCTTCACGTTCTCGCGTCCCTGGCCGAGTTTGACGTCCTCGAAGCTGAACCATGCACCGCTTTTGTCGATGATGTCGAGCTTCACGCCGTAATCGACGAGTTCTCCTTCTTTAGAGATCCCTTCGCCGAACATGATATCGAATTCCGCCTGCCGGAACGGGGGAGCCACTTTGTTTTTGACCACCTTGGCTTTGACGCGGTTTCCGATCTGGCTCTCGCCCTGCTTGAGGGTGGCGATTTTCCGTACGTCGATCCGGACAGATGCGTAAAATTTTAGCGCATTTCCGCCGGTCGTCGTTTCGGGGGAACCGTACCCCATCGTTCCGATTTTCATCCGGATCTGGTTGATAAAGATGATGGTACAGTTCATTTTATGCAAAACGCCCGTGAGTTTCCGCAGCGCTTTGGACATCAGACGGGCCTGAACGCCCACCTGCTGGTCGTCCATCTCCCCTTCGATCTCGACTTTCGGAGTGAGTGCCGCCACCGAGTCGACGACGATCAGGTCGACCGCGCCGCTGCGGGCGATGGTTTCGACGATGTCGAGCGCCTGCTCGCCGTAATCGGGCTGGGAGACGAGAAGATTCTCGATATCGACTCCCAGGTTTTTCGCGTAATTGACATCCAGTGCGTGTTCCGCGTCGATGAAGGCGCACACGCCTCCCGCTTTCTGGCACTCCGCCGTGATCTGCAGGCTCAGGGTTGTTTTACCCGAACTTTCCGGTCCGTAGATTTCGACGACGCGCCCTTCGGGGACGCCGCCGATGCCCAGGGCCAGGTCCAGTCCGATCGAGCCGGTGCTGATGGCGCTGATCGGTTCGATCTCTTTGTCGCCCAAACGCATCAACGTCCCTTTTCCGAACGTTTTGTCGATCTGTTTCATCGCCAGTTCAAGCGATTTGAGTTTTTGTGGATCCATCATGCGTTGCTCTCCTGATACGGTATTAGGTTGTTAGATAAGGCAATAATATGACAAATTGAAATATATTTAAAAAATATGACAAAATGAAATATTAAAATTCACACAAATGGAATGGTATTATTTTATCGTTATTTCGTTAAAATTTAATTGATTCGTCCAGCCAAATAAGGAAACCAGGTGAAAAAAACGGTTATTGCCCACTCTCCCGACGCCGATGACATTTTTATGTACTACGCCATCAAATTCGGCTGGGTGGGAAAAAAAGATACCGTTTTCGAAAATATCGCGCTCGATATCGAGACCCTTAACACCGAAGCGCTTCGCGGAACGTACGACGTCAGTGCGATCAGTTTCGGCCTCTACCCCCATATCCGAAACGATTACGCGCTGCTTCGCACGGCTGTCAGTTTCGGTCAGGGATACGGTCCAAAGCTGATCCGGAAAAAAGGAACACTCCTCAAAAAGCGGTTCAAAGTCGCGCTCAGCGGGAAATTCACAACCAATGCACTGCTGTTTCGGATCGCCTACCCCGATGCCAAAATCGTGTATATGAACTTTCTGGAGATCGAGCAGGCGGTTTTGGCTGGAGAAGTGGATGCGGGGGTACTCATCCACGAAAGTATCCTTGGATACGATGAAAGTCTTGAAGTGGAACGGGAGTTGTGGGACGTCTGGTGCGAGCTTGCCGGTTCCGAACTGCCCCTTCCGCTGGGAGGAATGGCGATCCGACGCTCATTGCCGCTGAGCAGCGCTATCGAATACGAAAATCTTTTGACCAAAGCGGTGAAGGTGGCCCGCGATCACAAGGACACCCTCTCGAGAATGCTTTTGGAGCGTTCTCTCGTGCGTATCGACGCCCCGACACTCGAAAAATACCTCGAACTCTACGCCAACGACGAGTCGATCACTCTGAGCGATCTCCAGTATACCGCGATTGAAAAGCTGTTCGAACTGGGACACCGGCACGGATTTTACGATGCGGCGATCGATCCGAAAGACTATATGATCCCCCTTGAATACACCGAATTGAGGTACTCGTAAATGATGCAGGAAGAGTTGATCGGGCTCGGAATCGAGACGTTCAAAATCGCACTGGTTTTGGCGTTGCCCGCATTGCTCGTGGGGATGTTCCTGGGACTGGCGGTAAGTATTTTCCAGGCGACGACCCAGATCAATGAAATGACCCTCAGCTTTATTCCCAAAATTATCGGAATTGTTATCATTGTCATCCTCACGATGCCCTGGATGATGAATACAATGGAAGATTTTACGATACGGATATTCAATATGATTCCGACCTTTATGCAATGAATTTCAAAACGATCGATTTTTCACGCTTCAGTTCCATTCGGATCGGTCCCGTCGCCGACGTAGCCCTGATCGAAAACGACCGTGTTCCGCAGGGGCGCGTCATCGTCGGCAGCGCCAACAACCTTCTCGTCTCGCCCACTCCTCCCCCCCTGATGATGCTCTCCAAGGAGTACGATTTTATCCGTCTGGAAGAGGACGGCCTCCATATCGGTGCGGCGACCCCGGGAGGAAGGGTTGTTTCGTTCTGCAAAAAAAACGACATCGCCCATTTCGAGTATCTCTCCAAGCTCCCCGGCACTTTAGGGGGGATGATCAAAATGAACGCGGGGCTCAAGGAATACGAAATTTTCAATCACCTGATTGCCCTGCGGACCCAAAGCGGATGGAAGAAAAAAGAGGAGATCGCCTACGGTTACCGCAAAACGTCCATCGACGAGGTCGTTTTTGAAGCGGTTTTCGAAGCGTTTGCGGGGTATTCGGCCGAGCGTTACGACATGTTCTCCCGGATGCGCTCGAACCAGCCCTCCGATCCGAGTGCGGGAAGCTGTTTTAAAAATCCCCCCGGCGACTACGCCGGCCGGCTGATCGAAGCGGTCGGCCTCAAGGGAATCCGGCGCGGTGCGATGGCGTTTAGCGAGGTTCACGCCAATTTTCTTGTCAACTACGGCGGGGGGACATTCGACGACGCCCTGTGGTTGATCGGTGAAGCCCAAAAACGGGTGAGGGCGCAATTCGGCATCGAATTGCAGTGTGAGGTCGTGATTTTAGACACGCAAAATTGACGAAAAAACCCTTTTTTCTATTGACTATCATCGTCAATATTGGCTAGAATGACGGTGAAACTCATAAATTAAAAGGAGTTTATACGTTAAATGATCGTCAGTTACATTCGCTCCGACAAAGATTTTGACGGCGTTTACGAACAGCTAAAGCTGATTAACGGATACGCGGATCAGAAAGGATTAATCATTGACGAAGAGATGGTGGATCACACCTCTCAAAGCAAACGGCTGGTTGAACGCACCGAAGTCGTCCAGTTTTTCCGCTCGCTTCACGATGATACGCTGATTGTTTACGATGTGTGGGCATTAAGCAGCCATATCGAGGATCTGGTGCAGATGCTCAGTTGCCTTCTTAAAAACGGCAATACCATCAAGCTGGTAAAACCCAGAATCGTAATTGACCGCAATAGTGATACAATGGTGGTGTTGGGACTGATCGACCAGCTTCGTCAGATTTTACAAGACGATGCGAAAAAAGGGATCGGGCGTCCGAAAGGATCGAAGTCTTCATCGAAATTCGATACCCACCTTGAAAAAATCATCGATTTGCTTAAAGAGCGCCGGAGTGTCAGCGAAATCGCGCGTATTTTGGGAGTGAGCCGCAGTTCGCTCAAAGACTATATCGAGTCGCGTGAACTAAAAGAGGTCGTCAACGGTGTATTCGGCGACGGAAACGACGAAGAAGCCGAAGCCACGGTCATCGGGACGATACGTTGCCCGGTAATAGAAACAAGCTCAAAGGAGGTTTAATGAGCGAAACAACAAACCCGCAAGGGAAGGAATATTTGGCAGGGTGGACGCCCTGGCGCATCAAACGGTACTGGTTCTACGGTCTGGTGACCGTTTTGTCTCTGGTCATTCCGTGGATCCAAATCGACGGCAACCATCTTTTTTTGCTCAGCTTCGACAAACTTAAGCTTCACCTGATGTTTGTGCAGTTCGACATGCAAGAGCTTTATCTGATGCCGTTTTTGCTGATGATTCTTTTTATCGGTATTTTCGGTATCACGGTACTGGGAGGACGGGTGTTCTGCGGATGGATGTGTCCCCAGACGATTTTCCGCGTCGTGTACCGCGACCTGATCGAGACGAAACTGCTCGGTCTGCGCAAACGGATTAAAAACAAGCAGCAAGAGCCCGATTATTCGAAAGTAGAAAACAAGATCAAGCGGGTAGTGGCACTGTTGCTTTGGACGGGTCTGGCATTCGTCGCCGCCGCCGATTTGATGTGGTATTTCGTACCGCCTGAAGATTTCTTTGCCTATATCCAGAACCCGGCCGAGCATCCCGTACTGATCGGATCGATCCTCGTCATTGTCGGCTTCTTGGTGTATGACGTTATTTTTCTCAAGGAAAATTTCTGTGTCTACGTTTGTCCGTATTCACGCATCCAGTCGGTTCTCTACGATGAAGACACCGTAATGGCGATCTATAACCCCAACCGCGGCGGTGACATCTATAATGAGAGTAAAGAAAAAGTCTTTACCAAACAAAACGATCTTCTGAGTGTCAACCCGAATGCGGAATGTACGACGTGTGAGAGCTGCGTCACCGTATGTCCGACCCACATCGACATCCGTAAAGGGCTTCAGCTGGAGTGTATCAACTGTCTCGAATGCGTCGACGCCTGTACCGAAGTGATGGGGAAACTGGGCAAACCGACACTGGTCGAATGGTCAAGCGAAAAAGAGACCCTCTTCCGGAAGGGGAAAACCGACTATTTCCGTCCGAAAATTCTTGGATACATCGCCGTCTTGGTGATCGTCAGCATCGTTTTGGCGATGATGGGAAGTAAAAAAGAGTACATGCTCCTCAACATTAACAAAGAAAACCGTCTGTATTCGATCAATCAGACCGAAGATGGGAAAGTCCGGGTCGACAACGCCTATACATTCCTGCTGCAGAACACGCTGAACGAGGATCACGAATATTATTTCGACGTCATCGCTCCGGCGGGAATGGAAGGGAAGATCAAGATCGATCAGCCGGCAAAACCGTTTAAAGTCAAACCGGGCGTAGTCAAGAAAAAAGTCGTGGTGCTCTATACCGAAGAGACTCTTGTCAACGACGACCGCAAAGATACGGTGATTCCGATTACAATCCGCGCGTACGCCATCGATGCAAAAGACAAAGTGATCGTCGACCGTCAGTCGACGTTTACCTTCCCCCGCGCCGATCTCCTCAAATAACTCCAAAGGGGCCTGCGCCCCTTTGCGTAACACATTCCCGAACGTTCGCTTCTTTTGCCGTTTTCCCACATGCCGGGTATTGTATTCGGCGTTTTAATGCAGGTATATCATTTCGGAGTTGGGAACAATCAGTACTATGATGTAAGAGTGAATAAAAAAGCGGTTAAATGAAGAAGGATCCGCCGAAGCGGAATGAAGAATCAGACGAGGACCGCTTCGCGTTTGCCCTCTTCGAGTTTTCCGATGACATATCCGTCGGTGTTGGCAAGGACGGCATCAACGTTTTCCGGACGGACGACGAGGATCATTCCGACCCCCATGTTGAAGGCACGGAACATTTCTGCGCGCTCGACGTGCTGAGCGATCAGTTCGAAAATCGGGAGAACGCGGATCGAGGATTCGTCGATCACGGCGCGCATCCCTTCGGGGAGGACGCGGGGGAGGTTCTCGACGATACCGCCTCCCGTGATGTGGGCGAGGGCCTGGATTTTGTCCTTGTTGGCCTTGAACGTTTTGACGTAGATGCGCGTAGGGGTGAGAAGGGTTTCGATGAGGGATTTGCCCTCGAACTCATCGTCGAATTTCATCCCCATTTTTTCGAGGAGTACTTTGCGTGCGAGCGAGAAGCCGTTGGAATGGAGCCCCGAACTTGGCAGCGCGATAAGAACGTCTCCGGCAGCTACTTTATCGGTCCGGTCGAGTTCGCTTTTTTCACCGATACCGACGGCAAATCCGGCGAGGTCGTAGTCGTCTGAATGGTACATCCCCGGCATTTCGGCCGTTTCGCCGCCGATGAGGGCACATTCGGCCTGGCGGCATCCTTCCGCGATACCGCCGACGACCGCAGTGGCGGCAGCCACGTCGAGTTTACCCGTCGCATAATAATCGAGGAAAAACGAAGGAGTTCCGAAGTTACAGATGAGGTCGTTGACGCACATGGCGACGAGGTCGATCCCTACGGTGTTATGGATCCCCGAATCGATGGCGAGTTTGAGTTTGGTACCGACACCGTCCGTTGCGGCGAGCATGACCGGTTCTTTGTATCCTGCAGGCAGTTCGAAAGCACCCGCGAACGATCCGATCCCCCCGAGAACTCCGGGAACGGCGGTCGATTTGACCAGCGGTTTGATGTTTTCGACGAAGCTGTTGCCCGCATCGATATCGACACCGGCATCTTTGTAGCTGATTTGGCTCATAAAAATCCCTCACCTGAAATAGTGAGGGAATTATAACGCAAGAGTCGTTAGGGGAAATTGAGAAGGGCGGTTTAGCGGTTAATCTTTTTTATCGCACGATCCGAAGATTTTCCGGAACATCCAGATGGAAGGACAAAAATCGGTCAATGCCCAAACCAGGACCATCAAAATTACGAAGGTCTGGATGATAACCGCCCATTGAAGCTGGCCGTTCATGAAGAGCACCATAGCCACGGTCAGGACGATGGCCATCAGGAAACGCTGAATTTTTTCTGCACACATTTTGAACTCCGTTGGATAGTGGATTGTGCCGAAATTATAGCGAAACGGAACGGTACAACCTTTAATGTCTGAGGCTACGGCGAATATTCAATGCCTTTTAATCTCCGCATGTTACAATCGCTCGAAAATTCTGCTAAAAGACGAGAGACCCGTATTGATGAAAACGTTTATTTACCCCGAAATGATGGTCCACGTTCCGATGTGTACCCATAAAAATCCCCGATCGGTGCTGGTTTCGAGCGATGAAGCCGGCCTTCTGGGAGCCGAACTGGCGCGGTATCGTGACGTTGAAGCGGTGTATGCCCCCACCGCACAACTGCTCAAT
>Ga0068712_1000159_pt1 | contig 135060 bp, 127 predicted proteins | sample MTBAKSrepl1MetaG_FD_62987 | JGI IMG/M metagenome (GOLD analysis project Ga0068712, IMG submission 62987) | Enrichment culture microbial communities from Arthur Kill intertidal strait, New Jersey, USA, that are MTBE-degrading - MTBE-AKS1... | ecosystem: Environmental > Aquatic > Marine >... | reverse complement strand
TTCAATATTCACGCCGGGAGCGGGATTGTCGGGTGGGCTACCATAGTCCGACTCTAGTCAATTGCAATTCACCAAATTGTCCAGCCCCCATCGACATAAATGGTCTGGCCTGTGATGAAATCAGAGGCGGGAGAGGAACCGCATACTGCTACATCCGCTCCTGCATCTGCCAAGGCCCTGACCGCGACCTCACCGAGGCCACGGTTTCCGCCGGTAACCATCGCAACCTTTCCATGAAGGTTAAAGAGCTCAGTGCCCACATTCGCCTCCTCTACAATATCAGCGCGCGCTCTGCCGATGACAGTGCTAATCTCCTGTCTCTATGCATTCGATCTCGATTTTCGCACCCAGACCGAGCCCGCCCGCAGCAATAATGAAATGCTTCATGGCAGATCCCTTTCACTAGTCAATGAGACTAACGGTGGGTTTAGGATAACCAAGCGGCCAATCGTTGTCAAAAAGTCACAATTGAAAGAACGTCATCAAAGCCTCAAGCACATTCCATAGAAAGGAAGCGACGCCTGGCCTCATTGAAAACGAGGCTCTGTCCGGCTGGCCTGCGGACGCCGCTCCTGACGGAAGAACCTAAACGGGAACCGTGTTCATTTGGCGATCTCCACGAAATGTGCTTCCGTGAACCCCTGCAGCAACAGGAAGGAATGGATCCTGACGCGTATGAGCTCTGAAACCGGATCGTCCATAAAAACTTTGAGGTGCGGGTGCTTCTTCAGGAGTCTTTGCCGGACCACTTCCCTTTCAAGCTCCCCTTCAAGCCTTTCGAATACGCCCGATATGGTCATGGCCTTTACTTCGGAAAGTGGAGAGCCCTTGTGCTCTTCCCGGGTGTCGATGAGGAGGCTCACAGACGGATTCTCCGTAAGATTCTTGAATTTCCTGGTGCTTCTGTAGGTGACCATGTAGATTTCGCTGCACTCGTCATCGGTCGTGTAGGCCATCAGGGAGCAGTGAGGCTTTTCACCTGAAGCGGTCGCCAAAACGCAAACGTTTTTGCTTTTTGCAAGATTTTTCATCGCCTCTATCATTTCTGCTCCTCCTGTTTCCCCGATTGTAATTTCCTGTTTCCAATCATCCTCATCCCCCACCACATTCCCCTCCGGTGGGAAAGCCCGACATATACTACATACTTTCAGTGCCCTTCCCAATTGATTGGGGAGTGCACGTCTGATAGGGTGAGATAGCTCTTCCACAAAAACACTACCAGGAGTGCACCATGGAGAAGATAAGACTTGGAATCAGCGCATGCCTGCTGGGGCAGAATGTGAGGTACGACGGGGGGCACAAGCTTGATCGATATCTCACGGAGACGCTTGGTAAATTCGTGGAGTATGTTCCTGTCTGCCCGGAGGTGGAGTGCGGTCTCGGCGTTCCGCGTGAAGCCATGAGGCTCGTGGGCGATACGGAGTCGCCAAGGCTCGTCACGGTAAAAACAAAACAGGACCTGACCGAGCGGGTGATGACGTGGGCAAGAAGGCGGGTGAAGGAACTCGAAAAAGAAGGCTTGTGCGGTTTCGTCTTCAAGAGAGGCTCTCCCAGCAGCGGCATGGAAAGGGTAAAGGTCTACAATGAACGAGGCATGGCTGAAAAAAAGGGGAGGGGAATGTTCGCCGGGGCTTTCATGGATCATTTTCCTCTTATTCCAGTGGAGGAGGAAGGCCGACTTCACGATCCCAATCTGAGAGAGAACTTCATCGAGAGGATTTTCGCGCTCATGCGCTGGCGAGAAGTGGTGCAAGGGAAAAAAACCTTGGGTGCCCTGGTCGCTTTCCACACACAGCACAAGCTGCTGATTCTGTCTCACAGCGAGAAGCATTACCGCGCCCTGGGAAAACTGGTGGCGGATGGAAAAAAACTCCCTTTGATGGAAGTCTACAGGGGATATGAGACCCTGCTCATGGAAGCGCTGAAACTCACTACGACGATCAAGAAGAACGTGAATGTGCTCCAGCACATGATGGGGTATTTCAAAGAGCAGTTGACCAGGGACGAGAAACAGGAGCTGTTGGAAGTCCTGAAAGATTACCACAAGGGATTCATCCCCCTGATTGTCCCGGTCACCTTGATCAACCATTATGTTCGGAAGTACGAGGAAGGGTATCTGAGTCAGCAGGTCTACTTGAACCCTCACCCCATTGCCCTGCAATTGAGAAATCATGCGTGACCCCTCCGGCACGAGTTCTCACTTACTCAGGTTTTTTTTCAACTGCTTCTTCCAGGATGTCGTCGGCCTCCTCTTCCTCCCCTGGTTTGGGAGCGGGCGGCTCTTGGGATGAATCCTTTTGCGGTTTAAAACTCAACGCGGCATAAAACGGGAAATGATCGGAGCCGATGTGCTCCAGACGCCGCATTTCAATGAGTCTGAAATGGGCGGTATGAAAGATGTGGTCCAGCGGGAATCGAATCAGGAAATAGTCTGCATGGAAAGTGTTGAACATGCCCCTTCCGATCCTCGGGTCCAGCAAGCCGCTGATTTTTTGAAAAAGAGAGGTTGTGCGCGACCATGCCACGTCATTGAGGTCCCCCAGAACGATGAAGGGCAATCTCGACCGTTTTGCGGATTTGCCCGTGACGATCAACTCGGCATCCCTTTTGGCAGTGTCCTCGCTGTGGGTCGGCCCCGGCGGACGGGGATGCAGCCCGACCAATTGAAACACATGACCGCCGGGCAGTCGAATACCGGTGTGTATAGAAGGAACCATCGATTCAATGAGAAACTGAACGGAAGGGTTGACCAACGGGAACCTTGAATGGAGAATCATGCCATATGTATTTTCCAGTGGGTATTTCACCTGGTAGGGGTAGGAAGGGTCGAGCGCTTTCAATCTGTCCGTCCACCACTGATCGGTTTCCGTAGTCAGGATGATGTCGGGATTCACCTTTGCCAACACCTGCAAGTACTTCTCCGCTTGTCGATTGTGCATCAGCACATTGGCTGTGATGAACCGGATGACAACACCGCTCCCATCCTGGGCTGCACTCTCAACCTGCTCACCGGAGAGGGGCGTGTATGGAAACACTCGATAGGCCTGATACCCGACTGATAAGAGAAGTGTTGAAATCAAAACCGCCCGAGAGCGGCTCATTCGGATCCCCACAATCAACTGCAAACCAACCAGTACCATACCGAGAACCAAAATTTGGAATCGAGGGAAATCGAACCATCGAATCCACCAATCGCTCGATCGGATAAGGGGCAATACTGTTGAGACATCGACGATCAAAGCAGCAAATACCCAAGCATAACCGATACTTTTTCGAATGGTTTTGTCCTCCTGCGCAAAAAATGGAGAATGGTGGTCTCAGAACCGGCACCGATTTTCTGATTGCGATCCTGCTCAGACCTGCGATGAGATATTGATAACATAGAAATCAATCCCGTCAAAACCGGAGAGATCTTCTCACTGCCAGTTAGGCTTAATTCCGGCCTTGGTGGCAACCTCGGTGGAAAAGGACCTTTAAGATTTCCGAAATTGCCAACAGCCTGTTATAATGGATAATCAGTTAAGATGAAGCTACAATGAAGGAAGAGCCGGGCGGCAAGCACCGACCACTCCAGCCGGCCTCCGGAAGCGTAGCGCCCACCAGGAGTCAAGATGAACAACCAGGCGTACGTCGAGCCTGACTACAGGACACTGTTTGAGCAAACACCCAGCCTTTACATGGTCCTCGATCCAGACCTGCGGGTCGTCGCAGCGAGCGATGCCTACCTGCAGGCAACCCTGACCCGCCGCGAAGACATCATCGGCCGGCATGTCTTTGAGGTGTTTCCTGATAACCCCGAGGATCCTTCTGCAGACGATGCTGTACCCAAAGCTCTTGCCTCCTTCAATCGGGTGCTGCAAAGCCGCAAGCCGGATGTCCTAGGGTTGCAGAGGCACGATGTCCGCAGGCCGGAGTCCGAAGGCGGTGGGTTCGAGGTGCGTTACTGGAGCGCAGTAAATTCCCCGATCCTGAATCCCGACGGTTCTCTCGCCTATATCCTTCACCGGGTTGAGAACGTCACCGAATTCGTGCTGCTGAAACACCAGGGCATCGAGCAGGCCAACCTGACCGATGTGCTGCGGGACCGAGCCGTGCGAATGGAGGCAGATCTCTATTCCCGGTCACGCGAAATCGCCGAGTCAAGCCTGAAGCTCAAGCAGGCCAATGAGGAACTGGCCCGACTCTACGAGGACACCCGGCTGCAGGGTGAGGCGAAACTGCACCAGCAGATCTCAACTCTAACAGGGATCAACCGGATCGTTATGGCAGCCGTGAAGGGTGGTACGGATGAGGCATGGGGCACTACCTGTCTGGAGGTCGCCGAGGAGGTCACCGGCAGCAAATTCGGCTTCATTGGGATGCTCAATCCGGAGAGGCGGCTTGACATCATGGCCATCAGCGATCCAGGCTGGGCTTCATGCCGGATGAGCGATTCGACAGGGCAGCGCATCCCGCCCAGGGATCTGGATGTCCATGGAATCTCTGGGCGTGTTCTCAAAGAGGGCAAGGGTTTTTTCACCAACGACCCCTCCTCCCACCCCGACCGCATCGGACTGCCCGCAGGCCATCCTCCCCTCCAGGCATTTCTGGGCGTACCCCTGATCCACGAAGGACGAACGATCGGCCTTGTCGCGGTCGGTGATCGTGAGGGAGGATACAGCGAGGCCGAGTTAGAGGCATTGGAAAGCCTTACTCCGGCGGTCGTCGACGGCTTTCTGCAAAAGCAGGCAGAGGAGGCATTGCGTGAAAGCGAAGAGCGGCACCGATCCATTTTCGAAAACAGCCTGGATGGAATCATCCTCTCCTTTCCTGACGGCCGGATTATTGCGGCAAATCCCGAGGCGTGCCGGATGCACGGGTACACTGAGGCGGAAATCTGTCGCCTTGGCAGAGATGGTATCGCCGATAGGAGCGATCCCAGGTTGTCAAAGCTTCTAGAGGACCGAGTCCGGACAGGCAGACACCGAGGAGAAGTGACGCACGTTCGCAGAGACGGCACGAAATTCCCATGTGAGACATCCAGTGTGGTTTTCAAAGATAAGCATGGGCGGGAAGCGAACGTCTTGATTATCCGGGATGTTACTGAACGTAAGCGGGCTGAAGAGGCATTGAGGAAAAGCGAACGGAGAGCAAAAAGAGGTTCTGATGTAAACAGGACAATGGCGGAGTTGGGACGAATCATCGGTTCCACTCTTCGCATAGAAAAGGTTTACGAGCAATTTGCCGCGGTAGTGAAGCGGATCATCTCCTTTGATCGGATCATGATCGGGCTCATCGATGACCGACGACCGACCTGGACGGTTGCCTATGTGTCCGGGATTATGGTTGAGGGCCGGCAAGTCGGAGATGTCCTTCCGCTCACCGGGTTCATCCGGGAGGTATTTCGAAAGACATCGGGAACCCTCCTGCATCTCAATAGCGCGCAGGAATTGGCAGAGAGGTACCCGTTGCTGTTGCCTTCTTTTCGGGCCGGGACAAAAACGATAATGGCGGCTCCCTTGATCTCGAAGGATCAGGTGATCGGCACCATCCAGTTTTCATCCCTCGCTCCCGGTGCATACACAGAAGAAGACTTGATTCTGGCGGAAAACGTGGCCGGGCAGATCTCCGGCGCGATTGCCAATGCGCAGCTGTTTGCCAAGTATGAAAGGTCGGAAGAAGCGCTACGAAGGTCCCGGGATGAATTGGAGCTTCGTGTGCAGAAGCGAACGGCTGAGTTGGCGCGGAAAAACGAGGAGCTTCAGAACTTCACCTTCGCTGCATCACATGATCTCCAGGAACCCCTCAGGAAGATCCAGACGTTGAGCGACTTTATAGCCACCAGATACTTCGATTCAGTCAGCGAGCAGGGCCGCGATTACCTCAAACGAATGCATGAGACCGCCACCAGGATGAGGGATGTGCTCCAGTCCCTTCTGGATTATTCCCGGTTGACCCGCACGACTCCCCCCTTTGGGAGAGTCGATCTGAATAAGATTGCGAGGGAAGTTGTTTCGGATTTTGAGCGCCTGATCCGGGAGACGGGGGCATCGGTTGAGATCGAAAACTTGCCTGAGATCAGAGGCGACGCCGCTCAGATGCGACAGCTTTTTCAAAACCTCATCGGTAATGGACTGAAGTTCCGCCGTGAGGGAATTCAACCTCTTGTCAGGATCTACGCAGCCTGCAGTTCCTCAAGAGAAGAATGGGAAATTTGCATCAGCGACAATGGGATCGGGTTTGATAAAAAATACCTGGATCTCATCTTCAAGCCATTCCAACGTCTCCACGGCAAGAACGAATTTGGTGGAAACGGAATGGGTTTGGCCATCTGCGCTAAAGTGGTCGAACATCACAAAGGCTTTATAACGGCCAGGAGCGTGCTTGGAGAGGGATCGACCTTCATTGTCACTTTTCCTGCCGGCGGAAACAAGCCGATGAACAAACCGGAGTGAGGGTTTATCTATTTCTTAACATCCCATTTCCTGAGGTATGCTGTCTGTCCCAGAGTGGAACCCCGTTTTATCTCTTCACGGATCCGGTTCTCTCTCTCCAGGACATCAATGGCCCGGTTTGCCATCTCCATGGCATTGTCGCGCGGTACAACGACGACTCCGCTTTCATCGCCGATAATCCAATCGCCCGGTTCAACCTTTCTCCCGCAGACTTCAATGGGCGCGTTGATTTCGCCAAAGCCCTTCGGCTCTCCTGCTGTGGGCGTAAAATGCCGTGCATAAACCGGGAACTTGAGCTTGCGGATATCGTCTATGTCACGCACCGCACCGTCGATGATCACTGCCGCCACACCTTTGCTGATGCAGCTATGTGTTGCCAATTCGCCCCAGATGGCAATCTCTCCCTGGCAGGCGTCCACCACGAGTATATCTCCCGGTCTGGCATGGTCAATTGCCTGCACCGGCGCACTCCAGTCACCGTTGTAGGTCCTCACCGTAACAGCCGGTCCGGCAAATTTCAGCTCTCCCGGTGCGCCGACCCACACCGGCTTCAAGCCCCGCAACTCACCGGTGCGGTGCATGGCGTCGCTGATATTGGCGGTACTCACCTTCATAAAAGCTTCCACCAGGTGCTCGGAATCATACTTGACAAATTCTTTGCTGACGATGGGCTTTCCGGACTTCAACGACTGGATGATCTTCCGGACAGATTCTTCCGGGCTGGCGGCTTTGTAGAGCGAACCGCCGACAATGATGATATCCGCGCCGGCTTCCCAGGCCTGGACTGCGGTCTCGCTGTTTAAGCCCCCGGCGGCAGATATCATGGCTTTGCCGGAGATTGCAGCGGCAATTCTTCTTACCAGCTCAACGGGCTTGATCCCCAGTACCTGCTGGTCGAGTCCCACATGGATATTGACAATGTCCACGCCCATTTTCTCCAGCTCAACAGCACGTTTTTCCGGGTCAGTGACCGAGATCAGGTCTGCCGCGATCTTCACGCCGTATTTCTTGGCCGCCAGCACCGCCTCACTGATGCACGAGTCCGGCGAGCATCCCAGAACGAAAACAACATTAGCGCCCGCTTTCGCTGCCATTTCGACCTCGGTAGCGCCTGCATCCATGGTCTTCATGTCAGCACATATAGTCAATTGCGGGAATTTATCACGCATTTCGCGGATAGCATTCATACCCTCTGATTTTATCAGGGGAGTGCCAAGCTCCACCCAGGCCTTGGAGTCATCGCTGGTTTCCTCGAGAATTCCTTTGACTGCCTCTTCGGCTATCCTGATCGCCCGTGGTAAGTCAAGCAGGTCTAATGCAATCTGTATAGGCGGTAAGAGCGCCATCTGTTCTCGTTTCCTGATCCTGTTCATTGTAACCTCCGGCTGTGAAACCATTGGGAGCGGGAGTTAACAGCATCCCGCCGTCTAAAAGATCTCCTGAAGACCCATCCCGCAAAACCTGCTGCAGAGACAGGCATCATTGCGAAGCGTGGGGTTGTCGAACGCCAGAAGCAAGGAAAAGCGCTCGAATGAACGTCGACAATGCACGATGCATACCAGACAAGCGCAAAGTACAATTTGGACCTTATGCCAAAGGCTTGAGAGTTTGCGGGAAAGTCCGAAGGCTTCCGGATTTTTGACTCGGAGAGAATTTGTGTCCCCTGGGGGGTTACAGGCATGAATCCCAAACTGGACACGGCTCAGAACGAACCTCTCTGGGAAGCGACTTGTTGCCCGAAGGCTCATGAGGCTATCACGATAATTCCGCCGCCATTGCCCGCAGACGTTCCAGCAGGGCGGGCGCAGGATATCCGTCGGGCGGCAGCGAATGCTCCTTCTGGAAAGCGCGGATCGCTGCCTGCGTGCGAGGGCCGGGTAAGCCGTCCGCCGAGCCGGCATCGAAGCCGAACCGGTTGAGAAGCTGCTGCAGCTCCTCGAGCTCGTCGCGCGATAGCGGCTCATGCGCTGCATCCCGGCCGCTCGCTATCTGCGGCAGTCCGACGATTCGGTCCGCGAGATGGCCGACGGAGATTGCATAGCTGATGGAACGGTTCCAGCGCATGATAACCCGGAAGTTTTCGTAGACCAGAAATGCCGGTCCTTTATGGCCCTGCGGCAGCACGATGGAGCCTTCCATACCCACCTCAGGCAGGGCCAGGCCGTCGGTCCGTCGCACCCCAAGCGCCGACCACTCCGCCAGAGGCTTTTTGCTGCTCATCGTGGCGAGCATCAAGTCGAAATCCCGCGGCAGACGCACCTCGCGGCCCCAGGTTTCTCCCGGCCGCCAGCCCAGGTTGGAAAGGAAGTTGGCCGCAGACGAGAAAGAGTCAGGCAGGCTGGACCAGATGTCCTTGCGGCCGTCGCCGGTGTAATCCACGGCGTATCCGATAAACGTTGAGGGGATGAACTGCATGTGCCCCATCGCGCCGGCCCAGGAGCCCGTCATCGCATCCGGGGAAATGTGGCCTTCCTCGATAATTTGCAGTGCGTCCAGAAGCTGCATTCGGAAGAAATGGGCGCGCCGCTGGTCATATGCCAGCGTTGCCAGTGCGTCGATCACACGAAAGTTCCCCAGATAATCTCCAAAGTTCGTCTCCAATCCCCAGAATGCGACGAGATAGCGCGGAGCCACGCCGTATTCGGCATGGATTTTGTCCAGCAGGTCGCCATGTTCTGCAAGCAGTGCCTGACCGCGTCTTATCCGCTCGTCGTTGACGCGCCGGCGGAGATAAGTCCAGAATGTCTGGATGAACTCCGGCTGGCGGCGGTCGAGTTCGATCACGCGCATATCCGGCGCGACATCGCGCAGCGCCGCGTCCAACGTCGCATCAGAGATGCCTTTTCTTCGCGCCTCGTTGCGCAGCGTTTCCAGCCATTCCAGGAATGGCTGCTCTGAAAACGCTACATTCCCAGTATTCTTGCCGGCCTCTTCCTGGGCTTTCGTGCTGCCATGCCATGGTGCGAGCAGCAAAGCCACACCGATCGCCAGTACAAATCCCCCGCGCCTCGTGGCGCTCAGCAAAGTCATTCAAGCCTCTCCTGTCCATGTAGGATAAGTTGCAAGTCGGAGGGGGTCACGGAGGATGTACGTCGACACAAAAAGAGTATCGAGGATTTTCCTTACTTGCTCGGCTTCACAGCCTTCAGCTGGATCCAGTCGTCCATAGCTTTCCTGGCAGCAATTTGGTAACCCAGCGACTCAATTAACCGGGACACATCTTCGCTGATCTGTCCAGCCTTGACTTCCAGGCTCAGCTCGGGCTCACCGAGCATCTCTACGATCTTTTTTGTGTAGCTGACGACGAATTCGCCGTTGTCGATCAGTCTAAGCTTAAGTTCTACAGATTCCATGGTTGTACTCTACACATTCCCGTCCCTGGATGCAACGGATTTTGGATGCACAGATGTTCACACCGAAGGCGTCGTCAATTCGGCCAGCCGCTCCTTCAGCTTCAGGGGCAGGACGTCGTTGGCCGCTTCAAGGACGACCGTCGGTATTTCACCGGAGAGCCGGTAGGCGTGGTTGAGAACCCGGTCGTCCCAGATCGTGTCGATGTCGTTTCTGGTCAGTTTCTCCGACTTAAAAGCTTGCCCCAACCCACCCAGTCTGCCGACGACATAGCGATTGCCGATACTGACCATCCACTGGCTGCTGTTAGGATCTTTTAACCCATCCTTTTCCGATGGAGGGATGACGCGCCTGTTTTCAAGAAGCCACGCCATCGATACCATGTCGTGGGAGACCACGGATTCCGATGCGATGATCAAGCCGATCTCAGGCTGGAAGACATAACCTTTGTCAGGACCGAAAGTGGTTAAAATCTTGTCTGCTGCAGAAAGCACCAATCGCTGCTTTTTGCGCAGGGTTTCAACCGTGTTGCCCTCCGCCGTCTTCTCCTGGAGACTGGAACCGTCCCGATGGTATTCCAGACGGGTGTCAGTACGCCAATACCCTACCGCAGCTTTGAGTCCCAGACTGCTGCCTGCCAGCGGGTGGCGTCCGCACCGGGGCATGAGGATGATGTGATCGACCTCCTTGAGGATGTTCGGCATCATGAGTCCCCGTTTCCAGTTGGAGCCCGCAGCAGGGAAGTCTTCATAAAAGGCTTGCCATCCGGATTCTTCAAAAAAGTGGATCTCCGCTCCAGCTGCTTGCGCGGCCTGGGCCATGCCCGAAGTTTCCATCAAACGGCGGGAACTGCCCGAAAGACCTTCCGGCGAGAGTTTAACGTGTTCAATGCCGCACATGTCTCCAACGATGACTCGCCGGGCGCCCTTTTCTTTGAGGACCCCGACAACCGCAGCTATGGCGTCTCCACTCGTGGTGGCTGGATAGGGGTTGCCCGAATTGAGGGCGGGTTTAATGAATACAGTGTCCCCTGCGGACAACCAGGAGAAGTCGGTGGCTGCTTCTGCTGCGGCACGAACAGCGGATTTCACGATCTGCGGGGAACCCCCTCGTTCCACCCCGGCTAAAGAGACGGGAACAGGTCGCCCCAATGCGGGGAGCCGCACCTCCGAGGGAAATTGAGATGCAACGACTGGACCTTTCCGAAAAAATAACGCCATCGCCGTCAGCTGCGCCAACACTCTTAGAAATTCCCTTCGCTCCATAAGCCGCTACTCTCAAGGTTAAGCTGATATAAGCTCCCAGGATTCGAGTGTAGGTATCCCGGCCTTCTGTGTCAAGCGTTGCTCGGACGCGTCTGACGTTCTTGTTTGACAACCTGTCGCGCTAAGGAGGGGACTTGCGATAGCTCAGAAAGGGGGTCCCTGCTTCCCGGCAGAAAACCTGAATTGCACTTCCTGAAAAATCAAAATAGTATATGAACGAAAGGTGTCCGGACACATTGGAAAAGGAGGAAAGGACGATGATGAACGCCGAACAATATGAAGAGAGCCTTCGAAAGCTGAAACTCGATGTCCACATGTTCGGTGAAAGGGTGAAGAACGTGGTCGATCATCCAATCATCCGCCCTTCCATGAAGGCTGTGGCCAAGACGTATGAAATGGCCGAAGAGGCGGAGCATCAAGAGATCATGACGGCCCGGTCGCACCTCACGGGAAAGAGCGTCAACCGCTTTACGCACATTCACCAGACCATTGATGACCTGGTGAAGAAGAGCAAAATGGGAAGACTGCTCGGCCGCGAAACCGGGTGCTGCTTTCAGCGATGCGTCGGCATGGATGCATTGAATGCGGTTTCCATCGTCAGCCACAACATCGATGCAAAATGGGGGACCGAGTACAACAAGCGTTTCCTGAAATATCTGGAGTATGTGCAGGAACACGACCTCACCGTGGACGGGGCCATGACAGATACAAAGGGAGACAGGTCCCTTCCCCCTCACAAGCAGCTCGATCCGGATGCCTTCCTTCACGTTGTGGAGAGGAGAAAGGACGGGATTGTGGTGAGGGGCGCCAAGGCCCACCAGACAGGCGCTGTCAATTCGCATGAGATCCTGGTCATGCCTACCCTGTCCATGAGGGAGGATGACAGGGAATATGCGGTGTCCTTTGCACTTCCGAGCGATGCGGAAGGGATCCTCTACATCATCGGACGACAGTCCTGCGACACCAGAAAAAGCGAGGGAGGGATGCTCGATCAAGGCAATCTCCTCTTCGGGGGGCACGAGGCCCTTGTCGTTTTCGAAGACGTCTTTGTGCCTTGGGAAAGGGTTTTCATGTGCGGCGAATTCGAGTTCACGGGCGAGCTGGTCGAGAAGTTCGCCGCGTACCACAGGCAGAGCTATGCGTGCAAGGTGGGCGTGGGCGATGTGCTCATCGGGGCCGCGCAGGTGGCGGCCGAGTACAACGGCGTGGATAAGGCTTCCCACGTGAAGGACAAGATCATCGAGATGAACCATCTGAACGAAACACTCTATTGCGGCTGCGTGGCCTGCGCCTCGGAAGGGCATCGGGAAGAGAGCGGAACCTTTTGTGTGGATATCCTGCTCGCCAATGTGCACAAGCAGAACGTGACCCGGTTTCCTTATGAAATCGCCCGGCTCGCCCAGGACATTGCAGGGGGGCTCATGGTGACCATGCCTTCTGAAAAGGATTTGCGTTCTCCCAAAACGGGCAGACTCCTCGATAAGTACCTCGGAACAAAGAGCGATGTTCCGACAGAACACCGGTTGCGGATCCTGAGATTGATCGAGAACCTGACCATCGGGGCGGCCGCTGTGGGGTATCTGACCGAATCCATGCATGGCGCAGGCTCTCCCCAGGCCCAGCGAATCATGGTCTCCCGGATGGTCGACATGAGGGAAAAGCAGAGGGCTGCGAAGAGATTGTGCGGAATAGAATAAAATACCATATCTAGAACTTCTGGCTTGACAACTTCCAATATATAGTGTTATCGAGAGCTCACTTCTGGAGCGGTGATCAGCCGCTCGTTTTTTGATGCCCACACAAAAACCTTCTTTTCAAACCTTGGCTATGAACCGGCAGCGGGAGACTCCATGTTCGACGAAATCAAAAAAAGGGATGGCAGGGTAGTTCCTTTCGACTCCTCCAAAATCACGTCCGCCATCGCAAAGGCGGGAAAAGCGACAGACGAATTCGGCGAAAGGGATGCAAAGAAAATGACCCTTCGCGTCCTTACCCTGGCCCATGAACTGCGCCTCGGCGCGATTCCGGAGGTGGAGGAAATCCAGGACATCGTCGAGCGGGTTCTTCTCGATTCCCCCTTTTACAAGACCGCAAAGGCGTACATCCTTTACCGCGAGCAGCATGCCCAGATCAGGGCCATCGTTTCCAGCGCCAGCGTCGACATGGTGGAAGATTACATCCAGAAGCTCGACTGGAGGGTGAACGAAAACAGCAACATGTGCTACTCGCTCCAGGGGCTGAACAACTACATCTCTTCCGATATCACCTCCGAGTACTGGCTGAACCGGATCTATCCTCCCGAGATCAGGGACGGGCACAGGGAAGGGGATATCCATATTCACGACCTGAGCCTGCTGTCGGTCTATTGCGTGGGGTGGGATCTCCGCGATCTCCTGAAACAGGGGTTCAGGGGCGTTCAGGGAAAGGTGGAAAGCTCTCCGCCCAAACACCTCAGATCCGCCCTGGGTCAGATCGTGAACTTCTTCTACACCCTTCAGGGAGAAGCCGCAGGCGCCCAGGCCATTTCGAGCTTCGATACCCTTCTCGCCCCCTATGTGCGGCACGATGGTCTCGCTTACCGGCAGGTGAAGCAGTGCATTCAGGAGTTTGTGTTCAACATCAACATCCCGACTCGCGTCGGGTTCCAGACCCCTTTTACCAATATCACCATGGACCTGCTGCCCCCTTCCACGTTGAGCGGTTTGCCCGCCGTCGTGGGCGGCATGGAGCAGAAAGAGACTTACGGCGAATTCCAGACTGAGATGGACATGATCAACCGGGCCTTTGCAGAGGTCATGATCGAGGGGGATGCGGCGGGCCGGGTGTTCACGTTCCCGATCCCCACCTACAACATCACCCCGGAGTTTGACTGGGATAACCCCAATTACGACACCATCTGGAAAATGACTGGCAAGTACGGAATCCCCTATTTTTCCAATTTCGTGAACTCCGACATGTCTCCTGAGGACGCCCGATCCATGTGCTGCCGTCTCCGGCTGGACAACCGGGAGCTGTTGAAAAGGGGAGGGGGTCTCTTCGGCGCCAACCCTCTCACAGGATCGATCGGGGTGGTGACGATCAACCTGCCAAGAATTGCATACCTCTCCAAGAACGAGGAGGAGTTCCTTGCCCGGCTCAAGGAGAAGTTCCAATTGGCCGCCCTCAGCCTCAGCATCAAAAGGAAGGTAATCGAGAAGTTCACGGAAAAGGACCTCTATCCCTATTCCAAGTTTTATCTCCGGGAGGTCAAGGAGGGGACCGGCCTCTTCTGGAAGAATCATTTCTCAACCATCGGCATCATTGGGATGAACGAGGCCTGTCTGAACCTTCTCGGCACGGGCATCGGCACGCCTGCCGGCCTTGAGTTTTCGTTGAGGACGATGGACTTCATGCGGGACCTGATCGCCGAAATCCAGGAAGCGTCCGGGGAGATGTTCAACCTCGAAGCGACGCCGGGCGAGGGCACCTCCTACAGGCTGGCGGTGCTCGACAAAAAGAAGAACCCGGACATCATCTGCGCCAATGAAGAGGAATGCCGAAAGGGTGCGGCGCCGTTCTACACCAATTCGACGCAGCTTCCGGTAAACTATACCGATGATATCTTCGAAACCATGATGCTCCAGGACGAGCTTCAGGGAAAGTACACGGGCGGTACGGTGCTGCACATCTATCTTGGAGAGGAGGTCTCCGATCTCGATACGGTCAAGGGGCTCGTCAGGAAAATCGTCACCCGATTTCGGCTGCCCTACTTCACCCTCACGCCGACCTTCAGCGTATGCCCTTCCCATGGGTACTTGAAAGGAAGACAGGACCGGTGCCCCTCCTGCGATGCGGAAACGGAAGTCTATTCGAGAGTGGTGGGGTATCTCAGGCCGATAGTGCAGTGGAACGATGGAAAGCGGGCCGAGTTCTCCATGCGAAAGACCTTCAGCATAGACCGGGATAACGATACCCGCCCGGCCGAGGGAGAGTATTGGGACAAAGTTCCCGAAGGAAGAATTAAGAGTTCAGTTAACAATTAACCACTAACTATTAACTGTTTATATGTTCCTCGGCGGTCTTCAAAAGCATTCCCTCATCGACTTCCCCGGCAAAGTCAGTTGCGTCTGCTTCCTCTCAGGCTGCAACTTCAGGTGCCCCTTCTGCCACAACCCCGATCTCGTAACCGCCCGCGATCACCGGTCCGGCATGAGGGACCTTGATTTCTTCTCGTTTCTGGAGACGCGAAAAGGTCTTCTGGACGGGGTGGTCATCTCCGGGGGTGAACCGACGCTGGAGGAAAATCTGCCCGCAATCTGCGAGAGGATCAGGTCCATGGGCTTCTTCGTGAAGCTCGATACAAACGGCAGCCGGCCCCATATCCTCCGCGGCCTCATGGAGAAGAGGCTTCTGGATTATGTCGCCATGGACATCAAGACAGATTCTGACGGATACGCAGTCCTCATGAACGGAAGCGGGAGTGTCGAACCGGTCCTTGAAAGCGTGCGGGCAATCATGGCATCCGGCCTGGAATACGAATTCAGGACCACCTGCGTGAGACCCTTTGTGGATGCGCCTATCCTGGGACGAATGGCAATGATGGTCCGGGGGGCTAAAAGGTATGTCCTCCAGCCTTTTCGCAGAACTCGCATCCTGGCCCCGGAGTACTTCCAGGGTAAGGAACCCGGGTACGATGCTGAGGAGATGAAAACGCTCAAGGCTGTTGCAGAGCCTTTTGTCCAGGAGTGTTTCATCCGTGGGTGACCTAGGCCCGCGATCCTGGCTTCTCCTGACCTTCTCTGACTCCAGAGATATCCACCTCAGGAACAAACCCTTTGCAAATACACTATACCCATCCTATCTGCCAGCGGTGTTGTCTGTCAGAGGAGTAATCTAAACATACCCCGTTACTTCCGTATAAGGCTCTCCGAGGCTAAAAGAGACGATATAGACCTCAGTTTTTCGTAGTTTTCGTTTTTGAAGTCAGGATAACCACCAGTTAGAAAATACCCCAATGCAGGCCTACGGCCGCAACCAAATCTCGCCACTAAGACACAAAGACACCAAGAAAAATATTGTGGCCTTCTTTGTGTCTTAGTGCCTTTGTGGCAGATCTTCTTCGCAAGTTGCAGAGAAGTCACAGGCTAAGACTCTAAACATATCGAATCGCCGGCAGTGTTGTCAGTCGGAGGAGTAATCTAAACGTGCCAGACACGAATTCGTCCCCACTCTTCAAGGCCATCAAGTAGCTGTCACGGAAGATGCAGGAGGGGGCTGACCGTGACACGGGCGGGGCTCCCCTCCTATCCATCTGTCCCGGAGATGCCTCATGAATAGTGAATAGGGACAATCCTATATTGTCCCTCTCTTCTACACGGCTCCGGAAAGAGAGAGGATATTTGACGAAATCAAGGTCTCTCGAAATCTGACTGATCTTGCCACTGTACGTAACTGGCAGTGGCTCTACTGACGTTTGGATATAATCTAGATCTGCAGCAAGACGGAAGAGATCGACGGATAAACCGCGTGAAGATTATATATCGCATACCTGACGATTTCAGAGTCCCCAGAATCAGCTTTACCGGATCTAACCTTCAACCCCCTGAGTTCTTTGGCCGCGACTGACGGCACTGAGAATTCACCAGAGCTTGAGAGAGGCACTGAAACAAATATAGTGACATTGCGGTGGGGCTGAACCCCAAGAAGGGAGCGTTGAGGTAGGCCATCAGTAGTGATAACGACAGGCGAGAATCCTGATCCGCTCCTCTTTGACCTCATAGACCAACCGATGTTGCTGGTCAATACGCCTGGACCAACACCCGGCCAATTCATGCTTGAGCGGTTCGGGTTTGCCGGTGCCGGCGAAAGGGTCCCTTTGGACCTCCTTGATCAGATTCATGATCCGGAGGGCTGTCTTACGATCTTCCTTGATCCACCAGGACAGGTCTTCAAAGGCAGAGGGATCAAACTCCAAGCTTCTTGCACGCTTCGTCAAAGGGGATGCCTTCCTTGCGATTTTTCGCTTCCAACAGCCGCTCTTTCATTTTTCTGCTCTCCAGGAGGTAGGCCGTCTCTTTTTCTGACTGGATTTCTTGCCATAGTTCAATAGGCACTATGACCCCGGTGATCTTGTTGTTTTCATCGGAAATATATTGGATCTCATCCATGAGGGACCCTCCTAGGCAATTCCCCGCCTTCTTGTTTCGTGCATGAATTCGATTGGTTGATACCAACTCGATCCTAAAACTTCAAGTCCGGAGCACATGGCCATGGACAAAGGCGTTCTTGAAGGGGTTTTCACAACCCGACCCCTCAGCTGCGAGGTTCAGACACATCTCCGAACTTGCCTAGGGCCGGGAGTCCTCCAGACCCCCGGCTCATTCCATATCAGCCGTAGAGACTTTCAATCCATCTCATCGCTTCCGGTTCGCTGACCTTCCCCAGATATCGCTGAGTCGTCGACAGGTTCGGGTGCCGTAGGATTACCTTGCTTATGATTTCGAGAGGCGCCTGGCCCCCAATGATGATGTAAGGCAAGCCGGCCCGATCCAGCTCTTTCGCAATTCTTGAGATTAACGCCTCAAACATCATTCAGTATCTTCGCAATTCTGATGTCCACCTCTATACCATCAAGAGGATCTTTGAGGGGCAAGACACCGAGCTTACGGCCTTCGTCCCACATGGCATCCAGCATCCGCAGCGCTGTGGCATAATCCAGCCTTTCCTCTTTGAGTTGCTCATCGTTGAACTCAGCAAGGAATTTTGCATCCTTGATCATAATCTTTCACCGCGGGTTCTGTTCGCACTCCAATACTAACATGCGGAATTCTCATAGACAATTGCTTTCACATACGGATGGGTGACGGACAGCGAAAGCCTCTTCAAGGCCATCAAGTAGCTGTCACGGAAGATGCAGGAGGGGGCTGACCGTGACACGGGCGGGGCTCCCCTCCCATCCATCTGTCCCGGAGATGCCTCAAGAGATCAACAAGCCACTTGCGCCTGATCAGTGATTGAAGTGCAATATTACCCCCGACCGGCTGCCGTCTGTCCATGTTTTGACCTTGTCCGCCGAGCGCCTGATCAGGAAGCCGGACAACGCGGCAAGGCATTTTCTGTTTTGGATGAGATCTGCCGTTTCCGGAACCCGGTCCGGGAAGACGGCCTCCCGGCCCTGGTAGGAAATGTCCAGGTCCAGGTTGAATTCGTCGAAGCTTACCAGGACGCTGAGGGGACCTTCAGCCAGTCTTTCACCTGCGGCAGACTCCAGAAATTCGTTCAGCGCTGTGGCGGCCCTGTGCACCACATCCTTTAGCGCTCCCCATGCAGCCCCCTGTGTCTCCATGAATTCGAACACTTTTTCCGAAAAGTCTTTGCCGGGAACGAGTTCGAGTCGCGCAGTTTTGGCGATGCCTATCCGAAGGAAAAGGTTCATGGCGATGGCGCATAAAGTGGCCAGGGAGAGGGACGAGCCGATGAATGGCTGCAGCCAGGGGTGGAATCCTCTGAATACTTCCGGCAGGAAGTCCACGCACAGACCGAAGGCGACTGAGATTCCTATCACGAAGGTCTTGCGTGCATCGATCAGGCGCGCTGTGATGATCTGGACCCCGGCAAGCATCATGAAACAGGCGGCAAAGATCAGCGATGCCCCCATGACCGGCGTCGGCATGATTACAAATACGGCCGCCAATTTTGGAACAAATGCCATGAGGATCAGCAACCCACCGATAGACCAGGCAACGCGGCGGCTTGTGGCCCCCGTGGCCAGGGACAGCCCCACGTTGCTGGACGACACGGACTGACCCAATGCACCGGTAAATCCCGATATAAGATTTCCTGCGGCATTGGCCAGGATGCCCCGACTTATCGAATGCATGTCCGGCCTTTTCCATTCCGCATCGTTGATTTTCTGACAGGTGCTCAGGTCTCCCATGGTTTTGAGCGCCGACGAAAGAGCGGCCACCAGAAAGGGGACGAGCAGAGCAAAACTGAAGGACATCCCGAACGTCCCTATATTCGGGAAGCGGACAATGGGAGCGTTCCAGATGTGCGCCAGTTGTTTGATGTCGAGCACTCCCGCCCCGAAGGCGGCCGCATATCCTATGAAAAACCCGAACAGAACCGAATAAAGGCGGATCTTTCCCTTTCCCCAGATATTGAACCCGATCATGGAAAGCAGCGTCACCAGAGCGACCAGAAAGGAAACCAGATGGGGTTGGCCGTGGAATTTGTCCATGCCCAGAAACCTGGTCACACCGATCGGGACGATCTCGATGCCCACCATCAGGACAATCGTCCCCGTTACTGCCGGCGGGAAAATAGCCCGCATGTGCGAAATGAGACGCGAGAACACGGCCTCGAAAACCCCGGCAACGGCTGTCATTCCGAAAATCAGAGGGAGGCCGCCGGCCTTGCCGGCCAGCAAGGATGCTGAAAGAAAAGCGGGACCGTTCACGAGGGGGCACAGGTATCCCGATCCGATAGGACCGCGATTCATCCCTTGCAGGATTGTAGCCAGTCCTGTGGCGATCATGGACATGCAGATGAGATTCTCAGTGTCTGCCGGGGAGCCTCCGACAGCATCAACAATGACAACAGGAAAAATAAAAGCAATCGACAGGATGAAAATATGCTGAAAACCGAGAAGGATCAAAGCAGCCCAAGGAGGCTTCTCGTTAACGTCGTAAAGAAGGTCGTGAGGCCTTTTGTTCATTCTTCCCCCTTATGCGGATATCCCGAAAGCTTACGTCAAGCATACCTTCTGTAATGAAGGAATCATGAATTCCTTCAGAATCCGGTTTATTGTGAGTTTTATTTCCTTACTTGGGGAAGTCTGGACTTTATTTGAATCTCAGAAGGACTGTCAAGTCAGATTCCTCTTAATTTCGTAGAAAAGCATCCGGCTGAAATGCATTTTCCTTGACAGAATTTCTGAATGTTAATAATTGTCAGACAAATTAAACCACCGGTATTCCATGGCCTACGCACTGCAGCTATTCAAGCCGATCCGGGGTAAAAGGACCTTTGAAGAGATCTCCAGCGAGATCAAGAGACTCATCTTCGACGGCGTCCTCAAGCCCGGTGACAAGCTTCCTTCCGAGATTGAGCTTGCGAAGATGTTCGCCGTTGGACGCCAGTCGGTGCGCGAGGCGCTTCGGCTTCTTGAGAGGAGAACATCGATTTCCACAGGCTGGTTGCCAGATCGTCCAAGAACCGCGTCTTTCTCCTGGCGATGGAATCCATTCTGGCAGTGCTCTCCGATTTCACAAGCCGGGTGAACGACGTGGGTCTCGACCGATCCAGAGAAGTCACACTCTGTCATGAGAAGATCCTGAGGGCAATACAAGCGAAGGATAGAGAAGAGGCTACCCGGGTTCTGGAAGAGCACCTCAATGAGGTTCGGAGAATTCTCGTTGAGGATTAGCGGACCTCCGGCAATTCAGACCCCATTATTCGTGAAGACGTGGAGGAGCGAGTGAAAGAAAAAAGGATACAGACGGATGTCTTGTGTGTGGGTGCAGGCATTGCGGGATTGATGGCGGGGATCAGGGCCGCGGAGAAAGGGGCCGGAGTGATCCTTGCCGAGAAAGGCCATGCCCTGCATAGCGGGCGAGGACGCGGCGGAAACGACCACTTCTGGTGTTACATCCCGGAGATTCACGGCCCGGATCTGGACCTCTTCATGCGGGAGTGTCTGAAGGGGCCTAAGCTGAAAACCATGCAGTCAGGCACAGCGTCCCGTGTGCTGCGCGCCTTCCTGGAAAAATCCTTCGATATCGTGAAACTGTGGGACGATTGGGGAATTCCCATGAAATACCAGGGAAGATGGGAATTTGCCGGTCACTCTTTTCCCGGGGATGTGCTGACTCACTTGAAGTATGCGGGAAGGGACCAAAAAAAGATCATGATTCAAAAGGCGCTCGATCTGGGCGCGGAGATCGTCAACAGGGTTATGATCTTCGATCTCCTGAAGGCCGGTGATAGCGTTATCGGCGCCATTGGAATAGATACGCGGGAAGATTCCCTGGTGGTGTTTGAAGCCAAGGCGGTGGTGCTCGGCACCGGTTGCCTGGACCGGTTGTACCCGCCTCCTACACCCGCCTGGATGCCGAGTATCCCCGGCAATCTGACGCTGACCGGTGACGGCCGTGCCATGGCCTACAGGGCAGGCGCCGATATCGTGGGTCCGGAGATGCCCAAACGGCACGTCGGCCCCCGGTATTTCAGCCGCTTCGGACAAGCCACCTGGATAGGTGTTCTCCGGGACCCCCAAGACAAACCCATCGGACCCTACGTCACCAGGCCGCACCGGGTGTACGGGGATATGACCCCGGAGGTAAAAGGGGTCTACCTGGAAGAGTTCCTGAAAACGGGGAAGGGTCCCGTGTACATGGACTGTCGTGGCATCTCAGAAGAAGATTATGAGTACATGATGCACTGGATGTGGCACGAGGGCAATGCCCCCATCCTTGATCACATGAAGGAAGAAGGAATTGATTTTCGAAAACACCCCATAGAGTTCCAGACCTACCACATCATTCCCGAGGGGAAGATATGGATCAACGAAAAGGGAGAGACCTCTGTTCCGGGCCTTTACTCGGCAGGGGACGAATCCATGGGAGGGATCAGCTGTGCCGCCACCTTCGGATGGATTGCCGGAGACAATGCGGCAGGATATGCGCGGAACATCCCTTCCGGCGGTGTCGACGCGGCAAGCCTGCAAATATCCGAGAAACGCAATCGGATTGAGGCGATCGAGTCCAGGAAAGAAGGCCCTGACTGGAGGGAGGTCAATATCGCGCTTCAGCAGCTCATGCAGGACTATGCGGGTGTCGTCCGTTCCGAGACCCTGCTCACGGCCGGCTCGGAATACCTCAAAAGGATGCGAAAAAAAGTGGACCAATCCATGGTCGCACGAAACCGCTGGGAGCTCACGCGTTGCCTGGAGACGCTGAATCTGCTGGATCTGGGGGAACTGGTGTTCTCAGGGGCGTCTGCGCGCAAGGAGACAAGGGGCTTGCACATCCGCAGCGACTACCCCCTTACAGACCCTGTCATGGACGGGAAAGAGATTTTTGTAAAAAAAGTGAACGGGAAACCGCTCACTGAAGCGAAAAAGGCTTGATCGCCAGAAAGGAGCTATCCATGCCTCCGGTCATAGATAGGGAAAAATGTACGGCATGCGGCACCTGCGCGGAATATTGTGCAGAGGACGTGTTCTTTGGATCAGAAGAGGGCGATGTCCCGCAGGTCAGCTACCCCGAGTTCTGCGCTCATTGCAGTTGCTGCGTTTACGCATGCCCTGCGGAGGCCATCCGGCTGAGGATCCCCCTTCCCATGCAGTTGCTTTATAAAGACCCGGTAAGAGCGGTTTAGCAGGTCTAAAGAGAAAAAATGCGGAAGCTTGACATCCAGTCGGGTTTGTTTCTCCTGCTCCTGTCCATGGGGATCTGCGTGGGCTCTCTGCAGCACGAGGTGGGTTCGTTGACAGAGCCGGGTTCGGGGTTTTTTCCTCTGGCGACGGGCCTGGTGCTTGGGGTTCTCTCGATTCTCATCCTGATCGAAGGAAGGAGAGGGAGTCAGGACACTGCAGGGTTCTGGGCCCCGGCGGCGAACAGGAAGGGGATCTTCCTGACGATTTTTTTCATTCTCGTTTTCTCCTTCCTGCTGGAGAGGGCGGGTTTTCTCTTCACAACGACCCTGTTCTTTTTCCTCGTGAGCCGTTTCGTCTCCGGACATCGGTGGTCAACGGCCCTGTTCTTCGGACTGGCTACCAGCGTTGCCACTTATGTGGTGTTCAGTTTCCTCCTTCGGGCCCCTCTTCCGGTGGGAATAGTGGAAAGCATGTTCTAAATGGATTTCTTGAGCAACATAGCCATGGGCTTTTCGGTGATTGCAGAGCCCATGAATTTCGTCTTCTGCTTCACCGGGGTTTTGCTGGGGACCCTGATCGGCGTCCTGCCGGGGCTTGGTCCCGGGGCCACCATCTCCCTGCTGCTGCCTTTGACATATCACCTCAACCCCATAGCCAGCATCATCATGGTGGCGGGGATCTATTACGGGGCAAAGTATGGGGGGTCCACCACCTCCATTCTGCTCAACATCCCCGGCGAGGTGGACTCGGTGGTGACGTGCCTGGACGGCTACCAGATGGCCCGGAAGGGCAGGGCCGGCCCTGCCCTGGGGATATCGGCTTTCGGTTCCTTCATAGCGGGCACGGTCGCGACGCTGGGGCTGATGCTGGTAGCGCCGACGCTGGCCAGATTTGCGCTGAGTTTTGGTCCTCCGGAGATGTTCGCCCTCATGGTGCTTGCCATGACCCTGATCGTGTTCATGTCATCCGGGTCCCAGGCCAAGGGTCTGGCCATGGCCGCGCTGGGGCTCTTCCTGGGGTCGGTGGGGCTGGATGTATTCACCAATGTGGACCGCTTTGTGTTCGGATACAACTTTCTGCTTGAGGGACTGGGGATCGTCCCGGTGATCGTGGGTCTGTTCGGGGTAGGGGAGGTATTGAGCAATCTGGAGGTGCAGATGAGGGGAGAGGTCTTTCAGAAGAAGGTCTCGAACCTGCTGCCGACCCTGAAGGACTGGAAAGACTCGTTCTGGCCCATTGTGCGGGGGACGTTCATCGGTTTTTTTGTAGGCGTAATCCCCGGGGGCGGGGGAATCGCCTCCACCTTTGCCTCCTACACGGTTGAGAAAAGGCTCTCCAAACATCCCGAGAAGTTCGGCACCGGAGCGATCGAGGGGGTAGCAGGGCCGGAGGCGGCCAACAACGCCTGTTCGGGCGCCAACTTCATTCCGTTGTTGACCCTTGGCATCCCCACCAACGGGATCATGGCCATCATTTTTGCCTCCCTGATGATCAACGGGCTGCAGCCGGGCCCGCTGCTGATCAAGAACCAGCCGGAATTATTCTGGGGTGTGATCGCGAGCATGTATGTCGGCAACGTGATGCTGGTGATGCTGAATCTTCCCCTGATCGGGATCTGGGTACGATTCCTGACCATTCCTTACGCGATCCTTGCGCCGTTGATCCTGTTCTTCTGCCTGCTGGGGGCCTACACGGTGAAGAACGCCGTGCCCGACCTGATCATTATGCTGATCTTCGGCATTGTGGGCTTTCTCATGAAGAAATACCGCTATGAGGGGGCGCCGCTGATAATGGGGTTCGTGATCAGCGAACTGGTGGAAGGGGCCTTCATCCGTTCCCTGCTCATGTCGGGCGGCAGCTTTACCATTTTCTTCAGCCGGCCCATCTCATGTACGCTCATGATCGTTTCACTGCTGTTATTCATCCTGCCCCTTTTCGGCAAGAAGCCGATCAGCATGGGGGCCGGAGACGATGAGGGCTAAGCATGCAACAGGAGTTTTCCTTGTCAGGATAAACCTTAAGCCATGGAGGAGGATGAAGAGATGACAGCGAGATGCAGGATTTTGAGATGGACAGTGTCGGCCCTGGCGCTGGTTGCGGTCTTTGCTACCGGTGCGGCGGCGGAGTACCCGGAAAAACCGATTACCATGTATTGCGTGTTCCCTCCGGGTGGAACCGTGGACACGAGTATACGGGCCCTGGTTCCCGGCGCGGAGCAGGCTCTCGGCCGGAACATCACGGTAGTGACCAAGGACGGCGGAACAGGCACAGTGGGTCTCGCCCTTCTGGCGGAACAAAAACCTGACGGTTATACGCTGGCCTCAGGCACCAGCACAGCGATCGTCAGAGTGCCCCTGGCCCGGAAGATGACCTACAAGCCTCTTGGCAGTTTCACATTCGTCTATGCCTATGCTGCAGTAGCCAGCGGCCTCCTTGTCAGGCCCGAATCGCCTTTCAAGACCTTCAAGGAGATGGTCGAGTATGCTCGCCAGAATCCTGGCAAGGTGACTTACTCCACAATGGGCGCCGGTTCGCCCTTGCATGTGATCATGGAAGTCATCGCCATGAAGGAGAAAATAAAGTGGACCCACGTCCCGTACAAAGGCACCGCACCGGCTGAGACTGCTGCCCTGGGAGGCCATGTGGACGCAGTCTCCGCAGGGGACGTGAACAAGGCGCTGAGCGGCCAGATGAGGTGTCTGCTCATGCACACCAAGGAGAAGTATGCAAGACTGCCCGATGTGCCCACAACGATCGACCTTGGCTACGACTATTATAACGATACCCTCATCTCGGTCTATGGGCCGGCAGGCATGGATCCGGCGGTGGTCAAGAAACTGGAGGACGCTTTTGCCAAGGCACAGGAAACGCCGGCATGGAAGCAGTGGCTTGATCAATTCGGCCTGGTCTCGATCAACATGAGAAGCGGTGAGTACACCAAGTTTCTCGAGAATGGCTGGGAGAAAGAGATCGAGATCCAGAAGGCACTGGGCGTACTCAAGGAACCGGCGACCCCTCCTAAATGAGGAGGTTGTTTCAAGATTGCTTTGAAGGAGGTTTACACATGAAGATCGACATCTTCACCCACGTCATGCTTCCCAGGTACAAGAAGGAAATTTACAAGTACTCGGACAAGTTCGAGACGGAAAAGAAGGTGCAGGACAGGCGCCCCATGTTGACGGACAATGAGGGGAGACTTCGGAAGCTGGATGAATTTGAAGGGCTGGTTCAGGTGCTGAGCACTACCATGCCTCCTCTTGAGGAGGTGGTGGACCCCAAAGTGGGAGTAGAGCTTGCCAGGATCTGCAACGATGAAATGGCTGAGCTGGTGGCCAGGCATCCGGAACGCTATCTCGCCGCCATAGCCAATATTCCCATGAACGACATGGACGCCGCGGTGAGGGAAGCGGAGCGTGCCGTGAAAGAGCTCGGGTTCAAGGGGGTTCAGATATACACGAACGTGAATGGGAAACCCATGAGTTCAGAGGAATTCATGCCTCTCTACGAACTCATGTCCCGTCTGGATCTCCCAATCTGGATTCACCCCGTTCGTCGATCCCATGACCCCGACTATGCCACGGAGAAGATCTCCCATAACCAGATATTCTCCATCTTCGGCTGGCCATACGACACGACCACTACGATGACGCGTCTGGTTTTTGCCGGGGTCCTTGAAAAATACCCCAACATCAAGTTCATCACCCACCACTGCGGCGGCATGGTACCCTTCTTTGCCGAACGAATCATGGTTCACTACAACAACGGCCTCGAGCGTCTGGGCGCCGCGCATTTTCCCGGCCTCACGAAGCACCCCATAGAGTATTTCCGCATGTTCTACGCGGATACCGCCCTCAACGGCGGACCCTCGGCACTGCGCTGCGGTCTTGAATTCTTCGGGGAGGATCACCTGATCTTCGGGACAGACATGCCCTTTGACGTGGAGAATGGAAGCCTTTCCATGAGACAGACCATCGACGCCATAGAGAAGATGGGGGTCTCATCGTCGGCCAAACAGAAGATCTACGAAGGGAATGCCCGAAGGCTGTTGCACCTCTAGGTTCAGGAGCAGGCCGCTTTCCGGGGGTTTGCAGCGGAGACTTTGTGCAGGCTCTGTGTCGTTGACAAATGAGCGGGCTTCAACCGGACAAACCGACTGAAGCCCGCTTCTTCTCCATGCGGACAAATCCTGCCCGCTCTACCAGCTGGTTCTATTAAGCTTCTCCATAAGATCCCTTTGCTTGTCCCTCCACGAGGGGCCGGTAAAAATAACGTCAAAGGTACCCCCCAGTCTCTTGAGCCATCTGGTCCATGGATTCTGGTTCTTCTCGATCGATTCCAGGACATCGGCTACATACGTGCCTATCCGGCTTATCTCATCTTTAGGTACAAAATAGTGTGCTCCTTCCTGAACGGACTTTTCCAGGCTCTCTACATTCAATGCCCTTGCGGTCAACATGAGGGCAGGTATTTTCCGGCTGTTCGCGATCTTCAGCAGTTCAAAACCATTTACACCCATGATGTCCAGAATGGCTAAATCGTAATGGTGGGTTTCGAGAAGGAGTTTGGCTTCCTCGAAGGAGGAGGCTGCATCGATTTTGCACACCTCCAGGAGACTTACAAGCAATTCCAGGACATCCTTCTCATCGTCCACAATGAGCACTCTTTTTCCCAACAGGATCTGTTCGGCTTTCATCAGGAAACCTTTCCGGAGGCGCTTGGGGTTCAAAGGCAGGATTGAGAGTCTATGAACCCATGCTGGAGAGAATTCCTCCTAATCGTGTTTGGCTTTCAACTGCACAACCCCTTGCCTATAAATCGTCCTCTCCTCCAAACCTCGGCAGAGGCCCATTCATAGAACTCTGTCACTGATAATATCTTGCCTTCGATGTGGGGCAGTGTCAATGTGTTAGTAGCGGAACGACATGAAAAGGCGCATACGTGAGTCTAATTACCAACTGAACCCCTCTTCATGCAGACGAGGGGTTCAGTTTTCTGCTGCCGGTAATCTTAGATGTTGTGCTAATTGTTCATAAATTCAATATCCCCGCCTTCCCTGTAGTCCAAGTCTCTATCAGAATTCCAGTCTCTATCGTATTCCCAGTTTCTATCGTAATCAAAATCCCGATCACGGCCAAAGTATTCACGGGTATCCATCCTCTCATCCGTCCAGTAGGGCCTCTCACCAATCTCGTTAGCTATCCGGCGCTCTGTTGAGAATACATGGCGAACAGTATAGGTACGTGTTCAAAAATGCATTTACGCACCCGGAATACGTTACCCGCAGCTACATACGACAGGCAGCGGACAAATCTGTCGGATGAGGAGTACCGATGCGACGAACCTCCTACACCCTGCGCAACAATTACACCAGGTTCTTACAGCCAAATACAGGAACGCTCCCCTTCAGCCGGCTCTCCCTCATGCATAAATGACTCAAAACACCGCTTATCGGCATCGGCTTTCCCTTGCTTCTAAAATGAATGGTCGTGAACTCGTCGTTATCCTGGCTTGAACGGAGGTTGACATTGAGGAGAGGTGGTACCCCCCGGATTTCAGATGTTCTAAGACTGTCTCAGTCGAAGCGGGTGGCACAAGCCCTGTGTGCCTTCGTGCTGATCTTATGTCTGGCCGTTCCTGCTGTGGCCGCAAAGAAGCGCTCCTCCCATAAGAAGAAATCCACCACCAGAACACACTGCCCCATCCCTGATAACCTCCTGGTAAGTGAAATGCTCAGGCACCTCGGTGTTCAGTACAAGAGGGGCGGAAGCAGCGAAAGCGGGGTGGACTGCTCGGGGTATGTAAGACTTGTTTACCAGAACGTTTGCGGATTGACTCTCCCCCACCACTCAGAATCTCTCTACCTTTCTTCCGACCTGCAGGAGGTCCCATCGGATGAACTGAAAACAGGGGATCTTCTCTTCTTCACCACTTCCCTGAAAAGCAGGAGGATCAGTCATGTGGGCATTTACCTCTCGAAGGGAAGATTCGTCCATGCGGCAAGCCGAAAGGGAGTCATTGTTTCCAGTCTGGAGGAAAACTACTATAGCGAAAGATTCGCCGGCGCAAGGAGGGTTCCTCAACAGCTGCAATGGAGAAACGAAGATGCGGACTCCTTTACACTCTCCGCTCTGGGCGCAGGTCCGGGAAACACGGGGAACGGATTGGAAATGAGCATGATTCGCCAATCCCTCGGCCTGGAACTGGGCATCAACAGGGACTTTCACGTTGAGCTCTTCCAGGATTGGCTCTTCTCATGGAAGAAACTGGATCCGGAGTTTGCTTCCCATGATGGTTACCGAAATTTTGAAGGACATTCCCTGTCGGCTCAAGTGCAAGGGGTCAGGTTTGGGAAGGAAATCAAGATGTTTCCCTGGCTGGTCGTTACCCCCTCTTTGTCCTACTTTAATTACAGGGGTGATTTGGATGAAAGCGGTCTTCCGAGACGTTCCGCAGGTATCGACCTCTCCCTCGGTTCCACAAAAAATCCATCGCGGATCTCCACCGGATTTCGCTATCTCTCCCTCATCCCTGCGAGAGGATACGCTGACGGGGAACGAGTACCCAAGGGCCTTGACATGTCCCTCAGTTACAGCAGAAGACTTTCCGATGGGTCTATGGTTTCGTTAGTCGGGGAGCGGCTCCAGCGATACGATGCGCCTGCGCCTTTGTCTCATCAGGAAGAACTTTTCGAGGAACAGAGGTTCTCCATTATCTTTAATTTCTCCTACTGACATGAAAACATGAAAAGGTCCGGGAAAGAGCATCCGTCGGTACCCGAAGTCATGATACCGCTCCGAGGGAAAGCTTTTCGTGGTGAAGTCGGTAACCATACTGTACAATGGCGGGGAGAATGCAGCCGATTACGAATTTTGTTGTCTCGCTGTCGCTGCTACTTTAGACGAGCGCTGAGTAATGGACCATGGACGAGAGCTAAACTTTTGTCTCCTGCCAGCCGAATTAAGTGATGGATCAGGTCAGACTTTCTTTCCAGTCCTGCCCGGTCTCACATCCCTGATGACATGGTTTTTTGATTCCATAATAGGAGTTCTGAGATATGCCTTTGCCTCTTGCTCACACGATGATCGGATTGACGACAAATGAAGTGCTTGGCAGGGGATCAGCTCCACCTGATTGGAAAACCGTAATCTTTATAGTTATACTTTCGAATCTTCCGGATCTGGATATTGCAGCCGGGCTCCTGGTCCTGGGCAACGGGTGCGCTTTTCATCGTGGCCCGACCCACAGCATTGCGTTTGCCCTGCTCGCCGGTGTTTTGGCGACCAATGTCTCGAAACTCTGGCCTGCAATCCCCAGGATGAATTGGATACACTCCTTTCTCATTATCCTTTCTCATGTGATTGGCGATCTCCTTTTCACGAAATCTCCGGTCTCCCTCTTTTGGCCCTTGGAAACCCACTGGGTGGACGGGATCAGCGGATGGGGAGAGAGCTTGATGCCCATTTTTCTTGAGGCTTATAAGGATGTGTGGATTCTTCTGATTTGTCTTCTCATGATGATGGTTGTGCGTTTTGCAGCGACCGCAAAGGAGCGAACCCGGATTGATTTGGCTGATTATCGATTCTCAGAGGCCGGCAAAGATCAAAGGAGATAGCTTCCCCGCGGGACCGGAAGAAAGAGCGAGGAAAATGCAATGCCAACTGGGAACACATGCACGAGGTAGAATCCCTAGAATCCAAAAAGGCGCCGATTTGAGAACTATCTCGTGTTGCTTGAGACTATGCCGGAGTCGGCAGGGTAGGTTGGGTCAGATGCCGGTTCCCATCCGCCGCCGAGCGCCTTGTATAGCGAGATCAGGTTCACTGAGACTGTGCGGGTGGACTGGGCGAGGGCATCTTCTGTATCATAGAGGGCCCGTTGGGCCTGAAGCACATTGAGAAAATCGGTCTGGCCTTCTGTGTAAATCCTGGTGGCCAGTGCGACCGCCTTGCGGTTGGCGGTTACGGCCTGTACAAGGGCGTTTCGACGTTCGTCCTCCTTGGCAGAAGCAATCAGCGCGTTCTCAACCTCCTCCAATGCCACCAGCACGGTCTGCCGATAGGAGATCAAGGCCTGCTCCTCCAAAGCCTTTTGCTGCTCGATGTTGGAACGAATCCTTCCCGTGTCGAAAATCCTCCACGAAACAGACGGACCGATGGACCAGAAGCGGCTGATCGTTTCGAACCAGGAGCCGAACTGTGCAGTCTGATACCCTGCTGCACCCAGGATGTTGAACCTGGGAAAAAGATCCGATGTGGCAACACCGATGCGAGCGGTTGCACCGTGGATATCCGCCTCTGCCTGTCGTATGTCCGGCCGGCGTCGAAGGAGGTCCGAGGGTACCCCGAGGGGAACAGCGGGATAGGAAACGGGAATTTCCAGGGCGGGCGTAAGCTCCTTCATCAGAGCGGCCGGCTCCAGTCCAAGGAGAACACTGATCCTGTACATCGTCTGCTGCAGCGATGATTCAAGCAGGGGGATTTGCGACGCGGTGGTAGCCACCTGAGCTTCCGCATTGGCTACATCCAGTCCGCTGACAAAGCCGCCCTCAAATCTCTCGCGTGTCAATTTTGCGGTGTGTTTCTGGGCCTGAAGATTCCGACCTGCAAGGATGATCCTTTGCTGGAAAGATCGAAGATCGACATAGTTGCGCGCCACTTCGGCCAGCAAGGAGACAAGAACGCTCCGATGTCCCTCGATCGCAAACTCGATATCCGCCTCCGCGGCCTCCACCTCGCGGCGTATGCCGCCGAAGATATCCAACTCCCATGCTGCGTCGAAACCGATCTGGTAACTATTCGTGATCGGTCCCTTTGTCTGAGTATCGGCGCCGGTCAATCCTGGTGTTCTCTCCGTTTGGCCGCCCGGAGACCGGCTCCTTCGGTACGAGGCGGGTACATCGACGGTCGGCCCGAACCCGGAGGCGGCAATTCCCCTGACTGCGCGCGCCTGGCGGATACGCGCCTGGGCCAGCCTGAGATCCAGATTGGATTCAACGGCCCTCTTTATGAGTGAGGTCAGCGCGGGATCTTCGAAGGAGGTCCACCAGTTCGACAGATCCACAAACTCTGGAGATACTGCCCCGGGTGCAGGGCTCGGCCCCACCCACCCCGTGGGAACATCCGGCCGCGGCCGCTGGAAATTCGGGCCCACCATGCAGCCGGAAAGGGTTGAAAGGATCAACGCTGCTATAAGGAAAAGGCAAAGGCTGTGAAGCGATGGAAACAGGTTTTTATGGTTCATCTTGTTCATCTGTTCTGTCTATTTGTTTGTCTTCTTTGTTCAATTCCGGCGAAGGCCGGAATCCAGATGTTCTGCAAATGCTCGAGAATACTGGATCCCGGCCTTCGCCGGGATGACGAAAAAAGGGTGTTTTCCGACTTTTTACGAGACCATCAACATTCCAACATTCCAGTATTCCATTCCTACTCATACCTAAGCGCCTCGATGGGATCCATCCGTGATGCCTTCCATGCCGGATAAAAGCCGAAGGCAATGCCTACCCCGGCCGAAACCAGCACCGCCGCGGCGATGGCGCCGGGCGAAGTCTCTACGGGCCAACGGAGAAACAGCCACACAAAATAGGATCCTCCGTGGCCGAGCAGGATGCCCATTGCCCCTCCTACGAGACAAAGCACCACGGCTTCCACCAGAAATTGCCTGAGAATATCCCTGGCACGGGCGCCGACAGCCATCCTCAGGCCTATCTCGCGCGTCCTCTCGGTAACCGAGACAAGCATGATGTTCATGATTCCCACACCGCCCACAACCAGCGAAATCATGGCCACGCAAAGGAGCAGATTCGTCATCAGCGTCGTGGTTGAGGTAAGGGTCTTGGTCATTTCGGTCATGTCCCGGATGTTGAAATCGTCCGATTCACCGTCACGGATGCGATGCCGCTCCCGCAGGACTTCCTTGATCTGCTCTATGGCCGATTCTATCTCCCCGGTGCTCGCCGCTGATGTAAGAATCTGATCGATGTTGGTAAAGCGAACCGGCATGGGATTGTTGATTGCCTGGGCTTCCGACTTTTCCGGGTAAAGACCCGGTTGCCCTCCCGGGTAGAGATCGCTCAACGTGTTCATAGAAGCGGCCGAGCCGCTGCTGGTGCTCTGGTTGGTGTTTGAGAGGGCAGAGCCGGTCACGCGGTATTTGATCGTAGTCCAAGGCGCAAGGAGGATGTCGTCCTGATCGTGGCCCATCATGTTTGCGCCTTTTGAACCCAGCACCCCCACAACCCGGAACAAAACATTCTTGACGCGGATTTCCTTGCCGATAGGAGATTCCCCCTGGAACAGCTCACGCACCAGAGTCTGACCCAGCAGACAAACCTTGTTTGCGTTCAGCACATCCCGATCCGTGAAGGGCTCTCCCTCGAACAGGTTGTTCCAGTCCCGCACGTCCAGAAACGCCGGGGTCGTGCCGTAGATCCCGGAAGGGACCCAGTTGCGATTGCCATAAACGACTTGGGTTCGGGCCCGGACGACAGGCGCGGCATTCAGGACAGAAGGACATTCCCTCAGGATCGCCTCGCCATCAGCGGGGGTCAGTGTCGCAATGCTGCCCGAGCCGAAGCTCACGCCCCCGCTTGCCGCGGTCCCGGGAAGGACGAGAAGGACATTGGCCCCCATGCTGGAGATGGTTTTCTGGATGGCCGAAGACGAGCCCGTTCCTATTTCCATCATGGCGATGACGGCGCCCACTCCGATGATAATACCGAGCGTGGTCAGCATCGCGCGCATCGGGTTTCGCCTCAACCCCTTCATGGAGTTACGGATAACATGGTACGCTTTCATTGTCCGGCTCCCGCAGAGATCGAAACGGAGGGATCGCATTGGCCCTCAGGAGAAACAAAAGCGCCGTCCATAATCAAACCATCATGAATCCGGATGACCCGCCTGGCATGCCTGGCCACCTGCATGTCGTGGGTGACCAGGATGATGGTGATGCCGTCATTTTCATTGAGCTGCTGGAACATGCTGAGGACCTCCTCGCTTGTTCGGGAGTCCAGGTTGCCCGTGGGCTCATCGGCGAGAAGAATCGAGGGACTGTTTACCAGTGCCCGGGCAATTGCCACACGCTGCTGCTGCCCGCCCGAGAGACGGGACGGCTCATGGTCCAGCCGGTCTTCAAGACCGACACGGCAGAGGATCTCCCTGGCCCGCTTGCGGGCTTCGCGTTCGGAGAGATGATCGGCCGTGTAGGAGAGGGGCATGGCCACATTTTCCAGCGCGCTGGTACGGGGGAGGAGGTTGAAGCTCTGAAAGACAAATCCGAGCATCCGGTTCCGCACCTGGGCTCTCTGATCTGCGTCCAGACGCGATATTTCATGCCCGTCAAGCCAATACTCGCCGGAACTCGGGCGGTCCAGGCAACCCAGGATGTTCATGAGGGTGCTTTTCCCAGAACCGGAAGCGCCCATCAGGGCTACGAGTTCACCCTGAGCCACAGTCAAGGATACTCCCTTGAGCACCGGAACGGCCATTTCGCCTATGCTATAGGTCTTGTAAATGTCTCGAAGTTGAATCAGTTCCATTACATGACTCCGTTCAACGATACCACTATTTTCTTCCTCCCCTTCCCGGGAACTTCGGGGTGAAAGGATTGCTGGCCGCAGCGGGCGCGGTGTTCTGAGTTTGCAGCCCTGTGACGATTATCGTTCCTTCGCTCAGCCCTTCACCGAGCACTTCGGTTTGGGCGCCGTCGGTCAGTCCTGCACTCACGCGGATGGGACGCACATAGGAGCCTTCGGCCACCCAGAGCACGCCCGGGCTCATCCCTCCGGAAGGCTTCTCGGCGGCCTCGCGGAACTCCGGCGCAACCAGCTCGGCCGACGGTCTCCAGCGAAGGGCGGCATTGGGCACCAGGAGAACATTGTTGCGGCGATCCAATTCGAATCGTACATTGGCGGTCAGATAAGGGAGCAATCGCCCATTCGAGTTATCGGTGACGATTTCCACCGTGTAGGTAACCACATTCTGGGTCATGGATGCATTCAACCGGATCTTCCCCACTTCGCCCGTGAACGTCTCACCAGGAAAGGCATCCACTGTAAAGGTTACCGCCTGCCCCGGGTGGATCTTGCCGATGTCCGCCTCGTTGACCGCGACCCATACCTGCATGCGCTTCAGGTCCTTGGCAATAAGAAACAGACTGGGGGCGTTCAGGCTTGCGACCACCGTCTGCCCGATATTGACGCGCCTGTCGATGATGATGCCTTTCACCGGCGATTTGATCGTACAGTATCCAAGATTCCGCTGAGTCCTCCGAAGAACCGCCTCGCCTTGGGCCACACCGGCCCTGGCCTGGAGAATCGATGCCTCGCCCACTGCGACATTCGCTTTGGCCGTTTCATAAGCGGAACGGTACGCGTCGTAGCTGGACTGTGCCAGCGCTTCGGACGGGCCGAGTTTCTGTGCCCTCTGCCAATCCCTTTCCGCCTGACGGAGCTTTGCCTTCATCTGCTCGAGATCCGCCACTGCGCGCTGAAGTGTCGCCTTTGCGGAGCTGACCTGGGCTTCACTTTGGGCAGCTTCGGCAGTGTAAAGGGAGTCATCTATCAGCGCGAGAACCGTGCCGTTCTCGACAATGGATCCATAATCGACCGTCTCGCCGTTTACGTCTTTGCCGAAGGATAGAATCTGGCCGGCCACCTGCGCGCCCACGTCCACCACCTCTTCGGGCTCCACTGTGCCGGTCGCGCTGATCGAGACCAGAAGCTCTCCGCGAGTCACCCGGGCTGTACGAAAGGAAACGCCCTCCGGGTTTTCCCGCTGGAAATACCAGGCCGGGGCGGCGGCCACGAGCCCCAGCACGAGCAGGGTCACGATGATTTTCAATGTCTTGCTTCCTCGGCGGTTCGGAAAGCCCTCCTCGCACCGGGTGCGGGACATCTTCAGGTCAGGTTCTTCACTCTTCATCTCATTCCCTTTATTCGACTTGAAACTCCATGTTCTTCCGGCTCTCGTGGTACCATTCTCATTCATTTATATCGACTCTTAAGTCGACTGTCCTGGAAAAAAGGTTACACAATAATTTCTCTGTAACCAAGCGGGTTCGCGTTTCGACAACACTGTCAGGGCGAAGGGAAGGGTTCGTATCGCTTCCTGATGAAACTTTTCTGTGATAAAAAAACATCAGGAGCGGATTCAGCGACTTGGAAAAGCAAAGCGATACACTCAAGATTGATGATGAAGAAGTTGTAGCGCGGGTTCTTGAGGGAAACGTCAATGCATTCGAGACTCTGCTGCACAGGCACGGTGATCTTGTCGCGAGGATCGTAAAGAGACATGTGCCTCTTCAGGACGCAGAAGAGGTCGCTCAGGATGTGTTTGTGCGGACATACGAGTCTCTGCTCTCTTTCAAAGGAAAGAGTGTCTTCCGCCGGTGGCTCTCTTCGATTGCAGTGAGAACATGCTATGACTACTGGCGAAAAGCCTACAGATGCCGGGAAGTGGCCTTGACCCAATTGACCGAAAGACACCGGGAGTGGCTGGAGGAAGTGGTCTCAGGAGAGTCTGAGGAAACACGCCGCGAGTCCGACGCCCGCAAGGAGGCGCAGGATCTTCTGAACTGGGCTTTGGCAAAAATGTCCCCGGAGGACAGGATGGTTCTGGAGTTGATCCACATGGAAGGTCTCTCGGTGAAAGAGGTTGCAGAACTCCTGGGATGGAGCCCGGCCAATGTAAAGGTCCGTTCGTTCCGAGCAAGAAAAAAGATGGAAAAACTGCTCACAGGGCAGATGCGCGACAAAAGGAGAGTGGCATGAAACCTCGCATCTTCCAGAATGAGGCACTGAGAAAAAGGTTCAGGGAAGCGTACTTCTCTAGAGAAAAAAAGAGCCTGGGGAATCATTGGCAGCGACGCACCATGTCGCGCATCCGGGAAATGGGGCCCCTGCCTGTCTCAGGCTTCTGGCTTTCTTTCGAAAGCCTGGCCTGGCGGCTGGCGCCGGTGAATGTGGTACTGATTCTCCTCTTTCTTCTTCTTAACGCGACGCTTGCTCCGGATGTCGATTATCTGAACTTCCTGGCAACGGACCTCGAAAGTTCGACCCTCTCCGAGTTCCTTGAAATGGAGGGATCAGGATGAAGAGATGGAAACTGATCGGGGGGGTAGGACTCATGTTCATCCTGGGAGTGCTGGTCGGATCAGCCGGGAGCGGGCTTTATCACGGATATGTGGAGCGGAAATGGAAAGATCCTGCCGCGAGAACAACCTTTTTTCTCGAGAAATTGAGCCGGGATCTCCGTCTGAGCGACGATCAGCGGAAAAAGATCAAACCTGTCATTGACGAATTGGACAAAAAGCGAGAGGCTGTGAGTGCGGAAAGGCGAGCTGAAATGAGGGAGATCCTGAACGACGGCTTCTCCCGGATGAAAGAGGGACTCGACGCAGAACAACAGCAGAAGCTCGATGAGATGAAAGCCAGGTTTGACGAACGGATGCAAAAGAGGAAGAGGCCTCCAAAATCATTTCATTAGCAGGGACTCTTTTTCAATCTGCCCGGATACATTTTTGAGGAAACTGAGACTTGAAGACGATTGAACCCGCTGCCCTGAAAAGACCGGCCCTGATCATTGCTACACTGAACTCCTTCATCACGCCCTTTATGGGATCTTCGATCAATGTCGCCCTTCCGGCGATCGGGAGGGAGTTCCAGGTGGATGCTGTCCTGTTAAGCTGGATCGCCACGGCCTATCTGCTGGCGGTTGCCGTTTGCCTGGTGCCTTTTGGCAGGCTTGCCGACATCCATGGAAGGAAAAAGGTCTTTTCAGCAGGGATCATCCTGTTCACCGTTTCATCCATTTTCTGCGCAATCTCCCCATCCGCGCCGGTGCTTCTGGTGTTCAGGGTGCTGCAGGGGGTGGGGAACGCGATGGTCTTTGCCACCGGCATGGCGATCCTGGTTTCGGTCTATGCCCCCAACGAAAGGGGAAAAGTTCTGGGCATCAATGTGGCTGCCGTGTACATCGGGCTTTCGGCAGGCCCTTTCCTCGGGGGAATCATGACCCAGTACCTGACCTGGAGGAGCATATTCCTGGTCATGGTCCCGTTTTGTTTGTTCATCCTCTTTCTGATTTTCTGGAGGTTAAAGGGCGAGTGGGCCGATGCCCGCGGAGAGAAGTTCGATCTTATAGGGGCTTTCATTTATGCCGTGGCCATAGTGGGAATCATCTACGGCATTTCCCTGCTTCCGGCGATCAGGAGCGTGTGGGTGATCCTGATTGGTGCGGCAGGGCTTTTTGGCTTCATTCAATGGGAGCTGAGAACGCGCCATCCTGTCTTTCAGGTGAGACTCTTCCGCGATAACCGGGTGTTCGCTTTTTCCAGCCTGGCAGCCCTGATAAATTACAGCGGCACATTTGCCGTGACCTTTCTCCTGAGCCTTTACCTCCAGCATATCAAAGCGCTCACTCCTCAGGCAACGGGACTTGTTCTGGTGGCTCAGCCGCTTGTCATGGCGCTCTGCTCTCCTTCGGCCGGGAGGCTTTCCGACAGGATCGAGCCTCGAATCGTCGCCACTTCGGGGATGGTTCTGTCGTCAATCGGGCTGTTCCTTCTCACTTTCCTCAACCAAGCCACCTCCATGGGTTACATCATCGGCTGTCTCATCCTTCTCGGTTTCGGATTCGGCGTTTTTTCTTCCCCGAACACCAACGCCATCATGAGCTCGGTTGAAAAAAGGTTTTTCGGAATAGCATCCGGCGCGGTCGGCACCATGAGAAGCCTCGGGATGATGCTGAGTATGGGCATTGCCACCGTTGTTTTTAGCATCTTCATAGGCAGGGTTCAGATCACCACAGATCAATACCCGTTCCTTATGAGAAGCATCACCGTGGCTTTCGTCATTTCCACCATCCTTTGCGTGGGAGGGGTTTTTGCATCCATGGTGAGAGGAAAGCTGGGAAGATAAAAGATGAACGTCGAACATGGAGAATCGAAAGAGGGGTTGAACTTCCGTCATTCCGGCGTAGGCCGGAATCCAGAATTCATGCTGCCCTTTAACGACAAGACGACTGGATTCCGGCCTTCGCCGGAATGACGAAAAAAAACAGGTTCACAGACGGTGCTGAGTGTCGGTCGGTTTTTAACCTTTACAAACTACCTGCCACCCGCTACGAGCGGCTTCTATGAACTCCAGTGATCGATGCCTGTGACCAATGACAAATGACAAATGACAAAAGATTCACAACTCAATAAATCACGATCACCTCGATCTCGCCTTCCCTCCGGAACACATCGATGCCCACGTCCCGTTCATGCCTCTCCAGCCGAATATCAAACGAGGAGGAATTGACTTTTAATCCCTCGATGGTCATCTCGTCCAGAAAGCCTGGAAGAGCCGGATGATCGAAGTAGATTCTATTTTCAGGCGCCTGTATGGACATTCCCAAAGAGGCCTGTATGAGCATGAAGACGGCCGCAGTTGCCCAGGCCTGGGGAGTGCATGCAACAGGGTAGAGAACGGGTCCTTCTCCCGGCTGTCTCTGAAATCCGCAGAAGAGCTCCGGCATGCGGCTGAGCTCCAGATAGTTCGCCGCGTCAAAGAGGCCGTTGAAGATATTGAGGACCGGTTCCTTGAAACTGTAACGACTGAGACCGTATGCGATCATGGAATTGTCGTGCGGCCAGATTGAGCCGTTGTGGTAAGAAAGAGGATTGAAGTTCGGCTCGCCGGCAGCGATGGTTCGTATGCCCCATCCGGAGAAGAAGTCCGAATCCATAAAACCTTGGGCAACAGTGCTCGCACGTTGTTCGCCCGCAATCTGTGCGAAGAGACAATGGCCTGCATTTGAGCTTCTCACCCTGCAGGGCCTTTTCTTCCCGTCCAGGGCAATGGCGTAAGTCCCCAGTTCCTCACACCAGAAGTCTCGCTCAAAAGCCTCTCTCAGAGACTCTGCCCGGCATTCCAGATCTTCAGCCATTTTCAGATCTCCAAGGAAGATCGCCATCAGGGCTGCCATCTTTCTAGCCTGGTAGACGTACCCCTGAACTTCGGAGAGGGCTATTGGGGGCTCGGCCTGTGCGCCGTCTGCATGAAAAATGGAGTCGTCCGAGTCTTTCCAACCCTGGTTACTCAGGCCTGTGGCGGAGCGACTGCTGTACTCGATGTAACCATCGCCGTCCAGATCCCCGTACTGGTCTATCCATGCAAGCGCCATCTTGACCTGCGGCCATATGCTTCGAACGAAACCCACATCACCGGTCCTTTTGAGATAACTTCCTGCGAGAACCACGAACAACGGGGTGGCGTCCACTGTTCCATAGTACCTGCCGAAGGGGATCTCCTTGAGGTTGGCCATTTCACCATAGCGCATCTCGTGGAGGATCTTTCCGGGTTGGGCATCCGCTTCCTCCGATGCTTCACAGGCCTGAAGCACCGCAAGATGCTCCAATACTCCCCGGGCGATGTCAGGAAAGAACCAAAGGGTCTCCAGTGCCGTGATTATGCCGTCTCTTCCGAATACGGTGTTGAACCATGGTATTCCTGCGTAAGGATAGATGCCCTGATCGCTGTGGGTAAGCATCATATAGAGATCCTCGCTGGAGCGGGTAATCCAGTTGTTGAACTGCGCATTGGAGGTCGTGATACGGCATCCGCCCGACTTTATCTCCCGATGAATGCTTTGCACGCGTTTGAATGCATCCGTGTATGTCTCGCCGTCAAAAACCTCATCGCTGAGCTTGCATGCGATCCTTATTTGAAACGAAACCTGCTCATGGGGGGCGAGGGATAGATGGAACTCGGCGCTTCCTTCCTGGAGCACGCTAGGCTGAACAGAGAATTCAATCTCGGTCGTACGGTTTATTCCGTCGAGCCCCAGATACTCCATGAACATGAATCTCTCGCCGGCACGTGGCGCGAAAACCTGTCCTTTTTTTTCCCGCACCATGCCCCGGACCTCGAATAGATCAACGAAATCCGCTTCGAAGTGAAAGCCGATGGAAAAGGAAAGGGTGTCGCTCCCGAAGTTTACGGTCTGCACCTGCTCGAAGCAGTGGGCTTTCCACACGAAAACGGAACGACGCAGATAGATCGTCCCGCGTCTCACAGACCTTCCTTCCCGGCTCTGGAAGTCCGGATTTGTCAAATCCACCAGCAGGGAGTCATTGTCTTCCGTGACAGAAGAGCTCAGCAGAAGGGGGCTCTTGCCGTTGATATGTATCAAATGTCTCGAAAGGAACCGTGTTCCCTTATGGAAGATCCCGTGATCCTCGAAACCGAGCGGCCGGATGTCGCCGTGCCGGTCAAAAAGCGCAAAGGTATCCCCGAACTTCAGAACACGGCTTTGGACGTCTGCAAGTGAAGAGTGCGCCCGGATGTAATAGCGTCCCTCCACCATGATGAGATCCTCAACCACTTCATTCTCCTTCTTTGTGCGTGCTTCATCCCTGTTTGATGATAGGGGGACCGGGAGGGGTGACGGCGCGATCGAAAGCCGCAATCCCGGATTCCATCCCGGTGAGGACCGGCTCGGCGATAAGGTTGGAATAGATGTTCAGGTAGTCCCGGGCCATTCGTCTCGATGTAAATCGGCGTTCAAAAGCCCCCCGGCATCCTTTCCGGTCTATTGCGGAAACTCGACGGACAGCGTCCACCGCCTCTTCAATGGAATCCACGATGTATCCTGTCACCCCGTTCGCGATGAGTTCGGGGACCGATCCTCTGGGGCGGGTAATGACAGGTGTGCCGCATGCCATGGCCTCGATAAAAACCAATCCAAACGGCTCCTCCCAGTCAATGGGGGAAAGCAGGGCCGTCGCCTTTCCAATGAATTCGTTCTTCTCCTTGTCCCCTATCTCACCAATATAGTCGACGAGCGGGTGATCCAGGAGCGGCCGGACGACCTCCCGAAAGAATTCCGTATCCGCCTTGTCGACTTTGGCGGCGATCTTGATCGGCATATCTGCGCGCTTCGCGATTTCGATCGCCGTTTCCACCCGCTTCTCGGGACTGATCCGACCGAGAAACGCGAGATAGGAATCGGGGGTTTCGTTCAGGGTATAAAGATCCTGTGGAAGGCCATGATACACGGTTCCGACCCACCGGACCCATGGGAGGGGTTTTCTCTGGGCATTGGAGATGGAGATCAGGGGGAGTTCGTCGAACTCACTATAGAGTGGAATAAGGTCCTTGATATCGAGGCGACCGTGCAGTGTAGTCACTATGGGCGTCCCACAGAGGCGCGACAATGAGTATGGGAAATAATCCACATGTGAATGGATGACGTCAAAATAGTCGGCCTGCTGAAAAACGTGTTCGATCATCAGAACATGATGCACAATCTGGTCGATGCAGTCCTTGTCCAAACGCAAGGCGCAAGGCGCCTGAGGAGAGAGGCGAGCCCGGGTGATCGAATCACCGGAGGCAAACAGAGTCACCTCGTGACCCATCTCGACCAGAGTCTCCGTTAAATAGGATACCACTCTTTCGGTGCCGCCATAGGTCTTCGGGGGCACACTCTCATACAAAGGTGCGATCTGTGCGATTCTCATCCATGGTTCCTCGGATATGGAGCGGTTAATAGCATGAGCATGAAGTTACACGGGCTTTACGCTTCGAGCACTCCAGCACGCTCCTAACATAGAGGGAATCCAGGCCGATCATAATGGGGCGGGAATCGTATAGGCTGGGGATGGTAAATGGTATTATCGGTCTTGTGAGTGGAAGAGCCTGCTCGGCCCTGTAGACTACTCTTCGGAGCCGCATATAATCTTCTTACTGCCTGCTGCTTACTGCTACTCCTTAATTCTTACTGCCTACTGCCTACTCTTCCTATCTGAGTGCCTTCTTGAACTTCTCCGCCTGCGACCTGAGGTTGTTTGCCCAGTCCGGGTGGAGATCATCGGCAACGGCCACCTCTCCGCCGATTGCCTTTGCAATGGCCTCTGCGCTCTTCGTGGAGAACTGAGGCTGAACGAAAACAACTCTGATCCCGTCGCGTTTGGCCCGCTCGATCAACGCCTTGAGCTTCGACGGCTTTGGCTCCTTGCCTTCGATCTCCACGGGTATCTGTTCCAGCCCATAGGCATGCGCGAAGTACCCCCAGGCGGGGTGGAAGACCATGAACTTTGCTCCCTTCCTGTCGGAAAACAGCTTCCTCAACTCAGCGTCGAGACTATCGATCTCCGTTTCAAACTTTCGGAGGTTCTCTTCGTAATCGGCACGGCGGGCCGGATCGGCCTGGCTCAAGCCGTTTGCGATGTTCTTTGCAATGATCTTTACGTTGGGTGGAGAAAGCCAGACATGGGGGTCTGCAATGCCGTCGTGTTCGTCCTGGGGAGAATCCTGATGGTCATGTGAAAGCATTGTAATCTTCTCTATTCCCTGTTCGGTATGCACGATCTTCATCCTTGGGTTGGTCGATCCGAACCGCTTGAGCCATATGTCTTCGAACCCGATGCCGATCGCAAAATAGACACTGGCTTTGGAAAGAGCGATCATCTGCCCCGGTTTGGGCTCATAGTTGTGCGGGTTTGCGCCGGGCAAAACCATAACGGAGACGCTGACGAGGGATCCCCCTATCTTTTCGACAAACGTCTTCTGTGGAAGAATGCTGACGAACACGGGAACGGGCTCGGCCGAGGAACTTGGAGCCTGAAAGAGCACACATAGGCAAAGCGCCGCCGCCAGGAGAAGTACAATAGGCTTTTTCAATCCAGATTGCTCCCTTCGGTCGAGATGACCCTACTACCTGTATCATGAAATGCAAGGAGGAACAACAAGGGGAAAGTGAGACTCCACCCGACAATGATTCCCCGAAAACCCGGTGGAGAAGCATACAGTCATCCTTTAGATAAGGATACAGGATTGGCCCGATATTTTTTGCGCTCTCTTTCATCTAGTGTGACCAAGCATCTGAAAAGGAGGGGGCGAAATGGCCATTAATTTCCAGATGATTCTCAGCCGTGAACGCGACACCCTTCACCTCAAGCTCAAAGGAGACTTCGACGGCTCGTCGGCTTTGGAACTGATCGATGCTTTGCTGGAAAAATGTGGTTCTGCCAAGTGCGTGGTGATTCATACAAACGAATTAAACCAAGTGCACCCTTTCGGGAAGGCAGTGTTTCAAAGGCGTTTGCCGGTGGCCGGAAAGCTGAATTCATCTATCATGTTTACGGGAAAACACGCTGAAAAGATCCATGTCGGCAAATGTGAGGAGAGCGCACAATACTCCAGATCTGAGGTGGCCTTCGAGTCATCGTCCGAGGGAAAGTCTTAAAGCAACGATTACCAATTGACGCGAGGTTGTCCATGAACCAAAAACGGAAAATCGTCATAGCGGAAGACCACAAGATCCTGAGGGAAGGCTTGAAGTCGCTGCTCACGACCATCGAAGACCTGGAAATCGTCGGAGAGGCGGCGGACGGGCTTGAGGCCATTCGGTGCGTCGAGAACTACGACCCGGAGCTCCTGCTGCTCGATCTCTCCATGCCGAAGATGAACGGGATCTCCGTAATCAAGGACCTTAAGAGCCGCTTCCCTGACGTAAAGATCCTTGTCCTCACCATTCATGAATCCGAAGACTACATCCTGGAATCTTTTCGCTCCGGGCTGAACGGGTACTGTTTGAAGGACGCGAACTACTCCGAGCTGCTCGTTGCGATCAGGAGCGTTCTCGACGGGAAGAAGTATCTGAGTCCAAGCATTTCGGACAAGGTCCTGGAAGGATTCCTCGACGACCGGAAGACCCTCAAGCTGCGTTCCTCATGGGACATGATCACCCAGAGGGAGCGAGATGTTTTAAAGCTGGTTGGAGAAGGATACAAGAACAAGGAGATCTCCGACTTCTTGTGCATCAGCGTGAAGACGGTGGAGAAGCATAGGGCCAACATCATGAGAAAGCTTGACGTTCACACCTCTTCCGGTCTCACGTCCATTGCCTTTGAGAGGGGTCTCGTCACGAGGACAAACCCTTAGTTCTCACCAAACCATCCACTTCCAGTGGAGGATCCGGAGAGGTTCGACCGATCCGGGGTGAAGAGGGCGTAGTTCAGGGTTCAGTGTTCAGAGTTCAGCAGACCGCGTGAAGATGATGCTGCAAATCGATGCCAAGGCGGACAAGGGTGCATAACGACGCTCAATTGCCCTTTTACGAGGTTGTCAATTTTTTGTAGTAGAATTTGTTTCACGAGATCTGCGGAGAAAAGAATGTCGGCCTGTGCCTCATCTTGGGGGAGGACAGTGCTGCACAAATTGGCGAAATTGCCTTGACGCAGATCCTTCGCATGTTGTAGAACCAACTCATCAGGTGGGCACGAAGTCCGCCTCGTTTTTCAAGACATCTCGATCACAATCAGGCCACGAAGGCAACCCGGACCAGAAGGTTCGGCCCTCGTGGCTTTTCTTTTTGGGAGGAGAAGATGCTCGGAAGACTGCATCAGACCGCTTTGATCGCCGTTCTACTGTTTTTTTCAAGCCTGTCCTGTCATCCATGCCATGCAGCCTGCGGATCGACAACCGAGGTGCGCATAGCCGACAGCAAAGGCGATTGGGGGTACCCCAACCCCTATCGTCATTACCCACGAGGGCCTGGCTATGTCCGCATGAGCTGGGTCTTCGACACACTGATTTGGAAAGACCGCAAAGGGTATGTGCCGGCCCTTGCCGAGTCATGGTCTTTCGACCCGGGCAAACTGACCTTCACCTTCAGGCTGAGCCCGAAGGCCAAATGGCATGACGGCCGGCCGGTGACCGCCCAGGACGTGGTCTTTTCCCTGGAATACTACAAGAAGCATCCCTATTCCTGGATCTCGGTGGACTCGGTGGAGCGATCCGTTGCCGGAGACTCCCATACCGTGACAGTGTACCTGTCAAAGCCCTATTCGCCCTTCCTGTCCGACATCGGCGGAACCATGCCGGTCCTCCCCAGGCACATCTGGGAGAAGGTGGAAGACCCGCAACCCTTTGATGGTCCGCTTGCCTTCACCGGGAGCGGCCCTTACAGGTTCAAGGATTTCAACAAGGCCCAGGGCACCTATCTTTTTGAGGCCTTTGCCGACTACTACCAGGGCCGGCCCAAGGCCGAGCGGATCGTCTATGTACGCTCCGGCAAGCCCCTGGTCTCCCTCTCCAACGGCGAGGTGGATCTGGCGAGCATTCAGAACGATATGGCGGATCCGCTCAGGCAGAAGGGGATGGTCATCATCAAGGACGAGCCGGGCTGGAACAAGAAGCTCATGATCAACCACAGGAAGCCGCCCTTCAATGACAAGCGGTTTCGCCAGGCCCTGGCTTATGCCATCAATCGGCAGGAGATCATCGGCAAGGCGCACAGAGGGTTTGCTCAACCGGCCTCCTATGGGCTTCTGTCCGTGGCTCATGACATGTATAACCCCAAAACCCCCGCCTATACCTTCAACCCCGAAAAGGCTCGAACCCTTCTGGAGACTATGGGATGTCAAAAGGGGGCTGACGGGTTTTACCGGCAAGGCGGGAAACCCTTGAAAGTGCAGCTCCTATCCTCCAGCATCACGGTCGGGGGGCAGAGCGTGGCGGACCGGGACGGGGAGGTGATCAAGAAACAGCTGGAGAGCATCGGCATCCAGGTGGACCTGGTTAACCTGGAACAGGCCACTACGGACAGCAAGGTCAAGAACTGGATTTTTGATCTGGCCGTGTCCGGCCACGGCGGCACCTCCGGCGATGCACGGATTCTGAATGAGATGATTTCCTCCCAATGGGGAGCGGCCTCGGTCAACAGCGCTCGCTATGATGCCAATCCTGAACTCAACCGGCTCATGGAGGACCAGATGGTTGAGATGGATGACGCAAAGAGAAAACAGATCGTCTTCAGGATCCAGGAGCTTCACGCCGAGGATCTGCCCGCCATCTGCCTCTATTATCCGGATTCCCTTTCGGCCTACGATCCGAAGAAGGGTATCGAATGGTTTTACACCAGGGGAGGGATCGGCAAAGGCATTCCCATCCCGCAAAATAAGATGAGTCTTTTGGGGAAGTGAAGAGTTCAGGGTTCAGAGTTCAGGAGGCCCTGTTTTTCTATTGCTGAACACTGAACACTTATACAAGGCAAATGGAAGCAAACTTTAACAGAAAGGATCGAAGGATGCGGTTCATCTGGCCGTACCTCTTTGCGGCGGCGGTCATGATCTATCTCAGCTACAGCCTGCCCAAAATGCTGCCCGGTGATTTCGTGACCGCAATGTATGCGAGCTCCCATGTAACCCTGAACGCCGAGCAGGAGGCGGGACTCAGGGCCTCCTACACCAACCAGGAGGGCTTCCGGCGCTATCTGATCCGTCTCTTCACCCTGGACTGGGGGCATTCCTATGCCTTCCACTCCCCGATCTCAGACCTGATCCTGTCCGCCCTGCCCTGGACCCTGTTGCTGGTGGGGGGCGCCCATGTGATTTCCATGGTCATGGGGTTTATCGCCGGGGTGGAAGCGGCGTGGCGCCGGGGAGGGGGTATGGAGAAAACCTCTGTCGGGTGTATGACCGTGCTGGAAGGCGTGCCCGAGATTGCGACCGGGGTGGGGTTGCTTCTTGTGTTTGCCATGACTCTGGGCTGGTTTCCTGCATCCGGCGCCGTGACCGCCTATGCCCGGTTCACTGCGGCCGAGCGACTCCTGGATGTGGCCCATCACTTGACGCTCCCATTCTGCACCCTTATCGCAGCCTACCTTCCCGGCAACTTCCTGCTTACCCGGGGCAGCATGGTCATGCTGCTGAAGGAGCAGTTCGTGCAGACTGCACGGGCCAAGGGGCTTCCTCCGATGCGGATCCGTTATGCCCACGCCGCTCGCAATGCCCTGCTGCCCATGGTCACCCGGTTCGGACTGCGATTTGCCTTCATGGTGACCGGCGCCCTGGTGGTGGAGACCATCTATGCCTACCCTGGACTTGGCACGCTTCTCTTCAACGCCATCTCCATGCGGGACCTGCCCCTCATCCAGTCCATCGTGCTCGTTTCTTCCCTGATGGTTCTCTTCGTCAACCTGATCCTGGAATGGACGTACGGCCGGATCGATTCACGGGTGAGCCATGGAATCTAGCCGCGGAATTCCATCACTCCATCATTCCATTGTTCCACGGGTTTCCAAAGACCCGTGGCTCCTGGCCGGGGCCGTCCTGGCCCTTGTGCTCGCCATGGCGGTCCTTATCGGCCCGTACCTGACCCCCTATGATCCGAACGACATGGCTTTTCAGCCCCTCAGTCCACCCTCGGCAGCCCATTGGCTGGGTGTGAACGACGGGGGGATGGATATCCTCTCGGAGCTTCTTTACGGTTTGCGAAATACGGTCGGCTTCGGGCTCCTCACCGGAATCGTGGCCCTTGGACTGGGAGTAGCAGCAGGGCTCGCCGCAGCGTGGTTCGGCGGTCCGGTGGATCACATAACCATGCGCTTCGCAGATATCCTGCTGGCCGTCCCCGCAGTCATGATACTGATCCTGATGGCTGCATTCTTCCGCTTGTCGCCTGTCGCCCTTGCGCTCCTCCTTGCGCTCCTGTACTGGCCGACCACGGCCAAGGGGATCCGGGCCCAGGCCCTGGTTGTGAAGTCGCGCCTCCACATTTATGCGGCAAGGCAGATGGGAGGCTCCGGCGTCTATATCATTAGACACCACCTGCTGCCGGAACTCTTCCCCCTGTACCTCATCGGCTTTGCCACCAAGGCCCGTATGGCCATGTTCATGGAGGCGTCCCTGTCCTTTTTGGGGCTCTTCGATCCGAGCCGGAAATCCCTGGGGATGATGATCAGCTATGCTTTGAAATACTATTACCTGGATGTGTGGTGGAACTGGCTCCTGCCTCCCATCCTCTGTCTGACCCTCCTGATCATGGCCGTGACCTTGCTGGTTGTGAGCCTGGAAAAGGTGTTCAATCCCAGGTTGAAGGAAGCATGACAGGAGAACTTCCAATGTAGAATGTCGAATGTCCAATTTCCAAGTGAAAGGCCGGAAGAGAGAATTTCCAGATTGAGGAAGTAAGGCAGTACATTACCAATGGCGGAAATATGCATCAAAGATTTGTCCGTGGTCTATAGGGACGGGGATCATTCCCTGCTGGCCCTGGACCAGACGAGCCTCGAACTGAAGGCCGGCCGGATTACGGCGCTGGTGGGAGAGTCGGGTTCCGGGAAAACCACGTTGGGCAAGACAATCATGGGGCTTCTGCCTGAGAACGCGGAACTGGAAGGCAGTATCAAACTGGATGATGAACAGATCATCGGAAAGGATGAGTCGGATCTCAACCGGATTCGCTGGTCCAGGATAGCCATGGTTTTCCAGAACGGCCCGGCGAATCTGAACCCGGTGCTCCGCATTGTCGACCAGGTGGCGGAACCCCTTGTTCAGCACCATGGCATGAAGAAGTCCGATGCCGTGGCAAGGGCAAGAGAGGCGCTTCAGGGCATGGGGCTGAGGCCCGATCTGGCCGATCGATTCCCCCATGAACTGAGCGGGGGCGAAGTGCAGAGGACCCTGTTGGCCATGGCACTTATCCTCGATCCGGAAGTGCTCATCCTGGACGAACCCACCGCGGCCCTGGACGCCATGGCCAAATCCTTTGTGGCCCGGACGATTCGAAACCAGAGATCCAGGCAGAAGGCGATACTCCTCATCACCCATGACCTGGATCTGGCCAGAGGGTTGGCGGACAACGTCGTCGTTCTCTACCTGGGGCAGATCATGGAGACCATGCCCGCAAAGGATCTCTTTGCCGACCCATGCCATCCTTACACCCTTGCACTGAGTCGATCATATCCCACACTGGAGGCCACCAGGGACCTGGGCGGAATCCGGGGAGACGGGTTTTATCGCGTCATGCATGCCCACGCTCAAAAGGAAAGGCCTCCCCGTGAGCACTCTCACATTGCGGCCCCCGGTTTTTCGCATGAAACCGGCCACGTGATCCATGCGGGTTGCCTCTTTGAGCCCCGATGCACCCAGTCTGTCGGCGAATGCAGGAAGGAAGCGGTCCCCATGTTCCCCGCAGGAGACCACATGGTCCGGTGCGTGCGGCGCGGCATTGTCACTCTTCTCCATTTGGAAAGCGTGAGCAAGAGATACGACCGGACCACGGCCCTGAGACCGACAAGTCTCGAACTTCGGGCCGGAGAGATTTTTTGCCTGGTTGGAGAGACAGGGTCGGGCAAAACCACGCTGGCCATGATCGCTGCAGGGGTGCTGAACCAGGATCAGGGCGGTCGCTCCTTTGAAGGCCGGGACATGGACCGATGGATCAGGGAAGGGTACCGCTCCCTGGCACGGCGAATCGGTGTGATCTACCAGAATCCTGCAGACGCTGTGAGCCATCGCCTTTCCGTTTTGGACATTGTGGCCGAGCCGCTGAAGATCCAGAGCGAGGTGAGGGAACCATCCGAGATCCGGGATCGGGTGAGGCGCGTTCTCGCCGATGTGCATCTTTCCACTGAATCGGAGTTTCTCAGACGTTACCCTCATGAGCTCAACATGGGGGCCATCCAGCGGGTCTGCATGGCCCGGGCACTTATCCTGGAGCCCGCTTTTCTCGTGGCGGACGAGCCCACGAGTTCCCTGGATCCGAGCGTCCAGGCCAAGATTCTGAAGATGCTGCTCGATGTTCAGGTAGAGAAAGGCTTGACCATGCTTTTTGTCACCCATGACATCGGGCTTGCCCGAAAAATCGGGGACCGGATAGGGGTCATGCTCGCAGGAAGACTGGTTGAGATCGGACCGGCCGCCAGGGTCCTGGCCCATGCGGCTCATCCCTACACGCGTCGGCTGATCGAGTGCGCTCAGGGGGAGGAGGAACAATCAGCTTTAGGGGCTGATTTACCGGGCAGCGCCGCATGTCCATACGCGGCGCGGTGTGATCGCTCCGAAGAACGGTGTTTGAGTGAACCGCCGCCCCAGCCTCTCCGGCTGGACGGAGGAGGTCACGTTGTGTGGTGCCATTTTCCAATGCGGGGATGACCCCCACCAACTCCTGCCACTAAGACACAGAGACACCAAGAAGATATAGTGGTTTTCTTTGTGACTTAGTGTATTTGTGTATTTGTGGCAGATCTTGTCTGTAAATTGCATCGACGAAAGGAGGAGAACATGAAAACGACAACAATCAGTCCCGAACTCATTGAACAGACCACCCGGTTTCACGGCCACTGGTGCCCGGGACTTGCCATCGGAATCCGGGCCTCGGAATGGGCCCTGCAGGAGATGGGCAAGGCCGCGGACGAAGAAATAGTGGCCGTGGTCGAGACCGACATGTGCGGAGTGGACGCTGTCCAGTTTATCACCGGGTGCACCTTCGGCAAAGGCAACCTCATCCACAAAGATTACGGCAAGAATGCCTTCGCCTTCTACCGGCGGCGGGACGGTAAAGCCGCACGTCTGGTCGCCCGGCCCTCCATTTATGGAGATGCCGGCGCAACCCTGGGCAAGCTTCATCGAAAAATGGCGGAGCAGGGGCTGAGCGAGGAAGAGCAGAAGATCTGGGCCGAGACCAGGGCGGCTGTTTCGAAAAAGATCATGGAATCCGACCTGGCGGATCTGTTCGAGATCAAACCGCCGGCTGGACCGATGCCGAAAGCGGCCCGGATTCTATCTCCCCTGGTCTGCGAGTCGTGCGGGGAGACCGTGATGGAGACGCGCACCCGCCACTTCGGCGGGAAGCATTTGTGCATCCCCTGCTTTGAAACAATGGAGAAGCGGTAAGAAGATTGCGCGCGTAAAACTTATGCCTCGCCGGGCAGGGGATATGGTGAATGAACATGTGAAGTCGAGTGGTGAGGGGAATCCTCTTTAAACAGCAGCTGAAGATTACTAGAATACGACCTGTCCTGTTCGGCTGCGGTGGGGACCAAAGCGAAAGTGACAGAGGAGGCTTGCATGGCGGCGCTTAAGAACGCCTTTGAGATCTTTAAGCTGTTGGAAAAGTCAAACTGCGGGGAATGCGGTGAAAAGACATGCCTTGCCTTTGCCGGGGCGGTCTTCACAGGGCAGCGAAAGCTGCGGGAATGCACCCGGCTGAGTCAAGAACTCTTGGAGCGGCTCGCCGGTGTACCCGACGATCGGAATTCGGATGAACAGAACCCCGACGAATACCTGCCGAAGCTGAAATCCGAGATCGCACGCATTGACCTTGCCGAGGCGGCCGAACGGGTGGGTGGACGATTCTCGAGAGGGAGACTGACCCTCAAGATTCTCGGCAAGGACTTCGGCGTGGATGCAGAGGGAAATCTCTCTGCGGAGATACACGTAAACCCGTGGGTGGCTGTTCCCTTTCTCGTTCATGTCCTACATGGGAAAGGAGTGCCGGCGTCAGGCAAATGGGTGTCGTTTCGGGAGCTGAAAGGGGGAAGGGAACGGTATCCGCTCTTTCAGAAGCGCTGCGAGGAACCCATGAAGCGGGTGGCGGACACCTACACCGACTTATTCGACCACATCGTCCATCTCTTCAGCGGAAGGCAGGTGGAGAAGCAATTCAAATCGGATATATCCGTTGTCCTGTACCCCCTTCCAAAAGTGCCCCTCATGATCTGCTACTGGCTGCCGGAAGACGGTCTTGAATCCAGTCTCCATGTTTTTTTCGACGAAACTGCAGACCGGAATCTGGACATCGGATCGATCTTCTCCCTGGGCGCCGGGCTCGCACAGATGTTTACGAAGATCGCCCAGAGGCATGGGTTCGCCGGACCGGTTGCGGAGAGGCATCAATGAGTCGGCCACTAGGCAACAGACACCCCTCGGAAGAAAGGACGACTATGCATGAGGTGCAGGTTGCGTGGAGTTGACCGGACGTCCCGTGGATGCGACCATTGCCGCGGACCTCGTCATGCGGTTGGACGCGCCGCCCAAAGCGCCTGCGCTTCAGATCCAGCTATGATCTTGCAGATGCCCATCGCAGATGGGTTGAGGAACTGGTGAGAATGATGTGCAGGTCCGACCCGGAGCGCGAAAGTCGACTTATCTCCCCGCTGCGTTGAAATCCCGAACGATGCGCATCCTTATCCGTTCTTTCGTAGATTCATCCACCCGGAGCGCATCGACTCTCGACATCAACACGCCCCTATCAACCAATTCTGCAGCAATGACCCCGGCGATGAACAGGAGGTCTTTTTCCCTGCCGGAGACGTACTTCCCGGCCACAAGATCATGGACTTCGATGCACCAGCCTGTCACGCCCTCCGTATTCGGGCCGGACAACGGGACGAGTCTTGAATCCCAACCCTCGGGCAGATTGTTCGCCGTTTCCGAACTGACTCCGTGGGCATAATACCCAAAGGCCTGATGAAAGGGGGACAGTTCCCCGATAGATCCGTCAATCACATCGCTCATCTCAGGTCTGTTCTTGGGAAAGACGTCGGCCTCAACCGAAAAGATCAGGGGTTCAGGAAAACTTGGAAACTGTGCAAGTATGGAGGTGCTTCCAAGGACGATGATGTCTTTGTCATCGGCTATGCTGCCTGCGGCCCTGATAATATGTTCCAACTGTGAACGATTCATAGATGCGCCACCTTTCCCTGGGTGTAAGCAAACCGCAGAACGGGCTGGACTGCCGCAAGCGGCGAGCGTTTTCATCCGGTGACACCAGCACGTGGATAATTTCAGGCAGAGGACGTCCAAGGATTTCTCGCCATTCCTTCCACGGGGGGATTTCGCCGTCCCTTTCAATCCAGCGGGCGATATTCCGCCTGGCCGTCTCGAGGAGTTCCGGAGAAGCTGCGAGCCTCTCTGCGATCTTCGCGTGGAGAGCAATACTCCGTTCTTCAATTCTCATGTGATCAGACCACATTTCGTTCCTCGCCTTTAAAGAGGTCATGGTAACCGAAAGCTCTCGTTTGATCAATCTTGTCCTCGAAGAGTACAACGTAATTCTCTTGGGCCATTACATAAGATTGAACAAAGAAGACAACGCCCTGGCCAAGCAATACGCAGAAAAGGCCCTTGAACTCAGCCACCGGGTTGGATATCAGGCTGCTTTTGGGTTTCTGCTCCTTGCCGATGCTGCGGACAACCTTATGATCCATAGTAAACATCCGACCCCACAGGGGGCCAGCTTTGATGTACCCCGAAGGGGTGAAGTTTGTGGCGCTGACAGGCCGGAATATTGGAATAATGGAATGATGGAATGATGGGTTTAAAGCGATAAAGCCATCTTGTTAAAGCGCCCCGAGGGATTTCAAGACGTCTTCGATCTCTTTGATGGACTGGCCCTTCAAGGGCTGGAGGGGTGGAATGGGTGCACCCACGGCAAATCCCTGCAACTCCAGGCATGCCTTGATGCAGGGGGCCAGGGAGTATTTCTGAAAGATCCGGTTGATCTGCCAGAGGTCCTTCTGGGCCTCGATGGCCTCGTCCCAGCGTCGGTCCAGGGCCAGTTCATAGAGTCGGACGCTCTGCGCCGGCACCACGCAGGACGGACCGGCCATCCACCCGACCCCCCCGAACATCATCACTGCCAGGGGGATATGGGCGGAGGCGCTGAAGATCTGAATCTTCCCGGCGAGCCGGTTCATCAGGCTCAGAAGATTGCCCGTGTTTGCCGAGGCGTCCTTCAGATAACCGATATTGGGTGTTTCGGCCAGTGTTTCGATCATCTCCGGCGAAAGATTCGTCGCCGAAAAGGAGGGGTTGGTGTACAGGACCACCGGACAGGACACCGCCTCGGCGATTCCCCGGAAATAGGCGGCGACGCCGTCGGGGGGCACGGGGAAATAGGTGTCCATGATCGCCAGAATGCCATCCGCTCCAATTTTTTCCATCTCCCTCGCCTGGCGGATCGCCTCCGCGATGGAGGTGTGGGCGACCCCGGCCACCACCGGAACCCTGCCCTTGGCGGCCTCGACCACCACCTCGACGATCCTCTGCCGCTGAGGCCAGGTCAGGTACGCAAATTCCCCGGTGCTTCCCAGCGGCGTCAACCCATGAACCCCTTTTCGGATGAGGTGATCCACCAGATCTGCCAGAACCGCATCCTTGACCTTCCCCTCATCGTCCACCGGGGATACCAGGTATGGAAACACGCCTGCAAAAGGTTTCTTGCCCATGACTGCTGATCCTTTCTAAGAAACGGACTGTCTCTCCGACCCTCGAAATTGCCTCACCCCGCGGCGGCCCCGGACCAGCCAGGGCCCTTCGGAGGATTCAAAAACACCACACATTTGTTTCCCTGTCAATAACAGCCTCCGGGGGATGATGACACTTTCGAACCCGTCCGCCTATGCGAAGTTGTGGTTGAGCAGATATTCGTATTTTGGAAGGAGAGAGACGATTATGCGCCAGCCAGAATAGGGACCCATGTTTTCACAATATTTTTTATCACCGCATCCATCTCGATAAAATCGCTGGGTTTGGTCACATAATCGGCTGCTCCCCTTTGCGCGCAGAAAACCCTGTCATCGTCTTCATTGGAGGTAGTCCAGATGACGATAGGGATGTCTTTGAGATCCGGACGTCTCTTGATCTCCACAAGGGCTTGCCTGCCGTCGACCTTGGGCATATTCAAATCAAGCAGAATGACCACCGGCCGAGGTGAAGAATCCTGGTGGAGCAGATACTCCATCAGTTCCTCCCCGTCTTTCACAAACACCAGATCAAGAGCATCTTCGAATTCCCGAAATGCCACTTGCAGGATGAGTTTATCGTCAAGGTCATCTTCGGCGATCAAGACGACCGGCTTTCTGTTCGATTGCAAATTCATTGTTCTCCTCGATTCACAGGCAAGGTGACTATGAATGTAGACCCCTTCCCGGGGGTGCTCTTCGCCGTGATCTTCCCACCGTGCCGCTCAACGACCTTCTTGCAGATGGCCAATCCGACACCAGTCCCTGAATACTCGTGCTTCCCATGGAGCCGCTGGAAGGGCTGGAAGATCTTTTCCAGATACTTCTCGTCGAACCCGATCCCATTGTCTTCCACAAACAAGCGGCCCTCTCCGTTTGTTACCTCTCCGAAAATCTTTATGTATGGCTTGCTTTCCGAACGGCGATACTTCACTCCGTTTGCAATGAGATTCTGGAACAGCTGCCTCAACTGATTCGGGTCGCCATTTACCACCGGCAGAGGCCCGATCTCCAAACGCGCTCCGGCATTCCGGATTGTGACTTCGAGATCGCCGACCGCGTCCTTCACAACGCTGTCCAGCCTCGTGGGTATGAACTCTTGCCCCCTCGAATCCAAACGCGAGTACCTGAGGAGGGCATCGAGTAGTTCCCTCATGTGACCGGCCGCCTCTGTCATTCGTGCAACGTAGTCCTTCTCCTCATCGCCGAGGAGAGCGGCGCTTCTTGTCTGCAGGAGAGATCCGAATGTCTGGATTTTTCGAAGAGGTTCGCTCAAGTCATGGGAGGCTACGAAGGTAAACTCTTGAAGCTCTCGGTTTTTGCGTTCCAGCTCGGCGGTGCGTTTTTGGACACGCAACTCCAGTTCGGCATTGAGTGTCCTGTACCGTTTTTCGCTCTCCCGCAATGCCGCTTCAGCCTTTTTTCGATGGGTGATGTCGAGGATGGTCCCAAAGAGAAAAACAGGTTTACTCGATGCATCGTACTCCACATCGATGCCGCTTGTCAGGAGGACTCGCTCCTCCCCGCTCGGGCGGATGATGCGAGACTCAAAAGGCTCGACGATCTTGCCCGATAAAGCATCCTCGATCAGCCTGGCATGCAGAGCTCGGCTCTCGGGATGGACCATCCGGCGAACGGCTTCAATTGATGGAGTGAACGTCTTCGGATCAACAGCGAAAATCCGGTATGCCTCTTCCGACCATATCACCATGCCGTTCACCAGGTCTGATCTCCAACTTCCGAGATGGGCCACCGCCTGGGCTCGCTCAAGGTCGCGTTCGCGCTCTCGAATCGCTTCCTCAGTCCGCTTGCGCTCAGAGATGTCTCTAATGATAGCAGTTGTGACCCCTGTGGAACCCGAAACGGAAACCTCGATCGGGAGTGTTCTGCCGTTTCTCGTTTTTGCCTCGATTTCGATTTGTCTAACGGTCTCACTTTGCAGTAGACAACGCTCAAAAAAGGACGCGCTGCGGCCGGTAAGGATCAGGTCGAAAATGGAAGAGCCGACGGCCTCTTTTTCCGGATAACCGAATATCTTCTCGGCAGCAGGGTTCCAAAGAAGCACCCTTCCCCTTTGATCCAAAATTACGATGGCATCACCCACGGTTTGGACCAGAGTTCTGTAAAGCTCCTGCGGATTCCTGAAAAATTCAGAAAGAAATGCGCCCAAAGGAACCCCCTTGGCGCGCGTGCTCTTGTAGGCGCTTACAACCGCGAGCAGAAAGTAGACGCCGCCGGTATACTGGGCGACTCTTCCCAACCAGCTGATCGGTCCGCCGACGGTGCGGAGAAAAAACACACCAAATAGCCCAATGGCCGTAAGAAGAAGCCCGAGCGCGTACCGCTTGAAAAAGAACTCCGTTTCGCGGGTGTACATTCTGAAAATGAGTAGAGAGGAGATCGCGTAAAAACCTACCGCCCCACCAAGGACGATCTGTCTGAGCAGGGTTGGTCCTGTGCCCTGAACAAAGAAAGTGGGAGTGAAACCGGCTAAAACCCCAAAGACTATCAAGGTGACCAGAACCAACGTGCCGAGATATGCGAATGCCATTTTCCGCAACCTCGACTGAGGGGTGCTTTCAACGGCATTGGTCGCATAGGTCGCAGCGCCGGCGAGATGGAGCGATCCTCCCAGGAAAGCCCCGCAATTGAATATGGTTACCATGGAATTCTCCATGCCCGGTCTCGCGATCCAGCCGGTTATGGAACTTGCCAGGCCGAACGCCAGAGCCCCGCAACCCAGGAAAAGCAGTCTGAGCGTACCGCCCTCCTGATAGGTCCTGCCTGCCAGATAGGCAACGGCGAATGAAGCAAAGCAAATGAACAAGGTATTCATCACCGGTAGGAGGAAGCGGGGTTCGAATATGAACTCCGGCCCCAGGCTTTTCGGCAGCAGGAGGTGGAGGGCCAGGAGCATGGCCAAGAACCCAGTCGGCAGAAGCGTTGATAAACCAAGACGCATCTTCTTCATTGGGGCTACCTTGGAGGAGTGGATTTGACCACCCATAACGGCTGTTATTTGATGGTCAAGAGTATCCAGGTTAGCCCAGTCTGCAGAAAATATCTATACCTATGATTTCCGGGGCGAAAATGACCGTCGAGTATTATCGAAAGGCGGCGGAGTTTGCGAAGGGCAGCCCGGGCTTCGACCAGGAACGCATCGACTGGTACTCATCCAAGGCTACGGAGCTAGAAGCCAACGACTGAGGGAGGGGGAATTATATCGGTCTCTCACCCCTTCGAAGGGAATCACATCAATCAAATACAATCAACATAACCAGACTCGCAACACAACTTGCCAGAAGGTGTAACCAAAGCGAAAAGGGACTTCACCCTATTTCGGGAGCACGGTGAATTCTCCCTGTGAATTCTCCCTTGACAAAGCAGCTCCTTTCCCGTGTAATAAATTAAATCATTTGCATGATCAATAGGTTGGTTCTCTCCCACCTAATCATGACTCGGTGAGTCCAGGTATGGACGAGAGTCGCAGGGATGATGACAAAAGCTCCTAGGGGATTTAGATATCCCAAGGGGCTTATTTTTTGGACGTGCGACTTTAGAAGAAAGAGGGCGCGCAAACCCCTGTTCGCGGCTTTCAGTGCAATCAAAAACAAGGAGGAGAGTGTGATGGATCAAAGGCTCATGGACTTGACTGAAGAATACGCCCATGGATCACTGGATCGGCGTGAATTCCTCATGAAAGTAGGTATACTTGCGGGCGGGACGGCTGCCGCCGGTGCGCTCCTGCCTTTGCTGAACACCGAGTGCGCCCTGGCGCAGGTCACGGCAAAGGACGATGCCGGGCTGGTTGCGGAGCACATGAAATACCCCGGTGAGACTGGAGAGATTCGCGCCTATTTCGCGAGGCCCAAGAAAGAGGCCAAATACCCTGGTGTCGTGGTGATCCATGAGAACAGAGGACTCAACGCGCATATCGAAGACGTGACCAGGCGTATTGCGCTGGAGGGGTTTGTGGCAATGGCGCCGGATGCGTTGTCGCCCTTTGGCGGGACTCCGGGAGATCAGGACAAGGCCATTGAGCTGATAGGAAAGCTGGACAGGGAAAAGACTATCAGGAACTATGTTGCGGCAGTCAAATATTTAAAGACCCACCCGGTGTCTACAGGAAAGGTGGGGACCGTGGGTTTCTGCTGGGGAGGCGGAATGGCAAACCAGCTCGCGGTTCATTCTCCGGAGCTGACTGCTGCGGTTCCCTATTACGGCCCCGTGCCGTCGTCTGAGGATGTCCCCAGGATCAAAGCCGCTTTGCTCCTGCATTATGCGGGTCAGGACGAGCGCATCAACAGCGGCATCCCTGCATTCGAAGAAGCTCTGAAGAAGGCAAATGTCGACTACAAGATCTACATGTATGAAGGGGCTCAGCACGCGTTCAATAACGACACCAATGCGGTCCGGTACAACAAGGAGGCGGCCCAGCTTGCCTGGCAGAGAACCATTTCCTTCCTGAAGGAGAAGCTGAAGACCTAAACACATCTCTCACAGAGTTCACAGAGGCAGAGAAGATGGTCCTGTTTTTTTGGCAAAACAGGACCATTTCTTTCTCCATTCGACCGTGTAGGAGCAAGTTCCAGCTTGCGTTCGTGCGACGGATTCCAAACACGCATGGAATCGCAACCGGGAGGTTGCTCCTACACAAAGATCTTCACTTCGACATTGGACATTGGATATTGGACATTCTGCAGTTCGTCCTTTTCATCCCTTCCCCATGCAGCACTTCTTGTACTTCCTGCCGCTGCCGCAAGGGCAGGGGTCGTTCCGGCCGATTTTGGGATCAGTCCGGAAGGGCGTGGCGGGGCGGGAAGTCCTCTGAGTCTCGAGACTCTCTCCGGATCGCAGGCCGGACAACTGAGCAAGAAAAGGCCGGCAATGGGTGAAGAAGCGCTTGTACCCCGCACACAGGTAGTTTAAACCTTTCTCGCCGTCGGGCGCCCTGAGGATGCGATCCTTTGGGCATCCGCCACTGCAGAGGGAAAGGACCTCGCATTCGCGACAGTAACGGGGCAGGGTGTCCCACTTGGCTCGGCCGAAGGCGATCTGCCTCGGATCATCGAGAAGATCCGCCAGCGGGGTCTCGCGTATATTCCCCAGGCAATGCGCTCTGTTCACGAAATGATCGCACGAGAAGAAATCCCCATTGTGTTCGAGCACGGGAACATCGCCGCAGGTCTTCTTGAAAATGCACAGTGAATGATCTTGCCCCAAGGCCGTAGCGGCTGCTTCCTCGAAGATCTGGACTCTGATCCGCCCGATATCCTGCTCCGCCCACTCATCGAAAATCGTACAGAGAAAATCGCCGAATAGTTCGGAGGGCGCTGTTCGAGGGCTTACGGATCCGCCTTCATCCGGCAAGGCTTCCACCAGCGGCAGAAATCCGATGTATGAAGCCTTGATCTGCTTAAAGAACCGATAGACCTCGATGGGCTTTTGGACATTCAGCGCGTGAACCACGCAGAGCACGTCGAACGGCACTCCGTGCTTCTTGAGAAGTTCATATCCACGCATGGCCTGGCGGTGGGTGGGTTCCCCGCCCTTTCTCAACCGATAGCTGTCATGCAAGTGTTCCGGCCCATCCAGGCTGATCCCCACGCCGAACCCTTCCGCTGCGAGAAAACGACACCACTCCTCATCGAGAAGAGTGCCGTTGGTCTGAATGCCGTTGACGATTCTTCGTCCAAGGGAGTGCTTGCGCTCTAAACGGACAATCTTCTGAAAATAGTCCAGTCCGAGCAGGGTGGGCTCCCCTCCATGCCATGAAAAGAGGACGATAGGGTCCGGGCATGTCTCAATGTGTTGTCTTATATATCCTTCCAGGAGATCGTCCGGCATTCGATGGGAACTGTCAGGATAGAGGGACTTCTTATGGAGGTAATAGCAGTACTCGCAACGGAGATTGCAGACCGCGCCGAACGGCTTTGCAAATATTTGATAGGGGCGGGAGGCCCTTGCCATCGCGGAATCACTCGGATCGATTCAGATGAGCGACCGCAGCCACAAATTCCCTGATATCAGGGGTTCCTCTCTATGTTTCCGGAGAATCTTTTTTAGGCCGGCGATTTCTCTTTCTCGATCCACTTCTTATCTCTTGGATTTTTAGATCATTCACGGCTTCTTCGAAGTATAGGGAAATGGGAATGACGAGTCAAGGCGGGCTCGCTTCATCTCTTCGTCATTCCGGACCTGATCCGGAATCCAGCCTCCCAAATCCTCATTCAACACTCACGGGGATCTTCAAATTCCAACCAATCAGTACCTCGATCCTCCCTCCTCCCCTTTCGCCAAATCATCCGAAGGCTCTGCTCATCTTTCCCACGAAACCGAAACCGAAGCTCGAATTGGACTGGCAGAAAAGGTCGCAATCGCCCGAAGGCTCTGCTCATAATTCCCACGATCCTTTTATTGGTACCGATGGCAAGAAGATTTCCCGGGCAGTCGCAATCGCCCGAAGGCTCTGCTCATCATTCCCACTTTTTGAAGAAATTCTGTTATAAACCTGTTTGAAAGTCGCAATCGCCCGAAGGCTCTCCTTATCGTTCCCACTGCACCCCTGCAATCCCCCTGGAAAACAGGGTCTTACTACCCGTAAAACGGTAACCTCCTTTCTCAATGCGGTTTTGGTGTCGCTCCAGGTGCAGGAATCGAGGTGTTTTTGAGATGAAAACCGAACAGCGGCGGTATCTTATACCGAGAACGGTAACCTCCCTCGATTTTCACCATTTTCCTAACCTCTACTAAAGTGTCCGGTTTCCAGTGCTATATGCCGCCTCTTCCTTTACACTGACCGTTGATTATTCCCTTTGTGTCTTCGTGTCTCCGTGTGAGAACCCTCTTGATTCTCCCCAACCCAAAGCTTGTCCCTTGCCCCACATTCACCTGTTCCCCTATCTTCAGAAGCGGCATGAAACGCCCCTGATCTCCTTCAAAAGTGATGGACCCCCGGAGGCCGCCGAGTCTCATTAGTGTCTTCTGCCGGGCAGAGTAGCGTGGCCAGTCATACCAGTGGAGGTTCGAATCCTTGACATCGATTTCCGGAGCCGACTCTATGAGGGGTCGAAAATCCGGGCGTGGGTTTCCGTTTCCATAAAAGGCGGAGAGGATCTCGATCCTCTGGGCAAGTCGTTCGAAGAATATGGGAAAGGTCAATTTCCTCACCAGGTGATTCCCGGCCTTGATACGCAGGGGTGTGAGCAGCTCAATGGTAATGCGCTTGTGGCCGTCATCCTGGCAGGCGGAAGTATATGAAGGAGCAGGGATCTCGCGCAGGGTCTTTGTAACACCATCATAGATTTGAACCTCCCCTTCGTCCCTTATCAAATCCACACGCGGAATCTCGAACCGTCCTCGTTCGCAGCCAATGCCTGTCTTGCCGAGTTCCATGAAGGTGTAGACAAAATAGGGAAGGGCGTCGATGGCTCGTCCCATGAGCACAAGGTCAAAACCGAGGGTGCTTCCAGGCCGAAAGGACTGGCGGTTGGTGAGTGGCGGATTGAGGACATAGGGCGGGGGAGCGGAACTGAATTTGGCTGCGTCAGGGAAGTCTGGGGGAGGGGAGGGGGTAAAGAGGGCGGCGTAGAGGCAGTTGCCTTTCAGTATGCAGGTGGTGCAGTCCTCTTTCCGGATGACGCAGACCAACCGCCTGAAGGCGGCGCCGAAGGAGCCGCGAAGATCCCCCCCTTGTATGGGGGAAGGATCGCAAGGGTCGTCATCTGAATGGTAAAACGGAACCGCTCTATGGGAAGGATCTCTTGCACGTCTGAGCCCTCTATTCTTTTTGAAGGAGATCAGCAAAAGAGACCTGTTTGACACTGTGCGGGAAAAAACCCGTCCAATTTGGCACTTGGAGTGGGATCCGTCAAGGTAAAAGAGAAGAATTGTCTCACACGGAGACACGGAGAGCACGGAGGAGGGATGCGGGTCCCACCCTTCGGGGCGGTGCCCATTTTCTCCGCAGTTTGCTGAGGGTTAGCGAGCGAGCCAAAATAGATGGAAAGTCCCCTTGTTGTCGAGGATTCCCTCCATGCTTGTTGGAGCGTAGCGGAAAATGGGGACCCGCCCGCAGGGTGGAATGTTCGAGCAAGGCGAAGAAAAATCCGCTCTGCTGGGCTGCGGGGAGCTTCAATGGCTATCATGACTCAGATATGTATTCCCTAATCCATCGGCTCATGAAGAGATCGGGAATCTCATATTTCGAACCTTCCTGCTCCACGAGATCCTTATCCACGAGGCTTTTTAATGCCCTTCGCATGACGGAGGCTTGTGACATGCCGAACCGCCTGAGCAGATCCGGCCCGAAAGGACTTTCGCCCGGCTCTGCCTGGGCAAGCGCCATTAGCGCCTGCCTCTGGCGGAGGGTGAGAAGATCCCATGTCCTCATGTAGGCGGTGGCTTCCCGGTTGATTAAAAAGTCCATCGCCTTCGGCACATCTTCCTTCCTGATCCGGTCGCTTCCTTTGATGTCATAGAGGATATGACAGAGGTATTGCGTATAGTAAGGATGGGACTCAGTCGCACTGAAAATCTCCTCCATGGCGTTCTCATCAACGCCCACGTTTACCTCTTCGAATCGAGCCCTGATAAATTCCGAGAAAAGCTCCCGGGGGATCTTTCCAATAGGAAGAATCTTGCCGATCCTGAAAAGAGGCCTGTTCGGATTGGAAAAGATGTCGCTCAGGAGATGCTTCCTGCTTCCGACAAAGACATATGCGACATGTTGGTGGCTTTGGATGGCGGTCCGGAGCCGGCGTTCTGTCTTTACTCCATCAATCTCGACGAGTTGTTGGAACTCATCGAATACCACTACACCTTTCCTGCCCTTCCTTTTCAGGTAGTTCTCGAAACCACCCAGCACTTCATCCAGTGAATCGGCTTCGCGGGTCCGATCGAACCCTACGCTCCACTGAGGACTACCTCCTGCATCAAGACCCATGCTCAGGTGAATTCGGGAAAAGAGATCCCTCATCAGTTTGGTAGCCTTTTCATACCTTGTAAGCGCACCGGCAATGGTCCTGGCGTATTTGTCTATAAACTCGGACAATGTGGAAATCGGGTAGAGGTCCAGGAAAACCGGAATGAACCCCCTGCTACGAGCCCGTTCCAGCACTTTCGACACCAAGGAAGTCTTGCCCATGCGCCTCTGAGAAAATACAATCACGTGCTGCCTGGACCTGATGTCTTCCATGAGCTCACTCAGCTCGGCCTCACGGTCACAGAAGGTTTCTCCGGAAACCATTCCCCCATAGATAAAGGGGTTTCTCCCTGTTTTATCCCTCACCTTTCGAAATAACCTCCTGTTATTAACACCGTGTTAATAACATTATGTTAAAGAAACTCACCTGTAAAGACATTCCTCAATCTTCTATCTCCTCCCTCATGCCTCCGAACGCTTTGATTACAGGTGGAGACGTTGTCCTCCCGCAATAGGCAAAACCTATATGCCTGAACCGGAAATATCGTCATTTCCAGTTGGACATATCGGTTTTGGAATCCTAACATCCCACCAAATTGCATTTCACAGGACATCGTTATGCATTTCCTTTTCGGTTTCACCTGAGTTCATGTGAAAAATTCTGCCCGGGTTCGGTAGGACGGGTGGGGCCGAGAAGCTCCTTCCAAAGACACTCCTTGGATCATCGTTTCTAGAATCTTTTTCTCACCTGAGTCCCGAGCATGGCAGAGGAGAGCACCATCCGGACCGCTCGGGGACCGGTCCCTGCGGCAGACAATCCTGATCCAGTTTTGTAATGTCCATTCCCCGAATGGACCGCTTCGTGAGCTTTGTGACTTTGTGTGAGCTTTGAATTTTCATAGGAGGGAAGAATGTCTGTTCAGGCAGCGAGTGAGTATGCAGTGAAGAGCACTGTCCGGATGAAAAACTTCTTTGCGACAAGATGGGGAATCATTGCGGTCGGCGGCTTTATCGGTGTATTTGCCGCACTGCTTCAGAAGTGGGGCAATCCCGGAAACATGGGCATCTGCGTGGCCTGCATGGAGAGAGACATCGCGGGTGCTGTCGGACTTCACAGAGCCGCTGTGGTCCAGTACATGAGGCCGGAGATCATCGGATTCGTGCTGGGCTCCCTGATAGCGGCCCATTCTTTCAAGGAGTTTCGCCCAAGGGCAGGGTCGGCGCCCATCGTCAGATTCGTCCTGGGCGCCTTTGCCATGATCGGCGCTCTCGTTTTTCTTGGGTGTCCCTGGCGGGCATTGCTGCGTCTCGCAGGCGGAGATGGAAACGCCATCCTGGGGATTGCGGGCCTTGTTGGAGGAATTTGGATCGGAGCCTTTTTTCTAAAAGGGGGATACAACCTGGGCCGTTCGACGAAGACCCATGCGTCCGTGGGATGGCTGCTGCCTCTGACCATGGCCGGGTTCCTGGCGCTCATGCTCATCTCCCCCCAGATCGAGGATCAACCGCAAAGCGGGGTCCTCTTCTACAGCGTCAAAGGCCCCGGGGCCCAGCATGCGCCTCTGCTCATATCGCTCGTGGTAGGTCTCGCAGTAGGTTTCCTCGCGCAGAGAAGCCGGTTCTGCACCATGGGCGCCTTCCGGGACCTCCTGCTGTTCAGGCAGACCCATCTTTTGCAAGGGTTGCTGGGTCTGGTGGTATTCGCCTTCATCATGAATCTGGTCCTGGGACAGTTCAACCCGGGCTTTGACAAACAACCTATTTCCCATACCATGTCTCTCTGGAACTTCGGTGGCATGGTACTGGCCGGACTCTCGTTCGCTTTGGCCGGGGGATGCCCGGGCCGGCAGCTCTTTCTGGCCGGAGAGGGAGACGGCGATGCGGCTGTCTTTGTCCTGGGGATGATCGTCGGCGCGGCCTTTTCTCACAACTTCGGCATGGCCAGCTCCGCCAATGGAGTCGGTCCTCATGGCGTGGCAGCGGTCGTCACCGGGCTGCTGGTCTGTCTCTTTATCGGTCTTACAATGAGAACAAAGAGTGCAGCGGCATAAAGGAGGTTTCACTATGAGTCACACAGTCGATGCAAGGGGACTAAGTTGCCCCCGTCCCGTCCTGATGACCCTTGATGAGATGAAAAGAGTGGGAAAGGGCGAGATACAAATCCTGGTGGATACGGATACGTCCAAGGAGAACGTAAGCAGGGCGGCGGTCAGTCAGGGGTGGCAGGTTCTGTCGTTGCTGGAGGAAGGCGACACATACCGTATCGTAGTCAGGAAGGAGTGAGGATGGGTATTCTGGGCCTATTCAAGAAAGAGAAAGCAGAACGCTCCAGTCCAGATCAGGGCGCGGCGGATCGCGGCATCCTGGTTTTCGACAATACCAGCGAAGTCATCCGGGCGGAGAACATGCTCAAGTCCAAGGGGTGGCGCATCCGGGTAATGGGACCGCCCCCGGAGATCCGGACGGGCTGCGACCTGGTCATCGAGTTCCCCCTGATCGAGGGGCTCAATATTCTGAGGCTGCTTCGGAAGGGCGATCTTTCTCCCTTGCAGGTGGTGCCTGTGGACAGCCCTCTCCTCCAGCCGGTGGATCTCTTTCATGTGAAGGATTTTGGTGAGTACCTCATGGTCAGGGCGGCAAATATGAAGCTGACCATTGAGAAAAGCACTCGCATGATTGTCAACATATCGGGGGGCGGATGCCCGGACGTGCCTTACCTTGCAAAGGAAATGGTCGGGAAGTCTCTGGCCGAAGCGCCCAGCCCCAGAGAAATCGGGCACACCCTCTGCGGCTATGCCCTTCAACTGGCCTATGAGGAGATGGGACGAAGATGTTTGCAGTAGTCGGCACTGTTCCTGAAGAAGACTTCCCTTTGGTTGCAGGCAGTGTCTCCCTTGTCGACGATCAAATGGCGATAGGAGAAACGCGCGTCCCCGTGGACCGGGGAACGCCCGCTCTCCTGGGCGCTTCCATAAAGGCTGCGGAAATCCTTGGCCTGCCTCTCCCTTATGCCTATCTCGTTGGCGACACGGGATTGGGGCGCGGGAGCAGGCGGATCTACGAACACCTTGCCGGAAGTCTTGGCAGCACTGATTTTCGAGCCATCACCTTTCACTACCTGCTGCCGGATGTGGACTGGCACAATAGGGTCCTTTTTGCAGTGGAAGAGATGAAGAGGCGGCCAACCCTGATCGCCGATGCCGGTTTCATGTATGCGGCAAAAATGAGCGGCCAGGCCGAATCCTACGATCTTTCCACCCCGGACGCAGGCGAGCTGGCCTTCCTGGCCGACGAGGAGGCGCCTCACCCTTTCTATACGCGCGGCTTTATTCTCCACGAAGACAACAAAATCCCCGAGCTGATAGCGCGGGCCTACGAACACCGCAATGCGTCCCGATACCTCCTGGTCAAAGGCGCTCGCGATTATGTGGCTTCCAGGGAGGGCATCGTGGCAACCGTCGATCATCCGTCGGAAGAAGCCCTCGAGCCGATCGGAGGCACCGGCGACACACTGACCGGAATTGTCTCGGCACTCATCGCATCGGGCATGGATATCCCGGAGGCGGCAACGCTGGCAGCCAGAATAAACCGGCTCGCAGGACATTATGCGAGCCCGACTCCTGCGACCCAGGTGATGGAGATCATCAGGCATATTCCACGGGCGACGGAAGAGATTCTCGCAGGTTGCTGAAAAACGCCCATCTCCCCGCAGAGGTTTGGGCGCCCCTGGCGCCGCCCTCCTGGCATGCCCTATGGAAGATATATAGCTGTTCCGAGAGCATCCCTTGCGGCTTCTGCTATGGATTCACTCAGGGTAGGATGAGGGAACGAGGTTTGGGCCATTTCCTCCAGGGTCATCTCCTGCCGGATGGCAAGGATTCCCTGGCCGATCATTTCGCAAGCGTTTTCCCCGATGATGTGCAATCCCAGAATCTCGCCATACCGCTTCTCTGCAACGATCTCCACCAAGCCGTCTGTCTGTGCTGTAATCATCCCGAAGGTATTCATGGAAAGAGGGGCCGCTCCTGTGATGACTTCATAACCCATGGCTTTGGCTTGTATACCTGTGAGTCCCACGCAGGCGACCTGCGGGCTTGTGAAGGCAATCCGGGCCGTCGTTCTTTCGCTTAGAACCCTGTTCATGCCCATGGCATTTTCCGCGGCCACGAGTCCGCCGGCCGACGCAGCATGGGAGTAATGCCTGTTCTCAGGCATTGTCATATCGCCGATCGCATAAAGCCCTTTCACTCCGGTCTCCATCCGTTCATTGACCGACAAGGACCCGGCCCTTTCATCGAGACCCATGGTTTGGAGACCAATTCCCCTTAGCGACGCAGCCCGACGTATCGCCACTACCAGATCTACCTCAAGGGTTTCCCGCCTTTCTTTCAAAGCCACTACTGCTTCAGCCGCGGCTGCGCTTCTCTGTTTCAGGGTTAACTCCTTTACTCCGGTGAGCAAGGCTATGCCCTGGGTTTGAAGAACCTTGGCAAGGCGGGAGCGGATCGTCTTGTTTTCATCGTGCAGAATCGCGTCCTCTTTCGTTGCCAGCCACACCTTTGAGCCGAATCGGTTCAGCAATTGGGCAATCTCGATGCTCCAGTGCCGGGCTCCGTAAACAAGGCATCGTTTGGGCGGCTCTTTCGCGTCCAGGAGGTAGTCCGAATCAACCACGTGAGGAAGATCGCTACCCGCGAAATCAGGTTGCAGCCACTTTGCACCTGCTGCAAGAATAATCGCTTTCGCGGAAAGCGGTTTCCCATTTACCTCGACCCTTCCGCCTCCGCAGATTTTTCCCCTGCCGGTGATCAGTGTGATCTTTCGCTTGCCAAAGATGGTCTTGACCCCCTGCTGCATGAAGGCAATCAGCTCTTGCTGCCTGGCCAAAAGAGTCGTCATGTCTCTTGAAATACTTGAACAAACGACCCCCATCTCCTTTGCGAATCCGAGATCCCCCAGAATCCGGGAGGCCGCCATCATATGCCCGAAGGGCACGCATCCGGCGTTCATGCAGATGCCGCCCAGTTTTTTCTCCTCCACCACAGCCACCTTGCCGCCGAGCTGTGCTGCGCGGATCGCCGCGGCGACTCCGCCGGCGCCGGCGCCGATTACGATTACATCATAGGTGTTGTCCATATCTTTTTTGCTCCCAATGTAGCACCTGATTTGTACACATGGCGGCTCAGAGCATGAGCAGGGAAGGGTTCTCCACAAACCTTCTGATCGTTCTCAGAAATTGTTCTCCACCAAAGCCGTTGATGACCCGGTGGTCGTAGGTCAGGCTGTAGGACATGAGCGGCCTTATGACGATCTGCCCATCTCTTACCACCGGCCGATCTTCGATAGCCCCCACTCCCAGGATTGCCGCTTCAGGTTGATTGAGGATGGGCGTTTGAAAGCGGCTCTCGCTTTGTCTTCCAACTGTAGAGAGGGTGAAAGTTCCTCCTGTCACTTCATCAGGCAACAGCTTTCTTTCCTGGGCCTTTTTGCCGAGCTCCTTCACCTGCTTCGAAATCTCCGCCAACCCTTTTTGATCCGCATTCTTCACCACCGGCACGATCAGACCCTCCTCGCCCAGGGCAAAGGCAACACCGACATTGATGTCGTCCCAGAACTTGATTTCATTCTCCAGGAGACTGCAGTTGATCGCAGGGTGCAATCTGAGCGACCTCGAGAGAATAAAGACCATGATGTCCACGTAACTGATTCTGGTATCAGCCTCCGGTTCCTCTCTGAGCAGGCTCTGCCGCAGGAGAACGATCTTGGACACGTCCCATTCTCCCATCACCGTCATCTGAGCAGCGCCGGAGAGGCTTCGGTGCATGTGCTCTGCGATCGCTTGTCTTATTCCCTTGAGGGGTTCGCGCGCCCGAAGTTTTCTACCATGATAGGCGGCCGGAGTTGCCGGCTCTTCCTTTCCGACAGCAGCCTTTGCACGGATGGCAGCCTCCACATCCTTTCTGCCGATTCTTCCTCCAGGCCCTGTTCCCTTCAGCTTCCTGTAATCAAGCATGTGCTCTTCGGCGATCTTGCGTGCCACAGGAGTGATGAGAACTCGTCTTCCCGGTGATGGACTTTGACCTTTATCTGCGCCTGCAGCAGGTTGATCGGGACCTGCTTCCCCTGCAACAGCCGCAGGATGGACCAATGCTCCGCCCGAATCAGCCTGCAGGTTCTGATATTCTTCCCCGGTCTCGGCAATCGCTCCCACAACTTCACCCACAGGGACCTTCCTCCCCGCCTCCACAAGGATGTGGAGAAAACCGGAGACCTCGGCCTCCACTTCCCACTGAGTCTTCTCTGTCTCGATGTGAAGAACCGTGCGCCCCTTCTCGACCCGGTCTCCTTCCTTTGCATCCCACTCCATAAGTCGGAACTCCGTCACATTCACGCCGACCCTTGGTATCTCCACTTGCACAATCATTTTTATCTCTCCTATTCGAGCGTCTTCTTGACGGCTGCCACGATATCTTCGACCTGGGGGAAGTGTGCCTTTTCGAGAGGGGCCGAAAACGGTACCGCCGTATTCAGGGCGGCTACCCGCATGATCGGCGCGTCCAGCAGATCGAAGTATTTTTCAGAGACCACCGCCGCCATCTCAGAACCGACACCGCCACGCTTGCGGCCGTCCTCGACGATCACCAGACGATTGGTCTTTTCCAGGGACTGGGCTATCAAAACCTCATCCAGAGGAATGATGGTTCTGAGATCGATCACCTCGACACTGATTCCCTCCTTCTCCAGCCTGCCTGCCGCATCGAGAGAGCGATAGAGCATGTTTCCGAAAGAAACCAGCGTGGCGTCCTTTCCCTCATTTCTTACAGCCCCCTTGCCTATGGGGACCAGGTGCTCGCCCTCAGGCACCTCACCGGTCATGGTCAGCAACAGCCGTGAATGGAAAATGATCACCGGTGAATCATCCCTGATGGCAGAGGCCAGCAACCCTTTCGCATCCGCAGGATTTGAAGGGATCACCATCTTTATGCCAGGCGCATTCAGCAACATTGCCTGGGTGGATTGAGAATGGGCGTAGGCCCCGTGGCCTCGCGCACCTGCAAAGGTCTGGATCACCATAGGGATCTTGTATCCGCCGTTCGATACGTAGCCCCACATCCCAGCCACATTGGCGATGGGCTCGGCGGCAAGAAGAGCGTATTCTGAAAAGAGCAACTCCACCACAGGGCGCAGCCCCGTCATCGCCGCACCGATACCGGCCATGGTGTAAGATCCCTCGCAAACTGGTGTGCTGATGAACCGCTGTGGGCCGAATTCAGCATAGAGCCCTCGTGTCGTCCCCCAGATGCTGGGTTTTATGTCAAGCCCCATGACTACAACGCTCTCATCCCTAAGCATTTCCTGACGAAGAGCATCCACCAGAGCTTCCGTGTAATATTTCTCTGCCATGAGATCTCCCTCCTTAGCCTGCAACGGCATGGTTCATGACGGTCGCTGGATCGGGCATTCCGCTCTCCTGCAGGGCCTGCACAGCCTCGTCAATCAGGGTGACACACTTTTCCGCCAGTCTCTTCAATTCCGGTTCAGTAGCCCATTTTTTCTCCAGCAACGCTTTTGCCGCTCTCGGAAGGGGATCCTTCTTTGCCGCTTCATCACATTCCTTCTGGTCTCGGTAAAGGCATTGATCCGCAGTGTGATGGGGAGCGAGGCGATAAGTCTTGAACTCGAGAAAGTAGGGCCCCTTGCCGGATCTCCCATGGGCAATCGCCTCTTTCATGGCCCTTCCCACTGCAAAGAAGTCATTGCCGTCCTTCACGATCTTCCAGGCCATTCCGTAGCCCGCGGCTCGGGGAGCTACATCCTCTGCACATGTGGTCTCCCGGTAGGGATGGTATTCCACGAACTGATTGGTACAGCAGCAGAAGAGAACAGGCACATTGTAGAGCATGGCCATGTTCATAGCCGGATGAAAGTCAGCCTGCTCCGCTGCCCCTTCACCAAAGTAATCCACCACCACGTTGTCCCGCTTCCGGTTGCGGATGGTGAGGCCTGCGCCAACGGCTAGAGAGAAGTCAGTGCCCAGCCCTCCCAAGAGCGGCAGGATGCCGAGATCAGGATTGTGCAAGTGCAAGCCGGCCCTGCCTCCGGAAATGGAATTGACCCTGCCGCCATATTCCAGGAAGATGTCTTTGACGCCCATCCCTTTTCCCACCACCTCGGCAACACCCCGGTGGGTGCCGATCAGGTAATCGGTTTTCTTCAGCAGAAAAGAGACCCCGCATCCGATCGCCTCTTGACCCGTGCCCAGATGGGTATAGACCGGAACCTTCTGTGTCTGCCAAAGCTCCTCGTGTTTGTTCTCCGTATACCTTGTGAGGACCATCTTGAAATAGAGGTCCAGAGCCTCATCCTTTGTCAAATCAAATCGACTCTCCACCATGTCTTCCTCCCATGAGAACTTAAAAAAACACAATTTCCACTCACCACAACGCAGGCAGTCGGCGTCTGTCCGAAAACCTTGCTGAACGGCGGAATCCTTACTCCTCTCTGCCCTTCTGCGCCCTTGTCCTCTGGTTCATTTCGCTACTGGATGCAAAAACTTGTTCTTCCAAGCTGGATCCAGGGTGGGCTTGATTTCCAGCTCTTCAAACTCCTGGATCGTCAAATCCACTGTGGCGAGGACCGGAGCGGAACCAGGGATCAGATTGCCGCAGCGCATGTTGCCTTTCTTATCCATGATCACGCCGTGAAAATGGATGGCCACTTCCTCGCCTTCATCCCTTCCAAAAATCCCCTGGCCGATCCCAAGTTCCACAGGACCTTCCATTTCATAGAACACCGCCACATCCATTGGGTTGTCGCCGAACTCCATGGACCCTGCCCAGACCACCTTTGCGGAACGAAGCGACCCGATGGCTGTCACCGTTCCGGATCGAAGGTTCTCCTTCTTGACCAATCCCATGATGCCCTCGACCACATCCTGACCGGGAAGAAGCCTGGCCGCCAATATCCGACCGACCCGCCCCACTGCTGAATAGGCTTTGATTTCGCTCATTCCTTTATCCTTCTGCTTTGAAGTTATTCTTTGCCGTTTAACGCGATCCGTTTCTCGGGAGTCGCGGCTACTCCATCAAGGTCCGCGGCAGCCATAGCACGAGCTCAGGGATAAAAGTTGAAGTCAACAGCGCCAGGACGAGCGCCAATATAAACACCCAGGACTCCCTCGCGACATGCTCGTACTTGGCCCCGGCTATTGTGGTTGTGAGATATGTCAGGAAACCGACCGGTGGTGTTACCAGACCAATCATGAGGTTGAGAATGATCACCACTCCAAAATGGACCGGGTCGATTCCCAGCTTTTCGATCAGGGGCATGAGCATGGGAACGACGACCACAAGGCCGGTATTGGGATCGAGCAGACATCCCCAAAAAAGAAAGAAGACGTTGAGTATTGCGAGAATTACCCATTTGTTCGTTGAAATGGAGGTGAAAAATCGAACCAGAATCTCGCCTGCTCCCATGGATGCGATGAGCCAGCTGAACACGCCGCTGCTCGCCAGGATCACCATGATGTAAGAGGCGCTGATCATCGATTCCTTGAAGATCCCTGGAACCTCTTTCCACTGCAATTCTCTGTAAACAAAGAGTCCGACCAGAAGCGCATAGAAGACCGCAATCACCCCCGCTTCTGTCGGAGTGACGATTCCCAGTACAATACCGAGAATAATGATGATGGGCATCATGATCGCAAAAAAGGATCGAAGAAAGCCCCACGCCATCTGCTTGAAGGTCGCTCTCGGCCGTGCCGGCAAGTTTCGTTTCTTGCTGATGAGATAGGAGGCGACGATCAGGTATAGTCCCATCAGGAACCCGGGAACCGCCCCCGCCAGAAAGAGCTTTCCAATGGAGACATTGACCAGAAGACCGTAGATGACCATGGGAATGCTGGGAGGAATAATGGGACCGACAGTAGCCGCAGCAGCCAGGACAGCGGCCGAGTACTCAGGCGGGTATCCGTCTTTTGTCATGGCGGGAATCAACACCGATCCGGTGGCCGAGGCGTCGGCAATGGCGGATCCGGAGACACCGGCCATGATCATATTGGCGATTATGCTCACGTGGGACAGCCCTCCTTTAATATGCCCGACCAGGGCTGCAGCAAAATCCACCAACCGCTTTGTAATTCCACCCGTGTTCATGAGATCCCCGGCAAGAAAGAAGAAGGGAATCGCCAGGAAGCCGTAGGACTCGAGAATGCCGACCATGTTCGTGGGAATGATGAGAAGAAGAGCAACCTTTTGCTGGAAAGCAAGAATATAGATGAGGGAGGAGATCCCCATGCTGATGAAGATGGGCATACCCAGGAAAGAGAAGATCAGAAAGGGAAGGAGCAACATCAGAAGGGGAAGTATTTCCATTTAGGATCCTTCCCTTTCTCCTGAGAGGATGAACAGATCCCGGAAATCTTCCAGGAGAGCAGGCAGGAACAGGACAATCATGAATCCTGCACCTACCGGAGCTGCGGAAACCACGAATCCTCGCGGCAGGTCCATGGATGTGAGAACCGTCCCCTCTACGGACTCGATGAGCGCCATCCCCTTCCAGCCCACGACCGCAAGGAAGGTGAGAGTGAGAAAATCCGTCAGCACGAGGACTATTTTTCGTGCGGATTCGGACAACCGGTCGCTGATGATGGTTATCCTCAAATGGGCTTTTCGGTAAACTCCGATCGCAGCGCCAAGCCAGACAGCCCAGATCATGAGAAGGATGTCGAACTCATGAGTCCAGGTCAGGGAATTGCCAAGCACATACCTGGTAAATACCTGTGCGAGGGCTGTCGCGGCGATCACAATGAACAGCCCTCCCACAACGTATTCCAGCCCCTTGGCAATGAAGCGACAGAGCGACGTCATCTTTTCAGCCGCCTACTTGATGGCCTGGATCTTTTCGTGGAGGCCCTTCTCCCAGAGATCTCCTTCAAATTTCCTGTTCGCCTCTGCGGACAGCTTTTTGAAACCGCTCAGATCAGGGTTCACGATTTCCATTCCCTGTTTTTTCAGGAAATCGATCGATTGTGTCACGGTCTCATTTGTCCAGTTTGTCGCCCATTTTTCCGTTTCCACTATCGCCTCTTCGAAAGCCTTCTTCTGTTCCGCACTGAGTTTGTTCCAATGTTCCATGGCCATCATGATGACGAGCCCGGCCCGGATGTAATCCACGACCGCGACATACTTTTGAACTTCATAGAACTTGGCCTGCGCAATCGTATCGAATCCGTTGTCCTGGCCATCGACGACCCCCTGTTTCAGGGCCATGTACAGTTCAGGTCCGGCAACCGGCGTCGGCGCTGCGCCCCAGAATTTCATGGTCTCCATGATCGTCTTGGTTTCGGGAACACGAATCTTCAGGCCCTTGAGATCCTCGACCTTGGCGACCCGGCGATTGGACGTGCTGATCTGCTTCGGCGCCCGGTCGCTCACATACCCGACTAACTTGAACCCTCCTTCTTTTTCGGTTTTTGCGATCATTTCTTTGAAAAGAGGGGACTGAAGGTATTTTTTCAGATGATCCTGATCCCGAAAGGCATAGGGAGCCATGAGAATATTGAAATCCTTTCCTCCTTTGGCAAGACTCAAGGTGCCTATGTCATTGAGCATCATATCTATCTGGCCTGTCTTGATCCCTGCAAAGTTTTGAGGCAGGGTGCCGAGCTGCCCGCCGCCGAATACTTTGATCTCGAACTGTTTGTTTGTCTTCCGGGCAACGACCTGGGCGAATTTGTCCGCAACCGGGCCCCAGACCGGAGGGGGTGCTATAAAGGCGATCTTGAAGACCGTCTGAGACTGCACCTGGGGAACAAATGCCGTGAAAAGGAACAGAACCGAAACCGCCACGAATATTACCCTTCTCATCGCCGAATCCTCCTTGTTTGATGTTGTCAGAGACTTTAAACCCATTTGGACAAAGGCAGTCTAACCCCTGCTGTTGAAAGTGCCGATGCGACTCCCCGGGATCAGGTGAACATTCAGTGTCCTGGCTGTTTTTCTGCCAAGGCTCCTGCCCCCATGAGGGATCTCGCCGATGAAATATGCGGCGTCCCCCTCATTGAGGACAAATTTTTTTTCGCCAAGCGTGAGCTCCAGTTTGCCCTCCAACACATAGACAAACTCCTGCCCATCATGTTTGGCCAACTGAAATTCATCATCATCTCCTGCCAACTCCGTTACGATGCAGGGCTCCATGAACGGGTTTTCCATGCCTTCGGCGAGAAGTTCCAATCCGTAGGTCGCCTTTCCCTTGGGGCCTCTTTTGGCATAAGAAGTTTTACGACCTCCCTTGCGGGTGATTACATACTCTCTCGCTTCTTCCTTCTTGAAAAAATGGGAGATATCGGTTTTCAGGCTGTCCGCGATTCCCTGCAATGTTGATATGGAGGGCATCACCAGGCCGCTCTCAATCCTGGAGATCAAGGTAGGGGAAAGTCCTGAGGCCGCAGCGAGGCTTTTCTGGCTCAGTCCCAGCGCTTGGCGGAGGATCTTCTGGTTTTTTCCGATTCGTGCCGCGATAACGTCTTTGCTGGACATCTTCTTCCCTGTCTCAGAGCACTCGAGAAATTTACATACGATAAACAGTCATTACATGCAAGCAACTGACACTGTCAAGTAAAAATGCGCTGTTAGCATTTTGATTTACAAATACTCAACTATGAAAAGTTGTAAGCCTTTCCCGGGCAAGTGTACCGTCCCAGCCCAGAAACATACTGAATCACTGCTTCATGCTTTCCTATTATTAAAACGCAATGCCTTGACAGGAAAAAGAGTGTGATTATTTTCGTGCTGTTTCAATTCAGGAGGTAGTTGAGAATAACTTCTTATTCCCGGGATCATGCTGAAAAGGCAGATCCCAGAGAACCGACATCTGGAGGAGCTCAAACTGTTTGCGGATATGCCCGGGGTAAATGCAAAGAATCTCGCCATTGATTTGAACGAAAACGTCCTCACTCTTTCGGGCGATGTGGAATCGCAGGATAAGTCAGGCGAGGTAGATCTTTTGCGAGAGTATCGCACGGGAAGGTATTTTAGGGAGTTCAGGCTTTCCCAGGTGATCGATCAGGGAAAGATCGAGGCTGAATTGAAGGATGGTGTTCTCAGCCTGATTCTGCCTAAAGTGGAAAAGGCGAAGCCCCGAAAGATCGAAGTCAGGGGATGATCAGATCCGCAAAGCGGGCGGCAGTGCACTATAGCTGCCGTCCGCTCGCGGGCACTCGCTATCCCACCCTACGAGCATCCCCCTGAACACTGTACATCTCGTCAAAGGACTCGAGATATTTCGACCCTGAGAGCTTCTTCTCAAAAATGACCCGGCAGCCTTCTCTCGTAAGAGATGAATCACACAGATCGGGTACCACATCCGAGAAGAACGCCTTCTTATCCTCCAAGCTCAAGGCCTCAATGGTTTTTCTGATTTCTTCCAGGGTTGTATTCATAGCGCCACCTCTCAGGTCCTGAACGATTGAAGCTCCCTTCAGCAAGCTGAAGGGAGAGCGAACGCTGTTTTATTAAACAGGTCGTAACTGAAAAGGTAATGGGTGAATCTCTGTATTTAGACTTGCTGTACAACCCTATAACTACCATGGCCCTCACTTCCGTCTGACCAACAATGTGAGCCGGTCCTTCCCTACGACTGTAACGGTTTCACCTTCCTCCACGGAATGGGCGCTCTTGTCCCTTTCCAGTTCGGCCTTCCAGAGCTCCCCCCGGATAAAGATGTATCCTGAAGGATCCAGACGCTGTTTTGTTATGCCCGTTTCGCCGATCAGCCGGTCGCCTTCTGAAAGCGACGGCAGATAAGCGCGCCATACAAAAGGGAAAAGCAATATGTCCTTGACGATCCATCCTGCCGGAGCGGTCCAGAGAACCCAACCCGGTAACTCGACCCAGCTCTCGAGAACGACAAGCAGCAGAACCAGAGCGGTCAAGCCGGGCAATTGGAAGAGAACATACCTCCTGACAGCCTGCCTCCACTGTTGTTGAAGGGCCATTTCATCTCCTCCTGAAGTCCAATCCCAATTCAGACCATCTTGCGAGCACAAGGCTTGATTATGATTATTATATACTTTCAAAAGGAGGTGGTGCGAAATGATGGAAAAGGAGCCAACAATTCCAGCGGGAGAGCCGAACAGGAAACCCCCACGATTGCCTGGATTTCAAATACCACTTCACGAGAACAGGAAGAAGCTCGAGATTATTGTGAAGTCCGATTCCGTGGGCACTCGGGAGGCAGTTGTATCGGCAATCGAGTCGCTTTCCGCCCCTGAAGTGGAAATCGAGATCATCCAGGCCGGAGTGGGTCATATTTCCAAGTCTGACCTTCTGATGGCGGAAGCGGGAAGCAGGTTGATTCTCGGATTCAATGTGGACATCCTGCCCAGGGTCAAAGAGCTCGCAAAGGAGCATCAGGTCGAGGTTCGCCTTTATCGTGTTATCTACAACCTGACGGATGACCTGAAGAAAATTGCCACCAGCCTGGTTAGAATCGAGGAATCTGAGAAGATCACCGGAAAGGCTAAAGTGATCGCTGTTTTTCCAGGTGGAAGGAAAAGCGTCATTCTTGGATGCCAGGTGGAAGAAGGGGTACTTGCGGTGGGGAACAAATTCAGAGTGATTTCCGCCCCCGGCCCTGTTTACGTGGGGACGATTGATTCCCTCCATATCGAGAAAAACTCTGTCCGGCAGGCAAGGCCGGGCCAGCAGGCAGGATTAAGGATTTCCGGTTTCAAGAGAGCGCGAATCGGAGACTTAGTAGAATGCTTTGAGACTGTGCGATCGAACAGTCATGCAAGGTGGCGTCCGAGCGGAGGAGTATTCCGAATTTAGTGTGACGTGGATATCCTGACCCTCTGGACCAGTCTTCAGGTGATTCTTTAGACGACAATTTTCGACAAACCGTCCAAGGTTTTCCTATTATTTTGCACTGCCGCCTACTTTCAATGCTCCAGCCGCGTACATCTCCAGACCATCGAAATTACATTCACACCCCTATTGTGTGAAATGGCGGAGGAACTATCATGTAATAAATGGACGATATTGGAGGGAAAATCATGAAAAGAGTTATCGCATCCATCATGCTCGTCTTTATTCTGTCCCTGGGAGTCATATCCTCCGGTTGCAGCAAATCGTTCTGGGGAGGCGCGGCGGCAGGGGCGGTTGGAACAGGTGCGGCTTACGAGCTGAGGCAAAAGCAGCAGATGGACAGGCTTAAAGAAGATCGAGCAAGCGGAGCCATTACGGAGCAACAATACCAGGAGCGTAAACAGCAGATCGAGAAGGGCTCGCTTATCTACTAGATCAATACGTTAGCCACTTCGTATCAATCAATTCCAACGTGAGGGGCGAGTGTGGTTTTCCGAAAACGCATGCGCCCCTCCTCAGAAAGAAGAACCGGATGTGAGGGAAAGACAGTCCATGGTCCAAAAAATCGGCTATGACATAAAATTTCTGCTGTTTCTCTTTTCGGTTCTTCTGATCCTCGTATCCTGCCAGACCGTTCCCATCACCGAAAGAGGGCAGCTCAGCCTCATTCCCGATCAACAAATTAACGCCTTGAGTTTGGATGCCTACGGAAAGTTCGTATCAGAGCACCAGGCCGTGAAAGGCACGGACGAGGCAAAAATGGTGCAGAGAGTCGGCGCAAGGATTCGGGATGCCGTCCGGAGGTATCTTGAACAGAATAATCTTTCGGAACGAATCAGCGGGTATGAGTGGGAATTCAATCTTTTCAAGGATGACAGCGCCAACGCCTGGGCGATGCCTGGAGGAAAAGTGGCGGTGTACACGGGAATTCTCCCTGTCGCCCGGGATGAAGCAGGCTTGGCAGTGGTGATGTCCCATGAGATTGCTCATGTGATAGCCGCACATGGAAAAGAGCGTATGAGCCAGGGACTCCTGACGCAGCTGGGAGGCATGGCCCTGCAAACAGCCATTTCGCAGAAACCCGCATTGACGCAGCAGTTGTTCATGACAGCATTTGGAGTCGGAACCCAGGTAGGTGTGCTGCTTCCCTACAGCAGACTTCAGGAACGGGAGGCGGATCACCTGGGGCTCATATTCATGGCCATGGCCGGATACAGTCCCGAGGAGGCCATCGGCTTCTGGCAGAGGATGATGCGGGAGAAGAAAGGCGCGGCCGGTCCCGAGTTTCTCAGCACCCACCCTTCGGATGAGGAGAGGATCAGGAACATTCGAGAATTGATCCCGGAGGCGATGAAATTTTATCGAGCCGCGGGAAAGTCGTAGCCGCTCGGGAGAGGTCGAGTCCGGAGAGTAAAAACTGAAGAGAAAGGAGATTTCCTTGCCGTACATGCAGCCCGTTATATCCCTGATTGCGGGGATACTCATACTCATCATGCCGAGGCTTTTGAACTATATCGTGGCGGTGTATCTGATTGTCTATGGCATCCTCGGGCTTGTGCGATGAAAGTGGGGTGACCCGGTCTTCAGAAGAAAAGAGGAGATCTTCCATCTGTGAGAAGATGGATCTGAACCATGAAAGGAGGGAAGAGATGAAAAGAGGTTTACTGACAATACTGGCGGGAACCGCGTTTGCGTTGTGGACAATCGCTCCTCTTGTTTACGGTCAGGGTTTCATTATTCATGAGGAAGCGGTCGACCCAAATCACAAGTATATGAGCGGAGGTGTGGGGGTTGAAGAAAGAAATGCCATGGAAGCCCAGGCGGCCAAAGGGTACGACCTGAAACTCGTCTTCGCAATAACCCCCGGGAACTATCTTTCGTCCATTGATGTGAAAATCAACGATCAATCCGGCAAGCAGGTGCTGAGCGCTCAATCCAACGGGCCCTGGTTCTATGCAGACCTCCCCAAGGGATCGTACACGGTTATCGCGGACTATGAGGGCAACCAGAAGAGCCGGAAGGTGACGGTAGACGGGTCTCTAAAGCAGGTCGCTTTCCACTGGAAACAGGACCTGGCCGGAGAGCCCAAGGCCGGGGCAGGTGAGCGGAAGCAGGCTGTCTCAGAAGCGTCAAAGACGGAACGGCCGACCCGGTCAACAGGAGTAAAATGAGTTTCAAGATCGCATGTTCAGAAAGGAGACCTGAAATGACAAGGCGACTCGTAATGGCTTTCTTTGTTTTAGCGTTAGTTCTTTTGGTAAGTGGTTGTGCCGAAAAAAGGGCGTATTTTGGAGTGCCGAATCGGGCCATGACCGCCCCGGATGCATTTTCCGAAACCGAAAGGGCGATCAATGAAGCGGAACGATCTCCCGGCGCCGCGTACTGCCCTCAAAAGCTGGAAGAGGCGAGAAAACTCGCGCGGGACGGGGTCGAGACTTATTGGGCCTGCCGGGATGCGGAAGCTTTTGACAAGCTGGCAAGGGCGAGAGCACTGGCAAAAGAAGCCACACAATGCCAGCCGCCTCCGCCTCCGCCTCCCACGGTGAGACCTGCGCCGCCTCCGCCGGCACCCGCGGTCCGGTTGCCTGATGCAGTCGTGATCTCACGGGCATTCAACTTTGACTCCCTGCAGCTCAGCCCCGCGGCCAACGCGATGCTTGATCAGCAGGCTGAAGTCATGAGGAATTCACCGGATCTTCGGATGCAGATTATCGGGCATACAGACAGCGTGGGTACGGAGGCCTATAACAACAGCCTTGGGAGGAGAAGGGCCCTGTCCGCCAAAACATACTTGGAGAGAAAGGGCATAGCCTCCCAGCGGATGGAAGTCATCAGCAGAGGTGAATCGCAGCCGATCGCCAACAACGCCACGGAAGAAGGGCGTGCGATGAATCGGAGAATAGAGCTGAGATACGTGAGATGAACAGGAAGCGGGCAGCTGCAGACAGAGAGACAACCGGCTGCACGGGAATGACAAAATAGAGAACGGATCGTTTGCCGAAGATCTATGCTCCCGCTGATGTTCGAATAACCCAGGGCGCGCGTCATGCGCCCGACCATAAAGGAGGTATGGAATGAGAAACGCATATCGCAAATGGATGATCGTGACGATCATGGTCACTTTCATGGCAGGACTGATGGCGTGCCAGACGCCGGCCGGTCGATCGGCTGGGGGTGTTGTGGACGATTCCACCATCACCTCGAAGGTGAAGGCAAAGCTCTTTGGAGATGAAAGTCTGAGCGGCTTTGCAATTGATGTGGATACCTTCAAGGGAGAGGTGACGCTGACCGGAGGAGTGAAGTCGGAGGCGGACAAGCAGCGAGCCACTCAACTTGCGCAGGAGGTCGAAGGCGTAAGGAGTGTAAACAACTTTCTGAAGCTGAAATAGGTTCCAATGGTGTTCCGTTGGAATTGCGAATAATGCATGCATCCGGTCGCCCTGAGAGGTTGCGGCCGGATGCATCCATCAAAATAGCCATTGCATCGGATCATGCCGGCTTCTTGCTCAAAGAGACTGTAAAAAGCCATCTCGAGGCCAAGGGGTATGCTGTTCTCGATTTCGGGACGTGGAGCGAAGAGCCTGTCGACTACCCGGAATATGTACGTGCTGCAGCCCGGAGTGTAGCGTCCGGAGAAACAAGTCTTGGAATAGTAGTCGGGGGCAGCGGGAATGGCGAGGCGATTGCAGCAAATAAGGTCAGATTGATTCGTTGCGCGGTGTGCTGGAACGAAGAAAGCGCCAGGCTTGCCAAAGAACACAACAACGCGAACATGATAGCGCTGGGCGCCAGAATGGTTTCCGCTGCAGAGGCCGTCAGGATTATTGACACATGGCTTAGCGCGGAATTTCAGGGAGGGCGGCATCAGCGAAGGGTTGAACTGATTGAATGAACCAATCACAGAAAACAGAGCTATCACAGGAGGCGTCATGAAAAGATTTGGAAAGGGCTTTACGGCGGCACTAGCATTGATATTCCTGATGGGGCTTATGGCCTGTGCCACCCCGGCGGGACGCTCTGCAGGCGACGTCATGGATGATGGAACGATCACTACAAAGGTCAAGACAAAGCTCCTCGCCGATGACAGGCTGAGCGGGTTTGCCATAAGCGTGGATACATTTAGAGGCGAGGTGACTCTTTCCGGCGGGGTGGATACTCCCGAGAAAAAGAGGCTGGCTACTGAACTCGCTCAATCGGTGGAGGGTGTCAAAAAGGTCAACAACGTTATCATGCTGAAGAAGTAGTTTTATACTGAGAATATCGAATATCGAACACCGAGTATCGAATGTCGAAGTGAAAGGACCCAACTGGAACCCTCAGAATGATCTGCGTTAGTTGTTGGGTTCGATATTCGGTGTTCGATATTCTGCGGTTCCTTTTGAGGGCTGCAGCATTTCCCTGACTTCTTCGAGCCCGATCGGTGCGAGACCGGCTCCGAAGACGTCCTCCACATGGACGAGCAGCGACCGCCGCACTTCGCACATGTCGATGGGGCTTCCATGGAGTTGTGCCATGGAGGCAGCAGAAATGCCCTTCAATCCGCAGGGATCGATCCAGCCGAAGTGCTCCAGTATGGTGTTGACATTCAGGGCAAGGCCGTGGAAAGTAACGCTCCGCCTCACGGCAATGCCCACACTCCCCAGCTTCCTCTGCCCTACCCAGACCCCCCGGTTCAGAGGGTTGCGCTCAGCGGATATGGACCAATCTGCAGCCGTTCTGATCATGACCTCCTCGAGCGCAGTTACATAATCTACGACCGATAGCCCTGAACAACGGAGATCCATGATCGGATAAAGTACAATTTGCCCGGGCCCGTGATAGGTGATGTCTCCTCCGCGCTCCACATGAACAATGTCGATCCCCTGCGATTTGAGAAAATCCTCCGGGACCTTCAGGCCGCCGAGACCTCCCCTCCTGCCCAGGGTGAAGACCGGAGGGTGTTCGAGGCAGATGAAGATGTCCCTGTCCAGACCATCTCTCCTTGCCTGAACGAGCGCAACCTGCAGTTCATGAGCATCCTTGTAAGACGTAAGCCCGTCCAGGACGAGAGACCATTTTGTGAAACTTGAGTTGTGCAAGGGATCCTTTTTCGGCGTGTCTTCCGTCTTTTTCTGATAAGTCATGTCTATCGCTGTCGAATCTATGGTTTTCCCCGGCTCAAGACCTGCCGGGTCCTAGGACTTCTTATTTTCCATTGAAAGTTGATGGTCTCGTAAAAAGTCTTGCGGAGTGAATTTGTCATTTCGACCGCAGGGAGAAATCTTTTCTTTCCGGCGCGTTACAAATGCAAGATTTCTCGCTTCGCTCGAAATGACATGAAATAGGGACTTTTTACGAGTTTGTCAAAGTTGGACGTTCGATGTTGGACGTTCATTCTGTCTTCACTTTTTCATCCAGCCAGACAGGGCCTCCTTGCAGCCAATGTTTCATCCAGCCTTTTCACCTTGCACTTGGCAGGCGCTTTTTTTAGCAGCTCCGGATTTTCCTTGGCCTCTTCCGCTATGCTCTTCATCGCTTCTATGAAGAGATCCAGATCCTCCTTGGACTCGGTCTCGGTAGGCTCTATCATGATCGCCCCGTCCACAACCAGGGGGAAGTAGATGGTCGGCGGATGGAACCCGTAATCCATGAGACGCTTGGCAATGTCTACGGTCATGATCTTCCGAGCCTTCTGGAGCCTGTCCGAAAAGACGCACTCGTGCATGCAGGGTCTGTCAAAGGGGAGGTGGAAAATTCCTTTCAATCTCTCTTTGATGTAATTGGCATTGAGAACCGCAAGCCGGCTGGCCTGTTTCAACCCTTCGGCGCCCATGCTCAGGATATAGCAATACGCTCTCACCATGATGCCGAAATTTCCGTAGAAGCCATGAAGCCTGCCGATTGAGAGCGGAAAATCCTCTGAAAGCGCGAACTCCTCTCGCTGCACCACAATACGAGGGATCGGGAGAAAGGGTTCCAGGCTTCTCTTGACGCAAACCGGGCCTGAGCCGGGGCCCCCTCCTCCATGAGGAGTGGAAAAGGTCTTGTGAAGATTGAGGTGAAGGATGTCCACACCGATTCGCCCCATATCCACAAGCCCCATGATCGCGTTCATGTTTGCCCCATCCCCGTAAACAAGGCCGCCTTTTGCATGAACGATCTCGGCAATCTCCTTGAGGTTCTCTTCAAAGAGACCAAGCGTGTTCGGGTTGGTCACCATGATTCCGGCCGTATCCTCATCCATCAGATCCAGGACAGCCTCCTTTGAGAGAAACCCCTTGTCGCCGGATTTCAAGGGAACGGGACGCATTCCGCACAGAGCGGCGCTCGCCGGATTGGTTCCGTGGGCAGTGTCCGGAACGAGGATCTTTGCCGGGTGCCTGCCCCTGCTCTTGTGATACGCGTGGATGAGAAGCATACCCGTCAATTCGCCCTGGGCCCCTGCGGCAGGCTGAAGGGTGACCGCGTCCATGCCGGTGATCTCCGCCAAGTGACGTTCGAGCTCGAACATCAACCTGAGGTTTCCCTGGACCATCCGTTCGGGGAGAAGAGGGTGGGCCCCGGCGAATCCGGGAAGGGACGCAAGTTTTTCGTTCACCTTCGGGTTATACTTCATGGTGCACGAACCGAGGGGATACATACCGGTATCCACACCGAAGTTCCATGTGGAAAGCCTCGTATAATGCCTGACGATTTCCACCTCGCTCAGACTCGGCACTTCGGGTTTTGGCCCGATGAGGGACTCATCCATGGGAAAGGAGTCTACATCGCGTCGCGGCATGGAAAATCCCTCGCGTCCCTCTCTTCCCTTTTCCCACAGAAGGGGCTCCTGACGCACGAGGCCTGTGGTTGCAAGATCGGAATCCTTCATGGCCGGACCTCTTTCACGAGAGCATCCATGTCCTCCCGGGTCTTTGTCTCCGTAACACATATGAGGTAATGGCCGACAAGTTCAGGATAATACGAGGAAAGGGGAATGCCCGGGACGATCCCGTTTTTCAAAAGTCGCTTGTACTCGCTTTCGAATCCCGGGGGAAACTCCACTACGAATTCATGAAAGGTGGGACTTTGAAAAGCGATTCTGAGCCCGGCTTTTTGCAGTTCCCTTTTGAGATACTCGCTCTTGTCATGGTTGAGGAGAGCCAGTTCACGCATGCCGCTGCCGCCGAGACAGGACATGTACATGGCCGAGGTTAGGGCGCAGAGGCTGTTATTGGTGCAGATGTTGGATGTGGCCTTCTCCCGCCGGATGTGCTGTTCCCGTGTTGCAAGGGTGAGAACAAATCCTCTCCTTCCATCCGCATCAACCGTTTCGCCCACCAGACGACCGGGCATGCTCCGGACGTGTTTCATCCTTCCTGCAAAGATCCCGAGTCCCGGGCCGCCGAAGGACTGGGAAATACCGAAACTCTGGCCCTCGCCGCAGGCGATGTCCGCCCCCGCAAGCCCCGGATTCTTGAGGATTCCATAGGCAAGGGGCTCGGTGAATGAACTGATAAAAAGAGCCTCTTTATGGTGGGCCGAAGCAGAGGCAGTGCCGAGATCTTCGATGCAGCCGAAGAAATTCGGAGATTGAAGCGCAAGGGCTGCGAAAGAGTCCATAGACTCCAGGGAGGAGAGATCGGTTGTTCCACTTGAATCATACGGAAGTTCGATGAACTCATACCCTGAAGGTCCGAGATATGTCCTTGCAACCTGCCGGTAATGGGGGTGAACCGCCCGTGAAACGGCAACCCTCTTTTTCCCGGTGATTCGAATGGCCATGAGCAGGGCTTCAGCAAGGGCGGATGCTCCATCGTAAAGGGACGCGTTGGCTACCTCCATCCCCAGAAGCCGGCAAACCAGGGTTTGATATTCGTAAATACCCTGCAGGGTTCCCTGGCTTATCTCCGGCTGATAAGGGGTATAGGAGGTCACAAATTCCGAACGGCCGGCAAGACTGGTGACAACGTGTGGAATGAAATGCTCGTAGCTGCCCGCACCCACAAAGACCTTTCTTTCCGAATTTCCCGAGAGGGAAGCCAGCCGGCTGTTCAGGTCCCATTCCGTCAGAGGACCGGGAAGGTTCATGCCTTGCGTACGCCGGCAACAGGAGGGCACTGTCGAGAAGAAATCGTCGATACTCGTCGCACCGATCTCCTGCAGCATGGAATCGATGTCCTCTTTCGTATGCGGAAGATAGCGCATTTACTTCTTTCCCCTGATCGTCTCGAGATAACCGCTCTTGCTCAAAAGGCTCTCGAACTCCGCGGGTTTCTCCGGTTTGATTTCCACCATCCATCCTTTTTCATACGGATCGCTGTTGACCAGTTCGGGAGAGGCTTCAAGCAATTCATTCACCGCAAGGATTTCGCCGCTCAACGGCATGTACAACTCGGCGACTGTCTTCACCGACTCCACGGTTCCGAACTGCTGTTTTGCCGGCAACGTGTCTCCCACTCTCGGCAGTTCCACGAATACGATATCCCCCAACTGATCCTGCGCAAAATCCGTGATTCCTATCCTGAAGCCGTTCCCCTGAGGCTTTGCCCATTCATGATCTTCCGTGTATCGCAGGTCATCGGGCAGTATCAATTCATCGATTTCTTTCATGTCGTTTCTCCTTCTCCGCGCCTCTGCGCGAGAATGATTCAGGTTTTGTCCCCGATATGCTGCAGAGCCTTTTCAATACGCTCCAGAACCTTTTCTCTTCCCAGGATCTCCATCACCTCGAAAAGGCCCGGGCTGGCGCTCTTCCCGGTGAGCGCCACCCTCAGCGGCTGGGCTATGCTGCCCAGCTTTATCTGTTTCTCCTCCATGAAATGGACAAAGGTCTCTTCCAATCCCTTTTGGTTGAACTCCTCCGCCTCCTGCAACCGTCCCTTGATCTCTGAAAGGAGCCGGAGAACTTCAGGCTTCAGGAACTTGCTGTCGGCTTTGGGCTCGTAACAGACATCCTCCTCAAAGTAGAAACGACTGCTTTCGGCCATTTCCACAAGAGTCTTGCTCCTTGCTTTCAGTGTCTCCACAGCCTGCTCCACCTTCCGTTTGTCGAGGTCCTTGAGACCCAGGTTTGCCAGGAAGGGCGCGAGAAGGTCCGCCAGGTAAGATGTGGCGGATTCGCGGATGTACTGCGCATTCATATCCAGCAGTTTTTCCATGTTGAAGATGCCTGCAGATTTGCCGACTCCATCCAGGGAGAATTTCTCTATCAGTTCTTCACGCGAGAACTTCTCCTGGTCTCCGTGGGACCATCCGATCCTGACCAGTGCATTCAACAGGGCTTGTGGAAGAAAGCCCAGATCCCTGTAGGCCAGAACAGATGTGGCGCCGTGACGTTTGCTCAGCCGCGTCCTGTCGGACCCGAGGATCATCGGCACGTGGGCGTAAAACGGCAGGACCTCTCCAAGGGCTTGATAGATCATGACCTGGCGCGGTGTGTTGTTGACATGATCATCCCCCCTGATCACGTGGGTGACACCCATGGTGATGTCATCGATCACCACGGCCAGATGATAGGTAGGGGTTCCATCGGAGCGTAGCAGCACCAGGTCGTCCAGTTCCGCATTGTCGAACGCCACCGACCCTTTCACGAGGTCCTGGAAAACGGTCTTGCCGACCTCTGGAGCCTTCAACCTCACCACCGAACCGGCTGCCTTCCCCAGACCGAGATTGCGGCATCTGCCGTCGTACTTGGGCTTGAGCCCTTTGGCCTTGGCCTCCTTCCGCCGCACTTCCAGCTCCTCCGGTGTGCAGCAGCAAAAATAGGCTTTGCCGGAGGAAAGGAGTCTCTCCACATGCTCTCGATAGAGGGGGTAACGCTGTGACTGGTAATAGGGGCCTTCGTCCCAGTCCATCCCGAGCCACTGAAGCGACTCGATGATGGCCCGAGTCGCCTCCTCGGTTGACCTGGCGACATCCGTATCCTCAATCCTGAGGATGAATTTCCCGCCATTCTTTCTTGCAAAGAGCCAATTAAAAAGGGCCGTTCTGGCCCCTCCGATGTGAAGATAGCCTGTGGGGCTCGGTGGGAATCGTGTGACGATTTTCAGATTGCTCATCAGCTAGAGAATGCCTCCATGAACGATGTTTGGAAAAATAACAACACCTTATCATACAGGAAGCGAGAATGCTAGATCGAGGACAGCGCAGACGGAAAAAAGGGATGATGGAAGACCGCTTCGCCCGGACGATGGACGACAAAATCGAAGACACCCTGCTTCAGACTGCCCCCCATGGTGACCTGCTGAGGCTTCTGTGTGCACTGGTTTCATCCTTTTAGCAGGGGGAAATCTCTATTCAAATGCAATCCATCTAAAATGATAATACCCGATATCCCCCATTAAACCGCCCTGCTCCCGGCTGATAAAATATCTCGCCGGCCGGCGGTCACTCAAGTCTGAAAATCACAGGAGGCAGGCACTGCCGTGGATGAGAGATCAACCATTGAACTGCACTTCACGCGAAAAATCCTGATTGCAGTCGGTATGACAATCACCATTGTTCTCCGGCTCCTGCCCGCAGTGAGCGTCGGTTCTCCAATGGAGAAGATCTGTGTCAATTGATCATTCAACCAATAGGCCGGGCTACAGGAGAAAACCCCCTTCTACCATGAAGGCTTTCAGGCGGAGACCGGTCCCCATCCGGTTGCGCAGACTGCGATACCGTGCCCCGGGCCGTCTCCTGCGTTCTGCAAGGGGGCGATTGAAACATTTCCGGGGCGCAACCCTTCTTGCCGTGGCTCTTACAGGACTGCTTCTTCTTCTCATTTCCCCGATCGAAGCGGAAGTGTCTAAGGACATAGAAGGCGAAACATCCCTTGTCGACGAGAGCCAAGATGAGAGCACCCCCGCTCCGGCCGACACCGAAGAAGCGGTAGCAAGGGTAAATCAGATACTCCAGAGTCTCTATGGCGCATTGCCCAGGCTGCTGGTGGCCATTGCGGTCCTCGTTGCCGCCTGGCTTCTCACCCGGTTGCTCCGCTCCATCCTCCGCGGTCTGCTTCGGCGATGGGATGGCCTCCATGCCCTTTCTGCGGTCGTTAGCGTGGCAGTCTGGTTTCTCGGGGTCGGGATCGCCGTCACCGTACTGGTCGGGGATATCCGAGCGCTGGTGGGTTCGATCGGTCTCATCGGGCTTGCCCTTTCCTGGGCACTGCAAAGTCCGATCGAAAGTTTCACGGGGTGGCTTTTGAATTCTTTCAAGGGATATTATCGGGTGGGAGACCGAATCGCGGTAGGCGAGGTATTCGGTGATGTCTACCGGATCGACTTTCTCACGACTACGGTCTGGGAAATCGGGGGTCCCTCTCGGGAAGGATTTGTCCACGCCGAACAGCCGACCGGAAGACTGGTCTCTTTTCCTAACAACGCCATACTCACCGGCACTATCGTGAATCTTACACGCGACTATCCCTATGTCTGGGACGAATTGAGCACCGGGGTGGGCAACGAATCCGACCTCGGGTACGCGGTTAAAGTCCTTCACCAAGTGGCCCGAACTCTGTTCGGCGATCGCATGGCCGAAGCCGCCCGCAGGTATGCAGCCATCCTTTCATCGGAAGGGCTGGACGGGGCGGTTGGGGAAGAGCCCCAGGTTTTCGTATCACCGTCCGAATCCTGGACCGACATCACCATACGCTATCTTGTCCCCGCCCGTGAGCGGAGAAAATGGAAAAGCGAGCTGGCATTGCTTGTAGCCCAGGAGCTGAACAAGCCCGATCATTCCGGGAGGATCATCCCTGTATATCCTCGAAGGCAAATTCAGTTCATAGGTCCTGATGGAGCGCCCCACGAATTTGACGTGCTGATTAAAGAAGGTGGTGGAGATCGATCCTGAAACAACATGCTTCGGCAGGCCTCATAGATACTGGATTCCGGCTCCCGGCTTTCGCCGGACAGGTTTCATTCAGCCGGAATAACGGAAAAGGGATAAACAGAGGATCATCAGGATGGGTTGTGGTGCGTTTGCGCCAGGACCATCTGAAAACCTGGGCCGATTCGCTTCCTCTTTGAAGTAACGATGAAAGGTGACGATACAGGAACGGAAATCATGATATTTCATTGTTATATCGAAAGGCAAGGTTTGCAAGTCGAGTGTGCTTGTATGAACCTGTAATCTCTAGGAGGTTTCGGTTCTTCGTGTGCTGGAGCTGCGAAGAGTAGAGGTGGAGGGTTTACATAGCCCCTCCCTCGGTGGGAGGGGCAAATGTCTCCTCACTGAACTTGATTTTTGTTAACGCACCCGTGGCGGCGGCCACTGAAGAGCGGGCGATCTCGACCTGCTGGGAAAGCTCGCTGTCATCGAGCCGCAGCAAAACCTGCCCCTCCTTCACCTCATCGCCTTCATCCACGAGTATCTTGTAAATCCTGCCCGGGATTTTTGAGCTTACAATGGTTTGGACTTTCGCCTCCAGGGTGCCCGTGCCCAATACTTCACACCGGATCTCTCCCCGCGAGATACGAACCCCCTTGACCTCCAGCGGTGCGAATCGAAACCAATAAAACGCAGCTCCAATCCCTGCGAGCAGGATAAGAGATTTGTCTAGGGGTCTTCCCTTTTAGTTCCGGAAATTTCCTTCTCCTTCCAGGACGGCAATGCTTACCTGCCCTTCCATATCGTGTGAATGAACGGGCAACTCCTGCCCGGCCTTGAAATTGAAGTTGATGATCTTGAAATAGGGCGAATCATGGACCAGAAAGGTCTTATGCGATTTTGCACTGAAATCATTCGATTCATAGAGGTCTATCTTCCTCATGCTTTTATCCTCCCCATCATGTTTTGAGAGATGCTCTTTCGATACCTAGTCGAGTTGCTCGAATTCGTCCTTGCCGACCCCGCAAATCGGGCATTGCCAATTCTTGGGTAAATCCTCAAAAGCAGTATGGGGTGGAACACCGGCTTCGGGGTCTCCCTGAGCAGGATCATACACATAGTCACATATGGTACAGCGCCATTTTTTCACAGTTCACTCCTTTCATGGGTTGTCTATTTCCCCACCATCATGGCCGCGACATCTTCCTCAACCGTGCCGATAGGCTTGATGTTGAACTTCTCGACCAGGACTTTGACCACATTTGGGGACAAGAACCCCGGCAATGTCGGACCCAGGCGGATGCCTTTGACCCCGAGGAACAGCAGGGCAAGCAGCACGGCTACGGCCTTTTGCTCGTACCAGGCGATGTCGTAGGAGACGGGCAGTTCATTGATGTCATTCAGCCCGAAGGCCTCTTTGAGTTTCAGGGCGATCACCGCCAGTGAATAGGAATCATTGCACTGACCCGCATCCAGAATGCGGGGAATGCCGCGATGTCGCCCAAGGCCAGCTTATTATAACGGTATTTGGCGCATCCGGCCGTGAGGATCACCGTGTCCTTTGGCAGCTTTTCGGCCACTTCCGTGTAGTAGCTGCGTGACTTCTGCCGCCCGTCGCAGCCTGCCATCACGACAAAGCGCTTGACGGCGCCGGATTTCACGGCATCGATTATCTTGTCGGCGAGGGCCAGGACCTGGTTGTGCGCGAACCCGCCTACGATTTTGCCCGAGTCGATCGGTTCCGGCGATTTACATGTCTTCGCCAGTGAGACGACCGGAGAAAAATCCTTTGTACCGCCTTGCACCCTGTCCGCAATGTGCTTTGTTCCGGGATAGTTGACCACGCCGGTGGTAAACAATTTGTCCAGGTAGGTATTTTCTTTCCTGATGGGTACCAGGCAGTTGGTGGTCAGGACAACCGGCCCGTTAAAGGATTCGAATTCCTTGTTCTGGTGAGGCCAAGACCCGCCGTAGTTACCTGCGAAATGGCCATATTTCTTGAAGGCCGGATAGCAGTTTGCCGGAAGCATTTCCCCGTGGGTGTAGACATCCACACCTGTTCCCTCGGTCTGCCTGAGCAGTTCTTCGAGATCCTTCAAGTCATGGCCGGAGATCAGGATGCCGGGGTTATTGCGAACGCCGATGTTCACTTCGGTGATTTCCGGATTGCCGTAGGCGCTGGTGTTGGCCTTGTCCAGCAGGGCCATGGTGTTCATCATGACCAAAGCGATCATCTGGTCTGTAGACAGATCCCGGGTGGTGGACGCCAAGGCCTCCATGAGGTAGCCGTAGATATCATCGCTCTCATGCCCGAGGATTGCGGCATGGTCGGCATACGCCGCGATTCCCTTGCACCCGATGATCAGCAGTTCCCTGAGCGAGCGCACATCCTCGTTTTGGGCGGCCGTAATGCGAACCTCGTTGGACATGGCCTTGGCCATGATCTCTTCCTTGTTCTTCGGAGTCCAGGTGGCGCAATCCGGAAGCGCGCCGGAAACGGCCGCCCCGACCCTTGCCTTGACTCCGTCCCGGACCTTGATACCCTCCATGATCCGATCGATGATCACGTCATTGTTCGAAGCCACGTTGGTAATGGTGGAGAAGAGGGCCTTGCATACGAAATGGGCGGCATCCTTATCCACGGTGCCCTGCTGCTTCAGCTTTTCCCCGTATACCGAAACCCCCTTGGACACGTAGATGAGCAGATCCTGAAGGTCCGCTGTCTCCTCGGGCTTGCCGCACACGCCCTTCACGGTGCACCCCTGGTTTTTGGCAGTTTCCTGACATTGAAAACAAAACATGGCGTTCTCTCTTTTCCTCGTAAGGTTATGTGAATCGCAATCCCTACTTAGGTCCTGATGGACTATTTGAAACCACTCTCTTTGTGTTTTTGTCCGATTGCGGCGGCCAGCCGATCCAGAACATCAAAATCGGTTTTCAAGGGAACCCCCTTGCACAGGACCGCCTCCAAGACCTCGACCGCAATTACCAAGCTTGCGAATCAGCACCCTCGCCAGAGGAGCCACGACAACGCGGAATCGCCAAAACGATTCTACGGACTCGGAAAGGGTGCGATTTTCTCAGCATGTTCTCCGATGAAGATAATGGGCAGGTTCAGCTTCCCGACCGTCGGTAGACGCCTTTGGAGCACTGCTTTGCCGAAAGGGTGAACCTCATTTAAACCATTCGTATGGATCATTATGCGACTGGCCGAACCGCAGTTCTCCAGGAGAACGTTGATCAGTTCAAGTGCCGAGCTGCCGTCGAAGTCCCCTTCCAGCGTGAGGTGAAGTGTGTCGCCTTCGCGGCTGACAACAGCTCGAAAATTAGCTGCCATCTCTCACCCCCCTTTCCAGGCGAGCACCGACTCAGGTTCTGCGAGGTGGGGTCTCTCGATCCATCCTTCCCCGGATGGATGCTACCAGCGTCTCGAGTTCGGGTTTCTCGAGCTTGAGGAGGAAGCAGAGATCGTTCTCGGTAACGAGTATCTTCTTGATGGTTTCGATAAGTTGCTCTTTGGTCATGGAGTGTACCGATACCCCATATTCATCTTCTCGTCAATGAACTGACCGGTTCAGGGCAGAGACCGGTTCCCACGGCCCTTTTGTAGACCGCCTTGCCGATATGATAATCCCATTGTGTTTCAACGTGGGTGGCCTCTGCCCGGGCAAGCGCGGTCTGCGCATCGAGGAGCTCTGTGATGGTATCAGCCCCCACCTCATAGCGCGCGCGGGTCGAGCGCATGCTTTCCTCCGCATCCAAGACCAATACCTTGGCTGCTTCTACTGCTTGATATGCTTCTTCGAGTTTCCAGTAAGCTGACCACACCTCCTGCTGCACGGCTTGAATGATCCGTTCGATTTCAGCCTCTTCCTTCCTCAACTCGGCCTTCTTTCTTCCCAGTTTATGCTTTCGTGAAAACCCGGTGAAAATAGGAAGGTCGACGACTACGCCAAGGAGCCACTCTTCGTCCTCCGGGAGGAAGGTCTCATCCCGCCAGCCGTACCCTCCCTCCGCCCTGAAAGTGGGGCCAAAGGCGCTTCTTGCCTCGCTCACTCCATGTTTTGCGGCCGCGATCCGGTAAAGAGCTTCTTTGATGACCGGACGCACACGAACTGCCTGCCTGAGTCCATCCGAGAGCTCCTGGTCGGTCGGGGAAATGATCCCTTCAGTGCGCGGTTCTATTTCCAGCTTCATTTCAACCGGAAGCCCCATAGAAGTATTCAAGTTCCCCTGGGCTATGCGGACCAAGCTATTCGTCCTTACCAGAGTCAGCTTCGCATCGGCAACCTCGACCTGCGCCCGAAGCACATCGGCTTTCGCAACCGCGCCCACAGCATAGCGGGATTTGACCAGGCGGAGATGATCCTCTGTCCTGGCCAGAGTCTTTTCTGCGATGGACTGAGTTTCCTCTGCCGCCACCAAGCCATAAAAGGCATTGTGAACTTCAAGGGCTATATCCTGGCGAATCCTCGAGGCATCCTCTTCCGCCGCCCCGTGCAGGGCGTTAGCGGCCTGCAACTGCGCCCGTCGTCTCCCGCTGTCAAAGAGGGTGAACCGGGCTTCCAGGGCTGCGCTCCAATCATCAGTCGGCCCGATGACACTCGGGATGCCTGGGCGTAAGAGACCCTCTGGAAGGAAGGCATGTTTCTGCCATCTGCTATAGCCGCTCCTGGCCCCGACCTCGGGAAAGTATGGTGCCCGAGCCTCTCCCACGGCCTCAACGGAGGCTACGATCCCTTCCCGCGCGGCACGATTCTGAGGGTTCTTGTCTAGAGCGATCTCGACGCACTTTTGGAGAGTCAAAGGAGGACTCTGGCCCTTCTCGACCACCGGACCATCCTTTTGCTCCACCTTTGGCAAATCTTTTTGCTCGTCCGCGACCAGGTTGCCGGCCGGCTTCGCAAGATACTCCTCAACTCTCGGCACATCCGGTTTTTCCAGTCCGGCACAGGCTGAAAGCCCCAATCCTATGAGAACCAAAACGGTGGCGATTTCTCCTGTCTTGCTCAAGCGGTTGGACATCTCATCCTCCTCTCAGCAGCTTAATGGCCGTGGTGAAGTGACTTTCCCGCAGTATCAAGGTGCAATTTCTCCACGTAATGGACGAACTCCACATAGGCTTCCACGAACTCCCGACCCGCGTCGACGCTTTCATCGGCGTGCCGTTTCTTCTCAAGTGCCTCGGCAAAACGCCCACTGATTCCTTTGGACACTGCGCTGGTTAATTCTTTTACAAGTCCATCCACCGAGCCGCTCTCCAGAGCCCTGTCGGCAGCCGCAATCGCCGGATCCACCGTTCCGGCCGGTTTCATGCCGGTATAAGCCTCTCCCTCTCCGGCCCTGTGGAGCCGAACCAGGGTCTCGATGAAATACATGTCCGCAACCTCTCTCGCCGCAGGACCCTTGGCCCTTGCAACCAAGGTCTTCTCAAAGGCCGTGTGAATCTCCTGTTCGTGGTCCTTTTTCACCCACTTGAGGACCGGCGTGACATCGCCCTTTTCAAGGGCCGTTTTCGCGGTTGTCACTACCGGTCCGTCGAGCGCGTCGCAGTGGGCAAAAACATCCTGAGGCAGTGCGAACGAAATTGCGCCAAAGACGATGGCTATCATCAAGACTCTTGTAAGAAATGACCTCGTTCTCATATGGAACCTCCTTATGTTTTCAAGGATCTTGCTCTTCTTTCAGTTCCTCTGTTGGGGTCATCGGTTTTCCTCCCTTTGAGGTATTCTCTTTCTTTTCATCAGTAAGACAAATTCTCGACCATGAATAATCCGGGCAATGTGTCAGCGTTTTCAAACACAAACCTTGCCCTCTCATTCCAGTAATCCTGCCACTCCGAGGCTTCTTCCGGGGTAGCCAACCCTTTAGCGACTTTGGTTCCCATCTCTGTACGCTCTGGGGTTATAGGTGGCCTTATCTTGTTCAAGTCATATCTTACACCTACCTTGGCCTTGGTGTCGGTCCGCTCGAATATCCATATCATTCTTGGTGGCGGGGTCCCTGCAGGTTTTTCAGTATAGGCCATCAAGTTTCGCCTGTTATATGCATGGCCGAACTCGGCTCCGGGAAATCCGGTTTTAGGTGCCGCACCGGTGAGGTAGGTTATCACCTTTCCAAAAACGCCCACGTACCATTCGTCTTCTGCTCCCGGCATGGTGACCTTTATTTGACCGCGCACAGGGATACTACCAGGGTACAAAGCCTCCAGGGCTTTCCGGGTAATTGTCCAGGCTCCCGCAACTGCGCTGCAGGAATGGCCGGTCAGTTTGACAGCTTCCCGGTAAGTATAGGCTAAAGGCTGGTCTGCTTGTCCCAGGAGTTCCAGGAATGGTTCGTTTAAACTAATGGACGGAACCTTATCGATATACTCTGCAAACGAGCGGGGCTTCGGTGTTTTCCCCTCCGCCCAAAGGAGGTTCGGTAGGGCTGTCCATGCTAATGCCAAAACCATAGCCAACCATAGCCCTACATATCTGCTCTTCATATGAAACCCCTCCTTCCTTGATTATACTGTCTATCACCTCAGTCCCAGGTCTTCTCTCGGAACACTCCCATCGGGGATCACCCGATGGTCTTACGGAACCTCCTTGACGCAAGCCATAATGTGAAGAGACCCATGACAGCCAGCGCCGCCATCTGTGGCCAGAGAATACTTGGCCCCACCCCTTTCAGGAAGATGCCCCGGATGATCACGAGAAAATACCGCAGGGGGTTGAGATAGGTAAGCCACTGGATGGCTTCGGGCATGTTGGCGATGGGAAACATGAACCCTGAGAGGAGCACCCCCGGGAAGTAGAAGAAAAAGGTGCTCATCATGGCCTGCTGCTGGGTCTGGCTGACGGTGGAGATCAGAAGCCCGGCCCCGAGGGTCGTCATCAGGAAAAGGGCCGTTGCAAGAAACAGCAATAGGAGATTTCCCCTGATGGGGACCTCGAACCAGAATACGCCGATTACGGTAATCAGGATCACGTCGGCAAAGCCGATCAGGGCGAACGGCACGGTCTTCCCCAGGATGAACTCCTTGGGTGTGATGGGGGTGACCATGATCTGTTCCATGGTGCCGATCTCCTTTTCCCGCACCACGGCCATGCTGGTAAGCATGAGGGTAATGAGCATGACGATGATGGCGATCACCCCTGGAACGTAGAAATTACGGCTTTCGAGGTTCTCGTTGAACCACGCCCGTGTTTGCATCTCCACCCACCCGGGCTGGAGTGCCGACCCTTTTAGCCGAGTAAACCGGGTAACGAGGATCTTCTTTGAAAATTGCCCGACAATCCTTGCGCTGTAATCCAAAACGATCCCTGCGGTGTTGGAATCCGTTCCGTCCACAACAACCTGCAGCTGGGCCATGCGGCCTGCCCGGAGGTCTTCGTGAAAGCCTTTGTTCATGCGGAGAACGGCTTGCGCCTCCCCCCGGTCGATAAGCTCCCGGGCTCGGCCGTCGTCGTTTACGTATTCGATGATGTCAAAATACCCTGACTCGGAGAAACGGGCCACGAGTTCCCGGCTTGCGACACTGTTGTCCAGGTCATAGACGGCCGTGGCCACATGTTTTACGTCGGTGGTCACGGCATAGCCGAACACGAGCACCTGAATGATCGGCATGAGGAAAATGATACCCTTCATCTTCGGGTCGCGAAAGACCTGGATGAACTCCTTGATGAGCATGTGCTTGATCCGTTCCCACATGGCTAGACCAGCTTCTTCCGAAATTTCAGGTTGGCCACTACCGCCATAAAGATACAAAAGGCGATCAGGAGCCCCGCCTCGACGGCAAGGATGTTCAACCCCACTCCTTTAAGATAGATGCCCTTGAGGAGAGTCACGAAGTACCGTGCAGGGATGAAATAGGTGATAAACTGAATCGCCTCCGGCATGTTGCTGATGGTGTACATGAACCCCGAGAGAAGGAAGGAGGGCAGGAAGGTAAGGACCATGGCCAGCTGGCTGGCGAGAAGCTGGCTCTTCGTCAGGATGCTGATCACCATGCCGAGCGATAGCGCTCCGGCCAGGAAGACGGCCGCCATCCCGAATAGAAGGGCTGCGCTTCCACGGAGAGGCACCGCAAACAGGAACTCACCCATGATTACGGCAAGGAGCACGTCGAACATCCCGATGACAAAATAGGGGAAGAACTTCCCCACGATCAATTCGTGTCCCTTCACCGGCGTGGAAATGAGCTGTTCCATGGTGCCCCGCTCCCACTCGCGGGCCACGGTAAGAGAGGTGAGGAGCGCGGCAATCACCATCATGATGACCGCAATCAGCCCCGGGATGATGTAGTTCTTGGACTCCATGTCCGCGTTGAACCAGACCCTGGGACGGAGATCGACCGGGGGATTAAATGTGCGGCCTCCGACCCGGTGAATCTCCCGGATGGCCATATCTTGCGAATAACCCGACGCCACGGTCTCGGCATACCCGATGGCAATGGTCGCCGTGTTGGAATCGCTCCCATCCACGATGAGCTGAATCGGGGCGGGCCGGCCGGAATCCATTCGTCCGGCGAAATTCGTCGGAACCACGAGCCCTACAAAGGCCCTGCCGGAATCGACGGCTTCTTCCAACTCCTTGTAATTGGAGACGTAGCCCACGATTGAAAAATAAGGCGAGCCTTGAAAACGGCTGATGAACTCCCGGCTCCCGTGGGAATGATCCTGATCCCATAGCGCCATAGGGACATTGTCCACGTCGAGGGTGAGGGCGTACCCGAACAAGACCAGGAGCAGCATCGGGATGGCGATCGCCATGGCGAGGCTTCTTGGGTCTCGGAAAATATGGATGAACTCCTTTCGGGCAACGGCCCACGTACGCATCACCTTCACCGCGCCACCTCCCTTTGAGGTTCACCCGCCCGGTCGCGGGCTTCGATCAGGGAGACAAAGACATCTTCGAGGGAGGGGACAATCTTCTCTATCCGTTCGATCCGGTACCCCTTGGCCTGGAGGCGTTTTCTGACTGAATCAGCGGCCTGATCCGCGTTACTGACGACCACATGCAATCCCTTCCCAAAGAGGGCGCTCTCCTTCACTCCTTCGACTCCTTCCAGATCCACCATGGCATCCTGGGGCCGGTCAGAGATCACCTCCAGGATGTCTTCTTGCATGAGCTCGTTCTTGAGCGTTTCCGGCGAACCCAGGGCGATCAGCTCCCCCCGGTAGATCAGCCCTATCCTGTCGCAGTACTCGGCCTCGTCCATGTAGTGGGTGGTCACAAACACCGTGACACCCTTGCCGGAGAGCTCATAGATCAAATCCCAAAACTGCCTGCGGCTGATGGGGTCCACCCCCGAGGTGGGCTCATCCAAAAAGATGATGGGCGGCTCGTGCAGAATGGCGCACCCCAGCGACAGCCGTTGTTTCCATCCTCCGGAGAGAATGGCAGTCTTGGACGACCGGTGTTCCTTTAGCCCCGCCATCTCGATCACCCAGTCCTTGCGCGCCTTTTTCTTCTCACGAGGAATGCGGTAGATCCCGCTGTAAAAATCGATGTTCTCCTCAACCGTTAAATCCTCGTAGAGGGAGAATTTCTGGCTCATGTAGCCGATGTGTGCCTTGATCTTTTCAGCCTCCCCGAGGACGTCGTACCCGGCTACCGTGCCTTCCCCGCCGCTTGGCGCGAGAATCCCGCACAACATCCTTATGGTCGTGGATTTTCCCGCCCCATTCGGTCCCAGAAAACCGAAGATCTCGCCTACCCCCACCTCGAAACTGACGCGATTGACCGCGATAAAACTCCCGAATCGTTTCTCCAGGTTCTTGACGACCACCGCTTTCCTGTCTCCACTTTGATCCATATACTATGCTGCCTTTTCCTCCGTCAGAACGGAGACGAACACATCCTCCAGGGATGGTTCGATGGGCCTTATCCCGTGGAGCGCAAAATCGGCCTCTCTAAGAAGTCCCTCCAGTCTTCCGGTCTCCGTCTGCGGCGTCCGACTGACCACGTGAATGCGATCGCCGAAAAGACCGACGGAACCGCCCTCAAGCCGCTCCCGCAGGAAGACCATCGCCTCCCGCGGCCTTGAGCAGCGGACCTCCAGGATCGCCCCTTTCATCAACTCTTTGACCTCCTCCGGGGTTCCGCTCGCAAGAAGCCTTCCCCTGTGCATGAGCCCTACCCGGTTGCATCGTTCAGCCTCGTCAAGATAGGCGGTTGAGACGAAAATCGTGACCTTTTCCCGAAGGAGCTGATAGAGAATCCGCCAGAAGTCGCGGCGGGAGGCGGGGTCGACTCCGTTGGTCGGTTCATCGAGGAACAGGATCTTCGGCTTATGAATCAGGGCGCAGGCAAGGCCGAGCTTCTGTTTCATGCCGCCTGAGAGGTTTCCGGCCAACCGCTTTTTGAAGGGCGTCAGGTTGCTGAAGGCAAGGAGGCGGTCGACCTTTTCTTCCCGGCCTCTCCGCTCCACCCCGTAAATATCGGCATAAAAATGGACATTCTCCATCACACTGAGATCCGGATAAAGCCCGAATCTCTGGCTCATGTACCCGATGTGCTCCTTGATCGCCTCCGGATCTCTAAGGATGCTGTAACCGGCTACCAGGGCATCGCCCGATGTGGGATCCATGATTCCCGTCAGGAGCCGCATGGTCGTGGTCTTGCCTGCGCCGTCCGGTCCGACCAGGCCGAAGATCTCTCCTTCGGAGACCGTAAGGGCGAGGTCCTTAACGGCCGTAATATCCTGGAAGGATTTTGTCAGACGCTCAATGTGTACAGCTTCCATTTCGGCCCTCATTCGGTCTGTCCGACGAAGATCTCCGCGTCCGCCGGCATGCCGGGCTTCAGCTCCATGTTTGGATTGGCAATATCCACCTTGATGCGGTAGACCAGTTTCACCCGCTCCTCGGTCGTCTGCACGGTCTTCGGGGTAAACTCCGCCTCAGAGGCGAGAAAGGAGATCTTGCCTTGGTATGCCTTTCCAGGGTAGGTATCCGTGAACACCTTCACCGATTGCCCTGTCTTTACCCGTCCCAAATCCGGCTCGTTGATGTAGGCCCTGAGCCAGACGTTTTTCAGATCGCCCACGGTGATGACGGGAGTGCCGGGAGCAACGTATTCGCCCGGTTCCACGTTTTCCGAGAGCGTAATGCCCGAAAGAGGCGAGTAGACTGTGGCATAGCTTAGACGCGTTTCCGCCATCCCTAATGAAGCCTTTGCCTGCAGAAGCTGCGCCCTTGCCCGGTCTATCGTCTCTTTGCGAGGCCCCTCCCTGGCAAGGTCGAGACGAGCCTTCGCCTGTTTGACCGCCTCTCGCGCCTGGTCGATCTGTTCTTTTCGGGGTCCCTCAAGGACAAGTTTCAGCTGTTCTCCGGCTTCCCTTAGTTTCTCATTGGCAGACTGATAAGAGGCCTTGGTCTTCTCGAAATCCTGACTGGAGATGATATCCTGGTCGTGCAGGCTTTTCTGCCTTTCAAACTCCGATTTCCACCTGGTAAAATCGGCTTCGGCCCTGCTTCTCGAAGCCTTTGCCGTCTCGATCTCCTGAGTCCTCGATCCGGCAAGCATTTCATTAAGGGCCGCCTGCGCCTTCTGATAGGCTGCATCGGCCTCCCGAATTTCCTCCGGCCGCGATCCGGCCTCAAGCTCTGCAAGGACCGCCTCCGATGCCTGAACCTCCGCTTTACGGACCGCAACCTCCTGGGCCAGCTCTTCGCTGTCCAAGCGAGCGACGATCTGCCCCGCTTTCACTTCCTGGCCCTCGGAAACCAGCCGCTCCCGGACCTGACCCCCGATCTTGAAGCTCAACTCGGCATCGGTGATCTCGATATTGCCCGATACGCGGATGATATTCGGGTCCTGCTGCCTAATGCTCCTCAGGTATCTGTAGGAAATTCCAGCAACTACGAGCAGGAGAACAATCAACAGAACGAATGCTTTTTTCCTTTTCATTGGCGATCCCTCTTGTGAATGCTGTTTCACAAATTATGCAGACAGCGTTATTGTACCTTCAGGTCTTCCCTCAATACCTTCCATGCACTCTCCGCATGTTTTGTGACGTCGAATCTTTCCTCGCTCAGGTGCCACAGGATGGCCCCGGGCTGAACGATCCCAAGGAACATCATGGAGATCGTGTCAGGGTCTACGTCGGGGCGGATTTCACCCCGTCGCTGGCCATCCCGGATGATCTTTGCCACTTCCCCGAGGTATCCGGCAATGATTCCATGCACCTTGGCCTTCCTGGAGGGGCGCCCGACGTAGACTTCGTCGGAGAAAAGCAGCCTGGGGATCGCCTGGTTTTCCCGGATGAGTCGGACATGTCTCATCAACAGGAGCTTCAGGCACGCCAGGCTGTCGGAAGTGCTCCTGCATGCGGCCGCCGTGCTCTCGAGAAATCGTCTTCCAATCAGGTCAAGGGCCGCCTCTATCAGTTCATCCTTGCTTTTGAAGTGACGATAAATACCGGAGGGTACCAGGCCCACCCTTCGTGCTACGTTGGCTATGCTGAGGTCTTTCATTCCGTGGCTACAAACGAGGCTTAGGGCCGCCTCGGCGATTTGCTCCCGCCTTACCTTGGTGTCGAGTTTTTCTAAGGCCATTTTCCCGTCCCGTTTGTGAATTTATATTCACAATAAAACCGACAATAATGTTTGTCAAGGGCTTCATTGTAAAATTCGGGATCCTGCTCCGACCGGAAAGGCGAAGTCCGACTATCCGACCCTGTGCCGAGGTGATATCATGGAGGAGTCTTTATGGAAGGGATGGCAGGGTGCCGATCGCTCTCAGCCTCCATCCCTTTGGTGAAACGATCACATGCAACTGGGTAATTACAGCCATAGATCAAAATGGTCGAGCCAAAGCATCCGTTACGCTCACCGAAAAAGATGGTTTCGCCGTGATTGAAGCAGAGATCAGCGTATTGTGCCGGGACTTGAGGATCGCAAGATCCTAAATCAGATGCTGTCGGAGGGGGATCCGACAAATGGGCTGACTGATTACAGTAGGAAAGTTCGGTCGATTGCTATGCCCTCCCGGGGGGTGACACATTTTAAGATTTTGTGAACGGATAGAGAGCACGAAGGACCATCAAAGTTCGACGAACCTCATCATCAGACATAGTTTTCACAATCTCGCTTATCCGAGACTCCAGCTCGTCTCGGTCCAGAATCTCCTGCTCGAAGCGAAACAACTCCGTGATCTCAACTTCGAGTGCAGCAGCAATCTTCCTCAAGATTTCAAGAGACGGATTCTGCCGGCCGCGCTCTATCTCGCCAACAAACTTGTAATTGACGTCCGCCTGGTTCCCGAGTTCCTGTTGAGTCCAGCCCTTTGCAGTTCTTAGGGTGCGGATTCTGACCTCATGAAGACCGTGACCGACCAGGTTGCCACAGCTTTCGATCGAATGCGGCTCATCGCAGAACTCAGACGATCCCGAAACGAACTGGAGCTTCGGGTAAAGGATCGCACCGCCGAGCTTGAGCGCAAGAACCGGGAGCTTCAAGAGTTCACCTATGTCGCATCTCATGATTTTACTGAGCCCCTACGAAAGATCCAGACCTTTGGAGACCTTCTGGAGGCAAAGGGCTCGAATCATCTGAGTGAAGAGGAAAAGGACTATATCTCACGCATGACAGGGGCCGCAGGTCGGATGCAGGATCTCCTTGATGCTTTGCTCAGGTATTCACGAGTCGAGACAAGAACAGAAGAATTCAGGCCGGTGAGGCTAAATGATATCACTAAGGATGCGGCAGGCGATCTCGAGATTGCGATTCGGAATGCCGGGGTTCAGGTGGAAATCGGGCCGCTGCCGACCATCAAAGGCGACCCATACCAGTGGCTGCAGGTGTTTCAGAATCTGATCTCAAACTCAACCAAGTATCACCGTTCGGAGGTCAAACCTTTTATAAAGATCTACGCCGAAGAAAACGAGGAAGGATGCCGTATCTTTGTGGAGGATAACGGCATAGGTTTTGACGACAAATACCTGGACAAAATCTTCAAACCCTTTCAGCGCCTCCACGGAAAGAATGAATATCCAGGGACAGGCATCGGGTTGGCCATTTGCAAGAAGATCGTTGAACGCCACGATGGAACGATCACCGCCGAGAGCACCCCTGGGAAGGGGTCCACTTTCATCGTGACCCTGCCTCTGGACCGATTCAGGAAGGATTCATAAACGGCCGACTGGGTTCTGGGATGAGAGGTCGGGGGAGCGCGCGGGTCTCAAGGTTTTCTGGAAAGCTCGTAGTAGGCGATGCTGTAACTTACGTTCGTTAGGAGTTCAGGCTCCGCCTCCTTGTTGAATCGCTCCCGGCATTTCGTACAGCTCCATTGCATCCAACCGTTCCTGATGGCGAAGTCAAGGCATTCGGAATAATACGGGCAAAACACATTACGTTTTCCCTGCCTCTGGGATGGATTCAATATCTTTCCGTCCATATTATGTCTTTCTTCGGGTGTATTGGATTTCACCCGGCTTCTCCGTCCTAAAGATCAAAGAATCATCCGAATAGCAAAGGCCGGATCACCTTAATGGCAACCCGGCCGTCTTTTCAAGACCCGTGGCTTTCCGTCCTCTGATTTCTCAGAGTTTGGCCTAATGCGTTCCTCTACGCTATCGGCAAAGTTATGTCAAGCCCTTTGCGCCCTTCGCTACACTTCATAGGGGCGGGAGAGATACTTAGCGGTGGCCAGCAAAAGGGGAGTTTCAGCCAAAAAGCAAGATATTGGGGTGCGGCCGTCCTTGACATTCAGAGTCATCTTCGCCTATCAGGGCAACGGGGGCAAGATCGTCGCCGTTGCAGATGCCTTCGGCGGGGTCTTCAATCCTTCAGGCGTGAATATCCCGTCGGTGGCAGAGTACGCCGCCAAACACCCCAGACGCTCCGTTGAAGGCTACCCGGGAGGGGATTTGATCGGCAACAAGGACCTTTTCGAACTGGAAGTCGATGTCCTCGCCCCGTGCGCCATAGAGAACCAGATCTCGGCCCATAATGCGTCCGGCATCAGTGCCTCCCTCATCGTGGAGGGGGCAAACGGCCCGACTACGCCAGCGGCCGACGATGTCCTCATGGACAAAGGGGCAACCGTCGTGCCGGACATCCTGGCCAATGCGGGCGGTGCGGTCGTCTCCTATTTTGAGTGGGTGCACGGGATAAGTTCCTTCTTCTGGAGCGAAAAGCAGGTCACCGACGCCTTGCAGGACATCCTCGTCAGGTCGTTTGGAGAGGTGAACAAGACGCGGGAGACCTATGGCCTCAAGAGTCTCAGGGTCGCGGCCATGGCCCTTGCGGTCAACAGGGTGCCCGCGGGCCATTGAATTGAGGGGTATTTTCCCGTAAACCGCTCGAGCGCAGGGACTGAAGCTTTGTGGCGCATGCCCGATTTTCACCGAGTTCGAATTGGCAGGAGGAGTGCCCGCCGATCACTACTGCAGGAACGGCCATGCAAAACGATGATCCCGGCGGGAAAGACCGTTCTATCGGTGAAGTTTAGCCCTCACATATTCCCCAATGACTATAGCGGCAGGATAAAGAACTTCCTCTTCCGTTTGCGCATGAAGAATCAGCTTCTCGGAAAAACGCCGGTGCTGCAACTTGTTTTCCCTTGTTGCCGCATCAGCCAGTTTTTCGAGGGCGGCGACGATCGCTTTGTGCTCTTCCAGCATCTGATGGAGCTCGGCTTTCAGTCTATCGGTCATCGTTAGAACGGACTTCATTTCGGCCACAATCTCGCCCTTGGCCAGGGAGGCCAAAAGCCCGAGCGGGGGCAGGGCAAATTCCTCCTCTTTTACAAAATGCGGATGCAGTATGGCCGCAACGGATCTGGCAGCCTCACCTGTGCCGCCGCCTTCTTTTGTCGCATTTACAAGATCCGCGTGAAGTTCCTCATGTTCCAATTTCAGTGGCCTGGGAATATTGAATTTCATCTCTCTCCTCCTCCTTCTCAAACTCAAGAAACATAGGGCAAATTTAATTTTCAAGGATCTTATACGGCTTTTCCCGGATTCTACGGGCAATATGATCCGGTTTCTGATCTTGAACCTGTGTATCCTCTCGGACATTGGGACTCAAGAAGATACCGTTGCTCGCCAGGGATCCGACCCTAAAGACCAGGTGTTTCGCATGACAGATAGGTTACCACATCGGGCATGAGAATGCGATCTTCCTCCGAATGACTTCAGGGCTGGGCAGCCAGCTTCTGCATACGGAGATTAACAAGCTCCTGCAGAACTCTCGCATCGCTGTGTTCGGTATCTCTTGCGCCGTATACGAGCGTGACATTCCTGTGGGATGCCTCCCGGGCGAGATCGTCGAGGAGATCTTTCTTATCGGCTGAAGAAAGCTCTCTGACGTATCGCTTTTTGAACTCAGACCACTTCTCCGGGTCGTGGCCGTACCACTTGCGAAGCTCCGAGCTGGGTGACAGATCCTTTAACCACTCATCGATGCCTGCCTCCCCCTTGGTCAAGCCTCGCGGCCACAGCCTGTCGATTAAAATCCTTCTCCCGTCGGTTGACTCCTTTTTCTCATAAGCCCTCTTTATCTTCAGCACCCTTCTTTACCTCCTCCGGGGGCGTGACAAGAGCGCTTGACGCCGGTTTGAAGCTCTTTGCCGCCACCCATTAGCGGGATTTTCTGCGCTACGCTCGAACACCCCAGCCTGTCGGGCGGGTCCCCGTTTTTCGCTTCGCTAAAACAAGCTTGCGGGGAAAATGGGCACCGCCCCGAAGGGGTGGGACACCAAGCAGAGCGCGGAGAACGCGCGCGCTGTTCTTAGATTCAAGGAGATTTCAATCGAATTCTTCCATCCTCCATTTCGTAGATGGTGTCGAAGACATCGAGGGCGCGATGATCATGGGTCACCACAATCACCGCCCCGTGCTGCTCATGGGCGACTTTGCTGAAGAGCTCCATTACCTGCCGACCTCTCTGACTGTCCAACGCGGCGGTTGGCTCATCCGCGAGGATAAGGCTCGGGCGGTTCGCAAGAGCTCTTGCCACCGCCACTCTCTGCTGCTGCCCTCCGGAGAGCATTGCAGGGTAATTCGCTGCCCTGTCCGCCATATCCAGGTAACGGAGCAGCTCGATTGCCCTTTTCTTCGCCTTTGGAGCGAGCCAGCCGTTGAGCTCCAGCGCAATCTGCACATTCTCCAGGGCCGACAAGAAGGGGATGAGGTTTGACTTCTGGAACACATAGCCTATGTGGTTCCTTCGGAATCGGGTGAGATCCGTAAGGCTGCGGGCGCCGTCGATGACAGGGGTGCCATTGATCATGACTTTCCCGGATGTGGGGAGATTGATCAGCCCGACGGACGTAAGCAGTGTCGATTTCCCGGCGCCGCTCGGGCCGAGAAGCGCAACCACTTCCCCATGTTTCACCCGTAGTGTGACATCCTCCATGGCGATCACCTGGGTGTTCCCGCTGCCATAGATCTTGGTGAGACCTTGTGTCTCCACGGCGATTTGATTTTCACTCATGTTTCTCAGCCCGCCAATGCTTCATTTGGGTCCACTTTTGCGGCCTTCCACAATCCCAGGATGCTCGAGAGCACCGAAATCACGAGAACAATCACGGCGAGCAGCACCAGGTCATCGTTGACCAGGATGACTCGCCGGGGAAATTTGGGGAATATCTTTGTGCCGAACAGGTAGGCGAGTCCATAACCCGCCGCACCCAGGAGAAACGCCTGCTGGAGAATCATGGAAAGAATCACCCTGTTCGGGGCCCCGATCAATTTCAACAGTGCAATCTCATGCAGCTTCTCCATCGTGAGGGTATAAAGAATCAGGGCCATGATGATTGCGGAGATGGCAGTAAGGAGAATCGTGAAAAGGCCGATCTGCTTCCTGGCCATTTCCACGGTGCCTTTGAGCATGAAGTTGCGCTGCTCGTCACGGGTGTAAGCCGACACATCGCTCCAGCCGGACAGGATGGACTTCACGCGTGCACGATCGGCGCCATGCTCAAGGGAAGCGACCACGGCGCTGATCACGGGCGGCCCGAGGACTGGGATCGCGGAAGATGAACCGGAAGCCCTTTTTCGAACAGAGGGTTGAGTCTGCCCGATATCCGCCCTGCCGGCTCGCTGTTCTCGCGCCGCCCTCTCGAGTCGAACGGCCTCACCCGGAATGTGGAATTGAATGGATTGAGCATCGTCTACTGTAAAGAATGCCAGACCGTCGCCGCCTGAGGAGACCATGCCCCGAGTTATTCCTACAACCGTATAGGTGTCGTATCCCAGCCGGAGAGTGTCGGAAAGGTCGAGTCCCAGCTTTTCATCCGCAATCATCTCATAGCGAGACTGGGCGAGGGGTCTGCCCGCAGCGAGGGGAAGCCATTCACCCTTATCCGTGGGCCAGCTCAATCCCAGTATGGCCATTCTCAAGGCCCTGCCGTTCTTCTCCCTCTGGACCGTATGATAGACGAACTCGCGCGCATTCCTCACGCCCGGGATCACGGCTGCCCTGTCTACCATGTTTCTCGGTATGCGGGAGACCTCTGCAAAAGGCCCCTTGGTGTGGAGTTGAACGATCCAGAGGTCCGCACCGATGGAATCGATAAGAAGTGTCGCATCCTGAATAAGCCCGCGATAAATGCCCACCATCCCCATGACAATCATCAGGAGCATTCCGATTCCGATGGATGTCAAGATGAAACGGCCCATATTATGGCGGATGTCTTTAACTGCCAGGTTCATCGAATTTCACTCTGACCCTTCTTCCATCACGAAGTCCGTTGCCGCCCGAGCCTTCGATGACGATGTCCCCCGGATTTATCCCTTCCAGTACTTCCACCTTCTCCCTGGACCGGAGCCCTATATTCAGTTTCCTCCACTCGGCCTTGCCGTTCTTTGCGACCAGGACTCCGGCTTCATGCCCCTCCCGCATGATCAGGCGGGAGGGGATGAGAACGGCATCCTTCCTGTGCGCTGTCTCCAGGAAAACCTCGGCTCGCTGTCCGATGGACCAGTTTCCAGGTAATCTTTCCACCAGCACGTCCACGAGGAATTGGCGGGTCTCCCGGTCTGTTTCTCGGCCGAGGCGGACGAGCTTTCCCTGGTACACGGCATCGGGCTCGGACCGGAACACGATCCGCGCTTTACGGCCCAGTCCCAGCTTTGTCATTTCGCTTTCATCCACCCAGGCGCTCACCCAAAGGGTCTCGGTGGAAATAATCAGAAAAATCGGGGTCCCGGGAACGACTATATCGCCCGGCTCCCGATCACGCCGGACGACAAGCCCTGAAAAAGGCGCCCTGATGACCGTGTCCCGGAGCCGGGCCGTGTGGTAGTCGAGGGTGTTCCGGGCTACCACCAGGTTCTTTTTCGACTCCATAATGGCGGCCCTGGATCTTGCGAGATTGGCTTCCGCCACCTCCAGCCCTCTTTGGATCTTGTCCATTTCGGTTTCGGAGATGGATTTGGTTGCGAAGAGTTTCTGATTTCGCCGGTGATCGGCTTTGGTCTGTTCCTGGTAGGCACGGGCGCTGACGGCTTCAGCCTCCACTCTCTCCACCGATGCCGTGGCGGCGGCCACTGAGGAGCGGGCGATCTCGACCTGCTGGGAAAGCTCGCTGTCATCGAGTCGCAGCAGAACCTGGTCCGCCTCCACCTCATCGCCTTGGTCGACGAGCATCTCGTAAATCCTCCCGGAGATCTTGGAACTCACGATGGTCTGGAGCCGCGCTTCAAGGGTGCCCGTGCCCATGACTTCAGACCTGATTTCTCCCCGCACGACGCGATGCCCCGCTACTTCCACTGGTGAAAACCGCATCCAGTAGACCACAAGAGCGACGGCAAGCAGGAGCAAGAGAAACTTGCCCCACTTCATCGTTTTCCCAATCAATGCGAATGCCATGAGTGAACCTTCCATCTGTTTCAAATGGGCGGTGCAATAGTGACCAGAACCCTCATATCCGTCGCAGCCCTGATTCCGTGAGGTTCGGCGATCTCGGAAATCAATACATCCCCGGGACCTGCCGGCATGCTGTCCTCCTTGCCGAGAAAACTGCCCCGGCCTTCAAGCACGGCAATGCTGACCTGGCCGTCGATCTCATGGGAATGGACAGGAAGTTCCTGGCCTGCCTTGAAGTTGAAATTGATGATCTTGAAATAGGGCGAATCGTGGACAAGAAAAATTTTGTGTGACTTAGCGCTGAAATCGTTTGATTCATAGAGACTGATTTTCTTCATGTTTTTGCCTCCTTAGAATTTCCTCGGGTCAGCGCCGTCTATCTTCCTTCCGTCTCATGAATGCGTTTTTTCGGCGGCTGCTCGAGCAGTTCTGCAAGAGATCATAACGTGGTAATGGCGGAACCGGCCTTGACTTAGGTCAAAGCCGTCGCATTTTTCGAAACCGAATCCTGCCGGTCTCATAAAACTTTGATCATTCAGGTTTCATTTTCAATCAGCAATGACTTGAACCGACCCTGGAAAGACGGTTCCTCAATTGAGGTGGCTCGTCAAAACACCGTTTTTCTTGCAGAACCGATCCCGGCTTGATTTATCCATGCGATGTGGCTAAATAAATGACTGTACGCCTTGATCCCCATTACGCATGAGGAGGCATGACCATGGTTCATCGGACGATCTATATCACTGATTTTGATCTGCAACGGCTTAACAGGCTTATCGAAAACGCGTTGGATTCCGATCCAAAGGACAGAGAATATCTGGACATGCTGCAGGAGGAGCTGGATCACGGAAAAGTGGTGCCTTCCGCAGAGATTCCAAAAGACGTCATCACCATGAACTCCAGGGTACTCCTCGTCGATCAGGCGACCGGTGAGAGTGAGGAGCTTACTCTTGTATTTCCCGAGGACGCCGATATTTCCCAGGCAAAGATTTCGGTTCTGGCGCCGATCGGCATCGCCATGCTTGGGTATAAGGTTGGCGACGCTTTCGAATGGGAAGTGCCTGCCGGAAAGAGGCGGCTCAAGGTAAAGGAAATCATCTACCAGCCGGAAGCTGCCGGTGATTATCATCTGTAGGAAACGCAACGGCTTTTTGATCAGAGGAGAATAATGGACATACGGTTGCGGCAAAAGGATCCACGGTCCCTTTTACCGACGGACATTCCTTTTCAAACTTCGTTCTGGGGCGAAGTGAAGGCGCGGCTGGGCTGGACTCCCCTGGCTTTCGATTTCACCTCATCCGGACCGGCAGGGGACGTTCTCGTTCTTACGAAACCATACGAGGCGGGAATTTCAATTGCCTATATTCCACAAGGTCCTGAATACGGCCCCGATTGTGAACGGTACGGCCTTTTTCTGGAGGACCTCTCAAATGCGATCAGGCGGTATCTCGATCCAAAGGTTGCTTTCATAAGGTATGATCTTCCCTGGGAATCCCCTTATGCCACGGAGAATATTCCGGATCACGCCTATCCCCCGGAACAGCGCGTGCAGGAGTTCCGCATGAATTTTGGCACGAAATTCTGGAACCTGCGCAAGTCTGCTGTCGACCTTACCGTGGCAGACACTCTTATCATTGATGTCACGCTCACGGAACAACAGATACTGGCCCGTATGAAGTCAAAGACCAGGTACAATATCAGGCTGGCCGAAAGAAAAGGGGTGAGGGTCTTTTCCGCCTCGTCGAGCCGTTTGCCTGACTTCTACAGCCTGTACAGACAAACGGCCCTGCGCAATGGTTTTTACGCCTGCGAATACAACCATTTCTCAGCACTCTTCTCCACTCTTGCCCGGCACCCGTCCTCGCCGGAAATTCTTTTCCTCCTTGCAGGGCATGGCCGTGATATTCTGGCCGGCGCTATCGTGGTCATTTCGGGCAGCACAGCTACCTACCTCTTTGGGGCCTCATCCAATGAGAAACGCAATTATATGGCCCCTTATGCAATGCAGTGGTCGGCTATGCAGCTTGCCCGGGAGAAAGGGTGCCTGGCTTACGATATGGGAGCGGTCTCCCCGACCAGAGATCCTGAACACCCCTTTTTCGGGCTATATCGGTTCAAACGGGGATTCGGCGGAGAAATCGTCCACCGGAGCGGTTCCTGGGACTATCCCCTGCAACTGGAAGGATACGCGGCTTTCCGCAACAGCGAAATCATGTCTCAGACAGGAATCTGATGGAAAGGTCCGACATTGTAAAGGAAGCCGAGCGTGAAGAAACCCTGAGAAGGGTTACCTATGATCTCAGGGAAAGAGTGAAGGAACTGAATTGCGTTTTTGCCTGGCTTCATTTGTGCTGTGAAAGCCTTTATTGACCGCTGATACATGGTTCAACCCATTGCGCGATCGAAAGGAATGTACTAATCTTAATCGATTGCTATTGATTGCATCAGCTCTGCCATCACCATTCTCACTATAGCGAGTCGTTCATGCGAATACGAGCTACCGACCTCATGACCGCTCTTCGTTTCTTCCGGAAAAAAGAGCTCGCGGATGGATTGGCGGAGATCCGCCGTGGACAAAGGGCCTGGGAGGATTATTACCGGAGAAGGTGGCAATACGATAAGCAGGTGCGCTCCACCCACGGGGTCAACTGCACCGGCTCCTGCTCATGGAACGTCTATGTCAAGGATGGGATCATTGTCTGGGACACACAGAGGGTGGATTACCCCGGCAACGGGCCTGACCTGCCGGACCACGAGCCCCGAGGCTGCCCCCGCGGGGCCTCCTATACATGGTACACATACAGCCCCGTCCGTGTAAAATACCCGTACATGAGATCCTCTCTCCTGGGGATGTGGAGGGATGCGATTGCAGCCCGGACGGATCCGGTGGCCGCGTGGGAGAGCATCGTCTCCGATCCTGAAAAAAGGGCGTCCTATCAGCGGACGAGGGGAAAAGGAGGGCTCGTCCGCGTCTCCTGGGACGAAGCCTCCACTCTCATCGCCGCCTCTCTGATTTATACTATCAGGAGATATGGGCCGGACAGGATCTTCGGATTCAGCCCCATCCCCGCCATGTCCATGGTCTGCTACGGTTCAGGCGCAAGGTTCCTCTCCCTGATCGGTGCCTCCATGATCAGCTTCTACGACTGGTATTGCGATCTTCCTCCGGCATCGCCCCAGATCTGGGGAGAGCAGACGGACGTGCCCGAGAGCGCGGACTGGTACAATGCCTCCTACATGATCGTCTGGGGAACAAACCTGCCCATGACCAGAAGCCCTGACGCCCACTTCTACACCGAGGCACGCTATCGTGGCGCGAAGGTGGCGGCGGTGGCGCCCGACTATGCGGAATACGTGAAGTTCGCGGATACCTGGCTCCCTGCAAAGGCCGGGACAGATTCGGCCCTGGCCATGGCCATGACCTTCGTCGTCGTGAAGGAATTCTACATCGACCGCCAGTCCGAGTACTTTGCCGAGTATGCGAAGACCTACACGGATCTCCCCTTTGCTGTCATACTTGAGAAGAAATGCAATGCTTATGTTGCCGGACGGTTTCTTCGCGCATCCGACCTGGGCTGGGACGGTGAAGCGGACGAGTGGAAGGGGGTCTACTGGGATGCAGACAGCGGGGGTTTCGTGGTCCCGAACGGGAGCATCGGATTTCGGTGGGGAGAGGCAGGGTGCTGGAATCTGCATCGGAAGAATTCCGAGAACCAGAAGCCGGTGAACCCCCTGCTGAGTTTCGACCGGGAAAACGAAGAATGGGTTTCGGTACTGTTCCCGCTGTTCGAGGAGAGCGGAGCGAGAACAAAAACCGGCTCGGTGCCGGTGAAGCGAATCAGAACGAATGGAAGCGAGATCATGGTGACCACGGTCTTCGATCTCATGGTTGCCAATCTTGGGATTGATCGAGGCCATGGCGGAGATACTGCGAGAGATTATGATGATCCGGTGCCCTATACGCCTGCATGGCAGGAGAAGATCACGTCCGTTCCCCGGGGAGATGCAATCAGGGTCGCGCGCGAATTTGCGGAGAACGCGGAGAAGACCAGAGGAAAATCCATGATCTTTCTTGGCGCGGGGACCAACCACTGGTACCACTGCGACATGATCTACCGGACCATTCTGAATCTCACCACCCTCTGCGGATGCCAGGGGGTGAACGGAGGCGGCTGGGCACACTATGTGGGGCAGGAAAAGGTAAGGCCCCTTACAGGCTGGTCCACCCTTGCCTTTGGGCTGGACTGGCTCAGACCTCCCCGGTTTCAAAACGGAACCTCCTTTTACTATTTCGCAACGAACCAATGGCGGTACGAAAACCTGGATGCCAAAATGATCGCGTCACCACTGGCCAACGGCCGGCCCAAGAGCCACCTCGCCGACTATAACGCGATCGCCGCCAGGCTCGGTTGGCTCCCCTTCTACCCGCAATTCAACCGGAACCCGCTTGACCTCTGCCGCGAAGCCGTTGATGAAGGCGCACGTTCCGAAGAAGAGATCATCAACCGCGTGGTCGGAAAGATCAAGGACGGAAAAGTCCGATTTGCCGTGGAGGACCCGGATCACCCGGACAACTTCCCGCGTGTTCTTCTGCTCTGGCGTGCCAATCTCCTGGGAGCGAGCGGCAAAGGGCATGAGTATTTCCTCAAGCACCTTCTGGGCGGTGAACACGCCGTATTTGCCGAAGAGACCGCAACGAGACCCGAAGAGATCTTGTGGAGAGAGAAAGCTCCAGAAGGAAAGCTCGACCTCCTTGTCACAATGGAGCTCCGCATGTCCACGAGCGCTCTGTATTCGGACGTGGTGCTGCCTGCGGCCGGATGGTATGAGATGCATGACCTGAGCACCACGGACCTCCACACCTTTATCCACCCTTTCAACCCTGCCGTAGATCCCGTCTGGGAGAGCAAGACCAACTGGGAACAGTTCAAAATCATCGCCCGCAAATTCTCGGAAATGGCGGAGCGCCATCTCGGCAGGCAGAAGGACCTGGTTTCCATTCCCCTGATGCATGACAGTCCATCGGAAATCGCTCAACCAAAGGTCAGGGATTGGAAAAAGGGAGAGGCGGAACCGATTCCCGGAAAAACCATGCCAGGGCTCAAGGTCCTGGATCGGAATTACCCGGACACCTACAGGATGATGACCGCGCTCGGCCCGCTCGTGGAGAGTATCGGCGTAGGCGCCAAGGGAATCACGTGGGACGCTGCCGAGGAATACGAGTGGCTGAAGGACAAACTGGGAACGGTGGCAGCCGATGGGATCAGCCGGTCCATGCCCGACATTTCTGCCGGAAAGCAGGCGGCTGAGGCGATCCTCGCCCTCTCACCTGAGACCAATGGCAGGGTCGCGGTCAAGGCATGGGCCGCGCTTTCCAGGAAAACCGGTTTAAACCTCCACCGGCTTGCCAAGGAGCGAGCTGCGGAGCGTTTCACGTTTGCAGATCTGGATGCACAGCCCCGGAGGGTCATTACCTCCCCCATCTGGAGCGGAGTTGAGGAGGAGGGTCGCACATACTCCCCCTTTACGATCAACATTGAAGAAAGGGTCCCCTTCCGGACCCTGACGGGGCGGGCGCAGTTCTACCTCGACCATGAATGGGTTCGCGACTTCGGGGAGGAGCTTCCGCTCTTCCGGCCCCCGCTGGACATGGTCATGCTTGGATCAACCCGGGTTCAGCGATCCCAGGCTCCCGAGCTGGTTTTAAACTACCTGACCCCCCATTCCAAGTGGTCCATCCACAGCACCTATTCCGACACCTTGATCATGCTGACCCTGTTCCGGGGAGGCGAGGCCATCTGGATCAACGATGAAGACGCAGCCTCGATCGGGATCAAGGACAACGACTGGCTGGAGTGCTTCAATGTGAACGGGGCTGTTATCGCAAAGGCGGTGGTCAGCCATCGCATACCGCCGGGCAAAGCGTTCATGTACCATGCGCAGGAGAGGCTGATCAATACCCCAGGATCAGGACTTTCCGGCAAACGAGGAGGAACCCACAACAGCCTTACCCATATTCTGGTGAAGCCCACCCAAATGATCGGCGGTTATGCACAGCTCAGCTATGGGTTCAACTACTACGGACCCACGGGAGCGCAACGTGATGAGGTCATCATCGTGAGAAGGGCAGGGGAGGTGAACTGGTATGAGGATTAAGGCCCAGACGGCCATGGTCATGAACCTGGACAAATGCATCGGCTGCCACACCTGCAGCATCCCCTGCAAGAACGTGTGGACAAATCGGGCCGGGGCTGAATACATCTGGTACAACAATGTGGAGACCAAGCCCGGCATAGGCTATCCCAAGGCATGGGAGGATCAGCAGCGGTACCGTGGCGGCTGGGAATCCGATGACGGCAGTCTCTCCCTGAAGGCCGGCGGCAGAACGAAAAAGCTGCTTACCATCTTTCACAATCCCGACATGCCCCTCCTGGATGACTATTACGAGCCATGGACCTATGACTATCAAAAGCTCACGTCCAGCCCGCTGAGAAAACACCAGCCCTCCATCCGTCCCAAATCCCTGGTCACGGATGAACCAATGAGGATCAAATGGGGGCCTAACTGGGAGGACGACCTGGCCGGTGTTACCGCGACCGGCGGGGGAGACATCAACTTCGAGGGTCTGGATTATCAAAGCTATCTTCGATTCAAGAACGTCTTCATGTTCTATCTCCCTCGCATCTGCGAACACTGCCTGAACCCGGCCTGTGTGGCATCGTGCCCTTCGGGAGCGCTTTACAAGAGGGAGGAGGATGGGATCGTTCTGGTGGACCAGGAAAAATGCAGGGGCTGGCGCTTTTGCGTGTCGGGTTGTCCTTACAAGAAGGTTTATTACAACTGGAAGACGGGTAGAAGCGAGAAGTGCATCTTCTGCTATCCGAGAATCGAAGCGGGACTTCCCACCCTCTGTGCGGAAACCTGTGTCGGCCGGATCAGGTACATCGGGATTATCCTCTATGATGCGGACAGGATCAAGGAGGCGGCCTCCGGGGAGGACAAGGAAGTGTACCCCGGACATCTGGAGATGATCCTGGATCCCCATGACCCGGAGGTTTCGGCCCATGCTCTTGCCGACGGGGTGCCGGCCTCTTACCTGGATGCGGCGAAGCGATCGCCTGTCTACAAGCTGATCAAGGCATGGCGGCTGGCATTTCCTCCACACCCCGAATTCCGTACGCTTCCAATGGTCTGGTATGTGCCTCCACTGAGCCCGATGATCCGGGCGTTAGATTCATCCGAAGCGGTCGACCCCGGGAAGATGAGAATTCCACTGAAGTACCTTGCCAATCTCCTGACAGCAGGGGATGAAGCGCCGGTGCGGCTGGCCCTGGAACGGCTTACCGCCCTTCGCGCGCACATGCGCTCCGTCCGCGTGGAGGGAAAACCGGACACGGACGCTCTGGAGAGGGTTGAGCTGAACCCTCAAATAGCCGACGAGATGTACCGGCTCCTGGCCATAGCCAAATACGGGGATCGGTATGTGATCCCCGTCGTAAAGAGAGAATACACGGAAGATGCCCATGTCATGAAGGGTTTGAGGGGGTATGAAATCTGAAAAGCCTATTGGGACACGGATTTCACGGATTAGACGGATAATGAACCAAAAAAGCCAAACAACCGAAATTTCTTGATCCGTGTTTATCCGCGTCCATCCGTGTCCATTTTCCTTTCTTGCGGTGATGAATGAATATATTCCCAAAACTGATCTCTTTGCTTCTCCAGTATCCGGACGAGGATCTCGTGGATGGATTGAGCGAGATGGAACCATTCGTCTCGGAGCTGGAGCCGGAGAGTGCGAGAATGATGTGCTCCGACTTCCTGCACTATCTCCGGCGGACGCCGCTTCTCCACATCCAGGAGGAATACACCAGGACCTTTGATCTGGATCCCTCCATGTGCCTCAACCTGAGCCATCACAAGTTGGGGGACGATCGCAAAAGGGGCGATGCTTTGGCAGCGCTTTCGGGGCTCTACCAGGTTGCAGGATTTGAGATGAGCACCGGCGAGCTGCCGGACCACCTTCCCCTTGTTCTGGAATTTTTATCGGTTTGTCCTGAAGGCGCCGGGGAGGTGATCAAAGCCGATTACAGGAACGAGGTCCACGGACTGGCGCGCAGACTGAACGAGAAGGAGAGCAGCTACGCCGGGCTGCTTGGCCTGGCAGCGGAATTCTTTGACCGAAAACCCGAGGCATGACATGGATGCTGTTCATACGATAGCCTTCGCCGTTTATCCCTATATGGTGATCACCGTCTTTGTCCTCGGCCATTCCTACCGCTATGCCACGGACCGTTACGGTTGGGGTGCGCGTTCGAGCGAGATCCTGGACAAGCAGGGGCTCAAGGTGGGAATCACCCTGTTCCATTGGGGGATCCTCCTGACCCTGTTCGGCCACGCAGGGGGGATGCTGATACCGCAGAGCATTTACGACACCGCAGGAATCGACAGCCGCACCCATACGCAGGTTGCCGTCAGCGTCGGACTGGTGATCGGCATTGCGGCGTTTGCGGGGATGTTCCTCCTATTAAAGAGGCGTTTGTATCAGAACCGGGTGCGAGCCGTCACCACTGTGAACCAGTTCGTGACCCTTATCCTGCTCTTCATCGCTATAAGCAGCGGGCTCTACAATGTTCTCCTGGGCCACTACGATGTGCTGAACAGCGTCGCCCCCTGGATCCGAAGCATCGTGATCCTGAGACCCGATCCTGATCTCATGACGCCGGTTCCCTTCAGCTACAAGCTGCACGTGGTCAGCGGTCTTGCCATACTTGGATTTTCCCCTTTCACCAGACTGGTCCATATCTGGAGCGTTCCGCTGACCTACCTGATCCGCCGGTTCATTGTGTTCAGAAGTTACTGTTGATTGAACCGCGAAGACGCGAAGAACGCAAAGAAGAATCCAATATTTGTTTTTTCACCTGCCGGAGCGGTTTCCGGCAGGTGAAAAAACAAATCTTTTCTTGGCGCACTTTGCGTCTTAGCGGTTCAAGTCCGTGAGTATGAGGAAACATTCATGCCTGTGCAACTTAGAAACGCGATCGAGAATCTTCCCTCAGCCTATTTCTCCATGGTCATGGCCACAGGAATCGTCTCCATCGGTTCGCACCTGATGGGATTTACACTTTTTGCAAAACCTCTCCTCTGGTTGAATGGAGTATTCTATATCGTTTTGTGGGGCCTCACGACCTCCAGGATCATCCTGTACCCCCGTAGATTCGCCGGTGATCTGTCGGATCATCTTCAGGGTGTGGGGTTTTTTACGATGATCGCCGGCACGTGCGTCCTGGGCAGCCAACTGGTCGTACTGGAGCAAGCATACCGAGCGGCCATGGTCCTGCTGGTGATCGGAGGTATTCTCTGGTGCATTTTGATTTATACGGTTTTCACCGTCCTGACTGTCAAAGCCGAGAAGCCTCCGATCCAGGAAGGAATCAGCGGTCTATGGCTTGTCGCTGTTGTGGCCACCCAGTCCGTGGCGGTCCTTGCCGCCTTGCTGGCGCCTCAGGTTCAACAGCGGATTCTGTTCCTGTTCGTTTCCTACTGCATGTTTCTAACCGGCGGCATGATGTACATCCTGATCATCACCCTGCTTTTTTATCGGTTCATGTTCTTTCGACTGAATCCCGACGGACTGACCCCTCCTTACTGGATCAACATGGGCGCTGTGGCGATTTCCGCATTGGCCGGGTCCATACTCGTGCTGAGCAGCCCCGGGGTCGATTTTCTGGAGCGGCTGATCCCTGTGACCACGGGGTTTACCCTTCTCTTCTGGGCGTTCGGCACCTGGTGGATCCCATTCCTCCTGCTGTTGGGCGCCTGGCGCTACCTCATCCGGCGTGTCCGGTTTTCCTATGACCCCCAGTACTGGGGCATGGTCTTCCCTCTGGGCATGTATACGACGTGCACCTATAGACTGGCCCAGGCAACAGGCTTGGATTTCCTGTTCGTGATTCCACGATACTTCCTCTACGCAGCTCTCCTGGCCTGGAGTCTGACGCTCTTAGGATTCCTTAAATCACTTCTTACATGGGTGCTCCGGAAGTAGCCTCTCCAATCCGTTATTCAAATACGTCGTCTTCCAGGCTGCATCCTGAATTCAGGGGGGTCCGTCATCATTGAAAAAGTCTGCAGATTCATCGTAGTATGTTGCAGGGGAGCGGATGAACCTCGAACTTCCCGTGAAGAGTCCTATAATTCACTTGAGGAGCAAACACATGAGCGCAGGGTCCCTGAAAAGAACGGTTCTCAACGAGTGGCACCGATCCCACGGCGCAAACTTGGTTGATTTCAACGGCTGGGCTATGCCCGTCCATTATCGGCCGGGGATCATCAGGGAACATCTGGCCACCCGCAAGTACGGCGGGCTCTTCGACATCAGCCATATGGGCCGATTTCGTATCCGGGGAAAAGGCGCAATACCCTTTCTCCAGCATGTGCTCAGCAACAATGCGGAGGCCGTCGAGCCGAATCAGGCCGTGTATTCGCTTCTCCCCAATGGAGAGGGGGGGGTGATCGACGATACCTATCTCTACCGGCTCAGACAGGAGGATTACATCCTGGTCGTGAACGCCGCCAACAGGGAAAAGGACTGGGCCCATCTTCAGGCGCAGGCGAAAGGCTTTTCAAGGCTCAGTTTCGAGGACCATTCCGAAAAACTGGCGATGATCGCTTTTCAGGGGCCGCTCGCGGGTCAGGTCCTGGAAGGACTCGTGGAGGGAGGCGCATTGCCCGAACCCATGAAGAATCGTTTTTCCGAGGCTGTCCTTCTCGGGACGAGCATGTGGGTATCCCGCACAGGGTACACGGGCGAACCCGTGGGGTTTGAGATTTTTCCCCCAGCTTCAAAGGTTGTCGAATTTTGGGAGCGGCTTTGTGAAATCGGAGGACCCATGGGCATTCTCCCCGTGGGTCTTGGAGCGCGCGATACCCTGCGGCTGGAGGCGGGGCTGCCCCTTCACGGGAATGAATTCGGAACCGATCCGGAAGGGGGAGAGTTCAAGGCCTTTTCCTTTCCACTCAGTTCCTTCGCTGTCAGCTTTTCCCCTCGAAAGGGTAACTACATCGGAAGGGACGCGCTTCTGAGGCAGTTCCTGCAGGTGCAGAAGATCGTGGCAGGGCGTTATGAACCAAATGATGTCCTGAACCGAAGGACGGTGCCCCTGGCCCCGCTGGAGAGAGGAGTCATTCGTCACGGAGATGAGGTCTTCATTGGAGAGAGGCGGATAGGCTATGTTACGAGCGGAACGGTGATCCCCTTCTGGGAATTCGAAGGGGAGGGCGCCGAGATGAGGATCACGGAAAAGGAAGGAAGAAGGGCTATTGCCCTGGCGTGGATCGACGCGGGTCTGCGTCCGGAGCAGGAAGTGGACGTGCTGGTGAGGGGCCGGAGGCTCAAGGCGAAGATCGTGGAGTGGCACGGCCGCTCGGAGGCGCCTCCCTACTTTCGCCCGATCCCGGTAGGGTGGCAGAAACCCGTTCCCCTGTCCCTTGCGGAAAAGGGGTTCCAAAAGGCGGCCCTCCTCGTAAGGCGGAGCATGGAAAATCACGAATGGCGACAGAGGCGATGCATCAACCTCATTCCCTCGGAAATGACTCCCTCTCCACTGGTCCGCCTCCTTCAGGTCAGCGATCCGGTGGGCCGCTACGCAGAGCACAAGGACATGCCCGCGGCATTTGATCGGGAGGTCTATTATTACCAAGGCACGGACTTCATCAAGTGGGTCGAGGAAGCCCTCTTGACCGAGGTCAGAGAGTTCCTCTGCGCCCCGCTTGCAGATGTGCGGCCCATCAGCGGGCAGATGGCCAACATGACTGTCTTCAGCGCCATTGCGGATTTCAGGAATCGGATCGACCGAAAACGCGAACCCGAGCGCATTCGTCTGGTGATGAACAACCATATAGGCAAGGGGGGGCACCTCAGCGCCCAGCCCATGGGGGCCCTGCGCGACTACGTGGCCAAGGATGCGATCACGGAGAGATTCGCGGTGGTGAATTTTCCCGTGCTGAGGGACAACCCTTACAAGATCGATCTGGAGGAAACAGGCCGGCTCCTGGAGTGCATCCAGCCCGAGCTCATCGTCTTCGGAAAGAGCATGGTGCTTCATCCCGAGCCGGTTCAGGCTGTGCGGAATCTGGTCGCTGGGATGAAGGTCAGGCCTATCCTGATGTACGACATGGCCCACGTGCTGGGCCTTGTGGGACCACACTTTCAGTGGCCCTTCGAGGAGGGGGCCGACATCGTCACGGCATCGACCCACAAGACCTTCTTCGGAACCCAGAGGGGAATCATCGCTGCCAACATGGAGGAGTATACCCCCGAGTTCGATCTCTGGGACGCCATACGCAGGAGGGCATTTCCCGGCATGGTGAGCAATCACCATTTGGGAACGCTCCTGGGACTTTTCCTGGCCGCTGTGGAGATGAACACCTTCAAGAAAGAATATCAGCCATTGGTTATCAACAATGCCAAGGCCTTCGCAAAAGCACTCAAGGCTGAGGAGCTTGATGTTCAGGGAGACCCGGAAGTGGACTTCACTGAAACCCACCAGGTCATTCTGAGAGTCGGATATGCAGAAGGAATCCGGATCGCCCGCAGCCTGGAACGGAACAACATCATCGTAAATTATCAGGCGCTGCCCTCTGATGAGAGTTTCACGGCCAGCTCGGGATTGAGGATGGGTGTTTCGGAGATGACCCGGTTTGGAATGCAGGGAAGGGATTTCGAGATTCTCGCCGGCCTGATTGGAGACGTGGTGAAAAGGGGTGCGGAGGTCAGGGAAGAGGTGATCAGGCTGAGGTCCGGCTTTCAGCAAATGAGGTTCTGTTTTGAAGAAAAGGAGATCGATAGCCTGAAGCAGAAACTGCTGGCGACCTTCTGAAAGATGAACGTCGAACATCCAACAACAAATGGATATGTATTATGTCGTGACAAGTCACTCCACGGGAGACTGCGATGAACTGGCATCAGAATACGGTAGAGGAAGTTCTGCGGAATCTGAAGACATCCGCACAGGGCCTTTCTCAGGAGGAATCGGAGAAGCGTTTCCGGGAATTCGGCCCGAATGAGCTCCATGAGAAAAAGGGAAAAAGCGCTTTTCGGATGTTCCTGGAACAGTTCAAGGAATTCATGATTCTGGTCCTGATCGGCGCGGCCGTCATATCGGGTCTGATCGGCGAAGCCGTGGACACCATTGCGATCATCGTGATCATCATCCTCAACGGCGTCATCGGTTTTGTCCAGGAGTATAGGGCGGAGAAGGCGATGGCCGCCCTCAAGAAAATGTCCGCTCCTGCCGGCACGGTACTCCGGGGCGGGAGTGCGAAGGATGTAAAGGCATCGGAGATCGTGCCCGGAGATATCGTGCTGCTTGAAGCGGGAATGATTGTTCCGGCAGATATGAGATTGATCGAGGCGGCTCAGTTGCGAGCCGTGGAGGCGGCCCTTACCGGAGAGTCACTGCCCGTGGAGAAGCACACCACTCCCATCAGTGAAGCGCAAATGCCGGTGGGCGACAGGAAAAACATTTCCTACAAGGGAACGATCATTTCTTCAGGGAGGGGAGTCGGAGTGGTCGTGGCTACGGGTATGAAAACCGAGCTCGGCCGTATTGCTTCCATGCTCCAGGAGGAAGAGGAGGTGAAGACTCCTCTTCAGAAGCGGCTTTCTCGATTCGGCCGAAACATCGCACTGGCGGTCATCGTAATCTGCATCATCGTATTTGCCGCTGGCATTTTCAGGGGCGAACCCGCAATGCAGATGCTGCTGACAGCGATCTCCCTGGCTGTGGCGGCAATTCCCGAGGCACTGCCCGCCGTGGTCACCATCTCCCTTGCACTTGGTGCGAAGAAGCTGGTCAACCAGAATGCACTGATCAGACGGCTCCCTGCCGTGGAGACCCTCGGTTCGGTCACCTATATCTGCTCCGATAAAACGGGAACGCTGACCTTAAACAAGATGACGGTTCAGGAGGTTTATGCGGATGACAAGGTAGTCGGGAACGATGAGTTCAAGTTTGAGGAGAACGAACAGAGCGCCGATCGCTATTTCCTCTCTGCAATGGCCCTGAGCAACGATGCCAAAATGGGCGCGGATGGCGCGGTCATCGGCGACCCGACCGAGGCCGCCCTTTACCATTTCGCGAAGGAGCACGGGCTGGAAAAGGAATCGCTCGAGAAACGGTTTCCAAGGGTGGCCGAGATTCCCTTCGACTCCGAACGAAAGGCCATGACGACTTTCCACCAGTGGGATAACGGCATTGTCTCCTTTACCAAAGGCGCGGTCGAATCGCTGATCGACAAAACGGTTGATGTGCTTGGCTCCGACGGTCCAAAGAGCGTTGAACCGGGCGAGATCCTCGATGTCGCAGAACGCATGGCCGCAGACGGGCTGAGGGTGCTCTGCATTGCCATGCGCAAATGGGACGATCTTCCCTCCACGATGTCACCGGATCAGGTTGAAAACGGGCTTACGCTTCTCGGGCTTGCCGGAATGATGGATCCCCCTAGAGAAGAGGCGAAAGAGGCGGTCTCGCTCTGCAGGAGTGCTGGCATCCACCCGGTAATGATCACCGGCGATCATCCGGTGACCGCGCAGGTTATTGCGAGCAGTCTCGACATTTCATGCGGTGAATCGCAAGTAGTCATAACAGGACGCGAGCTCGAGTCCATGCCCCTGGATGAGTTCGAACGGAGAGTCGAAGACATCTGTGTTTATGCAAGGGTCGCGCCCGAGCAGAAACTGAAGATCGTCAAGGCCCTGCAGGATAAGGGCCAGTTCGTGGCCATGACCGGCGACGGCGTCAACGATGCGCCTGCGCTCAAGAGGGCGGACATCGGCATTGCCATGGGGATCACCGGGACCGATGTCTCCAAGGAAGCCGCCCACATGATACTTCTCGACGACAACTTCGCTACAATTGTGAAGGCCGTCCGGGAAGGCAGAAAGATCTACGACAACATCAGAAAGTTCGTCCGCTATCTGCTCACCACCAATTCCGGCGAAATATGGACACTCTTTCTCGCCCCTTTTCTCGGGTTGCCCATCCCGCTGCTCCCGATTCACATCCTCTGGATCAACCTGGTCACCGATGGACTCCCCGCCCTTGCCCTCTCCGCTGAACCGGCCGAGGAGGATGTGATGAAAAGGCCGCCCCGGCGCACAACCGAAACCATTTTTGCCAGGGGGCTCGGCGCTCACGCGATCTGGGTGGGACTGCTGATGGCCGCAATCGTTCTTTCCGCGCAGGCGTGGTACATCCGCACAGGGATTGAAGAATGGCAGACCATGGTCTTTACCGTCCTTTGCCTGACCCAGCTCGGGCACGTTCTTGCCATTCGGTCGGAAAAGCAGTCGCTGTTCAGACAGGGTCTTTTTTCAAACAAATACCTGCTTGGCGCAGTGGGCTTGACCTTCCTGCTTCAGATGGCGACCGTGTATGTGCCGTTTCTGAACCCCATATTCAAAACGGCGCCGTTGAGCGGCGGCGAACTGCTGGTCACCGTCGGCCTCTCGGCGGTCGTGTTTGTCGCTGTGGAGATCGAGAAGGCGGTCAGGCGGAGAACCGATTAGCGTCGTGTCTCACATGTATTCATACTATGCAACATTGTCCCATCCTGGTTCCGGCGGATGCTCCATCAGCTGCTTCCATCGATTTTCCTCCAGACGTTTACGAACCTGACAGAGATCGCCGATAAGAACTTGCCTTCCAGAGGTGATGATGATAGGAGGTTGCCTTAGTTCTCACCGAGAATGGCTATGAGCGTGTAAACCATGCGAACGATGAGCTGCTGATGGTTTAAAGTAGAGAGTTTGAGAAAGACGCAAAACATCAAATCATTAAAGGGGAGGGGGATCATGAAGTTAAGAAAGGTATGCTTTATCGTCGTTGCGGTCGTCCTGGGACTTGGGTTGCTTGCACCATCCATTTGTTCCGCGAAATACCCTGACCGCCCCATCACGCTGATCATCCCGTACGTTCCGGGCGCGACAGGGGACATCACTGCCAGGATGCTTGCAGAGGAGATGGAGAAGATTCTCGGCGTCAAGATCATCCCGAGCAACAAACCCGGTGCGTCGGCCGTGCTGGGGACCGATGCGGCGGTCAGGGCAAAGAAGGACGGATACACGCTTGTATACGCGGGCGCTTCAGCACTCGTATACGCTCCTATCACCAATCCCCAGATCGTCAAGTACGACCCGTTCAAGGATCTTGAGCCCTTGGGCTTCCACTATTTCTTCCCCCAGGGAATCGGGGTGAAAGCGGACGCGCCCTGGAAGAACTTCCAGGAGATGGTCGAGCACGCGAAGAAGAATCCCGGCCAGATCAGGGTGAGCACCATTGGGGTGGGCTCCACGCCGCATTTCGTTCTCGAGATGATCCAATCCATCACTGGAACGAAAATGACTCATGTGCCTTTTGAAGGAGGAGAATCCGTGGTAACGGCCGTCATGGGAGGCCATGTGGAGGCGACCTGCGACGGGTTCGCGAAGATTAAGCCCCACATGGAGGCCGGCAGGATGAGATTCCTGCTGACAACAACCAAACTGCCGGGTTACCCGCAGTTCCCCACGATCACCGAACTGGGATACAAAGAGCCGCTTTTTGCCACCTGGTTCGCTCTTTATGCGGCCGCTGGAATTCCCGATGAGGCGCGCAACGCCCTGGTTCCCGCTATAGAGAAGGCGGTAAAGGCGACAAAGGAGAGGGTTGATAAGATGGGAAGCCTTTGCGAGTACAAATCCCCGGCAGAGTTGAAGAAGATGACGGCAGAGGAATACAGGGTCGGGGTTGAAACGGCGAAGAAAATGAACTTGACCCCGAAAAAGTAATTTCACTCGCAACCGGTAATGGGACAGAGCACAGAGGCCAGCGGGGCCGGCGAGGAGCGAACCGGGCTCCGATCACAAAGTTCGTGACCTCGACTGATCTGAAAAATCTGTGTAATCTGTAGATAGAAGCCGATTTTCTTATGGGCAGAAGCGATATCATCAGCGGCGCTTTCTGGTTCGCCATCTCGGCGTTCAGCGGCTATTTGTCTTATGATCTGGGCCTGGGTGTGCTGCGTCAACCCGGTCCCGGCTTCTTCTTCTTCTGGACATCGATCGTAACGGCGGTTCTCTCCCTCACCGTCATCGTGAGGGGGTTTAAAATGGAGGCGGAGAAGGTCGCGGCAGAGCCGGTCATCCGAATAGCGAATGTGCTGAAGATCGTTCTTGTGCTGGCAGCGCTCTTTTGCTATGCGATGCTCGTCGAACAAATCGGTTTTATCATTCTCACATTCCTTCTTTTTGTCTTCCTTCTCTCTGTCATCGAAAAAAAGAGTTGGACTGCAGCGATCTCCATAGGCCTTGTCGTCACCGTACTCGCCTATCTGCTTTTCGAGACGGCGCTGCAATCCCAGCTCCCAAAAGGGCTCTTGGAATTCTTGAGATTCTAGGGTTATAGATATGGTCGATGTCCTCAACAATGTAATCTACGGTTTCGGTGTTGCGCTTCAGCCTCTTCATCTCATGTACTGTTTTTTCGGGGTGCTTATCGGGACCCTGGTGGGTGTGCTTCCCGGTCTCGGACCTGCTGCGGCGATAGCCCTTCTTTTGCCCACTACTTTCAAGTTCACACCGGTAGCGGCGACGATTATGCTCGCCGGTATCTACTACGGGGCCATGTACGGCGGCTCGACCACCTCTATCCTGGTGAACATCCCCGGTGAGGCCGCGTCCGTCGTGACCTGTCTTGACGGGTATCAGATGGCGCGGAAAGGGAGAGCAGGACCGGCCCTCGGGATTGCCGCCTTCGGCTCCTTTATCGCGGGGACGATTGCCGTAATCGCCCTTACCTTCGTCGGCCCTGTTCTGGCGGACCTGGCGCTCGCCTTCGGACCCCCGGAATATTTTTCCCTGATGATCGTCGGCATTATGGTTCTTACATACCTGAGCGGCGGTTCCATGATCAAGGCGCTGATGATGGCCGGGATTGGAGTGATGCTGAGCGGCGTGGGTATGGATACGATCAGCGGGCAGTACAGATTTACCTTCGACCTCCCGAGCCTGCTTGACGGCGTCGGTGTTGTTCCCGTGGCCATGGGCCTTTTTGGGATCTCGGAGGTCCTGCTCAACCTCGAGACCGAAATGAAGAGGGATATTCTTGCCACGAAGGTGAAGAACATCTTCCCATCCCTGAAGGACTGGTCGCTATCCATATGGTCGATCATCAGAGGGTCCATCCTCGGGTTTTTTCTCGGGATCATTCCCGGGGGAGGAGCGGTCATCGCTTCTTTCGCCTCCTATGCAATTGAGAAGAAGATGTCAAAGCATCCGGAGGAGTTCGGCAAAGGCGCCATCCAGGGTGTGGCGGGTCCGGAAGCGGCAAACAATGCCGGAGCGGGCGGGTCTTTCATCCCTCTTCTCACTCTCGGTATACCTGCCAACCCGGTGATGGCCATCCTCCTGGGTGCGCTCATGATCCATGGATTGCAGCCCGGGCCTCTTCTCATGAACGATGTCCCCGACCTTTTCTGGGGAACCATAGTAAGCATGTACATCGGGAACGGTATGCTCCTCGTCCTGAACCTCCCTCTCATCCCCCTGTGGATCAAGGTTCTCAAGGTCCCCTACTATCTTCTCTACCCTCTCATCCTGCTCTTCTGTCTGATCGGCGCCTATAGCCTCGAAAACAACAGTGACCATATGCTGATCATGCTCATCTTCGGCATCCTTGGATTCCTCATGAAGAAGTTTAGTTATGATGGCGCGCCGATGATCCTCGCCCTGGTCCTGGGGCAGAAGCTTGAAACATCCCTTCGTCGCTCACTGATCATGTCCCATGGCGACTTTTCCACCTTCATCACCCGCCCAATCTCTCTTGCTTTCTTGATTATCGCGCTGGCCCTGTTGATTATTCCCATCATTACCCAGCGAAGGAAGCTTTCGCAGTTGGAAGAGGGGTAGGGTTGTCCTCACGTGCTCGTGTGAAACTGCTTAAAACTTAGACAGGATAACAGGATCAACAGGATTTCGGCAGGCATTGAAAACTGACCTGAGATGCGGGTAGACCTCTCATAGGTTACCGTTTTGGTCATTTGAATTTGTTTCGGATTTCGTGCTTCGGATTTCGAATTTATTGATTGCACTGCATGTGAACCCCCTTTCAGGGGATTGCCTGAGGCCGCGCGCCTGTCCCGCAGAGCGGGCTCTGCGGGTGGAGACTCACCCGGGGTCGAAATGGCATCATGAGATGCACTCCCCTCCACTGGCGGGAGGGGCTAGGGGAGGGGGAGCGCTGCGCTAGCGCCGGTGCTGCTTTTCGAGGGTGGGAAACGCGCTGAATTCATCCGGGAAGTTTACCGGTGTCTCCCCGTGCAGATAGGTTGAATCAAGCTGGTCCATGGCAGTCACGCCAATGAGAGCCATAGCCATTTGAATCTCGTTTTCGAGGATCTCCAGCATCCGCGTCAGAACCTCTTCGCCCCCTGCCGCCAGGGCCCAGGCCTGGAGTTTGCCGATACCCACGGCCCGGGCGCCGAGGGCCACGGCCTTGAGCACATCGGTACCGCGCATAAACCCGCCGTCCACCACCACTTCCGCATTACCGTCCACCGCCTCGATGACTTCAGGGAGCACGTCGATACTCCCGCGGCAATGGTCAAGCTGTCTTCCTCCGTGGTTCGAGACATAGACCACATCCACCCCGTGTTCCACGGCCAGCCGGGCATCCTCGGCAGTGGCGATTCCCTTGAGGATGATCGGGATATCGAGCCTGTTCCGGAGTTTGTCCACAAGGTCCCATGTCAGCCCTGCCTGATACTGGAATCCCTCCCTGGGCTTGCCCCTGCGGCCAGGCGGAGCGTAGCGATTGAAAAGATCCCTCTCGCGCCTGCTGTAAATTGCCGTATCGACGGTCAGACAAAAGGCCAGGCATTCGGACTCTTCAACGCGTCTGATGCAGTCTTCCACCCAGGCCTCGTCGCCTCGCACGTATAGCTGAAAGATAAGGGTTTCCCTCTCCGTCTTCGCGGCGACTTCCAGGTCCAGTTGACTCACCGAGCTTAGAAACGTCATGGTGCCGTACCCGCATGCGGCCCGCAGGCAAGGAAGGCCTCCCTCAGGATGGAACTGGTTCATTCCACCCAGGGGGGCAAGGAAAACCGGTATGCGCAGCTTGCGACCGAGAAATGTCGTAGAAACGTCGATCTCCCTGACATCCCTCAGAACCCTCGGCCGAAAAGCGATACTATCCAGCGCGTGGCGGTTGCGCCGAAGGGTCGTCTCGGACTCCGCGCCCCCGCTGATGTGGTCCCAGAGATCGGGCGGCATCTGTCGATATGCCTTGGACACGATTTCCTGGATGGTCTCAAAACCGCTCATGTGTCAGAATCCTCCTTCCAGCCGTTGAAAACCCCGGGTACATCCCTGTTCCTGCTTCATCTCGAAGAACTTTTTCGGCGACCCGGACGAAGAGACGCGACCCTCTTCACGTCTTCCAAATGGGGCGACTTATCCCCGGCAAATCGACAGTGTTGGTGAAGTGAGGTGATATAGAATTGGCAATTGTGTGTCAAGCACAAACCGACTCGGTGTGGTTATCGCCATGGGACCTTCCATCCGAATCTGCACATTCTCTGTCTCAGAAAATCTGATCACAGGAGGCCGAGAGATTTCCCATGGACAATAAATACGGTCGCGATTTATCCTGTTGAAGTCAAGAGGGAAGACTTGCAAGAATGTGAGGAAATGTGTCTCATCAACGCGTTGTCGTCATTGTCATTGGAGTCATGCTCAGTCTTTTCATGGCCGCTGTCGAAACGACAGTGGTGGCCACGGCCATGCCCTCCATCGTGAGCCAACTCGGGGGACTCTCCAGGTACAGCTGGGTTTTCTCAGCCTATATGATCGCCTCGACTACGACAACCCCGCTCTATGGAAAATTGTCGGACGTCTACGGCCGCAGGTCGATCTTCCTGGTAGCCATGATCGTTTTCCTTGTGGGGTCGATCCTGTGCGCTCAGTCCCGAAGCATGAATCAACTGATCGGCTTTCGTGCATTGCAGGGTCTGGGTGCGGGCGGACTGATGCCCCTCAGCTTCATTATCATAGGCGACATTTTTTCCTTTGAACAACGTGCACGGATGCAGGGGCTGTTTTCGGGGGTGTGGGGGGTAGCCTCGATCATCGGACCGCTGCTTGGCGGTTTCCTGGTCGATCAACTGAACTGGCGATGGGTTTTTTACGTCAATGTGATACCCGGACTCGTGGCGGGGGCGCTGCTGTGGACCGCCTGGCGCGAGCCGTCCGGACATGCGAAGAGGACGAACCTTCCGATCGATTACGCCGGGGCAACCATTCTGACCGCAGGTGTGGTTTCTCTCTTATTGGGACTCTTTCAGATAGAGAGTGCCGGAGGCCTTTCCCTGATTGGTGCGTCGGCTGCCCTTTTTGCCTGGCTCTATTTTGTAGAGCGAAAAGCGACAGATCCTGTCCTGCCCCTTTCCTTATTTCGGGGCCGCCTGTTCGCCATAAGCATCATCCACGGCTTGCTGGCAGGCTGGGCCGTATTCGGAAGTGTCTCGTTTGTACCGCTCTTCGTTCAACTCTCTCTCGGCAAAAGTGCGACTGTGGCGGGCAGCACACTGACTCCACAGATGCTCTCCTGGGTCTTTGCCAGCATTGTCGGCAGCAGGCTCCTGCTGCATTTAAACTACCGGACAATCATCCTGGCCGGCATGGCTTCCCTGACCTTCGGCTCCTTCTTGATGTCCATGCTCTCATCGGACACCAGCCTTGCCGGCATCATGTTCAATTTGAGTCTCATGGGGATAGGGATGGGCCTTTCGGTTCCCGCATTCATGATTGCTATCCAAAGCACGGTGGCGCGGGAAGATTTGGGCACTGCCACTGCGACTCTGCAGTTTTCCCGTATCATTGGAGGAGCCCTGGGGGTGAGTGTGATGGGGCTTATTCTGAGCAGGAAACTGGCAGCCAATCTGGAGGCCGCAGGCGCCATTGGTCTTTCGGTACAGGATCTCACCGGACCCTTGCATACCGGGAAAACGGCAGCGGATGAGGTTCTTCAAAATGCCTTTACAGGCGCTATGGAGTCGGTATTCGTCGCTGCCTTTGCGGCCGCGGCTATAGGTTTGGCGGTTGTCGCGTTTACCCCCCGCGTTCGGCTGACGAGACGGCGTTGAGGCCTGTCAGTAATCCATGATCTGCTGATGCACATTGAAGATATAGGCGATAAGGGCCGCACGAGACCACATGCCGTTTCGTTCCTGGCGCCAGTACATGGCCCTTGGGTCGGCGTCGATGGCGACGTCGATCTCGTCTCTTCTCGGGAAGGGATGCATGATGATGGCATTCGGTCGAAGGCTGGCGAGATGGGAGACCTTCAGCATGAACCTGGAGCTGTCGGTTTTTTTCGATTCTCCTGCATACTCATCGTGCTCATCCTGAATCCTGGTCATGTAAATGGCATCGGCCTCGGGAAGAACCTTTTCGATCTCGTCCAATTCCACAACGTAAGGAATGTTGTGCCTTTCCAAAAAGCTGCACACATCTTCTCTCATCTGAAATATCTTCGGCGCAGCATAGATGATCCTCACCCCTTCGAAGTTCTTCATGAGGTAGCTGAGCGACCTCACGGTGCGTCCTCTCTTGAGATCGCCGCACATGAGGATGGTTTTGCCCTCCAGCCCTCCTTGATCTTCAAAGGACCGCTGTAGCGTGTAGACATCCAGAATGGCCTGGGTGGGGTGCTGATCGCTTCCTGAGCCGCCATTGATGACAGGGACAGGACGATTGGTGCAGGTGTTGAGCAGCCACGCGGATCTCTCTGCCATGTTTTGTCCCTTGTGGCGGATGATGATCAGATCAGTGTACGAGGAAAAGGTGCGCAGACTGTCATCGTAGCTTTCGCCTTTCACTTCCGAAGAGACGCTGGGATCCCGGATCTCAGAGGTCTTCATTCCCAGGATGTGGCAGGCATTCTCAAATGAGAGAAAGGTCCTGGAAGAAGGCTGGGCAAAATAGAGCATCGCACGCTTGTGGCAGAGCACGGTCTGGAGAAAAACCGAACCCGCTTTGCTCTTGGCAATCGTCCGCAGCCGGTTCGTGATCCTGTAGATATCGTCCAGAACCTGGCGGTTGAGCTGTTGGGAAAGAATCATGTCAAAGAGACGACCGTTCAGCTCAAAGCATTTGATCTTTTCTTCGTTGGAAAGCATCTCGAATTTTCGAAATCTTTCATCCAGGATCGTCATGGGGCCTCCGGGCGGGTAGACGCTGCAGGGCAGCATGGAAGTGAGAAATGCCTAATTTCTTTGAGGATAGAATAACAAAAGAGGGGTGTCAAGGTCCGCCTATCCTGAGTTTCTGACCTGTCCGGATCCCTTCCTCCGGAGGGAGATTGTTCCATTTTCGCAGGTCATCCAGACTCACGCCGTAGGTACGGCTGATCTTGAAAAGGGTCTCCCCCTCAGCAACCTCGTGGAATAACAACTTATTTTCTTTTTCGACCGGCTGCGACTTTGCGGGGGGCTCGGGTTTGGCCGCTTTCTCGGGCGTAACCGGCCTGGGAACAGGGGGGGCTGCCTGCTGCTCTATCCTGGAAAGCCGCTGCTCGATACGCTTGATTCTATTCTCCAGATCCTCATAGAGCAGATCGTTGGAATGGGTTCCGCTCTTTCCGACGAAGAACATGAGAAGGATGCCGATAGCAAGAAGAGCCGGGATGATGAGCAGAAAAGCCTTCGGGATCTTCCCTTCGTTGCGGTTCGCGGAGTCACCGCTCTCTTCATTTCTGGCAAATCGGTGATTTGGCAAGGTTACCTCAATGAAATTTCAATTCGTGCGCAAGTATAATCATCGAGCGCGGTATGGTCAAAGAGAAACGAGAGCATCAGCGCCGGCTGCGGATTGCGCCGTGTCTTGCAGTTCGGAGGGTCAGCCATAGCAGGAGAACGGAGGAAAAGGCAAAGCAGCCTCCCATCGCATAAAAGACGGATGACAACCCGAAATGATCGGCGAGGTACCCGCTTGCCGCTGCGGCCGTGGATCCTACGCCGAACATAAGAAAGAAGTGAAGCCCGAAGACAAGCCCGTGCCTGTTCGAGGGGGTGTACTTGGCGAGAATGAAATTTTGCGTCGGCTGGGTGGCGAAATAGAGGAATGCGTACACAACGGCCGAAAGGATCAGGGTAAAATTCGAAGAAGCGGCCATGATGAATACGAATACTGTCCCGACGGCCACGACAATGAAATAGATCCTCTCGGGCTGATATCGATCCACGAGGCGGCCTGCCAGGTACTGGCCCAGGGCGCCGGACAGGAGTGCAAAGGTAGCCACCATTCCCCCCATGCTGACGGAATCCATCCCGAATATCCGCAAATCCACGCTTTCACCCATGTAGGTCGGAAGAAAAGTCATGATGCCTTTGTAACTCAATCCAAGAGAGAGCGCGGCCAGGAAAAAGATGATGAAATTGAGATAGGATGTCCTGACAGGTTCGGAAGTGGAAGTGTCGACCTCCCGAGGTGTTGGGGAAACCGGGTACTTCGCCTTGAAGGAAAGAGAATAGAAGCCGATCATGACTCCGAGAACGCCGAAAAGGATGTGAGGGGCTTTCCATCCTGCGGCCGATCCGATCCATGCCGCCAGGGCCGGCGCCACCGCAACACCCAGGCTTCCTGCGATACCGTGTATCCCGAAGGCTTTTCCCCTCTGCCGGACGGCTTGAGAAATCAATGTATTCGATGCGGGATGGTATATGCTGCAGAAAAGGCCGAGAATTCCCATGAACACCGCATAGGATCTGAGTGTCCCGGAGAACCAGATGAGAACAGAGAGAACTCCCGAACCGAAAAGATAGAGCGTGACCAGCCGACGCGGCCCGAGCCGATCCGCCAGAATTCCCGAGGGAAGAGAGCCCAGGCCGAAGGCATAGGAAAAGACGGTGACCACCAGACCCAGGTGGAAGTAATCGGTGTGGAAAAAGACCGTCAAAAGCGGAATAAGAGGAGGAAGGACGTTTTCGTACAGATGGACGAGCGAATGAGATGCTGTGGTGAGTCCGATGATTCTTCGCTCTTCCCTATTCATGATGTTGTTTGTTTCCAGGGTCTTGTTCCTCCATGACAGACATAAACCTGTCTTTGTTGCACATGCTCCGGAAAAGCTCAACTGTTTACTGGATTTTCTTGACAGGGAGCGGACTGCGCATAGAATAACCGAATTTCACGATTCAGGACTAAAGCGCATAGCGCATAGTGCAAAGCGCAAGGAAGCC